>Ga0209016_1000024_pt1 | contig 242090 bp, 226 predicted proteins | sample EPASupsiteSAE305_FD_187265 | JGI IMG/M metagenome (GOLD analysis project Ga0209016, IMG submission 187265) | Bioremediated contaminated groundwater microbial communities from EPA Superfund site, New Mexico - SAE3-05 (SPAdes) (version 2) | ecosystem: Environmental > Aquatic > Deep subsurface >...
TTCATATATCTTTGAGATTTTTTTCTCATAAATTATTAGCAAACTTAGCACTAATTCATTCTTGCTCTGCTTTTTTAATTTCATCTTGAAGTTTTAATATCTCTTCTTTTGCTGATATAAACCTATCAGATAAATCTCAAGTTTTTCATGATTCTAGTTTTTTTAAATCTTCAGTTAAGCTATCAATTGTTTCTGATGACTTTTTTAAAGTTTTATCAAAATCATCTATATTTTTTTTAAATGTTTTTATAGAATCATTAATATAATCTGATATTCTATTATATGTATCTTTTGTAGTTTCTAGAGTTTTCTTTGCTTTGTCTTTTAACCATTTTTGATATCTATCTTCTCTTTCTTTTTCTTTTTTCTCTTCTTCTTTTTTTAATTTTTCAAGTTCTTTTTGTGCTTCTTTTTCTGCTTTTACCTTTGTTCATCAAGCACCTCATCAATCATCTAATTCTAATCAAGTTTTTGTTTTATTTAATATATCTTCAAGTTTTTTTCAATCTTCCAAAGCTTGATCTACTCATTTTTCAGTTCAATTTTTAAAAGCATCTCAAAAAGCTTCTCATGATTTTTTAAATAAATTTTCTGTTATACTTGCAAATTCTTTAGTTGCTTTTAAGTTAAAATTATTTTGTAATTCTTGAAACTGACCTGTACCTCATCACTTAAAAAAACTAGTTCATTCTGCTCTTCATTTAATATTCACTAATGGTAATTTATTTAATCACTCAATTGATGAATTTATTATATTAGCAATTCATCAACTAATTTCATCTACTAACTTGGAAATACTTCATCCTATATTCTCAACTATTACTTTTGCATTATTTACTAAAACACTAAAATTACTTTGTATAAATCAAATAGTTTGTCAAACTCATTCTCATATAGCAGTAAGTCATGTAATAAAAGATGTTACTATTCAGGCAAATAATAATCAAAAAGATTTAAAAAAGTTTCATATAGTAGAAACCATTGACTTAAAATTATCAATTAGTATTCTAGTAAATGTATTTTGATTATTTCAAGTTTCATCTATTTTTTTATTATATCAATCTATATTCTTATTTAATTCTCATATTGCAAATTCATAATCTTCAATACTTATTTTTCAATCAATATAAGCTTTCTCTAATGTTGCCATTAGAGTTTCAGTATTTTCTACTTTTATTTTATATTTACTTATAACATCTTTAGGATCTTCTAATACTTCAAAAAAATCTCAAATAACTTCTATAGCTCTTGAAAATGCAGGAGTTAAATTATTAAATAAAGTATCTTTTAAATCATTAAATCTATTACTTAGATTTTGTATTTTACCTAATGGAGTTTCTGCAAGTGCTTGATTAAATCAACCATAAGTAGAATTTAATACTTTCACTATTGCTTCGGCTCTTTCCATTTCAGTTCCATTTGATATTTGTTTTTTAGTGTTTTCATCTAAAACAAATCAAACTCTTGTTAAGCTTCAAAAATTTCAATTTAAAGCTTGTGCTAATCAATTCGTAGCTTGTTTAAAATCTTCAGTTGTTGCTCTCGCTCATTTTTCAGCGGTTACATAATCTAAAACAGCAGGAGTTAATTTTTTAATTGTTTCAATTTGTAAATCAAAAGTTGCAAGTTGTGATTGTACTTGTGTAATACTTCAAGAGCTCACTACTCATACACTAGCTAATGCTTTTGATTGGTCGTTTAAAACTTTTATTTGTTCTCTAGTCGCTCAAGTAACATTATTTACTATTCTATATAATCTTTCATATTGTTCATTTTCTCATAAAGCTTGTAGCCAACCATTATAAGCTGATTTTATACCACTTAAAACCTTTTTTCACACTTCTAAAATAGCATTAATTTTAACCATTGAAAATCAAAATCAATTTAAATTATCATTAGTTTTACTTAATGCTTTTTCTATATCTTTTATTCATTTTTCATACTCTTTTTGTGATATAGTTCATTGCTTAAATTCTTTTTCTAATTCATCAGCTTTTTTTATAAGCTTATCAAATCAAGCCGTAGATTTTCAAATTTTTTCTAATTCATCTTTGCTCTTTTTAATCTCATCTGTTACTAAATTAAATTTAGCTTGTAGTCTAGATGTAGCAGTATCTCATGTATTTTTATAATTTTCAAGCACTCTTTGAGATTGAGTTAATTCACTTGATAATCTTTTAAATCAATTTTCAGCCTCAACTAAAACATTTCTATCAATTAATCACTCTTTATATTCTTTTCTTAATTCACTGAGTGTTTGTTGTGCTTCAAATTTTGCAACTTTTAGATCTGCATAATCTAACTCAAGTTTTAATAATAATTCTTGATTTAGCTCTTTTCAAGTATCTCTAGCTAATTTTAATCATTGATTTAATCATTTTTCAAATGGATCTAGATTAACTTCCATGTCAACATATACTACATTTCATTCATCATTAGACATAAATAATATTTAATAAATAATTTATTAATTAAATAATATTTTCTATACTTAAAGAATAAAAAATAAAACAAGCTTTTAAAAAGCTTGTTTTATTAATAATAGTAAGTAGAGATGTTGTTAATTAATCAATCAGAAATCCAAAAACATTTTTTATAAGAACTATTATTTCAACAATAATAATCTCATAAATTATTAGATAATTCTAATTTATAATCTAAAATATAATCATAATACATTACATCATATGAATCTATTGTCATTCATTCATATATATATCATTTTTTATAATCTGATATTATATTTAAACATTTATTAGATTTTTCTTGTATAAAATTTATTAAACTAAATTCTTTTCAATATATTTTTTTATATGTTTCTGGTGTTATAAGTGTAAAATAAGAATTTAAATCATAATCTAAATTATTACATATGTCTTGATATACTTTATTAGAAAGTAGAGAGTTTGGAATTACATTTGTATAAAAATCATTTATACTAGCATTTAAAGATTTATTAATATATAAATAATTAAGTTCTTTATTTAAAGATAATAATATTACTAAATTTTTATTATATTTTGAATCTTCTTTATTTGATAAAATATTGATAGCTCATGATATTTGATTTATCAATTTTTCAATATAATTAATTCAATCTATTTTTTTAATTCTTTTTTCAACAATTTTTACAACATTACTAATTATCATTTTATCTTTATTTGATAAAGAATAATCAAAACTTTCAATAAAATCATCAAAAGAATTATTTAATTCAGTAATATTTTCTGAAGCAAAAAGATATCAATTACTATAATAAAATCAGTTTTCATATAAAAAATCAGTTCTTTTATTTTCATCTGATTTTTCTGTTGCATATGAATTAGTAAATAATATAAAAAATAACAATAATAAAGATATTATTTTTTTCATGAGTTAAAATTTAATAAATAAATATAATTATATTAAAAAAATAAATTAAATTTGCAAATAAAAAACTAGGATATACCTAGTTTTTCTTTTGCTTTATAAACTCTATCTAAAATTTCATCATATTCTTGATTTTTTTGTTCTATATATGCAGGATCTAAATATATATCATTTTTATATTCTTTATTCGATGATACATTACTATTAAAATCTATTCATTCAGAAATACTCTTAATTTGACTAGGTGTATATTTTTTCATTAATTCTATAGGATCCTTTGAATATTTTTCTCAAAGTTTATCAAAAATAGAAAATAGAAAAAAATTATTATCTTCAGTTTTATTTGATTTTTCTTTATTTCAATTAATTAATTCAATAATTGCTTTTAAAATTCATGCAGGATTATCTAAAAAAACTTTTTCTTCGATAGGTATATTTAGAATTTTAATTATTTCTAAATATGATTTTTTGTTAAATAATCTATCTACTTCATATATAGTATAAATAGTTGGTTCTGCAAAAGTTATTTTAATTTTTTTATTTTTATAATTTAATACTAAAGTTAGTTCTTCAGGTAGTGGAGTAACTTTTTTATACATAAAAAGAGCTTAGAAATATATAAATATATATCTAAACTCTATTTTTTTATATTAAAGAATAAAATATTAAATATTTTCATCTTTAATTTTTACTTTACCTCAATCAACTAAATCAAAAACTAAATTAGATCATGCAGGAGCTCAGTCTCTAAAAGCATCTTTCATTTCTAATAAATATTCTGCATTTAATCTTACAGGAGAAGCAAAAAGACTAGTCATTTTTTTATTTTCAGGATTTTCTCCGAAAATTTCAATATCAAAATATTGTTTAACTCTTTGAATTTTTTCAATAGTTATTGCTTTGTAAGCATTTTGATTAACTTTTCAAGTAACTAATACTTCAGCACCTTCTGGAATAGTTCAACCAATAACTCTAGTTATAATAGTTCTATTATCAACAACAGAAATAGTATAATCAGTAGTTATAGTATAAGTAGTAACTCCATCACTAGATTTAACTACTATAGTTGTAACTCAATTATCATCATTAGATCTATCTAATAATTCAATTTTATTATTTGAATCAAAAACTACTTTTTCATTTACATCATTTTCACCTCATACAAAAGATGAAACTGCTAGATTAAATAATTTACCGATTAAGTCAGGATTTTTAGTCTTAATAATTGTCATATTAAGAGTAGATCCAGGCTTTTCTAATGAAAGACTTTCTCATTTTCAGCAAACTAATTCAACCTCATCTCATGAATTAAAACCTGCAGTAACATTTGTTGCACATTCTAAATCATAGAAAGTTCAATTTGTTCCATGTGGTCTAATTCTAGCAGTTCAAACTATTGTAGGAAACAAGTTTTTATTGCTCATTATTTCCAAATTAATAATTTAAAGTATACAATCTCTCTTATTAGTTGGGATAACAAGAAAAAAGGACAAGTATAGAATACAAGTCCTTAAAAAAGAATAAAATGAAAATTTTTAATTATATTTTTTCATAAAAAGAGTCTGCAAATTTAGATAATTCTTCAGATTTTAAAGTTAATTCTTCACCTTCTTTTAATTTATCTCATTGATAAAAAACATCTGTAAGTAATTTAATTTTTACTTTACCTCAAACTGAAGGAGTTGTAGTATCTTCATTTGATTTTTCTGCAACTAATTTAGATTTAATCCATTCTATATCATTTTTTTTATTTGCAGGAACATTTTTACCATGAACTAGTGAATATTGTTCTGATAACGACTTTAGTGTAGGTTCATCAGTTTCAGGAGCTAAATCTTTATTTAAATCAGCTGTATCACCTGAAGGAGTTGTAGTATCTTCATTTGATACTACATTATCTGTTGTGTTATTTTCTGGTGTCATATTAATATGTTTAAAAAATAAAATAACAATATAAATGTAGTAAATTTAAAAAAAGAATAAAATGAAAATTTTAGTAATAAAAAAGAAATCTTTTTGTCATGACAAATCTTTCTTTATTATTTTTAAGTAAAGCTTCATCTCAAGTAAAATTTATTCTTAAAGTTTCAAATCAAGATAAATTTTTCATCTTTGAGTTTAAAAAATTTTCTACTTTTTCCATATATGACTTCATCTGTAAAGCAGTAGATCATTCTTTTTTATCTAAAATTTGTACTTGTACTAATTCTTCATTTATTTTACACGAATCATCTGCAGTTCAAAAAGGATATATAAGTAATCCTAACCCCTCTAAATCTTCATAAAAACTATGATAAGATACTCTATCATTAAATAATGTAGATAATTCACTATCTGACTTTATAGAATTTATAATGCTTTCTATTTGTTGTTTATTCATTTTATTTACTTAATTGATAAAATTTATCTTTAACTTCTTGCCAAGTTCTTCAAAACATACCTGCTCAAATTCATGTAAAAAATATTTTACCTTTTGGTTTATTATATTTAAATTCTCTTCAAACTCAATACTCAACATAAGGAGCATATTCAGTATTATTAAAAACTCTAGAATAAAGCTTATTACCATTTTCTATAACTTCACTTCTTTGAGTATTTCATAAAAGCTCTTTTGTATCTTCAGGAGTTTTTTCATCTATTTTCTTTTTGACTACATCAGTATATTTATCTAATTTTTTAATCATTTTAGCTTTTTGATTTCTCAAAATAGCATTAGTATTGATATTTACTTTAAATCACATAATTAAATTAGTTTAGCTAATATTTCTATAAAAGGTTCATTTTCTTCAAAATCAATATAATCACTAAAAGCTATCTTAACAGATATATTATTTCAAAAATAATCATTAAATTTAATAATATCTCATGTTTTTAAATTTTTTATATCTTTTTTTACATAAACAAAATAATCTGCCATTTCTGAATTATTTGAGTTTTGTCATCATAATAATTTTTTATTATTAGGTTGTATATCTGCTTCTATCTGATTATGTATTTGAGTTTTTTCTCATGTAATAGGATCTTGTCTATAAATATCAATTACATCATCAAAATCTAACATATTTATATATTTTTAAGTTCTAAAAAAACTATTTGTTTTAGTTTTATCATTTTTAAGAAATTCTTTTAAAAAACTATGAATTTCTTCAGTATAACAAAAGTGAATATTTTTATATTTATCCTGGTATCTAGTATCATATGTAACACTATTTCTTCATCTTGTTTCAGATAAAATAACTCTAGATCCATTATTTTTATCTTTATTTTTATAAAGACAATTTGTTATCAATACACATGCTTTTTTAATATTCAAAGGCACCATTCCATTAACTGGGAATATTGTAACTTGATTTATATCATCTTTTTTTCAATAAGATCATATTATATTATCAATAACTATTTCAGCTTTTCTTATATAGATTTTTACATCAACAGGATCAGTAATAATTCAATCTGAATCTGAATATTCTTGCTCTGTTAAATATATTATATCTTCATCAAATATATTTGTCATATAAATTATTTAAAAAATATTTAAATAAATAATATTAAATCATTTTAAAGAATAAAAAAAAAGCCTGATTATTAATCAAGCTTTTTTATATTAATTTAAATTAAGGAGCAGTAGGTAGAGTTAAACCTTTTAATACATATGTATTACTTTTTGCATCTTTAACTTTTACAGTCCATTCTCATAATAAATCTAAAGAATAGTTATCATTTCCTGCAGATGGTTCTTTAATTTCTTCTAAAGCACCTCTTCATTCTAATGGAACAGCTTCAATGATACCAGTATTAAAAAATACTAATTCATCTTGTGGCATTCTAGTATCTAAATAAAGTGCATTAATTTCATTTCAAGCAACAGTAATTGGTGATTTTAAAACATTAACAGCACCTCAAACAGTTCAAGCAACAGTTCCATTAATAACTTGTACATTAACTTTATCTTGATATAAAGAAGCTATTTGCATTAATTGAGATGTATTCCCTACTAATGCATTTAGTTTTCAACCATTTTCAATTACATATTTAAATGCAAAATTAATATGATCTTTAGTTAAAGCACCTCAAACATTTTTTAAATTTAATGTTGATGGACTAGAATAATCACCAGTAGAAGCATCAAAATTATTTAATGCAAAATAATTTAAACCTCATGCAATTCTTCTAACTCAACCAGCAGGTAAACTTAAAGAGATTCTTACAGAAGAAGTAATTAAACCATCTAATGCTCTTGTATATTTATCATAAGCTTGTTCTCTTAACTCTTTTTTAGTATCAGCAAATGAGTAATTCATTGTTGCTACATCAGTACCAGGAATAGAATGTCCAGCTCTTATAATTTGTGTAAAATTATAAAGTGTAGAAGGTACTTCCATAGCTCTTCTTCTAGATACTTTAGATCCTTCTTCTTCTGCCATACTTTCAACAAAAGCCCAATCACTAGTAGTAATAGCTATATCGCTTCCTGAAATTTTTCTTGCAGTAGCTGTAGAACCATCAACTATACCAGTAACTAAAATTCTTAGATCACCTTTAGCTTTAAAAGTAGAATCTTGAAATGAGATAATATCTCAAATTAAAAGATTAGTAGTATTTATACTAAAATTTTTATCAGTAGTATCAAAGTATCATGAAGTAGTTCAAGCAGTAAAATTTAATTTTATAGCTCAAGACACCATTTCTTTCCATTCTAATTTAGTAGATTTAGCTACTAATTTAGATTTTCTATTGTTAGCAAGTGCTATACCTCATAAAGCTGATTTTCATAAAAGAATTTTTTCAGCCAAAGGTATTACTTGTCTTTGTACATCTAAAAACATATGTTATATAGATTATGTAATAAAATATTATTTCATTGCTCAAATTAAATCAGAAACATCAGCTCAGCTAGCTAGTAATTTATCAAAATCAGTTGCATTACCAGGATTAGAGTTTCATCAGTTAGTATTATGTACATTTACACTAACACCTCAGTTATTATCATCTCATAAACCCTTAAGTGTAATAAAATCTTTTAATAAAGCTTCTTGTTTTTCTTCAGGTAAACCATCAAATAAACTTTCTTTCTCTTTAATAAAATCTTCTCATAACTTTGTTTTATAATCATTAATCCTTGTAGTTCTTTCTTGTTTTTCTTTTTCTAAAACTTCTCAGTATTTAGTAGAATTAGTAGAAAGTTCATCAATTTTTGTTAATGGATCATCTCATTCTTTTAATCAAAGTTTTTCTAAAATTTTAGCATTTTTTTGTTTTTCAGCTTCAATTTCAGTTTTTAAAGTTTTAGCATCAGTTTTTGCTTTTTCTCTTGCTTCATCTAAAGCAATACTTTTATTTTTAGTTTCATCTTCAAGTTTTGTAACTTTTTCTTGAAGTCATTTAGCTTCAGATTTAATAGAAACTAGTGCTTCATATTCTGATTTTTCTATTTCAATTTTTGTCATAAAATATAGTTTTACAAATATAAATATTTTACAAGCTCTATAGGAAAGCTTGATGTAATACAGCATTTTTTTAAGAAAAATAAAGAAAAAACTCCCAACAATTAGGAGTTTAGTTTTTTATAAAAAAGAATAAAATGAAAATTTTTAAAAAAAGATTTTATGTACAAAATATAAAAAATATAAAAGTACATTAGCATATAAAAAAGCATTGAAAGGTCCTGTTATTTTATATTTAATAGATCTAATATTATCTAAAACCTTTTCTTTATTTGGTTTTACAACATCTAATATTTTTATACTCATATTTCATTATTTTTATTTATTAATAAATCTTGTTCTTTTTCTTGTCTTATTTCTTCTAGAATTTTTTGAGCTTCTATTTCATCAGTATCATTTATCTTCATAATAGCTCTTTTTTTACTTTGTATTCATAGTTCAAGCATTTTACTTTGTCAATCAATGATTTCATTAAAATCAGATGATACAATCTCTCCAAATTCTAATACTTGGTCTTTTTCAGGTATTCTAAATAGATTCCAATAATTATAAAAAAGCTTAGTAATTACCTTTTGGTATTTCTCTACCTTTTTATAAAAAAGTCCTGCACTTTTAATTTTTGATGTTCATGAATCATTTCATCATTCGTTTTGTATTCAAAAAGCAAATAATGGTACTCATGATATAGCTGAGATAAATCTTATTTGATTATCTATATAATCAATTGATTTAATTAATAAATCATTTGTATTTCTAACAATTTCTAAACCTCATGAAGTTCAATTTAAATCATTAGTCATTATGACCTTTCAAAGCTTATCAAAATCAACTACTTTTATTCAATTTGGCAATTCTTTAGTTGCATTATCAGGAATATCTAGATTCCTAAATACTTTGAATTGCTCTGTATAATCTAGAAAATTCTTATCTATTTCAGATAGTTTTTTTTCAATAGAAAAAATTATAGTTTTTAATTTTTCTAATATTGGTCTTTCTACTTGTTTTTCAATAACTAATCTATCGGTTCCTGTAATTTGTAAAGTTTCAGGTAATCATTTTAGAAAATCTAATTCTTCTAAAGGAACCTTAGTTCAATCAGATAAATTATTTATTGATGTCAATTTATATAAATTTCTTTCAAAAAGATTATTTGAAAATGTTTCTACTAATAAATAAAATTCTTTTCATCAAATAATACTATCATTTTTCTTCTCGTAGATATTTATAAAATACTCTTTTTTATTAACAAAATCATAATAATAATTTTTTGCTTTAATAGTTTCTAATTTTTTAGTATCAACATTAATAAAAAATCTTAAGAACCCAGTAGTAAGTAAAGTTTCATATAAATCAATATAGTTTATATTTTGATTTTCTGTAGGCTCTCATACATAACTAGAAACCCAGTCATAAACAACCGAACCAATATAACTTCCTGGATTAATTAATTTGGCTTGTTCTACATCTCATGGGAATAAATGCTTAATATTAGCTTCATAAAGTTCCCCACTTCATTTTCTAACATACTCTCAAGATATTAGTTCAAGTAGTTCAACTTGATTAGCTAAATAGTCTTGAATTTCAAAAGATATTCATGTATTCATTTTTTATTTTTAATAAAATATTTATATTAAAATAATTTATTTACTAAAAGAATAAAAATTATTTTTTTAGTAAATTATGTAAATCTTTAATAATTTGATTGTAATTATATTTAGTCTGAATTTTTTTTATTTCATCTATATGATTTAAAACATAAGAGAAACCATAATTTTCTATTAATTTCTTTGCTTTAAAATGACTTATATTTAAGTCTTGCTCTATCTTAGTAAAAACAGGCTTAAACATAATCTTATTTTTTAAAGATTGCAATGGCTGTAAAATATGACTAGGAATATCTTTATTATCATAGAATAAATTTTGAAATCTAGGGTCATTTTTATATTTTTTCAATTCATTTTTTAATACACTAAGAGTAATATCAATCATCTCCTTTTGTGCTTCATAAAAACTTTTATTCATATTTCAAAAAGTTAGGATTATTATTTAAAAACATTTGAAAAGCAATTCATCTAGAAATAATTCTATCATCATGATCACAATTAATTCAGTCAGGTTCATAAACTATCTTTCAATTTGTTTCAGTTTTTACCCAAAATTTAAACTCTTCTTTTTCATCTTCTTCAAATTTGATTTTATTTTGAATAATTGCCTTTCTAAGGTCTTCTTTTAGTTTTTCTTTACTTGATCAACTTGTAAACCATCAAACTACATTTGTATATTGAGTAATTTTCTTTCCTTCAGCAGTTGGAATAAAACATTTTTTAAGTAAATCTTTTGAATTGTATGTCTTGATATCTTCAATAAGAGCAATTCAAGTAAAGTTCTTTTCAATTCATAGAGAATTATTAAAGAAATGAAATCAAAATTGATTATGTAATATAGATAATATTTGCCTAGCATGTGAATAATTTATAATATTACTTGCTAAAGTTGCATATAAATCTCCATTTTTATCAAGAAAAGTCATACTTGTATTATCTGAATCTCATCATTGTCATCATCAGGTATCAACTCAAGCATATAAATAATCAAAAAAATCTTTTCTAAAATCTTTATAATAAATATTCAACTCTGCTTCCCTATCTTCAACCTTAATTTTAAAAGTAAAATATGGAGTTAGTTCTTCACATTTTATAACAGCTTCAGTATCAAATATAGGATCTCAAACAATCATTTTAGGTAAATTCAGAAAATCACAATTATAACTCTCTTTATCTATAGATAGAACCTCAATACTTTGTACTACCTTTTTACCTTGATATAGTTCATTATTTAACTTTTCAGCTTCCTTTTGTGTCCAAACATATCTCTCAGGCCATATAATCTCACCTTTTTCAATTAAAGCTATTCTCATAGTATTCCAATACCCTTTGTATGTTTCTTCTAATCTTTGAATAATTCAATCAATAGTGATTATATTTCATAAGAAAATAGCTTTTCACCTTATAGATCTAAGAACTCATGAATTAATCTTAGCTGTGTTTTCTTCGATTATTCTTTTATTTTTTACACTTTCTTCAATATCTAAGTCATCAGCAATAAGTAAACTAGGTCTTATAATATTTCATTCATCATCAAGTAATTGTTTTCATCTCTTCATATTTTTCAATGAAACAGCTTCGACCTTTATTCAAGTAGTAGTTACAAACTTACTCATGGTCTTTTGTTGGCTTCATTGATTTAATGCTTGTTTACCTCTACTAGTTCAATCATCATATAATAATCAATAATCTAATTTAAATTTTTTATTAGATCTTAAGAAATTAGATACATTTAAAACTTTATCTTTGGCACTATCTAAATCATATGCCATAAATAATATAAAATCTTCTCTTTTAGTTGCTATACACCATACTACATATAGCAAGGCTACAATTGCAGTTTTTCAGCTCTCACGAAATCAAATAATGATTGCATTTTTAGGATCTACACAAAATAAATAAATCATTTTATGAAAATCTTTAATTCAAGTAATAAAGTTGTGTCAAAAGTAATAAATAGCCCAAGCATAAAAATCAAACTTAAAATAAAGGAGTCTGAAAGCTTTATCTACTAGAATTTGCTCCCATATCTCCTTTCTTTCTTTAGCAGGTCTTTGAAATAGTAATAATTCCATATTATTCTAATGCTAATTTATTAATTAATTTTTGTGATTTTTCATCAAGTTTAAGTTCAGTCTCAGTTTTTATAATAACTCTTTGTTTTAAATCATTATAAACTTTAATAGCATTTAAACTATCAGCATCTCTTCATTTAAAAATGATTTGTGCTAATCTTGAATCTATTTTTTTATCATTAAGTAATTCATTAAGTAATTCAACATTTCTTTCCTGAATCTTAGTTAATCTTAGTAATTTACTTCAATTAACTGAACAAGTATTATATGCTTTATTATAATCTGATGATCAATATATTTCTTTTCAATCCTCATCTGTTAATCTCTCTCTCTTTTTTTCATCTAATTCAATTTTATATGCTTCATCATATGCTAATGTAGCATTTCACCTTAATTCATCATTTTTGATATAATTTTGACAAAATAATTCTTGTTTTGCAGTTAATTTTTTATTATTTTTAAACTCTGGGTCTTTTTTGTTTTTTATAATTTTCATAAAATTAAAATTAATATTAAAAATATTCCCAAGTAAATCATCATGCTTTCTTCCTTAATCATTTACAACATTTCCATACATTAGCAAAATGTATTCATAATTCTCTTTGTATCTCATGTAAACAATCCCAGGTTTTTATAAACTCTCAAGATAAGTTGTATTGATTTATTTTTATAGAATGAATATGGTCTTTTCATTTTATTCAAACTGTTCTACTTCTTTTTTTCGTAATCATATCTTCTGTATTTTCTTTAGAACTTCATAAGAAAATATTCTCTACTGAATCATTTAATAATCAATTAAAATTAAGTATTTCATATTTATGACATACTAGTATTTTTTTATCTTCTATATCTAATCATAAAAAAGCCTGTGCTACTAATCTACTGACTTTATAATTATTCTTTATTTTATTTTTAACTAAAACTACTCTTCAATATGAATTAATATTTAAAGGATTTAATATTTTTTCTTTTGTAAAAATAAATCATTTTATTTTTGGTAAACTTTTAATATTTCATAAATTAGATACTTGATAAAGTCATTCGTAATTTTTTATATCTTTCCAGACTTCTTTAATATCTTTTCTTATTTGTGTTGTTTTTGTCATTTTTTTTATTTATCAGAATATAAATATGATTTAATTTCTCTAACCCAGTCACAAGGATTAACAATCATAAAACTAAAAAATATAATTGATATTGTAATCCAAAAATATGCTTCTTTTTTATTTTTAATTTTTACCATATTTATTTTTTTAAAAATTATTTTCTTTTTCTTCTTTTAATCCTAGCTCTCAATCTTTTTTCTTCACTTCTTCTAATTTTACTAGAAGTAGTAACTTCTGGTCTAGATAATAAATCAATAAAATCTATATTTGTTTTCCGATTAAAAAATACATTTTCCATAGTTTATTTTTACAAAATAATTCAATTTTCTTTTAATTTGTTTTTTACATCTTGTACACTTGAAGCAAAAAATCCAATTCATCAATTTTTAATTACATCATTTAAAAATTCTTTTTGTTCTAATGCATGTAGATATCTTTTAGGATTCTTAATCCTAAATTGTGCTTGTGCATATTCTTCTCTAAGTGTTTTTATATCTCTATCAAAAAACTTCATTTCACTTGGCTTTTTAACTTCAATAGCAATAGTTTGTCATTTATGCAATGCTATCACATCAGAGATTCATCTTCTGATAAAGTTGTTATTATTTCTTTGATAGTGTCATTTTTTCTCATTGAAAAATCATTTAATATCATTGTGCCATGATAAAATTCAATTTTCCATAAATAAACAATGTATCTCTAATTCAATAAACTCTTCTTTTTTTTCTAGCATATTTTTGTTTTGATTAATAAGTGAAATATATAAAGCTAGGATTCGAACCTAATAATTTCAGTCCAATGCTGTTAACTTTCGCTCTTTTATGTATTACACCCACTAATTAAAGCGGGAATGACTAAACAAATGGGATAAGACTATGGGATATGCAACCAAAAGTCTAACTTCTTTAGTTTTAATTCCGAAGAAGAATATCTGTTATCAAACAGATCAGATGGTTAAAGCCTTAACTACTTATTTTTTGAATAAGTAGGTGAAATATAAGATAATTTGAGTATGGAGAGCTATCTTACACTTCACCCACCTATTTAAAGATGGGTAGTAATTTTCATTACTATCTCGTGATTATTTTAAATGCCAAACGAGTACATTACTAGCAAGAAAATAATCTATAAAGGTGTCATCTAAGTCAAGTTTTTTTTATACTTTTTTTCATATCTTTTAACCTGGCTTATGCTGATTTTTAATATTTTTGCTACTTCCTCCTGGGAGTATTTTTTTTCATTAAAAAATCTCAGGCTTATTACCCGAGATTGATTATCTTCTATTATTTGTTTTTTATTCATAAGCTTAGTTTTTAAGCATATAAAATTAATCATTTTTTATCATATCTGCTAATTTATCTAGATCTGGTTTTCCTGAAATAGAATCAATAGCTATTTTTCTATTTTCTCATGTATTTAACTCATGAGTTAAATCTAAAAAGTAATTTGCTATTACTCAAGGTTCAAGATTTTTTATTTCTTGTTCCATACTAAATAAATCATTATATTCACTATCTGTAGCTATTATTTTTAATTTATACATTTTTATTTAAATTATCAATTATTGATTTATTTTTTCTTTTTCTCATTTAACTACACTTTTATATAAGTCATCTGATATTTTTCTCTCATTTGAGTTCATTATAGCAAACTTTAAATATAGTGTTCAATATACTTTTATTTTACTTATTATTTTATTTATCAAGTATAAATTTGTCATTATAAGTAAAATAATAAGTAACCCTGTTAGTAGTATTAAAAATACTCACCCAGTATAGTAAAAAATTGTTTCCATAGTTTTATTTTAGATTAGGATTTTCATAAATATTTCAAATAATAATAATTTCATTGGGAAGACTCATAATATCTCAAATATATAAATTTTTTTTATAATTGAAATCATCTATTAACATATCCTTATTTTGCATAATATATTTTTTTATTAATTTTCAGCAAAATGATCATTTATCAAAAATTATTTCATAAAATAATTTTGTGTCTAATCTTATAGTTCAGTTTGTATCACTTCTTAATATATCAACAAAACTATCCCTATAGACAATATCCCCCTCATAAATCTCTTTTCAATTTTTGTCTTTTAATCAAGTGTATTGCATAATAATATTATTATGCAATCATATAAATCAATTAGATATATCTTTTAAGTCTACTTTTGCAGTCATAAATCATCAACTTTTATCCCAAGCTCTAAATTTTATTTCTCTCATAGTTCTAATAAGTTATAATTTAATTAATTCAGTTTTATATATCTTTTTAAAATGAGATATATGACAAACTCAACTATTTCCAAATATATTTTCCCAAAATACTCAATTCTCATCAAATCATACAACCTCTCTCCAATTTCAGTCTTTATATTATATCTTTGTTCAGATATTAAAAATTTTATATTTTCATCAAACATTTTTTCTAATTCTTCTCTGTTCATTACTCTATTTTTATAAATTAAATTATACAAAAATCCTTTTTTACTACTCTTATGAATTCTAAAATTCAATCTGTAAATGTTATAGTTATAAAAAGAATTATAAAAAAAATAAATCAAACTGGATGAATTATTCTATATCTTTTTGTTTTCATCCACAATTTAAAATAATAGTTATAATATTTTCCTTTTTTTATTAATTTATATGAAATAATTTTCCATATTAATTGAATTAATTTTTTAACAAGCTTTATTTGTTTTTCTTCATCCATTTTTACTTCTTACCAATTAAAATATTTGTTTTCCACTCTCAAATTAAATGCATTTTTTTATTATGCAATAATCAACAAAAAACTCACTTTTTAAGTGATTTTAACACTTGAAACTTTAACTCGTTTCAAAAAAATAACTTGTCAGAGTTTAGTTTGTATCTGACAAGTCTTCAATAAATTTCTATTTGTTTCATAAAAATTATTTTGTTTTTAATCTATCTATTATAAAAGATAATATATACTCCATTGTGTCTACATGAAATCAGTTTCATATATGAAATTCTCTTAAATATGTAGGTATTCAAGCTGTATAATTATCAGGTAAACATTGTAATCTTTCTTGCTCTATTTCTGTAAAAACTCTCATTCTTCATCAAGAATCAAGTAAATAATTATTGTATTTCCATTGATTACTAGTTAAAGTTGGAACCTTTCAATTTTCAGATTTAATTCATCATTTATTAAATCATCTTGGATATTGTATAACTCTATTTACTGCTCTATTTGATTTTCAAAAACTTCTAGCAGTTAAGCATAATGCTTTATCTATTCTAACAAGTGGAGCATTTCAATTTGTTTTTCATGACTTAAATATTTTTCATTTACAATTTATTATTGCTTTTTCAATTTGCTCTTTTGTAAGAAAATATTTTTCATCTACTTCTTCATATGGTTGTAGAATATCTTCTAAAATCTTCCCTGGACCTGTAGGAATTGGAATATCTACTTTTTTATATGTTCCATTAGATTGTAACTCTCAAACCCAATAAAATCTTTTTCTTTGTTGTGCTCAAATTAATTGAGAATCAATAAAAATAGGCTCAATTCAAAGTAAATTATCTGTAATTATATTTTTCCATTCATCTTTCATTTTTACATTTTCCATTATGAAAAATCTAGGTTTAGATTCCTTCAAAATTCTTGAATATTCAAAAAAAAGCTTACTTCTTTTATCTTCAAAGTTAAGCATTTTTCAAGCATAAGAAAATCATTGACATGGTGGTCATCAGATAAGTAAATCGAATTTATCTATTTTCCACATAGTATCTTCTAATCAAGATTTTGGTTCTCAATACAACCGATTTCATCTACTATTTTTACTTCATTGTCTAAATCAGTAACTTATTTTAGTTACATCTCAAATATGTTTTATTTGAGGAAAATTTTTCTTAGTAATTTTTATTGCATTTTTATCAATTTCAGAAGCAAAATATCTATAATTAATTCAAAATTTATTTAATGCTACCTGTCAACAAGATACTCAATCGAATAAACTTAAAATATTTATCATTTTTTATTTTTAAAAATTATTTCAATCATTTAATTTTTAAATCCATAATATTTTTTATTATAGATTTAATATTCTCACTTTTAGCTAAACTATGCATGTATTCTAATTCTTCAAATTTTCTAGAATATAAATCTGCAACCAAAGGTAGCACTTTTAAAACTTCTTCTTTTCAAAAAGTTTTAAAAAGTTCTTCTAAAAATTCATTATTTTTCATTTTTCTTGATATTTAACTAATATTTTTTTATTTAACTTTCATAATTGTACTTGCTCATTAAGCAAGATTTTATAAAGTTTGTCTTTGTGTGAATCTGAAATAATTGGTAAAATATCTTTCCAATATTGTTTTTCATCATCATCTAATGTGGATTTATTTATTAGATCTATAATTTTTTGGTCCTCCATAAAATTATTTTAATAAATAAATATTTGATATTAACTCTCAAATATTATCAGAGTCTTTTAAATATTTTAAAATCATTTCATTTTGTTTTATTTCATCTTCTAAATTTTTTATGCTTTCTTTTTTATCTTCTATTTCTCTTTTTTTATTTACTATTAAAGTTTTTATGTGTTCATTAAATTTAACAAATAATAAATCTTTTTTAGTTTCTTGATTTAATAAATCAGTTATTTTTACTAAATCTTCTATTGTTAGTCAACTTAAACTATTATTTACTATTTTTATAATATCATCCTCAAAAGGTCTATAAAAATATTTTCTTAAAATTTCTAATTCTTCTTTTGTAAAAATTGTTATTGTTTTCATTTGTTTTTATTTAAATAATAAATTATATTTATTCTCAATATCATAAAAATATTTAGTTTTATACATTCAAGTTCTAAGCACACTAGGATTATTCCAAGCAACTTGTGCTTGTCTGAAATTCTTTGAAATTTCATATTTTACTTTTATTTCATCAACAAATATTTTTATTTGTCATTGCCAGTCTTTAACTGGGATTTTTCATCTTGCACATTCATTAAATTGGATTAATCAGACACTACATCATGCATCTCATCTCCTATTCTCAGTCCAAGCTCAATTCTCTTGATGTAATTGAGCCACTAAGTAATGACTTTGCTCTTCAGTAAATCATTTACTTAAAGCATAACTTTTAACAAATAAAGCTCTTTCAAGCTTATAATCTGTTAAATTTATAAAAGAAAAAGAAGCTTCATAATTGTTTGAAACTTCTTTTTTTACAGGAGTATTTTGTGTTTGTTTTTTAGGTTGTTCTTTCACCTCAACCTTTTTTACTTTACTAATCAAAGATTAATTTTAGTTTGTTCGATATTATAACTTGCAAATCTTTCAAGATTAGAATATTCTAAATCACTAAAAATTCATACATCATAGTTATAATAAGGTAAACACATAAGATCAGTTTTTATTTCTTTTATTTCTAATTCTCATTCAACTTCAAGACAAGATAAATACCAAACTGAAGTTTCATATATTTTTTTAGATTCTTCATACTCTTTTTTAAATGATTCTATCTTTGTTTTATAGTTTTTTATTTGTTCTTGAACAATTTCAAGTTTTGTTTTATTATTTATTTCACTTTTAAGCGATTGTATTTCTCTTTGGGTATATTTATACTCAAAATGATTTCTAACAACAATTGATGATAAAATTATCAATAACACAGTTGTAATAATTAATGCTATTTGCATTATATTTTGTTTTATTGTTTCTTTCATGTTTTTATTTTTATATTTTAAATTACCAAACTATTTCACTTTTTAATATTTTAAATTCGTAACAATTTTCCTTTTTTGCTTTTTTTAATGCAAAATACTTCTTTTTATTTTTCTCATTTTTAGTAAACTCTGCACTTACTTTTTTAAGATCCACGAATTGATCTCAATATTTTTTTGTTTTAAATTCTATTAAGCTACTCATACAGACTCAAAGTTAGGCATTATTATTTCTTTCCATTCACTATTAATTTTTATAGAATATTTTTCTGATTTTTTTATTTTTCTAAATATTCTTTTTTCTAGTCTTTTTTTATTTAAAAAATAACAATAGCATGTGAATCTATATCTACTACCAAAAGTTCATACTTTTTTAAATAAATATATTTCTTCATCTTCTACAATTTTTTGTAATTTATGAAAATTGATACAACTTGTGTCATTACAATATTTTTCATAAGCTTCATCTAAATCTTTTTTATCAAACTCATGTCACATATTTTGAAATCTTTGTCATTTTTCATCTTTTATGAAAAATTTTATATAATCTCAAAATTCAAAATATGTCATTAACTTTTCATTTAATAATCATTCTTTAATAAGGTTTTTTCTTGTCGCCCTCATATTTAATTTTGTTATTAAAAATAAATTTATCACTTTTATGTAAATAGAAAACTTCCCAATGTCATTTAAAAACACAATATTTAATAGTTCTAGAAAAAAAAGAAAAGCAAAGAATATCAACATCCTTAACTTTTATTCAATCAATAGAAATTTGTAATCTAAAATTACCTTTTTGTGTTTTGATTATTATGCTTCTCATAATTTTATCATTTCTATTATAATTTTAAGATTACCTATATTTCTAGGCTTTCTCTCTTTTTTTCTCATATCCCGTATATCTCTAACTTTTTCTTTTTGATAATCATTAAGATTATTTAAATAAAGTAAATCTTCTAAATCAGCTGACTCTTTATCTAACGGGATTAAATCAACTTCATTTTTATATTTTATTAAAAAAGTTAAAGTTTTTGGATTAGCTATTGTTATTGATGTTAAATTTTTATCAGCTAATTGATTAAAAATATCATCAGCCATTTTTTTGCTTATATATTTAACTGGTTCTCACTTTATTTTTAATTTATGAGTTATTACATGAGTAGATAACTCAGTATTTTCTTTTTTATTTTCTAAAAACATATTTTTTAAAAATTATCATCTACAATTACTACTCAACTTTTTTGAGTAAAATTATTTGGTTTTTTAGACCAATTACTAAAATTTTTCATCCGAGTTCTGAATCTAAGTTTTGTGTTAAAAGTTTTTTCTTTTTTCCATCTTTCTTTACTTCAGTTATCATTTGTTTCATTCCAATATAAAACAAAAGATTCACATTCTTCTTTAAATGTTTCTTTATTTAAAGAATATTTATTATAAATTTCTTTTAAAAATTCTAAATCAAATTCTGATTTAATTTTTTCTTGGAGTGTAGGAACTTCAGTTCCGATTTTTGATTTTTCAAAATCTTCATCTATATAGTTAAATATATTCTTTTCTTTATTTATATTCTTTTCTTTCTTAGTTGTTGTTATTTGATTGTTATTTGATTGTTGTTCGTTTGTTATTTGATTGTTATTTTGTGTGTTATCTCAATTATACTTATCATAATTTTTTAGCTTAACAATGGTGTAATTGTTTGTTGTTTTGGTTGTTATCTCTCCTGTTAAATTTAGTTTTTTTAAACAAGTTCTAATTTGCATAACTGACAATCACACTTCTGAAGCCAAAATTCAATATGAAGTAATAAAAGATCACTTTTCAATAATAATTCATCTCCAATTCTTGTCCTTATAGTTAGCTTTAAGTAATAAATGAATAAATAAAACCTTAACATTTATATCATCATACCATTCCCAGTCTAATAAGGATCTAAATAGTTTTATAAATCATTCATTCATGATGATTATAATTAATCAACTAAACTAAATAGCTCCTTATAGCTATAATTAACCTCAAAGCATCTATTAAATGCATCAGTATATTTTTTTTGTGTACCTACAGTTTTTATTCATCTACTTAATGCTTGATTAACAGCAGAAATACTTATTCATAATTCCCTAGATAATTCAGGTTTAGATCATCTTACTTCCTTAAGAAGTGTAATTATTTTATATTTTTTTGTTTCTTTATATATTGTCATTTGATTATTTTATTTAATTAAATTTGACTTTTATTTATTTTATTTTATAATATTGACCTATTGATAAACTAAGCCATAATATATGGTTTAAAAAAAGAGTTTAAAAAAATTTTTATTATTTACTAGATAATAAATATTGGAACTCTTTTTTTGTTGTTTGTTTTACTAATACTCAATCAATTTTTTGTATTAGAATTGAATCAGTATTTACACTTGTTATAATTTCTTTTTTCTTTTTCATATTATAATTGATTTAAAATATTATTAGCTTCTTTTATTATCTCTGAAGCTTCAGTTGTAGTAAAAAATTGCTTACCATTAAAAGTTACTCATTTTCTAGAGCTTCTTATTTCTTTTTTAAATGTTTTCATATTTTTGTTTTTGTTTTAATTTTTAAAATAAAAAAAGAGTTAATTTTTTATAAAAACTCTTTTTGGTTTAGTAGTGTAATCTATAACTACACCTCATGATAATTCTGCTTTAATTAGATTTCATTTATCATTATAATAATGAATATCTCCACTTGGAAAAACTTGTTTAGAAACCATAAAATTTGTAATTATATTTTAAAATATATACCAGTATAATGGTAGTATATTAAATTTACATTAAATTAAATCTATATTAAATTATATAGCTTAAAATAATTATAAACTTCAATAGTTGCTTTTACATCTCTTTCACAATACTCAATAATTTCTTTTTCTTTTCATAAATCATAAAATTCTTGAACTTGTGATCAATCAATACCCTTGTCTTTAGGACTTGTTATTCATAGAAAATTACAAACAAGATCTAAACTAGAAAAAGAATTAAATACTCAATTTTTATATACTTCTAATAGATCTATAATATGTTCTAATTCCCATGGTTTCTTTCAAAAAAACTTTAAACTATTAGGTATAGCTATCTGATGATTTAAAGCTCTTTTTATTATGAAAGGTATATCAAATCATTTAATATTATATCAACTTATGTTATTTTTTTCTATTGCATTAAAAAATTCTTGTATAGTAGTTTTTTCATCTCATGAAAAAGTTTTAATTACTATTTCATCATTATTATTTATATATCAAGCCGATATACATAGAATTTTATTATATTCAGGCATAAAGTTTAATTTATCCTGGTATTTTTCTTTTAACAAAAGGTAAGTTTTTTGTTTCCTTACCTTTTTATTAAAAATAGAGATAGTCTCTATATCAAAAAATATTATCATTTTATTAAAAAATTAAATATAAAATCATTGTAATCTCTTTATTCCACGATTCATGAATAGCATATCTCATTTACCAAGTAATTGTTCTGCTCATTCTTCATCAATTACAACTTTAGAGTCTACTTGTGTAGCTAAAGCAAAACAAATTCTACAAGATATATTTGCTTTAATATCTCCTGGAATAACTTTAATACTTGGTCTTTGAGTTGCCATAATAAGATGATATCAAACAGCCCTTCATAGATTTGCTATTTTTGCAATATATCACATGATTTCTTTTCAAATATCATATGTTTCAACTTTAGGATTACCATATTTATCAGTTCAATCAATTTGTTGCACTGCACTAGATATGGTTACTAACTCATCAATAAAGATAAAATTATCTTGTAATTCTTTTCATTTTGGAAATTTCTCTTTATATTCATAAATTGATTCTAAATCTAAGCTTAAAAGTCTTTCATAATCTGCTTCCATAAAAGTAACAACTCATTTTAAATATAATGCTGTTGTTTCAATATCTGTAATATACATATCAGAATATTTTTTCATTTTAAGTAATCAAACTTTTTTAGGATCTATTATAATAATTTTTCAATATGGTTTAACTGAATGAATAGCAGTTTTAAGAAATTCAGATTTTCAACTTCAAGATTGTCATGCAACTATTACATGTGAAGTATCAGGATCAGATAAATCTACTGATTCAACATTTCATCAAACACTAGTTCAAATTGGTATAATAGGTTTTATTTTTTCTTTCTTTAATTTAAATTCATTAAGATTTGCAAATCTTCTTTCTTCTCTAGGTATTTCAACTCAAATAAATTTAGTTCAAAGTACTGGAGCTTCAATTCTTAATCATTTTTCTACCTCTAAAGCTTGAATTATTTCAGGAACTAAAGCTTTAATTCTTGCCATAGTAATTCATCTAGCTGGAGTAAATAAAAATTGATCATAAGAAAATCAATCTATTTTCTTTTCAAATTTAACAACAACTCCAAAATTTTGAAATGCTATTCTTATTTTATTTTCAATAGTATTTAAATCTTCAGTTGTAGTATCTCATTTAATTTTCTTTGAATTTTTAAATGGATCCCTATCTCACATTACTGGAACATTTGAAGCAATTTTATTTTTTGAAGTCATCGCAATTTTACTTTTTAATGTTCAAACTGGAACTCATAAATAATATGCTTTTTGTTTTTCCCACTCTTTAGATCAATTGAAAATATCAAAGATATTAAATAAGAAATCTCTTTCTTGAATAATTTTAATTCTTTCAAAAGTTTCTAAAATATATCTCCAAAAATAAACTTTATACTCTTCAAAAACTTCTCAAAAAAATGGAATTGTAATTGTTTGATGTTGAGAGCTTCAATCTTTATTTTTACTTGTTTTAATTTCTCTAAAAGTCATAAATTTTGGAGCTTCTCAATATTCAGCTTTTACACAATAATAATTAAAAAAAGCTTGAAAAATATAAGTTGGATCTTCTGAATTCATTTCACTATGTGTATTTTTAAATTTTGTATCTTCTATAAAAATACTTCAAACTGGTATAGTTTGTAACTCTCAATTAATTAATAAAGTTCTTTCTTTATTAGTTCTACAAATCTCATCAGCGATAGCAGTAAAAGGAATTGGGCTTTTTACTTCAATATTTCATCATAAAATTTCAATTGCATCATATTGCATTGCTTTTTCAACTCCTAACAATTCCCCATAATCAACTTGCTCAGATAAAAAAGCTTCTATTCAAGCTTTTACATCTTTAAGTATACCTTCATTGCTTCAAGTCTTTTTGAAATCAATTACTTTTGTTTTAAAATGCTTTTTAATATCTTCTAAATTTGAATTTTTTATATCTACCTCATTTGGATCTATTAAATAAGTTATTCAATCACTTCAATCATAAATACATTTGAAACAATGATCATAAGCTTGTTCTAAAATTCAAGTTCTAAGATAAGTCTCAACAAATTTATGTAAAATTGTTCATACTGCACTTGAAACTCAACAAGTATTGTCATAAATTCAAAGCAATCTATTATTTTGCCATTCTCATGTATTTGATATAAAAGTCCTTAGTTGTGAATAACTAAGAGAATTTATATAAAAATCACTATTATTTTGATTCATCTGCTTTTATATTATTATTTAAATTAATATCATTTAATTTTGCTAAATCTCAAGCACCTCATATAACAACATCTTTTTTAGGATGTATAGGAGCTTCTTCATTATCAATTTCAATAGCTTTTGCTATTAATTCATTTTTTGGTAAGTATTTAACTAATTGTTTAAATACAGTTTTTTTCCACATATTTAATTGTGGATCATTGATTTCATTCCAAGGTGAATATGTTCTTCCCTTTTCATCTTTATATGATTGTGAGTATTTTCTATATTCTAAAATATCACTCTTATTCATATATTTATATATAGATTCTCAATTTAGTTTTACAACAACATAACATCCTATTATCTCTCCCCTATCTTTTTCAGATATTTTAGGATCAACTTCATGAATTAAATTTGGATTTAATCATAATATATTTTTAAATAAATCATTTTCTCTTACTATTTCAGCTTGAATAGAAGTTATTCAAGCTTTATATAATAAACTAACAAATCATTGATATCAAATCATTGCTGTAGCTTTTCATTTAAATGGTAATATATAAGCTTCTTGTGTTATTCAAGGAGAAATTCATAATTGAGCTAACTCTAATGTAGCTCACATTAATCAATCCATATCATTTAATAAAGATGGAACTTTTTGTATTGAATAAATAACTCAACTCATAAATTTCATCATCTTATTTTTATCTTGCATAAAATAATTAAGTAACTCTTTGTTGTATTTTTTTACTATTTCAACTTTAAAGTTATCAATTTTTTCGTTTATACTTAATTCTGTACTCATAACTTGTATTTTTTATAAAATTATATTAATTCTAAGGCTCTTTTTTTACTTGTAATTTACTCATAAATAAATATATTATATTAAATAGTTTTTGACTGCTATTTTATTAAAGAGCTACTTTTTGTAGCTCTTTTTTATTCAACATTTTTACACATTTCAAATCATTTTGCAGTTTCTATATCATCTATAGAATCAGCACTTTCTTGTAAACATTCTAATTCTGAAATAAGTTTTCAGTATTCTTCATAAGTAAGGGTATATTTATCTATAAAGGATAATATTTCATTTACTTTTTCTGTTTTTGCCATTTTTAACTTCTATTAATGTTAAAGTTACTAATCAGCTATATGCTATAGCTAGTATTATTGCACTCATTTTTTATATGTCTTAATTGATTTAAAAACAATTCATCAAGTTTAATATTTTTAAAATTTTCAATAATTTCCTCTTTGGATTTTCATTTTGTATATTTATTTAAAAATATTATTTTTGTTATTCACTTTTTCATATAAATCTTGTATTACATTTATAACAATTATTGTTATATTGAAGTTCAAAAAAATATATAAGACATCATCGTATTAAATATATAAGGCTTATAGCCCGAGTAACCTAAAATATAGGTAACTATCTAGTACTAATCTTATTATTTTAAAGAACAAATTAAATAATTTTTCTTAACCTCTAAAACAAGTATATCATTAAATGTTATAATTGCAAGTTTTTATATAACTTTTTATATAACTTTCTATTGACAACTATATCATATATAATATTATAAGTTATATTATTAATAATAAAATACTATGTTTAAAGCGAATAATGATATAATTAGATCTACTTTTATATGAAAAATATTAAAAGAAAAACTAGAAGAAAAAAATATCACTATGTCTGAAGTTGCTGAAAAAATGAAATCTACACAACCATTAATTAGTAGAAGTTTAAATTGAAAGGTTGTATCTAGTGATAATCTTTTTCTTAAAATATCAAAAGCTATTTGATTATCAGATAAAGAAATATCTGAAATATTCAAAAAAGCAGATCAAGAAGAATATGCATATAAATATAATGAGAATATCAATCTTTTAGATGATATTGATTTTGATGTTGCCTTAAGAAAAGAATTTTGAAAAGAAATAGATAATGAAACTATAAGTAAAATTAAAGAATTTATTAATTTTGTAACAAAAAAATAAAAATTACATCAAAAAATTAATGTTCTGTTAATATCGTATGGATATAATGTGCATTATTTTAGTAAAAATATCATATGGAGATTTTAAATAATTTTTTATATAAATATAAAAATAGTGATTTTGTAGATATCGAAGAAATTGTAAAAAATGAATGAGTAAAAATTCACACGATGGATTTATGAAAAATTGATTGAGTATTGTATGAAAATAATATTTGAGTTAATTCTAAGTTAGATCTATTTAAACAAAGATTTGTTATAGCTCATGAGTTTTGTCATTTTCTTTTATGAGAAAAGTGATTTTCTAGATGAATTTTTCACTCTAAGGATCCTAAAGAAAAAAGAGCTGATGAATTTGCTATGAATTTATTGTTACCAAAAAGAGCTCTCCTAAAAGCTTATGAAGAATATCAAAATATACCATGTTTAGTAAATATATTTTGAGTACCTAGTGAAGTAATAGAAAAAAAACTTAATCTAATAGTATAATTATAAGAATGAATAAAAAAAATATATTGATAAGAATATCTATAAAGAAACATTTACACGAACTAAAAAGAAGAGAGAAAAGAAAGAAAAAAAGACTAGAAAATTTAAATGAAAAAAAATGAAAAAAAATAATTTTTTATAAAAGAAATCCCCCTAAAAATTTTTCATTAATAAATAATACCAATAATGTTTTAAGTTATTTTGAAAAATATGAAAAAGAAGTATGAAGTATAAGAGCTATTGATTTTGATTTGTGAAATATTTCTAATTTATCTTTTGATGCAGTAGCATTCTTATTGGTTAAAGTTAATGAATTTAGTAAAGAAGTACTTATTAAATGACTACCTCCAAAGAACCCATCTTTAAATAAATTATTTAAAGAGTCTGATTTCTATTCTTTTGTTAGTAGTAATTTAAATATTAATGATATAGAAATAAAAGCAAAAGCTATAAATCATAAAAGTTCTAAAATTGTTTCACCAGAGATTGCTTGAGCTATAAGTGATTATATTGATTCTTGAATAGATATAATTACTAGGAAACATTTTTATAGTACACTAATTGAATGTATGCAAAATACAAATAACCATGCTTGAGAATGTAATTGGTGGGTATTTATTCATGATAATACAGAAAAGTGAATTAAAGAAATATGTTTTATTGACTTATGAATATGAATACTATGAAGTTTAAATACAAAATTTGAAAACTTTAAAGATATTATTTGACCTTTTTTATGAAATGCTTATAATATAGATAAGATTTTTTGATTATTTAAATGAAAGTGGTGATGAATTGAGAGTATTACTAAAGAAAAGAAAAGATGAAATTGATTAAAAGATATATATAATTTTTCACAAAACCTTAATGTTAGAGAGTTTATAGTAATAACAAATGATATAAAAATTAATTTAAAAAATAATAATTCTCAAAAATTAAAATATAATTTCAAATGAACATTATATTATTGGGAAATATAATTAATAAAAATATTAAAATGAAAACAAATATTTTAAATGTAGTAAAAGATTTTACAAGAACACCATGAGCTAGATATATATCAGATTGAAAATATTCATGAGAAGAGTTCTATGAAAACTTATTAATACATAAATACAATGACTCCTTAAAAGAATGAGTAAAACTTGAAATAATATTTGATGGTGTATCATGAACTCCATCATCATTTTTATCTGAATCATTCTGAAGATTATATTCAAGAAACTGAAAGGATAAAGTATGGAATAATATTATAATAACAAGCAATGATGATCCCTCTCTAAATGAAATTATTGTAAAACTAGCTAAAAAATATGAACAATAAAAAGGATGATTATATAAGAATTGCTATATATTCATTATTATGAGGTTTTTCTTTATTTTTTATATTTATATCTTTATATTTTTATAATAAAATAAATATAAAATTTGAATTATCAATATCAGACTTTATAAACATTTTTATTGCAATATTTATTTCTTTTTTCATTCCTTTTTATATAAATAAAATAATTGAAAAAAGAAAAAAAAGAGAAGATATTTTATTTTTTGAATTAAATAGTATTATTTTAGAAATAAATGAGTTATTTTCTATTATAAAGGATAATAATATTTCTAAGGAAAATAAAATAGATGAAATTTTTATTTATATTCAAAGTATTTGATGATTATATCAAGTAATTAAAGATAATATAGATACTCATTTTAAAAATTATAAATCTGATGATTTGTCAGATTTATATATAAATTTTCGTTGAATAATAACAGATGATTTAAGAAAAGATAATTTTGAATTTAATGAAGAATACTCTCTGAATATAATAACTTGAAAAAATAAACTTCACAGAGAAATAGAAAAAATTAAATTTAATATTAGCTAAATACTAGTTTTATTTTTTCTTTGATTTCAATGATTTTTTCCTTATTATAAAGCATATATCTAACAAGTGCAGTAGTTCCACCATTGTCCAGTATGGGTTGCCATAATAAAAAACAAAAAAAATACCATATAAATGGTATTTTTTTATTGCATTGTATGCATATGTTCAGCAGATATAGATACATCTCAATATTCACTTCTCACAGTAAAGAAAAACTCTTCATCATCAATTAATTTTCTTGTTTTTGATTTTATATCTTCAATTAATTCTAATTCTTTTCAATGAAAAGTTACAACAAAATCAGTTGAAGAAATTACATTTCTTCAATTTAAAGAAACAGGAGTTCATTTAATAACTAAAAAATCTCTAGCTTTTATATTTCATAAAACTGTTCACATATTATTATTTTTTTAAATAAATTGTAAAAGAAACTATATCTCAACCACCTGTTACTTTATCTAATATATCTCATATTAATGATTTAATATTATCAATTACTGGTTCTAAATAAGGCTTATTTTGTTCTAAACAAGAAACTAAAACTATATTTTTTTGTGGGTATTTTTCATAAATATATCTAAGTACATATGATAAAAATTCTGTAGCTTTTCACTTTACAAAAACTCAATCCTCATATCAATTTTCTCTATATTTTTCTTTTAATAAACCAGATAAATGCAGATATCAAGATGCTGAAGTTACATCTATAATTCTAGCTATATTTTCCTCACTATTTAAATCAAGCAAATGAAGTCTTATATATCATAATAATCTACCTAATTTATTGTTGAAAAAAAACTCGATTCTTTTATATCAAGGTTCGTTTTTTTCTTCTATATTTATAATAAAATTATTATAAAAATCAGTATTACTTTCTCAAACACTAGGATGTAAACCATTAAGATTATCCATTTATTGTATTTAAATATAATAAATGTAGTATAAATAATAAAATTGATTTGTAAAGAAATAATATGGTAAATAAAAAAAGAGTTTTAAAAAACTCTTTTTTATTATTCAGTGATAGTTACTGAACTATCTAAATTTTTTGATTCTAATTCTTCTTCTAATAATTCTTTAAGTGCTATTATTTGAGATAAAATTTGATCTTTTTTAGTTTGAGAAATTTTTGTATTATTTTCTATAACTTCAGTTACTTTATCTATTTTAGATAAAACATTTTCAAGTTTATCTTCTTTTATTTTTGGTAAACCTTTTTCAAGTTTTGTTTCTAAAACATCTTTATATTTTGTTACTTTATCATTTAATTTTCATCTAAATTCAACTCTTGCTTCCATATTAGAATCAATTAAAGCAATATTTTCTTTTAGTAATTCTAATCTAGAAGTTAATGATTCTTTTACTTCAGTATTATCAACGATTGAAATTAATTCTTCATAATAAGAAACTCTTAATTCATTTAATTCATCTCTTATTTCTTGAATTTTTTCTAAATCTCATTTATTAGATTTAATTTCATCCTCCAATAATTTTGATTCTTCTTTAAAAGTATCATTAATTACTTTAATTTCTTTTTGTAATTCAGAATTTAATCATTTTAATTCACTTCTTAATGAAAATTCATTTTTAATTATTGATCTATTTTCTTTTAATGCTTCAAAATTTGAAGAGATAACTTCTCTTTTTTCTTTTCTTATATCTTTTATATTGATATTTTTATACATTCTTCCATCTACTGAACCACTCATAAAAATCATATGGTGTTTAATAGCAGAATCATCCATTGATTCATCTTCATCTTCTGAATCATCTTCTAATTCATCTTCTGAATCATCCATTGATTCATCTTCATCCATATCATCATCTGAATTATCTAAATCATCTGATAACATAGTTGAACTAGTAGTAGTCATTTCCATATCATCATCTGATGCATTAGCAAAAGAAAGAGATAAAACTAGTAACAATAATAATGCTAAGTAATTAGTTTTTTTCATATTTAAATGATTAAAAAATAAAATAATTACTATATAATAGTAACTAATTTTACATATAATCAAATCAATTAAAAAAACTAAATTGACATAAAAACACTAAAATTTATAATAAAATTATTATAAATAATATATTAATATGCTTAAAAAAATATTGTCTTCAATTTTGCTTTTTAGTGTTTTTATAAATAATTTTTTCTTTTTTAAATTATATGCCTATGAAACAAATAATTTAAGTTCTCCATGGACTTATGAAAAAGCTAATCATTTAGCAAGAAAAGCATTATTTTGAATAGATTGAGAAAATGTTAAACAACTATATCAAGCATGAAGTGCAGAAAATGCTGTTAATATATTATTTCCATCTATACTTTGACCAGTAAGAGATGATTTTGAGTTAAAATTACAAACAATTTTAAATAAACCAAATTTCAGTGTTACAAACTGAGATCATATGAAATCATATTATTTAGTTAAAAAATGAAATGATCCATATCAAGCAAAAGCTAAATTTTTTACTATTTTTGAAGATATATTTTCTGTATATCAAAATAGTAATATAAATTATTTAGATATAGAAAATACTCACAATATGTTATATAAATACACTTTGTGAGATTATAAAGAAATGATAAAAAGAAATTTATATAACAATTGAGATGTTGGCGATTATTCTCTTGGGAAATTTTTGGATTTATTTAATCAAACTAACCCTAGTTATCCAAATGAAAACTATTCTAGAGAATTATTACAATTATTTTTAATGCTAGAATATTTACCTACAGAATGAGAAGATACTTGAGATAAAAGAAATTATAGTGAGGAGGATGTAAATGCTCTTGCTAAAATATTATTTTGATTTGAAAGTGATGAAAATACACATGTAGTTACTTATAACTGAGATAAAAATACCAACAAAAAAGTAGTTTTTCTTGATTGAAATCTAAAAACTTGAGATAGTTTCCCTTTTTATGATGAAACAACTTGAGAAATAGATATACAGTTATTAAAAAATCCAATTAATTGAAATAATTGATTACCTGACAATATTATAGATTATATATTTTCAAAAAGAGAATATGCAATTTCTATGTTTTTAGCTGATAGATTTTATAGATTTTATATAGCTGAAAATCCTACAAGACAAGAGTTAGATACTATATCTGCAAAAATTATAGAGAACAATTTTGAATCATATCCTACTATAAAATGGTTACTTACAAGTGATATGATGTATAGTGATAAATCAATGAATTCAATTATATATAAAAATCCTCTTGATTTAAGTCTTTGAACAGCAAATATTTTTTGACTAGATTTTGAAAATGTAAGAATCTGGAGTCTTATAAACTTATGATGGAATCCTTATTTTCCACAAAGTATCTTTGGTAGAGATTGATTTGATGATAATAAATCGTTTTTTACTGCATATACTCAAACTCAGTGGGTTAATGAATCTAGTTTTTTTATAAATAGTTTGGATTTAACTAAAATAGTTCCAGATAAAATATATCTTACTCCATATGCTTGAAATGATAGTGAGTTTCAGAATATATTGTATAGTAATAAAAGTACTCTGCTAAATCTAAAATCTGGTACTTGAAGCTGACTTAGATGACTTGTAAATTTAGTAAATTTTAACATAAAAGATAATAATGATTCAGTAGTAAATATAGGTTCTTGATCTATTGATTTCAATGATTTTTCAATAAAAATAAATGATGATGAAAAAATAGAAATATTAAACTGAAAACTTAATTATAAAGACTCTAAAATAAATTTAATAAGTGGTAAATATATAAAATCTGGTATTGAGAAAAATGTATCTTGAACTATTGATATAGATTGATTTTATTTGATTCAAAAAGATTTTACAAAAGAAAGTCTTATTACTTATTTAGAAGATAAATTATATTTAGATAGAAATTTATCTGATGATATAAAAACAAAATTAATTAAGTTTTTGAGCTTTGATATAAATTGAAATCCTGTTAATTTTGATTTAACAAACACAACTTATAAAAACTATTATGTAAAATGACTTCTACAACTTATGCTTATTCAACCTGAATATATAATGCAAAGTTGATATGATTTAAATCAAGAAGTAAAAGATGAAACAATTAATAATTTTATTAATAATAATGCTAAATTAATCGTTGTAAAAGCTTGAGGTTGATTTGATTATTTACATTGAGTAATTCCAAAAGATGAATATGATACATATTTAGAATATAGATGAACATGATCACTTGTATGAACTTGAATTTTAAGTTTAGATAATGATTATTATATCAATTCTTCATTATCACCTTTCAAAGATTTATATGATGCTTGATATTTAAAATTGGTAAATAGAGTTTGAACACCTGATCATTCTAGATGACATGATACAGCATCTCAAAAAATCACATCACTAAACAATACTTATGATATAGAAGATGAATGAATAATTGGTCATTTTATAAAAAATGAAGATTACACAAAAACTATAGTTATGTGAGGATATGCTCCTTTAGAATTTAGATGATGAAATTATTTAAATGTTTGAAGTAATGCATATTTTAATATATCTGATGCTACAAATACTGCTTTTAGAAATTATAAAAGAGATCAAATAAAAGATTTACTTAGTAATAGAACATATCCTTGAGATTCAAGTGATGTATTTAAAAATTCTGTAGTTATAAATAATGTTGCTCTAAATTCTGTTACAAACTGATGAAGAGCTTGAGCTTGATATAATATGGAAGAAAACTTTGTTTTTCTTGAATCGATATTTGATTCAAATATATCTAGTATAGCTAGAATCTGAGCTGATGGTTGATATGATACTCATGGAGATCAAAAAGAATATTTAAATTGAAATCTTGATAAAGTTGCAAAAAGAACTGCTGCATATTTCAATAGAGTAAAAGATAAACAAGATGTTACAATAATTATTTTTTCTGAATTTTGAAGAACAAATAAAATAAATTCATCTATGTGAACTGATCACTGACAATGAGGTTGAATGTTTATTATTTCAAACAATAAAAATCTATTAGCAAAATTAAACAAAAAAGTTTATTGAAATATGTCTTTTAAAAATGCAAAAGATAACTGGTTATGAGTTTGAGTAGATTATAGATCAGTTTATTCAAGTATACTTCAATTATTGTATTGAAAAGATATAAGTAATGATTTAGGTGCAAAATTTGAAATAGAAAAATATGATGATGAAACTGGTCCAGCAATAGAATTATTTAGAAAAGAATATGAACAAATAAATACAAGTAGAACAAAAGTTAAGCTTAAATTTGATGTTGTTGATACAAATTTTAAACCAGATCAAGCTTCTTATGTAAAAATACAATATGGTAAAAATAAAGATGCTTTAACTGAAGAAGCACAATATAATATATCTAGATATATGACTCTAAAAGAAGATTATATAGATATATATCTAAACAATATAGAATCAAAAACTACTTATTATTACAAAATTACAATCTTTGATAATCAATATAATCCAACTCTTTTAGAATGAAATTTTGTTTCTCCTGAAATAAAAAATAACACTGATGTTTTATCACTGGATACAGATACAAGATTGTGAAAATATAATAATGTAAATATTTGAACAAACTATAATTTAGAAACTTCTACTTCTAGTTGAATACTTTTATGAGATAAAACTCTTGAAAAAGATATAATTTGAGAAAATTGAATTACAATCGCTACAAATAGTTGAACTTATATAAATAAATTAAATTCTTCATCTACTTGAAGTACTTGGAACTGAGGTTTTGTTGTACCACAAGAGATAAATAAAAATTATTTTATATCAAGTAAAAGTATTTATGATGGTAAAAAATTAAATACATTTTATATAGATAAAATAGTAAAAGTTTGAGCTGATAAATTATGAGTTTGAATGGAATTAAATAAAAATGTAGTTTTAAAAATTCCAAATTTAGATTCAAATAAAAATTATGCAGTATTATCTAGTGAAGACTGAATTAACTGGAAAAAAGAAGATTCTACAAATATCAAAAAAACTTCTACAATTCTAGAATTAACTACAAATCATTTTACATATTTTGCATTGGTTGAAACTGATACTAATTGAAATATAAAAACAAATGTAATTATTCCACCAGTTGATAATTGAAATGATGATACAAATAATGACACAGTTGAAGATACAACAAAATCATATAATTCTTGATGAGGTGGTTCTTCTCCTTCAAAAGATAAATGTGAATTTTGAGATTATTCTCCAAGTTATTATGATAATACTTGTTGAACTGATCCAGATGAAAAAATAGCTACTATGTGAGTTAAAACAAGTGAAAGTTTCAGACTTGAACAAGCACTTGAAGAAGTAAGAAAAAATGAAGAATTTAAAGCTGATATATTTGAAAATACATTTAAAGATGTAGAAAATAGTGATGATAAAAAAGATGTAATGGTTTTAATTAGAGAAAAATTATCTTATGTTTCACTATGAGAACATGAATTAGTTTATGTAAAATGATCTAAATTAAATGAAAAATTTAAAAAAATCTGACAATTTATAATTGATCAAAAATTTAGTAGTGAATATACAAAAGAATTAATAAGTAATTTAAATGATTTAATTATTTATTTATCAATTTATAAATTAGATACTATAGATCCAGATACAAAAGCTTCTGTTTTAAAAAAGATAAATGAAGTAATAAAAGATTTTTCTACAAATTTTAAAAATGCAAAAAGAAAGATAAGTATCAAAAAAACTAATCCAATTATCCCTACTATACCAAAACCTACTATAACAAATACTATAAAAACTCCTGTAACAGAAACTATAAAACCTGTTGTAAATGAGCCGGTTATACAAAATCCAATTAATAATGAAGTAAAAAATACAAGTACTCCAATAATTCAAAGTACTACACTTAAAAAACTTCAATACAAAGTAAATATTGATAACATATATTTAAAAGCGGATCCTTATTGGAAAGCAAATGTTTGAATATTAGAAAAATGAGATATAGTACAACAAGTTACTCAATTACATGAAAAATGATTTTTTAAAGTAAAAGTAATTCAATCGTCTTCATTAAAAGAATGAAGTGAAGGTTACATATTTTTAAAATATTTAACAAAATAAATAAAAACTCCTAGTAAAATAGGAGTTTTTATTTATAATGAAAAGTGTTAAAAATAACTTTTAAAAATGAAAAAAATAATTCTTATATTAATTATATTTTTTACTACTTTTAATCTAGCATTTGCTCATCCTTTGGATATATCAGTAAGTACTGCAAATATAAAATGAAAAACCATGAATATAACTACATATTTTCATAGTTTTGAAATAGAATACTTACTCAAAAAAAATAATATAATTCCAGATTGAGTTATAGATTATTTTGAAAATGAAAATATAATAAAAGATTATATAAAACAAAATCTAGTACTAAAAAATAAAAACAAAGATTGTGAATTATGAGAAATAAAAATAGATAGAGATGAAGCTTATGATATTTTAACAAATTGATTATCGGCAAATTATAGTCTATTATGTAGTGAAAATATAGATAATTTTGAATTATATTTAAATTATTTTTTAGAGTTTAAATTACAAACAAATAGAATAACTCTTTATGATTTAAATAATTGAATAAAAGATATAAAACCTATCATATACAAAGTTTTAACATCAAAAATAAGCTCATTAAATCTTGATTTAAACAACTTAAATGTAGTTAGAGTTGATAATGATAGCGATTGATTATCAGACGAAGAAGAAAAGGTATATTTAACAGATCCGAAAAAAATGGATAGCGATAATGATTTTTATACAGACAAAGAAGAAATAGATTTTTGATGGAATCCTATAAATCCTGAATTATGACCATGACAACAATATAGAGATAAATTAGATATAGTTTTGAGTAAACAAAAAATAGATTCTCTTCAAAAAATAAACGAAGAAATACTTGAAAAAAATTTAAGTGATTATGGTTATAATAGTAATTACTTAAACAAAGTTATGAAATATATAAATGATTATTTTGAAAAAAAATCATGAAATATAATTGTAATTTTTCTTATAGTTTACACTTTATGAATACTTCATGCTGCTTGACCTGGCCACTCTAAATGATTACTTATCGCATACACACTAGAAAAAGAAAATGGTTATAAAAAATGACTTCTATTTTCTGTTATATTCACCATAACTCATATCATTGATATAATTATATTGTTTATTATCACAAAAGTAATTATAAGTTTCATTGATCCATGACAATATATCTATTATATACAACTAGTAAGCTGAATAATTTTGTTTTTTCTAAGTTTATATTTAATATACAAAGCTTTTAGAAAAGAAGATGAAAAATGCAATAAACCAACTTTAACAATAGCATTTTTAGCATGATTAGCACCTTGTAGTTTTGCTTGGAGTATATTTTTGCTACTTGTAGCATTATGAAAAACTTCTTGGTTATTGCCTCTTATTTTTGCTCTTTGATTAGGTATTTTAACTACTCTTGTATTAATAGTTTTTATAAGTGTTTACCTAAAAAACAAAGCATATTCAAAAATATGATACTTATCAAAATACTCATCTATATTTTCTTCTTTAATTATTTTAATAATAAGTATAATACTATTGTATAAATTAATATAATAACTATGAACGAGATATTAATAAAAGATATAAACCAGAAACAGAGGTTTGAAAAAATATACAATGAAAATAAAGATTATATATCAAATGACTTAGAGTTATTGATAAAAAATGTAATAGTTATTTTTAAAAGACACTCATCAAATGAAGAGTTAATTGTATTGTCTCTTATTTATTGATTATTGTATTTTTGTATTATTGATAAAAATAATGAACATATAACAGATATAGATAAAAATAATCTTAAAATATTACAAAAAAGCTTTAAATATGAGCTAGATTGAGACTATAAAAAATTTTTAGATGAAGCTATAAATATGGATGAAGATCTATTTTTATTAAAAACAGTAATTAAATATTCTATACTTTCTTTTGAAAAAAAATTTATAAATATAGTATCAAATCAAAATAATTATTATAAATCAATATGATATTTGATACCATTCTTAACATATATAGAATCGCCTTTTCTTAGTTTTTTTCAAGACATATATTTCAAAAAAGTATACCCTAAAAAATTTGAAAAAATCAGAAAATATTATATAGATAAAATAAGTAAAGTAGAATTTCCTTGAGAACATATGTTTACAATTGTAAACAATATAAGTGAAATAATGTCTGAAGCTGATGTTATATGAAAAACAAAAGTAAGAAGAAAAACTTATTTTAGTATTTACAATAAACTAATAAGAAAAAAATGAGTTTGATTACTAGATACTATTTGAATAAGAATTATATTTCAAAACATAGATGATTTAAATATATTTTCTAAAATATTTGAAGAAAAATATGTTTTTATAGATAAAAAAGATTTTATAAATTTTCCAAAAGAAAACTGATATAAAAGCCTACATTATAAATATGTAAGTCCTTATAGAGATACTCAAATTTTGGTTGAACTACAAATTAGAACATTGGAAATGGATAAAGAAATTAATTCTGAAAAATGAATTTCTCATTTTAGTTATACTGTAAAACAAAATAAATGGAGTAAATTATTTAAAGAAGTCCATCATGGATATAATTATTTAATAAAAAATATAGATTTAATAAAAAAATAAAGTGAAACACCTGAAAATCAAAATAAATAATCTGGAATTTGATTGAGAACCTATATTAAAAGATATAGATTTTACTCTAAATAAGACTGATAGAATAGCTATAGTTTGAGTAAATTGAGCCTGAAAAACTACTCTTTTAAAAGTACTTACTTGAGAAATCAAAGGTTATGATGGAAGTATAGACAATGTATGAAATCTAACTCTTGGTTATTTAAAACAAATTCACTCATCTGATGAAAATAAACTAGTTAGACAAGAACTTAAAGAAGCATTTACACATATAATAGAAACAGAAAAAAAACTAGATATAGTAGAAAAACAAATGCAAGAAAATCCTCACGATTTAGATGTGATTGAAGAATACACTTCCCTTTTGGAAATATTTAACAACATAGGGTGAAATGATTATAATAATAAGATACATAATGTAGCATCTGGAATCTGAATTTTTGACTTACTAGAAAAAAAACTTTGTGAAGTAAGTTGATGACAAAGAACAAAAATAGCACTAGCAAAAGTACTTCTAGAATCACCAGATATACTTTTTCTTGACGAACCTACAAACTTCATAGATATGTGAAGTGTAGAATGGCTTGAGAGCTTCTTACAAAATAAATGGAAAAGTGGTTATGTGATTATATCGCATGATAGAGAATTTTTGGATAAAACTTGTGATTTAACTTATGAAGTTCAACCAAAAAGAGGTATTACATTTTATCACACAAACTATACTTGATACTTAGATGAAAGAGATAGAATAGAAAAAAAGAAAATGGAAAACTTCAAAAGAGAACAAGAGTTTATAGAAAAAGAAGAAAAACTTATAGATAGATTTAGAGCTTGAAGTCGTGCTTGATGGGCTAAATCTAGAGAAAAAGCACTTGATAGAAGAGATATAGTAGAACCACCATATATACCAAAAAAACCTAAATTTTTCTTTAATTTTACTTGAGAATTACCAGAAAAAGTACTTAGTTTTAAAGAGTGTTTTATAGGTAGAAAAGAACCATTATTTTTTATAAATGAAATCCATCTTTACAAAAAACAAAGAATTTGAGTAGTTTGAGAAAATGGAGTTTGAAAATCTACATTTTTAAAAACTATTATGAGAGAATTAGATGTTCTTGATGGTATGTATAATAGATGAAAAGGTATTCAAATATGATATTATTCTCAATTGCATGAAGAACTAAGAAAAGATAAAACAGTTAGAGAAAATTTTGAATTAGCTGGTATAAATTACCCAGAACAAAATTTGATATGACTTATAAAACACTATCTTTTTGAAAAAGAAGATTTAGATAAAAAAGTATCTGATTTATCTGGATGACAAACTTCTAAACTACTTTTTGCAATTCTTGGGCAAAAAGAATACAACTTACTCATACTTGATGAACCTACAAATCATCTAGATTATGATACAAGAGAAAGTTTAGAACAATCACTCAAAGAGTTTGAATGATCTATACTTTTTATATCTCATGACAGATATTTTGTAAATAAACTAGCTACAAATATATGGTTTATCACAAACAATGAATTATCTGTTTCGTACTGAAATTATGAGGATTATAGATATAAATTAGAACACAATATAGACATGGATATGAGTCTATTTGATGAAGAAGCTGAGTTAAATATGGTACTAGAAGAAAAACTATGAGAAAAAGAATTTAAGAGGTTGAAAGAGAAATTTAGTACAAAAAAACATAGGAGGAAATAAGCTTTATTTATTCCCTTCTTTTTTGTTTTAAATATCAAAATATGCTAGAATAATTATATTAAAATTATTTTAGTTTTATGAATGAATGATTTTCTCAAAATTATGAAAATTGAAACAATAAAAAAGGAGAAAATCCTTTTTTAAATGGTCCTGAAAATCAAATAAAATATAATTATTTAAAATATCAAAATATAAATTGAGCAGATAAATTAGCAAAAAATCAATTAAATGAAAATCAAAATTTAAGACAAACTTTAGAAACTCAAACATTACAAGAAACAAGAGAAAGTTTAGATAAAGAAGCTATGATAAATGAAGCAAGAACTATGCTTTATGAAAAATTATGAATAGATAATAATTTAAATAAAAATAGTGCAATAGAAAATTTCGAAAAATGAATAGTAGACACCTTAGTTTTAGATAATTATGATTTAGCTATACAAATCTGGGAAACAAATTGAAAAGTAGTTATAGATTCTTTAAAACAACTTGCAAGTTTAGAATGATTGAAAAAAGTAGCAGAAGCTATATGAGAAAGTTTTTGGAATCTATTAAGTTGAAATGCTTATGAAAAATGAAAATCAGTAGCAGAATTATGACTTATAACAACTTGAATTTGAGCTTGAGTTTATGTATGAAAAAAATGATTTAAATTATGAATGAAAGAAATATCAAAACTCAGAAAACTAGCTGAAAGAGTTGTAGAAAATCATGAGATTAAAGATATAATATGAAAAACTAGATGAAAAGTTGACGAATTAGTACCTAAAAAAGAATTGGATTTTGAGAAAGAATTAGAAAATAATCTTCCAGAAGAAAAATTAAAAGAATTAAAAAAAATAAAACAAAAAATTGAAGATAATAATTTTATAAATAATAGATTATCATTAAAAGAATTTGAAAATCTTGATTTAGATTGAAAATTAGATATTTTATGAATTCCAAAAGAATACTATAATTTACTAAATAATAGTTGATTATTACCTGAATGATTTAATATAATTGAAAGATATAAAAAATTACAATATAGGGATCAATTAATACCTGGAAAAGAAGTTATTAATTAGCAAGATATGATAAAAAAAGCTAACGAAAAATATCCAAATTTAACAGAAACAGAAGCTTTATTAATATTTGCATCGACTGATAATTTTTTATTTGAAAATCTGAACTCTAAATTAAGAAAACAACAAAAACTTAATCCGTGAGAACAAAAATTACTAGATACTTTTAATTCTTGATTAGAAAAATTACCTAATTTAGATTGAACAACTCTAAGGGGAGATAAATGGTCTGGTTGGATAGTTAAAAATCCTCTTGATTATAAATGAATATCAAATTTAGATATATTTAATAATATTGATATTAAAAAATTAAAAAGATGAGATAATATAAATTTATATGCTCCAACTTATGTTTCAAATAATGTTAATGATATTTTTATAATTCCAGAACATAGTAAAAATCATACATTAGTCATAATTAATTGAATGGAATGAAAAGTTAAAGATATTTCTTCATTAGCAATGTTTCCAAATTTTGCTGAAAAACTTTGATATAGAGAAATATGATATGAATGAGTAGTTAAACCAAATTCACTTGTAGAAGTTGAGAGTATTAAACAAGTAAAAAAGGAGTTGCCAGATTGAAAGTGATGAAAATTTATAGGGACAATTATTGAAGTAAAGGTAAAACAAATAAAATAATTACATTATTTTAAATAATAGTGTATAATATACTAAATATTAATTTATATATAATATGAATAATTGAAATAATACATCACAATATATAAATCTTACAAATCAGCTATTTAATAGGATAGAAGATCAAAATTTATCGTATTCTAAAATGTCAGAAGATGAAAAACAAAAATATTGGATATGAGTTATTACAAAAGTTTTTCATGATTTAAAAGATTGAGAAAAAATAAATATCTCTGAATATAGAGAAACTGAACCTAATATAGATTCATTTTTAAATTCTATAATTAATAATATAGAAAGTTATCATTGGGAAGCTAGAAAAGAGATTATTAATAAATATTTTATCCTTGATGAACAAGCAAAAAAAGCATTAGAAATTCAATCAAATGTTTCAGATAGTTCAGTAAAAATTGAAAATACATTTTCTAAAAAAACTAGAGTAATAGAATGAATAGATTTTTCATTTGAAGAGCTTGCAAAAAAAATGTGAGATTTATTTTATGAACCACTAGCTTCCATGTTAAATTCTATTGCAATAGAATTAGAAAAACAAACTAATAATCATGAAGAAATAGTAAAATTGTTAAAAGAAGCAAGTATTCATGTATTAAAAGCATGGGATCATTGTAAACCATATATAACAGATATAAATGAACTAGAAAAAAATAGCAAACATACTTTTGATATTAAAGATACTACTTTAAAAAATGAACAAATATCTAGAGCAATTGCATATTTAGAAAATGATAAACTAAAAGAATTTTTAGAATTATTATCAAAAAAATTATACAAGGATTGAGAAGCAGATAAATGAAGAAAGAGATTAAAATTAGCAAATGAATTATTTACATGTGCTGAAAAACTAAAAATAGCTTCAGAAAAAATATAAAAAACTTTGATTAAATCAAAGTTTTTTATTTCCCACTCTTCACTCTATTACAATTTTTACAAAGCATCTGACAATTATCACTTGTAGTTTTTCATCAAGAATGCCATGGTGTTATATGGTCAGCTTCCATTTCATTTAATTCAAAGTGAGCTTTACAATGAGTACAAATTCAAGCTTGTTTTTCATATACTTCCCTTTTTTGTTTATCTGTAAATGCTCTGATACTCAAATACTTTTCTTTTCTAGTTAAAACATATTCATAAATCCCTGATTTTTTTGTTACATCTTCATCTTGCATAAGTTTGCTTATCTCTTTTTCTAGTTCATTTGAATCAAAAAAAGTATTTTTAAATTCATTATAAAGAATTCAAAAAGAAACTCATTTCATCTCCTTGCGATAATTTGGAAATGTTACTTTTACCCAATTTATAGAATTATTAAAATAAAGCCATAACTCAGAAGCATTTGCTTTGTGGTGATTTTCTGCCATGTATTGTTCTATATTGTCGCTTGAAATCCAAGAAATAGTAGTTTCTAAATAATCTTGTCTTATAGGACTTCAAGTCATATAATCACTAGCTATATTGTATGCTGGGCAAGAAGTTTTTGAAAAATATCTTTTTGCATCTGTTAACCAACTACCAGTATAAATAGCATTTCTAAGTTCTTGCTGTGTAAGCTTTTCTCAAGCTATATTTATAGTTTTAAACCAATCAAGCTTTTCTTTATCTGTTCACTCGCAAATATAAACCATAAGTTTATAATCAAGAATTTGTTCCTTTTCTGTATCTTCTAGATTATGAAAATACTGATAATTTATAGAATATTTTCAAGCAATATATTCGCAAATACTTATAGTTCTTTGTTGTCAGTCAAGCACTTCATAACTATCATCATTATTTTTTACATAATACATCACATTTAATGGGAAATTTTTTCTCACAGTTTCTATCACACTATCTCTTTGTTTGTCTTTGTAAACAAATTCTCTTTGATATTTTGGTCTTATATTTAATATTCCACCGTATCAAACAACTCATTCTTCATCGTTGTTTACATAGTCTTTTGAGACTTCTCTAATAGAGATTTCTTTTAATTGTATTTTCATAAAATGATTTTTTAAGGATTAAATTTTTTATTTTTGATGAAAAGTCTTTTAAATGTTTCCTTTCAATTTATATATGAACTTCTTCAATAAACTAAATTACAATCTTGTTCTACATCTCTATTTGATCATAATAGCTCAAACTGATTTGGATTATAATTATTTAGAAATGTTATAGGGACTCACATAATTCAAGAATAATCTATTGGTATATCTTTTACTTTGCTTACTTCTATAGCATCATAATTGTCATATATTTTATACTCATTTTCATTATAATTTTTATAAAGTATTAATTCTTCATTTCTTTTTGTAGTCTCTAAATTTGTATACCAACCTACATTTCAAAATTTTTGTATATTTCAATTTGGTTGTTTAAATTCCTTTACTTTTCAATAACCAAGCCAAACTTTATTTTCCTTTATTAAATTAAAAATTCATTTATATGTTATAGCATTGTCATTTCAAACAATTAAAAATTTTTTATTATATTCCATTAATTGAGATATATATTCTCTAAAAAGTGAAAATGGTGGATTTGTAATTACTATGTCTGATTCTTTTAGTATCTCTATACATTCTGGACTTCTAAAATCTCAATTTTGTTTTAAATGTATTTTTACAACATCTTTAAAATCTATTTTAAAATCATTATTTAAATCTAATCATTTTGTTATTTCTAATTTATAGGATGATTTTTCGGTTTCAAAATGAGTAGAAATTAATTTTTTTAATCATAAATGCTGGAAATTAAGAGCAAAGTATCTAAAAAAATTACTTTCTTCTGGGTCATCACAATTACAAAAAATAGTTTTTCATTTAAAGTGTTGTTTATAATGACCAAGTTCTTTTTCTATATCTGATATTTGAGTATAAAACTCATCATTTTTAGCTTTATTAGCCTTATTTAAATTTTGGTTTTTAGATTTTTTTTCCATAATAAAAAGCATATTAAAAAATTAATATGCCAAAATAGACTACTAAAAAAGTAGTTTTAAAAAAATAATGGTGTTTTAGCAAACAAAAAAGGGTAACTTAATCCTCTTAAAATGTTTGCCAAAACACCACTTTTTGAAGCAAAAAAGCTAACAAAGAAGGGAGAGTAACTAAGTTACCCTTCTTTATTTATTAAGTTTTTTACTTCGTGTAATGTGGTATTTTGGCTTTTTTAGTTTATGGAAATTGTGAGAATTTGCAAGTTTTGGAAAGAAAAAACATCTCAAATTAATTTGAGATGTTTTTAGGTTAGTTAATTGTTATGTCTAGTAGCATCTACTAGTATAAATGTAGATCAAGCTTCAGGAGTTGGAGGTAATCTTTCTCATCTAGAAACTGTTACTTCAGGGCGACCAGTTGTTCATCATCTTGGTCATACTTGTTGATATTGTCCTGATCTTGGTGCAGGAGTTCATGGTGTTAAATTCGTTTTTGCCATAAAAATATAGTTAAATGTAAATAAAATTTGATTTTTACTACTTCACCTATATAATAAATGCAAATTTTTCTTCCCGGAAAATTTTTGCAAAGTTCTATATAGGAATCTTGTAAGATTGATACTGAAGTAATTTGTAAAAATTGTTTTAGTATCTTTTTTTTGTGCAAAATTTTAATTTCATTTTATTTTTTAGTAAATAATATAAAATCAGTATATTTAAAATAACATTCGAGTCAAATCTTTTTTAATTTATTTATACTTAATTAATCAATTAATTAGAAAAATAATAAAATATATTTATGTATTATAGCAAAAAATTATATTTTTTATGTAAAAAACTTGCATAAATACAAAAAAATGATAAACTAATATCGTTATTTATATTTAATAATTAATAATTTTATGTTAAAATATATAAAAATAAAAAACTTTTTTTCTTATAAAGAAGAAATTGAAATGAATTTTGAATCTTCAAATTATTGAAATTTAAAAGATAACGTTTTTTCTATTTGAAAAACAATATTAATGAAAGATATGCTTATATATTGAGCAAATGCTAGTTGAAAAACTAATATATTAAAAGCTATAGTAACGATTTATAATTTTACTTTAAATAAATTCAACTCTCCTACTATAGTAACTCCATTTTTATTAGATAATGATTCAAAAAATAAACCTAGTTTATTTGAAATATGATTTTTTGTGGTTAATAAAGAATACTTATATAGTTTTGAGATTCTAAATTGAATAGTTATTTCAGAAATTTTAAAAGAAATAAAATGAAAAGAAAGTGATTTTTTGTTTATTAGAAATTGAAATGATATAAAATTTGAAGGCGAATTATATAATTTATTCTCATGAAAAATTGAAGATAAAGTAAAAGAAACAACTTCTTTATTATGGATTTTAGACCAATTTAATTGAAAATTGAATTGAAAACCTATATTACATTTTTTCAAAAATTTATGAAGTTTATGAACAGGTGTATTTACTCCAGATGAAACTATAAAACTTTTAAAGTTAAATGAATCAGAAAAAAATAAAAATTTTGTTTTAGAATTTTTAAAATGTGCTGATATTGATATATGTGATATTCAAATAAAAAAAGAAAATATGAATATTATTCAATTTGATTTTACTAAAAAGAGTATGGTAGAATGAATTGAAGAATGATACAGAATAGAAATTTGACATAAAAAAGAAAATTGAGGAATAGAATATTTTAATTTATTATGATGACAAGAATCTACTTGAACAGTAAAACTTTTTTGAATGTTATGAAGAATAATTACAACTATATTAAATGAATGAATTTTATTTGTTGATGAAATAGAAAATAGTTTACATCCACATATAATGAAAAAAATATTTGAGTTAATAAATAATGATTTATGAAAAAAATACCAGTTCATTTTTACTACTCATAATGTTGAATTAATGAATTTAAGAAACTTTAAAAAAGAACAAATTTGAATAATAGAGAAATCTTCATGAACTAAAAGTTCTAAATTTTATACTCTATATGATTTTGAAGATTTAAGAAGTGAGAATGATGTAAGAAAATTATATAATTTATGAACTCTATGAGGTGTCCCAAATACAACAGATTTTTCTATTTTATTTAAAGACTTAAATTTAGATTTATGACAAAAAGAAGATTAAAGTTAAAAAAGAATAAAACTTATTTTATTTTTTGAGAATGAGAAACTGAGAAATGTTATTTTTCAGTTTTATCAGAATTTTTATGAAATGAAAATTGATTTAATTATAAAATAGAAGCTATAAAACACGAACAAATATGAACAAATAATGATAAATTAAAAATTACAAGAAATGGTATTTTAAATAAAATTAAATCAAATTATAGTTGAGTAAGTGAAAAAGATTTAATTAATCTAGAATCGAAAATTTTTATTATTTTAGATACTGATTGACCTAATTGATATACAAAAGAACAAATAAATACAATTAAAGATTTTTTTAAAAATGATAAATTGATAAAAGTTTTATTTTCTAATAAAGATTTTGAAATATATATATTGTTACATTTAGAATATTATAATTGAACTGATTTAAATTATATTAAAAATATAAAAAAATATCATAAAAATTTTGAAAAATGAATAAATATAGACCTTAAAAATATTCATAGAGAAATTATTAAAAACTGATTTAATAGTACCTTACCTAAAAATATTATTAAATTAGAAAATGAGCATTTAAAAATATGAAATAAGCACATAAAAGATATGTTACCTTTTTCAGAAATATATGAAATATTTAAGTAATTCTATAATTTCCCCGTTTTTAAGATGATATTTATTTCTTAAAAAAATAATATGAATAAAAAAACAAAAAAAATCATAGAAGCATGATTAAAATGAAGTATAAAAGAACAATCTAAACTTTTTAATCAAAATTTCATTACAAAATTTTTATATAGAGTGGCAGTTAAAAAATGACTGAAATCTAAATACTAAACAAACAAATCCTCGCTTCGCGAGGATTTGTTTGTTTTTCTCCAAAACTCCCCTTGAATTTTCCCTTTTTTTCTATAAAATACTGCAGATATTTTAAAATTAATGAATTTAAAACATGATAGATATAAAAGTTGTATGACACAAAATTCCTGACACTGATTGTACTTTGGCAGCTATAATATTTGCTGATTATTTAAATAAAAAGAGTATTTATTCTGCAAAAGCTTATATTCAATGAAAATTAAATAAAGAAACTGAGTATTTACTAGATTTATTAAAAATAGAAACTCCAGAAATTGCTGATAGCTTCCCTGCTTGAACAAAAGTAGCACTAGTTGACCACAATGAAGATTTTCAAACATTGACAAATATAAAAGAATTAGAAGTAGAATTTATAGTTGACCACCACAAAATAGATTTTGCAAGTTCTGCCCCACTAAATATCAGAATAGAACCAATTTGTTCTACTTGTTCTATATTGTACAAAATGTATAAAGAAGAATGATTTGAAATAGATAAAAAAATCGGAACTATGATGTTGGCTTGAATATTATCAGATAGTTTATTGTTTAAATCTGCGACTACTACAAAAATAGATGTTAGTATTGCTGAAGAATTAAAAGAAATAACTGGTATATCTGACTTAGAAGCATTTGCTATGCCTATGTTTGATGCTAAATCAGACCTTTGAGATATGGATCCTATAGATTTGATAAAATATGATTACAAAGAATTTGATTTCAACTGAAAAAAAGCTTGAGTTTGAACACTAGAAACTACAAATCCAAACTATGCTCTTGGTAGAAAAGAAGAAATACTTAAAGCTATGCAAACTATAAAAGATAATGATAAACTAGATTTTATATTTTTATCAATTGTAGATATTATCTGAGAAAAAAATACATCTGTAGTTTTAGATTGAGCAGATTCACAAGTTGCAAGTGAAGTTTTTGATGCAGAAGTAAAAGATAATCTTATTGATTTAAAAAGAAGATTGTCAAGAAAAAAACAAGTTATCCCTGATTTAACTGAGTATTTTATGGGTAAATAATAAAAAAAGATTTGCTAAAATAAATTAATTCATATAATAAATGTGTAGAAATAAATTTTTCGGTCTTAATGCTTGTCTCCTGATACATTGATGAATAAATTTATTTTTTATGTTTTATTATTATTACCTAGGTCTATGGAAACTAAAAAATTATTCATTGGTGGGTTATCTTGGGGATTAGATTGGCAAGAAGTTAAAGATGTATTCAAAGAATACGGAGAAGTAACTTTTGTTAAAGTTATTAAAGATAGAGAAACTGGAAAATCAAAAGGATTTGGATTCGTTGAATTCGAAAACTTAGAAGATGCAGTTAAAGCTAAAGAAGCTATGGATGGAGCTGAAGTTAACGGAAGAACAATCAAAGTTGATTTCGCTGTTGAAAAACAACAAGCATAATTCAAAAAAAGAGAGTGAAAACTCTCTTTTTTATTGTTTTTATTTGAAAATATATTTTTTTTACTATAATCATAGTATTATAAATAAAAAATATATATGAGAGATACTGAAAAAGCTTATTGTCCTTTTATAGATTTTATGTCATTTCTATCAAAAAAATGGGTTTTAGTAATTATAAAATCAATAAGTGAATGATGTAAAAGTTACACAGATATAGAAAAAAGTCTAACTGGGGTTAATCCTAGAATACTTTCTAATAGATTGAGAGAACTACAAGAAAAATGATTTGTAGAGAAAAAAATCTTGTCAGAAGTACCTCTTAGAGCTATTTATTGTTTAACTGTAAAATGAGAAGGTTTATCTCATCATATAGAATCACTTAGTAAATGGGTAAATAAAAACTTAGATAATTAATATCTAAGTTTATTTTTTTATATAAAATCTTCTAATTCATAATCATTTACAAATATAATTATAAGTCAGATTATTATTGTTAATATATTTGATAATATAAAATTGTCAGGAAAAAAATAGCGATCGAATAAATTCCATATTCATCTCCATATAACTACAACGGCAATTATAAGTAAAAATACTCTTACGTTATAAAAAAATGTATTTTTCGCTTTTTTTGATTTAAAAATCATAAATAAGTATTACAAATATATACATACTTGTATTGTAACACATATTTACAGAGATTGTCAAATATTTTAGACTAGAATTTTATATTAAATTTTGTTCATTTTTCTAATTCACTTTCTACTCTTATTTCCCATCAATAAGTATCTCCTATCTTTTTAACAAGTGACAATCATATACCAAATCAAGAACTATTTCTAGAAGCGTCTCACTTAAAAAATCTATCCCAAATTTTGTTTAAATCTTCTTGTTTTATTCAGAATCAAGTATCTTCTATAGTTAAAATTCATCACTTATGAGTTATATTTAAAAGTCATGAGTTTTTGTTGTATTTTATAGCATTTCAAATCAAATTTGATATATAAATATAAGCATAGTTTTTATTTGAACTTATAAAAATATCTTTATTTATTTTTGTTGTTACTTTTATATCTTTTTTTTCTATTTCTAATTTAAAATCATTTAATATTTCTTCAACTATATCTTTTAAACTTATTTTTTCTACTTCTTTAAATACATCTATATCACTCAATTTAACAAGTGAATCTATAAGTGAGTTCAATTTTGTAACTTCATTTTTTAATTCATCCACCATGGATTCATCATAAGTTTTCATCTCTTTTAATAATTGAATATTTGAATCAATTACAGAAATAGGAGTTTTTAATTCATGTCATGCGTTGTGAATAAAATCTGACATATCTTTTATGTTTTCTTCAACTGGAACAAAAATTTTGTTTACAAATCTAAATCAGATGATATATATAACTATAGAAAATAAAAGTGAAATAATAGTAAACCATAGTATATCTTCTAAGAAATCATAGAAATCATATCTCATTTTTTTAAATACTATAAAAGTAGATTCATCTTCTAATTTTATTTTTTTTATCAGATAAGAATCTTCTTGTTTTATTTCTAGATATTCATTACCTTCGATAATATTTAGTAAAAATTCTTCACTTATATTTTCTTTTATATTGTTTACTAAAATATTTTTATTTACATCTATTAATATAAAATTAATAAATTCCTTTGGCATAAAATCATCATTTATATCTTTTTTTCATCATTTAGAAGATCAAGGTGGACCAAAATTTTCAAATTTAGGAAATAAATTTCATAAATTTATAACATCTATTTTATCTGATTCAACCAAATTTGAAAAAGATATAATTTCCATTTTTTCTATATGACTTTCTTTGTAGTATTTAGTTGAAAAAAAGATAATTCACAATACAAAAATAACCACAAAAACTATTGCAGAAAATACAATAGTTAAATGCTTTTTTGTTTTATTTATATTTGTAGTCATATTTATTTAATTAAAAATCAAAATCATTTTTTAGTTTCTATTAAATCTTTTCCTAATTTTTTTCTAAGATATCATATATATACATCAATTGTTTTACTAAACAAGAAATCTCCATCATATTCACCCCAAACTTTTTCATATATATCATGTCTAGATAATGCTAATCACCTATTTTGAGCTAAGTATTTAAATAAATCATATTCTAATTTTGACAGAGCAACTGCTTTTCATGATTTTGTTACTTCAACTTGTTGCATATTTAATTCTATATCTCAAATTGTAATAAGAGTATTACTTTTATTTATATTTTTTCTTCTTACAATTGCATTCATTCTAGCAAATAATTCACTATATTCAAAAGGTTTAACTAAGTAGTCATCTGCTCCAGAATCAAGTCAAGCAACTATATCACTACTAGTTCATCTAGAAGTTAGTAAAATTATAGATACATCTTTTGCTTTTGCTCTTAGCTCTCTACAGATTTCAAGTCAATCCATAGAAGGCAGATTTATATCCAAAATAATAACATCATAATATTTAGTAGATGCTTTGTAAAGTCAGTCTTTACCATCATAAGAACATTCAGTAAATATATCACGCATTGATAAATATCTCACTAAATTTCTTGATAAGATTTCATTATCTTCTATTACTAATACTCTCATATATAAAAAATTAATATTATAAAATTATTATATTAATATTATTATATAAATAAAGATTAAGAAGTAATTAAGAAAATAAATTTGACTTTATTCATATGAAATTATATAATAAAAGTATACTTTTACATACTAATATTTTTTATGAATCATCTTCCTTTAAAAATATACTGAGTTACAACAGTATGAAAAAAATGACAAATAATTATCCCATTGGAAGCTAGAAATGATATGTCTATAAATATATGAAACTCATATGATATAGCAATAGTAGATGATATAGCTATATGATTAGAAACTGATAAAAATTTATGTGATTGATATTTTGAAAAAGAATTTAAAATTATAGATTCATGAAAAATTACTATATGAACAAAATATCAATTTGTGATTCCTGCAGATATAAGAAAAGCTTTAAATATTAGCTCTTGAGATAATTTAATAATATTGTGAGCAACTAAAAGATGACTATGATTAATTAAAAATGACAACATAGACTATGTATTTAATTATCTTAACAAAACTCTAAAATGAAAAAAATAAGCATAATAATTATACTATTATCATTAGTATCTTGCTGAATAAATGCAAATGAAAAAACAACAAATGTTGAAACAAATAACAATGCTCTAGAAATAAAAGAATATACAGTTTGATTAAAAGAAAATAATTTTATCAATATTTATTGAAATATAGTTGATAACAATACAAATACTTTAACATCAAATATAAATTGAAAAATAGATTATTTAAATTGTGAGATTTGAAAACAAGTATGAAAAGATACAATTATAGCAAAAATAAATCCAGACAATGATAGTTTAAGTTATAAAAGTAATTTAATAGAGATTGAATCTTATAAAAATCAATTACAAAATTTAAATAAAATAAAAGAAAGCACTATTTCAAATTATGATAGTCAATTAAAACAACTTGAATTACAAAAAAAAGAACTTACAAATCAATTAAATGCAGTTGATAATACTATCTGAAAAAATGATGATGAATGAATCAAAAATCAATTAAAAATCTTAGATGAAACTACAGATTTATTAAATAAAAACAAAGCCAATACTCTAAAAAAAATTGAAGACAATATAATAAACTATAGAAAAACTATTTATAATAGTACTAAATCTGGAATTAAAAGACTAGATGAAGTTTTTTGAATAACTGAAAAAAATAAATCTCTAAATGATAGTTATGATAAATATTTATGAATAAAAAATAGTAATTTAAAATCTACAACAAAAGAAAAAATAAAAACTTTATTAAATGATTTTAGTAATACAGATGAAACATTATCAAATTATGATAATAATTCTCTTATTTTATTTATAGATTCTACTTCAAATATATTTATTGATTCTGCAAATGTTGTTGATAATTCTACAGCTTCAATTTGAGCATTAGAAGAATCTACAATAACAGCATTATACAAAGAATTTATGTCATATTCAGATTGATTAATTAATTTGAAATGAAGTTTTGAAAACCTAGAAAACTCAAAAGAATCAACTATACTAAGTTTTGATGCACAAATAAAAGAATTAGAACAAGCTAAATCACAAATTAATACTCAAGAATCTAATCTAAATAGCAATACTCAAACTATTAAAAACAATGAACAATCTCTTGAAGAAAAAATATTAAATGTAAACGATGCAAAAGAATCTAGTATAAAAGAATTGGAAATAAAAATACTATCTATAAACCAAGCAATTAATCAAATAAATATTACATTTAATGAAAATATAATATATGCTTGAATCTCTGGAATAGTAAAATCAAAAAACTCTAATTTATGAAATAGTATATGAATTTGATCACCTATTTGTACAATTAGTCCAAATGAAAATTGATTAAAATTAGAAATTTATTCTCCTGAAAAATTAGAAGTATGACAAAAATTTAATTATTATAAAGATTCTAAATTGATTTGAGAATGAAAAATAATTTCTGAATCTCCTATTAAAAATCAAATAACTCAAAATCTTACATACCAAGGTGAAATTTGATTTTTATGACTAAAAGAATGAGATTATTTAGATATAAAAGTATTAACAGAATGAAATCAAGACGAAATATGGATACCAATTTCATATGTAAAACCAAAACTTGATTGATACTATGTAAGTAAAAAACAAGATGACAAATACATAAACACAAAAGTAGAGGTTTGAAATATGAATAACTGAGAAATACTTATAAAATCATGATTAATTAATTGATATATTTTAAAACAATAATTAAAAAAAATGTTAGTAAATTTAATAAAATCTAAAAAAATATTCATATGGACCCTTGTGTTCTTTATGATAACTTTTTGAATATGAAGTTTTTCAAATATTCCAAAAGAAAGTAATCCAGCTACAGATTTACCACTTTTTATAGTAAATACTATATATTACTCTTGAGATCCTGTAACTATTGAAAATCAGATAACTAAAAAATTGGAAGATGAATTTAAAAGTATTTCATGAGTTAAAAAAATAGAATCTGTTTCAAATTTTGGTTTTTCTACAATTATTATTACATTCAATGATAATAAAATAATAAATGATGCTAAAACAGAACTAAAAGACTCAATAGATAAAATATATAATGATTTTCCTTCAAATTCTATAAAACCAGTTGTAAAACAAATAAGTCCTGATGATAGTCCTATTTATTCTTTTTCTGTAACTTGAGAATATTTAACAAAAATTTTATACGAGAAAAGTAAAAATTTAGAAGATGAAATAAAAGCAATTCCTTGAGTTTCAGATGTAATTATCACTTGAAAACCAGATAAAAAAATAAATATTTTCTTAAATTATGAAAATATAAATAAATACTCTTTAGATATAAATAATATAACATATCTTCTTTCTAGTGTGTTAGTAAATCAACCTACTGATAAAAAAGATATATGATGAAATTTATATAGTTATGAAATATCTACTTATAATAAAAATATCGAAGATATAGTAAGTAGACTAGAAAATTTAGATATAATAAATTTAAATTCTCAAAGTATTAAACTAAAAAATATAGCAAACATATATTATGAAGAAGTAACATACAATGAAAAATCATTTTTATCAAAAGAAGATAAAATACTAAATGCTATAAGTTATAATGTAAAAGTAAGTCCATGAACTGATAGTCAAACAGTAATAAATGAAATTTTAAAAATTCAAGATAAATTTAAAGCAACTAATAAAGATATAGAAGTATATGAAACTTATTCAAGATTAATTGAAATTAATAATACATATGAGACATTTATATCAAATTTTCGGCAAACATGAGTAATTATATTGATAATCTTGTTTTTATTTTTATGAACAAGAATGGCATTATGAGTTACTATAGCATTTCCACTTATTTATTTATCATCATTTATTTATTTATTACTTGCATGAGATTCATTTAACAATGTTGTATCATTTGCACTTGTATTATCACTTTGAATAATAGTTGATAATTTGATTGTAATTGCAGAATGAATAGTAAAAGAAAAAAAAGATGACTCTAGTATAAGCTATTGGAATGCAGTAAATAAGACACATAATAAATACATAAGTCCTGTTATAAGCTGAACTGCAACTACAATAGTTATGTTTTTACCAATATTATTTATGTTATCATGAGTAATATGACAATTTATATGACCATTAAGTATAGCACTTACTGTTACATTGATATCTTCCCTTTTTATTTCAATAATTATTTTACCTTTATTTCTAGATTTAATAATATGAGATAAAAAAGATTTTAGTTTAGGTTTATTATGAAATTATCTAGATAAATTTGGTGAACTATTTAGTAAAATTACAAAAATAGCATTAAAAAATAAATTTACATCATTTTTAGTTGTTATATGATTTTGGGCAGCTCTGTTTTTTTGATTATTTATGGTATCAATATGAATAATTAAAACAGATTTTCTACCTATGACTGATGAAAACAATATCTGGGTAAATATAAAATATCCTACTTGATATTCTATAGAACAAAATCAAGAAATAACTCAAAGAATTCTAGATGATACTAATTTATTTTTTGAAAATAATTATAAGAATTATGTAGATTTCATAGATATAAATATATGAAATATTTACAATACTAGTCCTGTTACATGATCTGCAAACTCAACAGCTACAAATCAAGCATATCTAAATATAAAACTAATTGATTGAGATTTTAGAGATATAAAATCATATAAAATAGCAGAAGATTTAACTTGATATATAAACAATAATATAAAACCTAAATATAGTGTATTAAGTGATATATATACTGTTGCTTGAAAAAGTATGAGTTGATGAAAAGCTGTATGATTTTATATAATATGAGATGATATAAATGAAATATCAAATTATATAAATCAGATTTATCCTGAAATAGAAAAAATTCCTTGAGCTTATAATTTGTCTACAAATTTAGAATACACTAACTGAAAAGTAAGATATTTGATAGATTTAAACAAATTATCTAGAAACAATACTTCTATATCTTCTATAATTACCCTATTTGCTTCATTAAAAAATTCAGAATATACTCCAAACTGAATAAAGCTAAAAACATTTAATGAATTATGAGAAGATTCAGTAGATTTAGTTATGTTTACTGAATACAAATGAGATGTAGAAAATATAAAAATTAAAGATAATTTCTTATCACAAGTTACAGAAGAAAGAACTCTTGATAGTGAATTTAAAAATGTACAACATATAGATTGAAAATTACAAATAGTAATTGAAGCTGATAAAAATTCAAATTTTGCATTATCAGACATAACAACAGAAATAGACAAAGTAATAGAAAAAAATAAATTGCCTGTTTGATTAAGTTTTAGATACAATGCTGCAATCGAAGATCAAGAACAATCTATGAAAGATTTATGATCAGCATTTTGATTGTGAATTATATTGATGTTTATGATTTTGGTATACACTTATAATTCATTAAAATACTCATTAATAATATTGGTATCAAACTTTTTATCACTTACATGAGTATTGATAGCATTATATTTTTCTTGATTACCATTAAGTTTTCCAGCTCAAATATGATTATTTTGAGTAATATGAGTATGAGTTAATAATGCAATTTTATTTGTAGAATGATTTTTGAATAAACCATGAATAGATAAAAAAGAAGACTTATTAAACACAGTTAAATCTAGATTTGCACCTATATTTTTAACTACATCTACAACAATAGCATGATTAGTTACACTTGCTTTAAAAGATGAATTATGGTGAAGTTTAGCAATTGCATTTATTTGATGATTATTATTAAATGTAGTTATGAGTTTAATTTATCTACCTTCATTATTAAATTTAATTCCTACAAAAAAAATCTAGATTAATCTAGATTTTTTTTTGTGAAATTTTATTATTTTTGTGTTTTATTTGCTTATGAAATTTATATTATTTTTATTATTTAGTATTTTTTTGCTTTTAAGATTTTTTTATTATAAATAATTATTCTGAAATTTGAGTTTCATCTAATTTTCTAGCTTCCATTTCTGCTTTTCTTTCTGCTCTTTCTTTAACTATTTCAGCTCTTACTAATTCTTCATCACTTGTTAATTTTTCTCAAGCAAGTAATTTATCAATTACATTTTCATGAGCTTCTCTTTTTGCTTCCATTTCTACTTTTTTAGTTTCAAAAAATGCTTTTTTTTCTTCCGTAGTCATAGTTTCTAATGCAGTTTTTTCTTCAGTAGTTAAATCATTTATAAATCCTCCTTTATTTCATCTTCATTCTCCATTTCATTTTCACATACCTTTTCATTCTCATCTTCACATTTCTGGTTTATTTGCTTCAAATTCAGCAAGTTGTGTTTCTTCCTCAGCAGTTAAAGTTTCTCAATTTCTTTTTTTATCCAAAATTGCTCTCATTGCTTCCATTTCTGCTTTTTGTTCTGTAGTTAATTCTTGTCTTTCAATTTTTTTATTTACTACTCATGTTGAAGTAGTTGTTGTTTCATCAGCAAATGAAACTCATATAGATGTTGCAGTTATAGCAGTAATTAATGCTCCTGCTAATATTTTTACATTATTTTTCATATGTATAAAATTATAAGTTAAAAATTATTGTAATTCTCCGGGATTACTATTCTATTATACTTAACACAATTAAGAGGTATTTAAGTATATTATTCAAATATTTCATTTAATAAATCCTCATCTTCTTCAGAAGAACCAAGTGTATCTATTTCTGTTCTTGTCTTTTCAATTATATAATCAAATATAGAATTATAAGTTGATTTTTTTGTATCATTATATGATGATGAATTTTTTATTTTAGTTTGTGCAGTTTCTATTTTTGCTACAAATTCTTCTAATTTAGCTATTTTTTTATCATTATCATATCAGTCTAATGCTACTACTAATGTATCGATTTTTTTATCAATTGCAGTCTTATATTTAGTTGATATCTTTGAATTTACAGATACAGATGAAGTATTATCAAGTTTTCATTTTAATAGTTGACCACTTCACATTTCTGGTCTATTTCACATTAATTGACCACTTCACATTTCTGGTTTATTTGCTTCAAATTTAGCAAGTAGTGTTTCTTCTTCACTTGTAAGAGTTTCTCAGGCAGATTTCTTATCCAAAATTGCTCTTATTGCTTCCATTTGGGCTTTTTGCTCTGTAGTTAACTCTTGTCTTTCTATTTTTTTATCTGTTAATCATATTGAAGCAGTTGTTGTTTCATCAGCAAATGAAACTCATATAGATGTTGCAGCTATAGCAGTAATTAATGCTCAAGCTAATATTTTGTTATTTTTCATAAAGAAAATGTTATAAAATAAAATGTAAAATATAATTATAATTTTTAAGATAGAAGAATCGATTTTCTATATATATTATTTTTTAGAATCAATATCTTTTTAAAAATATAATTTGTGTTTAAAATAAAAACAAATGTGTAATAATTTATTATTACTCATATATTATACTTATGTAAGTTAAGAAAATATTAAGTAGTATTTAAGAGGTAGTTAATAAAAAAAACAGGATATACCTGTTTTTTTTATTAACTTGCACTTGTAGAAGTATCAACTCAAGATTTAGTATTTCTCTCTCATCTTGAAGGTGGTTCAGGTCTTTCAGTATCATCTCACCACTCTGGTGGTTCAGGTCTATCGATATTATCTCAATCTGGTAGAGTCATTATTTCTCATGAATTATTTTCAGTATTTGATTTATTATCAATAACTTGTGAATCTGATCAACTTACAGAACATGAAGCTAAAAATAAAGTTAATATTAAAGTGTATAAATATTTCATAAAAATATGTAAAAAAATAAATATTAAGATTGTTTAATCTTAATATTTATTATATATCATCTAGATTAAGAAGTAGTTAAGTAAAAACTATTCAAACCTAAGTGCATCAATTGGTCTAAGTTTAGCAGCTTTATAAGCTGGTAATATACCAAAAATAAGTCAAATTCATAGTGAAAATAAAAAACTTATTATTATACTATTTGTAGATATTATAGCTGTTATAGAAAAATAATTTAATATATAAACAACTAAATAACTAAGGAGTATTCAAAATATTCATCATAAAATACTTAAACTAGATGCTTCAGTAAGAAATTGTAAAAGTATATCACTCTTCCCTGCTCATATTGCTTTTCTTATACCTATTTCCTTTGTTCTTTCTGTAACAGAAACAAGCATTATATTCATAACTCATATTCATCAAACAAGTAAAGAAATTCAAGCAATTCAACTTAAAAGCATAGTAAGTGTTTCTGTAATTGAACTCATATTTTCAAGCATTTCAGATTGATTTCTTATATTGTATGGTAGATTATTTGGATCACTTACTTCTAAAACTTCTTGTAAAAGAGTATCAATTTCAGTTTCTTTTGTATCAACTTGTGTCGAATCAGTAACTGAAACTATTATTTGTGAATAATATTTTTGACCTGTTATTCTAACCGATGCTGTAGTAATTGGAATAAAAACATATGAATCTAGTGTTGAATTTTCTTCTATAACTCAAACTATTTCAAATACATTATTTCACATTTTTACTTTTTCTCAAACTGGATTATTTCAAGAAAATAATTCTGAAACTATATCTTGTCATACGACAGCTACTTTATCTAAATTATTTAAATGATTTTGTGTTATATTTGTTCAATAAATAATTTCCACATTTTTCACATCTAAATAATTTGTATCTATCCCATAAACAGATGCACTCATATCATTTCAAGAATAAACAAATTGTCAATTTGTTGAAATAATAGGCAAAACACCATCTAAACCTGAAATATTTTCTTTTATAGAAGAAACAACATTTTCAGTAAGTATATTTGTTGCTGTTGATTTAGATCTACTAGAACCAAATCATCATCAAGTCGAAATAGTTAAAATATTTGTTCACATTTCCTCTATTTTATCAACAATAGTTTGTGTACTACCATTTCAAATAGCAGTAAGAATAATAACTGATGAAACTCAAATTATTATTCAAAGCATACTCAAAGATGACCTAAGTTTATTAGCTCTTATCGACTCTAAAGAATTTAATATATTTTCTAATATTGTAGTAATCATATTTTTTTATTTAACTATCAATCAATCTTTAATTAAAATATGTTTTTTTGCATATCTATCAATTTCATGTTCATGAGTTATTAAAACTATTGTTGTTCACTCTTGATTAAGTTTTGTTAACAATCACATAATTTCTTCTCAAGTTTTTGTATCAAGTGCTCAAGTTGGCTCATCTGCAAGTATCATATTTGGATTTATAGCAAGAGCACGAGCAATGGAAACTCTTTGTTGTTGTCAACCTGAGAGTTCATTTGGTTTATTATTTTTTTTATCTGCAAGTCATACTTTACCTAGTGCTTCAATAGCCATTTTTTCTCTTTTATTTTTTGGTATTCATTGATAAGCAAGCGGTAACATAACTTGTTTTATTACTGGCATTCTTGATATCAAATTGTAACTTTGAAAAATAAAACCTATATTTTTTCATCTTATTTTTGATAAATCATCTTCTTTTTTTCAAGTGATTTCTATATTGTTAAAAGTATATTTTCAGCTAGTCGCTACATCTAGCATACCTATAATATTCATAAGAGTTGATTTTCAGCTTCAACTAGGTCACATGATAGAAACAAAATCTCAAGCATTTATCTCTAAATCAACTCATTTTAATACTTCTACAATATTTTCTCACATTTTGTACTCTTTTTTTATATTTTCTAATTTTATCATATTTGTATTTTAAATATTAGAATCATGCTGGTGGACCTCACATATTTCAAGATTTATTTCATCAAGTTGGTGGACTAAAAAGTGAAGTTGAAGTTTCTTCTTCTGTATTACTTGTAGAAATAAATGTAGTAAGTGAAACTTCATCTCATTCATTAATTCAAGAAATAATTTCTGTCATTCAATCAGAGGCAATACCTATCTCAACTTCTGTTTCAACTTGTTCTCAATCTTTTACTAAATTTACATAATATTTACTATCTTTTTCAGTTATTGCTGATGTTTTTAATAATAATATATCTTCTTTTGATTCTGTTATTATTTCTACATCTGCAGAAAATCAAGATAACACTTTTTCTTTGAAACTATCATCATCTAAAACCAATTTAACTTCATACGAAACAACTCAAGAAGTAGAAGTTGGAGTTGTATCAATTGAGCTTATAATTGCATTTACAGGTGTTGTAGAATATGCATCAAATGTAATTGTTGCTTGCATTCATAATTTAACTCATACTATATCAATTTGATCAAGCATAACAGTAATTTCAAGTAAATTTGGGTTTTCTATATAAACATATTTATCTGTATCTGTTGTTAAATTATCTCAAACCATATAATCTATTTTTCTCACAACTCAATCAAAAGGTGCAGTTAAAATATAATCTTCTAAATTTTCATTTGCAGATTCAAGTTTTAATTGTGCTTGTTTTATAGAGTTGTTTGCTTTTCTTACATTTTCAGATGTTGGACCTTCAAATAAATCATCATAATTCATTTTTGCTATCTCAACTGATCTTGTTTTTGAATCCAAATCTTTTTGTTTTGAATTAAGTGTTGTACTATAACTAGAAACTGTTTCATCATAAGATTTAATAGCATTTTTTATACTTAATTCTTGTTTCTCTATACTCAAAATAGAACTTTTTATTGATTCTTCTTTTGAAGCAATAGAGTTTGAATTTGATTCATAAACTAAATCCGTATCAGTAAGAGTATTTAGTGTATTTATACTAGATTTTATAGAAGTAACTTTAGATAAAGTAGAAGTTCTATTTCAAGACATAGTATTTTTCATAGAATCAATTTCACTTTGAGTTAATGCTCATAAACTAACGATACTAGCATCAACAGTTTTATAAATCAAATCTGAAGTTTTATATGCTAATTCATAAATTTCTATAAAACTATTTAATATAGTTATTATTTTTTCTTTATCTCATGATTTATCATAAGAATTTACGTCTTTTTCTATTTCACTATATAATCAAATTAATTTTACTAAATTTACTTTAGCATCTGATTTAGAAACAGAATCTTCTATTCATAAATATTTTTCAAAATCATCATTTTTATCTTTATTTTCTTGAGTAACTCACATAATATAATCTGCATCTTCAATTACTCATTCTAAATCAAATAAATAATTTTTAAAATTATCTTCTATATTTGTTATAGTTGTGCTTTTTGAATTAGTAGTATTTGAAAGTGAATTTTCTTTTTCCTTTTTTAGTGTTTCTAAATCATTTTTAGCTAATTCCAAACTTGATTTAGATGATTCTAGTTCTTTTTTTGATGTTTCGATATTTTCAAGCATTTTATCAAGAGCGTTTTTTTGAGTTACTTTTAGATTTTCAAACTCTATTTTTGCTAATTCTAAGCTATTTTCAGCACTTGTTATACTATTTTTTGATTGTAAAATATTTGTTTCATCTGGTCATTCATAAAGTTGTTCCAAACTAATTTCTGCATTTTCAAGACTTATTTTTGCTTCTTCAATAGTATCATAAGCATCACTATTATCTATTTCTGCTATTGTTTCTCATTTTTTTACACTATCTCAAGCTTTAAAATTTACTTTTGTAATAGTTCAAGCTTTGTTAAATTTCAAGCTTTGTTCATCTACAAGTTCAGCATCTCAAGAAACTTCTATTGATTTTTTTATATCTCACAATTCTGCTTTTACAGTAGAACTTGTACTTGTTTCATTAGTTGTTGTTGTTGCAGGAATAAAAGTATTATAATTTATAAGTAAAATTATAATCATTCAAGAAATAAAGTATTTTAAATTAAAAATAAATTTCATTTTAAATTAATTAATGATTAAATTATTGAGTAATTCCTGTTCAAGTAGTTTCTCTTCAACTACCTCTTTGTCATCACATTAAGCTTCTCATATCTTCTCAGCTTTCTAATTTAGTTTTAAGTTCTTCTTTTGTAATTCAAGCTCTTTCTGCCATTTTTTCTAATTGTTCATCGCTCATATTTGATACATCAAAAGAACCAGATCAGAAATTACCTGGAGGCATTCAATTTCACATAGGTCAAATATTTGAAGTATTTGAATTTGTAAAATAACCATAAGAAAATACAATTGCTCATCCCAAAATAGCACCCAAAACTCAAGATATAATTTTTTCTTTCATATAAAAATATTAAATATTAATATGTAAATTATACTAAGCTAGATTAAGAAGTATTTAAGAAAGAAAAAAACCTTAATTTCTTAAGGTTTTTATTTATTATTTGCTCTCCAATTTAATATTTTTAGAAATCTTGTTACAAGTCAATCACTATTTGATACAACATCATTATTTAAATTTGCATTAGCAAAACTATTTCAATCAAGAGTTGTTGTTGCATTTACTCAGTTATAAAGTATAGCACTTATTTTTAAATCTCTTATAGTATAATTATCATAAGTTATGTTTATATTTTCACTTCAAAATCTAGTTTTATAATTATGATAAGAATTATTATTGAAATAATCCCACTTCCCTTTTGTAAAATCTATGTATTTTTGAACTGATTCTCAAAATTGTTCTAAGCTTATATCTCAAGGAGTATAATATTGGCTTGTGATTTGAAATGGTCACCAACCGTTTGCAGGATTTCATAAATTACAATTATATTCTTTACTCCAAGTAGCTATAATTAACTCTGTTGGAAAATCATTTTTTTTCGCTATCTCATCAATAAAATCAAAATATTTTGTACATTTTTCACTTACATTTAAGCTTGTAGTTATAGAACTACCATAAGTTTCAAAAAATGCTTTTGATTTTTCATTGTAATCACTTATAAGTTTTAATTCCTCTTCTTTTTTCTTTTTTTGTTCTTCTAATTGTAATCTAAGTTTTTCTTCATTTTCTCTTTTTACATCATCCAAAACTAAATTTACATCACTTAATATATGATTAAGTATATAATTTACTCTTTCATCATCGGTTTTAGTTAAAGCATTTTGTAATATATATGTATGTCTTTTAAGCCATAATTCTCATTTTATATTTCATTGTCTTTCAAAATTTTGTTTTAATGATGATAATATTTTAAGTTCTTGTTCTGTTGGTTCATAAGCCAATGCAGATCAAAAAGTAGATATTATAAATAATAAAAATAAAAGTATTTTTTTCATAATTATTTATTTTAAAATTAAAAAAATCCATAAAATAGTAACAAAAAAATCACTTTTGTAAAATAATGAACTATTTACAAAAAATAAAATAGTAGGATAATATCCTACTATTTTATTTTTTTTCTATGATTTGTTCTACAGATGAAACTACATCTGCATCTCTTCATATTTCATTTACTTCTTCTTTATTTAATTTTATGTATTTTATAACTATTTGAGGATTTTCTAATGAACTATCGTATTCTAGTTCTATTTTAAATCAATCAATAATTAAACCATTTATTGTTTTAATTTGTTCAAAAAGTTCACTTAATTCTCATGATTTATAATTATTTTTTGAGATTTTTGCAACTGATTTTTGAGTTCACACAATACCACTCCAAACTATTTCTGGTAATATATCATTTAATCTAAGTAGACTTCTATTAAATCATTTTGGAAAATGTGATTTTATTTGTTCCCAAATAGCTTTTCAAAATTGTTTTTCAAGTCATGTATAATTTTTGTAAATATAATCCAAACTTCATGGAAGATATTGTGCAATATCTAAATTTTTAGGCATAATATATTAATAGAAATATAAACATATATTTTATACAATATTTTTGATTAAAAGCAAATTTGTTTAATAAATAATGTTAAAAAAATAGAAAATGTTTGATTAATCTATATTTTGTAAACTTTATTAAGATAATCAATAATTGTTTCTGATTTTTTTCATAAAAATTTTTCTAATGTATTGTCAGTATCTACAAATTCTCAATTTTTCATAGCAGTTCAAAATAAAATTCACATATTAATATAAATTTCAGGTACTCAAAAATCCTTTAACTTTTGTGAATAATCATCTATATTTGCATCAATATATGTAATTTTTTCTCAATATAATTTTGTTAATTCTGCACTAATATCATAAAAATTATAAGAATTTGAACTTATAAACTTATATATATTATTTTTAGATATATCTATATTAAGAAGTAAATTTGAAGTTGCTATTGCTAAATCTTCACGTGAAGTAAAAGCTACTTTTGCGTCTCAAGCAGGAAAAAATATAGTTTTAGTCTTAGAAACATCTCATATAAAATCAGGAATATTTTCTAAATAAATACCATGTAAAAGAATAGTATAATTTAAACCAGAATCTTTTATATAATTTTCTGTCTTTTTATGGTCATCATTTATAAAACCCAATGCAGAATTTTCACTATCAGTTCTATCAAAACTAGTATATATTATGTGTTTAATTCATGATTTTTTTGCAGAATCAACAACATTTTTATGTTGTAAAAAACGATTTTTTAAATCACTTGATGATATAAAATACAATAAATCAATTCAATCAAAAGCTTTTTCCAACGAATTTAAATCTAAGTAATTTCAAACTACTGCGTTAAATCAATATTTTTCACATAATTCTTTTTTTGATTCATCACGAACCAAACAATAAACATCATTTTTTGATATTTTTCATTCTAGATTTTTTAAAACAGATTGTCATAATTTTCAAGTAGCTCAAGTTATCAATATTTTCATAAATAATTTGCTTAATGATTTAAAGTAGGTATATTTTATATACTTACTTTACAAAAGCAATCACTACTAAGTTACTAAAAATATACTATGAATTGATGTCCTATAATTTTTTTACTAGATGTCCTATCAAAAAGATGGACGTTGCATATACTTAAATCAATAAGCGATTGAAATAATTGATTTAATGATATAAAAAGATCTATAAATTGAATAAGTGCAAAGATATTATCTGAAAGATTAACAGAATTAGAAAATCAATTATTTATAGAGAGAAAATTAATAAATACTAAACCTTTAAGAGTAGAATATACTTTTTCAAAAAAAGGAAAATCATTAGAAGATGTTATAAAATATATAAATAACTGGGCAATCGAAAATAACAAATAAATTATTTAATAATCAATAAAATATGTCTAATTTTTCATATATTATTATATTTATAATTTCTATATTACATTTTTATATAATGTATTTAGAAATGTTTTTATGGACAAGTAAAAAAGCTCAAAAAATATTTAAAATAACTCCAAAATTTGCAGAAAAAACTAAAACATTAGCAGCAAATCAATGATTATATAATGGTTTTTTAGCATCTTGATTGATGATATCAATACTTTTACCAACAGATATACAAACAGCTAAAACAATAGCTATTATATTTTTGATTTTTATATTTATTGCTTGAGTTTATGGATGAATAACTTCAAATAAAAAGATTTTTTTTATACAATCAATTCCAGCAAAAATAGCTTTGATAACGATTTATTTTAATATATAGAAATACTAAATATTAATTAATTTTTCATGGAATTTTTTCAAAAGTAATTTCTTTTAAATTATTTATAAATTCATAATCTAATCATAATTCTTTTTCATAAACTTGAAAAGATGTTCAAAAAATTCCATTATTATAATCAAATCATAATAGATTTGAATATTTTTTAACTAATTCTTCATTTTCTCACTCTATTTCTATATAAGGATTCAATCATGGCCATAAATCAATCATTATTTCAATTTCATTATTTATTTTCCATACTTCTCTATATGTTTCTTGGTATGACTTTTCAATTAATCATAATTTTCTAAATATATTTACCATTATATCAAAATCTTTAACAACTGTTTCTAGTTCTTTTATAGAATTTATATCATTTATTAAAAGATTTTCTTCTTTATATGTACATGTGATTTTATCTCATTCATCTCTTACTCTTAAATAACTTCATCTTTTATTATTTGGAGTTTCAAATATTATTCTTTTCATCAAAGTATTTTCTTTAATACAAATTCAGCCAAGATTTTTTATTTTACTAATAATTTTTTCTCTATCAATATTTGTAAAAACAACTTCATATTCTGTTTTCATTTTTTTAAATTAGGAAATAATTTTTATATATTTAAATATTACAAATAAAAGCACAATAATCAAAATAATTATTGTGCTTTTTTATGCTTTTTTAAAAATGGTGGACCCTTCGGGGCTTGAACCCGAGACCTTCGCCTTAAGAGGGCGCTGCTCTACCAACTGAGCTAAGAGTCCAAAAAATTGCTTGCTTATTCTATGATTTTTAAGAAAAAAAGCAAGAAAAAAATGACTTAAATAAGTCATTTTTTTTAATATTTCATATTTATAGTGAAATCTACATCTCAATAATAATTTCAAGCAGCTTGTTCTTCACTTGAATAATTTAAGATGAATTTTAATATATAGTTATATGTAGTTTTATTTCCATATGTATTTATGTTTTTATTTTCCGTTACTATTATATCATTTCAAACTAAATTTACTACTGAAGTTTGTGGATCTACATATGATAAGTCAGTCAATTGTAAACCATAAGCAGTTAAATCACTTCATTTATCCAAAACTATATCAAATCAAGCTCATATAGTTTTTACAGTCAAAACTAAATCATTACTATTTGTAGGAACTCAGTATTTTGTTCACATTATATCTACTTGTGCATTTGAAATTATAAACTCTGGTTGATCCATATAAAATATTTTTCAATCAGTTACAAAGTTTCAAGAATTATCATAAATTCTAAAACCATATAAATATTTTCAATATGGTAAATTGTATAAATTAAAGTTTGCAGTTGTATTATTTATACTACTTCAAGAAAGATAAGTTGCAGAAATATCGGCTCACCAAGAAGAAACTCAATCCCATTTATAAAGTGAAAATAATCAAGTTGTCTCATCTATTCATGTTCAATCAATTCAATCAGTATATGATAAATCAATATTTATGTTTTTTCATGGATAAATTCAAGTATCATTACCTGGATTTAAATATGTAATAGTTGGAGCAAAAGTATCTGTAATACTACAATTTCAAATATGTCATACATAAGTACTATCCAAAGCACTATAAACAATTTGAGAAGGTTTCATCCAAGATAATTCCATAACAGAATCACCTGTTGCTTCAAAATATTCAACTACTATATGATATGGTACTCCAGAATTTAGACTTATAGTTCAAGTATCTATTGTAGCACTATGATTTGTCCAGTTATCTATAACTAAAGTTCAGTCTACATAAACTCTAACTCAGTCATCTGTTCTTGTTTGAAAGCTATGAACTCAATTTTCATTTGTTTGTAAATATCATTCATATTTTGATGTAAATCAGTCAGCAGGAACAGATACATTTGGACTTCAAGTTCAAAAATTAAAAAATACATTTGTAGTACTTGTTTTATAAAGAAGTGAACTATCAGGAAAAGGTGCATTTAATAATCAATTATAATAACTAGAACAGAATCAAGGATTCAAACTAGATAAATTAACTACATGCACAAGAATTATTTCTTCATATAATCAACCATTTCAATCGTCAGATTGTAATCTGATAGAATATAAACTTTTTAAATTATAGTTTGGTGAATCATTTAAATATAGAGTAGAGCCTGATAAAGAAAAAAGTGAGTTATCACTGCTTCAAGTTCAAGAAACAAAACTATAAGTATGTGTATCTCCTGCATTTGAATCTAATGTAGTCAGATTTCAAACTGCAAGTCAAGATGGATCAAGATGATAAACAATATTGTTTGATAATAATATATCAGTTGGTGCATAATTTACTCAACATAAATCATTTGAAACAAAAGTTCAGTTAAGTGAACCATATGCTGCATCTCCTGGTTTTTGCCAATCAAATTGCATAGTTGCTCATCATCATGTTTCAAAATACTCAACAACTACATCGTAATACAATCATGCTGTCATAGTATATGTACCATAATTATATGTAGGACCATGATCAGTCCAGTTATCTATAACCAAAGCTCAATTTACATAAACTCTAATTCAGTCATCAGTGTATGTTCTGAAATTATGTACTCAAGTAGCAGTTGATTTTATCTTTCAGACCCATCTTCAAGTAAATCAATCTATAGGGATAAGTGGATCTGGACTTCAATTTACCCAAGCAAAATAAACTTCATTATCATTTCTAATCAATTTCAAATTTGCTTCTATATAAGGAGAAGCTGAAGTTCAAGTATAATATTTTCAACAGAATCAAGCCAAAATTGTCTCATTTGTAGTAGTTACTGTAACACTATCAAGTGATGTTTTTTGTGTTCAATCTGATGTAAAAAATGCTTTAAATTTAAATACTCAACTTCATCATAAAACAGAGTTAAATGAAGGTATATTTGTATTTATAATATTTGCAGAACTTGAGTTTGCTACTCATCAAATAGTAAGAGTCCAAGCACTTCAATTCCAATAATACCAATTTGCTCAATTATCTTTTGAAATTTGATAAGTTATTATTCAAGTAGTATCACCTGTTAATATATCAGAAAATCATGATAATTTTGTATCATAATTAAATCAATTATTTGAAATAATATTTGGACTAGTAGTATCATAATTAAATCTAAGTATTTCAAGTGCATCACTATTATAAACAGCAGTATAAATGTAATCACCTACTTTGAAAATACCATCAACTCAATCAAGAAGTGGATTTGCTGCATTATGAAGTATTTTTGTAATATATACTGGTACAGCAGGATTAGTAATATCAGCAACATTTACAGCATCTAATCAAAAAGATGTAATAAATAACTTATTTCAATCTATAAGTAAATCTCTTGGATTTGTTAAACTATAACTTCATCAACTTATATTTGTAACAGCAGTTGGTGTTGCAGGATTACTTATATTTATAACTCTAACTGAATTATTTAAATATGCTGATACATATGCATAATTTCAACTTATTTCTATTTGATGTGCTCAATTTAAATTTGTAGTGTCTTGTAATTGTCAAGCCAATGTAGGAGTAGCTGGATTAGATATATTTATTATTGCTAATGAATCTCTATCGTAATTTGCTATATAAGCATAATTTCATACTACTTTTATATCTCTAGCTCAGTTTAGATTTCAATTTGCAGCATTTCTATATGTTCAAGTAATAGTTGGGGCAGCAACATTTGTTACATTTATTACTTGTAATGCATCATAAGTATCACAAGTAATATAAATATAATTTCATGATTTTGTAATTCATCTAGCTCAGTTTAATGTTGTAGCATTAAAAAGTTGTCATGCTGCAGTTGGTGCAGCTGGATTTGTTACATTAATTATTTGTAAGGCATCACTAACTTGAGAAGCAACATAGAGATAGTTACCATCTTTTACTATTCAAGCTGCTCAGTTAAGTATTATAGTTCAATTATTATTTACTATTTCTGTTACAAGAGTTGGAACTGCTGGATTACTTATATTTATTATAGAAACACTATCTCTTAAAAAACTTGTCATATAAGCATAATTTCAATCTACTACTACATCATAAGCTCAATTATATGTAGTTGCATTATTTATTTTTCATATATGACTAAGTGTAGTTTGTTCAAGATTTACTATACTAGAATTGAAATTAAAACTTGCAGAATTTGATAAAGTATAATCAGTAGATACATCAAATTCCCAAGTATTTGTTGCAGCAAAAGATGTTTGTATTCCTAAAAATAGAAATACAAACATTGTTTTACATAAAAATGATATTTTTTTATTCATTAAATTTTTTATTAATAACCAAATATAGTTTTAAATGATATATTCATATCATAACTTCAAGCAGCTTGCTCAGTTCATAAAACTGTTGTCATTTTTATACTATGATAATAAGTATTAAAATTTCAATCAGTATTTATATTTAAAACTCAAGTTCATATAACTGGATAAGATGGGATATCTCTTCTAGGTCAAGCATATGGAGAAATATCATATCATATTCAATAACTACCATCCCAATCTATAATCACATTTCATCTTCCATCATCAAAAGTAGAATCTTTTAATAATTGAACTTGATAAGGTGAACCTACTGTTTTAACTGTTACAACTATCTCATCACTTCAATATGCCATTCAAAGAGAAGATAAATATGCTCAAGTACTTATTGTAAATTCAGGTTTATCTATATAAAATATAACTTCTACATTGTCATAATTTCAATAAGAGTCATGTATTTGAAATACATATTTATACTTACCATAAGCTAAATCATTTGTTGGATATGTAGCTTGAGTAGTAGAAACAGAAGATGCTCAGAAATTAATTCAAGATCAAGCTATATTTAATCACCAAGTACTTCAATTCCATTTATATAATTTCATAGTTGCAGAACCTGTATCAATTCATGTTCAAACATCACTATAATTTATAACTAAATTATGTAATCAACCTGGTAGAAGTGAATTATCTGCAAAATTTGTACTAGAAATAACAGGTGGATTTAAATCCGGTGTAGTATTTGCAAAAGTTATATAATCAACCCAAGAAGTATCAGAAAATGAATTTGTAGCTCAATCTTTTATATAACACCATTTATAAGTATGACTTCAAGCAGTTACATCTGTTTTTGTATAAGTTGCCCAAGCTAAATCTCATGACCAAGATTGTTGTTCTACATTATCTATATAAAATCTAAAAAAATCTGCTCAAGCTTGACTTGAAACTCTGTATTTAAAATCTATAGTTCAAATTCAACCATAAAAAGTATTATTTACTTCAAAACAAGATTGAGTATTTGCAAGTCATGCGTTGTTTGCTTCAAGTGAATATGCATTTTCAAAAGGACTAGTTGTAGTTCTATTCCAAGCTCAAGATGTAACACTATATTTTCAAGGTGTTTCAAAATCAATTATTGTATTTATAGTTTCTCAAACATTTGTTACATATATAGTAAATTGTTTTTGATAAAGTCATCCATTTCAATCATCAGTTTGTAATCTAATACTATATGAAGTTTTTATTTCATAATCTGGTGGTAAAAATATATTTAAATTATTTCAAGAAATAGAAAAATAAGAATTATCTGTATCTCAAGCTCAAGAAGACAAAGTATAAGTATGAGTATCTCAACTATCTAAATCAGTAGTAGATAATACTCAAACAGTAGTTCATGAAACTACATTTTCTAAAATATAATTATCTGATAATCATATGTTTGTAGGTATATTATTTGAACTAGATTCTGAGGCAAGTGTAAATATACTACCATTTTGTAAATTTATACCAGATGCTCTCCACATACTTCAAGATACATTTGTTAATAAAGTTGGTGTTTCATCAGATAATAATCAGTCTAAATCACTATCAACAACTATATAATAACTAGTTCAAGAACTTAAAGTTGGTATATCAAAAAAAGTATTTGAAACATCAAAATCTAAATTTAGTGTTCATAAATCTCAAGTTTCAGCAACTTTCCATTTACGAGATAATATATCGTATCAAACTGGTGATCAAATTTGAGTCCAAGTATTACTAAAATTATCATCAGCAATAAATAAATATTCTAAATCACTCATATCTGAAAAACTAGGTAACATAGAAGTACCTTCTCAAACAGCATCAACTGATAATAATCAAGGAGTATTTACTGATGTAGATTTTATTTGACTAAGAGATGATAAATCGTCTCTTCAAATTGCAAAAATATTATTTTTGTATAATCAAGATGTAGAAGTATTCCAAACTATATTTCAAGAAGAGTCTAAATAATTAAGATTTCAATTATCTAAAGTAATACCATATTTAACTGCTAAATATGATTCTATTTTTTGCCTGTCAGTATTAGAAATTCAAGCACTATAGTTTATTATTTCAGCTATTTTTCAATCAAAAAATCAAGGTGCAGTAGTATAAATAGAAGAACCTATACGAAAATCTGCAGTTGATAATGTTTGATATGTATTAGTTGTAGTATTATCTATTTTTAAACCCTTTTCATATATGTCTGTTCAATTTGCTCAAGAATTTTCATTTACAGTCAAAAGCATAGGATTTCAAGCTGTATATGAATAAGCTCAAATTTGAGCCGATCTCCAGTTAACAGAAGAACCTAAAGCATGTGTAACAACTTCATCATTAATTGCAACGGTAAAAGCTCAAAGAGTTGCTCACGCAAATGTTAATCAACAAGTACCTGAACTAAGAACTCAAGAAGTACAATCCCAACCAAATGGAGTTTGAGATGGAAGAGATCAATTTATAGTAACATCAGGCACAATTACCATAAAATATGAGTCACTATATGCTCAATTATTTAAGTTTTCTAAATAATTACTTGTACCATTAAAATCTACTACTGGATAATAATTTAGATTATCAGTAGTATTATTTTTATAAAGCGGTGCACTTCAAGCAGTTACATGAAAACCATATCATGAATAATCATTCCATGTATTTAATGCAGCTCAATCAGTAGTTGTACTAGTACCTTTATTCGACTTAAACCATAAAGACATATTTGTAGAAACTCAACCTGGAGAAGGAGCTGGTGAAGTATTTACAGTAAAACTATCAAGCTCTACTTTTTGATCTCAGTTTGAAGTAAAAAATGCTTTAAATTTAAATATTCAAGTTCAAGATAGTAAATTAAAAGAGTCTATATTTGTATTTATAACTGAAAGTGTGTTTGAGTTAGCAACACCTAAAGCTGTAGTCGCCCAAGCACTTCAATTCCAATAATACCAAGTTGTTCAATTATCTTTTGAAATTTGATAAGTTATTGTTCATTGATTTGTTAGTCATAAAACATTACTTATAGAACTTATATAATCAGTTCAAATACCAAATCAAGTTGTGTTAATTAAACTTGGGCTAGTATTATCATATGACCATTTCATTATTTCAAGTGAATCTCAATCAAGAGATGTTATATAAAAATAATCTCCTAAGTTAAATAACCCATATGCTCAATTAAGCAATGGATTAGCGGCATTATGTGTATATTTAATTACATATATAGGTGCTGCTGGATTTGATATATCAGCTATATTTATAGTATCTCCTAAATATGAAGTCATAAATAGTTTACCATCATAAACCAATAAATCACGAGGATTAGTTAATGTATAACTTCATCATGATATATTTGTAACTGCAGCAGGTGCTGTTGGAGTAGTTATATTAATAACTCTAACTGAAGAATTTAAATACGCTGAAACATAAGCATAATTTCAACTTATTTCAACATCCCATGCTCAGTTTAAATTTGTAGCATCAGTAATACTTCATCATAAAACTGGTGCAGCAGGATTTGAAATATTTACAGATGTAAATCTATCTCCATCATATCATGCAATATAAGCATAATTTCAAACTATTTTTATACCTCTAGCTCAATTTAAATTTGTAGCATCTCTAAGAGTTCATACTAAAGTAGGTGCTGTCGGTGTAGTTAAATTAAAAATTCTCAATGAATCTCTTACATCATTCGTAGTATATAAATAATTTCAAGAAATAGCTAATCATCTAATTCAGTTTAGATTTGTAGCATCAACTATTTGTCAAGCAGCAGTTGGTGCAGCTGGATTACTTACATTTATTATTTGTAAAGCATCACTTGTATTTGATGCAACATAAACATAATTTCCACTTTTAACAAGTCACGTTGGTCATTGAAGTCTAATTGTTCAACCATTGTTTACAATTTCAGAAACAAAAGTTGGTGCTGCTGGATTACTTACATTGTAAATAGAAAAACTATTATCAGCATAATTAGTTATATATGCATAATTTCATTCTACTATAGTATCATATGCTCAGTTTAAAGTTGTAGCACTTGTAGAAGATCAAACATGGATTAAAGTATTTTTATCCAAATTTGCAATTGAAGAATTGAAGTCAAAACTAGTAGAATTTGACAATGTATAGTCTCAAACCAAGTCAAATTCCCACGTATTTGTTGCAGCAAAAACACTACCAATATTTATTAAAAAGATTACCAATATTATTTTCAAAAAATTGCTTATTTTTTTATTCATATTTATCTTTAATTCTATATTAATTTTTATGCTATAAATATAACTAAAATCTAGAAAAATCCAAAAAAAATGTTAATTTTATATTGCTAAAAAGTCGAAATATAGCAAAAGAAAAAATAAAAGAGATTTTTAAAAAAAATCTCTTTTATAAATTGTCTAAAAAATAATCTAAATTTATTACATTTACTCATAAACTATTAGCTTTTTCTAGTTTACTTCAAGCCTTTTCTCAAGCAAGTAAATAATCAGTATTTTTACTCACACTACCTACAAACTCTCATCATACCTCTTCAAGTTTGATTACTAAATCATCTCTGGAAACTTTTTCTCAATTTGATTCAAAACTTCATGTTATACACACTTTTTTTCAAGAAAAAATTGAATCAGAACTCGAAGTTTTTTCTATATAATATTTTATATCTAATATATGAGTCAATTCTTCCAAAATTCTAACATGAGCATCATTTTTAAAATAATCTATCACATTTTGTCATATTTCAGGTCAAATATCAGACAATTTTTCTAAATCTTCTAAAGAATATGAAAAATTTATTATATCTTCTTTTGTTTTAAATAATTTAGAAATAGTTTTAGCAGTTTTCTTACCTACTCAAGGAATAGTTAATCACATAAGAAATCTTGTAATATCCATATTTTTTACATCTTCGACTCATGCGATCAAATTTGAAACAGATTTTTCTTTGAATCATTCTAAAAGTAATATATCTTCCCTTTTTTCACTTATTTTAAATATATCTACCAGATTATGTATAATCCCCATTTCCAAAAATAATTCTACTTGCCTTTCTCAAAATCAATCTATATCAAATCCATTTTTTCAAACTGCAAATATAAGTTTTTCAGTGTGTTGTGCTGGACAATCAATTGTATTAGGACAATAAAATCTCACTTTATCTTCATCTTTTTGAACAAGAGTTTCACAACTAGGACAAAATTTAGGTGGAACTATATCTATCAATTTTTCTCTATTTCAAGTCTGAACAACTGAAATTATTTTTGGTATAACTTCTCCTGCTCTTTTAATAAATACACTATCACCTATTTTAACTCACAGATTTTCAACTTCTTCATAATTATGTAATGTTGCTCTTTTTACAATTACTCATCATATATTTATAGGTTCTAGATTTGCAACTGGAGTTATAGTTCAAGTTTTACCTACTTGATGATCAACACTTATTATAGTAGTAGTAAGAATTTCTGCTGGAAATTTGTATGCAATAGCATATCTTGGATGATGTTCTGTCCATCCTACTTGTTCCCAAAGATTTATATCATTTACTTTTAATACAAGTCAATCTATATCAAAATCAATAGTTTTTTTTGTATCTCAAAAATTTTCTATAGCAGAAATAATCTCTTCAATTCAATTTAACTTTTTAAAATAACTAGAAATTTCAAATCCCAATTTTTCTAAAGATTTAATTACTTCATAATAATGAGATATCTTTTCTTTTTTTACAAAATCATCAAAATTAGCTAAATCGTAAGCAAAAAATTTTAATTTCCTTTGTTTTGTTACACTATTATCTTTCATTCTTAGACTACCACTCGCTGCATTTCTAGGGTTAGAAAAAATCTTTGTTCATTCTAGCTTTGCTTTTGAATTTAATTCTTCAAAAACACTATTTGGCATAACTACTTCTCATCTAACTTCAAGATGCTCTATATAAGGGATATTTTTTGGAATATTATCTATAGTTAACACATTTTGAGTTACATCTTCTCATTCTATACCATTTCATCTGGTTATAGCTTGAAGCAATTTTCACTCTTTATAAATAAGTTCAATTCATAATCAATCAAATTTAAATTCAAGACAATATTGTATATTTAAAATACTATTATCATCTATATTTTTTATAACTCTTTCATCAAAATCTCTTAAATCCTCTTCATTATAAGTATTATCTAAACTTATCATAGGTCTAGAATGTGCAACTTTTTCAAATGTAGATTCTATAATGTCAGCTCAAATTAAACTTGTTTGTTTATTAGTTATAGAATATTTTTTTTCTAAATATTCTAATTTCTTAAATAAATCATCATATTCCACGTCTGAAATAACTGGTTCGTCTTTGTTATAATACAAATCAGAGTGATAAGAAATCAGATTTTGTAAAATACTAATATCTGTTTTTTTTAATTCATTTAGAGTTAATTTAAGGTATTTTTTTGATAGTTCTAACACATTATTTTTGTTAAAAAGTAACTAATACAAGCTAATATATATGTATAAAATATATTATAAATAATAGCTTAAAATAAATAAAAATATAGTCTTTTTTACTATTTTTTAACATTTTAAATATACCCTATTTTTTGTATACAAAAATGATACAAAACAGCTTATTTAAGCTATTATTTTTATATATTAATGTATACTTTTTTTATACAAAAATTCAAGTTTTTATTAAAAAATCTTTTTTGTTTTTAGTCTATATTTACTCTATTTTAAGCCAATAAATAGTATTTATAAAAGTTTTTACAAAAAAAAGTATTATTTTTTTTGAGTTAATTTTCAAAACCTGATATAATATATATGTAAGTTAGTTCCAAGGGACTACATCTTACAATCCTTAAAATTAATTTTTTCTCTGTTAGAATGGTACTTGCAAAAATCCAGCAAAATACCTCACACTTTGATTTAGTTTACTAAATCACAAAAATAAAAACAAAAACGGGAGATTAGTTATATTCATTTAAATATTAAGTTAAACTTAATGCTTGGATGAATATAACTAACACCAAAAAAAACTCGCAAAATAATTTGCAAAAATAAAAACAAAAGAGCATGGTGAATAGCTCTATAATCATTACCTAAACAGGGTTAAAATTAGATGTGAAAATCATCAGGAAAAGCAAGGATTAGTTTTTCAAAACCGATCTCTATTCCCCTAAATTAGACTACAAAAACTTTTTTTTATCATTTAGGAAGTGAATTTAGACAATTATTAGCTTGAGTCAATATTACCAAATATACTCAAGTTTTTTTTATGTTTAAAATTTAAACAAAAGAAAACCAGGCCGAAGCCTGGTTTTTTAAGTAGCACTTTCGTGCTAAGCAACGATGTAAGTAATTCCCAACCCCAATGTATACACAAAGAAAACCACCGGAGTGTATTTCAGGTATGCACCGAAAGTGAGTTCTTTCACCTTGCTCATTGCCATAACACCTGCAGCGGAACCAATCACCAAAATCGAACCACCAATCCCGACTGCATAAGTCATCAGCATCCAACCTACTTCATCGAGTGGCAGGTCAGCCTTGAGCATAGCAGCGGTAATCGGAATATTGTCGACCACAGCAGACAGGATACCGATAAAGAACGTAGCAAGTGTCGGGTCCATCACCTCATACAACATGGCAAGTTTTCCGAGCAGTTCAACCTCCTTGAGTGCACCCACGAGAAGCAGGACACCAAGGAAAAAGAAAAGCGCATCGAACTCAACATGCTGTACGTATTCGAGGACTTTAACCTCATTTTTTGTTTTTATTTTGTCATGGGCGATAACCAAGAACATCACCGAGAGGCCAGTCAGAAAGACCAACATCGGAGGCAGGTGAAAAGCAACGTGTCCAGCCAAAATACATGCGATGGACAAGATGAAAATCACTGCAATCTTGGTATCAAGAGGATTGATGTTTGTAATCTCCTTCTTGATGGTTATGGAACCATTCATCCCACGTGCAAGATAGGCATAAAGCACCAAACTTGTGACCAGTGCTGGGACATACAGACGAAGTAACTCGACCATATGGATTTTCCCAGCGACAAAAATCATGAGAGTGGTGACATCCCCGGTGATGAGGGGAAGGCCGCCTGCATTGGCTGCAAAAACAATCATCACAGCCATCCGAATCAGAGTATCAGTTGCGGCACCTTTCATTACCACAAGAACGATACTCAAAGCAACCAAGGTTGCCGTGAGGTTGTCGGCAACCCCACTAAACAGGAACGTAAACGCACCCATGATGAACAAGAACTTCTTCTCGCTCATTTGCGCAGGTAGTGTTTTCATAACCACCTTTTCAATCCACTTGCGCTTATCGAGATAAGCAACAAACGTCATTGCACAAATGAGAAAGAGCCAAAGCATCGAAATTTCAAGAACATACTCGTGAAAAGCATGTTCCATCTTCACAAATGCTTCTTTTCCGTTGAAGTGTCCATCAATGAGCAACAAAATCCAGGCTGAGAGACCAAAAAACATACTGGTCTTGTATTTCTCAAACCCGAGCTTTTCCTCAAAAATGATAGCTGCAAAAGCCACCAAAAAGAGGATTAAAACAATGAACTGCAAAAGATTTTCCATGGCGATCTCCTTTAAAATTTTCGCGGCATACATTATAATAATTTTTACAAAAAAGTCAATTAATTGAACTTACTTTACTTTTAATTTAAATTTAATAATATAATTCTAATAAAACTAAATATAAAATATGAAAAAAAATATAGAAAAGTTTGAAAAATTAGTTAAAAAAGCTGAAAAAATACTTCTTATAAATCATATAAGAATGGATCCAGATGCATTTTGAAGCCTAGCTAGTTTTTATTACATTCTACAAAAAATGGATAAAAAAGTAAAGGCAGTAAATGATATGTTACCACCTGATAATTTTGATTTTTTAGATGCTAAATGAATAATAGAAATTAATTTAAATATAAAAGAATATAAACCTGATTTAATTATAAGTTTTGATGCGGCAAGTATATGACAACTGTGAGAAGTATATATAAAATATGAAGATATATTTAAACAAAAAGATTTTGTTGTAATTGATCATCATATGACAAATTCTTGATTTTGAAGTTTAAATATAATAAATGATAAGTATTCTTCAACTTGTGAACTTACTTTTCATATAATTGAAAAATTATGATTAACTAAATATATAACTTCAAAGGAAGCTACTTTACTTACTGCTTGAATTCATACAGATACAAATATTTTTTACAATCAAAACACAACTAGCTCTACCCTAATTACTGCTGCAAAACTTATGGATTTATGAGCTGATTTCAGATCTCCTATGTATAATTTTTTTCAAAAAGCATCATACAATAAAACAAAACTTGTTTGAATAGTGTTTGATAGACTTCAAAAAAGTGATGATGGTAAAATAGTTTGGGCAAGTATAACAAAAAAAGATTTTGAAAAAACTTGAACTTGAGATGAAGATACTTCTGGAATAATAAATAGACTTATAAATATAGAATGAGCTGAAATAGCATTTTTAATACATGAATTATGAGATGAAGTCAAAGTAAGTTTCAGATCAAAAGAATATAGTGTATGAGATTTATGTGCATCATTTTGATGAGGATGACACAAGCTTGCAGCTTGATTTAGAACTGATAAAAAATTAAAAGTTATAGAAAAAGAAATACTTGACAAATTAAGTTAAAAATGTTAAATTATTAATAATATTAATTATTATTTAAAATAATGGCAAATTTAAGTAATTTAAGAGATCATATATCTTCTTCTAGTACAAATGTTTCTAGTGATATAATATTAGCTGGAGATATAATGAAATTAACATGAATGAATGTAGATTCTGTAATTTGATTAACAAAAAAATTGACTAGCTTACCTATAAAAAAAGAAATAGTACTTAATGTACTTGATTTTGATGACACTCTTTATTCTAGATTTAATCAATTACAAGATCCATTATTTCAAGATAATAGATGAAGTGATTGAAATAGAGTTTTAAGACAAATTTGAATAGATAATTTTGTAAATAAATTTTATAAAAGAAGTTGAGCAGTTTTAAAATTGATAAAAATTATAGAAAATCAAAATTATAATCATAGATCTATAATACTCACAGCTTGAGAAATGGATTTACAAAAATTAAAGTGTGAAGCTGTTTGAATTGAATGAAATAAACCAAAAGTTGTAGTAGTAAAAGAAAGTAAAAACAAACCAATGAAAATGTTACTTGAAATATTAGAATCTTGATATATTCCAGGTAAAATAATTGTTTATGAAGATAGACCTGAATTTTTTTTATGAAACAATTGAAAAACTCTAGCAAAAATGCTTGGTATAGAGATAGTTGTAGATCATATATTTTTAGAACAAGATGATACTACTAAAATAGCAAAAATAGATCAAACAATATTTTAAAAAGACTCATATTAAGAGTCTTTTTTTTCTTTAATTTAAATGATTGACATAATTTACAAACTTCTTATATTTAATCAGTTTTAAAAAATAATTTTTACATATGAAAAAAACAAAAATCATCACTACCATATGACCTGCAACAGCTTCAAAAGATAAAATAGAAGCATTATACAAAGCTTGAGCAAATGTTGTTAGATTAAATTACTCTCATACTGATTATGACTATTTTTCATGAATAATAAACAATGTGAAAGAATTAAATAATTCATGAAAAACAAATTTATGAATATTAACTGATACTAAAGGTCCTGAAATAAGAACAAAAAAAATAGATGAAAAAATAGAAATTAGTGAATGAGAAATATTTTTTCTATCAACATTAGAAAAAGAAAAAAATGTTTGAAATGAAAAAAAATTAATAGTATGTGATTATGAATATATTCTAAGTGATTTAGAAATATGACATATTATTGATATAGATACTTGATTATTAAAAGTTGAAGTAATTGAAAAAGATGTAAATAAATTGACTTGTAAAGCTTTAAATAAACATATAGTTTGATCAAAAAGACATTTAAATCTCCCAGGTATCAAAATAAAACTTCCAGGAATAACTGAAAGTGATAAAGCTGATATAACTTTTGCAGTTGGTATGTGAACTGATTTTATAGCACTTTCATTTGTTAGAAATAAAGAAAATATTTTGGATTTAAAAAACTATTTATTAGAAATAAATGCTCCAAAATGAATTCAAATCATATCAAAAATAGAAAATAAAGAAGCTTTAGATAATCTAGATGAGATAATATGAGCAAGTCATTGAATAATGATTGCTAGATGAGATTTATGAGCTGAAATAGCATATGAAACTCTTCCTATAGTTCAAAGAATGATAGCTACAAAATGTAAAGATGCTTGAAAATATTTTATAGTTGCAACACAAATGCTTGAAACTATGATTACAAACCCAATTCCTACTAGAGCTGAAGTAACAGATATATTTAATGCAGCTATGCAAAAAGCAGATTGTACAATGCTTTCTTGAGAAACAGCAGCTTGAAATTACCCTATTGAAGCAGTTGAAACTATGTCTAGAGTTCTAGAATATACTGAAAGTCAACTTAAATATAAACATGATTATTTTTCAAGAAATCTAGGAAATGATGAGGAAAAAAAGCAATTGATAAAAAATGCAGTATACACAGCTGAAAATATAAATGCTAAAAATATAATAGTTTTTACTAATTCTTGATTTATGGCGAAAGTAATAGCTGCTTTTAGACCAAATATGCATGTATTTGCATTTACTTTTAGTGATATAGTAAGAAAAAAATTAACTATATTATTTTGATTAAAAACATTTCAACTAGAAAAAAAATCAAATGATGAAAATTTGGAAAATGCAATAAATGAATTAAAAAGACAAAAATTAGTACAAATATGAGATAAAATTGTTACAATTTATGATTTAGAAAGAAATGGCAGTTTAATACCAAGTATACAAATAGTAGAAATAAAATAAAAAAAGAAGAAGATTATAAATCTTCTTCTTTTTTTATTTCTTTTCAATCAAGGAACCAACTATAATAAAGAGATGGTACTACAAACAATGTCATAGCAGATCATGCTGTTAATCAAAAAACAATTGTAAATCATAATCATGCCCAAAACTCATCTTGTAATGCAAGTGGTAAAACTCAAAATACAGTAGTTAAAGTAGTAACTATAATAGGTTGTAATCTAGATTTTCAAGCAGATGCTAAACTATGAATTGAATCTATTCATTTTTCTAAATTTTTATTTATTCTATCTATCAAAATAATAGCATCATTAACTACTACTCAAGTAAGAGCAATAAATCAAATCATAAATGGCATGCTATAAGGATTTCAAGTAACAAAAAGTCATACATTTACTCAAAATAATGCTAGAATAACTGAATACATTATAATAAGTGGTTGTCTATAACTATTAAATTGAAATACAAGTATAGAAAAAATTAAAAATAATGCTATAAAAAATGATTTCATTGTAGAAATAATCAAATCAGAATTTTCTTGATTTTCTCATCATTTTTCAAAATTAATTCATTCTGGGTACATAAAATCTGCTGCATATTGATCAACTATAGGTTGAATTTTACTAGGCAATATTCCATTTACTACATCAGCTTCAATAATTATTGAAACTTTTCAATTTTCTCTAGTAATAGAAGAAATTGATTTAGCAAATTCATAATTAGCAAAATCTCAAACTCTAATTTTTCATATTGAAGTATTTACCATAAGATTATTTATATCATCTGGACTTAAATTATCTTCAAATTGAGCTATTTTTAAAACTATATCATTATCTTCATAAATTGATTTAATACTTCAAGATTTTAATCAATTTGTATAAAAATATACTTCATTTAATATATCATTTGGAGTTAATCAAATACTAGCCAGTTTATCTCTATCAAATTTAAATATAAATTGACCAGGAGAATCACTACTAGTTGTACTTACATTTTTTAATCAATCTATAGTTTTTAAATGTTCTTTAAATATGTTTGCAGTTTCTTTAAGTTCATCAACTTTTGAAGAACTACTTGCAATAAGTTTTATTCAAACTGCTTTTCAAGTTGGTGGTCAATTACTAAGTGTTTCAATAGATACACTTAATCATTCTGACTCTAAAACTTTTAGATTATTTGCTATAATTTCTTCTAATTCATAAACATTTTTTAATCATTTTTCATCTCTTAATTTTTTATTTAAAAGTTCTATATAAACGCTTATTTTATTTCATGAAATAGTTAAATTATATACTTTTAATTCTTCATATTTATAAATTGATTCATCAATTACATCTACATATTTTATAAGTGATTCTTCACTAGTTCATTCTTTTGTTTCTATACTTATATTTATAACTGAATTATCTGTAGCAGGAAACAATATAAAACCTATATTTGGAGCTAAAAAAACAAAAGTTAGTATAAGTCATATAATAGGAGAAAATATAAAAAATCTTCTACTTGATTTTGAAACTAATACTTTTTTAAGCATATTGTAATATATAAGTGACATTTTCATAAGAATTTTATCTCTTAATGAAAATTTATTTTCACTATGTTCGACTTTTCAAATTCTTTCAAATTCTAAAAATTCTTTTTGTGTAGTTGTAAAAGTAGCTTCTAATTTTTCATCTTTATGGTATGTTTTATTACTTCATGCAAATCTTACAAACAAAGTAGAACTTACAGTAAGAGCTAAAACAAGTGCTGCAACCAATGTAGAAAATACAGTTATAGGAATATAAGCTAGAAATTTTCACATAACTCATGGCAAAAACATAAGTGGTAAAAATGCAGCCAATGTAGTAAGGGTTCCCGAAATAAGTGGTGCTTTATAATCTCTAACAGCTAGTAATACTGCAGACTTTTTATTGTATCACAATTTCATTTTTTCACTTGCTGCTTCTACTATTACTATAACCGTATCTATAGCAATTCAAAGTGTTAAAACAAGAGAAAAATTTGTTAAGAAATTAAGAGAATATCATAAAGTATCAAGAACTATAAAAGTAATTAAAAATGATAATGGTATAAGAAAAGAAGCAATTAAAGATTCTCTAAGTCAAACAAATAATAATATAGTAATAAATACTAATATAGAAGTTTGAACTGCAGTAGATGAAAGTGTAGAATAATCTTCGATAATTAATTCAGACATATCATTTACATAAAATACTCAAAGTCATTCAAAATCTGGACTATTTTTTATAAATTTTTCTAACTCAGCTTTTGCAACTCAAGATATATCAAATACATTTGTTCACTCATTTTTATTAAATGAAAGTGATGTGTAATTTAATCATTTATTATCTTTAAATCATAACTTTTTTATAGAATCATCATTATATTTTTTTTCTATTGTTGCTATATCACTTAACAATACATTAGAACCTTTTGTGGCTCTGATAACTGTATTTTTTAATTCTTCTATATTTGCTAATTCTCAATCAAATCTAAAATCATAATTTAAATCTCAAATACTATAATTCCCTATTGGTGTATTTTTATTATAACTTTTAATTATAGATGAAATTTGAACTAATGAAAGATTTAATTGTTCTATCTTATTTTTATCAAGAAGTACCAATATCTCATAATCTGATGAAGTATCACCAAATCACATATTAACATTAGCTCAAACTAAATCAATTCCAGACAATCAAGGAACTCTTGATTCTAATGCACTTTTTATTAATTGTGACTTTTGAATTAAATCATACTTTGTAATTTCTTCTTCATTTCAGTAAAGTAAAACTTCAAACATCAAATCACTACTAGTTGATAATTCAACAACCATTGGGTCATTTGCATCAGCAGGTAAATCAACTTTATCAACTTGGTCTTTTATATCAGTTAATGCATTTCTAACATCAACTCAGTTATTTAATTCAATTGTTATACTAGAAACTCAAACTGATGAAGTTGAAGTTATTTTTTTTATTCAATCTATATTTTTTATTTCTTTTTCTAATTTATCCGTAATAAGTGAATCCATATCTCATGGGTTCACTCAAGGATATACAGTTGTTACTCATATAATACCAAATTTTATATCAGGACTAGATTCTTTAGGAATACTTATCATAGATAAAATTCACATTACTATAAGCAAGAAAATAATAAGATATGATACTCTAAATCTTCTAACCCAAAATCAGTAAAATCATTTTTCTAAATCTTCATTTATTTTATTAATAGCGCTATTCATTAGTATTATTTAGTTTTTAAAATAAATTTTTCAGCATCATAATTATCAACATAATTTAAAATTATATCTAGATTATTATCTATTTCTCAAATAACTTCTATTTCATCTCAATATATATTTCAAACTTTTAAATCAAGTTGTTCTATAGTTGATCAAGTTGAAAAATAATTAATTGTTCAAACTCATAAACTACTAACTTTTATTGCATTTACAGGAATTAATTTATTGTCTAAAATAATTGGAATATCTAAATTTAATATATTTCAAATTGCAGATGCATCAGAAGGAAGTGCAACTTTAGCTAAATATTTTAAATTTGCATCAGCATTTTTTGATATAGAATATATAGTTCAAGTAAATGTTTTTGAATTTTCTGTATAATAAACTTTCATAGATTCATTAACAAAATCTAATTCATTTTTATTAAATGAAATTGTTACTTCTTTAGATCCTTCACTTAATATATTAAAAGATGGAGTTCATGAAAAAATTTCTTGTCATCTATCTATCAATATATCTCAAACTATTCATGAAATAGGTGATTTAATAAATAATTTTTCAGCTTCATTTAAAGCTTTTCTATATGAAATTTCAGAATCTCTAACTCTTATTTCAGAATCTTTAATTGCAGTTTTTGCATCAGCTATAACTAAATCTAAATTTTTTAGAGTAATTTCTCTATTAGAAATGGCTTCATTTAAAGTAGCTTTTGAAGTATCTTTATTTAAATTTAGAGATTTTAAATATATATTTTTATCTTTACCTAAATTTTCAATTTGTTTTAAAAGAGAACTTTGAGTATTTTTATATGTTTCTAGAAATGAATAGATTCAATTAGACATAGATAAAAATCCTGATTTATATGAATTATATAAACTTTTATAAGTAGTAATAGTTCATTTGTATGCAGAAATTTGAGCTTCAGATATAGAACCAATACTTGCAGTTGTATTTGATAGTGTTGAATCAAATCAATTTAAAAAATCAATTATTTTTTCATATGTATCATTTATTAAAACTATATAAGTTTTATAATCTGCTTCAGAATTAATAACTATATTTGTATTATTTAAAGTATTTTCTCTATAATCAATTAATTCTCTTAATTTTTTTTGAGTTTCTTCTTTTTGAGAAGTATTTTTTACTCATAAAAATTTATCATAATCATCATTTTTACTTTTATTTAACTCAGAAACTCATAGAATTTCATCAGAAAAATATATAACATCATCTAAATAATTACTTAAAACTTGTAATTCTTTATCCAATGATCTTGTAAATCAAGCAAGTGTTTCATTGTTTGAAACTTGTAAATTATTGTATTCTATATTTAATCTATTAATTGAATTTTCAATTTTATCCAATTCAATTGAAGAACTTGTAGTATCATCAGTTAATTCAAGATTATTTAAATTTCTTTCAATATCAGAAATTGATTTATCAAGTTTTAATTTAGTTGAATCATAATTTAATTTAGCTTTCTCTAAATTATTTTTTGCCATATCTAAATTATTTTTTGTTGCATTTAAATTATTTGAAGCAACTTCTAAGTTTAAATTATAATTAGCAAGATTATCTTCTAAAACTGCTAATACTTGTCATTCTGAAACATTATCACCACTTTTTACATTTATTGCTTTTACTCTACCATTAGCATTTGAATTTAAAACAATATTTTGAGTTGAATCAATTTTTCAAGTCTTTTTTAGATAAGCTATATTATCTAATTCTCCTGCTTTTTTAATATCTAAATAGAAATCTTTTTTAGGAGCAAGCTCAGGAATTTCTTCTTTAGTACAAGAAGATAAAGTTAAAATTCACAAAATTAAAACTAAAATTATTTTTTTCATAAAATTATTATTCTTAAAATTAAATATTATTTACTTTCCAATTTAACAAATTCCATAAGTTCTGTTAAATCATTATTTCTAACCAAACCTATGAATCTATCATCTTTTACAACAACAGTTATACTATCTCAAGTATTTAATCATAGTAATTCCCTAACTTCCTTTGGAATTACCAATTGTCATTTAGGTCATATAGTAGTAGTTCAATATAATTTCATTTCACATTTTTTATCGTGCATTTTTATAAAAGTTAGAAAAGTAAGAAAAGTTATACTATGAATTATATAGTAGTTTTTATTAATATCAAGAAAAAAAATAAAATATATCTTTATAGTTGACTTTTTATTATTTTTACTTAATATCATAAAACATTTTTTATAAATTAATAAAATATATGAGTTTAAAACAAGCTTTAGCTTTAAGTGGTGCATTGATGTTTGGTCAAGTTAATGCAAATGTAAATCCAGATTACAGATATGCTAATTTTTGATTATCTAATGAAACTACTTCTCAAGTAAAAGAAACAACAGAAAGTATTGAAACTATAGTAAATGAATTAAATTATTTAAAACAAAAATGTAGTTTAAAATGAATTAAAGAAAAAAAAGACTGAAAAAAATTAATAACAACAGAATCTCTTGAATGTGAAGAATGAAATTGAGAAATAAATACTAAATTAGTACCATTCAACACTAAAGTAAGCTATAAATGAGCAAAATATTATTGTTTTGATTTAGAAACTAGTATAAAAATATCTCAATTAATTAGTGATTGAGGAAATTCAGTAATATTAAACTGAAAATGATCTATTCTTGAAAGTAAAAAAACTAAATTATTAATGTGAGAATCTTGTACTGATATAAATGATTTTAATAAATAAAAAATAAAATGAGTCTTAAAAAAATTTGATATAATGTAATGTTATCTGCAACAGTATTAATAGGGTGAGCTAATTTACTTTCAAAATGTACAACTGATGTAGTAGAAAAAGAAAGAGAAGAAATAGCAGTAACAGTAGCAGAAATACTTGAAACAAAAAAAATATTAGATGAAATGAGTCAAGATTGAATCTGTGAAACAGTTGAATATAAACAAACAGCTAATGATTGAGTAGTCGATTTTTACTGATATAGATGTAAAAAAGACATAGATTGAAAAGATAGAGAAAAAGACTATGTAGTAACAGTATCAAACTTAAATAATGAATATATCTGAAATAAAACTGAAAGATGTAAGGATAAAAAAATAAGTTATGGATCTCTTTGAGATAGAACTCCAACTTTTATATCTGCACAATCTACAGTTACATATAAATGAAAAACAATAACAATTGATGATGCTAGTTGTAAAAAATTATTAAATTTAGTACAAACATAAAAAACACATATAAATGTGTTTTTTTATTTTTATAAATTTTGATATTTTTTTATTATTTTATATAATCTAAATTAAACCCTTAAATATTAAAATAATTATGAGTAATATAGAAATAATTGATGAAATAATAAAGCTTTGAATAATAGAAGTGAAAGAAAAATTTTGAAATTTTTCAAAAGATGATTTTCATAAACTAAAAAACAAAGTTTATTCAAAATACAAAATTCCTAAACCTATTTCAAGTATAGAAATAATAGAAAGATATAACGAGTTAATTCATAGTTCTGAAGTAGAAGAAAATCCGTTTTTTCAAAAACTTATAAGAAAAAGATGAGTTAGAAGCCAATCATGAGTTACTGTTATTTCCCTACTTACGAAGTTTTGGTGATGTCCTGGTAAATGTGTTTATTGTCCAAGTTTTGAATGATTACCAAAAAGTTATATACCAAATGAACCTGCTGTACAAAGAGCTGAATTAAACAAATTTGATCCTATTATGCAAATACATAATAGACTTAGAGCTCTTGAAATCACATGACATAAAATAGATAAAAATGATATAAGAATTATAGGTTGAACTTGGTCAGTTTATCCATTACAATATCAACAAGATTTTATTAAAGGTATCTATGATGCTTTTAATACTTATGATGACATGAAAGAATTTATAGAAAAAACAGAATTAAGTTGAGATAAATTCGCAAGTTTTAAAATAAAAGAAACTTACAAAGCAAAAATATCAAAAAATATAGAAGAAGCTAAAAAATTAAATGAAACATCTAGATGTAGAATTATATGAATAGCTATTGAAACAAGACCTGATTGGATAAATCCAGAAGAAATAAAAAGACTTAGAGATTATTGAGTTACCAGAGTAGAAATAGGTTATCAAACTACTTTTGATGAAATAAATGAACTTAATAAAAGATGACATTGAAATACTGAATCAATTGCAGCAACAAAAATGCTTAAAGATGCATGATTCAAAGTAGTTGCTCATATGATGCCAAATTTACTTGGTTCAAATCCTGAAATGGATATAAAATCTTTAGCTCGTGTATTTGATGATCAAGCATTTAGACCAGATGAATTAAAAATTTATCCTATGATGGTTACTGATAAATCAGAATTAACTGAAATTTGGAGAAATTGATGATTTAAAGCATATGATGATGAAACTCTTATAAATCTGACTGCAAAGTTAGAATCAATGGTTCCTGAATACATAAGACTTAATAGAACATATAGAGACATTCCTGCTAGTGAAATACTAGAATGAAGTCACCTAGCAAATCTAAGACAAATAGTTGAAGATAAACTTAAAGCAGAAGGTATAAAAATGGTTGATATAAGACATAGAGAAATAAAATTTGGTAAAAATGATCCTAAAAAAGCAATTTTAAATGATTTCAAATATGAAGCATCTGATTGAATAGAACATTTTTTAACTTTTGAAGACAAAGAAGATAGAACTATTTTTTCTCTTTTAAGACTTAGATTACCAAGTGAAAATAAAGAAGTTTTAGAAGTATTACCTGAATTAAAATGAGCTGCTTTAATTAGAGAAATCCATACTTTTGGAGATCAATTAAGTATTTGAGAAGCTTGAAGTACTTTTGGACAACACATAGGTTTATGAAGAAGACTTATTGAAAAATCTGAAGAAATAGCCATAGATGCTTGATACAAAAAAATGGCAGTAATTGCTGGAGTTTGAGTTAGAGCATATTATATTAAGAGATGATACCATCTTGAATGAGAATATATGGTTCGTGATTTATAAATTAAACAAACGAAAAATGAGACAAGTAACTAGAACATTTTTAAAAAATGGTGAGTGAAAATTTGTATTAGTTAGACATAATAAAAAAGACTATTGGACTCTTCCAGGTGGTCATGTAGAAGAGTGAGAAGATGTATATAAAGCAATAAAAAGAGAAATAAAAGAAGAACTAAATTTAGAAATAAAAATTATTTGAAAAAAGCTTGGTCTAAATCTAGAAAGTATCAAAGAAAGACCAGCACCGATATGTACATATAAACTAGATTTTGAAAATGAAAAATGAAAAAGAATTAAGAAGCTAGAATATATATTTTTGAGTGAAATTAAATCTGGAGAAATAAAAATCCAAGATGATGAAATAGAAGAATATAAATTTTTTACAAAAGAAGAGATTTTAAATTTAGAAAATACATTTACTCAATTCAAGGAAATACTTAAAAAGATATAAAAAACTCTAAAGCCTTTGGCTTTAGAGTTTTAATTTGAGTAAAAATATATAAAAATATTTATAAACAAAAATATAATTAAAAGAAATAAAATAGATGAGAAATAATAAAAATATGAAATAGAAAAATAATCTATAAATGAAAATACTACAAAAAGTATCAAACTACCAAAAAACAAACTAAATAACAATCAAATAAGTATAAGATAGAAGTACTCAAATTTAACTCATAAAAATAATTTTCTCTTTATTCAGCCAAGAATATGAAGTATCTTTATCTTATAATCTTTAAAGCTTTTTAGAAACAAAATAGATACAAGAAAACTTATAAAAGAAAATATAAATATATAAAAAAGTGAAAAATAAACTACTTTTAATATTTTTTCTGCAACTCATAAAACTATATCAATTATATCTTTTGTATTTATAAAAGTTAGGTTTCAAGATGTTTCTTTTGATAGAGTTAGTTCTAAGTCTTTTGGTTTTTCAGATTGCTTATAAGATAAAATATAAGTTTTTGGATATTTTTCAAAATCACTTTTATCCAACATAAAAAAGAAAAATGGATTTGTTCATGATCTAACTGCTTCTCTAAAATTTATGATTGTAAGTTCTTTTTCAAGTCATGCAACAGAGAAATTTATCTTATCTCAAAGTTGTAATCATAATCTAGAAGCAAACTCAATATCAACTGAAACTGTTCAAACTTGCAATTTTTCTCATTTAATAATCTTATTATCCAAAGAATTTGTAGTAGAAAAAAATTCACGAGAAAATTCACGACTTACATTTGGAGTATTTAAATGTTCATCTAAAGTTTTTCAATTTATCTTATTTATTCTAAGTGTAACTATTTCATATATCTCATTTTTTTCAAAATATTTCTCTATTGTTTGTAAATCATTATTTTGAACATTTATAACAAACATATCATTACTTTCAGTAGTTATATTTTTAAGATAGGATAAAAAACTACCTGAAAAAACAAAAAATATAAAAATACTAAGAAAAGAAATAATTCCTGAAAAAATTATCAAAAATGAAACATTTCAAGGTTTGATAGTAGAACGAATCGAATCAAAAATATAGAATTTTTTTATTTTATCTCCGAATTTTAAAAAAATAAAAACAAGAATATATTTAATTGTTAAATAAAATAAAATAACTAAAAATATAGAAAATATAGTAAAGAAAAAACTATATATTAAATCTATTCCTGAAATCAAATTTATAAAGAAAAATCATACAAAAATGAGAGATAAATAAATTAAATAATCCTTAAAAGAAAAATTTGAGAAATCACTAGAATCTTTTAATAAATTATTAATATTACTTTTTTTTATTTTATAAAGAGGAGTAAAAATTCAAACAATAAAGAGTATTATAAGTATAAAAAATCCTCTTAAAAATGAATCAAAATAAAAAATAAAAAAGCTAAATTGTTTTTGTAAAAATAATAAAAAAATAAAATTAAGTAAAATAGAAAACAAAAATGAAACTAAAAACAAAATAAATATAGAATAAACACTATAAATAAATATCTTTATTTTGGTTAATCAAAAAATATTTAACAATCAAAAATTTAATTTATTTTTCTTAAAAAAACTTTCCAATGATAATATAATTATAAAAAATGTAAGTATAAAAATAACTAAATTAAATGCATTTATAAATAAATAAAATCTGTCTGTTATCTCTCATATACTATCTTGCCTATCGTTTATAGTTCTTACCCTTATAGATTTATCTTCTCATATTTTTTTTAAATCATCTACTATTTTTTCATCATATTTTCATATAAAATTTAAGTAAATTTTATAATTTAATCTAGAATTTGTTTCATTTAATTCACTATTAAAAAATTCTAATGGTAAATATATTTTTTTATTATTAGAATAAAGTGATATTTCTCATAATGGCTTTTTATTTATAATTCACTTAACTTTAAATTGTTTATCAAATATATTTATATACTCTCAAAAAGTTTCATAAGTTAATTTATCCACAACTAAAACTCAATCTTCATTTATTTTATCATAAGAAAAAGTTTCATAAAAAGGATAATTGTCTTTATGATAAACTAATTCATATAAAATTGGTTTATTATTTTTATCAAAAATTGTTGTATCAATTTCAATAGTTTTTGTATCAATAAATCATGATAAATATGATTTAAAATAATCCAGTTCTATATTTTTATCTGCTGATAATACAACATCAGCTCAAACAAGTGGTTTAATTTCTTCTTTTAAATAATTTTTAACTCATAAAATAACATTGTTTCATAAAATATATGAAAAAATACTTAAAGTCACTGCTAAAAAAACAAAGAAAAAATATTTTTTCTCTTTTAAAAATATTATTTTTAAAAACTTACTAAACATTTTAGTTGTTTATTAATGTTAAATTTTTCATTTTATAAATTTTGTCTGATATTTTTGCAACTTCATCATCATGAGTAATCATAATTATTGTATTTTTAGTTTTTTTATGAAGATTGTTTATCAAATCCATAATTATTTTTTTATTTTTTTGATCAAGTGCTCAAGTTGGTTCATCTGCTAAAAGAAGTTTAGTTTTTCAAACAAAAGCACGAGCAATAGCAACTCTTTGGGCCTCTCATCAACTCAAATTAAAAACATAATTTTCACTTTTCTCTTTAAGTCACACAATTTCAAGTATTTCATCAGTAGAAAAATTTCTTTCAAGTCAATTTAATTCTATTACTAAATCTATATTTTCTCTTATAGTTAAATTATCAATAAGTTTAAAATTTTGAAATATATATGATATGTTTTTTCATCTAAAAATAGTTACTTCATCTTCATTCATTTTTGTAAAATCACTTCAAAAAATAGATAATTCTCATATAAAATCTCTGTCTATTCAAGAAAGTATATTTAAAAAAGTAGATTTTCAGCTTCAACTTGGTCATAATATAGAAATAAAATCTCAAATATTTATTTCTATATTCAAGTTTTTAAATATATCAATTTTTTTATTTCATTCTCAAAAAAATTTATTTAATTCCTTTATTTTAATCATTTAATACTTGTTATTTTTCTAAAATATTATTCTCTTCTAAAAAATTATATAAATTTGTAACAATTACATCATATCAAAGTGAATTTGGGTGAATCATATCAGAATTATTTAATTTAGTATATCATCAAACTCATTCAAGAAAATAAGGTAAAAAATATATATTTTCTCTCTCTTTTGATATTTCTTTATATACATTTTTAAAATCATTTCTATATTTTAATCATAGATTTATAGGTATATCCATACCTCATAAAACTATTTTTGTATCAGAAGGAAAAGCATCTATAGTACTCAAAATATTTGATTTTAAATCAATAGTTGATAGTCATCTAAGTGCATCATTTCCTCAAATTACAATTATTACTATTTCTGGATTTTGTTCTACATAAAGAGAAACTCTTGAACTTAATCAAGAAGAAGTATCTCATGATATTCAAGCATTTATAACTTTATAATTATAATTATTTTCTAGTAATTTTTTTTCTAATTTTGTAGGATAGTTTTCACTTATATCAACTCAATATCAAGCAGTCAAACTATCTCCTAATGAAATAATAGTTTTTTCTTTTACAATATTATTTTCTAATGTTTTTTCTTCTTTCATAGAAGAATTTTTAGAACAAGAAAGAAAAATAAATAAACTTAAAAAAACTAGAAAAAACTTTTTCATAAAATATTTTTACTATATAAAAGTAAGCCAATTATATAAAAATAAACAAAAATAAAAAATCTTTTTATAAAAAGACTTTTTAAATATAATAAGAAAAATTTATTATCTAAAAATAATAAAAAATGAAACATTTATTAAAAATTTGAACTGTAAATTGGATACATTTTCAAAACCCGACTAAAGATGAATTATTAGAAATCTGAGAAGAATATGATTTACATGAGATTATTATTGATGATATAGTTGATCAAACTACACAAGATAAAATAGATACTTATGATAATCATATTTTCATGGTACTTCATTTTCCTAAATATGATTATGTAAACAAAAGATATAAATCAAATGAATTTTCTTTTATACTTTGAAAAAATTATATAGTTACTATTACTTCACTTCCAAGTAATAATATAGAAAAAATCAAAGCAGAATATATAAGTGAAACTAGTGACTTAGAAGATCCAGAAAAATATAAAATATCTCCTTATTACATATTGTATAAGGTTATAGATACGATGTATGATAAAACACTTGATTTACTAAATAAATCAAATAAAGATATAATGAATTTAGAAGAAAATATATTTGCTCAAAATTGAGTAAATAAGAAACTTCTAGAAGAAATAATGGTTAAAAAAAGAAATCTGGTTTTTTTAAAACATACTTTTATTTTTCAATGAGAAATCTTGTGAGAAATGCAAAAAAGTATTGAAAAATTTTATGACTGACAACTTGATTTATACTTTGAAGATATTATATATAAACTTGATAAAGTAGATAATAGTATAACTGTTTTATCAAAAAACGTAACTTCTTTAACTGAAGTTTATAACTCTTTAATGAGCATAAAAATAAACTCTATATTAGCTAGACTTACTGTTTTCACTCTTATAATTTGAACTATGACTTTTATAGTTTGAATATATTGAATGAATGTAAAACTTCCAATGTGAGATTGGGAGAGTGCATTCCCTATAATTGTTTTATCTATGATTATATTATCATTTTCACTTTGAATCGTTTTCAAAAAAAGATGATGGTTTGAATAAAAAAGACTATTAATAATAGTCTTTTTTATTTTTTAAACTTGAAAATAATCAAACTAAAAATAAAATGATTTAAATTAATAACTCTCATATGAAAGATAAATTTATTATAGCTTATTTTTGCTTACTTTTCATCATTTTAAGTTTGATTAATTCAAAATTACTACATGTATTTTGAATAGATTTTTGATTTTATGTAAAATGAACTTATGAGTTTACTAAATCATTATTTTTTGGTATTTTTTCATCTTTTTTTATAATAACTTATCTTCTAATTTTTTTTAAAGAAAAACTTATTATTCCTAAAATAGTATATACTATTTTAGCTCTATTTATAGTATCATTATTCACATCAAACTTCCCTATTACAAATATTTTTTGAAGTGATATAAAATGACATTCTTTATTATTATTTACAAATCTACTTTGATTATTTGTTATACTAATTAATCAAAGAAAAGAAATAAAAACTAAAATACTTAAATATACTGTTTATTTAAGTGTAATTCCTTTATATATAGCAATAAAAGAATATTATTATCCAAGTTTTGACTATTGAGATATAGCAAATAGAGCATTTTGAACTTTTGGACATCCAAATTCACTTGCACTATATTTACTTATGTTATTACCAATTTTACTAAATAAAATTAGAAACAATATAGTTTTAATTTTATTTATCATATTTACTTATACTATTTTCTTAACAAAATCATTTGTTTGAATATCAATTTATTTATTCTACACTCTTTGGATTTTATCAAAAAATAATTGAATAAAAAGAAAACAAATAATTTTTTATTCTGGTATTTTCATAATATGAGTTGCTTTTTTAATATACAATTTTTGAATAATTACAAAATTAAATTCTTTTGTTTCTAGATTTTTTATATGGGAAACTACTATAAAAATAATTTTTTCTGATTTAAAATATGTGCTAGTTTGAGTTTGAAATGATAGTTTACAATACTTATTTGATGCTGTTAAATCACCATATTTATATATTTTTGAAAATTATTCTTTTACTGCAGATAGAAATCATAATATAATTTTAAAAATATTTTTCACATATTGATTATTATGATTATCTCTTTTTTCATATCTTATTTTTATACTATTTAAAAAATATAAAAATACAGCTTATTTTCACGCAATAATTTTATTTTTATTATACAATTTATTAAATTTTTCTTCAATTATTCATTACTTTGTTTTAATAATTTTAATTTCAATTGTCTATAAAAAAGTAAAAAATAAATCAAATCAATATTTATTAAAAATATTTTTTATTATAATTTCAGTTATATCAATTTTATCATCAATTATTTATTATAGAGAAGAATATAAGTCATATTTACATAAAAATTATAAATCAAATATAGAAATATATAATAATTTAAAAAAAGAAGATATAGAAAAAACTATTCTAAAATCAGATCAAACATACAAAGAAATATGTATAAACTTAATAAAAGTAGTTCCATCAGCAGAAAATTACATATTTTGTTGAAATTTATTTTGGAAAATAGATAAAAATATCTCAATAAATTATTATAAACAATGATTGCAAATAATTCCTGATATGTGGAATAACGATTCAAAATATTTTAATAATTTTTTTGTAAAAAATTTATATAATAAAAATAGATTTTTTTCAGAGAAATATAACAATTTAAATGAAGTTTTAGAAAGATTACAAACAGAAAAATAATGTTCTTTTTTGATTTATTAGACTATATATGATAAGATTATTTTAATAAAACTAAATATATAAATATGTTAATTTTTTCAAACAAAGATAATGCTTATGAAGAAAAAGAAAAACCAGATATAAATCAACTTTTTTCTGTATCTAAAGCGCCTGCTCCAATTTGACCTTATGGTAAAGCTTTTTTTGCATGAGAATTACTTTTTTGTTCATGACAAATTTGAGTTAATGTAAATACTATGCAACTTGTAAATTGATGAATAATAGATGAAACAAGACAAACTTGTAGAAATATATCATACTTACTAGAAGAGTATGGTTTAAGCCTTAAAAATGTAGTTAAAACAACTATTTATTTAAAAGATATAAATGATTATGAAAAAGTAAATGATGTTTATAAAAACTATTTTGTACTTAAACCAGCTAGAACTACAGTAGAAGTAAGTAAATTACCTAAAAATGCTTTAATAGAAATAGAAGTAATTGCAAAAAGATAATTGACTTTTAAAATTAAATACTAATAATATATAAAATTATATTATTAGTATTTTTTTATTCTAAATTATGCAATCTCCTAGTTATAGTTGAAATATTATTGTTACATGAATGCCTTGATCAGGTAAAACTACAATTTGAGAAAAATTATCAAAAGAAATCTGAGCAAATTTTTGTGATTTTGATGATGATATACTTGAAAAAATTACACTAGAAACAGCAGAAGAAGCACTTTGAGTATTAAATTTAAGAAGTACTTGATTAATTCCTGAAAATTTATCGTATAAGGAGGTAAAAAAATTACTTGAACTTTTATGAGATGATAAATTTTTAGAACTAGAATGATTTATGTGAAGAAACCTAGTTTTTGAATCTCAAACTATTTTATCTACATCTTGAAGTTTACCACTAAGACTTGATGCTATGGCTCATTTAAAACAAAATTGAAAAGTAATACATATAGATATTCCTCTAGAATTGATAATTTCTAGATTAAATGAAATGAAAACTGATAGAATTATTTGAATGTGAAAAATGACATTAGAAGAAATTTTAGAATATAGAGAAAGTTATTATTTTATAAGTACAGATTTAAATTTCAAAGTCCCTCTTTTTGAAGCTAGAATATGAAAAACAAAAGAAGAAAGAGCTAATGAAAAATCTATAGTATTTGCAAATTTTATGGAATTTTATAGAGCAAATATATAAAATTAAAATAATATTTTATTATTTTAAAAAATTAATAAAATGATTTTAATATCTACTAATTATTTAAATTATGAAACAAACTACACTTTGAATAATTTTAAAAGATTGAAAAATTTTTCTTTGAGAGAAAAAAAGATGATTTGCAAAATGAGTTTTAAACTGAATTTGAGGTAAAACAGAAGAAAATGAAAATATAGAAGATTGTATGATTAGAGAAGCATACGAAGAAATATGAATAACAATTGAAAAAACTAATTTAGAAGTTATTTGAATACTTCATTTTGAATTTAGTGATTTTCCTGAATGGAATCAAGATGTAAATGTGTTTATGATAAATAATTACACTTGAGAAATAGTAGAAACAGAGGAAATAAAACCTTTTTGGTTTGATTTAAATGATATACCTTATGATAAAATGTGGGCTGATGATATATATTGGTTACCTAGAGTTTTGAAATGAGAAAGAGGTATAGAATACAAATTTTGGTTTGATAAAGATAATTGAAAAATAATAAAACAAGAACAAATTAAATAATAATTTTTTATAAAAAATGGAAATAGAAATTAACAATACTAACTGAAATTTTGAATGCAGAAATATATGAAGAAATATAACTGATCCTGCTGTTTGTTTCAAAGTTTTTAGAAGTATAGAAGAAGTAAAAAATCAATTATGAGATGTAATATCTGATGAAATTAAAAAAAGAGAGTTTTATAGATGAAGTTGTGATGGTTGAATTTGTGAATGATGTACATTAAATTAAAAATAATAAAACATTATGAAAATAGCTATTTGAACTACAAGAGCACCAAAAGTTGAGTGAATTAAAAAATGAGTAATTGAGTGTCCTTATTTTGATTGAATAAATGTTGAATATATACTAGAATCAGTTCCTTCAGATATTTCAGATATGCCTTTAAGTATAGAAGAAACTATGACTTGAGCTAAAAATAGAGCTAGAAACTTAAAAAAACATTGAATTATTGCTGATTTTTATATTTGAATTGAATGATGAACTACTGAAATTTGAGATAAAAAATACATATGATGAATAGTTTATATAGAAGATAACTCTGGAAAATGACATTATGGTTTTTCACCAATGATGGAAGTTCCACAATTAGTTGAGAAAAAATTATACATTGATGGTTTAGAATTGTGACCTGTTATGTGAGAATTATCATGAAAAACAGATATAAGAAGTGAAAATGGTAGTATGTGAGCATGGAGTAATGATATGTTAACAAGAGAAGCAGAGTTTACAAGTGCATTTAAAGCAGCTATTTCCCCTTTTTTCAATGATTATTATAAAATGTAATTAAGCATTTATGAAAAAAATAATTATATCAATATTTTCAAGTCTTATTTTGTTGTTATTTATACCAAATACTTATTCATATGAATTAAGTAGAACTGATATAGTAGCAATGAATAAAATAATTAGCAAAATAGAAAAAAATGCTAATATTTTATGATTTTATTATAGAGATTTAGTTATAGCTGAAAAAGAAGTGACTCTTAGAGAATTATCAAGTGATAGTAAAGATTATTTTATAATTAATGAATTAATCAAAAAACTAAAACAAATTAAATTTGATACTTTTTCTAAAAATCATTACAAAGAAAATAAAATAGATTTTTCTATTATAAAAGAAAATTGGTTAACTTGGCATAATGATGCTAGATACAATGCAAAATTAAAAACATATTATACTTATGATGAAAGATTAGATAACACAGCTTTTGAATGGTCATTTAATAATATGGAAAAATGAATTATGGATCATAAAAGAACTGTTGATAGTAGCTTTTATAATTATAATGAAATAGAAAATTGGTTTCAAGAAAGATGAGTAAAATGTAGAGCTATAAACGGTATAACAAGTTCTGAAAATCTTTGATATCATTCATTTTATTGCAAAAAAACTGATAATGATTGTAGTGATGAAGCATTAAAAGCAAGTAAACAAATATTTGATATGTTTATGGCTGAAAAATGATTAAAATATCCTCTTGATGCACATTATAGAGCAATAATTCATAAAAATTTAAAATATATATGAGTTTGAATGGCTATAAAAAAAGAAAATAATACTAGTTTTAAAGATAGTGATTATTATAAAATATATATAACTACACATTATTGCACTGAGTTTTTAAATTAACTTTACAAAAACAAAAAAATAATTAAATTTAACTTGTAAATAAAAGCGTTTGAGTCTGCTATCAACAGACAATGCTGGAGGAAGAAAAGTATAAAACTTAGTAGAATCTCCCGAGTAGTGAAATCTCTCGTAAAAAAAATAAAATTAAGTATTGCTTTAGGTGGTAACTTTCTTCAATAACGAAGAACCGAAAGTATAAAAAATATGCATTTCAATTTATTGAAATACTTATTTTTTATACTTTTTATTATTTTATAATTTAGACTTATTATGAAAGAATCAGAATTATACACAAATTATTTATCAAAACTTGAAGAAGCATTAGTTCAAGAAAATATAGAAAATATAGATTATATAGTTGAAACTCTTTATACATGCGGTTTAAGTGAAAACGATATGGATAAAATAGATGATATCCTTCACGAAGCTACATTATTTTTAGAATTTTGAGATGAAGAATACAAAGAAACAGCACTTGATTTAATTACAGATTTTAAAAATTAAAAAAATATAGATGCATACTGAAATAGAAAAAAAATATACTTTTAGACTTGATGATTATGAAAAAATAGTTGAAAATTGTAAAAGAATCTGAATAGAAGAATTAAAAGATTATTATCTTGATACACCAGATTATAAGTTATTTAAAGCTATGTATTACCTAAGAATGAGAAATAGTATATATGAGCTAAAAATTACAAAAATAGATAAATCTACAAATTTAGTAGTATCAAAAGAAATAGTTTGAGATGATGAAATAGATTCTATATTAAAAAAAGAATTTAATATAACAATAGATGATACTACTTGAGTATTATTCATAGATACAAGTAGAGAAAAATTTGAATACAAAATATGATGAGAAACTATAAATATAGATATAGATAGTTTTCAATACTGAAAAAGATATGAATTAGAAGTAATTTCAGAAAATAAAAATGAATCAGAAGTAAATGATTTAATAGAAGAGTTTAGAAATAAAATAGGTCTTGAATCAACTTTTGATATAGAAACTTCATGAAAAGCTACTGTTTGTGCTAGAAATCAAAATTTAGAAATATACGAAATACTTAAATGACAATAATTTATAATTAATTTCAAAATATGATTGAATACGTACAAAATTTATGAAAAGAGCCAAGTGCTGGAAATTTAGATAGAGTTAATTATGAATTATGGAGAGCTTCTGATATAGTTGTAAATTATCATTTTTTGCTTAGTCAAATAACTAAAGAAAAATGAGAAGCTGAAACTCCTGAAATATTAAAAATAAGAAGACAAATTGAACAAGAAGAAGCTTTAATAAAAGAATGTAGAGAAGTTGCAAGTAAAATAGAAGAAGCTTTAAAAGCTAAAAAATAAATATTTAAATTAAAAAAATATGATTTGAAGTGTATCAAAACAGCCAGATTATAAAGTTTATCTTACTCAAGATGAACTAGATAAATTAATATCTTGAAATTTAATAATATGAGATTTTGTTAATAATATTTCTTGAAATAATATTAAAATTACTCTTAAAGAAGATCAAAAATTACAATCATGAATTACAAGAAATTGATTTAATGAATTACTAATTTCAAAAAAACTTTTAGAAGAATTAAGAGAAACTTGATTTGTTTGATGAGAAAGATTGAGTTGAAGTACTGTTAAAGCAACTTTAGTTGTAAAAGAAAAAATTGATTCTATTGTGATTTCAAGTGATGATAAAGATTCATTAAAATGGACTTTAGAGATTATTGAAGATAAATTGGGTATGTAAAAAATTAGCTGAAAAGATTTTAACTTTTATCTTACTTTTGTGACCAAAAGAGAACAAAAAGTTAACTGAAAAAATTTTTACCTTTCTTCTTACTTTTGTGACCAAAAGTAGCAAAAGTCTTTAAGGCTTATGCAGCCTTAAAAAACCGCAATGAGCACAAAACAGATGTAAATTCGCATTGAGTGTTATATTGCAAAATTTCACCTTAGAGTTTTTAAGAATAAGAATAAATAAATAATAATTATAAGAAAAACCTTAAAAATTACTTTTTCGATATGTATCAATGGGATTCTTAAGGGTGAGATTTCGCCGTGATACGGGAGATAAAACCTAAAACAATTCTCTGCGAAAGTTCGAACTCTTAAGCACTTTTGGTACTTTTGGTGACAAAAGGACAAAGAAAAAAGCTCTCCTGCTTTAAAAATTAAAAAAAGAAAAGAAATGGAAAAATTTTTAATAAAAAATATGTGAAAAATTATTTTCTCATTATGAATAATAATTTTTTTAACTTGGTTAATACCTTTAATAAATTTACCAACTTGGTGAATAATTAATGCTATTTTCTGAATTGAACAAGTAAAAAAAATTATTTCTACTGAATATATGTTCACAACACTATGAGCAATTTTTGCTTTTTGGTACTGATATAAAAAATATGAAAGAGATAAAGAGATGGTTATAGTTGAAAAGTATGTAGAAAAATATGATAAATTTAAAAATATTGAAAATATAGAAGAAAGATATACAAAATTATTTGATTTATTTTATGAAGAATTTTATCTTTATGAATCTAATCAAATAAATGAAAATTTATGGAAAATATGGTTTTGATGGATGAAAATAGATATGTTAGAATTGTTAGATTATGACAAGATTAATAATAAAAATTTACTTGATAATATCATTGAGAAAAACTTAAAATATAATTTTCATAATGCAAATATTAAACACTGAAAAAATTATATTTACTTTATAAAAAAGTTAATTTTTTCAATTAATAATGAATTAAATAATGAAATTAATTTAAATGAAAAAATAATAATAAAATTTCGGAAAAAATTATTTATTAATAAATTAAAAATAATTTTCTTTGAAATAAAATTTAAATTATTTAAAATTATTTTAAATAAAAACAAAATTTTAAAAATTATTAAAGATAATTTAGTTAAATTAGAAAATTTTAATTTAAAAAATAAAGAAATAAAAAATAGTTTCAATAATATAAATAAAAATATTGATAATGTAAATATTAAACTTACTTATATTATAGAAATATATAAAAAAATTTTTGAAAAAGAAGAAAAATATAAAAAAAATAATAAAAACTTTTTAGATAAGATTATATATTATATTATTAAATTTTAAATAAATAAAAACCTATGAAAAACTTTAAAGAAGTAAACCCTCGCCAATCTTTCCCAAAACTAGAAGAAGAAATCCTATCTTTTTGGAAAGAAAATAAAATATTTGAAAAAAGTATAGAAAATAGAGCTGATGCTCCTGAATTTAATTTCTATGATGGTCCTCCATTTGCAACTGGAACTCCGCATTATGGTCATATACTTGCTGGTACTATTAAAGATGTGATTCCTAGATACCAAACTATGAATGGTTTTAGAGTTGAAAGAAAATTTGGTTGGGATTGTCACTGATTACCTATAGAAAATATCGTAGAAAAAAAGATGCAAATATCTGGAAAAGACGATATAGAAAAAAGAGTTTGAGTTTATGAATTCAACGAAGCTTGTAGAAGTAATGTTTTTTGATTTGTAGAAGATTGGAAAAAAACTGTTGATAGAATGGGGAGATGGGTAGATATGGAAAACTCATACAAAACTATGGATAGTGATTTTATGGAATCTGTTTGGTGGGTTTATAAATCTCTTTATGATAAAGGTTTGATTTATGAAGGTCATAGAGTAGTTCCTTATTGTCCTAGATGTAGTACTCCCCTTTCAAATTTTGAAGTAAATCAATGATATAAAGATAAACAAGATAAAACTGTAACTGTTAAGTTTAAAGTAGTTTGAAGCTCAAATAAATATATACTTGCTTGGACAACTACTCCTTGGACTTTGGTTTCAAATCTATGACTTGCTGTTTGAACAGAGTTAGATTATAGTGAATTATTGGATAAAAAAACATGAGAAACTTATGTTTTAGCAACTGATAGAGTTGGAAGTTATTATAAAAATACAGAAGACTACACTATTGTAAGAAACTATAAATGAGCTTGTTTAGTTGGTATAAAATATGAACCTATTTTTGATGATTTTTGGACTTTAAATGAAGCAAATTCTATGCCTCTTGGTATGAATTTATGAGTTAATGCTTATAGTGTTGTTGCTGGTCATCATGTAACAACTGAATCTGGTACTGGTATAGTTCATATTGCCCCAGCTTATTGAGAAGATGATAATTTAATTGGTAAAGAACAATCTCTTGGTTTTGTTGCTCATATAGCAGATAATTGAAATACTGAAAATCTACTTACAGATAATGAAATTCCAGTATTTGAATACAATGAATTAGCAATAACAAAATTAAAAGAAAAAAACGCAACTATTTTGATAAATACTTATGATCACTCATATCCACATTGCTGGAGATGTGATACTCCGCTTATATATAGAGCAATTTCTGCTTGGTATGTAGCTGTTGAAAAAATAAGAGATAAAATGGTTGAAGCAAATAAAAATATATCTTGGGTTCCAGGAGAAATAAAAGCTTGAAGAATGTGAAAATGGCTTGAGTGAGCTCGTGATTGGAATATTTCTAGAAATAGATATTGGTGAAGTGCAATTCCTGTTTGGCAAAGTGAAGATAAATCTGAAGAAATTTGTATATGAAGTATAAAAGAACTTTACGAATTAAATAAAGATTTCTGACAAATAAAAGAAGTAAATGGTAAATACTATTATACTGATACTGAAAAAGAAGTAGATATTCATAAACATTTTGTTGATAATATCAAAATAAAAAATCCAAAAACTTGAAATACTTTAAATAGAATTCCTGAAGTTTTAGATTGTTGGTTTGAAAGTTGAGCTATGCCTTATGCAAGCAAACACTACCCTTTTGAAAAAGACTCTAGTTTCAAATTTCCTTGAGATTTTATAGCTGAAGGACTTGATCAAACAAGAGGTTGGTTCTATACTCTTATAGTTTTATGAGTTGCATTGTATGATGTTGCTCCTATGAAAAATGTAATAGTAAATGGTATAGTACTAGCAGAAGACTGACAAAAAATGTCAAAATCAAAGAAAAACTACCCAGATCCACAAATTATTTTTGATAATTATTGAGCTGATGCAATGAGATTTTACCTTATGAATTCTCCTGTAGTTGAAGCACAAGATTTAAGATTTATAGAATCATGAGTTGAAGAAGTAGTTAAAAAAGTAATATTACCTCTTTGGAATACTTATAGTTTTTTTACAACTTATGCAAATATAGATAATTTTGTGCCAAAAGGTATAGAAAATATAAAATTATCAAATAATCTTGATAAGTGGTTAATTTCAGAATTAAATGAATTAGCAAAAGAAGTATGAAAAGGTTTTGATGAATATAAGCTTAATGAAGCTGCAAAGCCAATAGTTAAATTTATGGATAATTTAACAAATTGGTATATAAGAAGAAGTAGAAAAAGATTCTGGAAAACTGAAAACGATACAGATAAACTAGAAGCTTATGAAACTCTTTATTATACACTTGTTGAAACTTGTAAAATAATTGCTCCATTTATGCCTTTTGTAAGTGAACATATTTACAAAAATTTAACTTCTGAAATTTCAGTTCATCTAACAGAATTCCCAAAATATGATTCAAGTTTGATTAATTTAGAATTAAATAAGGATACTGATTTAGTTCAAAAAGTAATTTCTCTAGGTCTTGCTTGGAGAGCAAATCAAAAAATAAGAGTTAGACAACCTTTGAAATCTATAACAATTACATTTGAAATAAGTGATTATTACAAAGAAATAATTAAAGAAGAATTAAATGTAAAAGAAGTTTTAGTTGTAGAATGAACTACTCTTGCTAGAAAAATATGTAAACCAAATGGTAGAACAATTGGTCCAAAATTTGGTAGCAATGTAAAATCTATTATGGAAATGGCTAAATCTGGTAATTTCGAAGAATTAGAAAATGGTAGTGTTAAAGTTTGAGAATTTATTCTTGAAGTTTGAGATTTCGAACTTGTTTATGAAGCTTGAGATAATGCAAATGCAATAGAAGCAGGTTTTGGTATGGTTATATCTATGGATTCACACATAACTCCTGAATTGAAAAATGAAGGTTATATCAGAGATATAGTTAGACATATTCAAGAATCTAGAAAAGAAGCAGATTACAAGGTAGATGATAGAATACAAGTTTCTATATCTGGTTGTGATGAAGTTATAAAAGATTTCAAAGAATATATTCAAAATGAAACTCTTTCAACTATTGTAGATAATCTAGATACTTTTGAAATAAACAAAGATTTAGAAATAGAAGATTTAAAAATAAATCTAAGATTAAAAAGATAATAAAATAAAAAAACACCAAAAATTGGTGTTTTTTTATTTGAAAAATATGATTTTAAAAGTATATTAAAAATATATTTAAGTTTTAAATTAAATAAAAATGCTTGATTTAACTCAACAATTAAAGGAATTAGAAAAATTAAAAAATAATTTAGAAAAAAAAGATGAAACTCTTATAATTTGTGATTTTGACGATACTATTTTTTCTAGAAAAGAACAACTTGAAAAATCTCAAATAATAAGAGAAAATAGATGAGACTTGGGAAATAAAGCTATTATGAATATCATTTGATTAGAAAACTTTATAAATGAACATTATATTTGAAAAGATTTTCCAAAAGATATAATACAACAAATGAAAATTTGAAAAGATTTGATATTAACAGCTTGATTTAAAGAACTTCAATTAGCTAAAATAAAAGCAACAAAACTAGATATTTATAATCATATAGTAGTAGAAAAAGCTCCTGATAAGATATATGAAACTATTAGATATATAATAGAAAATTTAAAATTTATACCTAGTAAAATAATTGTTTATGAAGATAGACCTGAACATTTCATAGAAAATAAAAGCTTAATAGAAGATTTTTTATGAACAGAAATTGAAATTATGTTTGTAGAAATGCTTGATAATAAAAATGAACCAAATATAAAAAAAATCGCCTAAGGCGATTTTTTTATATTTTTAACTTAACAGTTTCTCATAATTCTGGTACCAATATATCTATACTTTTTCTTGTTCTAAGTACTTCTTTTCTTATTTTTTTTCTAAGTTCTAAACGAGAATCAGTTCAATGTGTAAGTGAAACTTTTGCTCCTCTATTTATACTTGTTTCAGATAATAATTGAAGTAATTCTTCTTCATCAATATGTCATGAAAATCATTTTATATCAACTACATTACATAAAACTTTGTATATTTCTCACTCTATTGAAACATCATTTTTTGCTTTAATTAATCATCATCTACAATTTGGTGGAGTATATCAAACAAAAACTACTGTTGATTTAGGATTTTCTAAATTTTCAGCTAAATGACTAACTACAGCTCATCATTCACACATACCAGATGAAGAAATAATTATTTCTTTTCTATATGCTCTTTTTCATTTATATAGTTCTTTTTGTTCTTTTTTATTCTTAACATAAGTTATTACTTCTCTTCAAAATAATTTAATTTGAACTCCTGGATCAAGTAAATCATATTTTTCTCAAAGTTCACTTATATAAATATTAGTTATCTTTTCACTAAGTGGAGAATCTAAAACTATATTGAAAAAATAACTAGATTTTTTTATTTTTTTAATATCATCTTTTAATATTTCAATAGTTCTAAGTAATTGTCTTGCTTTTACTCAAGATTTATTTTCAATAGCATTGTAATCTGAATTTAATTCAGTAAGTTCTAATTTCAATTTATCTAATTCATCTTTATCTCATCTATGTTTATACATATCTTCGATTAAAAGCATCAAAATTTCTTGAGTTCTTTGCATAGAAAAAGTAGGAACTACAACCTTTCATTCTGCAAAAGATAATTCAGATAAAAATTCTTTTTCAGTTTGTTCTCTATCAGGATGATTTCTACCTGCATAAGTAGTTTCATATTGAGCATAATCAAGTTTTAAGTTTGATACTTCAGGTCTTCATGATAAATTTGGATTTTTAATTCTTCACAAATCTCAAGAAAAAAGTAAATTTGTATGCTTAGTTGTTTTTTTAGCAAATCAATCTTTATTTTTTTTGTTTCTCAAAGTTGTATCAACACTTTCAGTAACAACTGTAATAAGAGCTTGTACACTTCATTCTATATGACCTGCATCTAAAAAATTTAATTTAATACTATCTATAATTCTCTTATTTTTTTCATCTGATGTTTTTACTTTTACTTTTAATAATCTAGAAACTTTTTCTAGAGTTTCTAGACTATATTTTACTTTATATGGTCTTTCAAGAGCATCTTCTATATCATTATAATCTTTAACACTATGTTTCTTTAAAAATTTAGAATAACTATCAAATAATTCTTTTGATTGTTCTCTATCTACATACAATACAAAATTTAAAGCCTCATCTAATTCTTCAGATAATTTTTCATTATCTTTTTTTATTCTAGTATTTTCTTCTAATGCTTTCTTTGTTTTTTCTATTCTTTGAGCTAATTCATCTTTAATTTTATTAAAAACTGAATTATCTATAAATATTTCTTGTTCATATCATTTTAAAATTTTATCAAGAATATAATCTAGAGTTTTTTTATTATATTTATCTATGAAGAAAAAATCATTTAATACTTCCTCATCTCATACTTCAAGTAAATGAACAAGAGACATCATATTAGCTATATCAGTTTCATCATAAAGTAATTCTGTAACTGTTTCTAGTTTTTTCTTTATATCAAGAACTGTAAATACTTTTTGTTCTTCTAAAATAGCTTTTGATTCAGAATACATAGCTTCTAAATTATAGTTATCTCAAAATTTTTTATAAAGAGCTCATTTTATTTTTTCTCTATCTTGTTTAGAAATTTTTGATTTTAATTTTTCATACGCTTCTACTATAAAAATATGTAATTTTAATTCTTTTTCGATTTTTTCATTTTGTTCAATAGCTTCTTCCATTTTAGCTCTTGCAACTTTAACAAAATCAAGAAGCATTTGTTCTGATTGTAATGCAGTTAACTTAGTCATGTAAATTGGATTATCATATCCATTTTTTACAAGTAAAGGAACTCTTCAACTATGATCTAAATGAGCATGAGTTAAAACCATAAAATCAGACTTCATAGCTTCATCATCTACAATTTTATTGTATTCATCATCTGCTCTTCATCATTGAAAAATTCAATAATCTATAATAACACTTATATTTTTTAAATCTGACTCAAATTTAACAAGAGTAGAACTTCAAGTTAAAGTTACATATTCTGGGCTAGAAAAATCACCAGATTCAATACCACCAAGATATTTAATAGATGCATTTACCATATTTTTTATAGATAATAATAAAAATATATTTTAAATTGTAAAATATTTTAAATTATTGTCAATATAAATATTAAATTTATATTAAAAAAAATAAAAAGATAACATATATGTTATCTTTTTATTTTGGGTTTTGGCTTTTTTATTTGGTTTTGACTTTTTATTTTGTAGTAGATGGCACTTCTTTCATTTTTTCAAGTGCTTTTCTATTTTTTACAATAGATTGTTTTTCTGTATTTAATCTATTAACTTCTTCATTATCAGTGTTAACGTCTGATTCTAAAGATGCAATTTGTGCTTTTAATGATTTTATATGTTCTTCTTTTGAAGTAATATCTGAAACAATTAATTCTTCTCTTTTTAAAAATTTTGCAATTGCTTCATCAAGTATATCTGTCATTGTTCATACTGATGAATCTTTTACTTCTTCTACAACTGGTGATGAAGTTTCTGTAATTTCTTCTCAAAATGAAAAATCTGATGTTGCTTGCACATTAGAAACTACTGGAGCTTCTTCTACTTTAGCTGGTTCATCAAAACTTAAAGTTGAAGTTTCTTCTTGTGTATCTAATCAAAATGAGAAATCTCAAGTTTCTTGTGTAACAGATAAAGGAGTTTCTTCTATTTTAGTATCATCAGATAAAACATCCATATCTTGATCAACACTAAAAGTAAAATCATTTGAAGCTGGTGTTTCTGAATCTAAAGAAATAGAAAAATCAGTTTCTAAATCACTACTTTCAATTTTTAATTCTGAATTAGAAGAAGATATAGTGTCTGAACTTGGAGTCTCTGTATCAAATGAAATAATACTATCATTTAATGAATTATTTTTATTATCATCAATAATTTGTTCATCTAAAACAAAATCTGATCAATTATCTGAATCATCAGATAATATTAATAATTCTTCATCATTAGTTGTTCAAGCCATTTTTATATTGTTAATTTTAATATATAAAAATAATATCATAAATAAAAAATAAATGCAAAAATTTGATAATTTTAAATTATTTAATATAATCCTTAAACAAAATTTAACACTTAAATTAATAAAAATGGATTTTAGTAAAGCTCAAGAATTAATGAAACTTCAACAAGAAGCAATGAAAGTGAAAAAAGAATTAGAAAATACATATATTGAATCTGAAGTTAGTGGTTTAGTTATAACTGTTAACTGAGAAATGAAAATTGAAAAAGCAGAATTTGAAACTAATGTATTAATCCCTGGATTAAATGATGAACAAAAAAAAGCTTTAGAAAAAGCTATAGTAGATGCTGTAAATAAATGAGTAAAAAAATCTCAAGAAGTTGCTGCTGAAAAAATGCAATGAGTAATGAGTAAAATGGGTATGTGAGATATGCTTGGATGATTACCTGGTTTAAAATAAAAAAATGGCTAAAATTAGCCATTTTTTTATTTTAAAAATATTGTTGAAATTATAGTTTTTTTTATTAAAATGTAGCAGATATTTTAAATAAAAAAAACGTAATGAATTTTAAGAAAAAAAGCATAATTAAAAAAGATACAAATGTACTAAATATAATTTGAATTGTTTCAATCTGAGTTATTTTTATTATAGCATTAATTTTTATAAAAAATGTAAATTTTATACAAATAAAAATTGATGAACAACAAATTTTAAGAGCAAGTGAAGAAAAAGAAGAAAAAGAAAGAAGTATGCTTGAAAAAGTATTATGAATCAAAAAAACTTCAACTACTCAAGATGAAAATGAAAATGATTTGACAATATTGCTTGTTTGAAGATGAGGTTGAAACCATGACGCACCAGATTTAACGGATACGATGATAGTAACTAAAATAAATTCAAAAAATAAAATAATAAGTATGCTTTCTATTCCAAGAGATATATATGTAAAATATCCTTGAAATGATAACTATTATTGAAGAATAAATTGAATTTATGCTAGATATATGGCCCAAAAAGACGATAAACAATATTGAATGGAAATGTTAGAAAAAAAGATAACTGAGATTACTTGAGAAGAAATAGATTATTATATAAATGTTGATTTCAATTGATTTAAACAAATTATTGATACTATTTGATGAATAAATATAGAAGTAGCTGAAAATTTAGTTGATTATCAATATCCAGATTGAAGATGATGATATAATACTTTAATTTTCAAAAAAGGTATATGGTTATTTGACTGAGAAAATGCATTAAAATATGCTAGAAGTAGACATTCTACAAGTGATTTTGATAGATCATTGAGACAACAACAAGTTATTAATGCTATAAAAGAAAAACTAACTTGAAGTTATTTTTTCACTTCTCCTTGAAAAATAAAAGAACTATATTGAGTTTTTAGTGAAAATGTAACAACAGATATTAATTTAACAAAAATACTAAAATTAGCTTATACAGTAAGTTGAAAAGACGAATACAAAATAACTTCTTCAAACATGAATGATTCATGTTATTATGGAAGTACTAATTGTCAAAAATGATGAATTTTATATGTTCCAAACAGAGATTTATTTTGATGAATGGCTATATTACTTATAAATTGAACTCATATATCTAAATTATCAAGTTATGAAGAATCAGTAAAATATTCTAATATAATTTTAAATTATCCTGGTATAGAAACAGAAAATGCAAAAATTAATATTTTTAATTCTTTAAAAGTTAAAAATTTAGCATGAGAACTATGAAATAATATGTTAAAATATTGATTTAAAATTCCTGAACAAAATTCTATTTGAAATACTACAGAAGAACTTGAAAAAACTACAATATATTACAATGGTATATCTAAAAACTCTGATACTATAAAAGCTTTAAAAACATTTTTCAATTGAGAATTTATAGAGACAGAATTACCTAAATATTCAAAAGACGCCGCAAATATAGAAATAGTTATATGAAAAGACTATGTATGAACAGAAGAAATTTTAAAATTTTAAAAAATAAAAAATGGATTTAAATAAACCAAATATCAATTCAACTTCACCTATAAAAAGAAGAAGATTAAAAACTACATATACAAAAAAAGTTTCTTTTTCTAAGGAAAAAAATAGTAAAAATATAATGAAAATAGTTCTTTATATAATTGCTTTTTTTGTTGTACTATGATTTTTATTAACTCTAGTACTTTATACTAAATATATAAAAGATTTACCTAAAGTTTCTGAATTAGAAAATCTAGAAATTGCTGAATCATCAGTTATTTATGACAAAGATTGAGAAGTTTTATACAAAATATTCAAAGAAAAAAGAACTTATGTAGAGTTTGATAAAATTTGAAAAAATATGGTAAATGCAATAGTTGCATGAGAAGATAAAAGATACTGGGAAAACCCTTGAGTAGATATTATCTGATTAGCTAGAGCATGAGTTAATTTTTTACTTGGGAAAAGTGATGGTTGAGTAAAATGAACATCAACTTTAACTCAACAATTAATTAGAAATACTATTATTACAAATGAAAGAAGTGTTGAAAGAAAAGTTAAAGAAATTTATTTAGCATACAAACTTACAGCATGAGTTTCGAAAGAAAAAATACTAGAATTATATCTAAATAAAATATCATTTTGACACAATGCATTTGGTATAGAAGAAGCTGCTAAAACTTATTTTAATAAAGAAGCAGTTGATTTAAATGTTCTTGAATCCTCTATATTGGCATCAATTCCAAAATGACCTACTTACTATTCACCTTATAATCATCCTGATAGACTTGTATGATATCCATATATTTATACTAAGTGAGATGAAGAAAATATAACAGAAGTAATAAACCAAAAAGAATTGGAAGCAAATAAAGAAAATGTAGATTTATTAAAAAATTTCTTTAAAAATTTAAAATGAAATTGAATAGAAAATACTGATAAAATAGTTATTTGTAATGTAGAAAAAGATAATTTTAAAGTAAACTATAGTATAGATAATGAATGATGTCTTGTTATAAAATATAGTGAGTTATTAAATTTATTAAACAATATTAGAATTAAAAATAATGATTCATATATAGAATATCAAACTTGAAGAAAAGATTTTATTTTGGGAAGAATGCTTGAAGATTGATATATAACTTTTGATGACTATAAAGCTTCAATAATAAATTGAATTTGATATCTATTTAGTCAAGAAAAAGAAAATATAAAAGCTGCTCATTTTGTATTTTATGTAAAAGAATATTTAGAAGAAAAATATGGTAAAGAAATAATATCTGTTTGATGATTACATATATATACTACTCTTGATTGAGATTTACAAGAAAAAGCAGAAAGCTTAGTAGAAAAACAAGTTGCTACAAATAAAGCTAAATATGATGCAGATAACGCAGCTTTGATAAGTATAGATAATGAAAATTGAGATATATTAGCAATGGTTTGATGAGTTGATTATTTTGATACAGAAAATAAATGAAATGTTAATATTATAACATCTAAGTTACAACCTGGATCATCATTTAAACCTTTTGTTTATTCTCTTGCAATTTTCATGAATCAAATAGGTTCAAAAACTCCTGTTTATGATGTACCTACGACATTTCCATGAAATTATACACCAAAAAATTTCGATTGATGATTTATGTGAAAAATGACAATAGCTACAGCATTAAACCACTCTAGAAATATACCTGCAATAAAAATGCTATATATGGCTTGATGAGAATCTAGCGTTGTTTCATTTATGAAAAAATTGTGAGTAGAATCTCTTAAAACAAACTGAACATATTGAGCTTCTCTTGCACTTTGAACATGAGAAATGACTCCTCTAGAATTAGCTTCTGCATATACTGTATTTGCTAATTTATGAGAAAAAGTAGAAATTAATCCAATATTAAAAATAGTGGATTCAAAATGAAATATAATAGAAGAGAAAAAAGAAGTTAAAAAAGAAAAAGCAATAAGTGCTGAACAAAGTTATGTTATAAACACTATATTAAGTGATACAACGGCTCGTCCTTCATCTTGGAATTGATTTATAAGTTTAAAATCTAGGCCAGTTGCTGCAAAAACTTGAACTTCTACAAAACAATACGAAAAAGATTGAAAAAAATACATATATCCTAGAAATTTATTAACTATTTGATATACACCTCAAATAACTACTGTAGTTTGGGCTTGAAACACAGATTGATCAGCAACAAATATGAGTTGAGATTGATTAAATGCAGCTTGACCTATATGGAGAGATTTTATGGAATATGCACATAAAAATAAACCTGTAAAAACTTGGACTAGACCCAGGTGAGTGAGTGAAATAAATATATCAGAAATAACTTGATTATTACCAAATCCTGAAAACTATTGAGCAAATTTACTTGTAAAATCAGTATTTGTTAATAAACCTGAAAAATACGATAACAGCTACCAAAGTGTAGAAGTAGATGTTTTATGTAATGGTAAAGTTACACCAGAAACACCTGCAGCAGCAGTAAGAAATGCTACTTTAATTGAATTTCACTCACTACAACCAAACAATCCAGCATGGGAAAATCCTGTACAAGAATGGGCTAAATCAGATGAAGCAAAAGCTAAATACTGAAATATTGCCAATTTAATAACTACACTAAATGATAAAGTTTGTGAAAGAAGTGGTACAAATTGAGATATAATAATTAAATCAAACATTGAAAATAATTGAGAATATATTATAGGTGAAAATTATATTGAATTAGCATATAGAAGTGATTCTATTATAAAATCAGTTGAAATATTAATTGATTGAGTTGTTGTTCAAACAATAGATACTGAAGGTAAAAAAGAATGAACTTTTGTATGAAATATTTTTCTACCTTGAATGTATAAAAATAAAAATGTTGTTTTAGAAGTAAGAGCAGTAGATGAAAATTATTTTTCTAATTCTGAAATAAACAATATAAAAATATGATGAAAAGACTCTATTGATCCAATAATAACAATAGAAAATCCAATTGATAATAGTATAAAATTATATAATACTGATTTATTTAATTTCAAAGCATCTATAGAAGATAATTCAAAAATAGATGTAAAAATTTATTTAGATTGAATTGAGTATAAAAATTTATGAGATACAAGAAAAATAAATTTACCAATAAATGAAAACAAAGATTTAACATCTTGAATCCACATACTTAAAATAGAGGCTACTGATGCTTCTTGAAATAAATCAACTAGCGATACAAAAGTAGAAATACTAGAAAAATAAAACAAAGTCAAATAAAAATGAGAATAATTCTCATTTTTATTTGACTTTTGTTTTAACTTAAATATTCTAAGGATATGAGATAAATAAATCTCTAATAATTAACACTTAACAATTAATAAAAATGGAAAATTTTGAATTCCCTTCTATTGTAAAAATAGATAATGAAGCTCCAAGTTTCGAATTACCAGCTTATAATCCAAAAACTGATGATGAAGAAAAAATTTCATTATCAAGTTTAAAAGATAAATGGGTAGTTTTATTTTATTATCCTGCAGATTTTACATTTGTTTGTCCAACTGAATTAAAAGATATGGCTGAACAAGAAGCTAAATTTAAAGAATTATGAGTTGAAGTACTTGCCGCATCAACTGATACTGTTTTTTCTCATAGAGCATGGGTAAAACATGAATGATTAATGAAAAATTTCCCTTATAAAATGTTAGCAGATCACACTACTGAAGTTGCTGATATTTATAACATATTAGATGAAGAAACAGGAATAGCTTGAAGAGGTACTTTTATAATTGATCCAGATGGAATAGTTAGAGGTATTGAAGTAACTAGCGGTCCTCTTGGAAGAAATAGTGCAGAATTAATTAGAAAAATTGAAGCATTACAATTTATGAGAAGTCACCCAGGTACTGCTTGTCCTGCTAAATGGGCAGTTTGAGCAAAAACTCTTACTCCTTCTATTAAAATAGCTTGAGAAGTTGAACAAGCATTAAAAAATTAAAAAAATAAAAAACAAAGAATTATTCTTTGTTTTTTATTTTTTTAATTTCTTTTTTAAGTTCTTCAAAACTTAAAAGTAATTTATTTTTTAGTTCATCAATTTTTTCAGGTGTCATACCTTTTATTGATTCTATTTCAAGTAATTTTTCATTATATAAATCTTCTAATTTTTTAGATATAACCAAAATATATCATTTACCATTTTCTTTTAGTTCATTTATTAAAGAATTTCATTTTTCTTTATATGAATCAATTATTTTTAAAACTTCTTCTTTATGAGATTCAAACTTAGCTATATTTTGTTCACTTAATACTTCTTTTTTTAAATCATCTAATAAATTAGAATGTGTTTCAATAAAAGTATCAACCAAAACTTTAAAACTTCCTTCTCAAGTTTCTTTTGCTTTTGTTAATTCTTTTTTTAATTGTTCTGGTTTCTTTTTATTATAAATTGAAGCTATAACTCAACCTGCAATATATCATGCAGCTAATAAAAACAAATTTTTTTTAGACATATTTTTTTATATTAAAAATTAACTAAAAAAGATTATTTGCAAAAGTCTAAGAGTTTTTAACAGGAAAACAAGCAAGTAACTTTGTTTAAAATCTTTTTATGATATAATAATTATATAAAATATTATTATATTTGCAAAAATTAATTACTAACAAAAAATAAAAATGTCTTATAACAATTTTTCTGATTGATATAAAAAAGCATTAATAAATGCTGAAAACAATGCAAAAGAAATTTGAATTAAAGAATTAGCTATTGAAGATATATTTATTGAAATAGTTAAAACATCTACTGGATGAATTAAAGAAATATTTAATTTGTATTGAATTAATGAGAAATTAACAATAGAAATTATAAATAAAGGTATTTTTAATGAAAAATTAGAAAAAAGAAGATGAGTTTATGCTGGAATGAGTTATAGACTTAAAAATGTAATTTTATGAAGTGTTAAAATTGCTGCATCTTTTTCTAAACAAAAAGCTTCTGTTGAGGATTTTTTATTATCTATTCTTAGAAATGATTCTTGGTTAAATAGTTTTTTAGACTATATAGGAATAACTCCAAAAGATATAGAAAAAAATATAATTGATTTAAATCAATTATGAACTGTTGATTGAATTAAAAGTTCATTCGATATAGAATCAAATATATGAGAATTTGAAATTAAAGATGAAGAATCTATAAATAAAATTCTATGAGCTATAACTCAAAATCTTATGTGACAAAAGGATGAATCAACTCCTTTTGATCAAAATAAAGAACAAAAAAGTAATAAAACTATTGAATCAACTACTCCTGCTCTAGATTTTTTCTCAACTGATTTAACAAAAGAAGCAATTGATTGAAAAATAGACAAAATTATAGGTAGAGATATAGAAGTTGAAAGACTAATATCTATTTTAAACAGAAAAACAAAAAATAATCCTGTTTTAATTTGAGAACCTTGAGTTGGTAAAACAGCAATAGCAGAATGATTAGCACTTAGAATATCATCTTGAAATGTACCATTTTCTATGAAAGATAAAAGAGTTTTATCTCTTGATATGTCTTCCCTAGTTGCAGGTACTAAATATAGATGAGAATTTGAATCTAGAATAAAACAAGTAATTGATGAAGCATCTAAAGTTGAAAATGAAATCATATTATTTATAGATGAAATCCATACTATTATTTGAGCATGATCTGGAGAATGATCTCTAGATGCATCAAATATATTAAAACCAGCAATGGGTAGATGAAAAATAAGAGTTATTTGAGCGACTACTCATAACGAATATAAAAAATATATAGAAAAAGATTCTGCTTTAGAGAGAAGATTTCAACCAATAATAGTTAATGAACCTGATAAAAAAACAGCAACTCAAATACTTAGTGGACTAAAAGAATCTTTTGAAAATTATCATAATTTAAACATAAGTGAAGATGCTATTGAAGAAGCTGTAGAATTATCTATTAGATACATAACTGATAGATATTTACCAGATAAAGCTATAGATTTAATAGATGAAGCTTGTAGTATAAAATCAATGAAATATAATTTTGATGAAAGCGAAACTAAAAAACTAAAAGAAAGAATAGCAAAAAATAATAAAATGATTGAAGATGCCGTTGTTTCTCAACAATATAAAAAAGCATATAAATTAAAAGAATTACAAGTAGAACTTGAGAAAAAAATAGTTGAATTAAAACAAAAATTTCAAGTTCCAAAAGAAAAAAGAATGACTATTGATTGAAATGATGTACAAAAAATATTAAGTATTGCAACTTGAATACCTGTTTCAAATTTAAGTAAAAATGAAACTCAAAAACTAAAAGATTTAAGCAAAAATATTAAAAATGAAATAATTGGACAAGATGATGCAGTAACTTGAATTATTAAATCAATAATGAGAAGTAAAGCATGAATTTGAAATCCAAATAGACCTCTTTGAAGTTTCTTATTTTTAGGTCCAACTTGAGTTGGTAAAACAGAACTTGTAAAAGTATTAGCAAAATATTTTTATGATGATAAAGATGCTCTTATAAAAATAGATATGAGTGAATTCTCAGATAAAACTTCTGTAAATAAACTTATTGGTTCAAATGCTTGATATGTATGATATGAAGAAGGTTGAATGCTAACTGAAAAAGTAAGAAAAAAACCATATAGTGTTATACTTTTTGATGAAATTGAAAAATGAGATTTTGAAGTATATAACCTACTTTTACAAATTCTTGAAGAATGAGTTCTAACTGACAATAAAGGTAAAAAAATAAACTTCAAAAATACTGTTATAGTTATGACTAGTAACATATGACAAGAAGAATTTACAAAAAAAGCAGCTACAATTTGATTTGATATAAAAGAAAGTGAAGAAACAAAAGCAATTGAAGACTATAAAAAAGCAGCAGAAAACATAAAAGCCAACTTAACTGATTATTTTTCTCCTGAATTTATAAATAGAATTGATAAAATAATTGTTTTTAATCCTCTTGATAAAAATCAAATTAAAAAAATAGTAACTCTTGGATTAAAAGATTTAGAAAATAGATTACAAAAAAGAAATTACGCTCTAAAATATGATTTAAAAGTTGTAAATTATATAACTAAAGTTGTTTACAATCCTGACTTCTGAGCAAGAGAAGTAAGAAGATATATAGTTGATAATATAGAAGATTTAATTGCAGAAAAAATTATTAACTCTAATGATATTTCAACTTTTGAATTATTTATAGAAAAAGATAAATTAAATATAAAATAAAAAATAGAAAAAGCTTGTTAAAAACAAGCTTTTTTATTGATAAAAAATAAATTTTATATATAATTTTTATAATTAAATTATTAGCCTTTTTCTTTTAATGAAAAAAATAATTTTTATATTATTTTTAATGATAATATCATTTATCAGCTCAAAAACAATTTTTGCTTTTTGAGTTGATTCAGAGTCTGAAAAATGATTTTATAGTAACATCGCTGATAATGTAGATAAAATGGAAGAAGACTTGTTTAAAATAGATATAGTATGAGAAGAAGGAACAAAAGAAAAAATAAACAAACAAAGTGAAAATAATTGTATTAAAGAAAATTTATCTGTTGAAGAAATAAAATTTATAGCAACAGAGTGAAAATTAGATGTAATTAAAAATAAAATTGATGAAAGTTGTATAAATGAGGATTGATCTATAAATCAAAATACTTTAATTTCATTAATAGAATCAATCTGATTAGTTGCAAATGAATACTCTAATCAAGCAAAAGAAAAAACAAATCAAATTTTTAATTTAGGAAGTACTTGAATATATGCAGACTGATTTGAGTGAAATAGTCCTTTTGACTTAATAGTTGATTTACAAAATATAGATTCTATCATTTTTATGGAAGAATCCACAGTTTATGAATGAAATACTGATTTGGATTTAGCATGAGAAATATCAAGTTTAATTGATAATGCAAATGAGTTAAATAGAACTCCATTAGATATACTAAATTTAAATATTATAAATGAAAATAATTCTAATTCTAATAAAGAATTTGATAATTTAAAAACTTTTGATGAAATAAATTCACAAAGCATTTATAGTAGTTATTTATGTAGTGTCACTAACTCTAATTCATGATTAAATGAAAATAGTTTAATTTTTTTAAATTCAGATTCAAAAATTGATGAAAAAAATATAGATACTTGAACTGGTCAAACTTCACCTAAAAATGAAAACGAAATTAAAACTAAAAAAGAATTAGAAAAAAAAGCTCTACAAATGCCTTTTAGTGAATATAGTAAAGTAACAGATAATAGTCAATTCCCTTGTAATACATTTTTTTGTATAGATATTAAGTTTATAACTTATAATCATCTATTACTATGAGGTTGATTTCAAGATATAAGTATAGAATATCTAATAAATAGATCTAATGATCATTTGAAAAAATTTACAAATACTTCATTAGTAGGTTCAAAAATGACAATAAATAATTTTGAACTTTGATTAAAAGATTTAAATTTACCTGATGTTTTCCATATTTGAGTTCAAATATCTCAAAAACCAATACCTATGCTAAACATAGTTAAAGAAGATAAAAAAGAATGAGATGATATTTACTCTACAGAAAATCAATTAAAATTTTATTATGAATCTAATTGATTAGAATATAAAAGAAGAAATGATTTATCAATTTTTAAAAATGTAGATACAGATAAACAAATAGCCCTAAATTCTTCTTTATTGAATACATCTCAATATCTAGATAATATTCCTGCTTTTAATAATTATCAAAAAGATAAACAAAAGCAAAAAGAACTTATGAGTAAATTAATAGAAAATGAGGTAAAAACTTGAATAATTAGTGATTTTGAAACTCAGTTCAAAGAATTAGAAATATTTAATGCATGAATAAAAAATTATATAGAGAATTTAAATAAAATTTATTCAAATATGTTAAAAATTCCTGAAGGAAGTTAATAAAAAATATAATGAAAAAAATTATTTTTACATTTTTTGTTTTTATTATAAGTATAAACTATACTTATGCTGGAGATTGTGCTATAAAAAGTAAATCATCTCCTGCTTTATTGAAGTATATTGAAAATAATAGAAGTATTATAAATAAAATATCTACTCAACTATCTGAATCAAATGATGAAAAAGAAACAGATGAGAAAAGTTTATCAAATGAAGTTGAAAATGAATATAAAAATGTAAAGAGTAGTGCATTAAAAGTATATAATCAAATTTTTAATTTTGATTCTTATTATTCTTATTTCAAATACTTTGCAGTCTTCCCTATATCAAATGAAGTTCCTCATGAAGTAAAAAGAGATTATAGACTATTAGAGTGAGAATGAAAAGGTATAAAATTTTATCTTGATACTATAATTAAAAATGGAAAAACTGATGTTATTATTAAATGAATATGTAAAGATATAACTGGGAAATGTAGCTTTGCAGATGAAATTACAGCTTGAGAACTTATTTGAAAATTAACTGCTAATAATGAAGCAGTATTAGATTTATTTAGAAATACAGTAATTAGCGAAATAAATAAAAATAATACGGAAATACAATTAGTTGATCCTAATTTCGAAATGGATATACAAACAAACTATAACATAGAATCGTATAGTAAATGTAGTGAAGATGGTTGATTTTTCGAAAAAATCTCAAAAGCAATAAAAGAAATTTGAGTTTTAAATAAAGAAGGTAAAGATTGAGTTCAAAAATGGAAAGATGCAATAGATTTAATGCTATGAAATGATACGAAAAATGAAAAGTATAACGAAGCTGAAAAAAGACTATTGAAAAATGAATTATCAAAACAATGAATATCTTGAGATTCTCAATCAAATACTCTTGATGCATTAGATAAATATAATAGTGAATGATTTAGTAAAAATAATAATTTTATAAAAAATACTTTTAATAATACAAGATTAAAATTAGAAAGTAAATTAAAAGATTTTAAAAATGATGTTATTTGAGATTTTTTTGAAAAAAAACAACAAGAAAACATAGATATTAACAGTACAATTAAAGCACAAGAAAACTCTACTAATACAAATCTAATAAAAGAAAAAATTGATAGTATGTATTTAGAAATGATGAGTTTTGAATGAAATTCAGAATTAAATACAACTAATTTAAGAACAAAATTAATAAATGTTCATATTGATTTATCAAATTCAATAAAAACATTAAATAAAACTTGTCCTAAAGCTGTAAAAATATGTAATCAACAAGATAATTGAAAGTGAAATTGTGGAGAATGTAATTAATAAAAATATAAAAATGTTAAATAAAGAAGAATTAGAAATAATGAGAGAAAATGCAAAAGTACATAAAAAAGTATTTGATGCAATAAGAGAAACTGTAAAAGAATGAACTACTGCAACACAAATAAATGATTTATGTTGAAAAATAGCAAAAGAACACTGAGTTCTTTGCTGATTTAAATGAGTATATGATTTTCCAGATAATATCTGTATAAGTGTGAATGAGGTTGTTGTTCATGGAAGAGCTAGAAAATGAATTGTTTTTAAAAATTGAGATCTAGTTACTTTTGATTTTTGAATAAAAGATAAAAAATACGGTGTTAATACAGATGCAGCTTTCTCAGTAATAATATGAGGTGATGATAAAAATCCTGAATGAGCTAGATTAATTGAAGCAAATAAAAAGGCTCTATATGCTTGAATAAATGCAGCAAGAGATTGAAATACTGTTTGAGATATTGGTTATGCTATACAAAGAGAAATTGAATTTGCTTGATTTAAAGTAGTAAAAGATTTAACTGGTCATGCTATTTGATTAAAATTACATGAAAAACCATATATATATAATTTTTGAACTCCTTGAACTTGACCTAAATTAAAAGCAGGTATGACTCTTGCGATAGAACCTATTTTATGACAAACTAGTTGAGAAATAGATGATGATTGAGATTGGGAAATATTTATAAAAGATGGGAGTTTATGATGTCAATATGAACATACTATATTAATTACAGAATGAGAACCTGAAATTATAATTTAAAAAAAACTAGATTTTTATCTAGTTTTTTTATCTTTTTCTTTTCTTAATAATTCCTCTACTTCCGCTAAAGTATGTCATAAACGCCATCAAACCTGCTTACTTTTTATTCAAGTATTATTATTATCTCATTTTTCAACTTTTTTTGGTTCTTCTTTTGGAAATCCTCACCATCATCAAGTCCATCACCCGGGTTTTTCTACCATACAAAATAAATTATTTAATTAATATCTTAGGATAATAAGTATTTTTTAAAAAATGCAAAATAATATTTGAAAAAAGTTTTAAATAAGTATAATAGATAACATAATATTTATTATTTTAAGTATGAAAAATGTTATTAAAAGAAGCTCATTCAAAATTCTTAAATTATTTAGAAGTTATCAAAAATAAATCCCCTAAAACAGTAGAACAATATGATAGACATCTAAGAAAATTTAATGAATATATAGAAGAAAAATATAAAAATTTGAACAGTTTTGATATGTGAGACTTATCTTTAGATATAGCAGAGTGATTTAGAAGCTATCTCTATGAAAAAAGAAGAACAATATCAATAAAAACAGCAAATGCATATATGATAACTATCAGAAGTTTTTTAAAATTTCTGGAAAAAAAATGACAAAAAAGTTTAAGTGCTACAGCTATTGATTTAATAAAAGCTGAAGACAGACATGTGGAGTTTTTAAATCAAGATGAATTAGATAGATTATTCACAGCACCAAATATAAACACTATTATTTGATCTAGAGACCTTGCAATAATGGAATGTATATATTCAACTGGTCTGAGAATTTCAGAGTTAACAGCATTAAATAAAAGTGATATAAATTTAAAAAGAAGAGAATTTGCCGTAAGATGAAAATGAAGAAAAGTTAGAGTTGTATATCTAACAAAAAATGCAGCAACTTTAATAGAAAAATATTTAGAAAAAAGAACTGATTGATTTTCACCTCTTTTCATAAGACATAATACAAAAAAAGATAATATAGCTGAACTTAGTGATGAAAAAGTTAGATTAACTAGATTTTTTATTACTAATATGGTTAAAAAATATGCTCTAAAAGCTTATATTTTAAAAGATATTTCAGCACATACATTAAGACATAGTTTTGCTACTACCCTTCTTAGTAATTGAGCAGATTTAAGAGCGATTCAAGAAATGCTTGGACATGCTAGTATAACAACAACTCAAGTATATACTCATGTGACAAATAAAAAATTAAAAGATGTACATTCAAAATTTTTTAAATAAAAAAGATATTAAACTAAATTAATATCTTCTTTTTTTATTTTAAATATCAAATCTTTTCTTTCAATTATTAATTCATAATCTATATTTTCAATTTTAAACTTTTCTATATTATCAACTACTTTTTTTTCTGGATTAACAAAATAAAACTTATTTCATAAATCAAGTGCATAACTTATACCAAAATCACTTGATGTATCTCACATACCTCAAATTGTTTTATTTATTATTTTTCTTTCACGAAGTATATTTATAAAATCTTTTTTATGATCCCTTCACCATAAAGGAGTATATCAATCTAATTCTAAAAAAACATTACTTCAAAATCAAAAAACATTATTAGCATATGATTCACCTATATTTTTTCAAATATATTCTTTTAATAATTCTAAATATATATCAAAAACGAAATTTGGTGCACCCGAAACAAAAACAAAATTACCACCTGATAATAAAACTTCTTTCATTTTAGCAAAACTAAATCTAAATGGATTTATTTTTTCTTTTAATCTAAAATTATATTTCATAAAATTTAAGTATCATTGCCAATCAACTAAATTTTTATGTTTTAAAAGTAAATAAATTCAAGCATTTAAATATTCAAAAAATTCTATTTCTTTATTATATGCTTTCTTTTCTAGCTTATTAAAAAATTCTAAATCCTTTAAAAAAAGATAATAATCATCTATATTCAAATCCAGATAATTATGTTTTTTTACAAATTTAACAAATATAGTAAAAGCTTCTTTTTGTAATACTCATCTGAAAAAAGTTCAATCTAAATCAGAAACAAAATAATCGCCTCTATGCATAGATAATATCTTTTGGCTATAATATTCTTGTTGTAAATAATCAGTTCTAAACTTAATTCATAAATGTTCAAGTATATCTTTATCATTTGTTTTTTGTTTTAACACTTCCAAAACTTCTTCTAGTTTCATAATAGTATTATATTAATAATAACAATTTAAATTATAAAAAATAAAAGCTAATTTAAAAGTTTATTTTTATTTTTTTTTAATTATAATTAACTAAATTTAAAAATAACTTTTATTATGAAACTAATAGTTTGACTAGGAAATCCTTGAAATAATTATGAAAACACAAAACATAATGTTTGATTTATGTTTTTAGATTATTTTAAAAATATAAATAAATTTGATGATTTTAAATTTGAATCTAAATTTAAAGCAGAACTAAGTTCATGAATATATAAATGAGAAAAAACTCTACTTATAAAACCTCAAACTTTTATGAATTTAAGTTGAGACAGTATTATTTCAATAATACATTTCTATAAAATTGATATAAATGATGTTATTGTAATATATGATGATTTAAGTATGAATTTTTGAAAACTTAGATATAGAGATACTTGAAGTGCATGATGACATAATTGAATTAAAAGTATAATAAAACATTTTTGAGAAAATTTTAAAAGAATCAAGATTGGAATCTGATTTAATGATAAATTTGAAGTAAGCGATTGGGTTTTATCTAAGTTTAGTGAAGAAGAATTAATAGATTTAAATAATGATGTATTTAAAAATACAAATATTTTACTAACACAAAGTTTTTAATATGTTAAAAAAAGTTTATTTTATATGAATTGGATGAATTTGAATATCTGCAATTGCAAGATATTACAAAGAAAACTGATTTGATGTATATGGTAGTGATAAATTTGATAGTGAGTTAATTTGAAATTTAAAAAAAGAGTGAATTAATATAATTATATGAGAAAGACCTGATTTTATAGATAATAGTTTTGAAAAAATTATATATACTGAAGCAATTCCTAAAGAACAAAGTGAATTAAAAAAATCAAAAGAATTAAAAATAGAAACTTTAACATATCCAGAATCACTTGCAGAAATTGCAAATAGCAAAAAATTAATAACTATTTCATGAACTCATTGAAAATCAACCACAACTTCCCTATGATCAATAATGTTGAAAAATAGTGGTAAAAATATGACTAGTGTTGTATGAACTATTTTAAAAGAATTTGATCAAAAAAATTTTTTTCATAGAAATGATAACAAAAATAAAACTGATTTTTTTATTATAGAAGCATGTGAATATAAAAGAAGTTTTTTAAAATACCATCCTGATATTGCAATAATTACAAATATAGAAATAGATCATTTAGATTATTATAAAAATTTAGATGATTATATATTAGCATATAGACAATTAATTGACAATGTAAAAAGAGGTTGATATGTCATTATAAATTGAGAAGAAAAAAATAGTTCGACACTTATTTGACTCAGACAAGATATAGAATATATAACTGTCCATAATGATTTTTTTAATCACAAATGACAAAAAATATTTTTTCCAATTATTGAATTAAAGATACCATGACAACATATAGTCTATGATGCAAAACTTGTCTATATACTATGATATTTGCTTAAAATAGATGAAAAAATCATATTAGACACATATAAAAACTATAATTGAGTTTGGAGAAGAATGGAAAATTTATGATTGACAGATAATTGAAATAGATTAATTAGTGATTATTGACATCATCCAACCGAGATAAAATTGACACTTGAGGCAATAAAGACAAATAATAAAAGTAGTCAATTATTGACAATATTTCAACCTCATCAATATAATAGGACATTAGAATTACTAGATGGTTTTATAGACAGTTTCTCAAATACTGACAAATTAATAATACCAAATATTTATGAATCTAGAGATACAGAAGAAGATAAGAAAAAAATAAATTCTGAAATTCTAGTATCTAAAATAAATCATAAAAATAAAATTGATTGAAAATGATTAGATAATACTTTAAAATTAATTGAAGAATTTGATAAAGAAAATAAAAATGCAATAATAATTCTTATGTGAGCATGAGATGTAGATAATCTTAGATACAAAATAAAAACCACTTAAAAGTGGTTTTTATTTTTTTGAATATCATATAAATGTATTTGGATTTTTAATTAAAAATGAATTTAATAATAAAAATATTTTAGATATATATATAGCTGTAAAAAGTGATACTATTATTCAGATTCAAAGCATTAATCAAAATCATTTAATCATATTTGTTCAAAATACAAATAATATAACTGATACTATTAATCATGTAAAATTAGAATCCCAGATAGCTGACCAAGATTTACTAAAACCAATATCTGTTGAATCAAGTATTGTATTTCCTTTTTCTAATTCTTCTTTTATTCTCTCAAAAATAAGTATATTAGAATCTATAGCTATTCAAATTGATAAAATTAATCATGCTATAGAAGCAAGAGTAAGTACTATTCAAAATATTTTTATTATAGATAAAACTAGTATAGTATATAAAATCAAAGAAATAGTTGCCATAATTCATGATACTCTATAAGCAAAAATTAAAAATAGAAATATTAAGAAAAATCATGAAAATCATGCGAAAACTAATTTTTCCAAAGAACTTGCTCATATTTTTGAATCTATAGTTTTTTCACTAGTTAAATAAATAGGTGCAGGAACTACTCATGTATTTATATCCATAGATAATTTTTTTGCTTCTTCAGGTGTATAATCTCAAGTTATAACTGCTTTTCAACCATATATTGGTTCATTTATAACTGGAGCAGTTAACATCTCTCATCATACAAAAATTGCCATTTGTTGACCTACTAATCTTTTTGATAATTCTCAAAATATTTCAGCTCATTCAGAATTAAACACAAGCTCTATCATAGGTTGAAATGCATCATTATATTGAACTGATGATTTAGAAAAATATTTATCATCTAATATTCTTCATTTTGAATCAATAGCAGGAGTCCATTCAGATGGATTTTTTGAAATAAAAATATATTTTATTGTATCTCAAGTTATTATATTATCAACTAACAAATATCATGTATCTCAAGATAATAATTCTACTTCATTTATTTGTCTTATTTTTATATCAGAAGTATTTTTTAATAAATCTTCATATTTAGAAATTTCTCAAGAAAGAATATTTTCATAAGATAATGAAATTTTAGAAGAAATAACAGAAAATTTTTCTCAAGCATTAATTTCAGCTAAAGCATCTGTTGCAATTTTAGATCTTTTATCAAAATCTTCTTGAGTAAAAGATGCTTTTCTTTCTTTAAATTGTATTTTTACAACCTTTCAAATTGCTTCTTTTGCTTTAGCAATATTTGCAGAGTTTTCTATACTATCATTTCACTTTAAAGGAATTTGAACAATTATATGATTTTCTCAAGCATATGAAGCATCATTTATTTCAGAATCATTTATTTTCAAAGCTTCAACCCTTTTATCAATAATAGATTTTAATCATTCAATTACTTCTTTTTCTCTTGTTTTATTAAATCAATCTTCTTTTTCAAGTTCAGTTAAATCTATTTTATAGTCTAATTCTATTCATCATTGTAAATCTAAACCTAATCTGTAATCTCAACCAGAAAAAGGTACTTCAATATTATAATTTTTCCGTGGAAAAATATATGAAAATAAAAATACTCAAAAAACAAAAATTAAAAATATTCTAAAAATAAGATGTCTCATAATTAATTTAGCTATACAATAAAAAAATTTTATTAATTATATATTTTTTAAGCAAAAGTAAAAAAATAATATTAAAAGATTTTTCTTTTGATTTGACATTTTTTATTTTTATACCAAATAAAAAAGAAACTAATCTTTATTAGTTTCTTTTTTATTTGCTAATTGTCAGCATGCAGCATCTATATCATCTCACATTGTAGCTCTAATTGTAGAAACTACTCAATAATGTTGTAATATTGTTTGAAATTTTTCTATTATAAATCTAGGTGTTGGTAAATAAGTTCATCAAGTACCTTCTCAAGCATTATAAGGTATAAAATTTACATGTGCTAGTTTTCCCTCTAAAAGTTTTCATAATTCATGAGCTAATTTAATATGATCATTAACTCAATTAATCATTATATATTCATAAAATATTCTTTTATTTGTTTTAGCTGTATATTCATCTAAACTTGCCATTAAATCTTTTAATGGATAAGTATGATCAACTGGCATTATTTGTTTTCTTATTTCATCATTTGGAGCATGTAAACTTATAGCTAAACTAGTTTGTGGAAAATCAGAAGTAAATTTCTTAATTCACGGAACAATTCAACAAGTTGATACTGTAACTCTTCTGTTAGCTAAATCAAATTTCTTTTGATTATTAGCTATATTTATAGTTTCTTTAACTACTTCGTAATTAAGCATTGGTTCACCCATCCCCATATAAACTATATTTCTAAGTTTTTCTCATTCATCATTTAACAATTTTGCAGCATAATATATTTGCTCAATTATTTCATAATTAGTTAAATTCTTTAAAAGTCATAATTTTCAAGTAGCACAAAAACTACAAGCCATAGGACAACCAGCTTGGCAAGAAATACAAAGAGTGACTCTTCAAGTAAGATGTCTCATTATTACAGACTCAATAAACTCTCATGTTTGTGTTTTGAAAAGTATTTTTGTAGTTTGTAAATTAGAACTTGTTTTTTGATCATCTACAATAAGAGAATTGAAAAAACAATTCTCTTTTAATAAATCTCTGATTTTTTTTGAAAGTGTATTCATTTCATCAAAATCAGTAATGAAGTTTTTATATATAGCATTCTCAATTTGACTATATCTAAAAGCTTTTTCTCAATTAGCTTCAAGTAATTCTTTTACTTTTTTTTCATCATGTATAGAAAATTTTTGCATTTATTGTTTTAATTATTATATTTAAGTTAAGTTTATTTATAATTTACTTTATTTTTCTCTTTTGTAAAATGAAAAAATCAAAAACAGCAACAACAATAGCAGAAGCCATAATTGTAATTTTAGTAATTGTACTATGATTAACTTGAGTTTACAAAATATATTTTGAATCATTAGATTTAACATATAGTGTAGAAAATAAAATCCAAGCAATTCAGATAGCTAGAGAATGAATAGAGGCAGTAACAAATATAAGAGATACTAACTGGGCCTTATATTCATCTGACACAAAGAATTGTTGGAAAACTTTAAATTATGATTTATTATGTATTTGAAATAGTAGTTTTACAAATAATATTTCAAATAATTGAAATTATAAAGTTCTAAGAGATTGAAATAATAGATGGATATTAACAGAAGATAATTTATTACTATGAGATAGTTACTCAAGTGCACCATATAGAGCTTTTTATAGAATATATTTAGACTGAAATAATTTATATACTCATAATGCTGGTTCAAACTTAAATCAATTTTATACAAGACAAATTAAAACTGCTAATGTTAACGCAAAAGAATGAGATAATACAACAAGTAATGATTGACTAGAAATAAAAAGCATTGTTCAACGGACAGATGGTACAAATACAAATGTTCATAAAATAGAATTATCTACAATACTGACAAATTATAAATAAAAAAACAAACCCTTTGGGTTTGTTTTTTTATATATTATTAACAGCATCTTTAACTCAAAAAATAGTTTTATCAAATTTACTAGATTCTACTTGTGGTTTTCAGTTTAATAAAATATCTACATATTCATTAACTAATAATTCTGCTTTTCAATTCATAATATCAGAATAAGAATATTTCATTATTTTAGTTAAATCTATTCACCAATCTTTAGATTTAGAATAAATAGTAGATGAATTAGATGATACAAGTGATCTAAGTGCCATAGAGTTTGTACCATGCGCTTCAAGTAATCATCATATAAATCATCTAATCATATTTTTTAAATCTATTTGTCTTCAAGATTCTCAATAAAATCAATAATCTCTTTTTAATATTGCATCAATTTCATTTCTAAGTTCGTCCCACATAGCAGGTCAAGCATTTGCAAGTCTATATGTTCATCATTGAACTTGTTGTAAAAGTTCTTTTGTAGCTTTATGTATATTTATTCAACTAGTTCATTTTCATGAAAAAGCATCTCAGTATAAATCGTCATTTCAAAAATTAAATTCTCAAGTATATGCTTGAAGTAAATCATAATATCTTTTAAATGTAACATTTCAAGCAATAGTTTTTCAGTTATCATCAACTCTATCATCTTTTTCTATAAGTATCATTTTACTTAAATAAGAATCTCCTCATTCACTTCATGTATTTAACATATAAAGTATATCTGTTATTGCTTTTCAATGTTTTTTATAAAAATCTTCCGTTTTCTTTATTTTTTTAGCTTCTGGCATAGAATTGTTTTTTTGATTTGAAAAAATTTCTAATGCTTCGCTATACATACTTCAATCTGATTTTATTTCACTATATCTTTTACAAGCTTCCAATATTGTTTCATTCATTAAATTAATATCTTTAGTATAAGATAAAAATCTAAGAACTGGTAACATCATACTTTTTGCAGGAAAATTTTTTAATTGATCAAGTTCACTTTGTTCAAAATTATATGAGATACCTGAAAATGCCATTACAAATGGAACTTTATTCATATCTTCCATACTTCATCATTTATTAACTGCCTCTTCAAGCCATCATCTAGCATTTGCATATGTTCAACCATAAAGTTCTCACATAGCTCAACCAATTCTTGCTCATACAGTTCTTTCATCTTTTGCATCTCATTGTCCTGTTTCATATTCACCAGATTTTCAATTAGCTCTCATTTTCTTGAATTCTTTATGATATCTAGATCTTCTTCTTACTCCATTATATCATTTTTCTCAACATTGTTTTTTAACAAGGATAAACAATAATTGTTCTTCCGTAAAATTTTGATTAGTTGCTTTTGCTTCTGCTTTTACTTCTTCAAATAATTTATCTCATATTTTTCAACCGAAAGATTCATAAAATAAAAATTTTCATTTATATGCATATAAATCTTTTGCATATAATACTCCATATTTTTGAAGCATAAACAAAGCTCAAGCTTCTTTTAAATATTGTGGTGCATCTTTATTTTTTAACCATTCAATAATCATTCTAGTTGCCTTCCATGAGTCTACATTTGAAAGTTTATTTACATAATCTTCTGATCTCTTTTTTTGACTTTCTTCAACCCTACTCATTAAATCATCTCTAAGAGCTTCAGGTAAAAATTTACCAAATATTCATTGTGCAGCTTTTGCTCATTTTTCTTCAGTACCTTCTTTTAAATATGATTCTATTGAATTAAGTCATAACTTCATTCAACTCATTATATCAAAAACAGAAAGTCTACTCAAATATCTAGACCAAAAACTTCATTTTATTTTTTCTCAGTTTATATTAGTTTTTTCTACATCTTTTTCTTCATCAATTGAAGAAGCATTAGCTTTTTCTAATTTTATCCATGATTCAAGCCATGAAATACTTACTTTTCTTCTAGATCAAGTATACATTGTAATACTAGATTTTTTTATTTTCTTTCATTCTTTATCTTTTTTTATTTCTCAATTCTCTCATTTTTCATATTCATCATATTCTCAAAAACTAATAACTGCATCTTCTCAAGAAATATTTTCTATTTTTATTAATTCATTAGATTCACTAGATTTTATATATTCATATTCTATGTTATGAGTTGATCATTTTTTATAAATTCAACTATCTTTAAATTCAAATTTTAACCAAGAATCAACAATAGCAGAATCCAAAGATGTATCTGTACATATATTATTAATAAAATCACTAGATTTTTTAGTAGATGATAATCTTTTTGATTTTATTTTTTTAAATTGTTCAAAAAAATCTTTAAAACTTATATTTTGTGTAGTACCTGAAAGTCATTCAACATCAATTTGATTATTATTTCTATCTATTTTAGTAATAGTAAAAATTCATTTACTAGAAGTAAAAGAAACTCATTCTATAAGTCAATATTTCTTTCATTCTGAATCATATTCATCTAAATTTTCTAATAATTTATCATATCAATATATATTTTCTGAAACTTGTATTTCATTTTCAATTTCAAAAAGTTTTCATTTTAATTCTTTGATATTTTCAGGTAAATTTTCATCATTATTATTTTTTAATTCTTTAATTAATTCTCCTTTTTCTAAAATTTTATTTCCCAAAAGAATATTTAATTCATTTTTTCTATCTGTATCTAATTTTGAATTACTTAATTCTAGTTTTAATTCATTTATTTCATCATCTATTTTTTTTACTTTATCAAGATTTGAAATTTCTAATATAAGTTCAGAAGTGATATTTTTTTCATCTTCTTTAAGTTTTAATATTTTTAATTCATCTTGTATTTCAGTTTTAGTTTTATCATCATTTGAATATATCTCAATTAATCTTTTTTTAATTAATTCATCCAATGAATTTTTTGTTAAAAAATTACATTTTGAAACCAAAAACTTATCAGAATTTACTTTTAGTCATTTTGAAACAATTGATACAAAGTTAGTATAACTAATTTCATTAGTATCGTCTGATAATAATTTAATAGAACCTAATCATGAATCAATTAGAGATAATCAATATTCTCAATTATCCAATTTTTTTACTTTAAAAAATTGTTTTGTTATATCTTTATCCATTTTTTCATCGGCTTCAAGATACAAGTCCAAAACTATATAATTTCATTCTTTTAAGTTTTCTAATCAAGTTACATTATTTAATTCAGATAATTTATTTTTAAAACTATCAAATCAATCTTTAAATTCTGTTTTTGATTCATGGATAGATGCTTCCTCTAATTTAATGTTATATGCGTTTACAAAATCACTAAGATCATGATTATTTATCAATTCATCTAATTTTGATGCAACAAAAATATCTGAATTAATTATATCATGACTAAATATTTTTATATTTTCTTCATTCAATAAATACAATAAGCCTTCTTTTAATTTAGTATTGTTTTCAAGCTCTAAATTAGTTATTTTATTTTCTTCTAAAAATGTTTTTATAATTGATTCTTTGTATTCAGATATTTTTTTATCTGTTAAATCTCAATATAATTTTAATTCTCTTACTTGAGATAATGAAATACTAGGTATAAAATAAGTTAATATTTCTTTTTTTTGTTCTTCATTAAAAATACCTACTTCAAATAATTCTTCTAAGACTAATATATCAATTTTTCTTAAAGTTCAATCATTGTTAAATATTTTCATTATAGCATCTTTTTTCTCTTGAGAAAAATCTGTATAACCAGATAAAATATCAAATTTTAAGAAAAAATCTTTGATTGCATCTTGTTTTTTTACTATGTTTGGAAATAATTTAGTTATAAAACTTACTCTATATGAATCTTTTTTTAGATATTTAATTATTTCAGAATCTGTTAAAACTAATATTTTATCATCAAGTGAATTTAATCAACTTGCAGGTATATCATAGTCATTTAAAATTTTATCTTTTAAATTTTTTCTAGAATTTTCTAGTTCTAAAAATTTTGATATTGTTTTTTTTCTAAAATCATAAACATTTATTTTTTCTAAATCCAAACGACTAATTCAAGAAGAAAATTCTTCACTTTTAGCAGCTAAAAATAAAGCTAAATGCTTTTTTATATCTGAAGTTAATTTAACTGATTTAAAAACAGAATTTAATCTATTATTTTTTTCTTCTCACGAAAAATATGAACTTGAAAAATCTGTAATAAATTTATTAAATAATGAATCTTTATTTTGAGTTGATAATTCTACTCATTTTTCAGCATTTTGTTTATTATTTAAATCAGACATAAATAATTATTTAAAAAATATTTTATTTATTATAGCATAAAAGCTTACTTTTGCAAAAAATATAAGGAAATAAAAAATTTTACTTTTAAAGTTAATTTACTAATATTTTAATATTATAAATATAAATTTAAAAAAATGATTTTTTTATGAATATTAGTTGCCATTATTATATTTTCCATAGTTGTTTTAGCACATGAATGGGGGCACTTTGCTGCTGCTAGAAGATTTTGAGTAAGAGTTGAGGAGTTTTGACTTGGAATACCACCTCGTGCTAAAAAACTTTTTACAGATAAAAGATGAACGCTTTACAGTTTAAACTGGCTTCCATTAGGTTGATTTGTAAAATTAACTTGAGAAAATCCAAATACTTTTTTAGTATATGATGAAAATAAAAAACTATACAACAATGAAAAATTAGAAAAAGATATAAAAGCAAAAAAAGATATCTTTTATAAATCAGGAGAAAAAATTTGAAAACAAGAAAAAGAAGAAATTCTTAAATTACTAGAAGAAAACGATGCAAAATACAATTTAGCAAATAAATCTAGCGTAGAACAAGCTATAATAATTTTAGCTTGAATATTTATGAACTTTGTTTTAGCATTTTTTATATTTTTTGTATTATTTTTAATTTGAATAAAACCAATTTGAATAAATGAAAAAATAGAAACAAATCTTAAATTAAAAATAATTCCTACTAGAGAACAAGCTATAGAATCAGGATTAATTATAAAAAATCCTTGAGTTGTACTGTATCCTATAGCTTGAAGTGTAGCTGAAAAATCAAATTTAAAAGAATGAGATAAATTATATCAAGTTTATACTTGTAAAAGTAAAATGCTTGATTATGTAAATTGTGAATGATGAGAATTAGCTGAAGTGGAAGAGATAAATAAACCTGATGATGTAATAAAAATAGTATCAGCAAATGCTTGAAAAGATATAGCTTTTTATATAAATGCTTGATTTTTAAATGATGAAGAAAAAAAACTATTTTGAGATGATGGAATGGTATGATGAAGTTTTGTAAAAGTTAGTGTACCTATTGAATGAAAAATATGAAGTTACTTATGAGAAAATATAGAAATAAATAAAGATTATTTAATTAAATATAATCTAAGCGATTCTGCAAAATATGCATTTATTGAAACAAAAAATCAAATACTTCTAACTTTTAAATGAATCTGAATTTTAGTTAAAAAAATATTTAATCCAAAAACTCCTGTAGAAAGACAAGAAGCCATAGAATCTCTAAGTTGACCTATATGAATAGTTGATTTTATAAATGATTCACTTAGTGCTTGATTTATATTTATGGTAATAATATGAGCTATAATTTCTATAAATTTATGAGTATTTAATTTATTACCTATACCAGCACTAGATTGATGAAGATTTTTATTTATTACTATAAATTCTATTATGAAAAGAATTTTTGGTAAAAAAATAATTAGTGAGAAAACTGAAGCATTTCTGCATTTTTGATTTTTTGTTCTATTAATTGCATTAAGTTTAATAATAGCGTATAATGATTTAAATAAAATATTTGCTAATTAAAATAAGTTATGAATTTAAAACTTATAGAAAATGCTAAAAAATATGTAAATAAGCTTCTTTTACCGCTTGAAAATCACTATTACCATAGTTACGAACATTCAATTGATGTTATGACTAGGGCAGTTTATTTAGCTGAAAAAGAATGATTATCTGGATCAGATATAGAAATATTAGCACTATCTGCTTTATTTCATGATACTTGATTTGTTATCCAATACGATAAAAATGAACCAGTTTGAGCAAAAATAGCAAAAAATTATTTAAAAAGTATACTTTATCCAGATGATAAAATAGAACTTATTCAAAATATAATTTTAGCTACTGATCCAGCGTATAAAGATCCTAAAAATTATTATGAAGAAATAATTAAAGATGCTGATATGGATAATCTATGAAGAGATGATTTTTTGAAAAAAAATAATGATATAAAAAAAGAAATTGAAATAGTTAAAAATATAAAAATTAAAGATCCTGAATGGAAACATGCATCTGTTGAATTATTGAAAGAATATAAATATAAAACACTATCTCAAAAATTAGAAAGAGATAAGAAAAAGGTTGAAAACTTGAAAAAAATGATACATGAATTAGAAGAAGATTGATTATTTTAATCAATCTTTTTTTATTTGCTTTTTTGTAAAAAAAACCTAATATTTTGCCTGATTTTTACAAAAATAATAAAAAAATAATGTTTGATTTTAAATTTAATTTAGAAAATACTAATTGATTTGCAAGAGCCTGAGAATTTTTCACTGAACATGGTAGTTTTAAAACTCCTGTTTTTATGCCTGTTTGAACAAAAACAAGTGTAAAATGAATACATAGAGAAGAACTTGATGAAATGTGAGCAGAAATTATTTTAAACAACACTTATCACCTATTTCTTAGGCCTGGAGATTTAACTTTAAAAGAATTTGGTTGAGCTCATAAATTTCAAAATTATAACAAACCAATACTTACAGATTCTGGTTGATTTCAAGTATTTTCACTTTGAAATCTGAGATCGACTACTGAACTAAAACCATGAGAAAAGAAACAATCTCTTGTTAAAATAACAGAAGAGTGAGTTCATTTTAGAAGTTTTATAGATTGAACTAAACATTATTTTGATGCTGAAAGCGTTATGGATATTCAAAGTAATATTTGAGCAGATATAATAATGGCTTTTGATGAATGTGCTCCTGGAAAATCAAGCAAAGAATATGCTAGAAAAGCAATGGAAAGAACTCATAGATGGGCAGTTAGATGTGTAAAAAGATGGAAAGAAAACAATGAAAAAAGAAGAAGTGAATGAACTTATGAACAAGCTTTATTCCCTATTGTTCAATGAGTAAATTATGCAGATTTAAGAACTGAAAGTGCTTTATTTATGGCATGACTTGATACTCCTTGAGTTGCTATTTGATGATTATCGGTTTGAGAACCAAAACTAGATATGTATAAAACTCTTGATGTAATAAAAGATAAACTTCCTACAAATAAACCAAGATATCTTATGTGAGTTTGAACTCCTGAAGACTTAATAGAAGGTATTTATAGAGGTATGGATATGTTTGATTGTGTATTACCTACAAGACTTGGTAGACATTGAGTAGCATTTACATACACTTGAAATTTAAAAATTACAAACTTAAAATTTAGACTAGATAAAACACCTCTTGATCCTGATTGCGAATGTAAAGTATGTAAAAATTATAGTAAATGATATTTAAGACACTTAATTCAAGAAGATGAAATGCTTGGTATGCAATTACTTAGTTATCATAACTTGCATTTTCTTATACACTTAGCAAAAAAAGCTAGAGTTGCAATACTTGAAAATAAATATGAAGAATTTAGAAATAAATTTTGGGAAAGATATCCAAAAGATGTACTTAAAAAATAAATAAAAGCTTTGCCTTTTATTTATTTTTTATTATAATCACTATAGTTTATATAGTAATAAAAATATAATATGTTTTCTTGAATTATAGAAAATAAGGCTAGTATTTTAGATATAAATAATTGAACATATACTGTTGAAAATATATTTAAAACTCCTTTAAAACAAGGTATAAGTATAGCTCATGATTGAGCTTGTATGACTATTATAGATAGTGATGAAAAAAAATATAGTTTTTTTGTAATGCAAGAATCTATAAAAAAAACAAATTTTAAAACAAAAAAAATCTGAGACTTTTTCAATGTTGAATGAAGTTTAAAACTTAGTGATACTATGGACTGACACTTTGTTTCTGGTCATGTAGATACTACTTGAAATGTAGAAAAAATAATAGAAAATGATGATAAATCTAAATATTATTTTATAAAATATGATTCTAAATATAATAATTTAGTAATAGAAAAATGAAGTATTACTATAAATTGAGTTAGTTTAACAGTTGTAGAAGATGGAAAAGATTATTTAAGTGTTTCTATTATTCCACATACACAATCTATAACTAATATATGACTTTTAAAAGTTTGAGATACAGTGAATTTAGAATTTGATATTCTATGAAAATATATAAATAAATTACAATCTAACAAATAAAAATATGTCTAATTATAAAATGCAAATTTGAGATTATTCAAAACTTGATAAAAATATAAAAATTGTTTTTGTAAGTGCTGAATTTAATAGAGATTTTACAAAAGCACTAGAAGATGTAAATGAAAAATTATTGAGAGATAATTGATTTAATAATGTAGAAAAATTTCTAGTTCCTGGAGCTTATGAAATCCCAGCTTTTGTAAAACTAGTAAAACAAAAATTAAATCCAGATTTAGTTATCTGTTTTTGAGTTGTAATTAGATGAGAAACTACTCATTATGAAATGGTAGCTTGAGAATCTGCAAGAGGAATTATGAATATAAGTATAGAAGACAATACTTCTACAGCTTATATAAATGGTATTTTAACATGTGAAAATGAAGAACAAGTAAAAGCTAGAATAAGCTCTACTTATGCATTATCAGGTTTAAATTTATTAAGTGAAAGAAAAAAAATAAGTTAAATTTTATTTCATAATTTATAAATTATGATAAAAAAAATAAGGTGAGTTGTAATAAAATGAAATCAATTAGGTAGAACTATATGATTCCCTACAGCAAATATAAGCCTAGAAAAAGATTTGATTTCAGATTGAACATATAAAATAAATGTAGTTATTGATTCTAAAATTTATGCCGGAGCTTGAAGTGCAAACAATACAAAAGCCTTATTTGAGAGTTTTATATTTGATTTTAACGAAAGTATTTACGATAAAGAAATAGAAGTTATTATACTTGAAAAAATAAGAGAAAATAAAACATTTGAAAGTTTCGAAGAATTAAAAAACCAAATAAAATCTGACACAAAAGAAATAAAAGAAAAAAATAATTATGTTCTTACATTTGGGACTTTTGATTTAGTTCATGAATGACATAAATATTTTTTAAGTGAAGCAAAAAAATATTGAAATATACTTGTAACAATTTTAGCTACTGATAAAAATATAGAAAAGTTTAAAGGTAAAAGACCACTATATACTATTGAAGAAAGAATTTCTCATATAAAAGAATTAAAAATTTCTGATATAGTATCTACTTGAGACGAAGAAAATCCATTAAAATGGATAGATATGTATTTACCAAAAGTTATTTGTTTAGGTTATGATCAAAAATGATTTAGTAATGATTTAGAAAATTACTTAAAAGAAAATAATTTAGATATAGAAATAATTAGAATAGAACCTTATAAAGAAGATATATATAAATCAAGTTTATTAAAAGAAAAATTAGATAAATAAAAAAGAGCAATTGCTCTTTTTTATTTTATAAAAATTAACCATAAAATAATAAATATAAATCATGATAATATCATAGTAACAGGTAGAGTTAAAACCCAAGCAGTTAATATGTTTTTTATAGTATTTCATCTAACTCATCATACTTCTGGTCAAACACTCATTGTTCAAGCAACACTTGACGATAAAATATGAGTAGTACTTACTGGTAAATGAAATTTTGATGCTAAAGTTATTGTGATAGCTGTAATAAATGCTGATGTAGTAGCTTGAGCATAATTCATATCTGTTTTACCTATTTTTTCTCAAATTGTTACTACAATTCTCTTCCGTCATATCATAGTACCTAAACCCAATGAAATAGATATTAAAAATATAATCCAAACAGGGGCATAATTTATTATTGATAATATAGATGTAATATCTGAATTGTATAAACTTTTATTTACCTCAACATTATTTAAATCACTGTTTACAACAGATACCATATATAAATTTGATGTGTTATCAAAAATAGTTTTATTTAATGAATTTATATTACTTTTTAATGATAAAATTTCTTTTCTTAATTGTAATTTATCTATATTTTGAGTAGAATTTATATTTTCTTTTATATAAGAAAGACTTCTTTTTGTATCATCTAATGCCCTTTTTTCATAATTATTTAATAAATCAGAATTTATATAAGTTAAACTTTTTTCAACAGCAGAAATATTTTTATTTATACTATTTAAATCTATATTTGGGTTAATAGAAAATATATTTGGAGCTAATAAAACTAAAATAAGCATAGCTAATCAAACTCACTTTTGTCAGTCATTACTTCAATGTGCAAAACTAACCCATGCTGAAGTAAGTATTAAAATAATACGTAATCATTTTTTTGGATGATTATCATTCTTTTTTCATGGAGTTTTAAAATAATATCTTTTCTTTATAAATCTATACGAAATTATCATTATTAATGCTGCAAGTATAAATCATAAAAATGGTGAAAAAAGTAAAGATTCTATAACTTCTATTGCTTTATCCCAATTTGGGTGAACTTGAATATCTCATTGCATTGGTATAAAAAGCATAGTTATAGTTACTCATAATATTGCTCAAATTAGAGAATGAGAACTTGATGCTGGAATACCAAAATACCAAGTTAAAAAATTCCATATTATTGCAGATAATAAAAGAGATATTACAACTATAACTCAAAATGATGTTGATTGATAACTAATTGCTTCTATTGGCAATAAATAAATTATAGACATAGCAACTCAAATTCATCAAAAAAACACTCATAAAAAATTCATGATTCAAGCAAGTAAAACTGCTTTTTTAGCTTTTAATGATTTAGTGTATATTACAGGAGCTACCGCATTTGCAGTATCGTGAAATCAATTTATAAATTCAAAAATTCAAACTAGTAATAAACAAAAAATCAAAAAAATGAAAACTCAAATATCTATTCAAAAAATCATAAATATTTTAATTAATAAATTATATACATATATTAAAACATATTTTTAATTTTTTGTAAATTATTAAGTAATAAAAAAGCTTAGATAAAATCTAAGCTTTTTTATTATTTTATTTTAAATAAAACTTTGTAAGACATTCATATCATAGAATCTATTTTTTCAACTGATCTAGGGTTAGTTTCAAAATATTTTTTATATGGTAATAGATAAGAAAAATCTTTTTCATTTATAGCATTTGCTTCTAATAGATTATTTATAAAAGTAGCACATGTAAGTTTCTTTTGTTGTCTATAAATTTTTTCTCATTTTTCATCATATGAGTCATAATTTACTCAAGCAAGTAACATATATTCATCTATTTTTTTAGTTGTTTTATATCTATCTAAGGCAACTCTTAAACATATACTATCTGTTTCTACTAATTCTAAACTATTTGAATTAAAAGTTTTAAGTAAATTTTCATATCTAGTTGTTAAATCATGAGTATCTGATTGATCGATAGTAGCTGCATTTAAATCAACTAGAAGATATTTTAATCAAAGTGTTTTAAATCTATCAATTGTTATACTATTATTTTCTCAAAGTATATAATCTGAAAAATTAAAAAGTAAACTATCTTCTAAAAGTCTATTATTATTTTCTGAAATATTATATTTTAAAAAAGTTCAAATTCTATATATTTTTTCTTTATTTTTATATTTATCACTAGGATTTTGTATATTTTCATATAAATTTTCAAGTGATCTATCTGCACTAATTTTAAAATCTTTACTATTTCTTAAAGCAATTAATACGTCAAAAACTTCATTTATATCTTTTTTTTCTATCTTATCAACAGCTTTTAATATATCTGGACTTATATATTCTTCTAAAAATTCTTTTTGTTTTGATTCATCAACATTTAAAGTAAAAAGTATTTTTTTATAATCACTATGATATGCAAATATAGAAGCAGCTTGAGTTAATTGTCATGTTTTAAATTCTTCATATGAAGCATTTTTTAAATTATTAAATGTATATGGAATAAGTGAATTTATAAAATATAAACTCACTATACTCATAAATGCAATAGCACCCAAAAGCTTAAATAAATAAGTATTTTCATCATTATTATCTTTATAATTAGTAATAAAAAATGCACCTAATCATATCATAAGTAAAAATGAAAAATACATTGTTATACCATACCAAACAATTCAAAAAGCTGAAATAAGCCATAAAAATGTATAAACAGAAGCAAAAACTAAATTTAATTTAAATATATAATTTAATTTTCATTCTTTCAATGTAAAAAGTAAATATATAGTTGGAATAAAAAATCCAGCAAAAATAAATAAATAACCTAATGGTAAATTAATTTTTGCAAAAAAGTCTACTATTTTTCAATTTAAACTTCTATTTTCACTCCATATTTTATTAACTATTTCTATTTCTTCTTTTTTTGCATTATTTTCAGTTAATATTTCATTTAATGTAACTATATCTCAAACTGCAAATAATGATGTATAACTATAAATAGAATTTAATTTTTTAACATAAGTCAAATCTGCTTCATTTAAAGAAGCACTTATCATTGTAAATCCAGAAGATGTATTTACTCACTTAACTTTATCTTTTAAATCATTATAAAAACTTTTTACAAGCTCTTTTTTTAATGCATTAAATTGATTTGTATAAACTTCGCTAAAATATAAATCATAACTTTCTAATAATTTTTTACTATTTTTATCAAAAATAATATCAAAATTTTCTTGAGTTTTTATTTGAGATTTATTTATTTCTGCTAAACTTTGTTCATTAGCTAAATTTTGTATATATTCATTTGTTTTTTTATCTATATCTTCTTTTGTAATTCAAGTTTTTATAAGATCATCATTTATATAACTTGATACATTTATATCATAAATATCATCATTTTTTCTAGAATCTTTAAATACATAATTATTATTTCATAAAACTCAAACTAAACTTCAAGTTGAAACTGAAGAAAAATTAGAGTTATCTAAAACTTTTAAATTAGTTTGAAAATATGATGAAAATTGAACAAAAGAAATAAACACAAAAAATAATGCGTAGTATTTTTTTCTATAAGGTAAAAATATAAATATAAGAGGTAAAAATGCTAAAAATAAAAATCATATATTTGTATATTCTCAAGCTTGATTTTTTTGCATTGATAAATTCCAAGGCATATAAACAAAATCAAGTATACCATTTTCATATCAAAAATATCTAAGTAAATCCTCATTTGTAGTTATAGCATTTTCTTTTTTTCTCTCTGTATTTTTTGAAGTAGTGATTTTTTGCAATTCTTCATCACTATATATTTTTTTATAATCTGGAACAAAATCTCATGATTTTCATCATAAAATAGTTGATACACTTATATTTGGAAATGCTTCATTTACATTTTTTGCAAACCAAGGAGTAAGAATAATAAAAAATCAAAATAAAAGTAGTGATACTTCTTTTATATAAGATTTTCAAATTAATTTATTTTTTAAAAACGAATATATTAATAAAATAATTCATGTAACAATTGTTATAGATCAAAATGTAGTTTCAAATCAAACAATAGAATTTGGATTAATAACTACATTCATCATTTTCCAAAGATTTCAAATAGTGAAAATTCAAAAGAATAAAGATAGATATCAAATAAATCCTAAAACTCATAATCTAGCAAAAGATAAAAGTGCTATAATAGAAACTAGAAGTAGAAGTGCAGTAAACTTAATAGAAAAAGCAAATCAAACAATTATTCAAATAATAAATAAATAAATAAATCATGGATTTTTATTTTCTCTAATAAGTAAAAAATATTTATAAAGAAAAAATAAAGCAATAACTGTTATAAAAAATAATCACTCATCTACTTTCATATCTTTAGTTGATTGAAATCAAACCATTGGTATAGATATAAAAATACTAGACAATATAACAGGTAAATTAAAAAATGATTTTTTTGAAGAATCTACTGATTTTATAAGTTTTGATAAAACAGTAACAAGCACTATAAAACTTAAAAATAATCATGATATATTTAAATAAAAAGCTGAAACTGGTGTACCAAACATGTATCAAATACCAGTAAAAGTTTGCCAAGCATACATTGCTCAAAGTGATAATAAACTTCAAGCTTCAGCCATAAGATGTGGATAATTCATATAAACTCATAAATCATCCCAACCTATTGGAAATGGTCTAACAATACTTATAAGTCATACTGATAATACTAAAAATGAAAAAACTGTAAAAAACTCTGTTGAAATCAATCTAAGATAACTTCATTCTTTTATATCAAAAGTAAAAGTTTGATTAAAAATAGATTTAATTATATCTAAAAATTCTTTATATGAATATATTAAAAATCATATTAATATAGCAAAAACTATATATAAATTATATAAATTAAATAGTCCAAAAACAACAACTAAACTTACAAAAGAAATAAATCATATAACTAATTCTAACATCCAAAAAACTCATTCTCAAAAATACTCTTTATTTGGTAATTTAGAAAGTATTTTTTTACCAAAAGATGTTGAAATTAAAAAAATAAGAACAGGAAATATACTAAAAAATATAACCTTAAAAAATAGTTCAAATCAAAAAGATATAGGATTTCAAGATAATGAAAAAAAGTAAAATGAAAGTATAAATAGATTTAAAACAAAAAATGAAATAATTGTTTTAAAAGAAATAATAGCTTTTTCTTTTGATACTTCTAATTGAAAATATTTATAAATAGCATAAATAATAGATATTATTATCACATATCCTAAATATCAATCAAAATTTTCATTATGATTTGGAAATACAAAATAAAAATTAAAAAGTATAAAAAAAGAAAATAAAAGTAATGCAAAGATTTTTAATAGATATGATACCATCTTTAAAAAATTAAAAAATATTTATATTAATGTTGATTTTATATATAGTAAAAATTAAAACAAGAAAAAGTTTGATTTTATGTTAAAAAACATTATATTATATGTAATCACTATATAATGTATAGTGAAATATAAATTAATAATTTAAATCTTATGAATTATTTTGAAAAAAGTTTAGAATTACATGAAAAATTAAAGTGAAAAATTGATTTTAATTCAAAAGTAAAAATAGATAGCAAAGAATTACTTTCTACTGCTTATAGTCCATGAGTTGCTGAACCTTGCAGAGCTATACAAAAAGACCCAGAAAATGCATATAAATATACAATTAAAGCAAATACAGTAGCTGTAATAAGTGATTGAAGTGCTGTTTTAGGACTTGGAAATATATGATGACTAGCTTGATTACCAGTTATGGAATGAAAATGTGTACTTTTTAAAGAATTTGCATGAGTTAATGCATTTCCTATAATTCTTGATACTCAGGATACTGAAGAAATAATTGCAACAATAAGACATATTTCCCCTACTGTTTGAGGTATAAACCTAGAAGATATAAGTGCTCCAAGATGTTTTGAAATAGAAGAAAGATTGAAAGCAGAACTTAATATACCTGTTTTTCATGATGATCAACATGGTACTGCAATAGTTGCACTTGCTTGATTGATAAATTCTCTAAAAGTAGTTTGAAAAAACAAAGATGATATAAAAATAGTTGTAAACTGACTTTGAGCTGCTTGAACTGCTATAATTAAACTTTTTAGATTATATTGAGTTTGAGATATAGTTGTTTGTGATAGTAAATGAATCATTTCTAAAAATAGAGATGATTTAAACAAAGAAAAAATGGAAATATTAAATATGACAAATAAAGATGATATAGCTGGAAATCTAGGAGATGCTCTAGTTTGAGCAGATGTTTTTATATGAGTTTCTGCGCCTCTTGTAGTAACAAAAGAAATGGTAAAAACTATGAAAAAAGATGCTATTATTTTTGCTATGGCTAATCCAACTCCTGAAATTATGCCAGAAGATGCTATAGAAGCTTGAGCAAAAATAGTAGCAACAGGTAGAAGTGATTATCCAAATCAATTAAATAATGTACTTGTTTTTCCTGGTTTATTTAAATGAGCATTAGAAAATAGAGTAGTAAAAATAACTGATGAACATAAATTACAAGCTGCATTTGCACTTGCTAATTATGTAAAAAATCCTACTGCTAATGAAATAATACCTAGTCCACTTGATAAAAATGTAGCAAATATAATTGCAAATGTGATAAAATAAAAAAATCCCCTTTTGGGATTTTTTTTTAATATTCTAAAATAGAATTTATTTTATATTTTTTTAATTTATCTTTTCAATCAAGAAAAGTTAAATCTACAACAAAATTTACACTATCTATTATTCAACCCAATTTTTCAACTAATTGGCAAGCAGCAAGTGCTGTTCATCAAGTTGCAAGTAAATCATCTATAATTGCAACTTTTTGTCATGGTTTTATAGCATCTATATGTATATCAAAAGTATTTTTTCCATATTCTAATTCATAATCTATACTTATAGTATCATATGGTAATTTTCAAGACTTTCTAACTATTACAAGTGGTTTATTTAGTTTATAAGCCAGGGCTCCCGCAAATAAAAATCCTCTTGCATCAAGTCAAACTATTACATCTACTTCTGAAATGAGTTTTGAAAATCTTTCTATAGTTTCATTAAAAGCACCTGGATTTTGTAAAAGTGGAGTTATATCTTTGAAAATAATTCAATCAATAGGAAAATTTTCAACATCTCTTATATAATTTTTTAATTCCATAATAAATTATTGAGGGTAAAATAAATTATGTGGTTTTATATCTAGTAATACTTCATTTAAATATTTTTTTGATAAATATCTAGCCATAGGTAAATTCATATCTAGATAATTTCAACAATCTTTTGGACTTTGACCTGGTATTTCTCAAACAAAATCTTTCATAAAAGTATAAAGTTCTATCAAAAGTGAAACTATATCTTTTGACTCATAATCTCAATTTAAAAGAAGATAAAATCAAGTTCTACATCACATAGGACCAAAATAAATTATTTTATTTCAATATTCACTATGATTTCTCAAAAATGTAGCTCAAAGATGTTCAATTGCATGCATTTCTGCTGTGTTCATAACAGGCTCACAATTTGGTTTTGTCATTCTTAAATCAAAAGTAGTAATTATACTATCACCTACTTCATCTTTTCTAGATACAAAAACTCAAGGAAACATTTTTGTATGATCTATCATAAAACTTGCTATTTTTTCCATATTATTATTTTAGTTAATTAATTATTTTTTCTAGTACTTTTATACTATTTTGCATAGCATAATCTAGGTTTCACATATGTGCATTTTTTGCATCATTATCAGCTCAATCTGAAATAGCCTTTATAAAAATACAATTATCAAGCATATCAAATTCTCTTGCAACTGATGCAACTGCAAATGCTTCCATTTCTATTACATCTGAATTATATTTTACTTTTAATTCTTCTACTTTTTTAATATCATCTATAAATTGATCTCAAGTTAAACAATATGAATTATTAAAAACTTTAAAATCAAAATCTGAATCTATAATTAAATTATTATTTATAATTATTTCTTTTTTAGCATAATCTAAATGACTTCAATCAAATGGTAAATACATATCATGTTGAGAAATTTTATTTAATAAAAATACATCTCAAATAGAAGCATTAAGTCAAAGTAAACTTCAAGATATACCTATATTTATCAATTTTGAAATATCATAATTCATAAATAAATATGTTGTTCAAATACTAGCTTGTACTTTTCAAATTCAAGCTAGAGCTAAAACTATATTATCATTTTCAAAAAAACTTATATTTTTTAATTTTTTTATAAACTTTAATCAATATAAATTTATAATATGATCTGCTTCTTCATTCATTGCAGTTATAATTGCTACTTTTTTCAAAAAATATTTTATTATATATTAAACTATTTTTATTATAATAATTAATTTTAATATTTGAAATTTAATTATATTAAATATAATCTAAAAAAAATTAATAAAAAAAATATGATAGAAGAACACGGAAGTTTAGCAGAAAAATTTATAAAAAAGGGTTTTTGGTTATACCTTTTTTCATTTATAATTGGTCCTATTTGATACATAGTAAAAATAATTATATCTTGAGAACTTAGTGTAGGTGAAGTTTGAATTCTTTATTGAGTTATAAGTCTTATAACTCTAGTTTCTGCGTATAATGATTTATGACTAACTGATAGTTTAAATTTTTTTGTACCAAAATATATAACTGAAAAAAGGTATGATAAAGTAAAAACAATACTTACTTATGCGCTTATTGCTCAAATGACAACAGGTATAAGTATTGCATTATTTTTCTTCTTTTGAGCTGACTATTTAGCTAATAATTATTTTGATTCTATTGAAGCAAAAAATGTATTAAAAATATTTGCATTCTTCTTTTTAGGAATAAATATATTTCAAATTATTTCTACTTTTTTTATGGTAGTTCAAAATACTTTTTACAATAAAATAATAGAATTTACTAGAATGACTTTTATTTTGATTTTTGTAATGGGAGTATTTTTACTTGATTTATCAAATTTGATAAATTTTTCTTATTCTTGGCTTTTTTGATTATATGTTTGAATAATAATTGCTGTTATTATATTTATAAAAAAATACTATAACTTATATTTAAAAAACGAAAAAATAATATGGGAAAAACCTTTATTTAATCAAATATTTAAATATGCAATAACTATATATATTTGAGCTCAAGCATGAACACTACTTTGACAAATGGATATGCAAATGATAATTTATATGAAATGAAGTGAACCTGCTTGATATTATACTACTTATTTAAGTATTATATGAATACCTTTTTTACTTATATGACCTATTTTTTCTCTACTTTACCCTATGTTTTCTCAAATGAGTAGTAGATGAGAAAATGATAAAATAAAAATAGTAAAATCACTATTTCAAAAAAATTTCTTAGCATTATCTATTGCATTTAGTATATTATTTTTTGTATTTGCAAATATACTTACATACATACTTTTTTGATCTAAATTTATACCTTCTTGAATTATATTACAATACTCAGTTTTATTTCTGGCATTCAATTTTTTATTACAAATGAATTGAAATATATTGGCTAGTATATGAAAAGTAAAAGAAAGATTAAAAATAATACTTATAGCAATAATATTTAATTTTATTACAAATATAATACTTATAAATGCTATATGAGCACCTTGAGCTGCACTAGCAACTGGTATATGATGGATATTGATATGGATTTTATGAGAGTATTATTTAGGAAAAGAATATATAGTATGATTTGATTTTAAATATCTTTTTAAAAATTTAATCATCTTATCATCTATTTGATTATTGAGTTACATATATATATTACCCCTATTTAATTGATTAAATAGACTAGATTGATTATTTTGGTTTTGTTTATATTCTACTATTTATTTTATTATTTTTGCTTTTATAAATTTATCTGATTTTAAATTTGTGCTTAGTGAAGTAAAAAAAATAAGAACTAAAAAAGACTAGAAATCTAGTCTTTTTTAAAATAAATAAATTGATTTAAAAAATATTTTTTTATAATCAATTTTAAAATATCATTAATATAATATAAAAAATGGAAAATATAATAAACTGATTTATAGAATTAACTACATTAACTTGATTATTGGCTCTATTAAACATAATCATGATAGATATAATTATGAGTTGAGATAATGCAATAATTATATGAATGGCAACTAGAAACCTACCAGAAAAATTAAGAAAAAAAGCAATAATGGTATGAATACTTTTAGCAACTGCTTTAAGAATAATTTTAGCGTTTTTTGCAGTTTATTTATTATCAATTGTGGGTATTAGATTTGCTTGATGAATACTACTTTTATATGTAGTTTGGAAGTTTTATAAAGAACTTAGAAACTGAGATACTCATCATGAAGAAAAAAAATGATTAAAAGAAATATCTTTTGCATCAGCAATTTACACTATAATAATTGCTGATGTTTCTATGAGTTTAGATAATGTATTAGCAGTAGCATGAGCGGCACATTGAAATATAGTTACACTTTGAATATGACTTGTTTTTTCTATAATTCTTATGGCTTTTGCATCTAACTATATAGCAAAAAATTTATGAAAATATCCTCAAATTCAATGGATTTGATTACTTGTTATATTATTTGTTGCAATTGAAATGATGATAAATTGAGTTCATCAAATAGAAAAAACTATTTCAATTTCAAATTTATTACCATTTATAATAATGATTATTTCATTAGTATTTATATTTCTACATCAAAAAAAGATTATTGCTCCAAATGAAAAAGCACTAAAATGATTTTTAGAAGAACATTATATAAAAATATTTATGTGATTTTTAATTACAATTATGGTTTTCATAAGTGTTTGAGATGTAATAAGTAATTATATAAAATCTCATGATGCATTATTTTTATCTGTAATTTTTATATTTTTATTACTTTTTTTGGAATTATTGAGTTTGATTAAAAATAAAAAAAATTAGGCTTTGCCTAATTTTTTTTATTTTCTACTATCTAATTCTTTTTCAAATAAATGTTTTATAAATATAAGTCCTGTTATTCTTTTTTCAAGAGCACCTTGAACCATTTTCATAAGTTTAGTTTGATCTATCATTTTATCTATAAGTATAACTCATTTTTTTAAAGTTAAAACTGATAATTTATCCATTTTTGTAGAAAATTTTGATTCTAATTTTTCATATTTACTATATAAAGTCATATCTAAATAACTATTACATTCTCAAGTATGAATTATAGGATTATCTCAAGCAGCACAAGCATTACCAAAAGTTTCAGCAACTGGATAACATGGAGCCATTATACATTGAACTTGAACTTGTGCACAAACTGGAGCATATTCCATAGTACAAATTTTTATATCCTCCTCCCAAGGTCTAACACATTCACATTTTTCTTCATTCCAAGTATATCATGCTGAACCTATACAACCATGTTCGTCAGCATCATTTCAAACCATCATTGTAGTCATCATACCACTTGAAGTTGATGTTTCTTGACCTTCTATATATTGAGCAGAAGCTGAAAATGAAAATGATATAAAAAGTAAAATAGCTAATATTTTTTTCATAATAAAATATTTAAATAATATAAAATAGTGTTTACACAAATAATATAACGAAATAAAAAATAAAAGTGACAAAAAAGTTTATTTTGTATTGAATTTTGTGATTTTTAAAGTATAAATAATAAAATATAATTAATTAAAATTTATGAAAAAATCATTTAAAAAATTAGCAGATTTAATAAAAGAAAAATCAAATTGAAAAACTATATATTATCTAGCAAATCCTTGAAATTTCTGAGATTGACTAATAAGAGAATGAACTATAAAATTTTTTAATGATTATAATATAAAATATAAAGAAATATCTCCTAAATTATTTAGATTAAGAATTCTTTTTTTAAAAAAAGATAGTTTATTTATATATTGATGAGGTTGAGCTTGGTGTAATAATTGGAATCATGCATTATTTTTTGTAGAAATCATAAGTAAAAAATTTACAACTTTAGTATTACCATCTAGTTATGAAAAAAATTATGAACATATAGAAAATGTTATTTTTTTTAGAAGAGATAAATATAACAGTAAAATAAATATGCCAAATTCTATTTTTTGTCATGATATGGCATTTTATTTATGAAATATAGAATCAAAAATAAAAAAACAAAAAAATAAATGATGTTTTTTTAGAAATGATAAAGAATCTTCAAAAAAAATAAAAATACCTAAAAAAAATATTGATATAAGTTTATTGTGAAATGAACATAGTAATATAAATATATTTATTAATGAAATTGATAAATATAAAATAATATATACAGATAGGCTCCATGTGTGAATTGCATGAGCTATGTTATGAAAAGAAGTACATTTATATAGCTCAAATTATTTTAAAATTTTTGATATATATAAATCTAGTATTAAAAATAATTTTAAAAATGTAATTTTTGAATTTTTTTCTAAATAATAATTATGAAGATTGAATACCCTAAAAATTTTTCTGAAAGTAGAAATAAAACAATACTTGATTATTGCATTAATAAAAAAGTTTTACATATAGGAGCATGTGATGCTCCATTTACTGAAGAAAAATTAAAATGAAAACATTGACCACTACTATACAAGGAAATAGATAAAGTCTGTAAAGAACAATTATGAATAGATTTAGATAAAAAATCTATAAATTTATTAAATAAACAAAAAATGTTTACTAATTCTAAAACAATATTTTTTGATATGAATAAATTAGAAGAACTAAATTATAAAGCTGACGTAATAATTTTTTGAGAAGTAATTGAACATTTAATGAATATAGAAATAGCAATTTCAAATATAAAAAAAGTGATGAAAAAAGATACTATATTAATAATTAGTACACCTAATGCATTTTACTTTTGGTCATTTATTAATTCAATTTTATGAATTGAGTATTTACATGATGATCATAAAATTCTTTTTAGTTTTTGATATTTAAAAAATATGCTTAAATACAACTGAATAAAAATTGAAAAATGATTTTTTACAACATTAGACATAGATAAAAAATTAAAAAAATTTAATTTTTTATGAAAAATGATGAAATTTTTAAAAATATTTAGATATAATTCAGATACAATATTATTAATATGTAAAAAATGAAATTAGTCTCAATAATACTCTCAACATATAATTGAAAACATAATTGGTTAAGTAAATCAATTGATTCAGTATTAACTCAAAGTTATAAAAACTTTGAGTTAATTATCATAAATGATTGTTCAACAAATGATATAGAAAAAACTATATTAAAATATAAAGATAAAGATGATAGAATAGTTTACATAAAAAATGAAAAAAATCTTAGACTTACTAAATCTTTAAACAAAGGTATTGAATTATCTAAGTGAGAATATATAGCGCGTATAGATGATGATGATATTTGGACTGATAACGAAAAACTACAAAAACAAGTAGATTTTATGGAGCTAAATCCAGAATATTGACTTTGTGGTACACAAGTTATTTTTATAGATGAAAATGATAATGAACTAGAAAAAATAAAAAATCCAACTGAAAATAATGATATAAAAAATTCTATACTTTTTGGTTGTAAGTTTTTTCATTCTAGTGTAATTATAAGAAAAAAGGCACTTGATGAAGTATGATTATATAGTAGTGATTGGGATTATAGTGAAGATCATGAATTATGGCTTAGGATATGAACTAAATATAAACTTCATAATTTAGATGATTTTTCTCTACTTTATAGAATAAATACAAATGGTATCTGTTTTACAAATAGTTTCAAACAAAGAAAATCTGGAATTATTTTGGTAAATAAATATAAATCATATTACCCTCACTATTTTTTAGCTCAAATTTATAGTATATGGTTAATTATATTTAAAAGTTTTACTTTATTTCTAAGAAAGATAAAAATATATAATTTTTTATTCCCTATTTATAAAAAATTAGAGAAAATGATAACAAAAAACTAAACAATAAATTGTTTAGTTTTTTGTTTTTAGTTTTTAACAAGTAATTTAAAATAATCTTGAATTTTACAAGATTTTTATTATAAATCTAATAGTAATTTATAATGAAAATATTATGAAAAAAGTTATGACTATAGTTTGAACTCGTCCTGAATTAATAAGACTAAGTGAAACTATAAAGCTTCTTGATAAATTAACAAATCATACTTTTGTTCACACAGGACAAAACTTCACTACTCATTTACATGATCAATTTTTTAAAGATTTAGATTTAAGACTTCCTAATTATCAATTAAACAAAGAATGAAAATCAGGATTTGAGTTTATTTGAAATATGTTTATAGAAATTGAAAAAATCATAGAAAAAGAAAAACCTGAAGTTATTTTAGTATTATGAGATACAAATTCATGTCTTAGTGCATATGTAGCTAAAAGAAAGAAAATTCCAGTTTTTCATATGGAAGCTGGTAATAGATGTTATGATGAAAATGTCCCTGAAGAAACAAATAGAAGAGTAGTAGATTCTGTATCTGAATTTTTACTTCCATATACACAAAGAAGTAGAGAAAATTTACTATCTGAATGATATCACCCATCAAAAATAATTGTAACTTGAAATCCAATTACTGAAGTAATAGAAAAATATATCAAAAATATATGAAAAAGAGAAATTAAAAAAGACTATATTCTTGTCACTCTTCATAGAGATGAAAATGTTACAAATAAACAAAATCTTGAAAATATAACTAATGCACTTAATGAATTATCAAGTAAATATAAGATTATACTTTCTGTTCATCCAAAACTAGAAGAAATGCTTACAAAATTTGATATTAAACTAGAAAAAAGTATAGAACAAAGTAAACCTTTCACTTTTAAAAAATTTTTAAATTTAGAAAAATATGCAACTTGTGTATTAACTGATAGTTGAACAGTGCCTGAAGAATGTTGTATTTTAAAAACTCCATGTGTACTTCTTAGAACATCTACTGAAAGACCAGAATTACTTGAAAATAATTCAATGATACTTAGTTGAATAACAAAAAATGAAATACTTACATCTATGGAAGTAGCTTTAAATACAAACATATGAGAAATTCCAAATGATTATAAAGATACAAATGTATCTCAAAAAATAGTAAAATTATTACTTAGACATATTTAATATTTAAAATAAAAAAATGCAATTAGATTTCAATAATAAAAGAATACTTATAACTGGTTGAACTGGTTCTTGGTGAAATGAACTTACAAAACAACTACTTGAAAAATATAATCCAAAAGAAATAATTATTTATTCTAGATGAGAATTAGCTCAAGTAATGATGTCTAGAAAATTTAACGAATACAAAAATATAAAATACATGATAGGTGATGTAAGAGACTTAACTAGAATTACAGAATGCATGAAAAATGTAGATTTTGTATTTCATCTTGCAGCATTAAAACATGTTCCAGTTTGTGAAGATTATCCAGAAGAAAGTGTAAAAACAAATGTAACATGAACTGAAAATGTAGTAAAAGCAGCAAAAATAAACAATGTAAAAGTTGTAATTGATGTTTCTACAGATAAAGCATGTAATCCTATAAATGTATATTGATCTTGTAAATCACTTTGAGAAAAATTAATGATACAAGCAAATGATGAACACTCTGAAACAAAATTTGTATGTATAAGAGCATGAAATGTGATGTGAACAAACGGTTCTATAATTCCATTTTTTAAAGATTTATTAAAAAATACTACTAGAGAATTACCTATAACTGATATTTGAATGACTAGGTATTTTATGACCTTACAAGAAGCTATATGACTTATATTTAAAGCAACTGATAATTGTTTTGGTTGAGAAATATTTGTAACTAAAATGCCTGCTTGTAAAATAATAGATCTAGCAAAAATTTTATCAAATCATTACAATAAAGAACTTAATTACAAAGTAGTTGGAATAAGACCTGGTGAAAAACTACATGAAGAACTAGTTTCTGAATATGAAGCGGTAAATACTGTAGAAGATGAGAACTTTAGAATCATACTTCCTATGACTAAAAAACTTGATGAAAAATACAAAAATCATCCAAAAATGAAAGAAGAAAAATATACTTCAAATGACATATTAATGAATGAAATTGAAATTAAAAACATGTTAAGTGATGGTTGATTTCTTAATGATTAAAAGTTATATGACTAAAACTTATATAGTTCATTCTCATGAGCTAAATGAATTTTGAAATCCAAAACAAGAATATAAAAGCAGATTAGATAAATTAGTTTTGTTATTAAAAAATGATTTTAATGATAGAGTAAATATTATTTTAACTTGAGGTAAAGCAACTAAATGAGTTGATTTTAGACATTGTGATGCTTGATTTGAATATTTAACTAATTTATGAATAGAAAAAGAATTAATTTTTAGAGAAAAAGATGTTCACTGAAGCATAGAGACAGTTTGAGAATGAATTTTTGCAATTAGAGATTATTTTGAATTAATAAATAATTCAAATATTATTAATTTAATTTCAAGCGATTATCATAAAAAAAGAATTCTTGAAATACAAAAATTTATTTTATGAAAACAATTATCTTCTAAACTAACATTTTCTTGAGTTGATAAAATTATACATGGTAATTTAACTAGAACTATAGAACAAGAAGAAAATAGCTTAAATGCATTTTTAAATACTTTTAAATGAATTAATTCATGAGATATAAATAGTATAGAAAATAGACTATGGAAAGATCATCCTCTTTATAAAAATCATCCTTCAAATCCATATAATATATAAATATAAAATTATGCTAAATGAATCAAAAATACTCATAACTTGATGAACATGAAGACTATGAAAAGCATGTAAAAAGATATTTCCAAATGCAATATATCCTACTAGAAATGATATGGATATAAATAATAGCGAAATGATAAAAGATTTTATATCACTTCATAAACCTGAAATAGTTATACACTTAGCTGCACTTGCTTCTATTCCTAAATGTGAAGAAAACAAAACTTTAGCTTGGAATACAAATGTAATTGCTACTAGAAATATAGTTGAAATTGCTAAAAAAGTTTGAGTGAAAAAATTTATATATTTACAATCAGCTTGTATTTTTAGTTGAGAAGATGATTTTATGTATGATGAAGATAGTATTCCCTCTCCAAAACATTATTATTGAATGACTAAATTAATTGCTGAAGAAATAATAAAATCATACAATAATGATGATTTTCAAACTATTATAGCTAGAACAAATTTCACTACTATGCCTTGGGAATATCCAAAAGCTTTTACAGATAGATTTTGAACTTATTTATTTGCTCAATGAGTGGTAAAATGAATTAAAGAAATAATAGAATCTGAAACTAAACTTCCAATCATTCACATATGTTGAGACAAAGAAATATCAATGTATGATTATGCAAAACTCGGATGAAGTAATGTAGAAAAAATTACTTTAGAAGAGTATTCTTGAATATGACTTACTAGAAAAATGTCACTTACAACAAAATATTGGCATACTTATAAAATAGAAGATAGTAATTTTAATGATAATTAATAAAAAATATGAAAAAATTACTTGTAAAAATAATAAATTTTGTTCTAAATAAAAAATCTAATGATAGTTGGCATGAAGATTTTATTGTACACTTAGGTAAAATATTAAAACCTAATGTATATGTTGAACTTTGACTTTATAAATGTGAATTATTTAATAGAATGATTCCTTATTCTAATAAATTAATATGAGTTGATTTAAGCTCTGAACCTTGAAAATTTATGAAAAAATCAAAAAAAACATCTTTTATGAATATGATGACTGATGATTATTATGATATAATAAAAAATAGTTGAATAAAAATTGATATGTTATTTATTGATGCTAATCATTCTAAAGAATCAGTAAAGAAAGATTTTGAGAATTACTTTAATCTAGTTTCTGATAATTGAATAATTTTGTTACATGATTGATTTCCAAAAAATGAAGAATATACTCAAGCTGGATATTGTTGAGATTGATATATTGCAATTGAAGAATTGACTAAAAATAAAGATGATTATGAAATGATGACAATACCTTTACATCCTTGATTAACTTTGTGTAGAAAAAGAAGTAAACATTTACCTTGGTAATATAAAATATTAATATGCAAAATAAAATCCTAAACTTCAAACCTAAATATTCAATAGTTTGTCTAATATATAAAAGTAATGAGTGGTTAGATTTCGTATACAACCAAGTTATTAAATATACAGACTTTGAAGATACTGAATTTTTCTTTATTGCAAATAATGCAACTGATGAAGTAAAAGAATACTTAAAAAATAATTATATACCTCATTATGTATATGATTCAAATGAAGAACAAAAATCAGAATGGTATATAAATAATGTTTATAGATGATATAATTATTGAGCTGAAATGGCTAAATGAGAATTTTTGATTTTTATTAATTCAGATATGACATTTTCACCAAATTGGTTAGAAAATTTAATATCAAAATATAATTGAAAAAATTGTATTGCATCTAGACTAATTGAGTCATGAAAATTTAGCTCATGAAAATATTGATTAGAAAAAAATTTTTGAACAGAATTTTTTAATTATGAAGAAGAAAAATTTATAAATTATTCTAACTCTTTTAAAGAAAATTGAATATGTAAAAATTGATGATTATATATGCCTCTTTTTATTAATAAAAAAGATTTTTTCGATGTATGAGCCTATCCAGAATGAAATATATTAGAGTGAAGCGATATAAATAAACCAATAATTGCAAAAAAGTGAGAAAAAATATCATTTACATGAGATGAAGCATTAATTGAAAAATTAAGAATTAATTGAATTGAACATATGACATCTTTTGATTCAATTATTTATCATTTTCAAGCATGAGAATTATCATATAATAAATTAAATAGTGTAGATAATAAATTAAATATTTGTATTTACAATGACTTAGTTGAATGAACAATGTGAGAAAAAGTATTATGGAATTATTTAATAGATAAATTACCATGAAACGTTTTTTGAATTGATAAAAAAATAGTTTGAGAGAATTGAGTTTTAGAAGAAAAAGCAAATGAATATTTACAAAAAAATCATCCTAATACTGATATTATTATTCAAAATGCTACATTCATTTCGAAAATGAATAATAATATACCTACATTTTCTTACCTTCAAGATGACATAAGAAAAATGTGACAAAATACAATATTTCAAGAAAATAATTTAAAAAAATCAGAGTTAATAGTAACAAATTCAATTTATACAGCTGAATCATACTCTGAATTTGATTCAGAAATAATACCTATTTGAGTTAATAATGAACTTTTTAAAGTAAAAGACAAAGAAAAAATAAGAAAAGAATACAATTTACCAGAGTGAATTATATGAATTTTTGTTTGAAGTTTATCTGATACAAAATGATGGAATGAAATAGAAAAAATAATAAAAACAAATAATAATGTAAATCATTGGATAGTAATAAGTAAGTATGATGAAATATATACTTTTGAAAAAGTAAGTTTTTTTTCAAAAATAGATCAACAAAAATTGTCTGATTTATTAAATTGTGCTGATTTCTTTATATTATGATCAAAAGTTGAAACTCAATGTTTGGCCGCATTAGAGGCAGCTCTTTGTAACTTACCTATAATAATGAGAAATATTTGAATTTTTAGAGAATTTAGTGATTTAGAAAAAAATTATATATGAGAATTTTCTGATAATTTTAATGAGTCTATTAATAAAGTAATATTAAATATTGGTAAATATAAACCAAGAGAAACAATTATTAATAAAAATTTAGATATAGATTGAATGATAAACAATTGGATAAAATTAATTTCAAGATTCATCATATTAAAAAAACAAAATAATTCTTTATTAAATAATAAAATAATAAAAAATAAATTAAGTACAAAAATAGAATTGTTTATAAGATTAAAATTATTATGAAAATTTTGATTACAAAATTTAACTCTTAAGATGTTTTTAAATATAAATAATTATAAATATTTATTCAAGATAATATTGAAAAAAATATGAATAAAAAAATAGTTACGATAGTACCATTTGAATGACATTTAGATATTAAATTTTTTAATAAAGATATAATACAAATTTGATTAACATTTATTAAAGAAAAGTGATTCGATTCAGAGTTTTGGACAATAAATAAAGACATTAAAAAAAATAATTTTGTTTATGAAAATCAAAAATGGGTTTGATATAAAAATATTATTTCTATTTTTTTTAAATTAATATTTTATTCTAGAAAAATAAACTTACTTCACCTATATCACATATCTAGATATTCGTATATACTTTGATTAACATATAAAATATTAAATCCAAAGTGAAAAATTTATATAAAGACTGATATTTCTGTAAATAATTTCAATGGCAAGAAAATAAAAAATATAAATAAATATTTATTAATTTTTTTTTATTCTTTTACAGATTATATATGATTTGAGGATAAAGAAATTTTAAATTTCATGAAAAATAAATATAAATCTTATTGATTTAAATTTATTTTTATACCTTCTTGAACTATTAAAATTAGTAATTATATATGATTAAATAGTAAAGATAATATAATCTCTTTATGTTGAAGATTTTGAGCTGAAGAAAAAAATTATGAATTATTATTAAATACATTAGATAAATACGATATTTCATTTTTAGAATGATGGAAAATTCAATTAATATGAGATATGAATATTGAATTTAGAAAAAAATTAGAAAATTTACTAGAAAAAAAGAAAGAATTAATAGATATAATTAAAATATGTTGATTTGTATATAAAAAAAGTGAATTATATGAATTATTATATAAATCTAAAATTTTTATACATACAGCAAATTCTGAATGAGAGCCAAATGTTCAATTCGATGCTATGTTTTGTTGAAATTATATGTTAAGTACAAATGTATGAACAATAAAACAAAATTATCAAAAAAAATATTCTAATTTTTTTGAAATTAATAATTGTAAATCTTTATATTTAAGCTTTAAGAAAGTAGTTAACTTAAATAAAAATTTAGATATAAGCAACTATAATAAAATACAACAGCACTGTTTAAATAACTTTATTTGGGAAAAATCACTTGAAAATATATTAAATAAATTTTAATTATAAAATAATGTTTAATCCAAAAGTAACAATAATAATACCAGTTTATAACTGATCTAATTATATATGAGAAGCTATTGAAAGTGCTCTAAAACAAACATATAGTAATATAGAAATACTTGTTATAAATGATTGATCTAATGATATGTGAGCAACTGAAAAAATTGCTCTTTCTTTTGGTGATAAAATAAATTATATTTATAAAAAAAATGGTTGAGTAGCATCAGCTCTAAATTTATGAATAGAAAAAGCAACTTGAGAATATATTTCTTGGCTTAGTCATGATGATTTATATTATCCAAATAAAATAGAAGAAGAAATAAAAATTTTAGACTGATTAGAAGATAAAAATAGTGTTATTTACTGAAATATTGACATTATAAATAATATATGAGAAATAACTCAAAATAATATATTATATTTAAATGTTATAAATGATGATAACTTTTTATTTAATTTACTTACAAAACATTTAATTAATTGATGTACTCTTTTAATACCTAAAAAAATATTTGAGATATTATGATGATTTGATAATAATTTAAAAACAGTTCAAGATTATGATATGTGGTTTAAAATGTATAAAATTATTAAATTCAAAAAAATAAATAAATCTCTGATAAAATCAAGGCAACATAATGAGCAAGATTCTAGAAATCCTGAGAAATTTATATTGATGATGAAAGAAGAATATCAAGTATATTGAAATTTTATAAAAGATATTTGAATGAAAAAAATATATAATAGTTATGATTGAACTATATTTTGATTTATAAAAGATTTTATTTTAAAACTATATTTTAAAATTCATATAATTTTACCTGTATTTATTCTTATATGAAAATTTAATTATTGAAAAAAATTAATATCAAAAATAAGATGAAGTCTATAAACTTCATCTTATTTTTATATATTCATTATAAATTTTATCTGATATAATATCCCAAGTATAATTATTTTTAACTGTATCATATCAATTTTGTTTTATATTTTCCAAATCTATTATTTTTCATGTAATAAATTTAATGATAATATTTTTTAATTCCTCTGAATTTTCTTTTTCTATTAAAAATCAATTTATTCAATCTTTTATAATATCTTCAGGTCATCAACACTTAGTGGAAATTACTGGTACTTTTGATACTAATGCTTCAATTATAGTAATTCAAAATCATTCAGTTCTACTAGGTAGTATAAATAAATTACTTGTTTTATATTCTTTTATTAATTCTTTTCAAACAATTTTTCATCTAAATAGAATATATTTTTCTAAATCATAATTCTTAACTAATTTTTTATAATCATTTTCTTGATATCAATATCAAACAATATGAAATTGAAGTTTATTCTTTTCCAATAATTCTCTATCTATTTTATTTATAGATTCTATAAATATATCTATTCATTTAGTCCATTCTAATCTTCAGACAAATAATACTTTAAATATATTATCTAATTTTTTAAATTTAACTTCTTCAAATTCTTCTATATTAACTCAATTTCAAATTATAGATATATTTTTATTTATATTTTTATATTTTAAAAAATTATTTCAAGATCATATTAAAATATCATATTTTATCTGAGTTAATAAAAAATTTTCTATAAAATAATATAAATTTTTTTCTCATTTATCTAATAAATTAGTTCAATGAGAAACTCATATTATAGGAATTTTTAGAAACAGTGATGATATTTTTCAACATAATAATCATAAAAAAGCATGTGCATGAATTAAATCATATTTTTTAACTTTATTTTCTTTTATAACTCTTAATGTTATACTAAAAATAGATAAAATTCTTTCAAAAAAATTAAAAAATAATTTAGGTCTACCACATCTTATAATTTTTAATTTTCAATCAAATAAAGTTTCATCTTTAAAATATATTTTATCATCATCTCATTTTAAGGCTCTGACAAATAAATCTATTTCACAATCATGATTTTTTATAAGTTTTTCACATATATTTTTTACATGTACTTGTCATCATCATACAATTGGGTCCCAAGCATCTATAATCATTGCTATTTTCATAAAACTTTTTTATAAATATCTAAAGTTTTTTCTATATTTTTCTCCCAATTAAATTCTTTTTTTGGAATTTTAATAAATATATTATTTTTAAAATTAATTACTTTTTTAACTATATCTGATATATTTCACGCTTCTATGAAATTTATATTTCATGATGCTACTTCTGGAATTGCTGATACTTCAGTAGTTATCAAATTTTTTTCAAGAGCCGAAACTTCTGCAATTGCAAATCAAAATCATTCAACAAGTGATGGAATTATTACAAAATCAGATAATAATATATAATTTGGTAAAAGACTGTTTAAAATACCTGGGATAAGAATAATATTATCTCTTATTTCTAAATCATCAATTAGATTTTCTATTTTAATAATTGGATTATTAGAACTATGTGGAACAATCAAAAGAGCTTTAAATTCAGGAACTTTTTTAATTATTTCAGGAATAGCTTTTATATAATATTCTAATCATTTTGAAATCCCTGGCCTACCATAAAAAAGTCATACATAATTATTTTGAAGTCCTAAATCTTTTCTTAATTGAGAATATTTTTGATTATCAAAATTATCTCTATTCCAAAAACTATAATCAATTCAATTATAAACAGTAATAAGTTTAGAATCATCTAATCAAAAACTTATCCTAAGAGAATTTTTTGTATAATTCGAAACACATATATATTTTTCATATGGAAATTTAAAAATAAGTGATTCAAATAATTTAAAAAAGAATCATTTCCATCACATAAATTTATACCACAATTGTCAAAAAATTTCATGGACAGTTAAAATTACTTTTTTTCATGCAATAAATCAAATTATAGATGATGGTATTGCTGAATTATATGTTGTCGTATGAATTAAATCAACTTTTTTTGCTAATTTAATTCATTTAAAAATAGAAAAAATCATAAAATCATATCTATTATTTCAAACTCTATATATTTCTATATTTCCATTTTTTTCATATTTTTTCAATGATTTATCATATTTTGAAGTCAAAATAACTATATCATTTCATGCAGAAGTTAATCTAGAAATAATATTTTCAAAAAGTATTTCAACACCTCATATATGAGGATTATATAGATCTAATATAAAAAGTATTTTCATAATTATTTATTATTTATTATTTATATGGTGGAATATATGATATAAATTAAATTATATTTAACCAAATATATTCCTCATTATTTTTGTTTTGTATTTTTTCCATATTAACTATTATAAAATTTCCAAGCATTTTTTAAACTATCTTGCAAAGAAGTTTTTGCTTCCCATCATAAAATTGATTTAGCTTTACTTGGATTACAATAAAATTCTGCTATATCTCATGATCTTCTTGATGCAATCTTGAAAGGTATATCTTTTCATATTGCTTTTTTAGAAGCTTCCAAAATTTGCAATACACTTACTCATTTTCATAATCATAAATTAAAATCATCTATGAATCCAGAAAAATCTAAATTTTCAATTAAATCATAGGCTTTTAAATGACCATCTATTAAATCAACTACATCTATATAATCTCTAACTCAAGTACCATCTATAGTTTCATAATCATCACCAAATACATTTAGATATGGTAATTCTCAAATTGCTACTTTCATTATAAAAGGTAATAAATTGTTTGGAATTCATTCTGGATTTTCTCATATAAGTCAACTTGGGTGAGCTCAAATAGGATTGAAGTATCTTAAATTTATAACATTGAATCAAGAAAACTTAGATAAATCATTTAATATTTTTTCAATTAAATATTTAGTTGTTGCATAAGTGTTTGTTGTTTCTCATATTTTTTGAGTTTCAACATATGGTATTTCATTATCAAAATTATAAACAGTTGCACTACTTGAAAATATAATATTTTTTACACTATATTCGTGCATAAGTTCAAATAATCTCAAACTACCTACTACATTGTTATCAAAATAATGAAGTGGTTTTTCACAACTCTCACCCACAGCTTTTAATCAAGCAAAATGCAATACTCAATCAAACTTATATTTTTCAAAAACTTGGTTTAATTTTTCTTTATCTCTTAAATCTAATTCATAAAAATCTGGCTTATATCCTAATATTTCTCAAATACTTCTATAAGTTGATAGACAAGAATTGTCTAAGTTGTCTACAATTACTGTTTTATATCCTGCTTGTTCAAAAGCTACAACTGCATGACTTCAAATATATCAGATTCAACCAGTTATTAATATAATTTTTTTATTCATATACATAGTTATTATTTATTTTTGTAATTTTATTTAAAAAAATGATTTTTTCAAAACATATTTTTTGATTAAAAATTTAATTAATGTTATAATTAAGATAATTATTTATAAATAAATTAAAAATATGAATTATTTAATTTGATGAAGTATAAATTCTGGTAAATTAGAATTTGTAAATGAATTAATAAAAGAATGAAAAGTAAAACCTGAAGATGTTTTCCAATGAGATATTTTAAGAAGAGAATTATATGATAGTTTAAGTGAAGAAGAAAAAGAAACATTATTTCCTAGAATGCATAGGATTTTTTCAAAATGAGAAAAATGAATAAATATAATTCAAGAAACTTGAGTAGAAAAATATTTAGAAATTGAAAGAGCAGAATCAAGAGTTGTTTATGAAAGAAAAATTAAACCACTTATAGATTCAATGAGTGAAGATACTAAAAGAGTAATAGTTTGAGTACAATTATTACCAGAATTTATAGAACCAGAAGTTAAAAATAATCCAAATCTTAAAAGTATTTTTTTAATTAGAGATAATGTTGAAGACATACTTAGAAGAGAGGAAGAATATGCACAAGAATCTCAAAATCAAAGAAATTATATAAATTCTCTTAGTGCAAATACTATTGAAAACTGAGAAGCTTCAAATCAATATTTATTACATGCATTAGCTAAAGCAAAATATGGTGAAATGATTAGAAATGAATTAGAAAAATTATGATTAAATTCTATAGTACTAAATACAACTATAGATTTCAATTCAAGAATACTTTGATTAGTTTGAAAATTATAAAAATAGCCTCGGCTATTTTTTTTTATATTTAAAAAGCATTTTATAATAAGCTTGTATTAGGTATTTAAAAGGATATAATAAAACACTATTGCATAGTAAATTTTGAGTAAGTAGTTTTTCTACAAGCTCTTTAGTAAGAATAACCTGAAAATAATGATAGAAAATACCGAAAATACGAATGAAATAAAAGTGAATAATGAGAATAATAAAGAAATAAATATTGCATATCTTATACTTGTGCATCGTCTACCTAAACAATTTAAAAGATTGTTTAAATCAATTTATAATCCAAATAACTATTATTTAATCCATATAGATAAAAAAGCTAGTAAAGATTTACACAAAGAGGTAACAAATTTTATAAGTGATTTTGAAAATACTTTTATTTTAGAAAGTGAAAGTATAGTTTGGTGATGATATAGTATGGTAAATGTAGAACTAAATGGAATAAAAAAATTATTAAATTTATGATTAAATTGGGATTTTTTTATAAACTTAAGTGGTCAAGATTTCCCTCTTAAAACTCAAAAAGAAATAAATAATTTTTTATTTCAAAATAAAGATAACAATTATATAAAAGTATCTAATCAAATAGTAGAAAGACCTGATACAATGAATAGAATACAAAATTATTTTATTGATAATTGAAATTATGTATATGAAGTTTCTAATGAAAAAAGAGATTTCTTAAAAGACACTATTCCCTATATTTGATGACAATGGATGATTTTAAATAGAAATTGTTGTGAATTTATTTGTAACTCACTAGAAACAAAAAAATTTACAGATTATTATATAAATACACTGATTCCTGATGAGTCATTTTTTCAAACTCTACTTATGAATACATCATTTGATTGAAATATAATAAATGATGATAAAAGAGCTATAATTTGGGTAAATGATGGAGATATAAAACTTAGACCAAAAACATTTAAAAAAGAAGATATAAATTTTTTATCTTTAAAAAATAATTTATTTGCTCGTAAATTTGATGATAATGAAGATTCTGAAATAATTGATTTTATAAAACAAAATTTTAATAAAAAAGTAATAGCTTAAGCTATTACTTTTTTATTAATTTCATGACTAAATTAAATCAAATATAAACAATTAAAAATGAAATAAATGTAGTTAAAAGTATAAAATTTTTTTGTTCTATTTTTAAAAAATCATTTATTATTGGTATAAAAATAATAAAAAATAATGAGATAATTGATATATCTAAATAATAATTTTCTCTATAATCTATTTTAAAATCAGATATTTTTAAATGATCTAATACAAATAAAAGAAAAAATAATAAGTAAACAAGTGAAATAATAATAAAATGATAATACAAACTAAATAAAAATAATACAAAAAATATTATAAATAATATCTTAAAATATATATTATAATTTTTTCTAAAAAATTTTTCTAGATTTAAATAACTAAGTAAATAATAAATAATTCAGATAAAAAAACTATAAAAACTTAGAGCAAAAAATGAAGAATATATTTTAATATCAAATCAAAATATATATGAAAAAATAAACAAGAAAAATGTTAAAATTCAAAAATAAAATAGATTATCATAATTTATTTTAAAAACTATGAAAAAACTATAAAATAAAAGTAATAAAAAACTTGTTATATCAAAAGAAACAAAGTATGAAATAATAGAAATAGTAGTAAAAATAAGTATTTTTTGAAACAATTTAATTTTTTGAAAATAATTTGAAAAAATGTATTTTAGAGGTAAAATCAGGACTCAATAAATTATAAAAATCAAATACAAAAACTCTATATGAAAAAAGCTTCACATAGACAATGTAAATAAAAAAAGAAAACAGAATAAAAAGTATATTTTTACAAAAATTCAATCATTCATTTTTTTGTATTTAATTTTAATAATTTATATTTAAAATAAACTTAAAAAATTACTTAAATAGTATTGACTTTTATTATATTTATTTTATAATTATGTCAATACTTAAATATTATATATAAAATATATGGATTTAATACAAAAAATAAAGGAAATTAAAAATTTAATTAGTACAAAATTATCTAAATTTAAAAAAGCAGAAATTATTATAGCAACTTGATTTGCTATAATTTCTCTTGTTATTTTGTATTCTTATTTTTTATCATGAAACGAAAATACTAGAGATGCAAAAAGATATGTAGATTTATTAAAAATAAAAGATGAGTTAAAAATATATTATTCAAAAAACAAAACCTATCCTCTACCAGATGATGCTGTAAGTATAACTGCAAGTGGAAACATACTAACATATCAATGAAATGCTGGAGAAGAAGTATTTAAAGCACTTGGTATTGAAACTATAAATGATCCTAAAAAAAGTAAATTATTTAATTATTTAAATTATTATACTTATGCTACTGATGAAAAAAAACAATCTTTTCAACTTATGGCATTTTATGAATCAAACAATGATGAAAAATATAAACCAATTAGCGATAGAATTCCTTTTAATTTATGAGATAAAGTTGGTATAGCAATAGAAAATAATTCTTCTAGACCAATTCAAGAAACTAAATTATGAGTTGATGTTTTAACTACTCTTGATTCATACAGTATATACAATGATAATGAAAATATTTTAACTTGAGATAAATTAAATCTAAAAATATTTGTATCAAAATTACCTATTTCAACGGCAACTTCTTGTCTAGAAATAAAAAATGCTTGATGGAATGTAAGTGGTTTTTATTATATAAATCCTCTTGCAACATCTACAATTTCAAATAATAGTAAAAGTTTAAAAGTTTTTTGTGATATGGAAAATGATTGAGGTTGATGGACTAGAATTTATTATAAAAAAGGAAAAAATACATGTTTTAATGATGAAAATATTTATACTAAAGCAATAATAGAAAAAATATTTACTCGTGATTTTGCAGTAAGTGATAAAACTGATTCTATTAAAAGTGAATGATCTTGGATTCTAAAAAATATAGAATTTAATGATACATTATACGATAGACAAAAAATGGTAAATGTAGCAAATTGTAAAACTCCTGCATGAACTCCTTGGGATATGACTTATGATCAATGATATGTTTCTTTAAAAGGGACACTTTCTACTCTTTGATCTTGGCAAAAAATGTTTTCTTGATGTGATTTTTATAAAAACATTTGAGAAGAACATGTTGTTTTTAATATAGGATGAATGAATCAATATTGAATGACTTGAGAATTTATACATACTTTATGTAATAATTATTCAGGAAAAGATAATTCAATAACTTCAAGATGGGATTGGGACAATACAAGAGTTATTTGGGTTAGATAATTTCTAATTTTAAAAAAATGGTGAAAAATATATCCATAGTTATCCCTGCATATAAAGAAGAAGGAAATATTCCTTTTGTTTATTTAGCATTAAAAAAAATATTATCAAGTATAAGTGAAAAATATGATCATGAAATCATTTTTGTAAATGATTGAAGTAGTGATAATACTTGGGAAGAAATACTAAAGATAGCTAAAAATGATAAAAAAGTAAAAGGGATTAGTTTAAGTAGAAATTTTTGACATCAACAAGCACTTACTGCATGATATATGGAAGCAAGTGGTGATTTAATAGTGAGTATGGATGCTGACATGCAAGATCCTCCTATACTTATTTTAAAGATGGTAAAAGAATGGGAAAAATGATTTGAAACAGTGTATGCTAGAAGAATACAAAGACATGATAAATTTCTAAAAAAATATAGTGCTATTATTTATTATAAATTATTATCAAAATTTTCAGATACAAAAATACCTAGAGATGTTTGAGATTTCAGACTTATAGATAAAAAAGTATTAAATGCATTTAAAAAATTAAAAGAAAAAGATAGATATATAAGAGGTATGTTTGCATGGATGTGATTCAAAACATCTTTTGTAGACTTTGAGAGACCTGAAAGAACTATTTGAGATACTTCATATACTTGGTCAAAAATGATTAAGTTAGCAATGGATGGAATACTAAATTTTTCAACTATTCCTCTAAAACTATGAGCTATAATATGATTTTTCTTAATCATATTATCAAGTATTTTTTTCTTATATGTAAGTTATGATTTTTTTATAAATGGTACAGATTACCCTCTTTATAAATGGATAAACATAGTTTTATTATGATTTATGTGATTATTATTCATTTTTATGTGGATACTTTGAGAATATATTTGAAGAATATATAATGAAACTAGAGAAAGACCACTTTACATAATTTCAGAAAAAAAGAATTTTACTAAAAAAATATGAAAAAAATCTTAATACTAAATTATGAATACCCACCTCTATGAGGATGAGCTTGAGTTGTAAGCAAAGAATATGCAGAGTGATTAGCAAAGTTATGAAACGAAGTAACTGTAGTTACCACTTGGTTTGACTGAGAACAAGAAATAACTCAAAATAATAATCTTAAAATAATCAGATTAAAATCTATTAGAAAGAAAGCATTTCAATCAAATCCAATTGAAATGCTTTCTTGGGCATTTAAAAGCACCATATTTTTAAAATCATATTTAAAAACAAATAGTTTTGATATAAATATAGCTTTTTTTAGTATACCTGGATGAATAGTAGCAAAATATTTAAAAGAAAAATATAATCTAGATTATATTATCTCTACCCATGGTCATGATATACCTGGATTCTACCCTGAAGTTATGAAAAAATTTCATATACTTACGAATTGGTATACAAAAGAAATATGGGAAAAAGCTAAAAAGATACTAATTTTAACTAGTGATATGAAAAAATTGGCTGATAACTTTTGAGAAAAAAGCAAAAATATAATACTTCCAAATGGTTGTTATAGTGATTTTTTTTATCCTGATAATAGCAAAAGAAAAGATATATTTAGTATTATTTTTGTTTGAAGATTGGTCAATCAAAAAGATCCATTTACTATGCTTGAAGCTATAAAAATATTGAAAAAAAATAGTGATAATTTCATAGTAAATATAGTTTGAGATGGACCACTAAAGAAAAAAATGCAAGATTTTGTAAATAAAAATAATTTAGAAAAAAATATTGTTTTTTCAGGTTGGGTTTCAAAAGAAAAAATAAAAAATTATTATCAAAGTAGTCACATACAAATATGTAGTTCAAAAGTTGAAGCTATGAGTATAGCTATACTTGAGTCACTTTATAGCTGAGTTTATATATTATCAACTCCAATAAGTTGAAATAATGATATGATTGAAAAAAATATAAATTGAGATTTTTTTGATATCTGAGATTATAAAGAACTAGCAAATAAATTGATTAATTTAAATAAAGAATATAATAAAATAAAAATAAAAAAAGATTATATAATAGAATTAAAAAATAAATATTCTCGGGATAAGATAGTTTATGATTTAAACAATATAATTAAAAATGTCTAGAAAAATACTACATATAATTGATAATTTGTGACTAGGAGGTGCTCAAATTGTTGTTAAATGAATATTTGAAAATCAAGTTTCAAACAATGATATTTTTTTATTTTCTGTAAGAAAAACTCAAATAACTACAGAAATAAATCATCAAAATATAGTTCAAAACAATTGTGTATTTAAATATAGTTTTCCTATATTTAAATTAAAAAAAATAATTAAGGATAATAATATAAATATCCTTCATTGTCATCTGGCTAAATCTCAAATAATTTGAGGTATTTTAAAAACTTTATTTTTTCCAGATTTAAAATTGATTTTTCATGAACATTGAGAAATATTTGAAAACTGAAAAATATATCCTTTTTTTATGAATTTATTTAAAAATAAAATAAATTTATTTATAGCAGTTTCAAATTTAACAAAAGAAAAAATATTATACAAAACAAAAATCGATTCTTATAAAATAAATATTTTATATAATTTTGTTGATTTAAATAAATTTAAAAAAATATCTATTTCAAATAAAAATGAATATAGATCAAAATACAATTTATCAAATGATGATTTTGTTTTATGATTTGCTGCTAGACTTATAGAAAGAAAATGATGGTTTGAATTTGTAGAAGCTGCGAAAATTTTGAGAGATAAATGATATGAATTTAAGTTTTTAATTGCTTGAGATTGAATTGATAAAGAAAAAATAATAAAATTTATAAACAAAAATAAACTAGAAAATAATATTAAAATGATTTGATATATAAAAGATATGAATATTTTTTATAATATGATTGATATATTTGTATTTTCAAGTCATTGGGAGCCTTTGTGACTAACTTGAATAGAAGCCAATGCTGCTTCTTGTTCACTTATAGCATCAGATATACCTTGATTAAATGAAATTATAGTAAACAATGTAAATGCTATGTTATTTAAAAAAGAAGATGCATTTGATTTATCTTGAAAAATAGTTGAAATGTATGAAGAAATAGATGTAAAAAATGAATTAATTAAATCATCATTAAAAGAAGTAAAAAAATATAGTTTAGATAAATATATAGATAAATTAAATGAAATTTATAATCAAATATAAAAAAATAGCTTAAGCTACTTTTTTATTGGTTTTCACATACAAAAACATTTGGAAAATAATTATCAACTGGATGAGCATATACAAAAATTCTATATTGAACTATTCATATATCTCATGATATGTTTTTACAATTTACATTTAAATATTCCATAACTTTTTTATCAACTAAATCTCTGTTATTTCATATTACTATAACTTTTTTATATCTAGAAATTAAATTAAAAAAATCCTCATTTTGATTCAAAAACTTTTTATCAGTTTTTCTAAAATTATATACTTCAACGAGTTTAGTACTAAATTCCTTATTTGTATAGAAAATTATTTTTTTTCATTTATTTTTTTCTAAATATTTAGATAAATAATAATTATCATCCCAATTTAATCAACCATCTGGAAGTCTAACTATTGGTGAATTAAGAAAATTTTTAAATATATAATCAAATGCTTTATAATTATCTGGTTGTGCTGCTCTAAAGTGCAATCTACTTCCCTCTATATTTTCCCAATTTGTTTGAGAAGTTTTTGTAAAAGGTTTTACTTCAAGCATATTTGGAAATTGAAATGGTATAAAAAGCAGTGTTGATAATATAAGGATCAAATATTTTTTCTCACTTTTATTATTAAAAATAAGTCTCCAAGTGTAAAATATAAAAATACTTATATAAATAATAAATATAGCTGAGATAAGAGAAATATATCTAAAATCTTCATATCTATTAAAAAAATATAATGAAAAAATAAGAGGTATAAAAATAGAAAAAACTAGAAATAAATATAAGTAAAAATTTTTCTTAAAATTTATAAAAAATAGACTAATAAGTAAAAATATCAAAGAAAATCCAATATTAAAATGATTAGTTAAATGATATAAATATATTTTTTCTGGTTTAAAAAAATCTATTTTTAATTTTACTTGCTCTTGTATTCAAAAAGGCATTTTAAACAAATCTATTATTCATATTGCATTTAAAATAAAAATAATTGATATTAAAAAAAATGTTATATATATATAGTAATATTTTTTAAAACTATAAATTTGAAGTATTCATATAAAAAATACAACTAATAAAAGTGGTAATAAAACTATAATTGTTCAATGTAATTCAATCAATCAAAATATAAAGAATATAGTTGATAATAATACATAAATTAATTTTATTTTTTTATCTTTTATAAATAAAAATCTATATAATAAATAAAATAATCATAAACATAAAATGATTAAAAAAATATATGCTCTTAAAAATCAAGAAAAATATAAAATTACATCATTTACACTATAAATATACATGGAAATAAGTCATATTATCCTATTTTCAGTAATTTTTATACTTATAAAATAAATTAAAAACATACCGAAAAATCCAGCTAAAGCAACTGGTAATCTAGAAGAAAATTCTGATAATCAAAATAATCTTTGAGAGTAACTTGTTAAAACTGTAAGAGATTTATTTCTATCTGACCATTTGGCATCTCAAACTTGTTCATATAAAAAATCCCACTTAGCAAATTCTCAAGTTTTACTATATGTTACTGCTGGAGAAAAATGAAAAACTTCATCTTGATGAAATGGTAGTTTTCAAAGATTTATAAATATATTTGAAAATCATATAATACAAATCAAAACAAATACTAAACCATATAAAAATCAGTTTTTATAAAACCATTTAGAAAAAGAATTTAATACAGGTATTTTGTTTAATTTTTTATATTTACTTAAAAATATATCTGATTTTAGATCAAATAAATCTTTTTGATTTTTCAAATCTAAATCTATTTTTTCTATTTCTAATTTATTAGCATAAAAAAATAAACTAGCTGATACTACTGAAAAAATAAGAATTGAATTTTTAAACAAACTTAATTCTATAAAAAAATTTATAAATAAACTCTCTGGCAAAAAATTTAAGAAAAAAAGCAATATTAAAGATATCAAAAAAAAATTTGATAATAATTTAATAAATTTAGCTTTTGAAATCATATGTTTTTTAAATTAAAAATGATTTTAATTAAAGAGAATCTATTATTTTTTTTCAATATATAAAAATTGAAATTCAAATGAAAACAAAAAATAAAGTTTTAATAGACAATATTTTTGAAAAAAATAAATTATCAAAGTTTAAATCAATATTTCATAATAAAATCATAATAAAAAATATGATTATTAAGACAAAAAATGACAATATATTTTTAATCATTGACTTTTTATAATTTTATAATATAAATATATTATATATAAAGTTAATTTATTGCAAATTTTTGTTATTTGAATTTATTTTAAATTAAAATAATCTTTACAAATATGAAAAAAATATTTTTTTACATATCTCTTTCTATCATAATATTATATTGAGTTTATTTAAGATTTTATGAATTATGAACTTGATCATTTTGGATTGATGAATGATATAGTTCAATAGTTTCATATTTTGCAAATTCAAATAATTATTTACCAATATTATTATCACAAAAATACGATTTTTCTCAATATATTTTTACAATTTTTCAAAGTATTAGTTTTTCAATATTTTGAGTAAGTGACTTTTCTGCGAGAATACCTAGTTTTATTTTTTGAATATTAAATATTTTATTATATTTTATTTTTTCAAAAGAGATTTTTAAACATAGTAAAAATAAAAAAATATATGTTTTTATCATGATGTTTTTATTTATTTTTTCAACTTGGCAAATCATTTGGGCAAGAGAAGCTAGATTTTATGAAATATTGAGTTTTATTTATCTTTTATCTGTATATTTTCTATGGAAATATTTTGTAAAAAATAAAGAATCTTATTTTTTATATTTTTTACTTTCTTCACTTATTTGAATATTTTTTCATCCATTTTGTTTTTGATTAATAATAATTTGATTCTTACTTTTCATTTACAAAACTTATAAAAAAAATGATTTTTCAAACGTAAAAAAAATTATAATCCTTTTTATAATAATAAATATATATTTGATAATAGATTTATTTATAAAATATATATCAAATTCAAATACTGACTTAACAAATATAGTAAAACAAGCTAATCATTTATGAGAATATAATTTTTTAAATTACATAATATTTTATATAAAAAATATTTACTCAGAATTATGAATTGTGTTTATTTCATATATTTTTATGATATTTTATTTCTTAAAAAAATGAAAATATATTGAATTTATATTATTTTGATTATTAGTAATATTAAACATAATTGTAATATCTAATTGATATATGGCACATACTAGATATATGTTTCATTTATATTCAATAATTACTTTTATTTGAAGTTTATGAATAATTATTTTTTTAAATTATTTAGTAAAAATATATAAATTTGAATACAAAAAAATATATATTTTTATTTTAATTGTTTTATTTTTATTTTCTATAATAAAAACATATAAAATAACATTAATACCTCAAAGATATTATTATATAGATTATACTTCACCAAAACCAAATTTTAAATTAGCTTATGATCATATAAACAAAAATTTAGAATGAAAAAAAATAATATCTGGATTTCCACATCTTTGCTATTGGTATAATATAAATGAAAATGAAAAATGTAATTATTGATTAAAGATAAATTTAATATGAACTAAAAAAAATATAAATAATTCAGAAAATGAAATTTACACAAATACAAAATATTTAAATAATTTAGATGAATTAAAAGATATAGATAATTATGTTTTTGTAATTGATGATTTAACTTTAAAAAATGCTGAAAATAAAGAATTATTAAATGATATAATTAATAATTGCACAATGATTTATAAAGATGTCTGAGATTATGAAAAAAGCAACTTTATATGAATATGGAGATGTAAATAAATGTTATATTTTATTTATTAACATTTAAATAATAAAATACTTGACTTTTGTATAAAAAAGTCAATAATACTTAAAATTACTATAATTTATTTTTATAATTTATATTTTATGAAAAATATATTTGTAAATAAATCTTCAAATAAAGGTTCAATAATTGCTTGAATTTGAGTTTTTATAGCTCTTATTTTCGTAACTAATTCATCAGTAATTGCTTGAATTATGTGATATTGAAGTGATAGTGATTATACTAATCCAGTTTCTACTTTTTCATGAACAACTCAAGTTTTATCAGGTCAAACTTTGACATGAGCAACTCAAGTTACACTTACACAAGCAGTGGAATTTTCAAGTGGTTCAATATCAGTAATAATACCAAATACAACTATAATTACAAATGCAACTGGTTCTCTATTTGATGCAACTAGTATAGGTACTAGTTTATTATCTACTCTTCCTATATCAATTGCTACAAATGAACAAGATGTAGGTAAAATAAATTTCTGAATAACTTGAACAAAATTAAACTTTACTAAACCAGTAAAAATATCTATACCAGTTAGTACAACAAATTCTACAGTAAAAATACTTGTAAAACATGCTTGAATTGATTGATATCAAACATTTGCTTTAACAGATAGTGTTTGATCTAGTTGTTCAAATTGAATGGCATCACCAAGTTCAAATATAGCTCCAGTTGTTAATTGAATTGCTACAATATATACTTGTTCTGCATCTCAATTTATAGCTATAGTAAACGCAACTGTAAGTAGTAGTTCATCTTCTAGTAGTAGTAGTGGTGGTAGCAGTAGAAGTAGTGGTTCTAAATTACATAAAGATGTATGTCCTGCTTGAGACTTTTCTCCTAGTTATTATGATAGAACTTGTGGAACAAAACCTCAAATTTTAACAACAACATGAACTTGAACAATAAAGTCAACTTGAACAACAACATGAACTTGAATTTCTATAATAGATTCAAATCCTATATTAGCTTGAATTTATTCAAATACACAAAATAATGAAAATTCATATTTGCAAACTGTAACTCATAAATGAATAAATATAGTAGTTTACAATAGCTATAATTTATCAAAAAAATCTAGTGAAATTTCTTTAAATATTATAGAAAGTGTTAGATTAACTGATGAACAAAAGAAAGCTTATATAAACAGACAAAATGAATTTATGGTAGCAAAATATAATCTTGATATAGCTCAAGAAGATATAAAAATTAAAAAGAATAAATATAACAAACAATTTGTACTTTTAATTTGGGCAACTGAAAAATTAAAAAAAGATTTCAATTTATAAAAAAATAGTAGTTTTTAAACTACTATTTTTTTATATTATTTTATATTTTTTAAATAAAATAAAAATTCATATTAAACTTAATAAACTTATAAGTCATATAATTGGTTTAGAAATAGGTATTTCTTCTTTATATACTTCTACCTCTTCATTTTTCATCTCTTCTTCTTGATTTAATTCTTCTTCATTTGAATAATCATCTTCTATTATATTTTCTTTTTTTACTTCTTTTTTTTGTTCATCTTTTAAATAATTTATAAAAAATTCTTTTTCATATATATTTCATTCTTTATCTTCAAGTGAAAATAAAACTGTATATTTTCAAAAATCTTTATAATTAATATATGGTGGATTTTTTCAAACATATGTTTCTCCATTTCAAAAATCCCAAAAATATGATTCAAAATCTCATACACTTTTACTTCAATCTAGATTAACACTGCAAGTTTTTATGCAAGTAAGTGTATTTCAAGATATTTTTTTATTTGATCATAGTTTTCATTGTAAATCTATTTTTAAAGAAATAATTTCTTGTGAATCTATATTTGATAAATTTGTTTCAATTTCTTCTATTTCAATTTCTTTTGCTGATATCAAAATATCTTCTTTTTGTTTTACTTCTACTGTAAATACAGATTCAGAAAATCATCAATTATTATCGCTTACTTGTAAAACTACATCATAAGTTCAAACTTCAAATATATGCGAACTTGGATTTTTTCATTCAAAAAAATCTGAATCTCAAAAATCCCAAAAATATGATAATTCATTTCAAATAGATTCTTGTCATGTGAAATTTATACTACATTTTTCAACTCAAATACATATAATTTTATCATTATCTAAAATTTTATTTTTTGATAATTTTCATTGTAAAGTAATAATTGATTTTGGTTCTAAATACTTATACTTATTTTCAAAAGTAAATTCACTTTTTTTACAATTACTTTCATAATTTTTATCACAAATTTCAAGAGTTATATTGTGTTTTCAAGATGGAAAATATACATAACTCGGATTACATTTTTTATCTGTATTTAAGTCAAAAATACCAGATCAAAAATTCCATAAACAAGTTATATCATCAAAAATTGGTTCGTGAATAAAATTAATACTACACTCTTTTTTATTACATGTATCATTTTTTTCTAGTCATCATTGTACTTCTATAATAGGATTTTTTAAATTTAATTTATTTGGTTTACTTGTAGTTTCGTATGTTTTTGAAGTAGTTGAAGAATTTGTATTTGAAACTATTTTTCAATCATTTATTATTTTAAAATCAATCTCTCAAAAATAATTAGAATTTATTTTGTTAATTATTTTAACTTTTAAATTATATGTTCAAACTGGAAATATAACTGTATTTGGATTACATTTATTTTCTTCTCAAGTAAGTCATCATAATCAAAAATCTATAATACAATTAAATTCATTTTCTTTTATAGTAGTTGAAAATGAATTAGAAAAATCAAAATTTACTCTACAATCATCTTTTGTTCTATCACAATTATAAGTTCTATTATATTCTAATTCCCTATCTTTGTCAGTCAAATAAGTAGGTGTTTGAAATGTATTTTTTATTATGAAATTTATTTTTTCTTCCACATTTTCTTCATCTAAAACTTCTGAATCATTTATAATGATTTCAGTTCAACTTTCTTGTGTACTTCAAGAATTAGACTCAACTATTTCATCAATAATTCAAGTAGAAGTTTCTGTTTCTATATTATCTAGATTTTCATCTTCAATTATTATTCAAGTATAAGTTTCTGTTTCTTCTATAATTTCTGAAGAGTTATTTTCTTCTAAATTTGGATTTTGTATTATTTCATCAATTATTTCATTTTCTATCTTTTCATTTTTATATATTTTTCAAAGTTCAGTTGTAGAATAGGAAAAACTATCTAATAATTCTCAAGAACTATTTTTTAAATATATTTCTTCATCACTATTATTTAAAAGTATTTTTGTTTGTGGTCTATAGTATTTTTTACTTTCTCAATTAACAAAAATTTCATCATTAAAAATATATTCTTTTCATGTTTTATCAGATAATATATATCAACTTAGGCTATTATCACCATTTCAATCATATGTAATTTCAACATATTCTTCTATTGTATCATCATCTGTATTTGGATAAATTTCAGTTATAGAAAATGATGAAAATACTTTTTGAAATAAAAATATAAATAAAATAATAATAAATATATATAGATTTTTCTTCATAAGTTAATAATAATTTTGAGAGCAAAATTATTATACTCATAGCACATTAAATTTTCATTAAATTAAATCAATATTAAAAAGACAAGCCTTTGGCTTGTTTTTTTATCTAAAAAATTTGCTCCACAATATTCTCAAAACTATATTTATAGCATTTGTTGAACTTTGTCATTTAGCTAAACTATAAGGAGTATATGTTATATTTACAGGTACCTCTCTAAATTTAATTTTATGGTTTTTTACTTCTTCTATAAGTTCAGAAGCATATGCCATAGTATCTATATTTAAATTAATTTTTTTAACTGTATCTAAAGTTAATGCTCTAAATCAATTATGTGCATCTGTTAAATTTATACCACTAACAAAATAAGTAAAAACTTTACCTAAAAATAATGTAATTTTTCTAATTAATGGAACATTTGAAGATGTTTTTTCTATAAATCTAGAACCAAAAATAATTCATAAATCATTTTCATTTTCAAATAAATCTAGAAATTTTTTTGCATCTTTTATATCATGTTGATCATCTGCATCAAATGTAATTATATATTTTATATCACCATATCTTCTAATATATTCAAACCCTGTTTCAAGTGCAGCTCATGCTCATCTATTTACACTATGATTTATAAGAATTAATTTATCTCAAAAAGAAGATACGATTTCTTTTGTATTATCATTTGATCAATCATTTACTACAAGTATGTTTTTATATCAAGCAGCAAATATTTTATTTATAACAGAAGATATAATAGTTCCTTCATTATATGCTCTAATTAAAAAAACTTCATTTCATGTGATATTATTTTTACTACTATTATCAAGTGCTATTTCTCTAATAAGTTTTGTAATACTTTCTTTATTTTCTACATGTTTTGTAAGTAAAAGTAATACAAAATAAAGTAAAAATATAATAGCTCAATAAACTAAAACATCAGCTCATCTAGCAACTCAAAAAATATTTCATAAAATATTTAAAATATTTGGGAAAAATGCAAAAACAAGTAATCAAGAACCTACTCAAATAAACACTAAAAAATGTAGAGCATTAAATTTTTGTCTACGAGAAATATCAAGAGCAATTATTAAAATAATTACTCAAGAAATGATGAAAAAAAACTCTAAAAGTGTCATTTGTTTTTTGTTATGTAAAAAATCTTATTTTTATTATATTTATTTATCTTTTTTTTCAAATAATTCAGTTATATCCTCTCTTATTTGACTTATAAGTTCTAAATCTGTAAGACTTGCAACTTTTAAATCAGGTACTCAACTTTGTCTTACTCAATATACTTCTCAAGGTCATCTAAGTTCTAAATCTATCTCAGCTAATTCAAATCAATTATTTGTTTTCTCCATAGCTTTTAGCCTATCTGTACTGTTTCAAGTAGTTGGAAAAAGATAACAATAAGACTGCATACTTCATCTACCAACTCTTCATCTAAATTGATGTAATTGTGATAATCAAAATCTTTCTGCTCACTCAATACACATAATTGTAGAATTTGGAACATTTACTCAAACTTCTACTACAGAAGTACTTGATAATACTTGTATTTCATTGTTTGAAAAGGCTTTCATTATTTCATCTTTTTCTTTTGGTCTCATTTTACCATGTAAAAGTCATACCTTAAATGGATGAAAAATTGCTTGAAGGTTTTCATAAGTATTTATAGCATTTGCTAAATCTATTTTTTCAGATTCTTCAACAAGTGGAGAAATCCAAAAAACTTGTCTTCATTTTTCAAGCTCACTTCTAACAAAAAGATTTATTTGTTGTCTTTCTTCTTCGTTTTTTGCAACTTTTGTAAATATATCTTTTCTACCTTTTGGATACTCATTTATCACACTCAAATCTTGGTCTCAATAAAGAGTCAAAGCCAAAGTTCTAGGGATAGGAGTTGCTGTCATATTTAAATTATGTGGGACAAGTCATGTTTTATTTCAAAATCACTTTTCCAAAACTTCTCTTTGTCTTACTCAAAATCTGTGTTGTTCATCTACAACAACAAATCAAAGATTATTAAAAACTACATCTTCTTGAACAAGAGCATGTGTTCAAACAACTAAATCAATATTTCATGATTTTATATCTGCTTTTACAGATGTTTTTTGTTTTGGAGTCAAACTTCAAACAAGTAAATGTGAACTTATACCGAATTTAAGTAAAAAATCCTGCATTCATTCAAAATGTTGACGAGCAAGTATTTCAGTAGGAGCCATAATTGCAACTTGGATACGATTTCAAATTTTATCACTCTCTATAATTGCATGAAGTGCTGCAACAAAAGCAACAGCTGTTTTACCAGTACCAACATCTCACTCCAGTAATCTTTGCATACAATGAGGTTTTTCCATATCTTTTAATATTTGGAACAAAACAATTTTTTGATGACTTGTAAATTCAAATGGGAAAAATGATAAAAGTTCTTTTACTACTTCTGGATTCATTTGTAAAGCAAGACTTCTCCCTTCACTTTCTTTAAATGCTTGCATTTTCGAACCAATTGCTTTGTAATTTATATCAAATAATTCTCCATAAGCTAGTCTGTATTTAGCTTGTTCTATATCAAAATTATTTTTAGGAAAATGTACTCTATAAACAGCATCTCTTTTACTGATAAAGTTATATTTTTTAATTATATCTTCTGGTAAATCTTCTGGAATATCTTTTATAAATGATTTTAAAACCTCTATTTTTCATTCTATCCATTTACTTGGAATATAATTTAATTCAGCATAAATTGGTACTATTTCTCAGGCAAGTTTATCTAAATCTGTTTCTACTTCTGGATTCTGAAATGTAACTTTTCAAAAAGCATATTTTACACTTCATGAAAATATAACTTTTTTTCACTCATATGCCTTTAATTGAGTGGCTAAATATTTTCTATTAAACCAAACGGCTTCTGATAAAAAACCATTTTTATCTTCTATAACTGCCTTTGTAAGCAATTTATTATTTGCTGTTTTTTGACTATTTATAGATAATAATTTAACAATTATTGTATTTTTTTCTTTGATATTTATAAGTGAAAAAGAATCTAAAACATTGGTTCTATCTTCATAATCTCTAGGAAAATGATTAAGTAAATCACCTACAGTTAAAATACTAGCTTTTTCCAAAGCTTTTATGTAGTTATCTGTAGTTCTAAGAAGCGTTTTATTTAATTTTTCTCCAAGCATTATAGAAAAAATAATAATATATATACTAATTATATAAATTGTAATAGAAAATCAAACTTTTCCTTGTTTTTTGATGGATTAAAGATAAAATAATAAAGATTTAAAAATAATAATATAAAATGCAAGAATTATTTAAAAAATATAATGTCGAATTAGAACCTCATGAACTTGTAAAATTTGAAAAATTTTTAGAATTATTCAAAGAAAAAAATAGTCAAATAAACCTAAGTGCTATAAGAGATGATGCTTGAATCATAGAAAAACATTTTATAGACTCTGTTATGTTAAACATATTTGTAGAACTAGAATGAAAAGTTGCAGATATGGGTACAGGTGGATGATTTCCACTTATTCCTCTAGCTATTGTAAATAGTGAAGTTCAATTTACATGAATTGATAGTGTATGAAAAAAATTGAAAGCAGTAGATGAATTTGCAGAAAAACTAGAATTAAAAAATGTAACTACACTAAATGGTAGAGCAGAAAAAATATGACATGACTTAAATTATAGAGAAAGTTTTGATTTTGTTACTAGTAGAGCAACTGCTTTTTTCCCTACACTTCTTGAATATGTAATTCCACTTTTAAAAGTTGGATGAATATTTTGCGCATATAAACTTGATGATAAAGAAGAATTAAAAAGTGCAAAAAAGGCTTTAAGTAGACTTAGTGCAAAAATATTAAAAGTAAAAAATTATAATCTTGCATGACAAGATAGAACAATTGTTTTAATAGAAAAACTTGAAAAAACAAATCCTAAATACCCTAGAAAAGACTGAGTTCCTTTAATTAATCCTATAAAATAATTATGATATATATATTACCAACTGACACTTGTTTTTGAATTGCTTGCGGTTTAGACGACATAAAAAGCTATGAAAGAATTTATAAAATAAAAAAAAGAAGTCTTGATAAACCTCTTGCTATATTGGTTCCAGATTTTAACTGGTTAGAAAAAAATACTGAACTTACAAAAGAACAAGTAAATTTTTTAAAAACATATAATAAACCATTTACTATTTTAACAAATAGTCCTCATGTAAGCGTTTGGATAAACTTCGTAAATGATGATAATGGAGAAGAATTTTTAAATAGATGAGTTTATGAAAAATTTGCTTTTAGAGTAGCAAATAACAAAACACAAGAAAGATTATTAAAAGAAAATGGCCCTATGTTTATGACTAGTGCAAATATATCAAATAATCCAGAAATATATTCAAGTAGAGAAATAAAAGAAGTATTTGGTGAATACTTAGACAAATGACATATAAAATTTGTTTGAGAAAATACTTGAGTACTTCCAAAAAATCCACCAAGTGAAATATTTGAATTTGTATGAGAAACTCTTGAACAAAATTTTATAAGAAAATAAGAAAAAACTAACATTTAAAATGTTAGTTTTTTTAATTTACATCACTAGTACTAATATTAGTTCAATCAGTAAATTTATAAACAAGATTGTATGGATCTAAATAGGAATCCCTACTCAAACATACTTCTTTAATTTTTTTACCACTATTCATTCTTCTAATTTTATCAACTTCAGATGAAAAAATAATAATTTGATCTTTTACTTTATCTGATAAATTTGAAACATCACTACATTCATCATTAGGTCAACTATTAACTACAGCTATTGTTCATATAATTGATCATAAACAAATTCAAATTCATAGTTTTCTAACCATATATTAAAATTATATATATATTATTTATATAGTATAAATATATATATATATAATTGTCAATATTATATTCAAGAAACTATATTTAATGCATTTCTATACCCCATATTTTCACTATTAAGAGCTTTTGATATACGAGCTATAGTTGTAGAACTCATAGAAGTTTTTTTCTCTATTCTAGCATAAGAAATACCATCATCTAGCATCTTTGCAACTTCAAATCTACGAGAAAATTCAAGTATCTCTTTTTCAGTAAGTAGATCAAGCATAAATTCAAAGATTCTTTCTTTACTATCCATTTTTGATAAAGCTGTTAGAATTGGATCAAATTCATAAGCTAATTCATTTTTTTTCATATTTAAAATTGTTAAAAAGTCACTTTAGTTAATTAAAGAATATTGTTATAAAACACTTTACTTATTTAAAGTAAAAAGTCAAAATAATATATTTTATTATTGTTAAAAACTTATTTATTGGCTTAAAATAGAGATAAAATCTATGTTAAAAACTTTTAACAAAAAAGACAGTTTTTTAAAAAAACTGTCTTTTTATAATCATATTATTTTCATAATTTCATCATATTTTTTTGTAGCTATTTCATTTACTTTTACATTACCAGGTTTTATTTTATTTAAAACTTCATCATAATGGTTTAAATAATAATTATATTTAACTCTTGATTCTTTAAAATAATCCAAAAGTATCTCTAAAAGCTCTAATTTAGCATGACCATAACCATAGTTACCTGCTCTATATTTAACTCTAATTTCTTCTTGCTTATCTTTTGTAGCAAAAAACTTTATAAGTGCAAATACATTACAAGTATCTGGATTTTTTGGTTCTTCAAGTCATTCACTTCAAGTTACTATACTCATTATTTTTTTCTTTAAAGTTTTTTCATCATCAAAAATTCAAATATGATTATTATAACTCTTACTCATTTTTCTACCATCAATTCAAGGAATAAGTCATACTTCTTCACTTATGTAAGCATCTGGTAAATTAAAAAATTCACAATTATATGTTTTATTAAAATTTTCTGCTATATCACGAGCAAATTCAAGATGTTGTTTTTGATCTTTTCAAACTGGAACCAAATCTATATCATAAGTTATAATATCGCTTGCCATTAATATAGGATAATTAAAAACAGCCATATTTATATCACTATTTTTACTTTCAGAATCTTTAAATGAATGAGCTCTAAGCATCAGACTATAAGGAGTCACACTTGATAATATCCAAGTAATATTGTTTATATGTGTTATTTTTGATTGTTCAAAAGTGATTATATGAGAATTTTCTGGTAATAATGCATAAAATTCACAAAGCATTCTTTTTTTATGATCTATCAAAGTATCTTTATCATGAACTGATGTCAAAGAATGATAATCAGCAATCATAAGATATGATTCTTTTCAGTTTGAATTTTCTAAAAGAGGTTTAAACATTCATAAATAATTTCATAAATGCATTCAATCTCATGTTGGTTTTACTCAAGTTAATATTTTTTTCATATTTCTTTTATTTAATATCAAATATAAAATAATTATATAAATAATTATTGCAAATTTTTATTAATGTTTTCGCTAGCAACATATGAACTACTCCAAGCCCATTGAAGATTAAATCAACCTGTTTTTCAAGTTACATCAACTACTTCTCAAATAAAATAAAGTCAGTTATATTTTTTTGATTGCATATGATTATCAAGCTCAGCAGTATCTATTCAACCTCATGTTGCTTTTGCTTCTTTCCAGCTTCTCCAATTTTGAAGTTCTATATTTATTTCTAGATTATCTTCTTTTAAGTCAAAAAATTTAAGGAGTCTTTTTGGTGTTTTTTCTAAATCAAAAGTCAGATTTAAACTCAAATTATCAATTATATATTTTTCAAAATCATTTTCATCTAATTTTAGACTATTTAAATATTCTCAAATAGCATTTGATAAATTGTGAACTATTGGTCAACTAATACCAAAATGAGTAAAAAGCATAGGTCAATTTTCTCTATAAATTGGTTTTGAATTATTTTTGTCAACTAAAATCATATTCAAATCAGTACTTACTCATGAAACTTCACTCATATCTTTTTTTGTAGACATACCACAAAGAGTTCTATATGGAGTAACTATTTTTAATCATAGTTTCTCTGCTATATTATACCCTTCTCAAGTTGTTCCTATATGAGAAAAACTTTTACCACCACTTGAAATTATTACATTTTTAGCAAAATACTTTTCTCCTGATTCTATAATTATTTCATAATTTCAATTTTCTTGTTTTATTATATCTTTTACATCTTGATTTAATTTCAATTCACACTTATTTTTCTTTATATTTTCAAGTAAACAGCTTAAAAGTTCTTTACTATCTCCACTTTCAAGTATAAGTCTATGCCTATCTTCTTCTACTATATTTATACCTTGCTCACTAAAAAAACTCATTATATCCCACTGATTATAACGAGAAAAAATACTAAGAAGAAATTTTTTATTTTGTGTAAAATAATCTCTTGTTGGTTCTATATCCATATTTGATACATTTGCTCTTTCTCAACCAGATAAAAGCACTTTCATACCTGGTTTTTCTGTTTTTTCTAAAATTAATTTCTTAAATTTTTTATCTAAACAAATTCCAGAAAAAAGTCCTGCTGCTCCAGCTCAAACAATTACAACATCATAAATCATATTTTTTTATTTAAAAAAGTTAGCTTTATTATATGTAAAGCTAACTTTTTAGGAAATATTTTTTTATTTTAATAATTAAAAATAATTTGTATTTCAAAAAGAATATCTTATATATTTTCAATCACTTAATACTATTTCTACTCAAATAATTCCTGTTTTTGCAAAAATATACTGACTAGTAAATCAATCTTTTATTTTTAATAATATATAAATTCCTTCTCTTTCTTCAACGTTTGAACTTTTATCAAAATCAAAAAAATCTGAAAAATTATTTTTTATATATTTCATAAAATTAATTCTTTGATTTGAAATAAAATCATATACATTATTCTGAAAAGAAATAATTTCATTTAAGTTTGAAAGTAAATTTATCATCATTTGATCTAATACTTTTGAAAATCAAGCTTTTTTAAGTGTGATATTTCTTTTTAAAATAAGACTATATTCTTTATTTAAAGTCCATAAAAATCATATTCTAATTCATGTAGTTCAAAGTGTTTTTGAAAGGCTTTCACAAAAAATGATTTGATTCATAAATTTTTCATCAGAAAATATTTTATAAAACATTTTAGTAGAAACAGATTTTTTAAGAAGTCATACATAAACATTATCTAAAATAATAATAGATTTATTATCTTTATAAACAATATACTCTATAATTTTATATAAATCTTCTCAAATTATTTTTTCTCAAGTTGGATTACCAACAGAAGTAAAATAAAATATATTTTGTTCATTATTATTTTGATATATATTATCAATTTGCTCTTTTGAAATAAAAAAATTATTTACTGAAGGTTTATTTATTTTTATACTTTTAAAACCATAAGTTTCTGAAATTTTTGTATTTGCAAGAAAAGAAGTTTCAGGAAATATAAAATTAGCTTGATTATATTTTTGTTTTAAAGTATCTAACAACATTACAAAACCATCTGTAGAACCATAACATGGGATAATTTCATTTTGTATTTTTTCTCTTAATATTGGAAAATCATAATAAAGATTCATATAATCATATAATCTTTCCTTTAATTTTTCACTTCATAATCAAACTAAATCATAAAATGAAAGTTTAGATGGATCTATATCACATAAACTTTTTTTAATTTTTTCATTCCAAATATCATTTAATTCTCAAAAAAACTCTATATCTCAAATAGCCATAATTTTACAACTATCTTGTATATTAAGTTGGTTAAATATTTTATTTGCAAGATTTCAAATAACTGTACTTCTTCTTATTTCATTTGCGAATTTTTGTTTTAATTCATCATTTTCAAATAATAGATTTAAAATATCCTCTTTTTTTGGATTTTTATTATAAAACAAAGAAACTATTTCTTGTATAATATTATCAAACATTGCTTTAAAATTAGTAATTATTTATTTTTAATAGTCTCAGAGTATAACTAAATCTTTACAGAAAAATCTAACTTCATCAAAAGAATCAGATATAATTTCATCTGATACATTTTTTTGAATATCTACCCAAAAAATATATTCAAAATGACTTTCTCTTGCAGGAAGTGATTCAATTTTTGTTAAATTTATAAATCTAGTTGCAAATGCTCAAAGACATTTATAAAGTGCAGAAGGAATATCTTTTGTCTTAAATTGAATAGATATTTTTCAAATTTTAGGTATTTGAAAAATATCTTTGTTTTTTTCATAAACATCTTTTAAAACTACTACAAAAAATCTAGTCATATTTCAAGTTTGATCTTGAATATGTTTATCTAAAATATTTAATCCATAAATTTCACTACATAAATCTGATGATATAGAAGCTATATCTGTTCTTTTACTTTCAGATACAAATTTTGCAGCTCATGCTGTATCAGAAAAAATAATTGGCTTAATGTTATGTTCTTTTAAATATTTTTGACATTGCATTAATGCTTGAGGATGAGAATATATTTCTTTAATATCTGAAATATTTTTAGAATTTGCAAGAAAATAATGATTTATATCTAAAAATATTTCTCATATTATTTCATATTTTCAAGAAATAATATGATAAAAATTTTCATGAATACTTCAAGCATAACTATTTTCTATTGGAATAACTCAAATATTTCAATTATCAATTTCATTAAAAACATCTTTAAAAGTCTCAACTCATATAATTTCCTCAATATTAATTTTTAAATTATTTAAAACTTGTAAACAAGCTTTATTACCATAAGCTCATGGATATCATTGATAATATATTTTCATAACTAAATTATTAATTTTAATATTTTTTTGCATTATTTAATAAAATCAAATCCAACATATCAATTGCTGCCATTGATTCAATAACAGGCACTACTCTTGGAAGTATACAAGGGTCATGTCTTCATGATATTTGAAAATCAACTTCATTTAAATTTTTATCAACTGTTTTTTGTTTTGTATAAATACTTGATGTTGGTTTTATTGCAACTCTAAAAATAACATCTTCTCATGTAGTAATTCATCATAAAACTCAATTATAATTATTGTGTGTTGAAGAAATTTTTAGTCAATCACTTTTAAATCATTCATTATAATCAATTCAAGTAAGATTAATTGTATTAAATCATGCACCATATTCAAATCATAATACTCAACCAATAGATAACATACTTGAAGCTAATATAGATTTTATTTTTCCAAAAACTGGTTCTCATAGTCAAGCAGGTGGATTTTTAATATGACACTCAATAATTCATCAAACACTATTTCATTTTGAAGCTATATCTTCTACATATTTTATCATATTTCAAGATATATTTTCATCGGCAGTTCTTAAAATATTTTTTTCTATATAATCATAATCAATTTTTTGATTTTTATATTCTCAAACTTGAGAAGTAAAAGCATAAATTTCTATTCAAAATTTTTCTTTTAAATATTGTTTAGCAATTGATCAAGCAATAACTCTAGATAAAGTTTCTCTTCAAGAACTTCTTCATCATCATCTATGATCTCTTATTCAATATTTTAAATCATAAGTTAAATCAGCATGATTTGGTCTATATAAATCTTTTAAATTATCATAATCTCATGATTTTTGATTAGAATTTTTTACAATTATTGTTATTGGATGCCCAGTTGATTTTCATTCAAAAATTCATGATAAAACTTCAAATTCTTCATCAAGTTCCGTTCTTCAAGTTGTAATATGACTTTGTCCTGGCTTTCTACGACCAAGTTCATAAGCTATATTTTCTAAATCAATTTTAAAATTTGCAGGCATTCAATCAATAACTACTCACAAAGCATTTCAATGGCTTTCTCAAAAAGTTGTAATGGTAAATATTCTTCAATGTGAATTCATAAATTAAAATTTATATAATAAAATTTATACGTAGTTTAACAAAATTTTCTTCATATCTGAAATACTTGGAATAATAAATATAGAATCATTTTTTGTTTTATTTATTCTTGAATTTTGAGCATCTAATGATTTTTTTGTATTTCACCATCAAGCTAAAAATCATATTTTATTTTTATGAGTAACTCATAAAAGAGAGTTCATATCTGCTGCAGTATCTCATATCATAATTAAAATATCCGAATCTGTTCATTTTATTGCATAATTTATCAAAAATGGAGATGGTTTTAATTTACTATCATCTCATAGAGTATCTCAAGAAGTAACAATATTACAAAAATGTCATTCTAAAGAGTTTCATAAAATATCTTGATTTGCTATTTTTTCTTCTTTATTTGTAACAATCATATGTACTAAATTACTAGTTTCTTTAAGAATATCTTGAATTCATTCAAATAAAGGTGGAACTAGATTTTCAGAGGTTTTTATAGTTGTAAATTCTGTAAATAAAGTTTTTCATAATTCATCTCAAAAAATTAATTTTAATCTATATTCAATTGGTTTTCATTCTAATTCAGGCATTCTAAATTTAGTAATATAATCTTTATAATAATCAAATCAATGATTTTGTAAGATAATATTTAAAATTTTATCTGTCAATCAAGATACATCTGTTAGTGTTTTATCTAAATCCCAACATACTATTACATTATTTTTCATATTTATCAATATTATTTAAATATTCAGTTATAAGAGTCAATGAGTTATCAATATCTCACTCATTATTAATTTTTAAATTATAAAATTTTTCATATATATTTTTTCTAGATTCATATACTTCATTTAATTCTTGAATAAGTGATTTTCATGTAAGTGAAGTTCTTTTTTTTCATAATTTTTCATCTATATTTATTCTCGAAACTATACTATTTATATCAGAGTAGATATAAATAAGTATTGGATTATTTTGTAAAATTATTTCTTGATTTCTTTCAAAAGTAATTGTCCCTCATCATAAAGAAATAATACTATTATTAACATTATTCAATATTTCATTTAAATATTTATATTCAATATTTCTAAATTCATCCCATCAGTTCATTTTTATAAATGATGATAAATCTTGTCATAATTTTTGAACAATATAAAAATCTAAATCAATAAAGTTTTTACCAATTTTTTTTGATAATATCTTTCATATACTTGATTTTCAAGTTCATCTCATTCAATATATAACTATATTTTTCATATAAATATTTTTAAGTATAAAAAAATCCTATTTCAAGTTAGAAATAGGATTTACATAGATTAATAGCATCTTAATAAATTCCATTTCTTTAAAAAATGAAATAAAAAAAGAAAAATGATGAAACAATTATATTCATATAATAATATTAATTATTAATTGTTTTAAAATTACTTTTTTTATTATCATTGTCAAATAAAAATTTGATTGTTATATATTTCTTAAATTTTTTATAGCATTAATTACTACTTCTATAGAAAAATTTTCTAAAAAATCTAACATTTTTTCATTTAATAATAATTTATTATTTTGAAAAAACATAGAAACATTATTAAAATTTGGAGTAGAAAATATTTCTAATTCTTTTTGAGTTAATTTTGATATATTTTCAATAAATATTTTTGATAAATCTCATTTTTGTTTTATTTGTAAAAATAAATCCTCCAATAATTTAACAAATATTCCATTTTCAAAAATCATATCTTTAACCGTTCATATAGGAGCTCTCCAATCTTGAGTTAATTTTTTATTTTCACCAAATCAAGATAAAATTATAAATAAATGCGTTAGAGCTTGAGTTATAGCAACTCAAAAATCATGTTGTTCTTTTGTAACATTATAATGAATAATTCATGATTTTAACGCGTTTTGTATTATTTTTTCAGTTGATGATGAAATATTTCAACTAGAAATAAGTTTTAATCATTCTGTACGTCATGGTCAAAACATAAAATGTAAATTAGAGACTACAACTCACTGCTTATTATATGATGGAGTTGTTCACATTATTCCTGAAAAGTTTATAACTTCTTTTGTTTCATCTAACAAAATAATTTTAGAAATTAAATCTTTTGTTTCTGAAATTGGAACAATAACTCAATTTGTTGTAATTTGAAATAATTCATCTTGTCTATCAATTTTTTTTACATCAAAATCTCAAAAAATATCTCTATTTAATAAATCAGTTCAATGTTGTCAAAAGGCTCAATATAATGCAATTTCTTTCATATATTCTTAAGTTAATTTATATTTCTCTATTAATGAGAATAAATAATTAATAAACTCATCTATATTTTCTTCTACATTTAATGGGTTCATAAATACACTTCTAAATGCTTTAAATCAATTAATAGTTGTAGAAGAAACATAATATTTTCAATTTTTAAATAATTCATTTTTAACAGAATCATTTAATAAATTTAATTCATCATTACTTTTTCATTCTAAATTAATTCTAAAACATAAAACATTTAAATCAGATCCAGAATTAAGAATTTCAAAATAATCTTTAAATATTCTTAATCTTTCTTCTAAATATTTTTTGTTATCATTTAATCTTCTAATTGATTTTATAAATCCTTCCCTTCACATAGTTTTTATATTTATATAAAGTTGATAAACTCATGATGCTCATCTTGATCATTCTAAAGTATATGCTCAATGATTATCATTGTTTGTTATTTCTGGAATAACATAATCTGCAGAATGTTTAATATATTCCATGTCATTTTTATCTTTAAAAATAATTCAACCACATGAATAATTTGTAAAAAACATTTTATGACCATCTATTGTAACAGAATCAGCTTCACTAATTCAATTAAATAATTCATCTTTTATTACTGGGTCAACAAGAAATCATCAACCATGTGCAGCATCAACATGTAAATGTATAGGTCTTCAATTTTGTCATTTCTTAGTTAATGAAGATACATCATTTATATTATGAATATGTCATTTTTCAGTAGTTCAAGCAGTTATAACAACTCATAAAACAAGGATATTATTTTTTTCACAATCTTGTATTATTTGTTCCATTTTTTCTATATCAAGCTCTGATTTTCAATCTTTGTATGGTATTGTTTTAGAGTTTTTAGTTCATATTCATATATATCAACATAATTTTTCTATTGAATAATGGCTATCTGCTCAATATAACATAACTACTTTTTTATAATTAGTTCAATTTAATAAGTTATATTTTTCTAATGAATCTGTTAATCAATTTTCAGATACACCTGGTAAAATTTTATTTCTTGCAACTAATAATGCAGTATGATTTGCATTTGTTCATCAAGATGTAATTGTTCATCAAGATTTTAATTTATCATATCAAATTAATTCTGATATATATCAAATCACTACATTTTCTATCTGAGTAAAAGTAGGTCAAACTTCTTGAGCAATAATATTTTGATTAAAAATATTAGCTAAATTAGAAGCTAATAAACTTCAACTATTTAATGAAGTCAACATATGTCAAAAATAATTTGGAGAGCTATAATTAGGTAATATATTTGATAAAATTAAGTCTAGTGATTTATCTAATTCTTCAATTGATCAATTTTCTGGAAAATTCTCTAGTGGAAAATCTAATCATAAATTATCTACTCAAATTTCTGAATTAATTATAGCTTGGTTTCTTTTAATCATTAAACAATCAATAACTTTTTTTGAAGTATCAGATAATAACTGAATAACTTCTTCAGAATTAGATTCATTTATAAAACTACTATCATCTAAATTTGTTTTAGATAAAATTTCATGTTCATTATTTGCATTCATATATTTATTTTAAAAATAAAAAGTATCATCTTTATACTTCTTATAAAAAAGAAAAATATTGAAAAAGTTAAGAAAAAAATTATTAATACAAATTATTACTCCCTTTATTAATTATAGATTTCTCTAATCTTAAAGCTCAATTATGAATAGAATTCCAAATTTCTCTAATCATTATTTCATCTAAACCCATATCTTTTGATTTTTTTAATTTATCATCTAATACTTCATCCCACCTACTTTGTTGTAAAGGAGATACATTATTTTCTAATTTAAATTTTCATACATCTAAGACTACCTCAAATCTTTTTTTAATTAATTCTAATAGTTCTAAATCAATTAAATCAATATTTTGTCTTAATGTATTTAAATCAATTTTACTTTTATTTGTATTCATAGTTGTAAAAATTAAAGTAATCACTTAAATATTTTATCTTGTTTAGATTTTTCCATTTTTAAAAATGGTAATGATAAACCTTCTATAAGTTCTTTTGTTGATGATGTGATAGTTAATTTTTGAGTCATCAAATCATAAAAAAGTTCATCATAAATAGGACTAAAAAAATTATATAATCAATCTAAATCTTGAATTTCTATATAATTTTCCTTTGCAATCTTTTTTATAATGGTTTTTGCCAATTGTTCTTTATCATTTTTAAGCAAAAAAAGTATTTTTTCTTTGTATTTTACTTTATCAAATTTATTGATCATAGCTTTAGGTTTTTAAAATTAAAAAAAACACTTTGTCAGTGTACAAAGTGTTTTAAAGAAAAATATTGAAAAAACTAAGAAAAATTATACTTTATTTAACATATTTAAATCTAATCATGCTTTAATTGCAGATTCTTCATCATAAATAGATCATTTTGTATCAATATATATTTGATTTCAAGAAGTTAAAACTCTAGTAAGATCTTTTACATTTTCTTCTGTAATTGGATAACGATTACCATCTAATCATTTTTTTATTTCTTCATTTCAATTTATTGTTTCCATATATTTATTTTAAAAAATAAGTACTTTAAATATTTTATTAAAGTACTTATTTTATATATATTTTAAAAAAGAAAAATATTGAAAAAACTAAGAAAAAGTTATTTTGATCTTCTTGTAAATTCTATATTTCATATTCAGCCTATTTCTTTTGATATTCAATATACATGTTTATTAATCAATCATGATTTATATTTTAACAGTGAACGAATAAAATGTATATTATCTTTTCATCAAATATATCATAAACTATATATAAGTATTTTATATAATCTTTTATTTTTTCACTCTAATATAAGTTTTTTTATCCATTCTGCCTCTTTATTTCATCAAAGAAGTATAATATTTGAAATTATATATTCATCAACTGACATTTCATAATTTCAAATTTGAGATTTTAACCAAACTATTTCTTTTTCTCATCAAAATTCAATTATTTTGCTTATTATGAAATTTTTTACTCAAATTTCATAATTTCAAATTTGAGATTTTAACCAAACTATTTCTTTTTCTCATCAAAATTCAATTATCTTATTTATTATTAAAAAAATCAACTTCTTATAATAAGATTCTTGTTCTTTATAATATGATGTATTTAAATGTTGTTGCAAAATTTCTTTTAACCAAACAATTTCATCTTTTCATCAAAATTTTAATATTTGTTCTACAATATATATTTTTAAATCTACATTAGAATAAGTCATTTGAGATTTTAAATACAAATATGATCATCTATTACCTAAACCATCATTAATGATTTTTTCCAATTCTTTTATTATAAATAGATTTGGTGAATCAAAATCAGGTTTTTTATTATTTTTTGATAATATAAGATTTTTTACAACTTCTTTTCATTTTCTTTCTAAACCTAATCAATCAAAAATTTCTACTGCTTTTTTTCTAAGCATTGGATTTTTTCAATTAATAAATTTTCATATATAATCAATATAAAATTCTCCTCATATTTTAGCTAATACTTCTAAAACTTTTTCATTTGGAATTATATGTGCTAAATATAATTTAAGCTTAAAATCACTAAGTTTTCAAAGTAAATAAATTACTTTATGATGAATAAATGGTGAATAATAATTTTGATTATCTTCTAATTTTTTTAATAATAATGATTTCATTTTATCATCATTTTTAATAAATTCATAAAATATCTCAATAAAATTTAGATCTATATTTTTAAAATCATGACATAAAAATTTCTCATAGTCAAAGTCTGATTTATTTTTCATTTCTTCATATAAATATTTTGCAGCAAAATATTCTTTAAAACTTTGATGAATAAACTCATAATTATTCTCAATTGTAGAATTTTTAAAAAATATATTTATTCATTCTATATTATCTTTTAAATGAATATCATTATGTACTCATAATTCTTGTTTTAAAACAACACTTGTAATATATTTTTTTTCAAAAAGCATATTATATGCAAGCTTTTCTAATTTTTTTATTATAAAATCAAAATCGATTTTTCTATTTTCATTAGAATTATTCCAATTTTTTAATCTAAGTTTTATAATTTTATCATAAATATTTATAATACTTACAATACTTAATCCTACTTTAGTAATACATCAATCTTCATCTTCTTCTTCTTCATATCAATTTTTTACTAAATCACAAAGCATTGATAAAACAAGTGGATTATTTCATATTCAATTTAATTTTTCATTAATTTCTAACAAAGTATCTTTTAAGTTTTTATCATCTCAAAAATAAACATCCAGGTATTTGTTTAAATTTCATATATTAAATTCTAATAATTTTAATAAATCTCTATTTTCATCTAATAAATTATATTGCTCATTATTTTTTTCTAAATCATTTGAATAATCATATAAATATCATTCTCTTGAAGTAATAATTATTTTAAATCATTTATCAGCAAGTTCTAATAAAGTTGAATCTAATTTTTTATTTCTTCTCAATATATACTAGATTCATCAATAGAATCAATAAGTAATATATTTTCATATCATGCTTTAAATTTAATTTCTTTAAAATCTTTTATTCAAGTAAGTGATAAAAAATTAATATAAAATGGTAAATCTCAATTATTATTTAAATTTTCTTCATTTAATTTTTCAGCAATATGTGATAACAAAAATGATTTTCATGCTCATGCTTTTCATTCTATATATTTAATTGTTTTACCTTTCCTTATTAATTCTAATAATTCATTATATTCCGATTTATCAAAATTAAAATCTGGATTTATATCTTCTCAACTATTTATTCTTTCATCTAATGATTTATTTCTCAATGTTAATAGTTCAGGATATACTTCTGTATAATATCTAAGTATATTATAAACTCTTATATCTCATTTTTCATAGTCTTCTAGTTTTATTTCTTTTCTAATTTTCTCATCTCTAAATATTTCATTTAATGTTTCTAATTCTTTATTTTCAATTAATTTAAATAAACAATATTTTCTAAGTTCTTCTATTTCTGATTTAACATATATTTTTATTAATTCTGGATTTTTTATAAAATATACATTTAACTTATTTTGAAAATCTATAATTGAAGTATGTTCAATATTAAATATTTTACTTAATTCTAAATAGTTTAATAAATTTACCTCCATTTTCTTTTCTACTCTTTCTTGTTTTTCATTTAAATCTATAAAAATATAATTATTTTCTTCAAAAATTTTTATACTATCATCAACACTAATATATCTATCTCATAAATATAAATTAAATCAATGTGCATATGATCTATTTGATATTATTACTATATTTTCACATTTATTTCATTTTAATAATTTATTTATTTGATCTCTTAATTCTCAAGGTGTTTTTAAATATATTTCTCATATATCTAATCATTTATCTCATCATACTAAATCAACATTTTCTATTTCTCTTATTTTATATTTTCTTTTAAATGATTCTCATGTTATTTTACATCTTTGCATTCAATTATCTCAAGTATAATATGCTAATTTTAATTTCTCTGTATCTTTAAATAATAATTCTATATATTTTGATGATATATATTTTCATTCTGGTATTTGTTCTATTTCTCAATATACTTTCTTATCTGTTTCTTCTGAAATCATTTTTAATTCATCATTTTCTTCTTTATTAATTCATCATTTTCTTTTCTTATTTAATAAATATAAATATCTTTTATATTCTTCAGCCTCTTCATTATATGGATAATGTCTTAATAATGTTATTCTTTGAGTTACTCTATTTTCTTTTAATATACTTTCTATTTCTTCTTCTCTTATTATTATTTTTCAAATTTTTAATGTATCTTCTACTCATTTTCTTGTATCTTCTTTTTCAACTTCAAATACTCCATTAGTTTCTAATGGAGTATTTGTTCCTTTTATTTCTTCTAATCATTTTGTCATACAAAAAATAAGAGTAATTATATACTCTTATTTTATCATTTATATATCATATAATCAAGTTTTAAACATCCATTTCTTTAATTATAGAAAATCCTTTTAATGACTGATTGTTAGTTATCCATAAATTATATTTATCATATAAGTGATCTATCTTTAATCAGATATTTTCTAAATACTTTAATATACAATAAATTTGATGTGGAATCATTTTTATATTTGTTTCCTTTCAATCTAAAATTTGTTCTATATTAGACAATAATTCATATACTCAAAAAAATTTCTTATCATCTATTTCTCAATCATTATTTTGAATATTTGCTCAAGAATTTACAACTACAGAGAATACTTTAACAAATTGTTTTTGTAATTCATCTTGATGTAAAAATTTGATAATTGGAGTTATTTTTTTTATATTATTTTCTCAAATACTTAATTCTTCTTCTAATTCTCTTTTAAGTGTTACTTCATAACTATCCAATCAATCTACATGTCATCATCATATTTCCCAATATCATTTATAACTATCTTTTCACATAGCCCTTTTTGCTAAAAATATTTCTCATTTTTCATTTGTTACTATCCAGTCTGCTGCTCTGTGAATTTTATTATTTGTATTTTTTCAATTATGGCATAATATTCTAAATTCAAATCAAATTGGTATATCATTTTCATCAACAGTAACAAAAATATCCTTACCACTTCATACGAGTCATAATTCTTTTTTCATTTCTTCTGAAAGAGAGTCTATTTCAACATCTATTTCTAACAAATTCATTAATATATTATTATAACTAGACTTAATTCATTCTAGTATTTCAGTTTTTTCAACATCTGTTTTTCAATTGATTTGATTTGGATTAATGCCAAGTTCTCACATAAGTGCTCAATCTTGGATTTCATTTAATTTTTTAATCATTATATTTTTTATTAATTATAAGTAATTATAATATAGATTTTTTTATTTAGAAAAATATGGAAAAAATTAAGAAAAATATTTTTTATATTTCTTTTTATATTTTCATACAATTTTTTTATTTTTTTCTCATCAAATTTTTTCTAAAGTTTTTATAATTTCATAAATTACATTTATATCTTTTGTATTTTTTAACTTATTTAATAGTAATTTTATATTATTTTTTCATCATATTTCTCATAATAATTCAATAGATTTTAATAATAAGTATTGATCATTACTATTAATAATATTATATCTAAGAAGTTCTTCATTATCAAGTAAAGAGTAATATAATAATATTTCGCTTATTTCTTCTTTTATTAAACTATTATTTGATTTCTCATATTTTTTTAAAAAATTGATATCATCTATAGTTCAATTTTCTCATATTATAGATATAATTTTTAATTTTTCTTCATCATCTCAATATTCAATAATTATTTTTAAAAAATTAATTAATTCTGAACCTATATTATCTTTATCTTCTAAAATAGAAATAATATATTTTAATATAGAATTATCTTTTTTTATTTGTTCTAAAAAGAAATTTCTATTTTTTTCACCACCAACTACTAATAAAAATTTTTCTATCATTCTATTTGAAAAACCAATATTTCACTTATCTATTTCTTCTAAAATAAAATCATCTAATTTTTCAGAAAATCATATTATTTCTCATAATAAATGATAATTTATTTTTTTATCATTTATCAAAGATATAATAAAATTTATATTTTCATCTCATCAAATATATAATAATCATTTAATCGTTCAAGAAAATAATTCAATTATATTTATATATTTTTTTATTATCAACTCATTTTCTTTTCATCAAATTTTTCATAATAATATTAAACAAAAATTAATAATTCAATATGAATTTTCTGTAACTAATATACTCTTAATTAAATCAAAATCTTTTATTAAATATAATTCATATAGAATATAATACTTAATATCATCTGAAAAATGTAAATCAAATAAAATATTTCTAACTAATAATCTATATTTATTTTTATCTATAAATAATAACCTATTTAATAGATTTTCCATTAAAAAATCATTAATATCTTTTGATAATATTAATTTTTGAATTAAATAACTTACCAAATTATTATCTTTTAAATCATTAAATAATTTTGAATAATATTCATAATATCAAAAACTTGAATAATACTCATATATTTCTTCATCAATATTAATATTTTTTTTATAATTCTTTAATTTTATAAAGTCTAATTTAGATAATATATATATTATTTTATAATGTATATTCTTTGGAAAATAATTTTCATTTTCATCAATAGATTCTAAAAATCTAGTTTTTATTTTCTCATCAGTTTTTATAAAATCAACTAATATCTCTAAAAAATTTAGATCAACTTTCTTTAATTTTTGGCATAAAAAATCGCCATAATCAAATCCTTGATTATTTTTCATTTCTTCAAATATATATTTTGCAGCAAAATATTCTTTAAAACTTTGATGTACAAAATCGTATTCTCAATCTTCATTTTTTCTAAAAAGCAAATTCAATCATTCTAGTGCTTCATCACTAGAAATTATAATATAATCTTTTATAATTTCTTTAGTTATAGATTTTCAACTTATAAGTTGTTCATAAGCTATTTTATTTAATCATTCTAAAATGTTTTGTAAATATTTTTTATTATCGATTTTTCGATTATGAGCTTTGTTATTCCAATCTAATAATCTAAGATTAACTATTCATTCATATATATTTATGATTGTAATATAATCTAAATTTATTCAATCTATTGTTCAATTTTCAACTACTTCACAAATCATACATAAAATAAGTGGATTATCTCCTGCTCAATTTAATTTCAAAAGTATGTTTTTTGTTATTTCGATTTTTTCACTCTTTTCTCAAAAATATTTTTGTAAATAATCTCCTATTTGCTCTGTTGTAAAATCTTGTATTTTTACTTTTTCTTGATTAATATTTAATTGTTCTTGTAAATATTTTTCTCCTTTTTTTTCATCATATTTTTCTTGATATCAATTTCTTGATGTTATTATCACTTTTCATTTTTTTGATAATTCAAGAAGTTTTTTATCTAATTTTTCTATTTCTTCTTTTGTTTTTATATTACTTTCATCTATAGAATCTATTAAATATACAACTTGATAATTACTGTATATTTCATCATCTATTTCTTCAATAACGTCAATTGATTTACCTGATAAATTTATATATACTGGATAATATATCTTTTTAAAATTATTATTATTTAAATTTTCTTCATTTAATCTCTCAGCTATATATGATAACAAAAATGATTTTCATGCTCCAGCTTTTCATTCTATATATTTAATTGGTTTACCTTTATTTATTAGCTCTAATACTTCATTATATTCTTCTCTATCAAAATTAAAATCTGGTTCTATATTTTCTCCATTTTTTATTCTTAAATCAAGTGATTTTAATCTTATTTCTAGTATTTTAGGATAATTTTTTACGTAATATCTAAGTACAATATAGTATTTTTTATCTATAGTTTTAAAATCTCATAGAGATATACTTTTCCTAAATTTCTCTTCGCTAAATATTTCATTTAATGTTTCTAATTCTTTTGTTTCAATTAATTTAAATAAACAATAATTTCTAAGTTCTTCTATTTCTGATTTAACATATATTTTTATTAATTCTGGATTTTTTATAAAATACACATTTAACTTATTTTGAAAATCTATAATTGAAGTATGTTCAATGTTAAATAATTTTTTAAGTGAATTATAATTTTTAAATATAACTTTTAATAGATAATTATTATTTATAATTTTATTATCTTCTCAATAATCAATAAAATCAAAAAAATTATTCTCAAAATTTTTTATACTTTCATCTACAGTAATATATCTATCTCATCACAATAAATTAAATCAATGTGCATATGATCTATTTGATATTATTACTATATCATCATAATCATTATTATTTTGTTCAATAATTTCATCTATTATTTTTCTTAATTCTTCAGGTGTTTTTGAATATATTGTTCAAATATCTAATCATTTATCTCATCATACTAAATCAATATTTTTAAACTCTTTTATTCAATATTTTGAACATATATTATCTCAAGTTATTCTACATCTTTGAATTCATTTTTCAGATGAATAATATGCTAATAATATTCTTACAGGGTTCTTAAACAATTCATCTAATAATTTTTTATCTATATATTTTCATTCTGGTATTTGTTCTATTTCTCAATATACTTTCTTATCTGTTTCTTCTGAAATCATTTTTAATTCATCATTTTCTTCTTTATTAATTCATCATTTTCTTTTCTTATTTAATAAATATAAATATCTTTTATATTCTTCAGCCTCTTCATTATATGGATAATGTCTTAATAATGTTATTCTTTGAGTTACTCTATTTTCTTTTAATATACTTTCTATTTCTTCTTCTCTTATTATTATTTTTCAAATTTTTAATGTATCTTCTACTCATTTTCTTGTATCTTCTTTTTCAACTTCAAATACTCCATTAGTTTCTAATGGAGTATTTGTTCCTTTTATTTCTTCTAATCATTTTGTCATACAAAAAATAAGAGTAATTATATACTCTTATTTTATCATTTATATTTTGTTTTTTCAAGTTTCTATGCTCAAAAAATTATATTTTTTTAATTGTTCAGATTTTTAAATTTACATCTCACATTTTTATAAAAAAATCAGTTATACTTCACTTACAAACTATTTGTAATTTTTCTCATGTTTTTAACTCAATAAATTTTAATAGTGGTAGTATAATCTTTCAAAGCATTTCATTTTTATTTCATGTATAACTAGATGAAGAGAATTCCTTATTTGAAACTTCTACTCATATATTGGATAGAAGTTTACTAATCACTTCTATAGTTGTATTTTGAGAAGGAATATCTTTTGAAGTAAGCTTAATTCAATCAAAATATATTTTACCATTTATCATATCAAGTATAAGTCATTTATTTTGTTCAAATATATCTGAATAATCTCATAAATAATTTAATCATTTATTATCTTGATATATAAATTTATTTTTATCAATATATTTAGAATATATTCATTTTGAAATAAATTGTTCAACTTTTATTTCATCACTATTAGTTCAATCAATATAAGAAGAATATTCTATTTCAATATTTGGATAAATTAATTTTAAATCTTTTATTGTTTTTAAAATAGTATTCCTAGATAATCAAAAATTTGTTAAAACTATATATCATCAACCCATTTTTCATGAATATGCAGGTGAAATTCATAATTTTTCTTCAAAATTATATTGATTTTTTTTAAAAAAATATGTAAAATCTTCTGCAAATGAACTTTGTTTTTCTATAAAAGATATAAGTCATCTACGATTATTTATATGTTCAATAAAATCATTTATAATATTTTGATCATATGGTCTACTATAAATTTTATGAAAAAAATCTAAAGTTTTTATTGTATCTATATTCAAAAGATTAGATTTTATATAATCAAATTTATTAGTATTCAAAAGATTATCTAAATAATTATTATTTTTAAATAATTTTTTATCTAAAAAATTAAAAATATCATTTTTATATTCCAATTTTTTAAAATTCTCTACTTGTTTAGTATCTGTTGGTAATCAAGAAAATATAATAAAATAATCAAATGGTAATTCTATATTTGATGGATTATTTATATATTTATAATCATATTTAATTAAATCAATATTATCAATATTAACATTTTCATTTATTACTTCTTCAGATATAAAATATGATATTCAATTAAAATTTAATAATGTAAATAATCAATTATGTCATAAGGTTGCTCAGAACCTCAAAATATAATCCATTTTTCTAGATAGTGAAAAAATATCTTCTAAATAAATATTTAAAAAATTATTATCAATATTTTTATTATTTAAATAATCATATATTTTATAAATTCAATATGATAATATAGAAGATGACGTACCAGAAAATCAAAATGAATGTCATCTAGTTGTTTCTGATAAAAACTCTATATCAAATCATTTTTTAATTGATAACTTATCTACTTCTTCAAGTAATAATTTAATTATTTTATCATATTCTCATTTTGAAATATCATTATAATTTAAAATTTCAAAATTTTTAGAAATTATATTAAAAAAATTAACATTTCATATATTTATATTTAAATCTTTTCTAAATTTAATTCAAACATAACATTTTAAAGGAATAGTTGATTTAATCTTTAAATATCATTGAAAGTTATCACTAATTCATTCATATCCCCATGGAAATTTAAAACATCAACTAACTACCAAATCATTTCTAGCATAAAAATCTCTATAAACTTCTGGAAACTTATCTTGAAGAGACTGAGTATTCATTACTATTCTTTCCATAATTTTTTTTTATATTTTATTATTATAAATATAGCAATTATATAAATTTTATCAAGAATAAAAGACACTAATTGTGTCTTTTATTCTATTGGATTATATGAGTAATTAGACTCATCAAATACATTATTTTTTCTAAATCAATCTAAATACTCATTTTCTTCTTTTGAAGGAGTTCTAAAATGAAAATCTTGCTTCATAGATTTTAAATCTCATACTTTTTTCATTCTTAATAATTCTTCTTTTGCAGTTCTTCTTATAGATTTATTTGGAGATAAATCTATACCTAAGTCTTTTTCAACTATTCTAGAAACCTCACTTGTAGTATTAATCAATGCTTTTATTATCTCTATAGCAGATAACCATTTTTCATTTGAATCTAAAACAATCCAAGGTGAATCAGGACTATCTGTTAATTCTAAAATTTTAGCTTTTGCAAGAGTATAATAATTCCATTTCTCTTGTGCAACTTTATCAATAGGACTAGATTTCCAACTTTTTCTAATATCTTCTCTTAAATGTAATCTATATTTTTGAGTAGTTTTAGTTACAGAAAGATAGATTTTTAAAAAATTTATTCATTGGTCTAAAATTTGTTCTTTTTCAAAACTTAAAACATTTTTCATAAACCAATCATATTCTTCTTGTGTACAAAATCACATAGCAGCTTCAACTCAAGCCCTATTATACCATGACCTATCAAAAAATGCTACTTGTCACTTTCTTGGAAAATCTTCCATATATCTCTTAAACCAATTATAATCTATTCTTTCCTCCATTTCTGGAATTCAATATGCATTAATTTTATGTCTTTTTCAATTGAAATATTCTGTAACTCTTTTAATATTACTTCATTTTCAGGCTGTATCTCTACCATCAAGAGTAATAATTACTTTTTGTTTTGTATCATTTGTATGTTCCGCCCATAAACTAAGAGCAGCTCTATATTCATTTAAAGTGTCAATAGTATCAGCTTCTCTTGCTAAAATAATATGTTGTTCTAAAGTTCTACCAGTTTGTTCAACTAATACTTTATCCGCTATTCTTTCAGCTTTTATATCTGTTATTTTGCTTATTGGCTTATTCATATTTTTTATGTTTATTAATAATTAATTAACATTTAGAAATATAATATAAATATATTTTAATATTTGTCAATACTTTTAATACAAAAAAGTGCTTTGTCAATTATTTTTAATAATTTTTGTTTATTTTAAGCCAAAATAAAAACTAGCAAATGCTAGTTTTTTTATATATTATTTAAAACAAGGTATGTAATATAAACAAAATAAATAATAATCATAAGTATACCCTGCCATTTTTCAATAATTGATTTTTTTCAAATAAACATAATCACAAACAGAATCAAAGTTGCTAATATAGCCATAAATACATCTAAATTTGATGAACTATTAAAAGGAAGTGGATTAATAGTTGCAGTTAATCAAAGTATCCAAAATACATTAAATATATTACTTCAAACTACATTTCAAATAGCAATATCTGCCTCTTTTTTCATAGCAGCAACAACACTTGTTGCAAGTTCTGGTAAGCTTGTTCATACTGCAACTACAGTTAAACCAATAACAGCCTCACTAAGACCAAATCATTTTGCAATAACTACGGCTCAATCAACTATCCATTTTCAACCAAGAGTAAGTCCAGTAAGACCTATAACTATAAATAAAATTGATTTCCATAATGCCATTTCAGATATTCATTCATCATCATTTGATTTATTATCAGTGGTTTTTGCTATACCAAAAGTATAATATAAAAATACTATAAAAAATCATATTAAAACCAATCAATCTACTCTAGAAATTACATTTAAAGATGATCAATCTATAAATACATCATTTGCCATAATAAGCAATATAACAACTCAAAGTAATGCAAAAGGTATTTCTTTAAATATAGTAGCAACTTGTGCTCTAAGTGGATAAATAATTGATGAAACTCAAAGTATAAGAAGTATATTTGCTATATTACTTCATAATATATTTCAGATTGCTAGATCAGTTTTTCAATCTAGTGCTGAAAACATATTAACAGATAATTCTGGTGTACTAGTACCAAAAGCAACTATAGTTAATCAAACCACAATTGGAGCTATTTTAAATTTCAAAGCAATTGAACTAGCTCATGAAACAAGTAAATCAGCTCATTTTATAAGTATAACAAATCAAATTAAAAAAAGTATATAAACCATAAAAATAATTAAAAAAGTAAACTTAGTACCAAGTTTACTTTTTTTTGTTATTTTTCAACTAAAAATTTTTATTTAATTAAATATTTAAATTATATAAACAACTTTTAAGATTTTTAACACATTTTTTATTATAAATTTTTTATTTTACTTAATATTATTGAATATTTGGCATATTTTAAATACTCAAATTAATAATTTATATTATTCTTAAAACCATATTTTTTAATATTTCAAATCACTCTTTACACATGATAGACTCAGGATGAGCTTGAATTGATGAAATATTTTCTCTATTTAAACTTAATATTCTATCATCAAAAAATATTTCTACTCAATTATCATTTCAATTTATTACTGGTGAAAAAGAATTATAAAATGCAAGAGTCTTTGTTTTTCAAAAAATATTTACTTCTTTTTGAACTCACTGAGTTATTTCTTCTTGTCTTTTTACTTCATATCACAAAGTTTTGCAAATCGCTTGGTGTCATAAACAAATTCAAATTACCTTTTTTTTATTATCAAGTAAATATTGAGAAATTTTAAGTAGATTAATCATTCTTTCATCATTATCATCATTTATATCTCAATAACCCGGTCATAAAACTATTATATCATAGTCATTTATATTTTTTATATCAAAATCTAAATTATATATAACATTAACATTAGCTCCCATTTTTTCCATCATATAAGCTGACATAAAAACAAAATCATCTCAAGAATTTAAAAATAATATCTTTTTATCCTTTATTCTCTCGTCTTCTAAAGACTCTTTAGTATTTGATTGAAAATAAAAATCTGATAACTTTTGTTTTCTTATTCTTAATATTTCATTTAATTTTTGCTTTTCATCAACAGATAATTCATCTAAATATCTAGATTTATTTCATTTTCAATCATTTTCAAAAGCTCAAAGAAATCATTTTGATTTTAAAATAGTTTCTATTGCTTCATTTTCTGGAATAGAATCTTTTACTATTCAAGCTCAAGCTCTAACAGACAAAGTATTATTTATTTTATCTATAAAAGCACTACGAATAACAATAGATGTATCTAAAAAATCTTCTGCTAAAATTCAAAATGCTCATCAATAATATCATCTTGTCTCTTGTTCATATTTCGCTATTAGATTAAAAGCAGATTTTATGGGTCATCAAGTAAGAGTTGGAGCATAGAGAGTTTCTCTTAAAACTTCCATAAAATTCATATCACTTTTTTTATCTCAGATAAGCTCTCACTCAGTATGAATAACAGCACCTATTTCCTTTAATAAAGGAAAATCTATATATCAAGAATTACTTATTTTCATCATCATTTTCAATTCCTCATCTATAACCATTCACAATTCTCAAATTTCTTTTTCATTTTCTAAAAAATTTATAAGTCTATTAAAAAAACTTTTTTTATCTAACTTTCAAAGAGTTCAAGCAATAGGATTCATAATAACTTTTTGTTTTTCTATACAAACATGTTTTTCAGGAGTAGCTCATAAAAAGGAGATTTCTGGAGTATTAAATAAAAATGTCATATATTGTCATCTTGTTTGTAATAATTTTTTATACATTGATAATAATAAATCATTACTTGATTTAAAAAATGTAGTAAATTTTCTAGAAAAGATCATTTGATTTATGTTTCAGTTTTGAATTTCTAACTTTATCTTTTCAACTTCATTTTCATAATCTTTATTTGAAATATTAACTTCTATTTCTCAAAAGTTAAGTTCTTGCTCTTTTATAACACTAAGTAATGTATTTCTTGTAATATTTATCTCTTTTTCAATCTCCATTGCTAATATTTTTTCTTCTCATATAGTATTGTATCATTTTTCTTCTCTTGCAATACAAAATGGTAATATAAATACAATTTTTCTCTTTGTATTTTGTCTTAAATTTTCAAGTTCATCCAAATTATCAAGTTTATGAAGTTTTCAAGAACACAATAAAACATCATCATTTTTTTCTATAATTGCATAATTATTATTATTTATTATACTTCCAATTTTTGTTTCCATATTTATTAAATTTAAAAAATAAAAAGCTATTACAAAAGTGTAATAGCTTAAAAAATTAAACAGCAAAAAAGCTGTAATTATTTCTTTAATTACACCATCATCTAGTTTTCCACCAAATAATTTTATAAAATATATTTTTCATTATAAATTTTAAACAAAATAAAAAAGCTTGAAAGTTTTCTAAAAAACGATTCAAGCTTTTGAAAAATGATAACTCAAAACTAACTAAAATCTATTTCTTAGAATTTTTAGTTTTTGTCCAAGTATATGTTGAAATAACATTTTTCATTTGATTATTTTTAATATTAATTAAATTTAAGATTATTAAATTTTAAGTTTTTGTCAATTCTTATTACAAACTTCTAGTATTATAATCTTCTAATATCATATTTTTTTCATCATAAAAGTTGGTATAAATACATCATCAATTACCTTATGTTTTCATTCGCTTCAATTTATTATTTCAAATCAATTTTTTTCATAAAATCTTATAGCATTTTCATTATAAATTCACACTTCTAAATATATTTCTTTGAAATTTTTTCTAAACTCTAAAAGCTTATCTAACAATAATTTTCAATATCATCTTTTTTGATAAATAGGTAATATATAAATAGCTCAAATATGACATTTATTTCACATCATATTTGTAATTCAAACTCAAACAAGATTTCAGTTAATTTCAACTCCATATCATATTTTTTCATCTGAAAAATCTGATATGTATTTTTTTATACTTTCATACCTTTCTTTTGAATCATATTTTTTATTTATATGTTCTTTTGTTATTCAAAATTCTTTATTTGGATATGTTTCAAGCCAAGTTTCTCTAAATATATTAAAAACACTATCTGTATCAGATGATTTAAGTATTCTTATTTTCATAAATATGTTTTAATATTACTTTTTACATATTATAATTAAATATTTAATATATTAAACCTTTGTTCTAAAAACCCTAATAAAATAAGAAAACCTAGAAAAAAAAATTTCTAGGTTTTCTTATTTTTAATATTTTTTTAATTATATCTATATCTCTTGAAATAACTGTCCCCGTAATCTCTCTTCACATCCAATATAATGGTTTAAAAGATAGACAATCATTTATATTTTTAAATTCAACTTCTACTCTTATTAATCATTTTAATTTTCATTTATAAACTTGGATGGTTATTTTGGGATTATTATATATATAATAAGTTCTTCTTTTACTCTTTCAAATAATTCATTTTTTTAATTCTTTGAATTTATTTTCACTTATTTGAATTTTTTCTCTTTTCCTTTCATATATTGATATATTATTTTTTTTCTCAAAAAAATAATTATCCTCTTTTTTATAAATCCTTTCTTCTATATTATTATTTGTATTTAGAAAAAATCTTTCATTATCATAATATTTTTTATTTTTAATGCTTGGAAAAAATTTAATTAAAAATTTTCTTTCTATTTCGTTCATGTTTTTATATTATTGGTTCTAATTTTCATACTATAAACCAGTAAGAAAAAGCTCATATTATTGCAATTATTCAAGATAATATTATTGGTACTATAAATGATCATGTTAGTCATAGTAAAAGTCAAGTTATAATTGGTGCTACAATACCTGCAATATTAGAAAATGTATTTTGTATACCTCATATAGTTCATACCATTTTTGATGATTTTGTTAAATCTCAAGGTATTCACCAAATTCAAGGAGAAGCAGATATTAATGATGTGTAAGATAATGTTAATAACAATATTGCTATAAAAACATTACTTGTAAAAACAGATAGTATAATTACAGATGACATTAACATTCATATACATAATGGTAATTTTCTAGCAATAGTTATATTTATATTTTTAGACACCATTTTATCAGTTAAATATCATGTAGATAGCTCTCATATTATTGCAACTAAAGGTGGAATCATAGATATAAATCAAACACTTATTAAACTAAATCATTTTTCCATAACTAAATAACTAGGAAACCATGTTAAAAAAAAACTTTTTAGGTAATTATAGCAAAAAAATCATATTGATATTCATATAATTTTTCTATTTTTTAAAAGTTGGAAAACATTATTTTTAAAACTTTCATTATTATCTTTTTCTTCTATATTTTCTGGAATAATTGATTTTTCTATGTCTGATAAATTTTTAAAATCTTTAGGGTCTTTATAGTAAAAGAACCAAACTATCGACCATATTATTCATAAAATACTAAAAATTATAAATGAAATTCTCCATCAATATGTTACCATCAAATATATTATAAATGGAGCAGCTATTGCTGATCATATATAAGATCAAGAATCAAATAATGCCGTTGCACGTCATCTTTCTTTTAAAGGGAACCATTTTTTTACTACTTTAGCATTAGAAGGAAAAATAGGAGCTTCTCACATTCATAATAATATTCTTGAACTTAACAACAAACCAAAACTATTTGCAAAAGCTCATAATCATGTAAAAATAGACCAAAAAAAGCAAGATAATGCTGACATTATTCTAGGTCATTTTTTATCTACTAAATATCATCATATTAACATAAATGCAACATATCACCATGAAAAAGATGATAATATTATACCTTGTTGTAATGCACTTAAATTAAAATCATCTTTAATTTGTAGTATGGCATGGGATAAAATAACCCTATCCATATAATTTATAACTATTCATATAAACATTAAAATACCAATTATCCATCTTTTATTATTTTTAAACATGATAATTTAATTATTTTTATAAAATTTTCCTAATTTTACTTTAAAATCTTCTAGATTTAAAAATACTTCTCAATTAATTCATACATTTCTTGCAGCAATAGCATGACTTTCCCTATCATCAAAATAAATTATATTACTAGGTGATGTTCATATTTCTTTTATAGTATGATTAAATAAGCTTATTTCAGGTTTCATGTATCATATATCACAACTAAATATATGATAATCCAAAAAACTTGAGTATCATTGTATATCTTCCATAAATTTCTTTCTAAATTTATCACTATTACTAATTAATCATGTCTTAATTCAAATATTTCTATATTTTTTCAATGTCTCAATAATTAATTCATTTACATGATATGATTCAGCCCATAGTTTTTCAAGTATAGAATAATCAATATTTTTAATACCTCATGCTAATTTAACTACTGTATCCCAAAATTCATCTCTTGTTATTAAATTTTTTCTATATGCTTGTCACTGAGGTGATTTTTCAGATAATAGAGTCTTTAGTAAATCTTTAGTAATTCATAATTTTTTATAAAGTTCACTATATTGAGGCTCACAATAATGATTAGCTATTACTCATCAATTATCTAATAATATTACTTTATTTACTGATAATTTATCTTTTATTCTAGGTAGTTGACTGAAACCAGTTAAATTAGATAATTCATCCCATTCAAACCATTTAGCATTATCTGCTTCTTTTTCATCAACAGTAAAGCTTTTATCATCTTCAATTTCAATTTTAAAAACAACAGTTACATCATAATGTCAACTATTTTTTCAGTGAGTATATATTTTTGATATATAAAAAGGTTCTTTATTTTTAATTTCTACATTAAATCATAATTCTTCTTTTAATTCTTTTTCTATAGTTTCTTGAAAAGTTTCTCAAAAGTCAACATGTCCTCATGGCATCAAAAATGTTTCAGCTTTTCTATGATTTATAAGAAAAACTTTTTTATTTCTTTTATTAACAATAAATGCTACTACACCTAAATGTTGTTCTGGATTTTCTTTTTTTGTAATATTTTTTGTATTTTTAATCCATTCAATAACTTCTTCTATCGTTTTCTTTTCTTCTTCATCAAAAGGAATAATATATTCAATAGATTTTACATATGAATTTCTTACTTTTTCATCAACATTATCAATTCAATTATTATTTATTTCTAAATTCATAATTATTATATCAAGATTTAAAGTATAAATTATTTATTAAATTATATATTTAAATATTTTAAATCAATATTAATTATAAAAAAACAAAAAAGACCCCAAATATAATCAAAAAAACTAAAACAAGAAATTTTTTTAGTTTTTTATTTTGACAATAAAGCAAAAAGATATTATAATAATAATGTTTATAATCTAATTTGCATAAAAATGGCAGATTTAAATAAAAAAGATGTAATTGTTGAATGACAAGAACAACAATCAGGATTAATAAATAAAGGTAGAGTTACCCTAGCTGCAGCAGTACTTGCTGTAGGTCTTTCAACTTCAGTTCAAGCAAGTGATTTATTAAAACAATGTGATTTTAATAAAAACTGAGCTATAGATACACCTCAAATGTATGGTTTAAAAACTAGACCAGAATATGCTGCTGCAGATCCAAAAATCAAAGATATAATTACAAGAGAAAAAAAATGTGAAACTGATTTTAGTATAGCTCAAAGTAGAGCAAGTATAGCTCAAAAAGACGCAAGTATAGCTCAAAAAGATGCAAGTATAGCTCAAAAAGATGCAAGTATAGCTCAAAAAGATGCAAGTATAGCTCAAAAAGATGCAAGTATAGCTCAAAAAGATGCAAATATTAAAAAATTAGATGAAGATTATAGTAAAATGGTTCAAATATTGGTAATGCTAGAACCAGAAGAAGCAAGAAAAGCAATAAATGCAGAAATTAAAAGATTAGAAACACAATTAAAAACAGAAAAAAATGAAACAACTAAAAAATCTATTTTATACAAATTGGATTCTTTAAAGGCTAGATTAAAAGAGCTAGACAAAAAAGTTGCATAGAAAAAATAAGTATGATAAAATATTATAGAATATAAATATTCTATAATATTTTTTTATGGCTCCACTTGAATCATTTAATAATTTACCAGAAACACCTGTACAAAAGCCTACAGGTGTTTCAGAAACATCAAAAGATTATCAAAATCCATTAAATAATATAAAAGAAATAAATCAAAGAGAAAAAATAGATAAATCTATAAGTGAAGTATGATTACAAAAAGAAGAAACTGAAGCAATAGTTGATACAATTATTTCTAAATTTTGAAATGATGAAAAAGCTATAGATTCTATACTTCAAACTATATCTAGTGATATATCTATAGATACAAAAGATAAAGTATTATGAGTTATAGTAAAAGCAGAAGAAGCAAAAATTGATGCAGAAAAAACAAAAATTGATGCAGAAAAAACAAAAATTGATGCAGAAAAAACAAAAATTGATGCAGAAAAAACAAAAATTGATGCAGAAAAAACAAAAATTGATGCAGAAAAAACAAAAGCAGAAATAGAATCAGAAAAATCAAAAGAAATATTGTTTAAAAATCTTACAGATATTTTATCTTGAGCTAAATTAGAGTGAAAAAATGGTCAAGATATAGTAAAAAAACTTGGAGAATGAAAATTTAATGAAGTTATAGAAACTTTAAAGACTAATCCTCTTGTATTTAATGAAGTAGCAACTGAATTAAAAGCTAAAAGTCCTGAAAAATATAGAGAATTTATAAATACTTTAATACAAATTGACCCTAGTTTTAGAGAAATTGCTGATCAAATTGAAGTTGATAAACTTTGAAATGTAGCCAAACTTAAACTTTGAACAGATAATTTAAACTGAGTTGATTTAAGTAAAAATGTATTAAGACAAGAAAAAGATGGTGCAGTTATAGAAGCAGGTAAAAACTCTAGAAATCTTTCACTTGTAGGTTCTGATTATAAACTTGATTCAAAACTACAAAATAGTAATCAAAAAAATGCTATAAAAGAAGTAGAAACAAATCTAAAAAATGATTTAAAACCTATAAATGAAACTCTAAATACTATTTCTAGTGTTATAGATTATTTAGATAAAGCCCTATCAAATAATTTAGAATTAAAAGATATAAAAGAAAATATTAAAAATACAAATATTAGCTTATATACTGAGTTAAATATAGAAAATTTAAATAGTGTATCTGATATTAAAAATGCTTTTGTTTGATTACAAACACAAAAACAAAAGGAAAAAGAAGATAAAATAAAAGAAGCTAAACAAAAAATATCACTTTTTATTAAACAAAATGCTGATATAGCAAAAGAACAAGATGAAAAGAAAAAAGATATATTAAAATTTCTTACATCAATTGGTTTTGATAAAATACCACAATCAATTACTTCTCAATTAATTAAAGAATTACAATCAAATGTATTTACGCTTTGAGAATTAAATTTAAATCTAAAAACTATTGATTTAAATAATGGTAGATTTGGTGAAACAGATACAGAATCAGGTGGTACAAAATGGAAAGAAAATCTAGTTAAATTTATGGAAAAAATGATTTATTGACAAGTTTGAGCAAAAGAATCATTGTTTGCTTGAAAATGATTTTCTAGTGTATTATGAGCAACTGTAAATCCAACTGAAATGAATGTAACTTTTGAAAAAGCCTGAATTAAAACAGGAACTGGTTGGGATATAAACAAAATGAGACAAAATTTAAGTAAAGTAAAAGAATAAAAAATAACCAAAGCTTCGCTTTGGTATATGCAATAATTTGTGTAAATAAAATTTGTATAAAATAAAAAAAGAATATTTGGTATAATAAAACCAAATATTCTTTTTTTTAAACCACTAATTTTTTACAATTAAGCTTATACAGTCTTAAAACATATATTAATATTTTTTTAAATTCTATTTGGAATTTGTATATTACAAATATTCAAAGCATTTTTTGCAATTTGAATAAATGCTTTAGTTATTATAACTCTTGTTTCAATAACTTTTTCTAAATCAATAACTCTATGAGAATTATAATAACTATTATAATTTCTTGATAAATTTAATAAATAATCTATTAATGTATGTGGATTATCATTTTCTTGAGCATATTTAACGACTAATGGATATCTATTTATCTCATTAATAATAATTTTTTCTATATTATCTAATTTATAAGCATGAACATTTTTTAAAGTAATTTCATTTAAATTATCTATTTTTGCTAATATGCTTTTTGCTCTTACTATAGAATACATTACATATGCTCATCCTGCTTCTTCAAAAGATTCACAAGCTTCTTTTATATCATTACTTATTAAAACAGGATTTTTTTTATCTGATTTAATATCATTAAATATTATTGATCAAATAGCTAATTTATAAGCTATATCTTCAATTTCTTCATTTGTATAATCACTATTTTTATATTTATTTCTAAAAAATATAATAGATTCATTAATAAGTTTTTGAACATTTGATGCACCATCTCTACTTGAAAGTTTTTTCTTAGTTTTTGAATCAACATAAAATCAATGATATACATGTGTAAAATTAACTCAGTTTATTCATATTTTTTCTGCAGATTTGAATAATTTATCGAAATGTTCTGCTTGTTCTTGTCATACTTCATAAACAATTCTTGAAGGAGAAAAAGTTTCACATCTATATTTAATTGCTCCTAAATCTCTAGTTGCATAAATAGAACTATTATCAGCTTTTAACACTATAAATCTTTCAAAATTATCTAATTGAATAATATATGCTCAAATATCTCTTAGTATTTCTTCTTTAATAGTTTCCAACATTCTATCGGTAATTTTTTCTTCTCTCAATAATGTTTCTAATTTTTTTATATCTTCATTTGCTAATTTTTGACTATAAAGGACTACTTTTCATTTTTTTTCTAACTCTAAAACTAGATTTCTTCAATATTCTGAATAAAAACTTTCTCAAATAATATAATCTTGGTGGGTTCATAATAAATTATAAAAGTTATTAAAATCTTTTATACTCCATGTTACCATTTTTTTCCATAACTCTACTTCGTCTTTATTTCATTTTTCTAGATTATCAAACCTCTTCTTTCAAGACTCAATAAAGTCTTTAAATAATAAGCAAAAATCATTATAATTTAAAAAACCTCAATAATATTTTTTCAGTTCACTTATATCATCCTTAGATAATTTATTATATTCTTCTTCAGATTTTGATATTTTTTCTCATTTTCTATACAAAGTATAAATATAAAAAAGTAAATCATTTTTATTTTCAAAATGATTTAATTTATCTTCCCATCTATTATAACCTTCTATTAAAAATCAAAACCCTCCCCAATCATTTATATGATTAACTCTATGAGTGTAATATCAATTTGAATTATATAAATTTGATAATACATGACCTATGATAGTTGATCTTATATGTCACGCATGTAGATGTTTTGCAATATTTGGAGATGAATAATCTACCAATATTGATTCTCACTTGTGAGTATCATTTTCTCAATATTTATCTCATTTAGAAAAGACATCTTCCAAAGTACTTAATAAAAAACTATCTGATAAGGTGATATTAATATAAATACCTACAACCTCTATTTTAGAAATAATACTATTATTTTTAAAATCTGAATTATTTAATAAATCAACTATTTTAGGAATAATCTCTTTTCAATAATTTTTTTTATATTTTTGTAATAAGGTAGGTAATTTAACACATAAGTCTGCATCAAATTTATTTCTATCAATAAATGTTAACTCGATATCATTTATTTTTTTTATAGATTCATCAAATGATTTTAAAATATTAAAAAAATCTATTAAAATTTTATTAATTTCATAAGATTGATAATTAATATATCAATCTAAATGTCTTTGTTTTTTAATTTTTTCTATTTTTTCTTTTACATAAAAGTCTAATTGTGTATTTATAGAATGTAGAAGATTATTACCTTGTAAAAAATTAATTACCATATTATTTATTCATGAGTTAATTAAAGGAGTGTTATTAGTGTTATTAGTATTTTTTATATTTCAAAAATTATTTGATCAATTTTTCATATTATTATTATTATTATTATATTTGTAAAAATTTAATAAAATATATGTAGGTTTTTATAAAATTTTACTACTATTAAACATATTATATGTAAAATGTCTAAAAAAACAATATTTATTTTTTTCTACCATAATTTTTTATATAAATTTTAGATTTTACAAATAAATAAGAATTTTTTAAATACAGTTAGTTTTATATTTATATCAATAATCCATTCTTTTTAGAAATTTAGCTTTTGTATTTTTCATCAAAAATAGAAATTTATTTACCAGGCACATGAAGTCATTTTTCATATGATTCATCAAATTGATCTCAATTTGAATCTATATTTCAACAAATCCTAGCACATACTCTTAATTTTCATTCTTTTATAGAATTACAATTCCATGAATCAGGAATTTTTTTTTGAAAAATATCACTATTTAAAATCTCATAAAAATTATTTTTAAATAAATTTATATTATATAAATTTCATATTGTATTTAAAACTTGTTCTGTTTCAAATATTCATTTATTATAAATATGCCCCATCCGACAACAAGGAAAAAGATTTCAATCAGCAGAAATATAAAGACTTTTATCTTGCAAAACTTTACAATTTATTTCTGTATTATTTAAGTAATGTTCGTATTTTAATTGTTTTAATTTTTCAATTCACTTATTTATATATTTTGTGTTATCACTAGATTCTAAATAATACTCAGATTGATTTAATTTATTAAAAACTTTCAATTTTTTTATAAACTTCCCATTTTTTAATGAAATGAATCTGTCTGTTTTCTTAACAACAAAAGATTTTATTCATAACTTAATACTTAGATTCTTAGCCACTTCTATTTGATGTTGGTTATGTTTAAATACTATAAATTCCCATCATGCATTACCTCAAGCATTAACAAAAGCTTTAATATTAGAAATAATTTTATTCCAATTAGTTCATATTCTATGTAAATGATTTGTTTCTTCTAATCAGTCTACATCAAATTGACAATAATCAACAATTTTTGCTAATTTTCACCACCAATCAGTATCTCTAGTGCTTCAATTAGTATAAAAATGTATTTTTAATTTATTATTTACAGTTTTTAAGTATTCAATTATTTCTAATATGTCTTTAGCTAGTGATGGCTCTCAATAATTACCACAAAAATAAATTAAATCTAATTCTTTAATAATTTTTTCTGGAATAATGCTTTTAATATCTTCTAAAAAAAGTTGATTTTGGTTTAAGTTAGGATTAATAGTTCATTTACTTGTATTACGAGTGCACATTGGGCAAGCAGCGTTACAAAAAGAAGAAGGTTCTATGTGTAATTGAGTTATTTTATTAAACATAAAAATTTAAGTTATAAATAAATTTATCTAAAATATTTTTTTAAAAGTTCATTGTTATAAAATTCAAAAAAATTATTATTTATCAATTCATTATACGAATCATTTAACCACAGTATAACATTTCAGTTTTGAGTCTTATCGTTTGTAATTCTATCTAAATACCATCAAATATCTCTGTAAGAATTTAAATTAAATCAATAAATCAATTCTTCTAATTTTAAATAATCTAATCACATATATTTCAAATAGTATTTTATAAATTTTTCTTTATCATAATCATTATAATTATCGTAATCATTTTTTAATATACTTGCTATATCTATTATAGGATTTCAATACCATAAAAAATTCCAATCTATAAGAAATGTTTTATTTGAAGAGTAAAATTGTTGAAAATGTAAATCATTATGAATTAATGATTTACATAAATCTTTTTTTACTAAATCTCATAATTTTTTAACTATAATTTTAAATTTTTTTTCTTCAAAATTTTTAATATAAAATGAAAGCTCTTTAGATATATGTTTTATATAATTTTTATTAAAATCAAAATAATTTTTTGTTTTTAATAATTTTATATATTTTCATTTTATACTTTTTGTATGAAGCTTTGCTAATATTTTAGCACAATAACTTTCATTTTTAGCATTAGTAGATTCTCATAAATAGTTAAAAATCATATAAGTTGTAGATTCTATAGTTTTTTCAAACAATAAATTACTTGTAAAATCAAAATATTTTTCAATTAGTTTATTATTTTTATTTTCATTTAATAATTTTCAATAACTTATTTTTATAATATATTTTTTATTTCAAAAATTAACTTCCTTAACTGAATTAATATCACCTTTTTTTATAAAATTCATTTTAATAGAAAAAATATCTAATAATATTTTCCTTTTATCTTCTAATAAAATATTTTTATCTAAATATAGTGTATATGATATATAATAAATAAAAAATAATATATCTTTTTCACATAAATCAATTAAGTTACAAAATAAAATTAAAAAGCTATCATCTAATTTTAAAATATCTTTACTAAATGATAATTCATGTAAATAATCAACTATATAATCTAATAAATTCATAATTAATGCAAAAAAGTATCTATCTTTAAAATAAATTTTTTCAATGGATTTTACAATTCTACACTCAATTTCTGGAGAGAAGTTATCAGAAATAAATTGACCAATTGCATGTCAATAAATTGGGACTCAATTGAAAATAACTTTTCTCTCAATTATTTTTGTTACTTTAAGTAAATTATTTCTTTCTGCTAAAGTTATATTTTCTTTACCAAAATATACTTGTTCAAAATAATCTGAAACTAATTTATTATTATTATTATTATTATTAAATCAGATAATTCTATTTATTTCTTTCTGATTAAAGACATCTGAAAACCATATTTTTTGAAATGAATAAAAATACTCCATTTCTCATAGATTTAATTTTTTTATATTATATAATTTTTCAAAATCAATAATAAAAAGTTTACCTTTATTATAAAAAAAATTCCTAGGAGCAAATCATCAAAAAATGTATCAATTTTTAGTTATTAATTCTTGAAAAATAGTACTTAAGTTGATAATATTATCTATTTCAGATTTTACAAATATATTATCCTTTAATCAATCCTCTAATGTTATTCATAATGATTTTATTAAGAAAAAAACAACTCATTGAATATTGAAAATATAATCTGGCTTAGTTATAACAATATTTTTATCTACTATTTTTTCTAAAATATCTATATTTTTTAAATAAGTTTCAGGTTTATTTACTTTTAATAAAACATAATTTTCATTATTTAATTTTATTTGTCTTATATGTTTGTGAGGATTTAAAAAAGACTGTGTTTGAAAAATGGGCATAAAAATGACTTTTTCAGAAAATTTTTCGTTAAGTTCTCTTCTTAAATTTACATCTATTATTTTATTTGATAATTTAAAATCTTTATTTAATATAAAATTAATAATATTTAATATATTATCATAAAACTCTTTTTCATTAGAATATATATTATCTTCTAAATATAAATTAATATAATACCTTAAATATCTTTCTGATATTATATTAAATTCATCTTTTAATATTTTACTTAAAAATTTTCTTTTAATTTTATTTTTTAATTTATTCTTTTCTAGTTTTTTATCAACATTATTAATATTAAGATATTTTTCTATTTTTTTTATATTACTATTAAACTTTTTTATATCTCACAGTATTAATTTGTTTTTACATAAATGAGAATATATAATTTCTGATTTATCATAATAAGAAATATTTTTCATATTTAATAAACTAGATTCAAATACTTCAAATGGATAAATTTCATCTAATTTAATATTAAATTTTCTAATTAATTTAAAATATTTTTCTCTAAATCAGTTTAAATCAACAATTTTTTTTAATACAATTAAAATATCAACATCACTTTTTTTAGTTAATGTTTTTGATACAAATGAACCATAAATAAAACAATACTCTATCTCTCTATAAAATTCTTGATTTAATATCTTTTTTAATTCTTTTATAAATATTTTTTGTTGTATTTCTGAATTTAATAGTAAATCATAAATTATATTCTGTATAAAAAAAATATTTTTTTTATACGTTTCAAATGAAACATCAGTTTCTAAGGAGATATATTTAATACTTTTTAACTTATTTTTTAATTTACTATAATCAATAGTCCCTCTCCATAAAGAATAATGACTATCTTTTTTTCAATAATTATTGTGAATATGAGCAGTTAATACATTCTTATCAAACCAATCATTTATATTAGAATTATGTAAATTTGCATGTCATAAATCAATACATTTCTTTAATCATATAATTTTTGTTTTTAAAAAATTATATGATTCATTAAATTTTTCAATATCAAGAGAAGTATTTTCAACTAATATATTTATATTATATCATTTTATAACATCAAGATTATACTCATTAAATATATTTAATAATGTAGTTTCATGAAAAACAATATACAATACATTGTAAAACTCTGCTTTTTCTAATTCATTTAAAAAACTTTCAAAAGTTAAATTATTACTACCATGAATTGCAAGTCAAGTAATAATATTTTTGTATGAAATTTTCTCTAGATCGTTAAACGTCATTTCCATAGGAAATGAATTCTCTTTTGATAATTTATTATATTTAATAAAGTCTTTTACTTCAGGATGGATAACTAATATATTACCATCATGCTGGTCATTTAACTTTTGAAGCTTGTTTTTCATTTCCATTTGAATTAATACCTATAATTATATTATTAAAATCATTAATCATTTTATCTTCCAAGTTTTTTGCTTTATCAAATAATTTATTTAATGATTCATTTATTGATTTCTTTGTATATAAAGGATTTCATATTGTAATAGCCATTACTGTATATCTATAATTTACTCAAAATCATACCCTATTTCATACATCATGCAATTTGTATTCATCTAAACATAATTCTCATAATACATATAATGATTGATTAATACTATGATTATAGTTATCAATTAACTTTTGTATTTCTATAACTTTTACATCCTCTAATTCATTAATATATTTTTTAATATATTCTTTTATATTGTTTGGAATGTAAACAAATGCCATTCTATAAAAATCCATATCATTTAATGTAATGAAATTTCATGAATCAATTATAAGTTTTTCTGCATATTTAGCTATTTTTTCTCTATCTAATATAGTTTTTTCAATTCATTTTAATCACATAATTTTTATCATCAACCAAATATTTAATGATTCAAATCACCTAGATCATAAAAACGGTGTAATTAATCATAAATCCCAATTTGATCCATCTCTACATTCTTTTGGATACCTTGTAAACATTGTTAATGTATCTCTTTGTTTAAAAATAACATAGCTAGATGGATATGTAACAAATAATCATTTATGTGGATCTATAGTAACAGAATCCGCATTCTCAATTCACTTTAAATAAGTTGTTATATGTTTTTTAGAAAATAGCAGTGATCCTCAATGGCAGGCATCTACATGATTCCATAAATCATGTTCTTTTGCAAAAATAGAAATATTTTCTAAATCATCTAGACTGCTTGTTCTAGTATTTCATGCAACACTAATTATCATGAAAGGTTTTTTATTATTTGGTAATGAATTAATAATTTCTTCTAGTGCTTCAAAATCTGTTGTAAAATTTGGTAAAGTTGGAATATCAATAATATTTTCTTTACCAATTCATAAATGAATTACAGCGGATTCTATTGAATAATGAGATATTTTTTTTGATACTAATATTACAGGCTTAACTTTTAATCAAGATAACCCCTCCTCTTTGATTTTTGGAAAATTTTTATTTAGTGCAGAAAGTATAGCTATATGATTTGATAAATGCCCTCAAGTAGTCCACATTCAAGATACTTCAGATAAACTTTTTATTTCTTTTAAAGGTTTTGTATCATATCATACAAGTCAACGAAACCATTCAATTAATTGAATTTCTATAAAAGTAGCAATGGGAGCTGATCTATCAACACCAATAAGGTTTTGATTAAGAAATTTTGAAAATAGTGTCCCCATCATAGCTGGTAATGAATTTCATGAATCAGGGAATGCGAGATAATTTAAGTCAGATTGGGAAATAGAATATTTTGCAACTTCTTTTAGTATTTCAAAAGTATCATCAATACTTCTTGATTCTTTAGGTATTTCTTCATTAACATAATTTAAAAAAAAATTAGCATCTTTATATATTAAAAACTTTCACTCCCTTAGAGTTCAATCTAAAAATTGAACTCATAAATCAATTACTTTATTTAAAATTTTCTTTTGTTGTTTATCTGGTTTTATAAAGTATCTTCATTTTTTGAATTTATCCATATTATAGTAAATAAAATATAAAATATTATTTCTTTTTTCAAAATAAATATGTCTTACAATAGTTAATACTTAATCCGAGATATTTTACCTTGGATTCTATAACGAAATGCACAATTTAAAATCTTTTTCAAAAAAGACTTCTTGAGAAGTTTTAAAATTTAATCGTTTTCTAAATCTAAAGTTTATTAAACTTATATAAAATTTCAACTTATTTTGAGTTAATTTTTCAAAGTCAATTTTTTTAGGAGTAAATTGTTTAAATAATCAATTTTTATTTTCATTAGTTAATTTTTCAAATGAGCAATATAGATTTACAAAATATAAATCTAAAAACTATTGATTTAAATAATGGTAGATTTGGTGAAACAGATACAGAATCAGGTGGTACAAAGTGGAAAGAAAATCTAGTTAAATTTATGGAAAAAATGATTTATTGACAAGTTTGAGCAAAAGAATCATTATTTGCTTGAAAATGATTTTCTAGTGTATTATGAGCAACTGTAAATCCAACTGAAATGAATGTAACTTTTGAAAAAGCCTGAATTAAAACAGTAACTGGTTGGGATATAAATAAAATAAGACAAAATTTAAGTAAAGTAAAAGAATAAAAAATAACTTCACATTAATGTAAAAATAATATTATTATTTATTATTTTTATCAATTATATTTGTTGTCTCTTTTAATTCCTTAATCATGAATGAGTCCATTTTATTGTTGATTATTTTTTAATAAATTAACAAATTCTTTAACATTAACAATTGTATTTATATTATTTATATTATCTATATTAAAAAATCATATTTCAACACATTCATCACTTGGTCTAAAATTTAAATCTTTTACTTTTACTTCATAAAAAACATTTGCAAGCCAAGGTCTTGTTTTACTTTCTGGTTTATGTGCTGTAATAAAATATTTAGGATTTTTATCTATCCATACAACTTCTAATCACATTTCTTCTTGTAATTCTCTTTTTATACAAACATCAAAATTTTCTCAATGATCTAATCATCAACCAGGAATATCCCAAGTTCAATTATTTTCTTTTGCTAAAAGAAATTCTCATTTTTCATTATAAATTAATGCTTTAACACTAATTCTATACCATGCTTGTTGTATTTCCATATTTATATTTTAAAAATAAGTAAAATGAATTAATTAATATAACTTATAATATTATATATAAAGATATTATATATAAAGTCAATAAAGATATAACAACTCTTGCTTTAGATTCAATAAGTAAAATTCAAAAATTATAAAACAAAATCAAATGATTTTTTATGGAAAATCTAGGTAAAAAAATAAAAGTATGTTTAAAAACATACTTTTATTTTTTTGATTATTATTTTAATCATTTTTATTATAAACTTCTAGTTTTGTATTCTTCTACTATTCTATTTTTAAAATCAAGTAAAGATTCTACACTTTGATCTTTTGTTCTATAATTTCTAACTGAAACTGTATTATTTTGAACTTCTTGTTCTCAAATAACAAGTATATAATTATTGTGCATTTTTTCAGCATTTCTAACTTTTTTGTTTAATCAATCAGTTGAAAAATCAGCACTTGCTCTGATTCAAGCATCTTTTAAAGTTTTTAAAACTTCACTTGCATAATCATCAAACATAGGTAGAACTGGTACAATTATAACTTGTCTTGGAGATAACCAAAGTGGAAATACTCAAGCAAAATGTTCAATTAATACTCACATACCTCTCTCTAAACTTCCTGAAATAGCTCTATGAATTACAACTGGTCTTTCTTGTTCATTATTTTCATTTGTAAAACTTAGATTAAATCTATTTGGTAGATTGAAATCACATTGAATTGTTGCTAATTGCCATTCTCTTCAAATTGCATCTTTAAACATAAAATCAAGTTTTGGACCATAAAATGCAGCTTCTCATTCTACCCTTTTATATGGAAGTTTTTGTTCAATTGCTGCTGATTCTAAAGATTCTTCAGCTAATTTCCAAACTTCATCTCAACCAATATATTTTGATTTATCATCTCATCTAACAGAAAGACTAACCCAATAATCTGAAGTCATTCATAGAGTTGTATAAAACTCTTTTATTATATTAGTTATTGATTTAACTTCGTCTTTTATTTGAGAAACTCTACAAAATAAATGACCATCATCTTGAGTAATAGCTCTTACTCTAGTTAATCATGATAATTGACCAGATTTTTCATCTCTATAAACAGTTGCTGGTTCAAAATATCTAACTGGCATATCTCTGTAGCTGAATTGATTATCAGCAAAAAGTTGCATATGATGAGGACAATTCATAGGTTTCAAGAAAAATGTTTCTTTACTTGTTCATCCAAAAACTTTAAACATATCTTCTAAATAATGCCCTGCATGACCTGATGTTTCATAAAGACTTTCTTTTGCTAAATGTGGTGTCCAAACTCTGTTGTAACCTTTATTTTTATGAAGTTCCCAAAGATAATTTTCTATTTCTTGTCTGATTATCATCCCTGCTGGTTGCATAAGCGGTAAACCTGGACCTATCAAATCTGAAATAGTAAATAATTTTAATTTTGCTCCTATTATTCTATGATCTCTTTTTTTAGCTTCTTCTATCATAAATAAATGTGCATCTAATTCTTCTTTGTTATTAAATGCAAATGCATAGATCCTAGTTAACTGAGTATTCTCAGCATTTCATAGCCAATAAGCTCAAGCAACTCTAACAAGTTTAAAACTATTTGCATCTAGTTCTCTAGTATTTGCTACATGAGGACCAGTACACATATCTATAAATTTCAGATTTTTTACTTGATCTCAATCTAATTCTTCAAATTTTTCTAAATTATTTTCACTTAAAAAACTTGATAATTTTTCATAATAATCACTTGGTTTTCATTTTGAAACATTGAAATAAAAACTTATTTTATCGCTTAATTTCTCTTTGTTTTTAAAATCACCACTTTCAAATCTATCAATAAGTTCTGATTTAAATTCTTCTCACATAGATGATAAAACCTTTCTAGCAGTATTATAATCTACTTCAAATCTCTTGAAATCTTGGTTTTGAGTAATGATTTGTTTCATTTTTTTCTCTACTTCTTTTAAGTTTGTTTCACTAAACTCAATAGATCAAAAATCAAAATCATAGTAAAACCCATCTTCTGTATCTGGACCAGTTGCTATTTTAGCTTCAGGATAAAGACTTTTTACGGCTTGAGCCATAATGTGTGACAACGAGTGTCTTTTTGTAGATAAATCAATCATAAATTATTATTAAAAATTAAAAATTTTACAATAAAAAAACTCTTATTTAAAATAAGAGTTTTTGTTTTATCAAAGTTATATTTCTTTTCACAACAAAAAACATCCTATTTTATAGAATAATAAATTGTTGTAACGGTTACAAGTTGTGCTAGGTTCACGATGCCTTATTAAGAAATATTAAACATAATATAATGGACTTTAAATTTTTGTCAAAATAAAATAAAAAACAAGTGTTACCTTTGTCAAAGCAATTTTATTTTTTTTCTAACTATTAATTATCTTTTAAATATAATAGAATTACACAAAAAAGTTTGTTTTTTAATAACCTTACAATGAACAAAAAAGCTTTTTCTATGATAGAAATACTTATAAGTGTTTCTATAATTATTATATTAGCAATAGTTGCTACTACTTCAAGTAATAATTTGAAAAATAATTCAAATAATTCTAAAGTAATAGCTGATTTAAATACTATTGAAAATGCACTTGTTTCTTTTAAAGCAGAAGTAAATAATTTACCAATGCCTGGTTGAAATAATAATATTTTTGATAAAGATTGATGATATATACACTCTTTAACTTCAAGTTGAGCATATTGAGTTTATGGTAAGTTTACAGAAAATACATTGGAAAAGAGATTTCTTGATATAACTCCTCTTGATCCTAGAACAAACCAATATTATAGCTATGGTAGAACAATAGATTCTAAACAATTTGAACTTGCTTGAGTTATATGAGAAAAAGATGATTATATAGCTAAAGTTAGTTGAGATTACGAAGCTAATTGATGAATCTATTCATTAATTAGAGAATATAATTGACCTAATTTCATAAGTGATAAAAGCTCTAATCTACCTTATAATCCAGATGAAAGAATTTTAGTTGCTACTGATAGTAATTGAAATGTATATAGAGAATGAGATACAATAACTAATGATACTTGAAGTGATTTAGAAATATTTTTCTCTGATGGTTCTACTTCTATTATTACAAATTGAACTATAGTTACACTTACTAATTTAAATTTCCCAAAAGAAAACAATCTTATTTCTAAAGTAAATTTATTTTTACAAGCTTGAAGTATATGGACAAAAGCAACAAAACTTGATAGCGAATCTAGTTTTGATATATATACAAGTGATATGACTGCTTCTGTTAGATGAACTATTTTTAAAGTAGAAATAGCAACTGATGGTAAGACTGAAGTAACATTAGTTGAATGAAAGGTTGAAGTTTCAAAATGAACTATTGAAAACTGAGATTTTAGTGTAATTGATACTTTAGAAGTAAATGAATGAGAATATCCTGAAACTATTAATAGTGCAACTGAAAATATAATAATTGCTAGTAGTTTGATTGATGCTGAAACTCTTTGATTTACTGATACTATTACTCTTTGAAATGTAGAAGTTATTCCTGTAAAAGAAACTCCTATTTTAGTAGATGTAATAGAAACTCATGAACCTAAAAATTGTTATTTAGAAGCATTAGAAATAAAAAATACTCAACATATTTCTGCTTTTAATCAAAAATATGTTGAATTCTGAAATACTTGTAATTCTCCTATAACTAGAACATGTAATGATTGAGTATTGTCTTGAAATACAGATTATAAATATAGTTCTTGTGTAGTAAAATCTTCTACTCAATGTGCTCCATATTATGAGTCTGGATATACTTTATCAAGTGTTACTGATAAAAATAGTACAGATACTATTACAAAAGATGAACCTATACTTTTAAGTGGAAGTACTGTTTGAACAAAAACTTATACAAAAACAGTAAAATGTAAAGATTGAGTAAATTACCAAATAACTGGTACTTCAGATACTATTTTATGTGAACCTTGATTTGAAGATGACTGAGCTTGATGATGTAAATGTGAAGCTTGAAAAAGCTTTTATGACTGAGCTTGTTATGAAAATCCTTTTGGAGTTGATTATGAATTAGTAAAAGTAATTAATGAAATAAATTCAACAACTGGTTACTGATTTAATAGTACTGCTTGATATAATAATTATTACTATTGGTTAACTAATGCTTCAGGAGCTTGAAAATTATGAATTGATTTATGAGGAAATTTTTGATTAGTTTTTGATACAAAATCTTTATGAGACTTATCTCAAGTAATATATTTTTATGATTTTAACTGACCAATAAGATATTTATCATCTCAAAACAAAAAAATAAGATTATTTGATAATAATGGTGCAGTTATTAAAAACTCTCCTACTCTAAGTTCTAATCAAAATATAAGAATAAAATTTGAATGAAACTCTTGGAATGAAATAAGTTGAATATTATCTGTACCTCAAGTATGAAATAGCACTATTGATTTTAATTGAAACTATAATTTAAAATTAATAAATGTTGAAAACTTAAAAATATATAAGAAAACTTCTGGTGGTTGAAGTAGTAGTAGTTCAAGCTCTTCTTCTAGTTCTAGTAGTAGTTCATCTAGTTCAAGTTCTTCTTCAAGCTCATGATGATGATATGTTTCATGAAGTTGATGTCCATGTAATTTTTCAATTAATTGACAAAATTATTCTATAAATTATAATGAATCTTGAGATAATAGATATTGTAATAAAATATATGCAAATAGCGATTGATCAGGATGAAATGTAAAATGTGAACAATATAAACGGTTATTTGATTTTGACTGGAAAAATAAAAGCTGGTCTTGATATTATATACCATAAAAAAATAACCCTTAAGGGTTATTTTTTTATTGCCAAGTAACTGATATAGTTCTAGTTCAAACTACATTACCATTATGTAATATATTCACTGTTTGAGTTTCACTTTGAGGTGCAGTTAATGGAGTAAATGTTAATGATGTACTTGATAAAGTATATGGAGAATTTACACTTAATGATACTTCTACATTTGTCAAAGGTCAGTTATCAGCAACCATATTATCACTATTTGCTCATGAAACAACTGGTCATGAAGTAGTAATACTTAATGTTTGTGCTGGAAGTGGTACTTCTGGAGTCACAACTGGTACTTTTTTAACTTTTACAATTGAGCTATCAAAACTACTATCAGCAATAAATCTAGCCATACTTGATTGTCCTAAGTTAGCAGCTGAAACTTTGTTTTTTCCACCAATTGGAAAACTTAAAGTTGCCATAACTTGATTACTTGATTGATTTATAGTTGATGCAATTCTAGCAGTAAAATTAGGAGTCATATAAGCAACTCATAAACTTCATTCTACTCTTGAATCTGTATCATAAGTATCAGCTTTAAAAGTTTTGTATCATACGCTACCTTCAGCAAATAATCATGAAGTTATTTCATATGCTCACATAACTTGAGCTTTAACAGAATTTGAATCAGAATAAACCCCTTTTGCATTGAAATCAGTATATTTTAATCATGCTCAAACATAAGAATTATCAAAACTTTTAACAAATCATGCTCAAACTCAAGTTTGACTACCTACATCTTTTTTATCAGCATAACTTACTCATGCAACAGCACCTGAGTTAAATTTATAAGCAGCACCTGCTCATAATTCATCATCAAAATTTGAAGTTCCTTCTATATAAACACTTTGTGTTTCAAGTCCTAATCAGTAAGTTTTTCATTTTACTATAACTCATAAATTTGTAGTTGAAGAATTTTCAAGAGCAATTTTATCTGATTTAACATTTTGATCATTTAATGATTTACATGCTTCTGGGTTTTCTTTACACCAAGTAGAATATAAAACTCATGATTTTTTTTCTCATACAACTTCAGCTATATTTATAGAAGTAGCATCAGCATAAAGAGTTACAACATCGTCTTTTTGAGTAGAAGTCAAAACAGGTGGTTTAACATTTTTATCATTTAATAATGGAGCTTTATTATTATCAGCATTTGTAGCTCAAGCAGCTAATGCACCACTTAGAATCAAAGAAGCAGTAGTTAATTTCATAAAAAATAATTATAAATTAAATTTAAAAACAAATAAAATATAAGATAAAAAAATAGATTGTCAAATATTTTTATATAATAATATTTGTCTCAAATATTATGTTATCTGAAAATGGACCAAAAAGTCTTAATTTAATACCTGCTTCTTGAAGCTCATTTCTAAGTACTTGATTATGTAAAAGTTTAGTTTGAACTGATTTTTGAATTTCAAGTGTAGTATCATATCATAATCTAGATAATCATACAGAAGTCATTGCAGCTGTTGCATCACTATATCATCTTCAAATTGCATTTTCTATACCATTTGCAAATCATGGAATATATCATGGTAATACTGGAATTTTTTTATCTTTTAATACTTCTTCAACTCTTGATGCAATCTCTCTTGATAATACATCAAAAAGCTCTGCTTCTTTTAATTCTTCACTATTTTCTGGAACAACTCATTTTAAATCTACAAACTTAGCATTTACTCAACTTAAAGTAATAATTTGTTCATGTACATATGCTGATAATTCTTCTCAAAATCAAATAATAGAAACAAGTCATTTTTCTGTACTTATACTATAATCATTTTCTTTTGAAGGAGTTAATTTAGCTTGATTTTGGTATCAATAAAAAATAGCATAAAGTAATTCTTGAAATACTTTATTAATATAATCTTTTAATTCTCTAGTATTTATTGATAGTTTTTCATCAATTATAGCAAAATGAAAATCTCTTATTTCCATAAGTTTAAGTTTTGTTTCTCAAAAACTTGCTCTTGATCTAACTAATTCTCAAATTTCTATCAATTTGTCAGTAGTATTAAAATCACTTGATCTAATTGCAGAAACTACAACTGCTTGTTTTACTCAATTAATATGATCTATAAATACATTATGTGGGCTTTTTACAAGTTCTGCTGCATTTTCTCATCCCCATTTTTTAACACTTAAACTTTCAGACATAAAAAATAAATAACATATAAATTAAATATATTAATAATGAAAAAATATATTTTGTCAAAAATACATAAAAAAATCCGCATTTTGCGGATTTTTTTATAATGCAATTATTTGTGTTTCATCACTTGATCTTGATTTCAATTCATATCATCAAGCTTCTAGAGTTTTATCTGAAACTACTATTCTATATGGAATTCCTAGTAAATCAGCATCAGATGCTTTTTGTCAAAATCAAACTTTTTCTCTATCATCAATAATTACTTCTTTTCATTCATTTTCAAATTTTTTAGCTAAAATTTTTGCTTTTTCTAAGTTATCTCACATAACAATTATATAATGTGTTGCTGGTGCTATATTTTCTGGCCAAACTAATCAACTAGAGTCCATAAAATATTCTGCAATTACTCACATAACTCTAGAAATACCTATACCATAACATCACATATAAATTTCTTTTGCTTTTCAATCTGAATCAGTGTATTTCATATCAAAAGCCTCTGTAAATCTAGTCATAAGTGGGAATATATTCCCTACTTCACAAGCTTTTTCAACTATGTGGTTTTTACTATTACATTTACTACAAGAAAATCCATTTACTAAATCTACTATTTCTTTATTGTGAGCAGTTTTACAATCATTACAAATATATATTTCATCTTCTCAAATACTTAAAACAGTTTGATATTCATGAGAATTAAGAGTAGTAAAATCTCAACCAGAAGCCAATGTTTCATAAGTATCCTTTCAAAGTCCTAATCTATCAAAAACATTTTTATAAGCAACTTTTGCTTCATTATAATAAGCAAGAAGAGTTTCTTCACTTTTATGAAAACTATATAAATCTTTCATCAAAAATTCTCTACCTCTAAGTAAACCTGATTTTGCTCTTTTTTCATTTCTAAATTTATTTTGGATTTGGTAAACTCCAAATTCTAAATCTTTATATGATTGAACAAATTCACTCATAAGTGGTGTAACTAAATCTTCATGAGTTGGATTTAATGCATATTCTTTATTATCACTTGCTGGTAAATGAAAAAGTACATCTATACTATCCCATCTTTTTGTTGTTTCCCAATGCTCTTTACTTCATAAAGCTGGCATAAGTATTTCTTGTGCTCAAAGTGAGTTCATCTCTTGTCTAACTATATTTTCAATTTTTCTTAAAACTTTAAGTCAAAGTGGTAAATAATTGTAAACTCAAGCCATTTCTTGTCTTATAAATCAAGCTTGTAGTAAAAGTGAAGTTGATCTATTATCACTTACTTTTGGAGCAGATTTAAGAGTTTTAACTGGAAATTTAGATAATTGTAACATAAATTTAAATTTAAATATTAACTATTCGAATAATAGCTAAGTTTGGATTAAAATCAAAAAAAACTTTATTAATAGTTAATAAAGCTTTTTTTAATTTTTATTTATAAATAATAATACTTTTATTTCATAGAGTATTCCATTTCCTAAACCACTCTTTAATACTAAATTCATGTCTTCATGTATTTGTATCCCAAACTATGATGTGAGTTGGTGAATTTATTTCTCACTTATATCAAAGTAACACAAAACTATGTTCTCAAATGAGTCAATTTATTTTATTTTTCTGCATATTTTCATCATAGTAATCCCATGAATAAATCCTTGATTCATATGGACTTGCACATTTATTTTTTCAATTTAATCATGTATCATCAACTAAAACTTGATTAGTATAACTTAAAACTCAATCATCTTCTTCTTCAAGTGTACAATAATCTCACCATAATTGAACATAATTTCAATTATTTAGTTCTTTTAAAATTTCTATTAAATGCTCATTTTCAGTATAATCAAGATTATAATTTCAGTTATTTATAATTTTTGTATTTAGTCCATATTTTTGATAAATTTTTGCAATAGGTTTTTCATAAACTCAATATCATGTTTTATATCTTTGAGATCATGTTATTTTTCAAACAAATCATAAATCTGGATTTCACCAAACACCACTTCAACTTAGAGGAACTCCATAAAAATTTCAATCTAAATTATTTATAACTTCTTGCTCTGATATGATTTTTCAACTTATATTAGTTAAAATAGTTGAAGCTGCTGATGACTCACAACTAAGAGAATAATCTTGTATATCTTTATATATTAGAGATTTTGTTATATCAAATCATGTAAAAGTATAACTTATATTATTAAAATTTTTCAAAAATTTTTTAAAAGATTTTTTATATAAAAATAACTTAGTATAACTATCCTGTTCTAAATTATTTTCTCTTAAAAGTATATCAATTTCTCAATAAATATCTGCTACTTTTTGTAACAAGTCTTCTTTAGAAGTTGTTTGCAATTGCATTTTTATATCATCAAAATAATCTGCATTTACTTGAGAAATTGATATTAAAAATATTAATAATATAATTATCAATTTATTAAACATAATTTTATTTTTTAAAATTTAAATATTTTTTTATTTCATTTTTTTTCTTAAAAATTCATTTAATTCTGAAATTTCAACAAGTTCTTGTTCCATACTATCTCTAAATCTAACTGTAACTTTTCCAGCTTCATAATTAGTAGAATCAATAGTTACACAAAATGGTGTACCAATTTCATCCATTCTAGCATATCTTTTACCTATTGTTCAAACATCATCATATTCACAAACAAAATCTTCACTTAATTGTGTAAAAATTGGTTTTGCAATATCACTTATTTTTTTAACAACTGGTAATATTCATACTTTAATTGGAGCAACTTTTGGATCAAGTTTTAGATAAGTTCTAGTTTCTTCTCACTCACCTTCAACTGTATAACTATCAGCTAAACAAGTTAAAAATAATCTATTTAAACCAACACTTGGTTCAATTACATATGGAATATATTTTTTATTATTCACTGGATCAAAATAACTCATATCAGCTTTTGACTCATTCATGTGAGCTTTTAAATCATAATCTGTTCTATCAGCAATTCCCCATAATTCTCACCAACCAAAAGGAAATTTATATTCTATATCTGTTGTTGCATTTGAATAAAAACTAAGTTCGTCTGCATCATGATCTCTAAATCTAAGGTTTTCTTGTTTTAAAGAAAGAGTATTTTGTAAGAAATTCATACAATCTTTTTTCCATTTTGCATGTAATTCTAAATCAGTTCCTGGTTCACAGAAATATTCTATTTCCATTTGTTCAAATTCTCTTGTTCTAAATATGAAGTTACCTGGAGTAATTTCATTTCTAAAAGCTTTACCAACTTGAGCAATTCAGAAAGGTACTTTTTTTCTACTTGTTCTTAACGCATTTGGAAAATCTACAAATATACCTTGAGCAGTTTCTGGTCTCAAATAAATAGCAGCAGATGAATCTTGTGTTACTCATTGAGAAGTTTGAAACATAAGATTAAATTTTTTTGCTTCTGTCCAATCTCAAGCTTCTCATGTATTAGGATTAGCTACTTTTTCCCCTCTCATAACTTCAGTTTGTTTTTCAAGTGGCCATGATTCTGGAATTAAATTATTAACTCCATATTTTGCTTGTAGAGAACTAGAATTTTCTCACATAGATTCAATTAAAGCTTCAAGTAATTTATCAGCTCTAAATCTTTCTTTTGTATTTTTATCATCAATTAATGGATCACTAAATCATCCAACATGTCATGAAGCAACCCAAACTTTTGGATTTAACAAGATAGAACTATCAAGTAACATCATATCATCTTTTTTTTGTACAAATTCTTTTATCCAAAGATTTTTTATATTTTCTTTCAATAAAGAACCATAAGGACCATAATCCCAAGAATTAGCAAGTCATCCATAAATCTCACTTCAAGGAAAAACAAATCCTCTTGCCTGAGAAAGATTTACTAAATCTTTCATTGTTACATTAGTCATAATAGAAATGTTTTAAAAAAATAAAAAAATATTTTTGAAAAGAAAAAAGACCTATGAGCAATTTTCTTTATATAAAAATATTGCCCAGGGTCTTTTGTAAAGACGGTTCCACCCGGATTTTTTACTTTTGTAAAAAATATTTTTCTAATTGTAGTTTCCAGGCTAAATTATTTGATGAAAAATATTTTTACTTATGAGTATTATAATAAGTGTTTTTAAAATTTCAAGATTTTTTGATTTTATTCTACTAAAAAATTGATTTTTATGGCATTATCCATATATTTAAAAGCAATTAATTTAATTTATAACCAGATTTTTAAAATGGAATATTCAAGAGAATCCCTTGATAGACAAGAAAAAATTCAAAATCTAAAAGATGCTGGAGTTATTTGTTATGCAAATAATTATAGAGGAAAACAAGATATAAAAGATATAGTTGCAACTAGTGAAAATGAGTACAAAGATGTAGAATCACTTATGGAAAATGGTTCAAAAAAATCATTTAAAACTGCTGGTAGACTTATGTCATCTAGAGGTATGTGAAAACTAGTTTTTGCTAAATTAAGAGACCATTCTGGAGATATTCAAATTTGTTTTATGAAAGACAAAGTTGTTTTTAATACTTGAAAAGAAGTTGTAAATTCTATAGTTATAGATAATGAAGAAAAAACTGCTTATAAAATAGCTGAAAAATTTTGCCAAGTTTGAGATTATATAGGTGTTGAGTGAGAATTATTTTTAACTAAACACTGAGAATTAACTATTTTTGTTAATGAATTTCAAATTCTTAGTAAAGCTATTAGACCTCTTCCTGAAAAATTTCACGGATTAACAGATAAAGAATCTATTTATAGACAAAGATATCTTGATCTAATTATGGACGATAGTTCATACAATAGATTTTTTCTTAGAAGTAAATTTGTAAAAACTCTTAGAAATTTTTATGATAAAAATACTTTCGTAGAAATAGAAACTCCTGTTTTATGAAATGCTGCTTCATGAGCTGCGGCTGCTCCTTTTATAACTCATCACAATGATTTTGATGAAGATTATTTTCTTAGAATCTCTCCTGAAACTGCTCTTAAAAAAGCTACTGTTGGTAGATTTGAAAGAGTTGTAGAATTTACAAGAAATTTTAGAAATGAATGAAGTGACCCAAGTCATATACAAGAATTTAGTGCAATTGAACATTATGCAACTTGGTGGAATTATGAAGACAATATGAAATTTACAGAAGAAATGTTTGATTTTGTTTTCAAAAATATACCTGAATTATCAAAAGAAGTAGATGTAAAAGATAAACAAGGAATTACAAAAAGAGTAAGTTTTCAAACTCCATGGCAAAGAATAGATTATATAGAAGGTATAAAAGAAGTAAGTGGTGTTGATGTTTCAAAATATGTAATTTGAGATGAAGCAAAATTATTATCTGATATAAAATCTGCTTGAATTCAATTTGAATGAATGGATAAAATGGTTGTTCCAACTCTTATAGATTATTTATTTAAAAAAGTATTAAGACCAAGTATAGTAGGTCCTGCATTTGTTTATAATTATCCAAAAACTATGCAACCACTTGCTCGTCAAAATGATGAAAATCCATCAATTGTAGAACAATTTCAAGTTGTAGTAAACGGATGGGAAATAATAAAAGCATATAGTGAACTTGTTGACCCAGCTATTCAAAAAGCAAATTTTGATGCTCAAGCAAAAGCAAAAGAAATGTGAGATGAAGAAGCAACAAGTGGTGATGATGATTTCGTTTTAGCTATGGAATATGGTATGCCATGTCAATCTGGTTGGTGAATGTGAATTGAAAGAGTTTTTTCTCTTTTAACAGAACAAGAAAACCTAAGAGATGTAGTACTATTCCCTACTATGAAAAGTGAAAAACAAGGTGAAGCAAAAAAAGAAGACTAAAAGTCTTCTTTTTTATTTAATTTATTTTTTCAAAATTTAATATGGATTTAATATGAAAAAATATATTTGCAAGCCAAAAAAAAAGTATATAATAAAAATACTCTCCTAATATTTTATTAATAAATTTAGGCCTATGATGGATAATAAAACATTGACCAAAATTACATTAAAAATATTTCTATTTTTGATTTGATTTTGGTCTTTTTTGTGAATAGTTAATGCTGCAACAATAGAATCAACTAGTACAGGATGATGATGGATATCAACAAGTACTTGGGTATGATGAAGAGTACCTTGAATAAATGATGATGTAATAATAAATTGACCGGTATTTTTATGGAGCAAAAATATAACAATAAATAGTTTAACTAATAATTCTACTCTATATAAATTCAAAAATTATGATACTTATAATTTAACAATAAATTGAGATTTTATTAATAATTGAAATCTTTGATGAAGAGTTACTTATTATGAAAATAATTTTTATATAGATGTAAAATGAGATATTAAAAACAATTGATTAATAAAAATAATAAAATCTGATGTATATTGAAATATATATAATTGAATTAATTCTATATGGACTTGATTAATATATCTTTATTGAGTAGATTGAATTACAGTTGATAAAATAATTGAAACAGTACCATGATTTGATACTGAATTAAAATTATTTAATGATATAAAATTAACAAATGATATAAATTTTAAATGAAAAATTAATTTAAACTCATATACTATATATTTAGATAAAATATTAGATATATATGTATATAATATTGGTTGAAAATGAAAAATTATTTCTAATTATAATAATTGAGATAATCAAACTTTAAAATTTAATAGCATAAATTATCTTGAAACAAATATAGAAAATGTTGATGCAGGTAGCTCTATATGAATATTTAAATGAAGAAATATAATTTCAGATAGATTCGGTTTCAATTGAACAATAGATGCAAATATTATATTAAATTGATGAACTTTATCTTTTTGTGATGATTCTACAATAAATTGAAATGTTTATTTAGAAAATGTAAATTTATATTTATGTCCAAATTCTACTAGTCATATATATGAATTAACTATTAATTGAGATTTATATAATGATT
>Ga0209016_1000032_pt1 | contig 223131 bp, 186 predicted proteins | sample EPASupsiteSAE305_FD_187265 | JGI IMG/M metagenome (GOLD analysis project Ga0209016, IMG submission 187265) | Bioremediated contaminated groundwater microbial communities from EPA Superfund site, New Mexico - SAE3-05 (SPAdes) (version 2) | ecosystem: Environmental > Aquatic > Deep subsurface >...
TGGTGCCGGTCGATGTCATGCCGCCGGTAACGGAACTGACCCCTTTCCAGACGGAAGTGTTCGCCTTGAATCTGATTGGGGGCAACCGCCGCCTGTTGCGCGACCTGGTCACCAAGGGCTCCTGCGATCTCTCCTACTCTCTTGACGACAAAGTCCGATTCAGGGTCAACATCTTCTCGCAAAAAGGATACTACACCTCGGTCCTGCGGAAACTGGAAACCAAGATCCCCTCAATCCAGGACTTTCACTTTCCCGAATCCTTCAATAAGATGGCCCGCGAGGTCAATGGCCTGATTCTATTCACCGGCGCCACCGGCACGGGAAAGACCACTTCCATGGCCGCCATCCTCAACCGGATCAACCAGGAACGCCAAGTACATATTGTCACCTTGGAGGATCCGATTGAGTACGTCCATCCCCATAAAAAGGCCACCTTTAACCAACGCGAGATGGGCGATGATTTCGACACCTTTGCCAACGGTCTTCGCGCCGCCTTACGCCAGGCGCCCAAGGTCATCCTGGTCGGCGAGATCCGTGATCGCGAAACCCTGGAAATCGCCCTGACCGCAGCCGAAACCGGCCACGTGGTCTTTTCCACCCTGCATACCATCGACACCGGCCAGACCATCAATCGTATTCTTGGCATGTTCGAGCAGGACGAGCAGCCGCAAGTCCGCAACCGGCTGGCAGACACCATTCGTTGGATTGTCAGCCAGCGTCTGCCGCCCCGGATCGGCGGCGGCCGCGTCGCCGCTCTTGAGATTCTCTGCACCAGCCTTCGCATCCGGGATCTGATCATCAACGGCGAAACCGAGGAAAAAACGTTTTACAACGTGGTCCGGGACGGTTCTGCAAGCAACATGCGCACCTTTGACCAGCACCTGCTCGAGCTCTTTGAATCCGGCTTGATTACGGAAGAATCGGCTATTCTCTACTCCTCCCACCGCAGCGAAATCAAACGGGGAATGGATACGATCAAGGCAGCCCGCGGCGAACGCACCTCTTCCATCGATGACCTGCGCATGGAACAGGAGGAAAATGACCCGTACAAACGTTGGTAAGAAGCGACCTGCATTTCCCCGGTTTATTAGGGGAAGCTTGCCCCTGTCAAATGCATTCGTTACCCCAGCCCAACCGCTTGAGGAGTAGTCCCCATGCTGACCCAATGTCCGTTCTGCCTGCAGCAGATTCCATTCACCGGCGACCAGGTTGCCCGCCTGGAACAGGCCCTTGTCCAGCTCGCGCCCGGCAAGCTGCTCGCCATGAAGTGCCCCCTCTGTCGCAACGCCATTTCCCTGGACAAATCAGGAAATCCACCCCAAAAACCCGCCTGCGTGGTGCAGCCACCTCCGCCACCGAGCTTGGACTGGCTACAAACAGGCCTCTATCAGGGCGAGGAAAAGGTAGAAGATGTGCCCATGGCGCTGGTTCTTCACCAGGCGGGTGAGCAACGAAAACAAATCGGCGAAGCCCTGGAGACCGTGGGTTACCAGGTTTTCATGGCCGACACGGTCTCCGACGCCATGGAACGCATGCGCTTTGTCAATTTCTCCTGTATCGCCTTTCAGGCACAACTTGAGAGCACACTCGAACAATCCACCTTCCATGACCATATGCGTAAACTGCCGATGGATCGTAGACGCTACATCTTCTACATCCTCATCGGCGACCAGTTTCATACCCTGTATAATCTTGAGGCACTGGCCTGCAGCGCCAACCTCACGGTCAACACTTCCAACCTCCGCCACCTCGACGTAGTTCTCCGCAAATCGATCCCGGCCTACGAGGAATTGTTCGGCCCCATGCTCGAAGAGCTCGGCGTTTACGGCAAACGCTGATCGCGGTACACGTTTTTTTTGTCCGGCCGCCGCGCTGACCCGGTCGGCTTGAAAAACAGATAACCGCCGCACGCGGCGGAACCGCACCCTCCGACACGTAAGTGCCCCCCGCCTTCCCGGCGTCAAGAAATACCTTTTTTCAACAGGAAACAGTTGTTTTTCAAAAAAAACTCTGGTAAATAATTTGATCTTATTAAACAGAGTGGAAAAGTTTTCTTTTTCGCATCATCAACCACTTGCTAAAGACCAGCACCGGTCACTACAGGAAACTCCATGACAAAAAACGGAACTCAACCCGCTTTTGCGGCAGATGACACCAGCTTTGAAGAAATGAGCTTTGCGGAATTATTTGAGCAGGAAGACAACAATACCGTCATTACGGTCGGTGAAGTTGCCCTCGGCACCGTCGTCGGACTGAGCAGCGACGCTGCCCTGATCGATGTCGGTGACAAGGCGGAAAGCTATATCCCACTCGCCGAGTTCCGCCACGAGGACCCGGACCGGGTCGTTAAAATCGGCGACCAATTCGAAGTCTTCATCGAAAAAAGAAAAGATGAAGGCGGCCTGCTCCTTTCCCGCGAAAAAGCCATTGCCATCAAAGTCTGGGAACAGATTGCCACAATTCAGGAAGAAGACGGGAACATTGAGGGCCGTATCGATAACCGGGTCAAGGGCGGTATGTCCGTCGATATCGGCGTCCCCGCCTTTCTGCCCTATTCGCAGATCGACTTGCGTCCAGTCAAGGATTTGGACGGGCTCATCGGTCAGACCTTCGAGTTCAAGATCCTCAAGTTCAACCGCAAACGCAACAATGTGGTTATCAGCCGGCGGGCCATCCTGGAGAATCAGCGGACCGCCCTGCGCGAGCAGATGCGCACCTCCCTCGAGGAAGGCCAGACCATCCGCGGCGCCATCACCAACATCACCGATTACGGCCTGTTCATCGACCTGGGCGGCATGGACGGTCTCTGCCACATCACCGACCTCTCCTGGGGCCGGGTGTCGCACCCTTCCAAGCTTTACTCCGTTGGTGAGGAGATCGAGGTCAAAATCCTCAAATACGACAAGAACTCCGACCGCGTCTCCTTGGGTGTCAAACAGCTGAAAACCGATCCGTGGGAACGGGTGCCCGAGCAGTATGCACCGGGTTCCAGAGTCAAGGGCAAGGTTGTTTCCATCACCGATTACGGTGTTTTCGTGGAGCTGGAAGAGGGTGTGGAAGGCCTGGTGCATATCTCCGAGATGAGCTGGTCGAAAAAACCGCGTCATCCCTCCAAGATTGTCGGCGTCGGCGAGGAAATCGAAGTCCAGGTGCTCAAGGTCGAAGCCGAGACCAAGCGCATCTCCCTGGGCATGAAGCAGATGCAGCCCAACCCCTGGGATGTGGTCGAGGAGAGCTATCCGGTTGGCTCAGTCATTGAAGGCAAGATCAAAAATATCACCGATTTCGGTATCTTTATCGGCATCGAGGAAGGAATCGATGGCCTGATCCATGTGTCCGATCTTTCCTGGACCGAGCGAATCAAACATCCCTCCGAGAAATACGCCAAGGGCGAGACCATCCAAGCGGTTGTTCTTAAAATCGACAAGGAAAACGAGCGGTTCTCCCTCGGGGTCAAGCAGTTGGAGCCCGATCCATGGCAGGCTGCGGCCAGCAATTACCCGATCGGCTCAACCGTTGAAGGTACCATCACCAACGTGACCGATTTTGGCGTCTTTGTACAACTGGAAGAGGGCATCGAAGGCCTGGTGCATGTATCTGAAATCTCCAAGGACAAGGTGAAGACACCGGTCGGCATGTTCAATGTCAACGACACCTTAAAGGCCATGGTGATCAATGTGTCCGCAGACGATCGCAAGATCGGCCTCTCAGTCAAAGCGCTGCAGGAAAAGGAAGAAAATAACGGCGCTATTCCCGAGGAATACCTGCAAAAGGCGCAAAGCGCGGCACCCTCCACCTTTGGCGACCTGCTGAAGGCCGCCGCGGGCGAGGACACCAATAAATAAGCGACACTGCTCTTTGTTTGCAAGGAACAACAACGGGTGTTTCACCTGGTCGGCCACTGGCCCGGACCAGGTGAAACGCCCTTTCTCTTCTACCCGCGTTCAGGCACTCCATTGCCTGGGAACAACGCGGCCGGTTAATAAAGGATGCAGATCATGCTCAAGCGTGAATTGATCAATCAGGTCTCCGAGCAACTTGGCGACTATTATAAGCAAGACATAGCACAGGCTGTCGAAATTATTCTCGAAGAGATATCGCAAGCCTTGGCGGATGAGCGTAGGGTTGAGATCCGGGGATTCGGCAGCTTTTCCGTACGCACCCGCAAGCCGCGGACAACGAAAAATCCGAAAACTGGAAAGATGATGAATATTCCCGCGCGAAAAACACTTCACTTCACCATGAGTAAGTCGTTGAAGGAAGTGCTGATCGACGAAATGGACTAGCCGCTCTTTTTCCCGCAGGCACGAGACCGGACCCCGTTTGAGGGTTCGGTCTTTTTTATTTCCTGTTCAGGAAAGCAGGCCGCGTCCAGACGTCAACCCCCTTTTAATAAAAAGGAGCCGATGTCCCCTTTACCGACGCGCAGGATCTCGGGTTGCTCGGTCAAAAGAGAAATGACCGTGGAGGGAGCGGGGACGATCTCACCGCTATCGATAATCAGGTCAACCTGCTTGCCGAAGAGCCTGTCAACATCGTGACAGGTGCAGACTGGCTGCTCATCATCTTCGAGGGCGGCGCTGGTATTCAGCACCGGATTATCCAAAGCCTCAATGATGGCTAGGCATACCGGATGATCGGGGACCCGGATTCCCACCGTCTTCTGCTTGGTCAGCATGATTTTAGGAACCACTTTGGTGCCGGCGAGGACAAAGGTATAGGGTCCTGGGAGATTTTTCCGCATCAGCCGGTAGGCGGTGTTGCCGACATGACCGTAATGGCTGATATTGGTCAGGGAAGCGCACATGAAACTGAAGGGTTTGTCCTTGGGGCGCCTTTTAATCTGATACACGCGTTTAACAGCCTTTTGATTAAAAATATCGCAGCCGATGCCGTACATTGTATCTGTCGGATAACAAATGACGCCTCCATGCTGGAGAATCTCAACCGCTTGGGCGATCAACCGAGGTTGCGGATTGGTAGGATTTATTTCAACAATTCGAGCCATAGAAAAATAATCGGATAAAAAAACAGAGGATGATCGATCGAATGAGCCTGTCCCGGCCTAACCGTTTGGTTAGCCGCGTTGCCCCTGTGGGCAAAAGGACCACCACTTAAGCAGGAAAATCGGCTAAAATCCAGTGATTTCTGCGGTTCTGTACTTGTTCACTCCCCGAAGCCCCACTCCATCTGCAAAGGGACACTGCATCAAAGCACCGGGAAGGAGGACGAAACGCATTTTTCGGGTCGCATATTCCTTTTTCCTCAAGAACATGCTACGTTATGCCTACCTTGAGCATATCCGGCAACCAAGCACAATTCAGCGAAAAATCAAGGAAGTGCATCGCCCGGATCCGATAGGCCCCGGACAAGAGCGGCGATGTCGAGGTGTCGCTGTCTGCTCAGCCCGCATTTACCCATACAAGATAAACAACCACCATTCAACGGGACGGCCGCGAGAAACGACCCGCCCGTTTATACTCCAGTAGAGAAGGAGACCGTATGTTGCAGCAAACCATTCCCCTGGCCCTCACCTTTGATGACGTCCTCCTGGTGCCGGGTGCCTCCGAAGTCCTCCCATCGGAAGTATCACTCAAAACCCGCCTGACCGACACCATCGATTTGCAAGCCCCACTGATCAGCGCCGCCATGGACACCGTCACCGAACATCAGACCGCCATTGCCATGGCGCGGGAAGGCGGCATCGGCATCATTCATAAAAACATGAGCATTGAGCACCAGGCCAAAGAGGTGGAGCGAGTCAAAAAATCGGAATCCGGCATGATCGCCGACCCGATCACCGTTTCCCCTTATCAGAGTGTGGCCGAGGTACAGCAGATCATGCGCAACTACCGCATTTCCGGCCTGCCGGTGATCGATAACGACAAACTGGTCGGCATTGTCACCAACCGCGACCTCCGCTTCGTTTCCGACGACGGCCTGCGAGTCAACGATGTCATGACCAGCAAGAACCTGGTCACCGCTCCGGTGGGCATCGATCTGCCGCACTGCAAGGCTCTCCTGCATGAACACCGCATTGAAAAGCTGCTGATCGTCGATGAAAGCGGCCGCCTCAAGGGCCTGATCACCATCAAGGATATCGAGAAGATCAAACAGTACCCCAACGCGGCCAAGGACTCCAGGGGCCGCCTGCTGGCCGGTGCGGCCCTGGGGGTCAGCGCGGAGTTGCTCGAACGAACCGAGGCATTGGTCAGGGCCCAGGTTGATGTGGTGGTGCTGGATTCGGCCCACGGCCATTCCGCCGGCATCCTGCGTTCACTTCAGGAGATCAAGGCCCATTTCCCTGCTTTACAGGTAATTGCTGGCAACATCGCCACCGGCGAGGCCGCCGAAGCCCTGATCAAGGCTGGCGTCAACGGAATCAAGGTGGGCGTAGGACCAGGATCGATCTGCACCACCCGCATCGTCGCCGGTGTGGGTGTGCCCCAGTTGACCGCTTTGAAAGACTGCGTCGAGGCCGCCTCAAAACACGGCATCCCGGTGATCGCCGACGGTGGCATCAAGTTCTCCGGCGACATCTGCAAGGCCATCGGCATCGGCGCCCATTCAGTCATGATCGGCTCGCTCTTTGCCGGCACCGACGAAACCCCGGGCGACACCTTTCTCTATCAGGGCCGGAAATACAAGGGTTATCGCGGCATGGGCTCCATCGGCGCCATGAAGCAGGGCTCCAGCGACCGCTATTTCCAGGACAGCGAAAGCAGCAAGCTGGTCCCCGAGGGCATCGAAGGCAAGGTCCCCTACCGCGGCCCCATTTCGGAGATGATCTATCAACTGCTCGGCGGCTTGCGCTCGGGCATGGGCTACACCGGCGCCGCCACCATCGACGAGCTCCATCAAAAAGCCCGGTTTGTCCAGATCTCGACCGCCGGGTTGCGCGAGTCGCACGTCCACGACGTCATCATCACCAAAGAGGCCCCGAACTACCGGACCGAAGGGTTATAAATCCTCTCGCGCTCCTTTTACTCTCGCATATAGAGGCTACCCATGTCCACCCACACGCAAAAAATCATCATCCTTGATTTCGGCTCGCAAACCACTCAGTTGATCGCCCGCCGCATCCGCGAACAAAAGGTCTACAGCGAGATCCATCCCTATACCCTGCCCCTCGACAAGCTTGCGGCCATGCGGCCCGCCGGCATCGTCCTCTCCGGCGGACCGGCCAGTGTCTACGACGACGATGCGCCGATCAGCGATCCCGGCCTCTACGATCTCGGAGTGCCGGTGCTGGGCATCTGCTATGGCGCTCAGCTGATGATGCTGCAGCAAGGCGGCCGGGTGGAGAAGGCTGAGAAACGGGAATTCGGCAAGGCCCAGCTCAACATCGAGTATACCGGCGGCCTGTTTGCCGGCATGGAGGTGGCCCCGGCCCACTACCAGGTGTGGATGAGCCACGGCGACCGCATCGAGCAGCTGGCTCCCGGTTTTGTGGTCACCGCCACCAGCGGCCATTCGCCCTATGCCGCCATCCGCCACACGGAAAAACCCTTTGTCGGCGTCCAGTTCCACCCTGAGGTCGCCCATACCCTGATCGGCACCGACGTGCTCCGCAACTTCATCTTCGGTCTCTGCGATTGCCGTCCCGACTGGACCATGCATTCCTTCATCGACCATACGGTGGCGGATATCCGGGCCAAGGTCGGGGACGGACGGGTGATCTGCGCCCTGTCCGGCGGGGTTGATTCCTCGGTGGTGGCGGCCATGGTCCACCGAGCCATCGGCGACCAGCTGACCTGCATCTACGTCAACAACGGTCTGATGCGGACCGGTGAGTCGGAAAGCGTGCTCCGTTTTTTCCGGGAAAAGACCCATCTCAACGTCATTGACGTCAACGCGGAGGAGTTCTTCCTCAAATCCCTGGACGGCGTCGCTGACCCCGAGGAAAAACGCAAGCGGATCGGCTACGGCTTCATCGAAATCTTCGAGGCCGAGGCCAAAAAGCTGGGGGCTGTCCGCTATCTGGCCCAGGGCACCCTGTACCCTGATGTGATCGAATCGGTGGTGTTCCGCGGCAAAGCGCCGATCAAATCGCACCACAACGTCGGCGGTCTGCCCGAGCGGATGCAGCTGGATCTGATCGAGCCACTGCGTGAACTGTTCAAGGACGAAGTGCGCGAACTTGGCCTGGAACTCGGCTTGCCCGAGGAGGCCATCTACCGTCAGCCCTTCCCCGGGCCCGGCCTGGGCATCCGGATCATGGGCGAGGTGACCGCCGAACGGCTGCGCATCCTTCGCCAGGCCGATGTCATCGTCCTGGAAGAGATGAAAGACTCGGGCTGGTACCGCAAGGTCTGGCAGTCCTTTGCCGTGCTGCTGCCGATTCAGACCGTTGGGGTCATGGGCGACGGCCGCACCTATGAGCATGTCATTGCCCTGCGGGCGGTGGACAGCAAGGACGCCATGACCGCCGACTGGTCCCGGCTGCCCTATGAGATTTTGGGGCGTATCTCTAACCGGATCATCAATGAGGTGCGCGGCGTCAACCGGGTAGTCTACGACATCTCCTCCAAGCCACCGTCGACCATCGAATGGGAGTAAGCAAGGAGGCCGAACCAATTTGGAATCATTTCAGCGAACCCATAGTTCCATGCTCAAAACAGCAATCTACGTCGACGCCGAAAATATCAAGATGAGTGGCGGCTACGGCATGCGCTACGATGTGCTTGTCGGCCTGGCCAACAGTAAAAACTCGGTGATGCTGCGGGCCAACTGCTATCTGGCCGAGGATTACGAGCGCACCCAGCGCGACCCTGAGTACCGGCAGAAGGTCTATTCGTACCACAACATTCTGCGTAATTGCGGCTTCAAGATCATCAAGAAGTATGTCCGCCGCTTCAAGGACGAGGACGGCAACATCACCACCAAGGCCAACGCCGACATGGACCTAGCCATCGACGCCCTGCTCCAGGCCCGCAACCTCGACCGCATCATCCTGCTCACTGGCGACGGCGACTTTCTCCGTCTGATCATCGCGCTGCAGAATATGGGCTGCCGGGTTGAGGTCATTGGCTTTCACAATGTCAGCAAGGAGTTGCGCGAGGTGGCCGATTCCTACATTTCCGGCTTCCTGGTGCCGGGCCTGCTCCCTATCGCCGGCAGTCACGGCGATAACAGCGAGCAATGGCAACGGGGCACGGTGGCCAATTTCAATCAGGAACGGGGGTTCGGCTTTTTCCGCTACTATCGGTTACAGGAGAGCGTACTCCAGTCGGAAACGGTTTTTTTCCACCTGTCGAAATCAACCCTGGCCTCCGACCATTACTTCCAGGAGCCACACCGGATCTTCGAATTCCGGGTGGTGGAAAATCCGGCCAATAATAACCGCTCCGAGGCCTGGGACATCCGGCTGCTCAAGGAAGGATAACGCATGCAACGCCACAAGGCTCTTCTGCTCGCCGGCGATCTCGGCGCCACCAAAACAACTCTGGCGCTGTACGAGGTTGCGGCCTGGCCTGGGGCGCCGCTGCGGCAGCAGACCTTCCAGAACAGAGCTTTTGCCGATTTTGACAGCCTGCTGGCCACATTTTTAGAATCAACGCAACCCGCACCAGCCTTTGCCTGCCTGGGCGTGGCCGGCCCGGTGGTGGCCAACGCGGTCACCATGACCAATCTCAACTGGTCGATTGCGGCCGCTGACCTGCAAACCCGTTTCGGTGTCCATCGGGTCGACCTGATCAACGACCTGGTAGCCACTGCCCTGGGCGCCCTGCATCTGGAGCCGCAAGACCTCCATTGTCTCAATCCTGGGGAAAAGCGGGACGGTGCGGCCTTGGCGGTCCTGGCACCGGGCAGCGGTCTGGGCGAGGCCTTTCTCCTGCCCCATAACGGCACCTACTTCGCCTACCCCTCCGAAGGCGGTCACGCCAGCTTTGCCCCGCGAAACGAGGACCAAAGCTATCTGCTCACCTTCATGCGCCAACAGCATGATCACGTTTCGGTGGAGCAGGTCTGCTCCGGCCTGGTCATCCCCGACTTGATGGCCTTCATGGCCACCAGGGAACCGATGCCGGACTGGCTTCAGGCCGAACTGCAACAAGCCGCCGACCGGACACCAGTCATTGTGCAGGCGGCAATCAGGGCCATCCGGGGAGAGCGGCCCTGCGAGATCGCCGTCCATACCCTCAACCTCTTCCTCGATATTCTTGCCGACGAGGCCGCCAACCTGACCCTGAAAACCCTGGCGCTGGGCGGCGTCTTTCTTGGCGGCGGCCTGGCGCCGCGGCTGCTGCCGGTCCTTGACCCGCACCGGTTCATGGCCGTCTTTGCCCGAGGCACCTATCGGAACATGCTCGCCCGCATCCCGGTCCAGGTCATCATCAATCCCCAGGCCGCCCTGCTGGGGGCGGCGGCCTATGGCTTCCAAGCCCTGCATCAAGGCTGAACGGACACGACCGCGCCGTAAGCGGTGTAACACCCGAATTCCCCTCTCGTTTTCCAGGTTTTTCAAACCTTCACTTCAGCCGGTCCACAATCTCGCAGGCACCCTTCATGTCCGCATTCGCTGTTTCCCAGCTCCTGGTTGCCATTGCCATCGGGTTTGACCTGCTCTCCTTCCAGTTCAAAGAGCGGCGTCACATCATCGCCTGCCTGATCGTCTCCTGTCTGCTCATTGCCACCCACTTCGCCCTCCTTGGTCACTGGACCGCCATGGGCCTTGGCCTGCTGGCTGCGGTGCGGTTTATCGCCAGCTACTTCACCACCTCGAAAAAGGTGATGACCTTCTTTATCGCTGCATCTGTCCTCATTGCCGCCCTGACCTTCCACGGGGTGTTGAGCGTGCTCAGCTGCCTTGGCTCGGTTTTTGGCACCATCGGCTCATTTTGCAAGGATGACAAACAATTGCGGCAGGTGCTGCTGGTGGCCACCAGTCTCTGGCTCCTCCACAATTGGCTGGCGGGCACCCCCACCGCCGTGCTCATGGAGGCCCTGTTCATCGGCAGCAACCTGTTGGGATATTACCGCTATTACTACCGGCGGGCGGGCAAGTCAGAGGGACTGCAATCAAATCCTGCCAAGCAGGAAGACTGAACGGAAAAAAATCGGTGGGATCCGTATATCAGGAGAGAGGAAGTGCCGCTTTCGAATATTAAAAAGGAGTGGGAATGATCGCAGTGGAAGTCAGATTTCAGCCCGCTCCGCCGGCAAGGCCAGTAAACGGTAATAAATCTCCCGGCCGATCCAGGCATCGGTGGCGGCGTACTGAATCTGTTGCGCGGTGAGATCTGGGTTGGCCCAGTTGGTCGTGCGCACCGACTTGGAGATGCGGATACCGCAGACCACCGCAGCGAGACCCCTGAGACCGTGATTGCGGATACCCCGGCTTCGGGCCATCCGCGCCAGTCCGACAAACCCTCCCGGTGCAAAAAAGTGCATCTCCTGCAAACTGCGCAGATCGAAATCCAGGGCAACCCCAGCTTTGACGATGTTCGGATTGCTGAGCACGGCCAACAGGCATTCGGGCAGGCCGGTCTGCCGTAACTGAAAGACAAAGACTTCTTCTTCGGTCGCCAGTTGCAACAGACTGGGAGGATACTTTTGCCCCTTTCTGAACGCGGGCCGCGTTTCGGTGTCGAATCCCAGCACCGTGGCGCGCACCAGACACGCCGCCGCACTTTCCGCCTCCTCAGCGGTCCGCACCAGACGAACTGGCCCTTCCCATCGCCCGAGGGGGAGCAGATTGATCTCTTCTTTACTGATCCGGGTCCGCGCTCTTTCTTGCACACTCTGCATCACAGGGGTTCCCAACCTTTCATTTTCCATCAATAGTTACAAGACGTTGGATCTGCAAGCGGACTACAGCCGAATGTTTCACTCTTCGCCTCAAGACTTCGTCAATTCTTCCCGGAGGGCGCGGCCCAACTTCACAATGGTATAGGGTTTTTTGATATAGCACCCGACTCCGAGCCGCATCGCCTCGGTGACGCGTTCGCTTTCGGAAAAACCGCTGGTGATGATCGCCTTTTGTCCCGGCGCAAGCCCGAGAAATTGGCGGTAGGTTTCGAGCCCATCCATGCCGTTGCCGAGGATCATGTCGAGCAACAGCAGATCAAACCGCTCTTGCCTGGCCAGGGCCAAGGCCTCGGGACCGCTGCCCGCGGTGGTGACCCGATAGCCCAGTTCCGTCAGAATGGACGAGGCGATTTCGCGCTGTTCCTCGACGTCGTCGACCACCAGAATATGCTCGCCATTGCCCCGGAAATCAGCCAGCGAAACGGTTTGTATATGCTGCTGCACGATTGCCGCGGTGACAGGGAAGTAGAGAGTAAAAGTGGTGCCAGCGCCAACCGTGCTGTCACAGTTGATATAGCCTTGATGATCCTTAACCGTGCCCCAGACCACGGCCATACCGAGTCCGGTGCCACTTTTTCCCATCTTTTTACTAGTATAAAACGGCTCGAAAATCTTGTCGATATCTTCTGATTTGATGCCGCTGCCTTGATCCGTCACCTCGAGCACCACATATTCTCCCTGACCAATCCGCTCATAGAGCCGCAGCGAGTTGTCAACATACCGGTTTTCCGTCCGCAGACGGATCGTGCCCCCATGGTCCATGGATTCCGCCGCGTTGGTCACCAGATTCATAATCGTTTTGGCAAGGTGCACCGGCGACCCAAGGACCGTGAACAGATCGTCGGCACATTCGGTCACCACCTCAACACCGGGGTGGCGAAGCCGCAGCAGATTGAACTCCGGACTGCCGAGGTAGTTGCCAATCAGCGTATTGAGATTGACCGGTTCCTTGACCGTCACCCCCCGCCGGGCCAGGGTGAGCAAATCCTGGACAATGGCCGAGGCCTTTTCTCCCGATTCCTTGATGGTTTGCAGAGGTTTGTACAGCGGGCTGTCCTGAGGCAATTTCATCAGGAGCAGATCGGGGTAGCTGACGATTCCGGAAAGAATATTGTTAAGATCGTGGGCCACGCCTCCGGCCAAGGTGCCGATCATCTCCAACTTTTCCGCCTGGATCAGCCGATCTTCGGCCCGCTGCCGCTCCAGCACCTCTTTTTTCAGCTCGTCTCCCCGCTGTTTGATTATTTTTTCCAGATTTTCTTGATGATTGGCAAGGGCAGCCTCGGCTTCCCTGCGCACCTGAATCTCTCCGTTGAGGTCCGCCATGGTGTGATCCAACTGTTCGATCATGGCGTTGAACGAGTCGGTCAGCTCGGTGATTTCATCCGGTTGAACCGGCGCCCCCCTGCCGATGCGATGGGAAAAATCGCCCGTTCCGACTAGTACAATCACCCTGAGCATGTCGTGCAACCTTGCCACAATCAGTTTGCGGAAAAGAAAATAGAACAACAGGGAGATAATACACAGCACAATGATCGCGCCGGCCGCGCTGACCTGTACAATGCGGTGCAAGGGCCGCAGGGTATCGTCCAGGGACTGATTGATAACAAAAACCCAATCAGTCCGTTGCAGATGTTGAAAAACCGTCAGCATTTCAACATCTTTTACCTGATGGGTAAACATACCGTTGACGCCGGCTACAATCCGTTGCAAGAACTCGGCGGCGGCGCCTTCCGATAATGCGCTCTCGTTATCCCGTGAACTGCCAAGAACCTGGAGATGACGGTCGACGACGAAGGCATAGCCGTACTGTTTGATCTTGAAGTCCTCAAGGAACAGGGCCTTGAAGACTGCAAAATCCACTACTCCGCCCAGCACACCGATGACCTCGCCATTATAGATAACAGGAGCGGCCACGGTAAACGTTTTGTGCTGAGTCAATCTGCTGACGATCACCTCGGAGATGACCGCCTTGCCCCGCGCCACCTCCTGGAAATAGGCCCGGTCGGCCAGGTGCACGGGAGTGCTGAGCTGTTCGGCCTGGGGCGAGACAGCGATAATTTCTCCTTGGGGATTGGCCAGAAAAATACTTTCATATTGCGGATAACCGGTTTTCAAACCGGCAAAAAGCGACACAGCCCCTTCACGGGCACTTCTGCCGTAGTACCCCCCTTCTGTCAAGGCCTCGACCACCACATCCTGTCTGGACCAGGCAATAACATCGGTCAATCGAGCCTGCAGCCAGCTGTCAATGAGTTTTGCGGAAAGATGCACCTCCCGATCCAACCGTTTGGTCAGTTCCTGACGGATAATCGAGCGGGCATTGAAATGCTCCACGACCAATACCGTCAACAACCCCAGGGCAATGATGCCCAGGGTGGGGATAAGCATTTTTTTGCTGAGGACTGAGCGCATAGACCGGTTACCTAATGACCACGTCAGCACGTTTGATCATGCCGTAGGGAATTTGAATGCCAAGGTGCTCCGCTGTCCGCAGATTCAGTTGAATGTGGCCATGATCGGTCGGCTTGACCTTGAAATCATCGGGTTTTTTTCCCTCGAGCAGTTCCCGCGCGATCTGCCCGGCGGCGCGCCCCTGTTCCCTCATGGACACGCTGACACCGCAGAGAATGCCTGATGCAGCAGCGCTATCATAAAAACCGACCGTGGGCAGCTTGTATTGCTCGTTGATCATTCGGACCAGTTCCTGTTCGGGAACCTTCGCCGGATCGGTGGTACTGCGCGCGATGGTGCGGATCACATAGAGGCCGACGGCGTCAACCTTGCCTCGGTACTGTTCGAGCACCGCCTTCCAGGCCTCGAGGGTCAACGGCTGCTTAAAGGCCACCACGGTCACCGGCAGCCTCAGGGTCTTGCAGTAGGCGATCAGAAAATCGGTGGTCTCCGACTTATCGGCCAGGATCAGTATATTTTTAACCTCCGGACGAATCTTCAGCAGCAGCTCGATGCTCTCCAGCACGTTGGCCCGCTCCAAAACCCCGGTGACATTGACCGCCGGGAACCCGTACAGTTCCGGCTCGGCGTTGACCCCGCTGAAGACGAACCAGGGCGGTCCCGGAGCACCGGCGTAGTCCTTGGCAAAATATTGCTGGGCATTGTCGTCCATGGTGATCACCACCTGGGGCCGATAGTCGGCGAGGACCAGCTTGGCCTGTTGCCCGGCCGCTCGCTTCCATTCCTCGGAGGTGTTTCGCTTGGTGTCCATGTGGACGAAGCGAAGCTCACATTCAACCCCGTCCAGGGCCTCCTCTATGCCTTTGGTCATCTCAACCACATGCTCTTTCTGATCCTCGTGGTAACTGTGAACGACCAGAATTTTGGGGGCTGCGGCATGGGCGGGAGCAAGAAACAGAAAAAAAAGAGCGGCCAGCAGGAGGGAAACAAACAGTTCTGACCGGTGACCAACGTCTAACATGGCATTCCTCTGGTGATATTCGGACTTAGCACGAAAAAGGACGATGAACATCCCTCTCCTTAGCTTCATGCTCGCATAGAAACCTAATCATTGCAACCCTTCCAGGAAAAAAACACCTGAACTTCGCCCGCAGTCTCAGGCATCCTCGCATCGTCATTTCTGCCAAGCAAAAGGGTGGCGTTGCTATTCTGCCTTAACTGCACGAAAAAGTCTTTCCTTGTTCCCGCTTTTTTTCTATCCTGATACGTGGTAACTATTCTTATATTATTGCATTCTTTCCTTCCCCTGCCCTGGAGAACCTCCCTTGAAACCGACAGATATCGAGGATCCGGAATACTTTCATAAGGTGATCGACTGCCAGTTCGCCTGCCCGGCCCACACCGCTGTTCCGGAATATATCCGCCTGATCAGCGAGAAACGCTACACTGACGCCTATATGCTCAACTGGGAGTCCAACGTCTTTCCCGGTGTGTTGGGCCGGGTCTGTGACCGTCCCTGCGAACCGGCCTGCCGCCGTGGCCGGGTGGAAAAGAAGCCGGTGGCCATTTGCCGCCTGAAACGTGTCTGCGCCGACAACCGCGATGATGTGACGAGCTTCTTCCCACCCATCCCCCGCCAAAAAAACGGCAAAAAAATCGCGCTGATCGGTGGTGGCCCGGCCGCCCTGACCGTGGCTCGTGACCTGATGCCGCTCGGCTACGAGATCGATCTCTATGATGACCAGGAAAAAGGGGGCGGCTTCATGCGCAGCCAACTGCCCTCGTTTCGCCTGCCGGAATCGGTGTTAGCCACCGAGGTCAACTACATCCTCGACATGGGGGTGACCACCCATTTCAATCATCGGGTCGAGAGTATGAAAGCCATGCTGACCAAAGGCTACGACGCCCTCTTTGTCGGCACAGGCGCGCCACGCGGCCGCGACCTCCCCGACTTGCCAGGCCGCAACGAAGGGGGGCCATGGATTCATGTCGGCATCGACTGGCTGGCCGGGGTGGTCTTCGGCCATGTCACCAAAATCGGCAAACGGGTGCTGGTGCTCGGCGGCGGCAATACGGCCATGGACTGCTGCCGCACCGCCCGGCGTCTTGGTGGCGAGGAGGTGCGCGTCGTGGTGCGCAGCCCGCGCGCTGAGATGAAGGCCTCCTCCTGGGAAATCGAGGAGGCCCTGCACGAGGATATCCCCATTATCGACAACCATGTACCCCTGGAATTTGTCATCGAGAAGGGCACCTTGACAGGCATGCGTTTTGACAAGGTCCGGGTCGTGCAGGACGCCACAGGTAAACGCCGCCTGGAGTCAACCGGCGAGCCGCCGGTGTTCATGGCCTGCGACGAGGTTCTGCTCGCGGTCGGTCAGCTGAACGCCTTCCCCTGGATCGAGCCGGATGCAGGCATTGACTTTGATGCCCAGGGCTTGCCGGTGCTCGATCCCCGCACCCTGCAATCTTCCCTGCCCCAGGTCTTTTTCGGCGGGGATGCCGCCTTCGGCCCGCGCAATATTATTACCGCCGTGGCTCACGGTCACGAAGCTGCTATCTCGATCGACCTCTTCTGCCAAGGCACATCGCTGCACGAGCGGCCGGCGCCCCAGGTGAACCTGGCCGGCCAGAAGATGGGCGTGCACGATTGGCTCTACCACAACCAGATAGCGGAAACCGAGCGCCAAACCGTGCCCATGCTCGCCAAGGCCAAAACTCTGAAGGATCGGTTGCTCGAAGTTGAACTCGGATTCGACCAAAAGGTAGGTCAGACGGAATCGCTGCGCTGTCTCAACTGCGATGTGCAGACAGTCTTTCGCGCCGATCTGTGCATCGAGTGCGATGCCTGTGTCGACGCCTGTCCGGAGAGCTGCATCAATTTTGTCGACAACGGCACGGAAGAAGATCTGCGCACCCGGCTCAAGGCCCCGGCCAAGGACCTCGGGCAGAGTCTGTATGTCTCCGGGCCGCTCCCCACCGGCCGGGTGATGGTTAAAGACGAGAACGTCTGCCTGCACTGCTCCATCTGCGCCGAGCGCTGCCCGACCTCGGCCTGGGAGATGCAGAAATTTCTATATTATTCAGCACAGGCAGGACAACCATGAAACAGCTGAAAGGCGTCAACGATTTTGTTATCCGTTTTGCCAACGTCAACGGCTCCGGCTCAGCCAGTGCCAACAACCTCTTTGCCAAGGCGGTCTTCCGCATGGGCGTTCCGGTCAGCCCGAAGAACATCTTCCCCTCCAACATTCAGGGGCTGCCGACCTGGTATGAGGTGCGGGTCAACGAACAGGGCCAGGTGGGGCGGCGGGGCGATGTCGATATGGTGGTGGCGGTGAACGGCCAGACCCTGCGTCAGGATTACGACGGTCTCGTTCCCGGCGGGTATTTTGTCTACGATTCCTCCAAGCCCCTGCCCGAGACCTTTCAGCGCGACGATGTCGTGGTCATCGGCGTCCCCATGACCCTGTTGTGCAACGAGGCCTTCGACAATCCGAAGATGCGGCCTCTGCTGAAAAACATCATTTATGTCGGTGCAATAGCCTCGCTGCTCGACATGGAATTGCAAGTCCTTATCGATTCCCTGCGCAAGCAGTTCCGCAAAAATCCACCGTTGGCCGAACCCAACATCCAAGCCCTGGAACTGGGTTATACCTACGCGCAGGAGCATTTTCCGGGAACCTGCCACCTCTCGGTACGCCGCAGCGACCGTGTCGGCGACGGCATCATCATGGACGGCAACACGGCCGTGGCCCTGGGAGCACTCTATGCGGGAGCGACCGTGGTTGGCTGGTATCCGATCACCCCTTCCACCTCGGTCATCGAGGCTTTTGGCCGCTATGCCGAAAAATTCCGCATCGAGACAGAAACCGGGCGGATCAAAGCGGCCATTGTCCAGGCCGAGGACGAACTGGCCGCCATCGGCATCGTCATCGGCGCCTCCTGGAATGGGGCCCGCGCCTTCACCGCCACTTCGGGGCCGGGCATCTCGCTGATGGCCGAGTTTCTCGGCCTGGCTTATTTCGCCGAGATTCCGGCGGTGCTGATCGATGTCCAGCGCACCGGACCGTCAACCGGCATGCCCACCCGGACCCAGCAATCCGACCTGCTGGCCTGCGCCTATGCCTCCCACGGCGACACCAAGAACCCGCTGCTCTTTCCCTGCGATCCCAAGGAATGCTTCGAGATGACCGCCGATGCCTTTGACCTGGCTGAACGGCTGCAAACGCCGATCATAGTGATGAGCGATCTCGACCTGGGCATGAACGATCACTTCAGCCCGCCGCTTAGCTGGGACCCGCAGCGCACCTATGACCGGGGCAAGGTGCTCGATGCGGCTCAACTCGACGCCCTGACCACCACCTGGGGCCGTTATCGCGACATCGACGGCGACGGCATCTGTTTCCGCACCTACCCCGGCACCCATCCCGACAAGGGCGTCTACTTTACCCGGGGCACCTCCCGCGACGAGTATTCGGCCTATACCGAGGACAGCGCCACCTATGTCCGCAACATGGAACGCCTGCAATTGAAATGGGAGACCGCCAAACGACTGCTGCCGCTGGCCCGAATCAAGTTCACCAATGCCCAGGCTCGGCTGGGGGTGGTGTTCTACGGCAGCACCACGCCTGCCGCTTATGAGGCCATCGACATTCTGCGCAACCGGGGCATCGCCGTCAACAGCATGCGCATCCGGGCCTTCCCCTTCCAGCAGGAGGTGATAGACTTCATCCAAGCCCACGAATTGGTGTTCATCATCGAACAGAATCGGGACGGCCAGATGCGCACGCTGCTGATCAACGAGGGCAACCTGCCGCCGCACAAACTGATCCCTATCACCAGTTACGACGGCTTGCCGGTGGCCAGCCGCTTTCTCACCCAGGCCCTGGAGGACGCTCTTGCGGAACGCGGGGTTATTCTGCAGCAGCTCGTCTCCGGCCCAGGAGGTGCCCAATGACCTTTTCCCGCCCGACCTTTCGCCACCCCGAACTACCGCCCAATGCCGCCGGTTACAGCCGTCGCGATTACGAGGGCGGGATCTCGACCCTCTGCGCCGGCTGCGGTCACGATTCGATCTTCAATGCCATCATCCAGGCCTGCTTTGAGCTGGCCCTGCCGCCGCACCGGATAGTCAAGATGTCCGGTATCGGCTGCTCGTCCAAGACCCCGGCCTATTTCCTCGGCAAATCGCACGGCTTCAACTCGGTGCACGGCCGTATGCCCTCCATCGCCACCGGGGCCAACATGGCCAACCGCGACCTGATCTACCTCGGGGTCTCCGGCGACGGCGACACCGCCTCCATCGGCATGGGCCAGTTTATCCATGCGGTTCGCCGCAACCTGCACATGCTCTACATCGTCATGAACAACGGCTGTTACGGCCTGACCAAGGGCCAGTATTCGGCCACCGCCGACAAGGGTTCCAAGAGTAAGAAGGGCGGAGTCAATGCCTTGGAATCCATCGATCTCTGCGAGTTAGCCATCCAGCTGGGAGCCGGTTTTGTCGCCCGCAGTTTCTCCGGCGACAAACAGCAACTGGTACCGCTGATCAAGGCCGGGTTGTCGCACAACGGGCTCTCCTTTATCGACGTCATCTCGCCCTGCGTCACCTTCAACAACAATCCGGAATCGACCAAAAGCTACCACTGGGTGCGCGAGCACAGCGAAGCCACCAACACCTTTGACTTCGTCCCTTTCCGCCAGACCATCACCGCCGAGTACCCGGATGACGCCATCCAGGACGTGACCCTGCACGACAACTCGATCATCCATCTCCATAAACACCACGATGCTCCGGATATTACCGACCGCCGCCAGGCTATCGATAACCTTGAGGATCACAAGGCCCAAGAAGTGATTCTTACCGGCGTGCTCTATATCAACCCCGAATCCACCGATACCCACGAGATACTCAATACCTGCGAACGGCCGCTCAACAGCCTAACCGAGGAGGACTTGTGTCCGGGGAGTGAAGCGTTGGAGGCGATTAACGTGGGGCATCGATAACTACGGTATGCCATGAACGATTATGTCGCGTTGATTCTGGGAGTTGGATGCGCTGGTCTCGGCGGGGAACTGTTTATTCGCGGCGCAGTCGGACTTGCGTATTGGGCGCGGATTTCACCGGGAATTATCGGTGCGGTGGTAGCCGCTTTCGCCACCTCAAGCCCCGAATTGTCCGTGTCAGTCAATGCCGCATTGGCAGGCAACCCCCAGATTGCCTTAGGCGACGCACTGGGCAGCAACATCGTCAATGTCGCCCTGATTCTTGCCCTGGCCCTGATCATTTCCAGCATCCAAAGTCCGCGCGACAGCAGCAGACGAGACTTTCCCGTCGCCATGCTGCTTCCCATCCTCACAGGGGTTCTTTTTCTCGATGGAAAGCTTTCCCGGCTCGACGGCTTCCTGATGCTGGCCTTATTCCTGGCCTGGCTTACCGCCGCGGTAATCGAGGCGCGAAAACAGCGCAGTGCCGCCAATGAGATCCTGGGGGAGCATCGGAGAGGGTTGATTGTTCTCTCCTGCGCCGGCGGCCTGGGCCTGCTTGTCCTGGCCGGCGCTTTCATTGTGGCGGGTGCAAAGGGGATAGCCCTCTCGTTTGGTATGGATTATTTTGTCGTCGGGGTGACGGTTGTGGCAATCGGCACCTCAACGCCCGAACTGGCGACAACGGTCATCGCCAAGCTTCGCGGGCACGATGAGGTCGGATTGGGGACAATTCTTGGCAGCAATATCTTCAACGGCCTCTTCATTATCCCCATCACGGCCATCATCAACCCCATCACCGTCCCGCGGCTGGAGGTCGCGTTTTCATTAGCCATTGGTTTTGCAGCCCTGGTGTGTACCTATCCGGCAAGCTCGGGCTGTATTCAGCGGTGGCGTGGCGGTCTGCTCCTTGCACTCTATGCCTTCTATCTCCTCGTCACCCTTTTCGTCTTTCGGAATTGAACACAATCATGAAGCCTTGGACGCACCATGACCTGCCTCTGTCGCTTGTGCCAGCAGTTGACATTTGCTCTGAAAACCAGGTACAAAATTCCTGATCCGGTTGCGCTGAGCGTTCTTGCAACCTCCAAGATACACTTGCCGCCCGCCGGATCTTTTTTTTGCAAAGCTGATTACGCCCTCTAAAGAGGCCTCGCAACCCATGTTCAGGACTGTCTCACTATGACCATGCCCACTTCCCCTGCTCGCCTGTCTGATCAAAGGCGAAAACATTGGCTGAATCAACCGCCCCCCTACATTTCTCCTTGGTACGGCTCATTGCGCACCTGTTGCGCGGTGCTGCTCGTACTCGGCCTCACCGCCTGCGCAGAGCAGTCGACAAAAATCGCCCTACCTGCCAATACCGACACGTTGACAAGACTGTCCTCTAATGGCACCACCGCGAACGGCACGACGCGCAGGAGTGTCGGCCCCTATAATGCCCAGCAAATTACCGGGGATTTCGCCGGCTACGCCAGCCTGGAGCAATTCGTTGCTCAGATGGTACAGAAACACGGGTTTGAGCGCGAATACCTGCTAGGTCTGTTTTCCCAAGCCCGCCGCAAAAACTGGACGCTCGACTATCTCGCCAAATCTGACCAGGGCTTGAAAGGCAAACCCGCCGTCGGTGGTTGGACTCGATACCGGCAAAAATTTCTCGACGACGGCCATATCAATGCCGGGGTCGAATTTGCAAGGCGTTATCAAAGCACCTTGCAACGCGCCAGCCGGCAATACGGCGTGCCGCAGGAATACATCCTCGGCATACTGGCGGTTGAAACCACCTTCGGCGGCAACGTGGGCAATCACCGCGTGCTCGACGCCTTGACCACTTTGGGGTTCGATTACGCCCGTCGCGGCGAGTACTTTCGCGGTGAGCTAGAACAGTATCTGCTGATGACACGATATGAGGGCATGGACCCGGCCAAACCTGTGGGCTCGTTCGCCGGCGCCATGGGACTAGGTCAGTTCATGCCCAGCAGCTTTTTGCAATGGGCCGTCGATTTTAACGGTGATGGCCGCCGGGATCTGTGGAACGCGGAAGATGCCATCGGCAGCGTCGCCAACTATTTTGCCCAGCACGGCTGGAAGGCAGGGCATCCCGTGATCACCCCCTTGCAGGTGAATGGCACGGTCGCTTTGGAGCCAGGCCTGGAACCCAAGTATACTCTCACTACCTTGCAGCAAGCCGGGTTGCAGCCGGCCCGCCCTTGCAGCGGCGAAGGATCGCTGTGCTTATTGCTGTTGCGCCACCAAAACGCTGATCAATACCTGATCGGTCATCCCAATTTTTATACCATCACCCGCTACAACCACAGCACTTATTACGCCATGGCGGTCCATGAACTGGCTGTGTCGATCAAACGCAGATTGTGAGTTCATCGAGAGCCAAGGAAAGGCGTCACCCCTGAACCGAGCCGGAACAATGCATAAAAAAGGCGTATCGAGCAATCGATACGCCTTTTTTATCTACCAGGAAAACAGATCTTACAAAAACAGGTAGGTCGCCGCCAGGCCAGCCAGGGACATGGTGATGGTATAAGGCATGGCCAGCAGTACCATCCGGCCATAAGACAGGCGGATGACCGGGGCCAAGGCCGAGGTCAGGAGGAAAAGGAAAGCTGCCTGGCCGTTGGGGGTGGCGACGCTGGGGATGTTGGTGCCGGTATTGATGGCCACCGCCAGTTTGTCGAGCTGATGCATCAAGGCACCAGCCTGCTGAGCCGCCACCGGCGGTAGACCAGCCAGCACTTCCTTGCGGGCGACGAGCGGATCGGTCAGTTTATCCATCAACTGCTCGCCGGTCATGCCGATATCCGGAATGGCGCCCAGCATCTGGACAAAGTGCATCTTGGTTTCCGAGATATAGACTGTGGCCACAAAGACGTTATCCGAGATAGCCGAAAGCAGCCCGTTGGCGATGTAATAGGCCGCCAACTGCGTCTGACCGGTGAGGCTGAGCACATAGTTGATGACCGGCGCGAACAGATGCTGGTCGTGAATGACGGCAACGATGGCGAAGAAGACTACCAAAAGCGCGGTGAACGGCAGCGCCTCCTCGAATGCATGGCCGATCTGGTGTTCCTCGGTGATCCCGTTGAAAGCGGTGAGGAACACAATGACCGACAGACCGATGAGGCCGACCGAAGCCATATGAAAGGCCAAGGCAAGAATCAGCCAGATGCCGGCGGCAGCTTGAAAAATCAACTGCAGTTTCCCCTTGAATCCCCGTTTGGCCTCCATCTTGACCTCCGTCTCCAGCAGGTGGGAACGGATATGGCCGGGCAGTTCACAGCCATAGGTGAACCACTTCTTTTTTTCCACATAATAGCAGGTCCCCAGCCCAACCAGCAGCACCGGCAGAGAAACCGGCGCAACCTCGATGAAGAATTCCATGAAGTGCCAGCCCATTTCACTAGCGATCAGCAGGTTCTGCGGCTCGCCCACCAGGGTACAGACCCCGCCGAGCGCGGTGCCGACGGCACCGTGCATCATCAGGTTGCGGAGAAAGCCGCGGAACTGTTTCAAATCAGCCTGCTCCTGTTCCTTGAGGGCGAGATCGCTGGCAAGATCATGGGCCACATTGCCATCCTTGCCCGAAATATAGCGGTGGTAAATGTCATAAAAGCCATAGGCCACGGCAATGATGACCGCAGTGACAGTCAGGGCGTCAAGGAAGGCGGAAAGAAAGGCGCCGGCAAAACAGAAAAGCAACGAGATTTTGATCTTCGACTGCACCTTGACCAGGATGCGGGTGAAGGTGAAGCGAAGGAAATCCTTCATGAAATAAATGCCCGCCACCATAAAGATCAACAGGAGGATCACCTCGAAGTTGTTCAGCGTCTCCTTGTACACGGTCTCCGGCCTGGTCATACCGATGATCACCGCCTCCATCGCCAGCAAGCCGCCCGCGGGCAGCGGGTAACACTTCAGAGCCATGGCCAGGGTAAAGATAAATTCGCCGATCAACACCCAGCCTGCAATGAATGGACCGTAGCTATTGAGCAGGAACGGATTGATGATCAGAAAGAGCAAAATGGTGAACTTGTACCAAAGCGGTGCATTCCCGAGAAAGCTGCGGGCAAAAGCATGGGGATAGGATTGGGGCATCGTGATTTCTCCTTGGTTGCTAGAAAAAAATGAGGATCGCAGGCTTCGGTGGCCGTAACGATCCGCCAGGGGATTCGCGTCGTTGCCGGGAGGGATTTAGCCTCCTCGGGCGTCGGATGGTGCGAGTGGGGCCGGGCGCGGTGTTCAGCCGCCCGCCCGTTTGACCGTGTAGCCGAGCTGTTGAAGGATTACCACCAGGAGATCGCGGTGATCGCCCTGAATTTCAATGACGCCGTCTTTGACGGTGCCGCCGGTACCACACTTCTTTTTCAGTTGGCTGCCCAGTTCCTTGAGTTCCACAAGGCCCAGCTTGAGTCCGGTGATAATCGTCACTCCGCTGCCCTTGCGTCCCTTGGTTTCCCGCCCCACCCGGATGATACCGTCACCCTTCTGGGCGACGGTTTTTTCCTTGCAGGTGCAGGAGGCAACCGGCTGGCCACAACCGGGGCAGATCCTGCCGTGTTCGGTGGAATAGACCGGAACAGCTTGCCGAGCGCCCTTGATCGCCATTTTCATTTCCCTGTTTCCATTGTAATCGAACTTTCGTCACCGGTTTCCACACGCCAACTGAGCGTTGTACCGGCAAGAAATGGCCGAACCGTTTCATACTGTTCCGGGACTTGCCAGGCAACACGCTCAAGCCGCACCGTTTTCGCTGGTGGCGTGATCCGGTAAAAGCGGAGGGCGTTGGCCGAAACAAAATCAGGCAACCGCTCCAGACACTCGGCCTCCTCAAAAAGCTGCGCCAGCGCGGGCAGTGCCACCGGTGCGGAGAACACCCCGGCGGCACAACCGCAGCATTCCTTTTTGTGCCTCGGATGTGGGGCGGAATCGGAGCCGAACAGCAACCGGGGATGACCTCCGAAGACCGCCTGCCGCAAGGCCTCCCGGTCGCTTGGCGTCTTGGCGATCGGCTTGCAGAACAGATCCGGCCGCAGCAGACCACCAGCAACATCGTCCAGGGTGATCAGCAGGTGATGCAGGGTGACAGTGGCCGCCACATTTTCAAATCTGTCGAGAAATTCAACCGCCGCAGCAGTGGTGATATGCTCCATGATCAACCGCAGACGGGGAAAGGTCTCGGCCAGCCATCGGTAGACCGCCAAGAACTCCCGCTCCCGGTCCATGACAAACCCGTTCGTTTCGCCGTGGACCAACAACGGAATATCCAACTCCTCCAGCAGGGCCACGGTGTCGCCAATGCGGTCAAAATCGCTGACCCCGGCCTCGCTCTGGGTGGTGATCCCGGCTGGATAGAGTTTCAGGCCGATGATTTCAGCCTTGGCCGCCAGCAATTCTTCCCGGCTATACAGGCGGAAAAACAAGGTCATCAAAGGGGTAAAGGATTCGGTGCCGCAGGCCTCGAGGATGGCGGAGCGGTAGGCACGCATCCGGGCCAGGGAATCCACCGGCTGCACTAGGTTGGGCATGACCACCCCGCCAGCAAACTGGGCAGCGCTGAAAGGCGCAACCAAGCGCAGCATTGCCTGCTCGCGCAGGTGGAGGTGCATGTCTAGCGGGGTATTGAGCACAAGTTGCATTGATTCGCCGCTCGGTTGAAGTTAGCGGGAGCCTTCGCCACCTGCCGTCATTTTTTGGGCGGCAGCAGATCGGTGATCGAACCGTGGACCATTTCCGCGGCAAAGGCGAAGGTTTCGGCCAGCGTCGGGTGGGCGTGCACGGTGCGGCTGATGTCCTCGGCTGTGGCCCCCATCTCCAGGGCAAGCACCGCCTCATGGATCAGCTCGCCGGCGTTCTGCCCGCAGATGCCAGCGCCGAGAATGCGCCCGGTCGCCGGATCGAAGAGCGCCTTGCTTACCCCATTGCCGGCACCGGCACTCAGGGCCCGGCCGCTGGCACCCCAGGGAAACTTGCCTTTTGCATAGGGCACCCCCTGCTGCTGGGCATCCTTTTCGGTCAGTCCCATCCAGGCAACTTCGGGCGAGGTATAAGCCACCGAGGGGATGGTCATCGGCATGAACGCCGCCTTGTGTCCGGCGATCACCTCCGCCGCCACCTTGCCCTGATGGCTGGCTTTATGGGCCAGCATTGGTTCGCCAACCACATCGCCGATGGCGTAGAAATGAGAAAGGGCAGTCTGCTGCCGTTCGTTGACCACAAGGAAACCTCGCCCATCCAGGGTGAGACCGGTTTTCTCCAAACCAAACCCCTGGGTATTGGGCCGCCGGCCCACGGCCACCAAGACGGCATCAAAAATCTCGGTTACAGCTGTCTTGCCCGCCAGCACCACTTCGATTCCGGCTGCCCCAGCAGTCATCCTGGCCACTTTGGTTTCAGTGCAAATCCGATATACCTTCTTCAGCTTCAAGAACAGCGGCTGCACCACGTCACGGTCCGCAGACGGGATAATTTGGGGTTGCATCTCGACAACGGTGATCTCGGAACCAAGTGCGCTGTAGACCTGAGCCATCTCCAGTCCGATGATCCCGCCGCCGATGATCAACAGGCGCCGGGGCACGGTACGCAGGGCCAGGGCGTCGGTGGAATCCCAGATACGGGGATCGTCAGGACAACCAGGCAGAACAAAAGGGTGCGATCCGGTGGCGATGATCGCATTGGTAAAATTGACTCTGGTTGCACCATCCTTGCCGCTGACCAGGAGATTCTGTTGATCAATAAAGGCGCCATAGCCAGTGAGCCGGGTGATCTTGCGGGCCTTGCACAGACTGTCCAATCCGTTGGTCAGCTGGGTGACTACCCCCGCCTTGTGACTACGCAGGGCCTCTATATCGATTCGCGGCGCACCAAACTGCACCCCGAACCCGGATGCCGCTCCCGCTTCTTCGATCACCGCCGCCGCATGCAGCAGGGTTTTAGAGGGAATACAGCCAACATTAAGGCAGACCCCGCCGAGCCGCCCGCCCTGTTCGATCAGGCAAACCTCCAGGCCAAGATCGGCGGCGCGGAAAGCCGCTGTGTAGCCACCCGGTCCGCCGCCAAGGATAGCGATGCCGGTCTTCATTTCGTTCTCCATGCACATGCTCCTTCTATAAAAATTAGGCGTTTACTATAACCTCATTTACCCCGTCTCCTCAAGAAATTGCAGACAAAGCACCCCATGACCGGCCACCAGCCCCGATAAAATCGGTCCAGCTTAAAGAACTAACGGACTGACCATCTATAAAGCACTCCCGTTTTTGCACACAACCTGCATTTTCGCTACACACCCAAGACATTGCACAAGGAAAATGCACGGCCCGCACAGCGCAACAGCTTACAGCCACGCCTAACGCCATCGACCTGTGCGATTTGTGCAAAATTAAATACTTGTTGCACAGGTTTTTGTTTACTCTTATAGAAAATCGTACAAATTGTCCATTTATAGCTTTGGAGAGAAATAGATACGTTTTCATGGGTACATAGGCAGCTAACTGTACATCAAGGAGGTGACAGATGAAGTCAAAGGTTGTGGGCGGCAACGAGAATCTGTTGAGCAGCGTGACTCGCAGGGATTTCATGAAATTCTGCACGGCGGTTGCCGCGACCATGGGACTGCCGATGACGGCGGTTCCGCAAATCGCCGAGGCCGTCACTTCACCCAAAAGACCTCCGGTAATCTGGCTATCCGGCCAAGAGTGCACCGGCTGCGTCGAGAGCCTCCTGCGCACCGGGCATCCAACCCTGGAAACGCTGATCTTTGACCTGATTTCACTCGAGTACTCCGAAACCCTTAATGTTGGTTCCGGACACCAGGCAGAGGCCCATCGGGCCAAATCCATTGAGGAGAACAAGGGCAAATTCATCCTGGTGGTCGACGGTGCTATTCCGATCAAGGACAAGGGCGTCTACTGCATGATCGCCGGCAAACCGGTGCTCGATATCCTCAATGAGACCGCACCGCTGGCCGCCGCCGTCATCGCCATCGGCTCCTGTGCCGCCTGGGGCGGAGTAGCCGCAGCCGATCCCAATCCCACCGGGGCCACTCCGGTGCATGAGATTTTGAAAGCAAAGGGTATCCCGGTGGTGAACATTCCCGGCTGCCCGCCCAACCCCTACAATTTCCTCTCCACGGTCATCCATTTTCTCACCTTCGGCAAACTCCCGGCCCTCGACGACAAGGGACGACCCAAGTTCGCCTATAGTCGGCTCATCCACGAAAACTGCGAACGTCGCCCCCACTTCGACGCCGGACGCTTTGCCGAGGAATTTGGCGACGATGGCCATCGCCAGGGATACTGTTTGTACAAATTGGGTTGTAAAGGCCCGGAAACCTACAACAACTGCTCGACCCTGCCGTTCAATGACGTCCCCGGCTGCTGGCCGGTGGCCACCGGATCACCCTGCTTCGGCTGCTCCGAGGAAAAAGTCGGGTTCCACAGCCCGTTATTCTCCAAATCCAAGGTGATCTTCCCTACCCCACCGGCGCAGCATGTTGATGCTGTTCCAGAGAAAGGCAGTGGTGCCAAGAATTTTGCCTACGGAGTCGCCGGCGCGGCTATTGGTGCGGCGGCGGTAGCCCTGGCGCAGCGGGGCGGCAAGGGCGACGGTTCCTCAAGCGCGGGAGAGTAAGGACATGGCAATCAACAGACGGGATTTTCTCAAGTTTTCGGCAGGTGCCAGTCTGCTGCTGTCGGCGGGTGCCACACCCGCACAGGCGGCAACGACTCCGCAGTTGCCTCCCGAAGCGGTCGGCATCCTGTACGACGCCACCCTGTGTATCGGCTGCATGTCGTGCATGGTCAACTGCAAGAAGGCCAACGCAAAACCGGGCGGCGCCCTGTACCACAAGGAAACCGCGGGTACCATTCCCTTTGAATACCCCGAAGGGGATCAAATCTACGATGCCCCGGATGGCCTCTCCGCCAAAACCCTGTGCATGATCAAAGCCTACAAAAACGGCGACAAAGCGGCCCCCGCTGAAAAAGGCGCCCCCGCGTTCTCCTTCATCAAGCAGCATTGCCTACACTGCATCGAGCCAGCCTGCGTTTCGGTCTGCCCGGTGGCGGCCCTGCAGAAAAATAAAGAAACCGGTATCGTCACCTACAATAAAAACCGATGCTTCGGTTGCCGGTACTGCCAGATTGCCTGCCCCTTCGGCATCCCCATGTATGAATGGGAAAAGGCTTCACCCTCGGTGGTCAAATGCCAGTTATGCAACCACCTGTATGCCCAGGGCAAGTATTCGGCCTGCTGTGAATACTGCCCCACCGGGGCCTCGATTTTCGGCAAGGTCGAGGACTTGCGGGCGGAAGCCAAACGGCGGCTGGCCCTCAAGCCCGGCGAGACCTATGCCTATCCGGTGAAACGGGTCGACGGCGAGGAACGGACCGAGAAGGTGGTGGACACATACGTCAACCACGTCTACGGTCTCGATGAAGCCGGCGGCACCCAGTACCTCTTTCTCGCCGGAGTCAATTTCGACAAACTGGGCTTCAATCCCAAAATCACCAATCAGGTCTATCCCGACTTCACCTGGAATTATGTGTCCCATGTTCCGGCGCTGATCGGCACCCTGCTGGTCGCCGGCACCGCGCTGCGGGTGGTGACGCAGAAGCTGGATAAAAAGAAGAATGAAGCCGACAAAGGGGATGCGTCTTGATCGCGCAGGCAGCCCGCCCCACGGAACTCAACGAAATTGACGAACTATCCCCTGCCAGGAGAGCATAAAGGAGAACACACATGACCAAGAAAATAACCATTGATCCCGTCACCAGAATCGAGGGTCATCTACGGATTGATTGCGAAGTCGACAACGGCAAAATTACCAACGCCTGGTCATCGGGGCAGATGTGGCGTGGCATCGAAATCATCCTCAAGGGCCGCGACCCACGTGATGCCTGGGCCTATACGCAGCGCATCTGCGGCGTCTGCACCACGGTGCACGCCATGGCCTCGGTGCGGGCGGTGGAAGACGCCCTGAAAATGGAGATTCCGCTCAACGCCCAGTACATCCGCAACATGATCATCGGCGCCCACGGCATCCATGACCACATGGTCCATTTTTATCACCTTTGCGCCCTCGACTGGGTGGATATCGTTTCTGCCACCAAGGCCGATGTGGCGGCTACCGCTGCTCTGGGCCAGAAGCTGTCCGACTGGAAGGGCAACAGCCCCCAGGAAATCAAAGCAACCCAGGACCGGCTGAAAAAATTCATCGGCACCGGCCAGCTGGGCATCTTTGCCAGCGGTTACTGGGGCCACCCGGCCATGAAGCTCTCGCCGGAAGTCAACCTGCTGGCCGCCACCCACTACCTGCAAGCCCTTGACTATCAACGGAAAATCAATAAGGTAGTGGCGATTCTCGGCAGCAAGACGCCCCATATTCAGAATCTGGCGGTCGGCGGCGTCACCAATCCGATCAATCCCGACAGTCCCGCCAACCTGACCATTGAAAAACTGTTCAACATCAAGACCCTGATCGACGAGGTTGGCGATTTCATCAAGCAGGCCATGCTCACCGATGTCGCGGCGATCGGCGCCTTTTACGCCGACTGGACCCAATACGGCGCCGGCGTGCTCAATTACCTGTCCGTGCCCGACATGCCCATGGACACCAAGGGCACGGTCTTCGCCCTGCCTGGTGGCTACATCCCGGGCGGCGACATCAGCAAGTTCGTCCAGATCGCCGATCAACGGGAAAAAACCCTGTATGGCGGCATCAAGGAATCGATCAAGCATGCTTGGTACAACGGCAACTGGGACCGCTCGCCCTACGAGGAAGAAACGGTGCCCAACTACACTGGTTACGATGCCGACAACAAGTATTCCTGGGTCAAGGCCCCGACCTATCTGGGCCAGCCGGCTCAAGTCGGTCCCCTGCCCCATGTGGTTGCCATGTACCTTGCCGGCCATGCGGCCACCAAGAAGTATGTCGACCAGACCTTGCAGACTGTTTCAGCCCTGGCGGGCACCACGGTGGGCATCGACGCTCTCCACTCGACCATCGGCCGCATCGCCGCCCGCGTGGTCCGCTGCGCCGTGCTCTACGAAAACATGAACGTCCAGTGGCAGGCCCTGGTCGACAACATCGGCAAAGGCGACCTCGACACCTTCAACGCCCCGGTCTTCCCCAGGGGCGAGCAGCGCGGCACCGGCTTCCACGAGGCCCCGCGCGGCATGCTCTCCCACTGGATCGTTATCGAAAACGGCAAAATAAAGAATTACCAGGCGGTTGTTCCCTCCACCTGGAACGCCGGTCCACGCAATGCCGAGGACGCTCTGGGGCCCTACGAGGCCTCGCTGATCGGCAACCCGGTCGCCGACCCGGAACTGCCGCTCGAGGTGTTGCGCACGGTCCACTCCTTTGACCCCTGCTTGGCCTGCGCCATCCATCTGGTCGACGGCAAAAAGACCCCGCTCGGCAAGGTGAAGGTGCTGTGATTGGAGGGCATGAGGTGAAGGCGCTGGTACTGGGCATCGGCAACCTGCTGATCGGTGACGAAGGAGTCGGCTGCTTGACGGTCGAGGCCTTGGGACGCCGCTACACCCTGCCGCCCACGGTGGAATGCGTGGATGGAGGAACAGCCGGTTTTGAGTTGCTCTCGATGCTGGAAAACAAGGATCATGTCATCCTGATCGACGCCCTGCGCGACGACCGGGAGCCGGGCACCGTGATCATGGTCGAGGGCGAGCATGTCCCCCGTGCCTTCATGGCGCGGACAACGCCGCATCAGCTGGGCATCTGCGATGTCCTGGCCGCGGCCCAGCTGACCGACATCATGCCCAAGCACCTGACCTTGTACGGCATCGAGCCCAAACAGCTCGAAGTCGGTATCGGCCTATCGCCTGAGGTGGAGGCCGGAATGGAGAAAACCATCCGTGCAGTTGTTAATCAACTCCGTCACTTTGGATATGAGGTGAAACGCAATGGAATCGAATCCGAACATTAAAACCTGGACCCCGGCGACCATCGTTATGGTGGTCCTCATCATCGCCGGAAGCGCGGTTGCCCTGTACCGTATGTTTTTCGGGCTGGGCGCCGCCACCAACATGAACGACGGCTACCCCTGGGGGTTCTGGCTGGGCCTCGACGTGCTTGGCGGCGTGGCCATGGCGGCCGGCGGCTTCATCATCGCCTGCGCGGTCTATCTGTTCAACTGGAAAAAATACCGGCCTATTGTCCGTCCGGCCATCCTCACCGCTTTTCTCGGCTACCTGATGGCGGTGGTGGCCATCTTCCTTGACATCGGCCATCCCTTCCGCTTGCCGCATCCCATGCTCATGTGGCAGTATCAATCGGTGATGTGGGTTGTGGCCATGCATGTCGTTTTCTATACCACCACCCTGGCCCTGGAGTTCAGCCCCATGTTGCTTGAGCGGCTGGGCTGGGAAAAGGCACGCCGGATGGTCGGCAAGGTGATGGTCGGCGCGGTCATCTTCGGCGTCATGCTCTCTACCCTGCACCAGTCGTCGCTAGGCGCGGTCTTCCTCATCGCCCCGTCCAAGATGTCGCCGCTGTGGTGGGACACCAAACTACCCTTCCATTTTCTGGTGTCCGCTGTGGCCATGGGCCTTTCCATGGTCAGCTTCGAGACCATGCTCAGCGGCAAGTTTCTCCGGCACAAGGTGGACAAGGAAATCTTTTTCGGTCTGGCCCGGGGCATCCTGATCGTGCTGAGTTTCTATCTGCTGCTCAAGCTGTACCAGCTGTTTGTTGTCGCCAGCCCCGGCATGGCCTTTGATGGATCAGTTGAGGGCAACATGTATCTGTTGGAGATGCTAATCGGCGTGGTTCTGCCTATTGCCATCCTCAGCGTCAAAAAATGGCGGACCAACATCAACACCATCTTTTCGGTCAACATCCTGGTGATCGTTGGGGTCGTGCTCAACCGGATGAACGTCTGCCTGTTCAGCATGGAGAGCTACAACACCTGGCGCGGCGCGGCCTATTCGCCCTCATGGAAAGAATTCGTGGTCTCACTGGGCATTATTTCCTTGGGTGTCTTGCTCTACAAGATGTCGGCAAAGCACCTGCCGCTGTTCTCACACTGAGTTGGCGGTTTTCAAAAAGAAGTCCGTGCGGAGAGGTTGTACTCCTTCTGCTCCGCGCGGATCGCTGTTTTCCGATGTGCTCAATATTCTCTTTGTATGGGCTTGCGCAAAGCCAAGGGAGGGGGATGCCATGAATAGGTTTGTAAAGATGGCTGGTCTGTTACTGCTTGCTGGATCGATCCTGATGGTGAGCCTCATCAAAAGCGAGGCCATGGCCGGCGAGGAGTGCAAGGACCTGCTGCAGAACAAATGTTCTTCCTGCCATTTCGTCAAGTATATCTGTCCGAAGATGGAGTCAAACAGCGGCACCATCTACTGGAAATGGGTCATGCACATGATGGTCAAGGAGGGCATGGTGGCGACCGCTCAGGAGAAAACAATCCTGGTCGACTGCCTTAGTTCTCGCGATGCCCAGGCCAGGACCTTCTGTCCGCAGAAGAAATAAGGGGGAGGGAACGCGGGGTTGTGCCGAACGGGAAGATTGTTCGGCATCCCCCCGCGCAATCTTGACCATTTGAAAAAAATGGCTTCGTGAAAAATCGATTACTGTCATTTCGATGAGCACAGCGAGTGGAAATATCGCAATAATTCTAGAGAGTGCTCGCTGCGCTCGACAAAACGGAGAGCGCTCTTCTTTCTCCTCATGCACTCCTCTCTGTCATCCCGAATGCACGCGAAGGATCTCCTTGTTTTTCTAACCCTTCCATAGCTTGGGCCTTTCTAAACAAAACGGGAAGTTTTCCTTTTTACAAGCTCATCAAAAAAAGCTGATCCGTATATAATCAGGACCGGAACAGACCTGCCGCCAGTGCTGCCGCGTCCACCGGTAGGAGGCCCACTCCCCTTCCCGAACCTTTCAACCCGCAGACACTGCATGGCAATCGATCACATTGCTTGCGCCCTCCCTTTCAGGCGTGAAAATTGCAGGCCCCTCACTAACCCTATTTCCATAACAGAAAAGCTCACTTGCCAAACATCCGAACACTCGTCGGGTTACTTTGACTGCACCTGTTGCCAACATATCAAAGAAAGAGGCCGAACCGACGCGGTCCGGACGATCCAACCCTGGATCGCCCGCCGCCTTTGCCGCCTCGCTGGATACCGAACAGGCGGATCTCCTCCTCCGCCAGACGGATCAGTATGCCCAATGGCAACGCCTGCGTCAAAAAAGCGACGCCGAAGCTCAAAAGCTGGTGCCAATCCTGCTCGCCCGCAATGCCCTTCTCCAGGAATCAGCCCAAGGCAAGCCAATTAATTGGCAAGAATTCGATCGCCTGACCGCCCAGTTAGGCCAGTCCGGAATCAAGCTGCCGTCCTCCCGGGAACTCCAGGCCGAAACACAAGCCCCACCTGCCCCCTCATCTCCACCTCCCGCCCCACCTCCTTCCGACGTCGAAACAACGTCACCGGCCGCTCCGGCCGACACCCTGATTAAAGATGAAAACCTGCTCGTTCTCAGTGTGGTTTGCCGTTCCGTCGGCCTCAAACAGGAAATTACGGGCTACGGTGATGGCCAAACAACCTTGCTACCTCTAGGGGAAGTCGCGCAAGCGCTCGGGTTCTCAGTCACTGTGGACACAAACAATAAAACCGCGACCGGTTGGTTTATCTCAGAAGACCGGACTTTCAAGCTGGATGCTGACAGCCAGACCATCAGAATAGACGGCAACACATATTCCTGGGATGACAACGCCATAGCCATCGGGGATGGTGAGATTTACGTCGAGAGCAACATGTTGGCCAAATGGCTGCCTGTTGACTTCTCGGTCTCAACCGGCGAAATGACCGTCACCGCCACGCCACGAGAAAAATTGCCCCTGCAGTTACAATTTGAACGGGAGAAAAAACGCCAAGGCCTTGGAAAGGAAGAGAATACAAGTCTCAAATACCCCCCTGTAACCTCCCCCTATGAGCTCTATTCCTTCCCATCAATGGATTTTTCTCTGACAAGCGGTATTGAGACAACCGACAAGGGCAGCAAAACCGAACTCCGCCAAAATCATTCGGTCGTGGCCGAAGGCGATCTCGCTCACATGAACGCCCACCTCTTTCTTTCAGGTAATGAGGAATCACCTCTGGACAACGGCCGCATTACCCTGGAAAAATTGGATCCGGAGGCTAAACTTCTCGGCTCGATGCATGCCAGCCAAGTCAAGCTAGGTGACATTGCTCCGGTCGAATTGCCTATCCTTGGCAGCAGCGGCACGGCACGTGGCGTTTCGGTATCCAATGCGGACATTCAGCGCAGTAGAGATTTTGACACTACCCGTTTCGAAGGCAATATGCAGCCTGGGTGGGATGTGGAACTGTATCAAAACGGCAGCCTGATCAACTCGGTTCGGGTGGCCAGCGATGGCCGTTATCTGTTTGAAGATATACCTGTCTATTTCGGCAACAATGCCTTTCAGGTCGTCGCCCATGGCCCTCAGGGACAACGACGCATAATTGAAGCCAAAGACATCAATGTCGGTTCGGGTATGTTGCAAGCCGGTAAAGTTGAATATAACCTCTCCGCAACCCAACAAAAGAAAACGCTGCCCGGTATTGATCCAAATATAACCGCCACGGATGAGGGCGGCCGGCTGACCGGTTCAGTAGCCTATGGCCTGACCGACCAATTGTCCGTCAACGCCGGCCTCTCCAGCGTCGAATTCGAAAACACCTGGCATAATTATCTACAATCAGGACTCAGTGGCACATTTGCCTCCGTGTACGGAGAGGTTGATGCGCTCCAGGACGTTGACGGCGGCAACGCATTATCTCTACAAGGGCAGACTGCTTTAGGCCCGTTCAACCTCCGAGGCAAACATGAAATTTTTTCCGATTTCATCGAGCCTAATAACCCGAATAGAATTTTACAATCAAGGTCATCTGCAGGTATCAACGGCCAGATTCCCCAGCTTTTCCTTTCCCCCCCTTTTTCTTATACTCTGTCCAGAACGAAGACCACCTACGATGATTCGGAAAACGGAAGTACCGATTTACGGTTGGCGAGTCAAATCAACCGGGTCCATATGTCGAATGTAATTCGTTGGAACGACAATGCAGAGACCGCAGCCTCCGGTGCCAAGATTGATGGCGAATTCCGGGCAACGGGAGCGATCGGCCCCGGACGCCTCACCGCAGGATTGGAGTATGATCTTGGAGATAAGAATGAAATCAGCCAATATAACCTTACTGGTACCTGGCCGATTACGGATCGTATCACCGCCGGAACCAGTCTCATCCGCGAGGAAGGGGACATCCAAGGAACATCGGCTGAATTGAACCTCGCCTTCGATACCGGAAAAGTAATCCTGACTCCCAAGGTGTTTTATCAGGACGACGGTGATTACGGCGCTTTTCTCACCGTTTCTTTCTCCCTGAGTCAAGATCCCGTCAGCAAGGATATGCTGGTGCAATCTGAGAAAAAAACGGGCAAGGGGTCAGCAACCGCCTTTGTCTATCATGACAGCAACAACAACAAGGTCTTTGACCAGGACGACACCCCTTTGCCGGATGTCAAAGTCGTGGCCCAGCAGGTCCGAAAAAATGGGAAGACCAATGACCAGGGGGTGGCACAATTGACCAACCTGGCTGCCTTTGTCCCCACCGACGTGGAAATCGACACCAAAACCTTGGAGGATCCCTTCATGCAACCTGCTGTTCCTGGCATAGCCGTTATGCCGCGATCAGGCAGTGTCAATACTTTGGAGTTTCCGGTCGTGATGACGGGTGAGATAGACGGCACCCTCTCCTATGAAAACGGCTCAGGGAAGAAAGAAGCCCTGGCCAGGGTTCAACTAGAATTGCGTGATGACAAGGGGAACACTGTTCAGACAACCACCACCGAATACGATGGATTTTATCTTTTTGAAAAAGTGTTTCCCGGAACCTACACCCTTCATGTTGACAGTGAGGACCCGCACCTCAAGGAATCCGCCGCCGGGTTGCAAAAAGAGATTGTCATTGGCAACGATGGAACCATCAGCCGGGGAAACAATATCCTTCTCCAGGCACCGGACGCCAAGAACCGCAGCAAGGAAAACAACTTCCCGCAGCGATCTCTATCCGGGTCTTCAGAGAAAATTAATGCTCCAAGCGGCGCCACCTCCTCATCTGTTTCGAAAGCCCCCTTGCCCACTTCTTCGTCCACCGTCAAACAACTGAAGGACAACAACAAGTCGGAGCAGAAGGAGTCTGTGGCCCTCTCAGCCACCGCACCGAAAACAACCTCGGCTCCAGTGCCCGCCACTTCTGATCAGGGAGATTTGCCAGGAGCCTCCAAAACCGCCACCTCCATTTCTATTGCGCCTTTGATCAAAGAGGAGACATTGGATCACCCCTTGGCCAAGCCGGAGAAGAACGATTTTTCCGACGCAGGGAGCAAAACAACCGGCAGCACGCCGCCTACCCAGCCGGTCATGCCGTCCTTTGTCCCCGCCCCGGTCAATGCAGCTCTGGATGTTCCCGTAGCCTCCATCCCCGCTTCCTCAATTACCATCGCGCCGCTCACATTGGCGCAGAGGTCAGACCTACCCTCGGCAGACCCGAGGAGAAATTCTGGTGGAGGGAACGAGGCAACCGACGCCACGCTGGCTACCCAGCCCCCTGTTTCCCGTCCGGTGAAGATGGCTAAAAAAAGTCCCCCGTTGACAACCCAAACGGATTCATCAACACCTACCTCTCCCGTGGCAGCCAAGCCGATGGCCCCCGTACCCGACCCGTCAATGCGCAATGGCAATCCATCCTCAGAAACCAAAGCTGGCTCACCAGTTCCACTCAGCCAGGAGCGGCTTTTCGGCGTCCATTTGGCCTCCTATAAATCGAAGAAATCGGCACAAACCGGTGTGCAAATCCTGGCCAAACGCCTAAGTGGACTTGCCACAGCCGATGACCTTACCATCGTCGAGGTCGACCTTGGCAAGGAGAAAGGCACCTATTACAGGGTGGTTTGCGGCCAATTCGGGCACAAAGAGGAGGCCGACCGCCTGGCCGAGCGTTTAATGCCACGAACCGAGTATGCAAGGAGCATAATGCTCAAGAACACAAATGCGGCCAACGATCCAATCGCCCCCCAGCCGATCCGACGACACATGCAAACGAATCTTGGCCCCGCTGCAATAGCAGCAAAATATGCTGCAATGCAATTGAGGCGGTAGAAGAAGAATCAGAGCCAAGGGGCGTCGCGGGCCACGTATGTGGCGCTGGTAACCACAAATAAATCAGGGCGCGAGACGGTAACCGTCTCGCGCCCTGATATACTGACAAAGAAAGAAGTGGTTAGCGCAGAGGGAAATCCTTGATATTTTCTGGTGCTGCTTTTTGTTGTTTGCCGTTGCTTCCGGCATGGGGCAGAAAGCTGACTCGAACAGAACCGGAGGAGAGCTCCTGGCGGGTGACTCCGGTCAAAGGAATGGTGAAGGTCTGTTCAGTATCAGGGATATAGATGGTCATTCCTTCCAGTAAGCCGATCTTCCGGGCGGCCTTGGGATTGTTGGCGGGAATGTAATCAAGGCGAACGTTGCCAAATGCGCTGCCCTTGCCACTCCGTCCTATTTTCACCTCCGCTGCCAAACTCTCGGCTGTTTTTGCATTCTGTTGCAACGAAAAGCCCAAAGGGGTCACATCCGGAGCGATATCGCCGTTCTGGATGATTACAGGTATCGTTGAAGTCACCAGAAAATTAATATTGAAGGAGGCCTTCCCTGACGGAACGCCAACTTGGTCCTGCTGCTTCTGCGGACTGTCGGCCAAGGGACTGAAGCTCATACGGGTTTGGTACTCTCCCGGAGGAAGATCCTGCGGCTTTTGCACCATCAGTTTCACCACCTGGCGCTGGCCCGGCGCAATAGTCGCTCGGCGCGGAGAGTAACGAATCATGCTTTTCACCAGCCGTTCCTCCTCCGTTTCCGTCTGCACTTCCCGCAACTGGCCGTTCTTATCCTTGCGCATGGTGACTAACGAGATAGCGTAGGTGATTGGTTCCTCGCTGGTATTGCTAATACGAATATCAACCGAACGCTGCCGATCTGTGAAAATGGCCCGAACCGGAGTTAGCAGCAGGGATTTTGTTGCCGCCAGACTGACTTCGGCTAGGGCGAACATCACCAGGGCGCAGAGTGCCATCGACAAAAAAAACGGAAACGATGACAATCGTTTCCGCAGGGGAAAAATATAAAAAAGCATGACAAAACCCCAGGTTAAAAGAAATTAATTTGAATAGTCATGGAGCCGTTGTAGGTACCCCGATTTTCGTTGCCTTGGAGGGCCAAGCTGCCACCGATATGGATTTCACGTTGCACGTTGCCTCCCGGCAAGGTAGCAGTTTGCTGAGAAAGTGCCGGGATGCCTCGCATGGTGATGGATTGCCCCCCATGGGTCAGAGTAATGGATTCCGGATAGAGCACCTGCACCTGTTCCGCATCGCTGGAAGTGAGGATAAGCCGGCCGCTGCCGCCGCCGGTAACCACTGAACGGCCTGCCGAAGGCAATGCCGGGCCGTTTTGGGCGGCAATAACAATGGTGTCTCCCCCTGGATGCAAGTCGATTTCGCCAAAGTAGGGAGGGACGAAGTGGGTCACCACTCCCGCCAAAGAGGCGGAAGCGGTGACCAGTAGGAGCGACAACATCAAGCTGATGAGCAGCAGGCACTGGCCTGTGGAACATTGCTGCTTATAGCCGCAATGCATCAGTAGTTGAGGGTAACGGTTACGTTGCCTGAATATACGTCGTTAGGCGTATTGGCCGGGACCGTGAGGACTCCACCGACATGAAGGTGCAGATCGGTGCCACCCACTTTGGCTGGACCTGTGGGGGTAGAATTAGCTGTAAAGGCCGCGACGGAAACCGTATCGCCGCTAACAGCACCTGTCAGCGTTACCGGAGGGAGGGGGAACACTATGCCGACTGACGCAATTGGAAAAAGCGATTCAATGGTTATCAGTCCACTTGACGAGGTGAAAGGTGCAACCGGGGAACCGCTCGATCCTGCAGCACCGGTGACTTCAATTGCAGTGGTGACGGTAGTGAGCGCTGCAGCGGCATCGATTTCAAAAGTATCACCTGATGGCACAAGGTCAATGGTGCCGAAATTCAGCGGCCTGTCCACTGTTTGATTTAGCGTGGTGGTGATCGTGGCCTCAATCGGCACCACGACGTCAACCGCTTCCGCCTTCGTCCCTGACAGGGCGATAGCCCCAAGCACTGCTGTTCCTAAAAGAAGCGCACTGCTTTTCCAAATTTTTTTCATTGCATTCCTCCTAATTAATTGATTGTTGCACCTCCCTGTGCGAGGGGGCGCGCTTGAGTTATTTGGGCAAGAACTCTCGCTGTTCTTTCCCATGGTATGTTATCGGCGACAAGAATCAAAAGATTTATTTTTTTTTTGCATTTCCCCTGGACCAGGGGACCTGAAAACTCAACCAATGCCTTGAAATTTCAAAAGAAAAATTTACAAAAAAAAATCCAGACTTCTGGAATCGCTTGATCTATTGATTGGTGCCTCTTCCAAAATTCGTCGCTGAACGTGCTGCATGCAGCAAACCATGGGTGAAATTGCACGTGACATGCCATGATTTATCGTATTTTATTTTTATTAATTTCGACATGTTACAAACAATGCTCGCCTCAGCCGCCGCACGAATTACTGTATGGTGATCCAATTGCCCTGCAAATGGAAACAAGCAACCGCTACAAATGGGGCAGGATGGATGGTCAAGGCAGAGGTGCTGCTGGATGCCTGCCTGCGTTCGGGTGGGGCGCAGGCCCGGCCATTCTGAATACAGAAAAAAGAAAAATAGATAGGATTGAGCTGGAACAAACAATGCTCATCGCCTGTAATAACCGCGACTGATGGCGATGGGAAAGGCAATATTCGGTCCCGCCACCCTATCAGGACCGGAACAGGCATTCGGCCAGTTCCGCCACCGTACGCACCGGCAGGACCCGCATCCCTTCCCTGTTTTTCCCTTTCAATTGACGCGCCGAGGATTCGGGCATGAGAAAGGTCGCAAACCCCAGTCGTCCGGCCTCGCGCAGCCGCATTTCCATTTGCCCCACGGCCCGGACCTCCCCGGCCAGCCCGACCTCGCCGCACACCACGGTGGCCGGATCGATCGGTTTCTCAAAAAAACTGGACAGCAGCGATGCCACCACCCCGAGATCGAGGGCCGGTTCATCAATGCGGATGCCGCCGGCAATATTGAGAAATATGTCGTGATCAAAGAGGGTCACCCCGAGTTTTTTCTCGAGCACGGCGGTCAACAGGGCCAACCGCTGGGGATCGGCACCGATGGCGGTGCGCCGGGCCGTGCCGAGGCTGGAGCGGCTGACTAGGGCCTGCACCTCCACCAAGATGGGCCGGGTACCCTCGACACTGGGCAGGACCACCGACCCTGGCACATTGACCGGCCGCTCGGCGAGAAACAGGGCCGAAGGGTTGTCGACCCCGGCCAGCCCGCTCTCCTGCATCTCAAAAACGCCAATCTCGTTGGTCGAACCAAAGCGGTTCTTGACGGTGCGCAGGATGCGGAAAACCTGGCCGCGATCCCCCTCGAAATAGAGCACCGTATCGACCATGTGCTCCAGAACCCGCGGGCCGGCGATGGACCCGTCCTTGGTGACGTGGCCAACCAGAAGAATCGGCAGGTGGCTCGATTTGGCTAGTGTCATCATCCGGGCCGTTGCCTCCCGTACCTGGGTGACTGAACCCGGCGCCGACCCCACCTCCTCGCTGAACACCGTCTGGATCGAATCCACCGCCAGAAGGGCCGGCTGCATCTTGGTGGCCAGATCGACAATGGCCTCGACGCAGTTCTCGGTGGAGATATAGATGTCGCGGTCGTCGATCTTGAGACGGCCCGCCCGCATCCGGATCTGGCGCACCGATTCCTCGCCGGTGACATACAGCACCTTGAGCCCCTTGACTGCGAGCGAGGCCAGCAGTTGCAGGATGAGCGTCGATTTGCCGATGCCCGGATCGCCACCGATCAGCACCAGCGATCCAGGGACAATGCCGCCACCCAGGACCCGGTCCATCTCGCCAATACCGGTCACCAGACGAACGCATTCCTCTTCGCCGGCCGCGGCTAGGGGTTGGGCGGTGGCCGCCTTGCGGCCGTGGCGGACCGTCACCTGTTTATGCTGTTCGGTCAGGCTGTCCCAGGCCCCACAATCAGGGCAGCGGCCCAGCCATTTGCGGCTTTCAAAGCCGCACTGGCCGCAGACAAAGAGGAGGGATGATTCTTTTTTTGATGACTGCATGCGCATTCCGGTGTGATAGCAACAGGGTGAGCAGTGTGGGATGAGGCCCCTTGGCGCGAACCAGGCTCCGCCTCTTTCCCGTGGCATTCTGGCAATGCATTCTTATGATAGCCTTATACAGTGGCGCACCGCGCGGCGCAACCCGTTCGCCGGAATACCGGCGGACACCTCGTCCCTGCCCTGTGCGGCCAAATAATTTACTGTTGATGGTCACATAAAAAGCCGATTCCTGTTATTTCGGCGAGCACGCAATAAAAACGTCCTCCTGGCGTTGCTTTGGCTTCTACTTCGAAGGTCAGCCTTTCTTCCCTGCTTTCTTCTTCCCCAACGACCGGTCGCTGGCGGCCACCCGCCTTTCCGCCCGTTCGATCAATCGGCGGTGTATACACACCGCTCCCTCCCGGCCCTTGGCCGGGCGCTGACAATAGCTGCCGTCCGGTTGCATCTCCCAGACGTTGCGCCGATTGCGCAGCTGAAGGTCGAGCAACTGCCGCAACTGTTTGCGGGCCTTGGCCGATTCCACCGGCACGCAGACCTCGACCCGGCTCTCCAGGTTGCGCTGCATCAGGTCAGCCGAGCCGATGAAATATTCCTCTTTGCCCTGGTTGCGGAAATAGAACAACCGGGTGTGTTCGAGAAAACGTCCCACCAGCGAGACCACCCGGATATTCTCCGATAATCCCGGTAGACCGGGCCGCAAGCGACAGGTGTCGCGGATGATGCAATCGATATGGACACCGGCCTGCGAGGCCCGATACAGGGCGGCAACAATTTCCCGATCCTCGAGGGCGTTGGCTTTCAGCTGAATCAGACCGGGGCTTTCTACACTGTGCCCCCGGATCTCGCGCTCGATCTTCTGCAGCACCGCTTTTTTAAGCATCCGCGGCGAGCACAGCAGCTTGCGGTAGCGGCGCATTGGCGTATAGCCGGTGGTCAGGTAGTTGAAGAGTTCGGTTAGGTCGGCGCCGATATCCGGGTCGCAGGTCAACAGGCCGAGGTCGCAGTATACGCGGGCGGTGCCGGCATGATAGTTGCCGGTGCCGATATGGGCGTAACGCCGCAAGCCGTCGTAATCCTTGCGGATGACAAAGATCACCTTGCAATGCGTTTTCAGGCCGACCACGCCATAGGTGACGTGGATGCCAGCCTCCTCCAGGAAACCGGCCCAGCGGATGTTCGCCTGTTCGTCGAATCGGGCCTTTAATTCGAGCACCACTGCCACCTGTTTACCGTTACGGGCGGCATCGATCAAATATTCGATCACCCGCGACTGGCCTGCGGTGCGATAGAGAGTCATCTTGATTGCCCGGATCTTGGGGTCGATGCTGGCCTCGCGCAGGAAGCGTTCGACCGAGGTGTCAAAAGACTCGTAGGGATGCTGGAGCAGGATCGAGCCGTGCTTGCGGATCACATGGAAGATGTTGGGATCCTCGTCGCGCAGCTCGGAATTGTCGAGCGGCTTGTGCGGCGGGTAGCGGAGTTCTGGCCGGTCGATCCGGGCGATCTCCATCAGGTCGCGCTTGCCGACGATCCCTTCGACCGCGAGAACGTCGCGCTCCTCATCCACCCCCAGTTCGGCGGCGAGCATGCCCCGGTGCTGTTCCTCCATGCCCCAGCCCACCTCCAGGCGGACGATCTCGGCGAACTTGCGCTCGCGCAGGGCCGACTCGATCATCTGCAACAGGTCATTGGCCTGCTCCTGGTTCGGTTCGGTGATGGCGTTGCGAGTGACGCGGAAGGTTTCGCAGGTCTCGACCACCATCTCGGGAAAAAGGATTTCCAGGTTGTTGCCGATCAGATCTTCCAGGGTAATGGTGTGACCAGCGTCGCCGAAGCCGAGGAAGCGCGGCATTTCCTCGCTCACCGGCGCCTTGATCCGGTTCATGTAGATGTGCTCGCTGTCCGGGTAGCGAACGCTGACCAGCAGGTTGATCGACAGGTTGGAGATGAAGGGGAAAGGGTGGGCCGGGTCCATGCCCTGGGGCGTGAGCAGCGGGTAGATCTGATCGAGAAAATACTGCTCGGCCGATGATTTTTCCGCCAGGCTGAGGTCGGCGTAGGGGACGATGCGGATCCTGCGCCGGGCCAGCAGCCGTTTTAGCTCCACTTCCAGTTCCTCCTGTTCCCGGAGCAGATCGCGCACCACCAGGGCACAGGCATCGATCTGTTCCTGGGGCAGGCGGCCGTCCACCGACAACTCCTTGACCCCAGCCCCGACCTGCTGCTTGAGGCCACCGATCCGTTTCATGAAAAACTCGTCAAGGTTGGAACTGACCACTGCCAGGAAAAAGACCCGCTCGAGCAAGGGCACCCGGTCGTCCTGACCTTCGTGCAACACCCGCCGGTTGAAGGCCAGCCAGGTTAATTCACGATTGAGATACCATTGGGAATCTTCAAGAGCAAAAAAGGGCGAGGGATCTTGCTGCGCTGTCTGGAGAGTTGGAGAGGGGTCCATGATGCTGTGCTTGCTGAATGATTCGGAAGTGTTTCGGCAAGCATCGTACCGGTCAATCGTTAGTATTGGATTAGGTTTTGATTAACCTCGAATCGGCAGGCAGGCAGGCACGGTCTTCTCTTTGGAAAATGAGATACGACAAAATATCAAGTGGATAAACTGATGCAAGTCGCCCTCGGAGCTGCCTGGAAAACCCTTGCTTGCAGCACACCACGACCCGGTTGGGGAATGATCCAGGTGGTCTGATTTTTAACCAAAACCTAACCCACCCGCCCGGTACATTGGTGATATGGTGTATGGGAAAAACGTTGATCAACGTACCAATACGAAAATGCAGGACCGGGAAAAACCACATGAAGGAACCGTTGGAAAAGAAAGCGGACGGGAGAGTCTGCGGGCACAAGGGTTGGTATCAACATCTGGCCAACTGTATTGCTGCCGAGCAGTGCCCCTATTGCGGGGAACACATCGTTGTGCATGAAGAAATGAATGAGAGGAATTACCGGAAAACGTTCTTTTTCCGGTGTTCCGCCTGTCCCTGGAGGACCATTTAACAACACGCAGAACCACCTCTGAAACCCAGGAGGCCCACCAAACCTTATTTCTAGAATGGAGAGGGGAAGGATGTATACCGAAGAGGAAGCCAGGCTCTACAATCAAACCAAAGATAAGAAGAATAACACCGTCAAATGTATCACCTGCCGCAAGATGATCCCGATGACCATCGAACGCCGTATAGCATTTGGCTACTACCAGTGCTTTGAATGCACGGAAAGAGAAAACATTTTCTTGAGAAAAATCAAAGGCTGAGGACTCTTCCCGGCCTACAGCACCCCAAGAAACATAGCCAGGGCGCCGAGCAGGGAATGGGAAAGCGAAATGCCCCAGATTGATGGCCACCGCAGGTACATCAACCCCCAGACCAGGCCGCTGACAAAGGTAATCAGGAGCAAGACGGGATGGTTGTAGATGATGTGAAGATACGAGAAGGTGATGGTTGAAATCAGGACCATCGTTATGGGATTAATGTTCCGGCATCTTTTCATCTCGGCAAACAGAATGCCTCGAAAAATGAGTTCCTGAACCGGACCAAGAAGCACAATGTAAAAGAGAAAACAAGCAAGAGAATAGCTGTATGTTCGAGGCATCAACAAGCCAGACCGATAGGTGCAATATAAACCAATGCCGCCGATGGCGCAGAACAGCAAATTCCAGCGGATTGAATTCCAGCTCTGGTCCAGGGTGAATCCCACATCGCGCAGGCGATAGCCGCGATGCACGCTATGCGCAATGAAACTCAGCAGAACTACGGCGAGCACATGAAACCGGTAAGCAAAAGGGATGACACCCATCCATATCAGAAAAACAGGGATATAGCAGTTTATCAGCAGCAGGAGAAAAAAACGGAAGGAGGCTGAGGACAGGCCACGCCCCTCATGAAGGGGAATGGTGCGGCAGGGTGCATGTACCATAGGTCCAGGCGCAATGCTGCTGAGAGGGTTTGATTGTATCTGATTCATTCCACAGCCCTGAAACCTCTTGCGACCGAGTCGCTTTTACTCCTTGATTCTCCATTAATCTGAAGAAAAATAACACAATCCTGTCCAAAACAAAACGTCAATTTAACGTCCGCCCTTCCAAATCCTCAATTGCTTCATTTGGCAACGGAGGATCCTCGCCCTGCCCTGACTTTTCCTAAACAAATCTGAAAGATACCCATACACCCTCCTCACCGTTCACTGATCCTGCCCTAACATGGCTATGTTTGGATGCCTTGAGATGAGCAGCGGAAGATGTCCGCCAATTTGGCGGCGCTGCCGGGACGACACCCCGGTCTGCGGGCATGCAAACAAGGGAGGAAGAGATGCGACAGGCGATGAAGAAAACACTGAGGCGATTGCTGGCCGCCGTGGCGATGGGCACCGTGGCCGGACTGGCAGTGGCCCAGGGTCAGGCCGGCAGCGAAACGGAACTGCGGGATCTGGCGAACCGGAAGGTTATGTGGCGTAGCCCCCAATCTAAGGGGGTGACCATCCCGCTCAAGTTGCTCGCCATCAACGATTTTCACAGCCAGATCACCGCAGGTATGACGGTCGATGGCCGTCCGGTGGGCAGTGCCCCGGTTTTAGCCGCCTACCTCAAGGATGCCCAGGCTCAGGCCAAGGGGCGAACCTTCTTGCTGCAAGCCGGTGACCACGTCGGCGCGTCCCAGCCGCAATCGTCGCTGCTCCAGGACGAGCCGGGTATCATGTTTTTCAATATGCTGGGCAACGAACACTGTCGGACCGGCGGGCAGTACGGCCCGGAATGCAACTTGCTCGGCATTCCCGGCAATCATGAATTGGATGAGGGGCTGGACGAGATGCTTCGTCTCATCCGTGGAGGCAATCACCGCCAAGGGCCCTACCTGCAGCATACCTACCAGGGAGCCGCCTTTCCCTACCTCTGCGCCAATTTGGTGGAGGCCGCCACCGGGAACACACTGTTTCAGCCCTATGTGGTTCGCCTGGTCGATGGGGTGAAGGTCGGGTTCATCGGTGCTGTCCTCCATCGCGCCTCCACGTTCCTCTCGCCGGAAAGCCTTGAGGGTTTGCAGGTGTTGGACGAGGCAGCCACCATCAACCGCTATGCGCGCCAACTTCAGGCCGAGGGGATCCGCACCCTCATCGCCGTTATCCACCAGGGCGGTTATCAGGGGCCATCGAGTGAAGGCGCAAACCGGACCAGTCCCCTGGTCGGCGACATCGCCCCTATCGTCGAACGGCTGGACGGCGAGGTGGATGTGGTGCTCAGCGGCCACACCCACACCTATCACAACATCCTGGTTCACAATGCGGGCGGCCGACCCATGCTGGTCGTCCAGGCCTGGCCCAAAGGCACCGGCTATGCCGACATTGATCTGCAACTCAGCCGGGGAACGGGTGATGTCGTGGCGATGTCGTCGTCCATTGTCACCACCTGGGCCGACAGCGGACCAGGACTGCAACCGGACCCGCTGGTGGCTGAGCTGGCCAATCGGGTCGATGCTCTGGGCAACGCCATTGCCGCCCAGGTGATCGCCCGCGCCGCCAAACCCATCACCCGCACCAGCAATGCCGCCGGAGAATCGGCCCTGGGCGATCTCATTGCCGACGCCCAGCGTCAGGTCATGGGGACTGATTTCGCCTTCATGCATCCCGAGGGCATCGAGGCCGATATTGCACCCGGCGCCCTGACCAAGGGTGACCACTTCACGGTGCAACCCGCCAATCTCAATCTGATTAAACTGGAAATGACCGGCCAGCAGATTTACGAACTGCTCAACCAGCAATGGGACGGGCACAACGGACGAGGCCGGTTCCTTCAAGTTTCCGGTCTCAGCTACACCTGGGACGCCAGCCGGCCGGCCGGTCAGCGCATCGTCGCGGTGCAGAAGAATGGCGCCCTGCTGAACCGGGAGGCAATCTACACGGTGGCGGTGAATGAATACCTGGCGGGGGGCGGCGGCAATTTCACCGCGCTGACCAAGGGGAACAATCCGGTGGTCGGTCCCTTCATCGCCGAAGCCCTGATCCAGTATGTGCAGACCAAGTCTCAGCCCATCGACGCCGACATCGAGGGGAGAATCAGCCGGTTAAATTAACCCAAGGAAACAATTTTTCCTTCTTCACCTCCCGGATACTACTGCCTCCTGAATCTGGTAGTGTTCGTCGTCATTGAGATCGATCAACCAAAGGCCGCCGCTCTTGCTGGCTTTCAAGTCAACACGCCCTTCCCTGCCAACGGAATGACTATTCCGTGAATCCTTTATCAGCCATAGCGACCGGGTTTTTGAATAAAGCCATGCCGGTTTTCATTTTCCGAAACAGGAGCGTTGCATAAAAATCCTCTTTACCAGGCGAAGCATACAAAATAACATTGCAATCGGGTACTTTGTTCAGGATGTTTTTCATGACAATTGACCCAACCCCTTTTCCTTGATATTCGGGAACCACCGCAACATCATAGACTGCGGCTTGGTACACCCCATCGGAAAGAGCTCGTCCAAAACCAATGAGTTGACCAGCATGCCAAACAAACACGGTTGTATGGCTCGCTTCAAAGGCTTTTTGGTGAAAATCCGGAGTGTAATGGGCCATCCCGACTCTTTTGAGAGTTTGGAAAACAACATTCCAGTTAACCTCCGCGCAGCTAAAACGTATGTCCAAATCCATGTTTTTTACCAAATAAGAGAGGAGTAAGCGATGGCCATGTTACCGGAAGAGAGAGAGGAAACCACACCCGTAGTGGAAACCATGAAAATTGTTATCAGCCTCATCGCCACATGCATTGGCCTTGCCATTATCCTCATCGGACTAAAATATACCATCGATATCTTTCAGCTTATTTTCACCTTTCTGAAGTCGCCCGCCTCCCTGACTGACCCTGTGCAGCAGTTGGCTTCGAGTTTCGGCGGGAGCGCGTTTGATCTTAAGCTGAGTGACAGGATCGTGCCCCTGGCCAAGATCATGGCCTTAATTGTGTACTGCTTCGGTATTGTACTGAGCGCTTTTCTGACCATGGCGCTCATGCAGACCGGTGCGAAAATCGTATCTCTCACCGCGGGTGACCGGAGCGCCGTGAAGCAACTGCTCCGAAGCGCCTTCGGCCGCAATCTGAGGCCGAAAACAGCGACAGAGGACAATAATATCAAGACCATTCGTTAAGGGGGCAACAGATCGCCTCGATTTTTTCATGCAGGCGGGCTAGGACTCCCCTACTATCGGGCTCGAACTCTGCTGATGGGCACGATCCGCCCTGTTGAGCGGATGTTTTTTCCGGCTAAGCCGTTACCCCATCAAATCCGTGCTCAGATACCGCTCACCGGTGTCGGGCAGAATGACCACGATGCGTTTTCCTTGAAATTCTGCTCTTTCGGCCAGCCGCAAGGTCCCGGCTAGGGCTGCGCCGCAGGAGATGCCGCAGAGAATGCCTTCGGTTCTAGCCAGGGTTTGCGCCTGCTTGATCGCCTCCTCGTTGTCCACGGTCATAATCTCATCGATCACTGTGCGGTCGAGGTTATCGGGGACAAAGCCGGCGCCGATGCCTTGAATCTTGTGGGGTCCGGGGGCACCGCCAGAAAGGACTGGCGAGGCGGCCGGTTCAACGGCCACGACATGCACGGCTGGATGGCGTTCCTTGAGAAAACCACCGACACCACTGATCGTGCCGCCGGTGCCCACGCCAGCAACAAAGGCGTCGATCCGTCCCTCGCACTGTTGCCAGATCTCCGGGCCGGTGGTCCGCCGGTGCATGGCCGGATTGGCGGGATTGGCGAACTGGTCCGGCATCCAGGAGCCGGGCGTCCGCGCCTGCATCTCCCGTGCTCTGGCCACCGCGCCCTTCATCCCCTCGGCCGCTGGCGTCAGCACCAATTCCGCCCCGAGATGAAGCAGCAGTTTGCGCCGCTCGATGCTCATGCTCTCCGGCATGGTGAGGATCAACTTGTAGCCCCGACTGGCGCTGACAAATGCCAGGCCGATGCCGGTGTTGCCGCTGGTCGGCTCGACAATGGTCCCGCCGGGCTGGAGGATGCCGCGCTGTTCGGCGTCGTCGACCATGGCCACCGCCACCCGGTCCTTGACACTGCCAAGTGGGTTCATCGATTCCACCTTGGCCAGCAGTTCGGCCCCGGCCGCCACACTCAGGCGCCGCAGCCGGACCATGGGGGTGCTGCCGATCGCTTGGGTGAAATCCGCGCATGTAGTTGTTTGCCGCATCATTTTCCTCCTTCTCCTGGGCCGAAATAAACGAGGGGCGGCGGCGCCAGCATCACCCGGGTGTCCGGGCCGACCGATTCGGTCAGCCAGACGTTGCCGCCGATGATTGACCGCGCCCCGACCACGGTTTCGCCGCCAAGGATGGTAGCGTTGGCGTAGATGATGACGTCATCCTCGATGGTGGGATGGCGCTTGACGTTGCGCAGCCGTTCACCCGCATCCTTGGGAAGGCTGAGTGCTCCGAGGGTGACGCCCTGATAGAGCCGCACCCGGTCGCCGATGGCGGTGGTGGCGCCGACGACCACGCCGGAACCGTGATCGATGAAGAAATGGGAGCCAATGGTGGCCTCGGGATTGATGTCGATGGCGGTGCGGTGATAGGCGTGCTCACTCATGATCCGGGGAACGAGCGGTACCTCCAGTTCATGGAGCCGATGGGCCAGGCGGTAGATCAAGGTGGCAAACAGGCCGGGATAGCTGAAGATGACCTCGTCGGAGTTAGCGGCTGCCGGATCGCCGGTCAGGGTGGCCTCGATGTCCGTCTCCAGGAGGTTGCGGATCTCCGGCAAGCTATCGATCATGGCGGCGGCGATCTCGTAACTGCGTTCGCTGCACAGGGTGCAGGCCTGGTTATGGCGGAAGCAGTCGTGGCGGATGGCCGAGCTGATCTGGCTGGCCAGGTTTTCATAGAACAGGCTGAGCTGTTGCCCCAGGTGATAGTCCAGGTTTTCCGGGCGCAGGATGACTGGCGAGAAAAAACCGGGAAAGAGAATGCGCTGCGCTTGCTCGATCAGATCGATCACCTCGTTTTTGGAGGGGATCGGCACCGGCTCGATATGACTGGCCCAGCGGCCGCTTTTAAAGCCATCGGCCAGAGCGGCCACCGCTTCAGGAATCGGATTGCGCACTCGCTCCGCAGTGACCGTCTCGGTCTTGCAACTGCCTGCCAACACTTCATTTCTTCCCATAATCAACTCGCTTGTTTGCAATCGTTTCACGTCACGCGCTCCAGCATCATGATGCCATAGGTGGCTCGCAGATTTTTAAAGGATCGGACAATATTGCCCTTGTAATCGTGGTGGTGAGTATTGATTGCCACTTCCCGCACTATCCGCACCCCGAAGAGCCGCAGAAAACGTTTGAAATCCTTGATGGAAATAACGCGGATGTTCGGGGTATTGTACCATTCATAGGGTAACTGATCGGTGATCGGGGCCATGCCGGTGAACAGGATCTGCAACCGGGCCGACCAGTGGGCGAAATTGGGAAAGCTGACGATCACCCGCTTGCCGATCCACAGCAGGTCGATGAGCAGTTCCTTGGGGTCGCTGATCTGCTGGAGGGTCTGGCTGAGCACCACCACGTCGAAACGTCCCTCGGGGTAGTCTCTCACCTCCTGGCGAAAATCGCCCTGGAGCACGGTGAGACCGCGTTCGATGCAACGAGCTGCTTTCTCCTCGGAAAATTCAATGCCGGTGCCGCTGACCTGTTTGTGTTTTTTCAGATATTCCAATAAGTCGCCGCTGCCGCAGCCAAGATCCAGCACCCTTGAACCAGGTTCAATCCAGGAGGCGATGACCTGGAGGTCAAAGCGCATGGTCCCCAGGTCCTGATTATAGACAATGTTCATGGTACACTCGATCAAGAAAGCCGCTGATCAAACCATCCAGGCGTTTATTGGGCACCAGAAAAGCGTCATGGCCCCACTGGGCTTCGATTTCGCAGAAGCTGACGTCGCTGCCGTTTTTTTTCAGGGCTGAAACGATGTCACGGGACTGGTAGGTGGGGTAGAGCCAGTCCGAGGTAAAAGAAACCACCAGAAAGGGCACATCTGCCAGGGTTTCGTTGATCAGCATATTGCCGCCACCACGTTCCAGATCGAAATAATCGGCAGCCTTGGTGATGTACAGGAGCGAGTTGGCGTCGAAGCGGTTGACGAATTTTTTGCCCTGATGGTGGAGATAGCTCTCCACCTGGAAATCGCCGGTAAAGTCGAAGGACAGGGTGCTACGGTGCAGACGGCGGCCGAACTTTTCCCGCATGGCCTCGTCGGACAGATAGGTGACATGGCCGATCATCCGTGCCACCGCCAGACCATGGGTGGGACCGGAGCCGTTATAATAATCGCCGTTGTTCCATTCCGGGTCAGCCATGATCGCCTGCCGGGCCACTTCGTTGAAAGCGATAGCCTGGGCCGAATGGCGAGTGGTGGTGGCCAGCGGGATGGCCGAACCCACCATCGCGGGATAATCGGCGCACCAGCGCAGCACCTGCATGCCACCCACCGAGCCGCCGATCAGCGACATCAGTTTGGTGATGCCCAGGTGGTCGATCAGGTGTTTCTGGGCACGGACCATGTCCTTGATGGTTACCATCGGGAAAGAGAGACCGTAGGGTTTGCCGGTGGCCGGATTGGTGGACGAGGGGCCGGTGGAACCGGAGCAGCCCCCGAGAATGTTGGAGCAGATGACAAAATAGCGGTTGGTATCCACCGGTTTGCCCGGACCGACCATGTTGTCCCACCAGCCGGGCCGGTCGTCGTCCTCATGGAGATAGCCCGCTACATGGGAATCGCCGGAAAAGGCATGAAGAATGAGGATGGCGTTGGTCCGGCTGGCGTTGAGTTCGCCCAGGGTTTCGTAGGCCAAGGTTATAGGGCCCAAGCGGACGCCACAGTCCAGCACCATCTCGTCGGGAGAGGCGGCGAAAGTGAAGTAATTGCGCTCCACCAACAAGGGTTTCGGAGCAGCCCCGGCAGCATTGGTCATGGTGTCCCGACTCCTTGCATCGCTGGACAGGTTGGGTACAAGTCACCACAAAGTGGGATATGATGGCTCTGCATGATTCAACAATTGATGGTCGAGATATAAGCACAGGCTGGGCGTTCCGCCACAAGAAAATTACGGCGTGGCCTAACAGGACGAAGCCGTGAGAACAGCTGGATCTGGCTGCGGTTCCGGTTTGAGCAGGTGCGGCCATGAGGTTTGCCCAGTGAAAAAGAAGGCGGGGTATTCCCTGAAGAATTGCTGGAATTGGTTCTTGAACGTATACTACCTCACGATCGAACGATCGATAGATCATCCCCTCCCTACTATGCTCTAGTCCCAAAATTGAACGCGCGTTTCTCTGAACGTGTTGATCTGCAAGTTGATGAAAGGGTGGTCGCATGAAAATCGAACAAAGAAAATGGATGCGGGCAGGTGTTTGGACGCCGCAACATGCTGAATCATTGCAGGAATCAGCGCAGCTGGTTTTACTGTTTGGGAGCACGGCGCTTCTCGATGAACAGCACCTGATGGAAGAGGTGGAAGGTGTGCGACAGGTTCTAGGGAACGACGCGATCCTGGCTGGATTCTATTCGTATGGAGAGATCTCACCGTTCTCTCCCGGAGCACAATGCGAATTGCATAACCAAACCATGACTATCACTGTTTTGTCGGAGGATAATTGGGCGTAAAGGAAACCCTGGTCCAAGAGTCGTCCCGTCTCATTGGCGGGAAGAATGAGTGCACGAGAGCTGGAGGATAACATCTTTGGAAAACTTGCATAACCTGCTGCAACGCCAACTCCAACGCCATGTTGGTAATGCCGGCCCTCTTCCTGAAGAATGGCGGGAATTTATCCGGGCGGTCAACGATGCCTACCGGGAATTCGACGCCGATCGCGGCATGCTTGAACGGTCTCTCGAATTGAGTTCGCAGGAGTTGTTCCAGGCCAATTCCGAGATGCGAGCCATCTATCAGGCCATCCCCGATCTGCTGTTCCTGCTCGACAGTGAGGGCAGGATACTTGAATGTCAGGCAAGTAGTACCACGGACTTTTTTTTTAAACCCGGCGAGTTGCTCGGCAAACGGATCCAGGATATGCCCTTTGGCACCGTCGCCGAGGAATTTCAGCAGGCGATTCAACAGGTCAAGGCAACGAAGGCCATGGTGAGCATGGAGTACAGCCTCCTGCAGAACAATAAGCAACGTTCCTATGAAGCGCGGCTTCTGCCGTTAATCGACGATCAGCTCATCGTCATCGTCCGCAACATCACTGAACGCAAGGAGACGGAACAACGCCTGAAGGAAAGTGAGCAGCACCTGGAGAGCATCATTCAGGGCTCGCCGATTGCGACCTTTGTCATCGCCAAAGATCATCGGGTGACCCACTGGAACAAGGCCCTTGAGGAACTGAGCCAGATTAAGGGTCGGGTGATGATTGGCACCAGCACGCATTGGCAGGCCTTTTACCCCTCGTCCAGACCCTGCATGGCGGATCTCCTGGTTGATGAAGATTTTGCGGCGATTCCGGAGTGGTATCACGACAAGTGCAGCAAATCGAAGCTGATTCCAGATGCGGTTGAGGCCACGGATTTTTTCCCAAAATTAGGATGCCAGGGAAAATGGCTGCATTTTACCGCCGCCGCCATCCGGAATTCACGGGGTGAGGTGGTCGGCGCCATAGAAACACTTGAAGACATTACCGACCGTAAATTGGCGGAAGAAGCACTCAAGGAGTCGCAGCAGCAGGTGGCCAACATTGTCGATTTCCTCCCGGATGCGACCTTTGCTATCGATACTGATGGCCGCATCATTACCTGGAACAGGGCCATGGAGGAGATCACCGGCTGCAAGGCATCCGTAATGCTGGGTAAAGACAATTACGAGTACGCCGTGCCCTTTTACGGCGAACGCCGGCCGCTGCTCATCGATCTTGTTTTCAAGCCGCAGGAGGAAGCGGAGGCGCTCTACGCCAATGTGGAAAAAAAGGGTTCCATCCTGGCGGGCGAATCACACACCCCCGCCCTACGGGGAGGTGGGCGTTATCTGTATGGAATGGCCAGCGCCCTTCGGGATTCAAAGGGCAACATTATCGGCGCCATCGAATCGATTCGTGATTTCACCGAACGTAAACGGATGGAAGAGGCCCTGGCGGCGGCGGAAGAAAAATACCGGAGCATCTTTGAGAATGCTGTTGACGGTATCTTTCAAACAATTCCCGCAGGCCGGATCATCAATGCCAATCCTGCCTTCGCCCGCATCCTGCAGTATGACTCCCCCGAAGAGATGACGGCCACACTGACGGATATCGCGCACCAGTTGTATGTCGATCCCGGCCGGCGTGCCGAGCTTTTTCGACTGGTGGAAAAAGAGGGGGTTGTTCGAGACTTCGAGGCTCGCTTTTACCGCAAGGATACGAGTATCGTCTGGATCAAGCTCAACGTCCGCGCCGTGCGGGACGATAGCGGACAAATCCGTTACCTCGAAGGCACAGCTCAAGACATCACGGAACGGAAGGCGCTGGAATCCAGGCTGTTCCAGGCACAGAAAATGGACGCCATCGGCACTCTCGCCGGCGGCATCGCCCATGATTTCAATAATCTTCTGGTTCCCATCATTGGGTACACTGAACTTGCTCTCAACAAAATCCCGCACGAAGACCGGATGTGGACCAACCTCCAGCATGTGCTCACCTCGGCCCACCGTGCCAAGGATCTGGTGCAACAGATCCTCACCTTCAGCAGGCGAAGCGAGCAGGAACGAAAGCCTATCCAAATGGGCAGTCTGGTGAAGGAGACGTTGAAACTGATCAGGGCCTCACTGCCTTCAACGATAGAGATCCGTCAGCAGATTGCGCCCGATGCGACCGCCAGCATGGTGATGGCTGATCCCACCCAAATGCATCAGGTATTGATGAATCTGTGCGCCAACGCCGGCCATGCCATGAGAATGCGGGGTGGTGTGCTTGAGGTGAGTCTCAGCAATGAAGACGTCGGGCCTTTTCCCGACGGCCAAAGCAGGGAGATGGAGCCGGGGCAGTACATCCGGATCGAAGTCCGGGATACGGGGCACGGCATGGATTCAGGTCTTGTCAAACGAATTTTCGATCCGTATTTCACGACCAAGAAACCGGGTGAGGGCACAGGGTTGGGACTGGCGGTGGTCTATTCGATCGTGAAAAATCATGAGGGCACCATCCATGTCTACAGTGAACCTGGAAAAGGGACCGCCTTTCATGTCTATCTCCCGCGCGTGGAGAGCGCATCACCGGTTCGCGCCGAAATGACGACTCACCTGCCCATGGGAAGCGGCCGGATTCTCGCGGTCGACGATGACGAAATGATCATCGAATTGGAACGCCAGATTTTTCAAGAACTTGGCTATGAGGTGACAACAAAGGCCAGCAGCGTCGAAGCATTGGCACTGTTTCAGTGCCAGCCGGCCCAGTTCGATCTTGTCTTTACCGATCACACCATGCCCCACCTGACCGGGCTTGATCTCGCCCGCGAAATATTCAGGATCAGGCCTGACCTTCCCATTGTGCTCTGCTCCGGATTCAGCGACTTGGTCGCTGTGGAAAAGGCCCGCGAATTCGGCGTCAGAGCCGTCATCTCCAAGCCGCTCGTCATCAAAGAGGTGGCGGAAACATTGCAGAACCTTCTCGGCGCATGACCTCCGGGGGGAAGTGCTGTCGTCTTGCCATGTCCGGGACCGGCATGCCGGCCCCGGTTGACTGGGTTGCGGCGCTTTAATCCCTGGTCAGCTGGCGGTAGCGGATGCGGTGGGGCTGGTCGGCTTCAGCCCCCTTGCGTTTCTTGTAATCCTGCTCGTAATCCGAATAGTTGCCCTCGAACCAGACCACCTCGGAGTTCCCCTCGAAAGCCATGATGTGGGTGGCAATGCGGTCGAGGAACCAGCGGTCATGGCTGATGACCACGGCGCAACCGGCGAAGTTTTCCAATGCTTCTTCCAGGGCACGCATGGTGTTGATGTCGAGATCGTTGGTCGGCTCGTCCAGCAGCAGCACATTGCCGCCCTCCTTGAGCATCCGGGCCAGATGCACTCTATTGCGCTGGCCGCCGGAAATCTCTCCCACCCTGTTTTGCTGATCGCTGCCGGTGAAGTTGAACTTGGCCACATAGGCGCGGGCATTGACCTCGCGGGTACCGAGCCAGATGGTTTCCTGGCCCTCGGTAATGACCTGGAAGATGGTCTGTTTGGGATCAAGGGAATCGCGGGACTGATCGACATAGGCCAGCTTGACCGTCTCGCCGATGCGGATCGTGCCCGAGTCCGGCTGCTCCTGGCCAGTGATCATCCGGAACAGGGTGGTCTTGCCGGCACCGTTGGGTCCAATGATGCCGACGATGCCGCCCGGCGGCAGGGAGAAGTTGATCTTGTCCATCAAGAGCCTCCCTTCGTAGGCCTTGCTCAGGTTTTCGGCCTCGATGACCAGCTTGCCCAGGCGCGGTCCCGGCGGGATGTAAATCTCCATGTCCCCGGCTGCCTTCTCGCCCTGCTGGCTGAGCAGATTCTCGTAAGCGGTGATGCGGGCCTTGGATTTTGACCTCCGCGCCTTGGGGCTCAGCCGGATCCACTCCAATTCGCGCTGCAGGGTGCGCTGCCGCTCGCTCTCCTTTTTTTCTTCCAGGGCCAGCCGTTTCTGCTTCTGCTCCAGCCAGGAGGAATAGTTACCCTTCCAGGGGATGCCCTGGCCGCGATCGAGTTCCAAAATCCAGCCAGCGACGTTGTCGAGGAAGTAGCGATCATGGGTCACGGCAATAACCGTGCCCGCATACTTCTGCAGGTGCTGCTCCAGCCAGGAAACCGATTCCGCGTCCAGGTGGTTGGTTGGTTCGTCGAGCAGCAGGATGTCCGGGTTTTTCAAGAGGATGCGGCACAGCGCCACCCGCCGCTTTTCGCCGCCGGAGAGCACGCCGGTCTTCATCTCCGGGGGCGGACAGCGCAGAGCCTCCATGGCCATCTCCAGGCGCGAATCCAGATTCCAGGCATCGGTGGCGTCCAGCTTGTCTTGCACCTTAGCCTGCCGGTCCAACAGAGCCTGCATGGCGTCGTCATCCATGGGCTCAGCGAATTGCTCGTTGATGGCGTTGAACTCGTTCAACAGATCCACCGTGACCTGGGCGCCTTCCTCGACGATCTCACGCACCGTTTTTTCAGGGTCAAGCGCTGGCTCCTGGGGCAGATAGTCGATGGTGAACCCTTCCGAGAGAATGGTCTTACCGTCAAACTCCTTGTCGATCCCGGCCAGGATGCGCAGCAGTGTACTCTTGCCCGAGCCGTTGAGCCCCAGCACCCCGATCTTGGCGCCGTAGAAATAGGAGAGGGAGATGTCCTTGAGAATCTGCTTCTGGTTGTATTTCTTGCTGACTTTGATCATCGAATAAATGATCTTGTTCGGTTCATTGGCCATTTTTAATTGCATCCTTTTTGTGGTAACTAGATTGAAAAACGTCCTGGTGGCGCGCCGAACGTTGGTAAGACTATCCTCTGGCGCTGCGGTGGCGGCAACGTGCCTTCCTGGCATTGCCACCGCGTTATCATAACCGCAACCGCCCTGTCCGGCAATTCATCTCCGACTGGAACCCGTATCTGATCACGATGTAAAAGATCGTGCCGGACGAGACGGGGAGGGATCAGCCGTTCATATTGCTCTTCATCAGCATTGGCCAGCACGGGGACAGCAGCATGCCGATGCGCTGGTGCTTTTCTCCTTGCATTCTTGGTGTGGTCTTGTTTTCCTTGACCAAATAATCCGGTATCGGATGGGAAAAAGAAGACGCGCGGTCTTCCTAGTTCGAGAAACATTAAAATGCGTGCGGAGTGGGCAAATGTTGAAAACAGTACGTTGTATTCTGGTTGCGGCCGTCCTGGTTGCTGTCTCGGGTTGTGGCGCCGGCAAAAGCGTCAAGAACCTTGTCGGCCTGGGCGGCGACGACTTCACCGTGTACAAGGGGCAAGTCTATCCGGCCACCAGCAAAATTGCCATCGCTTTTCAACCGGCGCAAGCGGGCAAATCCTGCCGGGTTTTTGCCGAATCGCTGGTCCTGTTTCCGGCGAACCAGACCGGCAAGGATATCGAGAACAGCCTCTTGGCTGAGGCCGGGCAACGCGGGGCCGACCAAGTCCTGATCGGCCAGACGCGGCAGAGCAAAGATGATGACGGCCTGCAGTTTCTCTATTACGGGCCGACGTACGAGTATCTCTGCGTCGATCAGTGCGGCGGCTGGAAGTTCGGTTACAAGCTCTGGGAGGCACAGGGGGAATGGGTCACCCTTGGGTACAACGAATGGGGAAAGACCGGCGTTCGTTTCGAAACCCCGCTGGTGATGCAGGTGGTCATGCTGCGCTGCCAGTAAGCCGGTTTTTCCACCCACCCGTGCCGGATCTCCCTCTCGTTGAGATCCGGCGAGCCCCCGGCGCGAGAATTCTTTTGTGATTGGGGCTCCCTCGATCATTCCTGGCGCCACCAAGTATGTACTGGAAAGTTGATGGTTTTTTTCGTCATATCCGGCACCTCTTTGTAAAAATGTTTGTTTTTTCCTGTCTATCCTTTGCAACCAAAGGAGGGTTTTCCATGGAACGTATCGCAAACGCAACGCATCGCTGGCGCTTCTGTCGTCTGGGTGGATTTGATCAGGTGCGCTTGGAAACCGCCGAGGATATCCAGCATCTGGCGGAACTGGATCAGAAGCTGTGGGCCGCGCTCAGTTGCCCGGTCAACAGGTTGGAGTTCGATGCCCGGACCTTGGCCATGCTCGATAGCGACGGTGACGGCCGGGTGCGCGTTCAGGAGGTGCTGGCCGCGGTGCAATGGACCTGCTCGGTCCTCAGGAACGCTGATTCCCTGCTGGCTGGTTCCAGCGAACTGCCGCTGCAAGCCATCGACGACAGCCATCTGGAAGGGCAGCAACTGGTGGCTTCGGCCCGGCAGTTGCTTGCCTATCTCGGCAAACCCGAAGCCGAGAGCGTTACCATGGAAGATGTCGCCGATACTGCCTCATTGCTGCACGAGTCGGCTTTCAACGGAGACGGCATTGTTCCGGTGCATGCGGCCGAGGATGAGGAAACCAGAAAACTGATCGAAGAAATCATGGCCTGCGTGGGCAGCGACGAGGATCGCAGCGGTCTTCCCGGGATATCGCGGGAACGGGTCACGACCTTCTTTGAAGCGGCCCAGCTCCATGCCCAGTGGTGGGAGCAGGCCAACGGCAATCCTGCCATTCTTCCCTTCGGCGAAGCCACTATCGCCGCCGCCGCAGTCTATACACTCCTGAAAAACAAGGTCGATGACTATTTCACCCGTTGCGGTCTGGCGGCTTTTGATCCCAAGGCCGAGGGCCCCCTCAACCCCTCCATCGCCACCTACGAAACGCTGGCCAGCCAGGATCTGACCGTGGCGACGGCCGAGGTGGAGCGCTTTCCCTTGGCGCATATCGAGGCGGGACGTTCGCTGCCCCTGACGGAAGGAATCAATCCGGCCTGGGCCGATGCCGTGGAGCAGTTGACGCAACAGGTGATCAAACCGTTGTTTGGCGAGGTGGACCACCTGGAAGTGGCCCAGTGGCGGCAGATCAAGGCAACCTTGGCCGCATTTGAGGCCTGGCAGGCCGCCAAGGCCGGGGTCGAGGTCGAAGCCTTGGGCCTGGAACGGATTCAGGCCATTCTCAAGGGATCTGGCCGGGCACAGCTCGAGCAGCTGATCGAGCAGGATCTGCAGCTGGCCAATCAGGTGGAGACCATCGACAAGGTGGTCCGGCTGGTGCATTTCAACCGCGATCTCTACCAGCTGCTCAATAATTTTGTCGCCTTCCGTGATTTTTATGCCCAGGGGCGCAAGGCCATTTTCCAGGCCGGCACCCTGTATATCGATGGCCGGGCCTGTGAACTCTGCGTCCGGGTCGAGAGTGTCGAGGCCCACAGTCCGCTGGCCAACCTCAGCCGCACCTACCTGGCCTACTGCAATTGCAGGCGCCGCAACAGCGAAGAGCGCATGCTGATCGCCGCCGCGTTCACCGATGGCGATTCCGACAACCTGATGGTTGGCCGCAACGGCGTCTTTTACGATTGCAGGGGTAACGACTGGGATGCCACCATCGTCAAGATCATCGATCACCCGATCAGTGTCTCTCAGGCCTTCTGGTCGCCGTATAAACGGATCGCCCGTATGATCGGCGAACAGATCGAAAAATTTGCCGCCGCCAAGGACAAGGCGGTGGACAGCGGCGCCGGGGCCGGAATTGCCGGGGCCGGAGCCAAGGCTGCCGCAGGCGCGCAACCGGCTGTTCCCTTTGATGTCGGCAAGTTCGCCGGTATCTTCGCTGCCATCGGTTTGGCCCTGGGCGCGATCGGCACGGCCATTGCCGCGATCCTCGGCGGCTTCATGGGGCTGCCCCTATGGGAGATGCCCCTGGCCATCGGCGGCATCATCCTGGCCATTTCCGGGCCATCGATGCTGATCGCCTTTCTTAAGCTGCGGCAGCGCAACCTTGGCCCGATTCTGGATGCCAACGGCTGGGCCGTCAACACCAAGGCCGCCATCAATATCCCCTTCGGCGCCACCCTCACCAAGCTGGCCCAGCTGCCCAAGGGGGCCGAACGAAGCCTGGTCGATCCCTTTGCCGAGAAGAAGACCCCCTGGAAACGCTGGGTCTTCCTGCTGGTGCTGCTCATTGCCTTGGGCTTTGCCTGGAACAAGGGGTATATCCAGCAGCTTGGCCAGCAACTCAAACCGCTGTTGACCGGCCAGATGAACAAAACGCCTGACAAAGCCCCAGCCCCGGAACAGGGCAAGGCGCCGGGGCAGGCCCCTGGCCCGGAGAAAAAGGCCGAGCCGCCCGCTAAATAAGGCCAAGATGAACTCGTAAATAGAAAAAACTCTCTGTGCAGTCCTTTCGCGCGTAGTGATAACTATCTAGAATTATAACAATATTTGTCATCGCAGTGTTCGTCGACAGAAATCAACGGCTTGCGAAACTATCAAGATCAAGAAAAGAGTAAAAAAGAACGCCGGATCACTTCTGATCCGGCGTTCTTTTTTTTGGGGAATGGTGGCGGTAACCTGGCGAGGCAGCCGGCTTCAGGCTCTCACTCCTTTTCCACCCGGATCACCTGGACCGAGGCCATCTGGCGGACGCCGCGCCGGGTCACGCGCGGGCCCTCGACCACGGCAATGCTCTCGCCGGCATGAATGTAGCCCCACTCCCGGGCCATGGCCATGGAGTGCAGGACCATCTCGGCCCGGTCCAGCTCATCCTTGATAATCAGCGGGAAGATGTTGTTGTAGAGGCTGGCGTGCCGCGCCACATGGAGCGATTTGGTCACCAATAGGATCGGCACCTTGCGGCTCCACTTGGAGAGGATCGGATAGAGGGTGCCGTCCGGATCGAGCAGCAGGGTGGCGGTGGTGGCGCTGAGGTTGGCCACCACCGAAAGGGCAGGGTAAACGGCCGCATCCTTTTCCAGCTCCTGGAAATGCTCGGCGCTGGGCTGGGCATGCCGTTCCTCCTCGCAGATGATCGAGGCCATGGTGCGCACCACGTTGACCGGATCGATGCCGGTGGCGGTCTCCTGGGAGAGCATCACCGCATCGGTGCCCTGCTTGATCGCCATGCTGACGTCGGTGACCTCGGCGCGGGTCGGCCGGGCATTGGTGGTCATGGAATCGAGCATCTGGGTGGCGGTGATCACCGGCGTGTTCAGCTCCCAGCACAGCTGGATGATCCCATCCTGAATGCGGGGCACCCGCGCCGCCGGCAACTCCACGCCCATGTCGCCGCGGGCGATCATGATGGCGTCGGCCACCTCGACGATCTCGCGGATATTCTGCACCGCTTCTGGCTTTTCGATTTTGGCCACCACCTTGAGATTGCGCTTGCCCGAAGCTTTGATGTATTTCTTGATCCGCCAGATGTCCTCGGCGCTGCGCACAAAGGACAGGGCCACGTAATCGATGGAGTGGCTGAGACCCCAGTCGAGGTCCTGCCAGTCCTTCTCGGTGATGCTGGGTAGGGACAGGGCGGTCTGCGGCAGGTTGATCCCCTTGCTTGACTTGAGCGTGCCGCCGGTGATCACCTCGCAGTGCACCTCGGTCGCTCCTTCCTTGAGCACCCGCAGCTCCAGCAGGCCGTCGTCGAGCAGCACCGGATCGCCGACCTTCAAATCGGCGATGATTTCCGGGGTGATGGTCGAAATCCGGTCCACCGTGCCTTCCACCGCTTCGGCCTGAATCACCAGCACCTCGCCGGCCAGCAGCCGGATGGCCCCGTCCTGCATGGGGCCGGTGCGGATTTTGGGACCGCAGAGGTCCTGGAGCACGGCGATCGGTTTTTCCCAGGCCTTTTCCGCCTCGCGTACCGCCAGCAGGGTGGCTTCGTGCGCCTCGTAGGTGCCGTGCGAGAAGTTGAGCCGGGCCACATCCATGCCGGCCAAAATCATTTTACCGAGCATTTCCGGGGTATTGCTCGCCGGGCCGATAGTGCAGACAATTTTAGCCTTCTTGTTGACACTGGTGTGGGTCTGGCGCGGAATGGCGGCCAGTTGCTTGAACAGGGCATCGAAATCAAAGGGTTTGGGCAGCACCCCGAGGACGTTGGGGTAGTTGTCCAGCCGCTCCAGAATCTCCCGGTCGTCATGGGCCGAGGAGATAATCAGGATGGGCAGATAGGGGCAGACCACCTGGATGGCCTCGATGAACTTGAAGCCGTCCCAGTGGGGCATTTGGATATCGCTGAGGATGATGTCGTAGGCATTGGCCGTGGCGCGCTGGAATCCCTGGTGACCATTGTCGGCGGTATCGACCGTGAAACCTTCCTTTTCCAGGCGGGATCGCAGCAGGTGCTGGGAGGGTTTGGAATCTTCGAGAACAAGAATACGCATGGCAACCTCAAGGGTGGATTTACTGGTTGTCTTCGATGGTTCCCTGTAGCATAGTGGCAAAAGAGGAAAAGAGGCAAAGGGAAATCAGTGGCTTGCACACGGAGCGGCTGATTTTCCCCTTTTGATGATCGGTTGGGCAAGGTCTGGGGTTGCCCAAGGACTTAGGAGGAAAGTATGCACGTAATTCTCGATCTCTGTCTGGTACCGCTGGGCGTCGGTGTTTCTGTGTCCAAGTATGTGGCCGAGTGCCACCGGGTGTTGCAGGAAGCCGGGCTGCAATCGCAACTACACGCCTACGGCACCAATATCGAAGGCGAGTGGGATGCGGTGATGGCGGCAGTCAAACGCTGCCATGAGCGGGTGCACGAGATGGGCGCACCGCGCATCACCACCACCATCAAGCTCGGCACTCGCACCGACCGCGATCAGACCATGGCCGACAAGGTACAAAGCGTGGAGCAGAAGCTGGGCTGATGCCTGGCCGAACGAGAGATTCTGGCGAAAGGCAAAGGCTCTTTCTGTTGAGATGCCGTTTATCGGAGGTGAAGTATCCGACTTCGATATCGGTGGCAGTTTGTCGTGTGTAGCCTTGATGCAGGGCAACGGAATCCGGGGGTTTTGTTTTTCTTGTCCCGGATTCAGCTTCGGCTGCATCCGGGCTACTTGCTGGATCGACACCTTCACCAGCCGAAGCGAATAAAGTAGGACAGCAAAGTCTCTATTGGCGTGTATTCAGCAACCGGAGGAGTAAATATGATTGAATTCATCCAGCAGTTTAACCCCGTTGTTCAGGCGCTGCTGGCAACCCTGTTCACCTGGGGCCTGACCGCTGCTGGGGCCGCGCTGGTCTTTATGCACCGGGAGGTGAACCCCAAGCTGCTCGACGGTATGCTCGGCTTTGCCGCCGGGGTAATGATTGCCGCCAGTTTCTGGTCGCTGCTGGCGCCAGGAATCGAGATGGCCGAGCAGTTGGGTGATATTCCCTGGCTGACCGCGTCCATTGGTTTCATGGGCGGCGGCATCTTCATGCGCCTGACCGACAAAATCCTGCCCCATCTCCATCCTGGCCTGGCCATGTCCAAGCGCGAGGGCATTAAGACCTCCTGGCAACGCTCCACCCTGTTGGTGCTGGCCATCACCCTGCACAATATCCCCGAAGGACTGGCGGTCGGCGTTGCCTTTGGGGCGGTGGCTGCCGATCTCCCCTCGGCCTCCATGGGCGGGGCCATCGCCTTGGCCATCGGCATCGGCCTGCAGAATTTTCCGGAAGGGACAGCGGTCTCCATGCCGCTGCGCCGCGAGGGCATGAGCCGCAGAAAAAGCTTTTTCCTGGGCCAGGCATCCGGCCTGGTGGAACCGGTTGCCGGGGTGCTGGGTGCCTTGTTTGTCCTTAAAATGCAGCATATCCTGCCCTATGCCCTCTGTTTTGCCGCCGGCGCAATGATTTTCGTGGTGGTTGAGGAATTGATTCCCGAATCACAGCGCAAACATGCCAATATCGACTTTGTAACCATGGCCACCCTGCTTGGATTTACCACCATGATGATCCTCGACGTTGCCCTGGGGTGAGCGCGCCCACGCACGGAGCCATCTTTTCGGCCTCCATTGGCCGCACACAGTTTTTCCCATATTGGCGTTGGGAAAAGAAAGATTGAGTGAATACAGTAAAATGGTTAAAAAGAAGGACAATTGACCACCGGTACAATGGCGAAACGGGGGCGCTCGCGACCACCTGAGAGCGATAGCGTCCCGTTCTTGCTGTGCAACCAAGAAGGCAATATGTCAACCCATCCAGCCATACTCTCGCAAAATTCCCATGACCTTGCCCTGGCGGCCAATGTTCACCCGCCGGACTGGGTCAATCCCGAACCGCATGGCTGCTACAATCTAGTGGTGATCGGCGCCGGCACGGCCGGTCTGGTGAGTGCGGCCGGCGCTGCTGGTTTGGGCGCCAAGGTGGCTCTGATCGAGCACCAGCTCATGGGCGGCGATTGCCTCAACGTCGGCTGCGTCCCTTCCAAAGGAGTCATCCGCGCTGCCCGCGCCCTGTTCGATGGCCGTACCAGCGCTGAGTTCGGGGTCCGCGGCGGGGAACGGCTGGCTTTCGATTTCGCGGCCGCCATGGAACGGATGCGCCGTCTGCGCGCCGGCATCAGCCGTCACGACTCGGCCCGCCGCTTCCGTGACGAACTGGGGGTGGATGTCTTCCTCGGTCAGGGCCGGTTTGTGGGGCCCGACTGCATCGAGGTGGACGGCAAGCGCCTGGTTTTTGCCCGGGCGGCGATCTGCACCGGGGCCAGGGCCGCCGTCCCGGCCATCCCCGGCTTGGCCGAGACCGGCTATCTCACCAACGAAACCGTGTTTACCCTGACCGAACTGCCGCCGCGTCTGGCGGTGATCGGCGGCGGGCCCATCGGCTGCGAGCTGGCCCAGGCCTTTGCCCGCTTCGGCAGCAAGGTGACGCTCATTCACCATGGCAGCCACCTGCTCGGCCGGGAAGACAGCGATGCCGCCGCCATTCTTCAGGCCGTTTTTGTCCGTGAGGGCATCGACCTGCGGTTGGGAGTGGACATCGCCCAAGTGACAAGCGAGGAGCACGAGAAAGTGCTCCATCTGCAAGAGGGCAGCGTCTTAAGCCAGATCCGGGCCGATGCCATCTTGGTGGCGGTGGGTCGGGCTCCCAACATCGAAGGGCTCGCCCTCGACCGGGCGGGCATCGCCCACGACCGCAACGGCGTGCGGGTGGACGACCACCTGCAAACCGCCAACCCGCGCGTCTATGCCGCCGGCGACATCTGCTCGGGCTACAAATTCACCCACACCGCCGACGCCCAGGCCCGGATCCTGCTCGCCAATGCCCTGTTCAAAGGGCGGCAGAAGGTGTCTAAACTCATTGTGCCCTGGTGCACCTACACCGATCCCGAGATTGCCCATGTCGGCATGTATGCACGCGATGCCCAGGCAAAAGGCATTCAGGTGACCACTTTGACTGTGGACCTGGCCAGCGTCGACCGAGCCATCCTCGACGGCGAAACCGAGGGCTTTGCGCGGGTCCATCTGCGCAAAGGCACCGGCACCATTCTCGGCGCCACCATCGTTGCCCGGCACGCCGGGGAGATGATCAACGAACTGTCCCTGGCGATCACCGCCGGTCTCGGTCTCGGGGCCATCGGCCGCACCATCCACCCCTATCCGACCCAGGCCGAGGTTATCAAGAAGCTAGCCGACGCCTACAACCGCACCCGCCTCACCTGGCTGGTGAAAAAGATATTGGGCGGCTGGCTGCAATGGCAACGGCGATAATGTCTCCGCTGGTGGCCCATCCGGAAATTCTTCGCCTAGTGGTGTTTGTTGGGCTTTTTGTGGTGTTGGCGCTGTGTGAACACCGCTGGCCCCGCCGGGCCCTCACCGTGTCCAAGCCAAGGCGTTGGCTGGCCAATCTGGCCATTGTCGGGCTCGACACCCTGGCGGCGCGCCTGGTCCTGCCCCTGGCGCCCTTTGCCCTGGCGGTACACTGCGAAACCAGGGGCTGGGGCCTGTTCAACCTTTTCCAGCTCTCGGGGGCGCTCGAACTCGTCGGCAGCCTGCTGCTGCTCGATCTGCTCATTTACTGGCAGCATCGCCTCTTTCATCGGAAGCTGCTCTTTTGGCGCCTCCACCGGATGCATCACACCGATCTCGACCTCGACGTCTCCAGCGGCACCCGCTTTCATCCCATCGAGATTATCCTCTCCCTGCTGATCAAGATGTTGGCCGTGGCCCTGCTCGGCATTTCGCCGCTCGCGATCTTGCTGTTCGAGATCTTGCTCAACGCCACCTCGATGTTCAGCCACGCCAACCTGCGACTGCCGCTGGCTCTTGACCGGTGGCTGCGCCTGGTGGTGGTCACCCCGGACATGCACCGGGTCCATCATTCGGTGATCGTCCGGGAGACCAACAGCAATTTCGGCTTCAATCTGCCCTGGTGGGACCGGATCTTCGGCTCGTACACCGCCCAACCCCGGGAGGGCCACGAGGGGATGCAGATCGGGCTGAAGGAGTGGCGCAGCCAGGATGAACTGGGCCTGTGGCCGCTGCTGCGTATTCCTTTCGGCCCGCCTCCGGGGAGAAAAACGCCATGAACCGGAAAAAAATTGCCCTGCTGGCGGTGGGAGCGGTTGCGGTCGCGCTGTTTTTTTTCTTTGATCTTGGCCGGTTCCTGACCCTGGAGGCGCTTAAGGCCAACCGTCAGGCCCTACTCGACTATTATGCCAGCCACCGGCTGCTGACGGTGGCCGGGTTCATGGCCCTTTATATCGTCCAGACCGCCCTGTCGCTGCCCGGCGCCGCCATCCTGTCGCTGGCGGCCGGCGCGGTGTTCGGCTCGATCATGGGCACGGTCTACGCCAATATCGCCGCCACCATCGGCGCCACCCTGGCCTTTCTCGTTACCCGCTACCTGCTGCGCGATGCGGTGCTTGCCCGGTTCGGCGCCAAGCTGGAGGGCATCAACCGCGAACTGGAAAGCCGGGGCTTCAACTATCTCCTCTTTCTGCGGCTGGTGCCGGTTTTTCCCTTTTTTCTGATCAATCTGGCCGCCGGTCTCACCCGACTGCCGCTAAGCACCTTTTTCCTCGGCACCATGATTGGCATCATTCCCGGCGGCTTTGTCTACGTCAACGCCGGGGCCAGCCTGGCCACCATCGATTCGCTGGCCGGTATCGCCTCGCCCCGGGTGCTGGGCTCCTTTGCCCTGCTCGGCCTGTTCGCGCTGGTGCCGGTGCTCTACGCCAAATGGAAAAATGGAAGGACTGTGAAAGAAAAATAAGGTGCCGCATGGGAGCCTGGTGCACCCTTGTCTTCTGCATGCCGCGTCATTTCGACCAACGGGAGAACTCTCTAGAATTATAAGAAAATTTCTCCTCTCTTTGCTCGTCGATAGGACAGGAAGCAACTTTTCAAGAAACCATCAAACAAGGAGTAGTATTAATGAGTTGGCGGATCAGTCCGGCGGTTGAGGAGATATTGTCCAAGGGCAGGGCAGGCGGCCCGGTTTCACGGGAGGAAGCCTTGACCCTGATGCACCTGGACCTGGAAAGCCGGGAAACCTACGCCCTGATGGAAAGCGCCAACCATCTATCCCGCGCCCAGTTCGGAGAAAAAGGGGAGAACCACATGCACATCGGGCTCAATGTCGAGCCCTGCCCCATGGACTGCGCCTTCTGTTCTCTCACCAAGCAGGCAGGCCTGTTCACCGAGAAGATCGAGTTTCCCCTGGAAGATATCCTGTCCTGGGCCCGGCAGGGCGAGGCCGAAGGGGCCGACGCCCTCAATCTGATGGCCACCGGCACCTTTTCCTTCTCCCGGCTGCTCGAGATCGGCCGCCGGCTCAAGCAGGAGGTCAGTACCCCCCTGGTCGCCAATGCCCGCGACATCAACCACGCCGAGGGTGAGCAGCTGCTCGATGCCGGCTTTGTCGGCTTTTATCATGCCGTCCGCCTCGGCGAGGGCACGGACACCCCATTCAAACCCGAGCGGCGGATTCAGACCATCCGGGTGCTCCATGATGTCGGCCTGCGCTGGATGAACTGCGTCGAGCCGGTGGGACCGGAGCATTCGGCCGAGGAGATCGTCGATTTGATGCTGCTGGCCCGCCGGGAAAAGGCCACCTACAGCGGCATCATGCGGCGGATCAACTTTCCCGGCTCGCCCAAGGAACCCTTCGGCATGATCAGCGAGCGGCGCATGGCCCAGATGGTGGCGGTCAGCCGGTTGGTGATGGGGACCACGGTCAAAGCGCACTGCACCCACGAACCGCACAGCCTTTCCCTGGTGGCCGGGGCCAACCTGTTTTTCCCCGAGGTTGGTTCCAGTCCCCGCGACGGCCAGGCCGACACCGGCAAGGGCCGGGGGAGGTCGGTCAGCCGCTGCGCCACCATGCTCCGGGAGATGGAATGGAAACCGGAGCTGCCGTCGAATTGTTTTGGGTGACCAATTTTATCCTAATAGTACATTGCCAAAAATATTAACCGTGACATGCTCCCATCAACATCCCAAAGTCTTAACGAACTAATTCAGATTGCGGCTCAAGAAGTTCGTCAACGTAGCCAGGCTGTATACGGCATATTGTGGGGAGCTTATCTGCTAGCAGGTGAAGTGCTGGTAAAATTGACCGTTCAAGGCAATGACGATCCTGTCGAAGTCACCGAGCATCAGTCGATTCGTATTTCTGTAACGGCTAATCTTGTCCAGTCCGTCACAGTTCCGGAGCACCTAATTTCATCTGGCTTCTACTGGGCAGCAAGCGCTATTCTTCGCCAACACATGGAGGCTTGCTCGCATCATAGAAGTACGAGGAGGCTCAATCCATAAATGCTCGCAGCCCCCTAACGTCGCTATGCTACCTTTCAAGCTAAACAAAAATTACGGTCGTTTAAGTGAACTGGCACATTTATCAAGAGGCGAGTTTCTTGCGGATATTGCTAGGATTCAGGGAGGAGACGATACAATAGCTACATGCATGCCAACTTTTAACGCGACTTATGCAGAAGAACTATTCTCTATCCACCTTGCTCACTTGGTAGCTTTAATTGTTGAGATTCATCTCCTCCATGTGGACCTGTATTCGCCCAATACTCTTTTAGAGTTGAACACGGAGCTTGAGGAGATCGCGAGTGCGCTCGTATCGACAGGCTTTTGGAAGCGTGAGTCTGCTTAACGACTCGTTCGAACTCGGACTATCGAAATCGGCTCACTGCTCAAAGCGAACGTTAGGTCTTACCAATAGCGTTATTTGTCGCCAATTCTTAATATAATAGCCGGAAACCAAGCTATGGCCAAGCAAAGCGCGTAGGTTGGAGTGAGGCACGAACTCCAACAATACGTTGGCCAGATGTTTTCGCCTGGTTCGTTGGGGTTCCTGCGTCACCCCAACCTACGGGCTTCACTGCAACTGCTGAGTAAAAAAGAAAAACATTCATGCGAACCATACCATGCATTCTTACCGTCTTAGCCCTGCTGGTCACCTTCTGTCTGTCCACACCTGTCCTGGCTGACCAGTACCGGGTAGGCACCTGGAAGACCGCCCAGACTATCCAGCCCTTTTTCTATCAGGAATTCCTGGCAAAGGGCGATACGGTCACCGTTTTTCCCTTCACCAATCCGGCGGATCAGAAGACGGCGCTCCTGGCCGGCAGCCTGGACATGACTGGGACAACCCTGGCCCATGCCATCCAGTCGGCGGTGATGGGCCAGCCGGTAGTGGTGGTGGCGGCGTTGTGCAACAAGTGCTCGGCCCTTGTGGTCCGCAAGGACGGGCCTGTCCAGCAGATGGCCGATCTCCGGGGCAAGAAGATCGGTTATGTCCCCGGCACCATGCACGAAATCCTCCTGCGCGAGATCCTGAGCCGCAATCAACTTTCACCGGACAGGGATGTCACCCTGGTGCGGATCGATTTTTTCGACATGGGTACCGCCCTGGCGCAAGGGGCGATCGACGCCTTCCTCTCCGGCGAACCCTTTCCGTCGGTGGCGGTGGCGCAGGGGTATGGCCGTATTCTCGCTTACCCCTACTTTGACGAGTCCGTTGGCACCATCAATGCCGCTATGTTGGTAACCCAAAAGATGATTGACCAGCATCCCGAAAAGGTGCAGCAACTGGTCAATGCCCATGCCAGGGCCACCGAGGCCTTGCGCCGCGACCAGACACGATGGCTCAAGGAGGCGCAGGCTTTCGGCACACCGCTGCCGGTTTTGGAGCAGGCGGCAGCCAATATGGAACTGGCCTGGCAGATGGACACGGCCTTTGTCCGCCAGGCCAAGGCCCTGGGTGAACGGATGCAGGCCCTGGGCCTCATCGACCGCCAGCCCGATTACGAGCGGCTGTTTGATCTCCGTTTTGTCGCCAAGGCGGAGCACGAGGCGCGGCCATGAGAGCTAGCGGCACCGGAATCATCGCTGCGGGAGCTGACGTAATTTCGAGCCGAGCGAGCAATCTCTTTCGGTTCGAGAGCTCTCCCTCCGGCCGAGATGACAAGGGGTGCTCCCTTTATCCCCGCGCACGCCGCTCTGTCATCCCGAACGGACGTAAGGGATCTTTTTGTTATTTAACCCCTTTCAGGGCTTGATCCTTTATATGACCAAAAAAAATCGCGGTACCATAGACCAAAGGAAGTGACTCAATGGGGACAAAGGACACCGTGCTGGCCCTGCTGCTGCCGCTGACCGGACTGGCGGTGTGGTTTGCGGTGAGCGCCACTGGCACGGTGCCGGGCTATCTGCTCCCCTCTCCGACTACCGTGGGGGAAGCCGGTCTGCGCTATATGTTCGGGACTGCGGGCCAGGGGCCCTATGCCGGACGCTTCTCCGGCGATCTCGTCGCCTCGCTGAGCCGGGTGCTGCTCGGGTTTTCCCTGGCTGCCGCGCTGGGCATTCCCCTGGGTATCTGCTCTGGCCGCCTAGCCCTGGTCAACCGGCTGGCTGCCAGCATCATCGGCGGTCTGCGGGCCGTGCCCGGCATCTGCTGGCTGCCACTGGCCCTGATCTGGTTCGGCATCGGCATCAAAACCACAGTGTTTCTGGTGGCCATGGCCGCTTTTTTCCCCATTTATCAAAATGCCCTTACCGGCGCCCGGCTGGTCGCCCCGATTTACTATCAGGCCGGCGCCATGCTCGGCGTTTCCAGATTGCGCGGCGTGTTCGCCATCCTCCTGCCCATGGCTATGCCTAACATCATCACCGGCCTGCGCCTGGGGATGGGCATCTCTTGGGCCTATCTGGTGCTGGGCGAACTTACCGGCGTCCCCGACGGCCTTGGCGCGACGATCATGGATGCCCGCATGCTCGGCCAGACCGACATCATCCTGGCCGGAATCATCCTGATCGCCGTGATCGGCAGGGGCTGCGACCGGCTGCTGGTTATAATGATGCGGCTCTGTTTCAAGAGCGCCCGGCGGCAACTATGAGGGAGGCGGCGGAGCAGACCATGGCAGCGGGCGGCACGGCACCGGTAATGCTTGAAATTGTCGATCTCAGCCACAACTTTGTCCACAACGGCGCTGCCCAGCCGGTGCTGCGCAACATCTCCTTTGCCATCCGGCGCGGCCAACTGGTCTGTCTGATTGGCCGCAGCGGCTGCGGCAAGTCAACCTTGCTCAAGATTGTTGCCGGCTTTTTCGCCCCTTCGCAGGGGCAGTGCCTGCTGGACGGCAAGCCCATCGTCAAGCCCGGACCGGACCGGGGCGTGGTTTTTCAGGAGGATGCGCTCTTTCCCTGGCTCACCGTCCGCGAGAACATTGTTTTTGGCCTGCGCGGCGGCAGAGCGATCCGTCAGGCGAGGGCAGGCGAGGTCGAGCGGCTGCTCGATCTGGTTGGGCTGGCGGGATACGGTGAGTATCTGCCCCGTGCCCTGTCCGGCGGGATGAAGCAGCGGGTGGCGCTGGCCAGGGTGTTGATCCGTTCCCCCCAGCTGCTCCTGATGGATGAACCCTTCGGCGCCCTCGACGCCCAGACCAGGGACGAAATGCAGGAATTGCTGCTGGAGCTGTCGCGGCAGCGGCGGCAGACGATTTTGTTTGTGACCCACGATGTCCAGGAGGCGGTTACCATTGCCGACCGGGTGCTGCTATTGGACCGGGACAGCGGCGGGATTAGGGAGACCTTACAGGTTGAGCTGGACCGTCCCCGGGACCGGACCAGCGAGCAGTTTCAATTGTACTGCGCCCGGCTGCAGCAGTGGTTGCGGCAATAGAGAGGTCGGCCCGGCACGTTCGCGGGTGTGTGGGATGAGGAAATAACTGGAGGAAAGATTATGCAGCTAGGGATGATTGGCATTGGACGGATGGGCGGTGATATGGTGCGACGGCTGCTGCGGCAGGGGCACCAGTGTGTGGTCTATGGCCGGAGGGCCGAGGCGGTGGCGGACCTGGTGGCGGCGGGGGCGACCGGAACGCAGACCTATGCCGCATTTGTCGAGCAGCTGGCAGCGCCGCGGGTGGTCTGGCTGATGGTGCCGGCGGGTGCGGTCGATGGGGTGATCGCGGAGATCGCGCCCTTGCTGGCTGCCGGGGATATCCTGGTGGATGGCGGCAACTCCCACTACCAGGACGATATCCGCCGCAGCGCCGCCCTTCGCGACCGGGGCATCCGCGCCCTCGACGTCGGCACCAGCGGCGGCATCTGGGGCCTGGAACGGGGCTACTGCCTGATGATCGGCGGCGAGCCCGAAGCGGTGCGGCATCTTGATCCGATTTTCAGGGTCCTGGCGCCGGGAATCGGGCCGGTGGAGCCCACGCCCGGAGGGAACGTGGCATCGACGGCATCGCAAGGCTATCTCCACTGCGGGCCGAACGGGGCCGGTCATTTCGTCAAGATGATCCACAACGGCATCGAGTACGGCCTGATGGCCGCCTATGCCGAGGGCTTCAACATCCTCCGCCATGCCAACGCCGGCAGTCGGGACCAGGTCCACGACGCGGAAACCACCCCGTTGCGCCATCCCGAGCATTTTCGCTACGACTTCAACCTGGCCGACATCGCCGAGCTGTGGCGGCGCGGCTCGGTCATCCCTTCCTGGCTGCTCGATCTGAGCGCTCGGGCCTTGGCGGCCGATCCCAGCCTGGACGGCTTCTCCGGGCGGGTTTCCGATTCCGGCGAGGGCCGCTGGACCATCAATGCCGCCGTCGACGAAGGGGTGCCGGTGCCGGTGCTGAGCGCTGCCCTGTTCCAGCGCTTCAGTTCGCGTGGTCAGGCTGATTTCGCCGATCAGCTGCTCTCGGCCCTGCGCTATCAGTTCGGCGGCCACAGCGAAAAACCACCGACAAAGGAGACCTAGCCATGCCCCAGAGCGCACAGCTTGCCCCGACCATTGTGGTGATCTTCGGTGCCGCCGGCGACCTGACCCGGCGCAAACTCATCCCGGCTCTCTATAACCTGTGGCTGGACCGGCAGCTGCCTCAGCGGTTCGCCATTATCGGCATTGCCCGCCGGCCCATGGAGGACGACGCCTTCCGCCAGCGCCTCCGGCAAGGGGTGGAGCAGTTTTCCCGGCGCGGGATAAACCAAGAATCGGGGTGGAACGCCTTTGCCACCACCTTGAGTTACCTCTCCGAAGATGTCAGCAGCCCCGCCTCCGGGCTGCTGCTCAGCCGTCGTCTCGGCGAAATCGAGGCCGAGTGGGGCCTCCGCGCCAACCGAATCTATTACCTGGCGGTGCCGCCGCCGATGATGAAGCCGGCCGCCGCCATGTTGCAACGATTGGGCGTCTGTCGCGACTGCACCCACGATCGACTGGTAGTGGAAAAGCCCTTTGGCCGCGATCTGGCTTCGGCCAAGGATTTGAACCAGTTCCTCGGCGAAATGTTCGTTGAAGCGCAGATTTACCGGATCGACCATTACCTCGGCAAGGAAACGGTGCAGAATATCCTCGCCTTCCGCTTTGCCAACTCGCTATTCGAGCCCATCTGGAACCGGCGCTATATCGATCAGGTGCAGATCACCGTGGCTGAAACCGTGGGGGTGGAAGAACGCGGGGATTATTACGATCATGCCGGCGCCCTGCGCGACATGGTACAGAATCATCTTCTCCAAATCCTCTGCCTGGTGGCGATGGAGCCGCCGATTTCCTTTGACGCCGACGATATCCGCAACAAGAAGGTGGATGTTTTGCGGGCGATCCGGCCGTTTCATTATGAGGAAATCCACCGGGTTGCGGTGCGCGGCCAGTACCGCCAGGGTACTGTTGCCGGCCAGACGGTGCCGGGATACCGCGAGGAAAACAAGGTCGCCCCCGGCTCCGCCACCGAAACCTATGCCGCCTTCACCTTTCATATCGACAACTGGCGTTGGCAGGGCGTGCCCTTTTATCTGCGCACCGGCAAGCGGTTGCCGGCCAAGGTGTCGGAGATCTCGGTCCTCTTCCACCCGCCGCCGCACCAGTTTTTTCCATCGGCGGCAGTGGAGAGCTGGCAGCCGAACCGGATCGTCATCCGCATCCAGCCCGAGGAGGGGATCGGCACCCTCATCCAGGTCAAGCAGCCGGGAACCCGGATGCTGCTCGGGGCCGCCGAGATGCGGTTCCGCTACCACGAGGCCTTCCAGGCACCCGCCCCCGAGGCCTATGAAACCCTGCTGCTCGATGTGATCCGTGGCGACGCCACCCTATTCATGCGGGCCGATCAGATCGAATGCGCCTGGCAGGTGGTCATGCCGATTCTCGAGGCCTGGGAATCGGTGCCGGCGGCTGATTTTTTCGAGTATGCCGCTGGCACCTGGGGGCCGGAATCCGCCGGTCTGCTGGTGGCCCGGCAGCAACACAGCTGGCTCCAACCAACGGGCGTCCCGGAGTGATGAAAATGGCAAGGGTGCAGGTCTTTGCCGACGAGGAAGCGCTGAGCCGGGCGGCCGCCGAACTGTTTGCCCAGAAGGCGATTGCGGCTGTTGCCGATCATGGCCGCTGCACTGTCCTCCTGGCCGGCGGCGAAACCCCGCGTCGCGCCTACGAGCTGTTGGCCGAGGAACCGCTGGCCAGCCGAATTCCCTGGCCGCAGGTGCATGTCTTTTGGGGCGATGAACGGTGTTTGCCCGCAGGCGACCCCCGCCGCAACGAGGTGATGGCTGGCCAAGCCCTGCTTGACCGGGTACCGCTCGATCCGGCGCATCTGCACCCCATCCGCTGCCATCCCGCACCCGAGCAGGCGGCGACCGCCTACGAGGTCGAGCTACGGCAATTTTTTGGCCGCAACCCGCCCCGCTTTGACCTCGTCTTGCTCGGTCTGGGCTCGGACGGCCACACCGCCTCCCTTCTGCCCGCATCCAGTGCCCTGGCTGCACAGCACGAGTGGACGGCGGTCACCCGCCGCCCCGAGGAATCGTTTAGCCGGGTGACCCTGACCGCGCCGCTGCTCAATCAGGCGGCCATGGCGGTTTTTCTGGTGAGCGGCAGCAATAAGGCGAAAACCCTGCGGGCGGTGCTGACCGGCCAACAACCGCCATTGCCGGCCCAGCTGATTGTGCCGCAACAGGGGCAGGTGCTGTGGCTGGTCGATCGCGAGGCAGCCAGTTTGTGGGAGAAAACCGGAAATGCAACCCCCTGAGGCCGGATTGATCCAGGATACGCTGCCCCAGCTTTCCATCATCATTCCCACCCTCAACGAGGCGGCTTATCTGCCCGCACTGCTGGCCGATCTCCAGCAACAGCAGGGGCTGACCCTGGAGCTGATTGTCGGCGACGGCGGTTCAACCGATGCGACCGCACACCTCGCCGCCTCGTTCGGTGCGCGGTTTGTCCACAGCGGTCGCGGCCGGGGTCGGCAGATGAACGCGGCCGCACGTTGGGCCAGGGGCGATTTCTTGTTGTTTCTCCACGCCGATTCCCGCCTGGAAGACCCCTTGCTGCTGTGCACCGCCCTGACCGCGCTTCAGCAGTCGGCGCGGGAACAGCCTCGAGTTGCCGGCCATTTTGGCCTCCATTTCCACCGTTCGAGCGGGAAAAACTTGCTTGCCTACCGCTATATCGAGGAAAAAACCGCCCTTAACCGCCCCAACACCACCAACGGCGATCAGGGCATGCTGCTCTCCCGGACGTTCTTCATCGAACTTGGCGGTTTTGACGACAACCTACCCTTTCTTGAGGATCAGCGCCTCGCCGAGAAAATCCGTGGCCAGGGGCGCTGGATCACCCTGCCCGGAGTGCTCCACACTTCGGCGCGGCGCTTTGAGAGCGAGAGCTGGCATCGCCGCTATATGCTCATGGGCATAATGATGGGTTTGTACTCCATTGGCGAACTGAGCTTTTTCCACCGTGCCCCGGCAGTCTACCGGGTGCAGGAGGCAACCGGCCGCTTGCAGTTGGCGCCGATCTTCGGCCTGCTCTGGTCCATGGTTCGCCGCGATTGGGGATTGGCCGGAACCCTCCGCACCTTCTATCACCTCGGGCGCTATATCCGGCACAATGCCTGGCAGCTGTTCTTTTTCCTCGATGTCTGGCTGCGGCCGCTCCTGGGGCCGGGACGCTCCCCGCTGCTCAGTCTTCATGACCGGATTGTCGCCCCCTGCATTAATTTTCGCGTGGTGGACGGACTTGTCGGCCTGGGCTGCTTTGTCTGGTATATGGGCATTCTTGCCTCTTGGTTTTCTCTACTGGAATTCATTGAACGAAGACGAAAAAACGGGGGGCTGCGGGCATGAAACGGGTGCCTGCAACGGTGGTGGCGCTGATGGTGCGGCCGCCCGTTCCCGGCCAGGTGAAAACCCGTTTGGCCGCCGGGATCGGCGCGAAGGGAGCCTGCCGCCTCTACCTGGCCATGGTGGCGGATATCCTCGCCAATAGCAGGGGGGCCGGGGTACCGATTCATCTCTTTCATGCCGGTACGGAAAGCCACGCTCTGCCACGGGCCTGGAGGGAGAGGGTGGACCAGGTACGGCCGCAGCGGGGCGACGACATCGGCGAGCGCATGGCGGCCGTCTTTGCCGATTGCTTTGCGGAAGGGGTCGAACAGGTGATCCTGGCTGGCAGCGACCTTCCCGAATTGGGCGCCGGGATCATCCGCCAGGCCCTAGCCGCGCTCACTACCCATGATGCCGCCCTGGCTCCGACCATCGACGGCGGCTACGGCCTGATTGCCTTAAAAAGCAGCCGGAATTGGCCGCAGCTATTTCGCGATATTCCCTGGAGCACCGGCCAGGTGCTCGCCCTCACCCGACAACGGTTCGAAGAATGTGCGCTTTCAGTGTGCCTGCTGCCGCTGTTGCGGGACATCGACACCCTGGACGATCTCCTCGCCTACCAGCAACAGCCCTGTCCCGCAGCCACCGCCACCAACCAAGCGATGGCCGACCTGCTCACAGAATCTCCCTGAGATCGATAATCTCCATTTTGTGGTTGCGGTTCGGGCTTTCCGGAGAGGGGCCTTCGGTCTGGATGATGCAGCTGCCCTTGAGTTGGTAGCGCACGGCATAATCGCGGGCAAAATCGGTCCAGTCGGCCGGATGATTGCTCTCATAGACCGGTAAGACTCCGTAGGAGAACAGCAATTCCCGGCAGGTTGTTTTGTTCGAACTCACCGCCAGTATCCAGGTGGGCAGTTTGTAGCGCGACAGCCGCCGGGCGGTGAGGCCGCTGTCGGTGGGAGCGAGGATGGCGGCCACAGTGTCGGCATGGCTGACGATGCTGTTGACGCTGGAGGCGATGTAGTCCACTTCTCGAATCTCGGTGAAAATGGGATGCTCCGGTGTTTTGTGGTAGCTGTGCCGGGTGCGGTGCGGCTCGGTGGCCACGGCGATCTGAACCAGCATCTTTACTGCCTCCAGCGGGTAGCGGCCCATCGCCGATTCCTCGGACAGCATGACGCAATCAGTGCCGTCAAGGATGGCGTTGGCCACGTCGGTAGCCTCGGCCCGGGTCGGCCGGCGGTTGTTAGTCATCGATTCGAGCATCTGGGTGGCGGTGATCACCGGCTTGCCGAAGAGATTGGCCTTGGTGGTGATCATTTTTTGCACGATGGCGATCTTCTCGATCGGGATTTCCACCCCGAGATCGCCCCGGGCCACCATTACCCCGTCGGCGGCCTCCATGACCTCGTCGATCTTGTCGAGAATCGAGGCCCGCTCGATCTTGGCGATGATGAAAGGCGCAAAGCCCATGGCCGTTGCCGCCGCGCGCACTGCTTCAATGTCGGCCGCATCGTTGACAAAGGACTGGCTGATCGCATCGACCCCGTGCTCCAGGGCAAACTGCATGCACACCCGGTCATGCTCAGTGAAGGCGGAGATGCCCAGATCAATGCCCGGCAGGTTGAGCCCCTTTTTCGAGCGCAGCTTGCCGCCGACCAGCACCCGACAGTGCACTTCAACGCCCGCGACCTCCTCCACCTGCACCTGGATAAGACCGTCGTTAATGAACAGGATATCGCCGGGAGATACCGCCTGGGGCAACTCCGCAAGAGTCACCGAGACCCGTTCGCGGGTGCCGGCGATCACCTCGGTGGTCAGGGTGAAGCTGCTGCCGATCACCAGCTCGACCGGTTCTTCGGCCAGGGTGCCGATGCGGATCTTGGGTCCGGGCAGGTCGGCCATGATCGCCACCGGCCGGCCCACCTTGCCGGCGGCCTCCCGGATCCGGCGGATGATGTCGCCATGCACCTCGAATGCACCATGGGAAAAATTAAGCCGGGCAATGGTCATCCCGGCTTCAAGCATCTGTTCGATCATGTCCGGCGAATCCGAGGCTGGCCCGATGGTGCAGACCAGTTTGGTTTTGCAGGCGGGAAGCGAGGGGGCATTATACATGGGGAACTCCTGATAAAGCTGAAAATTCAGCGTGGGGGTTAGAATCGTTGCATCAGATCGCCCAAAGACTGGTCCATGGTCGCCCGCAGCCGATCTTCGATGGGCACGGCCTTGCCTTCAGCGTCAATTTTGACATAGACTATTCGGGTTGAGCAGACCAATTCCTCCAACTCCTTGTCAAAATCAAATCGCCGCGCCTCCACCTCGATGGTCAGCGAGCTGGTGCCCACCCGGATGACTCGGGCGTAAATGCGCACATGGTGACTGATTTTGACTGGTCTCAGGAACAGCACTTCCTCCATCTTCAAGGTGACCATGGCAGGTGCGCGGCAGAGGTAGCCGGCAAAGGCTGCTCCGGCCTCATCCAGCCAGGACAGCATGGTGCCGCCGAAGAGGTTGCCGTTGATGCCGATTTCGCTGGTCCGGCAGATTTTGGTGGCGACGTAGTGCATGGGGGCTCCTTGGTTCGGGAGAAAGAGTGGCCGCATCCTGGGGTATTTGTACCGTACTGGCCGGCGATAAGGAAATGGTTTGTTGTTGAACAGCTTTTTGCAAAAAAAGCTGGCCGACTCCCAAAAACGTTCGCCCCGCCTGGTGGCTGTTGAATTGGATGGGGCCATTCGGGGACGGCGAGTGCCCTTGCCGCTTAGCCGGGCGGCGGGGTGCGGAACCGGAGAAAAGGGGCAAACTGTTTGAGCGCAGCGAGTTTTTTCCCCGCCGGTTTTGCACCTCGGCGACCGGGGTTGTCTCAGCGGCCGGGCTGCCCTTTCTTTTGGTTCTTTTCTTTGGGCTCGCAAAGAAAAGAATGCCGCCCGCAGGGATCAGCGGGTTTTGGTACCGCCCATGCTTTATACCCAACAGATTCTCCGCTCATAGATCAGGAAAAAGAGCAATATTTGGTGTAATTCCCTATAACATTCATGCGTTGCACGGCATTGCCAATTCCGTGACGACATGGTACACCATGTTCAAGCTCGAAATGCTGTCGCTTTCTCAATCTCCTTATCGTTATTATCCTGCCGGATAAGCGAAAATAGGAGGCAATAGAATTGATGCCCCTGGAATAATTGTTAGCTTGCCGCCCAGTACCAGAACAAATAAATTCCAACTACTGAATTTTTAGTCATTTATTTTGCAACCACCTGGAAGCTTTCATCACAAAAAGGAACTTATGAAGAAGAAACTGACATTGAGCATATTGGTAGTTATCGCTTTGATGCCGCTTGCAGGCTGCATGAATATGCCAACGCCTACTTCGCAAATCACAGGGGCTTATGTTTCTGGAATTAAATACGAAAATTTTGATTGCTCCCGCTTGTCTGCCGAATTGGGATCACTGTCAAGGCGAGAAAATCAGTTAGTAACTGCTCAACAGCAGAGAATAAAAACGAGTGAGACCCAAGCTTTTTGGTATGGTTACGGCCAAGGTGACGGAATTGAAGCTAGTGAATTAGCTAACGTCCGTGGTGAGAGGGAAGCCGTACGTAGCGCTATGGACTCAAAAGGTTGCAAGTAGAGTCGAGTAGGGTAGCCAAGCGTCCTTTGCTTGCCTACCAACCACACGAATTCCCTTCCAAATCCATCTCGAACCTTCTGTTGGAACAATCAAGCATAGTCTCCCTGCGGGAGGTGCATTCTTTTCTTTGTATGCCCAAAGAAAAGAATCAAAAGAAAGCGCAGCCCGGCCGCTGAGACGACCCCGTTCGCCGAGGCGCGGAACCGGCGGGGCAAGAACTCGCTGCGCTCAAACAGCTTGCCCCTTCATCCGGTTCCGCACCCCGCCGCCCGGCTCAGCGGCAAGGGCACCCACTGTCCCCGGATATCCACATCCTCCGAATCAACACCTCAACGGGGCCAACTTACGCAACGTCTGCCCTCATTTTTCTTCACAAAACTAGCCACATGTAACTTCGACCGGAGGGAGAAATCTCAGGACAACAGGGGGATATTTCTCGTCGCTGTGCTCCTCGAAATGACCTGAAGTGGCGGGTGGGCATACCGGGAAACGGCAACGTGCAAACAATCCCCCCTCACCCCGCCGTCAACACCGTCCCCTCAATATACCGCTTGCGTTTGACCGGTTTCAACTGTGCGGTATCCACCACCACCAAGCCATCAACACAATCGCCGAAATCCCGGTCGACATTGAAGTCGAGGAACACCACTCCACCGGGCTGACAAAGTTCGGTATACTGCTTGTACATGGTGGGAATTGAGGTGCCCATGGTCCCGAGCAAGGATTTGAGGTGCATCAGATCCTGCGGGTAGTTGTCGCCGCGAAAGGAATGGGCCAGATCGGTGACCGGCAGGGAAAAACGGAAGGGATTGCGCGAGCACGGCTGGCTGCCGGAATCGCTGAAATAGAGTTTGTAGAAATAGATCAGCAGCTCCTTGGCCATCTGCGGCATGGCGTTGCTGATGCTCACCGGCCCGAACAGGTAGCGGTAGTGCGGGTTGCGGCGAAGAAAGGCGCCGATGCCGTACCAGAGATAGTCGAGGCTGCGCTTGCCCCAGTATTTCTGCTGAACGAAACTGCGGCCCAGTTCCAACCCCTGGCCAAGATAGGGGAAATCGGCCTCCTGAAAGTGGAAGAGGCTGTGGCTGTAGAGCCCCTCGCAGCCCCGATCCCGGACCACTGCCGCCGAATCGGCCAACCGGTAGGCCCCGACAATCTCCAGGTCTTCATCCGACCAGAGCACCAGATGGCGGTAATAGCGGTCGAATCCGTCCAGGTCCCGCCGCTTGCCCGAACCCTCGCCCACGGCACGGAAGGTGATCTCCCGCAGCCGGGCAATCTCGCGCAGCACCGGCGTGCTTTCCTCACCCGCGAACAGGTAGATGGCCTTGCCATCCGGGGTTCTCCCCAGCAATTCCCCACCCTGCACATTCCTTTTCAACACGATCCGCCGTTCCGGCCGGGCAATTGCGGTTTCCGTGGGCAAAATACCCTTCTTGCCCGTCCCGATCCGGTAGAGATGCTTGCGGAACAGGTCGATCTTTTCCTTCTCCCGGATCTTGATCCCGGCATAGGCGCTATAAGGAATCAGACCGCCGATGGTCAGCTTGAGCGGTTGCCGCCGATGGTGGAACATCTCGCCGATCAGCATCAGGGTGGAGAGCGGTTTGGCCAACATCGAGGCGGTGTAGAAGGAGAACGAATTGCGGCCGCACACGTGGATGGGCAGGACCGGGGCCTTGGCGCGGGCGGCCAGACGGAGAAACCCCTTGTGCCAGTGGCCGTCGCGGATGCCCTGGGGCGAGAGGCGCGACACCTCGCCTGCCGGAAAGATGATCACCGCTTCATCCCGCGCCAGAGCCTGGTCGATGCGAGTGATCTGCTCCTTGAGGCTGATACCGGCCAACACCTTCACCGACAACAGGCAGGCCCGCAGCGGCTTGATCGTCTCCAGCAGGTCGTTGGCCACGATGCGCACATCGGTACGGCAGTCGTGGACCAGCTTGAGCAGCGCCAGCCCGTCTAATGAACCGATGGGATGATTGGCGATGATCATCACCCGGCCGCTCACCGGGATGTTCTCCCGCTCGCGGTCGGAAACGGTATAGGTGCAGTGCAGGGTTTCCAGCACCTGCTCGACGAAGTCGATGCCCTGCAGGTTCGGGTACTGCTCGGCAAAGCGGATAAAACGGTCCTCCCGGAGCAGGCGGCGGAGTACGGACCGGATTGGCGGGGTGAGCAGCGGCCGGCCGGCCAGGGCGGGAAAATGCTGACTGAGAATGGCATCAACGGTGAACATGGCGTTGCTCCGGAAGGGGTTGATGGAAGGGGAACACGCCCAATCAGGCAAAGGCCCGGTGTTCCCTGTAACCCAGCCACTGCTCACGAAAGGAGAGCGGGAAGACGAGCCGGTAGCATTTATCGGCGGTCAGCCGCTGGATGTCGAAGCTCAGGGTCAATCCGGCAAGGGCGCCAGAATGCTTGTCGGCGCCGCTTGGCTGCGGTTCCGGATGACGAACGGTGACCGCCGAGGCCGCTCCGCTCCGGGCGGTGAGCAGGCAGAGCAGCCCGCAGCCATTGGCGGAGTCAAGCAGATGGTGTTGCAGGTTGTAGCTGGAGCGGGCCGCCAGGACCTGCCATTGCTTGGAGGACAGCGGCGCGGCGCGGTCGGCGCACAGCACCACCGCGCCGTAGGGATCCTTGAGCAGGGCATGGGAAAAGAGGTCCGCCAACTGGCGTTTCTGGACCTGTTCCGCGGCAGCCAGGTGCAGGTTGAGCGCCAGGACCGAGGCACCGTTTTTGCGGATCAAGGCGAATTGCACGATTTCCTCGTCGTCCTCGCCCGCATTGCCGATGGTAAAGCTGCCGCTGTTGAGCACCCACACCCCGGTGCCGGTGAAGGTGGCCAGGCCCTTGCCCACCTTTTTTCCCTTGGCCGGAGAACGCCTGGAGGCGAAACAGCTACAGGTCAACCCCAGCGTCTCCGCCAGCAGATGACTGGCCTCCCGGCGGGGGGTGCTTCGGCCGTCCTTGACATGGCCAATGGATTGACAGCAGAGAAGGTCGATGGCTTGGGCGCGCAAAGGTTCGATGCTGGTGCGAAGCTGGGCGAGCGAATGCTCGGCATGGCTGGCGGCATCAAGCGTCATGATTCTGATCATACGTATTGGTCTCCCGAATGAGGGGGTTGGCGTACCGGCCTGCACGGACTCTCCGTGCAGGAACAAGACGCCTTGGTTGCGAATATCAATAGAACAGCTCTGTTTCTTTACGGTTAGCCCTCGATCATACTTTTATCAAGATCACGGTCCGATGCGGCGCCGTACCGGTTCAGGCAGAGACGGCCCGTTGTTCGCGCCGCCGGGATTTGCTGCCTTTTTTCCGGGTCAGCGGTTTGAACTCCAGCGGTTGCCGCGAAAATACCTCGGCCAGCACCCGGCCGCGCCAGTCAGGATGCGGGGCCAGCCTCAGGATGGCAGCCATGGTGGGGGCAATATCCAGCAGCGACGTGGCGCTCTCCATCTCAAATCCCTTGTGCATGCCAGGTCCGGAGAAGATCAGGGGCAGGCAGGGTTCGTCCCGCATCTCAGCCAGCGGCCGGGCGTTACCGCCGCATCCCAGAACCATGGTCACATAGTCGCGGTGCAGCCCGACCACAGCCAAATGCTCGAGCAGCAACCCCAGGGCCCGGTCAGCCTGCTCGACGCTTTCCAGGTAAGCCTCCGACGAAAATCCGAAGTGGGTGCCGGTAATGCCGGCCCCTTCAAGATAGAGCAGGCAGCAGTCCGGCTTTTCCCGCTGCAGGTGGCGGGCCGCCTGTTCCGCCAGTTCACGGTCGACATTGCGGATCGACTGGGAATTGATCAGCATTCCGGTTTGAAGGCTGCCCGGCGGAAAGAGCAGGCGCAGCCGGTCGTTGGAGTAAAAGGCGGCGCTATTGTGGTGGCGATAGCGAAGCAGGGAAAAAAAGGAAACCCCATGGGGCGAGACCTGGGCAGCCCCGGAGTTGCTGAGAACGCCGTGTTCTTCCGGCGGCAGCGAGGTCAGCAGGCTGACCAGGGTGGGCAGGGTCAGGCCGGGGTGTATCGGTTGGAGATGCCGCGACAGGACGCCTTGGCGGGCAAGGGCATCGAAGCAGGGCACGTGGGAGCGGGCCAGGGTGTCGGCGCGAAGGCCATCGACGATCACGCAGAGCAGTTTGGACATAGGGCGCTCCCTTTTTGCTGGTTTGCTGGTTAAGCCGCCGCTAGCGAGGGAAACAAAGATGGGGCAGGCCGAATGATCCGTTTGTACCCCTTCGCTGTTACAGCAGGGTTAGCCGGCGGTTACGATTAGGTCAGAAAGACTGGCAGTTCCCCCTCCTGATGGAATCGTAATCGTTTTGTAACCGGGGATTAAAAACCCATCGATAGAGTTAGGCGGAGAACAATAGAATGCTCAGCAATTACGCCCATCGGGCATTGCAACAGACCACCGATTGATCATGCGCTACGCCATCTATCATGCCCCCTCCCCGACCTCCCCCCTTTGGCAGCTGGGGAGCAGCTGGCTTGGCCGGGATGCCCACAGCGGCCACGCCTTGGCCCAGCCCCGCTTTCGCGGCATCGATCCGGACAACCTGGCCGAGTTGACTCGAACGCCGGCCCGCTACGGCTTTCATGCCACCCTGATGCCGCCGTTCCGCCTCAAAGACCACCTTAACGAGGTAGACCTGCTGGCCGCCCTGGCCGATTTTTCCGCCCGGCAGCAGCCGCTGCCCCTTTCGCCCCTGAGCGTTTCCCAACTGGACAACTTTTTCTGCCTGCGGCCCATCCGCCATTCCACCGCCCTGCAGGTGCTGACCTCCCTCTGCACCCGCGCGTTCGATCGTTTCCGCGCCCCCCTGAATCCAAGTGAGCTGGCCCGGAAAAAGGCCGCCCTACTCAGTGGCCAGGAAAAGAAAAACTTGGAGATGTGGGGGTATCCCTATGTTTTTGAACAGTTTCGCTTTCATTTCACCCTGACCGCCCGCATGGCCGAGGGCAAAGTGAAAGAGCGGATACAGGGGGCCCTGCTCGAGACCTTCGGTCCGATTCTCGCGGAGCCCCTGGTGATCGATTCCCTGTGCCTGTTTGTCGAACCGAATTTCGGTCAACCCTTGCGCTGCCTGCACCGGTTTCCCTTTCCCCTTCCCTCATCCAATACCGAGGAACGCCTCAACCATGACCAGCAGCTCCTCAGCCAAGACCTTTATCCTGGATACCAATGTCATCCTGCATGATTCGTCCTGTATCGAACATTTCCAGGAGCACGATATCGTCATTCCCATCACCGTTCTCGAAGAACTCGATCAGTTCAAAAAGGGCAACCAAACCATCAATTACCACGCCCGCGAGTTTGTCCGCGCCCTGGACGCCCTGAGCGCGGGCAAGCTGCTCAACGGCGGTGTCCTGATCGGACCGGACAAAGGACGGATCTCGATCAAGCTCGAGCAGGTCCTGCACCAAGACCTGCGCCAGCACTTCCCGGCAGCTGCCAAACCGGATCACCAGATTCTCAATATCAGCTACCACTTGGCCAAGGCGGACAACTCGCGGAAATACATCCTGGTGACCAAGGACGTCAATTTGCGGATGAAGGCCAAGGCGGTCGGGCTGATGGCCGAGGACTACACCACCGACCATGTCAAGGATATCGGTGGCCTCTACACCGGCTGCCGGTGTCTGGACGGGGTGGATGGGGAGCTGGTGGATGTGCTGCACCGCGAAGAGCCGGGATTCCGGGCCGAATCGCTGGCACTCGAACCGCAGCCGCTGGCCAATGAGTATCTGATTATCCGCAACGGTCGCAAATCGGCCCTGGCCTCCTTCCGGCCCGAAGACGGCAACATTGTCAAGATTCACCGCAAGACGGTCTACGGCATCACGCCGCGCAACGCCGAACAGAGCTTCGCGGTTCATGCCCTCTGCAATCCTGCCGTGCCCCTGGTGACCGTTTCCGGCAAGGCGGGCACCGGCAAGACCCTGCTGGCCCTGGCGGCGGCCCTGGAACAGCGTTCCAGATATCGCCAGATCATGCTTGCCCGGCCGATCGTGCCGCTGTCCAACAAGGACATCGGCTACCTGCCCGGTGACATCCAGTCCAAGATCAGCCCATACATGCAGCCGCTTTACGACAACCTGGCGGTGATTCGCGGCCAGTTTGCCGAGCAGAGCGAAATGGGCCAGATGCTGTCCCGCCTGCTCGACGACAAGCAGCTGATCATCGAGCCGCTAGCCTACATTCGCGGCCGCAGCCTAGTCAAAATGTACATGATCGTCGACGAGGCCCAGAACCTGACCCCGCACGAGGTCAAGACCATCATCACCCGGGCCGGTGAGGGCACCAAGGTGGTCTTCACCGGCGACATTCACCAGATCGACCACCCCTATCTCGACAGCCAATCCAACGGCCTGAGCCACCTGATCGAAAAGATGCAGGGCCAGAAGCTCTACGCCCACGTCAACCTCGAAAAAGGCGAACGCTCAGAACTTGCGATGCTCGCCAGTGAACTCTTATGAAACTCTCGATTCCCGACCACTCCCCCCTGCGCGGTATCCTTCCCCTGTTCCTTACCCTGCTGTTCATCGCCGTGGCCAGTCCCGCCTCCCAGGTCTACCGCTACCGCGAACAGACCGGCAACGAGAGCATCACCTTTTCCTGGCGGGCGGACCGAGAGCAGGATGGCGTCACCGTCACCCAGCATCAGGGGGACGAGGTGTTCAGCAGCGTCAATACTGCCGACGGAACAACCCTCTCCTGGCGCTACGTGCATCAGCCCGACATCGATATCCGGGTGGAGCGGCTGGGCAACAGCTTGCGATTCATTGGCCGCTTCGCGGGCAAGCCCTTTGACCGGACCCAGGCCATCGACTCCCGCCCCTGGTGCCAGCCCCTTTCCTTTTGCCTCCAACGACTGGCGGCCCGCGAGCAGCAGACAGCCAGCTTCTGGACCATCCGGCCCGATACCCTGGAGGTTCTGGCCATGCAGGCCGAAAAAGAGGGCAGCGAACAGATTGCAACGGAGAATGGCGGCGTCCAGACGGCAAACAAGGTCGTCATCCGCCTGGACGGCCTGCTGTCGACCCTCTGGCAGGCCGAGTACTGGTTTCGGCCCGGCGACAACCTCTTCCTCCATTACCGGGGGACGCATGGCCCTCCCGGCACGGCCGAGACCCGGATCTGCCTGATCAGCCCCTGACCGGGCAGGCACTGGGGATTGGTGCGGCCGCATGGTTGAGCACCAGGTTGCCGAGAAACTGACGGGTGCAGGCCTCCCAGGAATAGCCGGAGACAATCTCGCGGCAGGCGGTGCGGGAGAGGGTGAGCGCCCGTAGGGCCGCGGCCCGCAGATCGGTGTCCAGGCAGCCGTTGCCCCCCTCGCGGATCAGGTATTGCGGCCCGGTCACCGGAAAGGCGGCCACCGGCACGCCGCAGGCGTTGGCCTCCAGCAGGACGATGCCGAAGGTGTCGGTCAGGCTGGGGAAGACAAACACGTCTGCCGCCGCCATAAGCCGGGCCAGATCCTCACCCCGTTTGGCGCCGGTGAAGCGGACGTGCGGATAGGCGTGGCGCAGGCCCGCCAGCGCCGGTCCATCGCCAATTACCCATTTATCCCCCGGCAGATCGAGATCGAGAAAGGCGGGCAGGTTCTTTTCCGGAGCCACCCGGCCGACGTACAGAAACCGGGGCAATGCCGATTTCGGCACGGACCGGGCGCGGGGCCGGAACAAGGTGGTGTCGACGCCGCGCGACCAGGGAACCAGATTGGCGAATCCCCGTTCCGTGAGCTCGCTGATGATGGTCGGCGCGACCATGGTCCGGCTGGCAGCGCTATGGAACGCCTTGAGCAGCGAATAACTCAGCCGCAGCGGCACCGGGACGCGCAGCCGCACATATTCGGGGAAACGGGTATGACAGGAGGTGGTGCAGGCCAGACCGAGGCCACGGCAGGCAGCTCTGGCGGCCCAACCCAGGGGGCCCTCGGTGGCGATATGGACCGCATCCGGTTCGAATCCGGCCAGCAGCCGGCGGATGGTCGCCGGCCGGGCCAGGGACAGACGAATCTCCGGATAGGTCGGACAGGGCAGGGTCTTGAACCGGTCGGGTGTGAGCAGCAGCACCTCATGCCCCCAGGCTCGCAGGGTCTCGACGGTCCGGCTCAGGGTAGTGACGACCCCGTTAATTTGGGGATGCCAGGCATCGGTTGCGATACAGATCTTCATAGCGCTTGACGGTGACCGCCTCCCACAGGGGTTGTTGATTGCGCCATTCAATGACGCCCAGCCGGCCGTTGTGATTCTCAACCAAGGCGGTGCAGCTCTCGACCCAGTCGCCGGTGTTGGTGTAGAGCACCGAATCGATCTCGCGAATGCCTGCCCGGTGAATATGGCCGCAAATCAGGCCGTCCACCCGGTGTTCGACCGCTTCCCTGAACACGACCTCATCGAACCGGCCAATGAAGTTGACCACGATCTTGGCTTGATGCTTCAGCCAGGAGGAAAGGGAACGGTATTCCCCCTGGACGGCCCTCCGGCGGCGGTTCAACCGGCGAAAAAAGTCGTAGAGGACCGACCCGGTCGAGGCCAGCCAGGGACAGTGCCGAACCACGGGGTCAAACAAGTCGCCGTGCAGCACCAGATAACTGTGCCCGGCGGCGGTCTCATGGATGGCGTGGTTCAGAATGCGAATGTTGTTGAAGGTGCAGCCGTCGAATTTGCGCAGGATGTGGTCATGGTTGCCGGGAATGTAGACCACCTGGGTGCCGTTCTCGGCCTTATCCAGGATGGCCTGGACGATGCGGTCGTTGACCGAGGGCCAGTGCCATTTTTTCTGTGCCTGGAGCAGATCGAAAATGTCGCCCACCAGATAGAGAAATTGGGATTCGGTTTGCTGAAGAAAATCGAGTAGATGATCGTTTTGCAGGTTCCCGCTGCCCAGGTGGAGATCGGAAATCCAGATGGAGCGGAAATGATAGAGCGGCATGGGCCCTCCTTCAGGTTGGTTGTTGATCCAAGGCAGCGCGTCCCGAACGGTCCTCGTCTTCCGTCCCCTGCCTTGCCAACACCATAGCCCTGCCATGTTACCCTTTGATCAGGGGGATATTTTTTTCCGGTTGCGACTCTGTTTCGATTCCATGGCCAGGAGGAAGGCGTTCAGATGCGGCTTTGGCGGACCTCGAAGGACAGGGTGGCCTTGGTCACCATGCTGCGGCCGAAATGGAGGAAGAGGAGGAACCACAACGCTTTCAGGCCGAGCAGCAAAAAAGGATTGAACAGCAGGCCCAGGCCTGCGGCGATGTCGGGAAGCGGCAGGACAGGAGGCGGCAGCAGCAAACAAAACCCGGAACCGAGGACAAGGGCGGCCACACCCATTTTCTGATAGGCGGAAATAACGGTGAAGCCGCGAAAATCGGCGCGCAGCATCTCGGAGACGACCCGCCAGACCTGGGAGACCAGCAGGCTGGCGAGAAAGGCGCTCCGGTATTGACCGTGAAGGAAGAGATGGCAGGCCACCAGGGCGGTGGCGGTATAGAGGATGCTGGTCAGCCCCTGGATCGGCATCAGCTTGACCCCGGCCAGCCCCCCTTCGTAGACCGCCTTCTTGGTGGACCCGGTGAAGACAAAGGCCAACCGGTCAAAAAGCAGGGTGGCGAGACGGCCGCACTGGTGCAGCGGTTTGCCGTAGCAGCAGCCGAAACTGAGGCAGGCCAGCCGTCCCAGCCCCTCGCCGAGGATATAGCCGATGGCCAGCGCCGCCAGCATGACCTGCATGTTCAAAAGAGGGACATCCATGAGCAGGCAGCCGCCGTTAACCAGGAGGATGATCGGCGGCGTGGCGGCCAGACCGCAGAAAAAAGCGCCGCCAATGGTGAAGGTATGGTGTTTCTTTTCCACCAGGCGGGCCACCCAGCGCGCCGCTGGCACGCAGAGGCCAACGATCAGCAGCAGCACCGCCAGCACCGGCACCGGCGTCATGCCGGCGGCCCGGGTGAGGATGAAGACAAAAAGGATGCCGATGACTGCGGCGGTCGCCAACAGCAGACCATACCAGGTGAAGTTGATGCCGTGCCAGCTGTTGTCGTCGCGCCGGCGCACCGGAACGGCGGCCAGCATCTGAAAGCGTTCACCGGGGAGGTAGCGCCAGCCAAGGACAATCAGCAGGGCGAACAGAATGGCGGCAATGAGGAGAAAGAGGCCTTCGGTCATGGTATTATCGGATCAAATGGAAAGTTTGCAGGGCTGTAACATTCCAGACGGCGGGTAGGAATCCCGTGCGTCCTGCCGTTTCAGGGCGATGGTCGAGCGCACCCGGACATCGGTTTCGACCAGCGGCCGTCCGAGGCCCAGGGAAAAGCGGCTGCACACATCGCGGCGGCTGCGGTTGCGTTCGAGATCGTCACAAAAAGTCACGGCCTCTTTCTGGAAAAGGAGAATGTCGGTGGAACTGCCGGGACGGTATAGGCTTTTGGGACAGCCCTTGACCAGGCGCATGCCCTTGGCTACCGGCTGCGGCTGGTCATAGCCGCTCTCCGAGTAGCACTGCACGATATCGCCGATCATTAGGGCCACCACCTCGATCATCGCCACCAGGCCGACCTGACTGCCGCCGGCGACATCGGTGTCGATGATGGTCACCACCCGCCGGTTCTTGGCGTGGAGCGAGGCCAGGGCAATCTGGGCGCCCGGATTGCAGGAATGATACTGGCCGTCGATCTGATAAAAATCGATCACCTCGCCACTGACCGGCAGGTGATTGTAATGGTATTTGTCAGGGGTCAGACGGAACACGGCAAAATCGCCACCGGCAAAAAAGGGGTGCCAAGGCAGATCGTCGCCCAGCAACTCTTCCGCTGAAAAAAACTTCCCCTTGATGAACAGTCCCGGCGTTTCCGCAAGCGAGCCAATCAACACCTTGGCGTCGGCCGGAGCGGCCACGGCCTCGGGGACCGGGTCCAGGGGACGGCACTCCCAGTAGCGGATCTGGCGCTCAAAGACCTGGCGGGGCGTGGTGAAGCTGTGATGAGAGGCCAGGCATTCCCGCCAGTCCACCCCCATCCGTTCCAGCAACCGCCGCCCCCGGCGGCTCTCCATGGGCAGGTTGAGATCAAAATGGAGAAATCCCAACACGCTGGAGACCCGCTCCGAGGTCAGGGCTCGAAACAGGCGAGGTGCCTGCTCGCGCACCTGATTGTAGAGCAGACCTATGATCCGGTCGGCAATGAGGCGTTCGTTGACGATCTCGCCGGTATCACGAAGAATATATTGATGCTGCATGGCGCGTCTCCCTTCAATTGGCAGTGCAGGCCCGCTGCTCCCAATGGATGATCAGCAGGGTCAAGAGAAGCAGGATGTGAAGTTCCTGGACCGAAGCCGCACCGGCCAGGACCCGGTGGCCGGTCTCGCGGATGAACAGGGCCGCCGGGGCGCTGCCGAGCAATCGTTCCTTGAGCGTACCGATGGCCGGATCGGTGCAGGCGTCGAGGCGCTGGCCATCCTCAATCAGGGTATCCATCCCGTTGCTCAGATGGAGGCGACAGAGATCGGTGCGGTAATAGCTTTCCGCCGCCCGGTTGAAGTCTGCGGCCCTGATCCGCATCGGGTCCGATCCCCGACCATGGGTGTTTACAATGGCGCTGGTAAGCCGGGTCGCCGCCGTCGGTGCGGCGCCCTTGAGCATTGCCGCAAGGGGATCGAAAATCGCCGTGGCCTGTCCGCCCAGGTCGTGAGCGGCGCACTCCTCCCGCAGCAGATCCAGACAGGCCTGCTGATAAGCCGCCACCTCGATTCGCAGCGAGCCCTTGTAGCGGCGGCTGGGCCGCTGCCGTTCCGCTAGGCCGGCGATCCGCCGCAGCACCATGTTATTGGTATCGGTGCGGATAAACACCGTGGGCACCCCGATGGCCGCGGCAAAAAAGATCTGCCGCCGTTCGCTCTCGGTACAGGGGTCGTCGGGGATATCGGCATGGTGCACCCTGCCCTCGAGCACCCAGCGATAGGCCATTTGGGTGACCAGGACTTGCAGGTCCACGGCCAGGGCAAAGGTCTCGCCGAGATCGGGGAAGAGCGAGTAATGCCGACCCTCGAAGCCCGAAAACCCATAGCCCGCGAGCGGACGCATCCGGTAGGGCAGATAAATGGCCATGCGGCTGTCAAAGACCCCCATCTCGGCCAGATCCCGCTTGAGCCGCTCCTGGTTGCCCAGCGTGCCATCCAATCCCGGACTCTGCTCGACGCTCTGCAGGGCCACCAGGTAGTCGATCAGGCGAACATCGGGCAGATAATCGCCGCGCAGCCGCAGGATCCCGCTGGTCAGCCGGTCGAGCCACAGCGGCCCCATCGGGGTGAAGCTATGACCGCAGAAGCGCAGATCCGCCTTTTTCTTCCAGCGCCGCCAGAGCATGCGCAGATGGGTGTAATCGAGCTCGTGCGGCAGATAACCCATCACCTTTTCCGGGTGAAAATCGCTGAACTCCAGGCGGTGGGGCGCGGCCGAGCAGGTAGTGACAAAGAGCGGCAGGAAGTGCTCGACGATCTTGATCACCAGGTCGCCCAGGTATTTTTCGCATCCCGCGCCCTCGGACCCCTGGTAGCAGCGGCTGAGCAGGCGGCTGCCCAGAGTGATGTGGGTGCCGTTGTTGGCTAGCGAAGTGGAGCTGGTGTTGGGCAGGACCACCAGGTTGTTGACGATGATGCCTGCCTCCTTGAGTTTGGCGATGGTGTTCAACTGGCTGCGCGACAGGGTCCGGTGGCACAGCCCCATGTATTCTTTCTTGTCCTCGCCCCGCTGCCAGCCGGACAGGCAGGGGTTGAGGAACAGCTCGCGGTAGAACTGGTCGGAGATGAGATCGTTGAGCCTTTTCTGCCGGGCCGGCGGGTTGGGGGCCAAGTACATCTGGCAGGTCTGGCCGTAGTGTTCCAGGCGGAACTCGCGGTTGGCGTACTGGACAAGCAGCTGCAGGAAGAAAAAACGGCGGCTGGTTTCCCGGGCGGTATTGCGGCCGGGCAGCGAACCGTGATCGCCGCTGCTCAGGCTGAAGCTAATGATCTCCGGCGAGCAGTTATCGCTGATCAGGCGGTCCATCAGCCGCTCGCCGGTGTGGCGCAGGAGGGGCTCGTCATGGGCCGGTTGACCGATGGCCTCGGCCAAGGCCAGTTTGAGCAGATAGCTGACCGGCACCCGCAGCCATGGCTCGCCCTCGCGGGTAAAAAGAAAAGAGGCGCTGTCTCGCCGCGCCGGACCGTCCGGGTTGCCCTTGTCGGCCAGGAGGTCGCGGTTGAGGATTGCGGCGGCATAGGCGCTGAGCAGACGGCGGGGAAAACGGACCCAGGAGTTCTCCCAGATCTGGTGCTGCTGTTCGCCGAGAAAGGCGGCAAGCTCGGTGAGCAGATGGGGGCTGAGGTCGCCGCGCCGGGCGCGCCGGGTCAGGTTCTGATAGTAGTTCGACTCGGCAATGGCAAGCGCCAGGTCGACATCCGACCGGTTACCCGCCACCGCCACCTGGAACTCGTTTTCCACGCCGACCGTGGTGTCGATCCCGGAAAAAGGCAGGTGGTTTTCTGCCAGCAGGATCTGCTGACGAACAGCTGCCGTTCGTCGTTCGAGTTCGAGACCGTCGAGGGGACCGGTTATAGCGGGAAGGGGGATGGTCATTGGTACCGTCAGTGCATGAAATCCAGGGAAGAAAGCCGCTGCATTGAACGGTACAGGATAATTGTTAGAATCCGGCCAGAGTCTGATCAGTATTGCATCAGCGGCCAGAAGCACCCTGCCCCGGAGCCGCGCCTACAGGAACATTTTCAGCCCGCTTTCTCTGTATTCGGCGATAAAGGCTTCCACCTGCTGCTTGATCTGGTCCCGGATCACCCGGATGCCCGCCAACCGTGCCTCCCGGTCACCCTCGATCCGGGATGGGTCGGCAAAAGGCCAATTGAGCCGCAAGGCCCGGCCGGGAAAAAGCGGGCAGCCTTCGCTTGCCTCCCGCGAGCAGACCGTAATCACCACGTCATAGCGCCGCCCTTGCTTGAGCAGATCAAAGGCCGCCTGGGTACCTTTGCCCTGGAGATCGTAGCCGAGCTCACGCATGACCTCCACCACCAGGGGATTGATGGTCCCGGCCTCAAGTCCGCAGCTTTCCACCGCAAAGGCCTCGCCGCCGAGTTGTTGGAGAAAGGCCTCGGCCATCTGGCTGCGGGCTGAATTGTGTTCACAGACGAACAAAACATGAAGCATGATGCACCTCGTTGCGCGTTGGTGGTTGGAGCAAGAACCCGCTGCGGGGTTCGTTGTTAAAAAAAATTACGATGAAACCCCGGGGAGCGGGCGATCAGTCCAACCCCGCTGGGGTGCGGCCGGCTCGCTGGAGTGCGGGTGCAGGACAGGCAGAACCGCCTTAGGTAATTCGACCCGATTCTGGGCCGGAGCTTGCTGTCCCCGCATGGTGCCAAGGTCACGGAGACTGTCGGCGAGCAGATCGCTGAGTTGCAGGGCAATTTCTTCGGCGCAGTGCCGGGCCTCCGCCGAAAACTGGAGCACACCGGCCGCGGCGTCGTTGACCTCGGCGATACGGGTTGAAACCTCCCGCGTGTTGGCGCCGGTGGCAGCCGTTAACTCGACGATTACTCCGGTCAAGGCTCTTTGCCGGTCAACGGCCTCACCGATGGTTGCGGTCACCCGGTTCAACTGCGCCGCGTCCTGGTCAAGGGAGTCGAAAGACTCGATGAAGGATTGGCAGGTGCGATTGATCGCCTCGATTTTATCCAGGACATCACGGGTGGCATGAGCCGTGTGCTGCGAGAGTGTTTTCACCTCATTGGCAACCACCGCAAACCCGCGGCCGTGGTCGCCGGCCTTGACCGCTTCGATGGTGGCATTGATTGCCAGGATTTTGGTCTGATCGGTGATGGCATGCACCGCGCCGACGATGGTGTCGATTTCCGCCACTGACCGCTTTAGTTCAGCCAGCTGGTGCCGTGCCCGTCCGATCTCGCCGACTATATGCGTCACTTCGCCGTTCTGGGCGCCGAGTTCCTGTTGAATCCCACCGACCACCGACCGGATCGCCAAAGAGGAGGCACTCACCTCGTCCGTCCTGCCCGCGGTGTCGCCGGCCAGGCCGGCAACGTTTTTTGATTCCCGCGCGGTGATGCCCGCCAAGTCCTGCAGGGTAAGCGACAGGCGCGTCATCTCCCCGGCCCGGTTGTCCAGTTGTTGAATCGATGCGGTCATGGTGCCGACCAGGTTTTCTATGCGCTGCCGGTCTTCGGCCTTGCGCTCCTCTTCCTGTTTCAGGGTCAGCAGCACCTCCCGGAAACATCGGATGGCGGAACAGAGCACGCCGATCTGATCGCGGCGGTTTTGCCAGGGGATTTCCGGAAAGTTGCCGGCAACCAGTTGCTCGACAATCCCGGTCAAGCGGTGGAGCGGTCGTTCAATGATGCTGCGGGTGAGGAAAAACAGTACCAGCACATTGCCCAGGATGGCGGCCAGACCGGCGGTGAGGCTGATGCGCCGTTGCTGCCGGTTGGCCTCGGCCATCCGTTGTTCGTGGCTGTTGATGTCATCGATGTAGCCGAGCATTTCGTTGCGGCTCTTTTCGGCCTCAATGCTCTTATCCGCCGCTATCTCCCGGAGGAGCGCCACCTTCTCCGTAAAACCAGCGTTATTGTCGAAACCGGCCTGCACGGAGTCGATCAAGGTGCGCAACCGTTCCTGATCCTGTTCAGGCCGGTCGCTCGCCAGATGCAATTGTTCAACCTCTTCCGTGAACGCCCCCTGTTCATCGAACAGGCCCCGCGAGAGAAAGAGGCCGTCAGGGCCGGATTGGACAACAACCTGCCCATTGGCCAGGTCTCTTTTTTCCGTGCGCGAGAACAGGGAGGCATAGCTCTCCCTCCCGGCCAGGCGCCTCCGCTCCCGAAGCTGAAAATCCTGTTCCACCTTGGCGATGATCGCCTTTTTGGGATCAACGGCAAACAGTTGCGGAAGGGCGACAAATTCGTTCTGCAGCCGCACAATGGTGGCGCGCAGATTGACGTCAATACGCTCCCTGATGGCGAGGACCTCGGTCGTCATCTGTTCGATGGCATGGCCCGAGCGATTGTTGGCAAACAACAGGGCACCGATGAAGCAGTTGGAGGCAAGCGCTACTCCAAGCAGCAGTTTGACCCCCACGGTCATCCAGCTTTTTTTGGTCAGACGGGTTGTTTGCAGCATAGTCGAAGAGGGAGAGGAGGGAGCGATGTATCCATTTCGCAGCCGGAAATGGGTCAGAGGGCCAGCGCAACCGAGGGATTGGCGACCAGTTCATGGATGTAGAGGGTGCTGCCCGGGAGAGCTTTGGCCTGATGCTTGGCGAAGGAGGCCTCCTCGGAAAGATCGATGTGACAATGCCATGGTGAAGGATGGACCACCACCGCGCCGACCGAAAGCGTCATCTGGCCGTATTGCCGCTCCCGTCCTTCCCGGTCGGTGGCGGTGATCGCGCTGCCGATGTGGCCGTTGTAGAGGCCGCCGATGCTTTCATCGAATTGGCGCAGTATCCGCTGAACCGTGGCCTGCCAGTCAGCGCTGCGGAAAATGACCACAAAGTCGTCGCCGCCGATATGCCCTATGAAATCGACCTGATCGTCGATGTTGGCTGCCAGCAGATCGGAGACGAACCGGATCACCTTGTCGCCGCGGCTGAACCCGAAGAAATCGTTGAACGGCTTGAAGTGATCGAGATCGAAGTAACAGACGGTATAAGCAATATTCTGACGGAACAGCTTCTGCAATTGCTGCTGGATCGGCACATTGCCCGGCAGCAGCGTCAGCGGGTTGGCATGGCGGGCCCGGCTGATCTGCAGTTTGGTGATTTCGTGCAGCAGTTCGATGAGCCGACCCTTGCCGGCCAGCCGGCAGTCGTCGAGAATGATGAACTCGTCGGTGTGAATGTCGAGCGAGGTGGTCAGGCGGTAACTGACCTCCTCAAGGGGCAGTTTTTTATCCACCTGCATGATATTGCGGTTCATGAAACGGAGGATCGCCTGTTTGCCGTAGAGCTCCTTGCCGTAGAGGCTGGCGTACAGATTCATGAATTCGCGGCGCAGCACCAGTCCCAGCACTTCGGTATCGTGGACAACGACGATCGATTCCAGATCAGGGGTCGAGGTGAACAAATCGCCAACCTCAAGAACCTTGGCGACAGCCTGGACCGAAACTGCGGGCCTAATCAACGTTTCCACGGATGGCGCTTCTTCCTCCTCGAAACTACGCGACTCTTTTCTGAACAGTTTCGAGGGGATGGCGACTGGCGGCACCTCAACCGGGCGGCTGAAATAATAACCCTGCATCATCTCCACCCCGATCTTGCGCAGGGTGGCGTACTCGTTGACGGTTTCCACCCCTTCGGTAATCACCCGGCAGCCCAGGGCCGTGGCTGTCTTAAGGATGGTGCTGACAAATTGCTGCTTGGTTCGATCCTGATCGACACCCTGGATAAAATGACGATCGATCTTGACGATATCCGGCCGGATTTCCGACCAGAGCTTGAGACCCGAGTAGCCGGCGCCGAGGTCGTCCAGAGCCACCCGGAATCCCATCTGCCGGTAATGGACCATGGCCTGCTTCATCAGCTGCACATCCTCCACCGGGTGGGTTTCGGTCAACTCGATGATCAACTGGGAAGGGTTAAGGCCGGCCTGCTCGATGAACTCCATGGTCTGGCCTTCACGAAAATGCTCATGCACCAGGCTGTAGGGGTCGACATTGATGAACAGTCTGCCGGGCAAGGCCAGTTGGGCAAACCGTTTGATGACCGCCTGGCGGCAGAGCAGATCGAGATCGGCCAGGCGGCCCGCCCGCGTCGCCGCCTCAAACAGACGGGTGGGTGAGTGCAGGACGGTGTTGACCGGGCCGCGAATCAGTCCTTCGTAGCCATAGATTTGCCGGGTCTGAATGTGAACGATCGGCTGGAAATGGACTTTGAGATTTTGTTGCTGGATGACTGCATGCAGCAGTTCTTCGGTTTTCTGATCCATGATGCCGAATTCGCTCTTGCTGATGGTGTTTGCCTTGAGGGCCTTGCGGTGCAACCATTTCTTGGCGCGCACCCATTCCTGAAAGAGCTTTGTATCGGCCTTGTGTTACGATTCAATCAGCATCCTGTTTTTTTAAGATTTGAAGCGTACTCAATCAGAAAGGGCGGTCAGGCCGAACCCCTCCACGGAGCCTTTCCCGGCAGGCGACGATGATCATGCCGGCCACCAACGGCGCCAGCCACACCAGCCGGCTCTGGTAGCGGTTGTGGGGATTGGAGAGCGCGCCGCAGATAAAGGCGTTGCCGAGGAGGGTGAGAAAGACGAACAGAGCGAGCGCGGCGAGATCGGGGCGGCCGTTGCGCCAACTCCAAAGCGCAGCAGGCAGCAGGCCAAGGACCGAGAGCAGGGCAACGGGCACATGGACCAGGTTAAGCCGGTCAAAGAGATTCCGGGTGAGCTGACCATTTTGCTGACGGGCTTCGAACAAGGGTCGGGCGAGCGCGGGCAGATCCTTGTAAAGGATGCCGCGGGTATCGCTGTGGCTTTCGTCCAGGGCGTCACCGGTGGCCACCTTGACCATTTGTTGGGCGGTGGAGCGAATCGTGGTCCAGATGGTCATGCCCGGATAGGCGGTCACCGCGGCCCAGGTCAGTTGTTGCAGTTCCGGTTCGGCATTTCCTTTCCAGCCGCCGAGGTCCTGAAAGGGTGATCCCCCGTTCCAAAGAAAGTCGTCGGCCGTCGCGGGCAACCGGTGACGCAGGTCGCACAGCTTGACCCCAGGCACCGGACAGTACTCGGCCAGATAACGGTGCATGATGCCGTCCTGGACCAGTCGCCCGAAGAGAAAGGTCGGTCCGCCGGGAGTATAGCCGCCGGTGCCGGTCAAAACGAGGTGCACCAGGGGCATGAGGAGCAGGCCGGCCACCACCACAGCCAGCGGCGGCCCGAGGCGCATTGCCGACATCCAGCGATAGGGCTGCACCTTCGCGGCCAGCATCACCAGTATCAATCCCAGGGCCAGGGCCAGACACGACATATGGGAGAGCAGCCCCAGCAGGGTGAGCAGCGCGACCCCTGTCCGCTCCATCCTGCCAAGCCGGGGCCAATGAGCACCAAGGAGCCAGAGAGCCAGCACCGCCAGGGGCACCAGGATATCGGGCATTAATTGGCCAGCATACCAGGAAATACCCGTCAGGCAGGCCAGGCCGGAGGCAAAGAGGGCAAGAGACCGAGGCCCGGCGGACAGGTTGTGGCAACGGAGCAGCAGGTGGAGCAGCCACAGGGTGGCCAGCGACTGCACCACTATTGGCCCCCACAAGGACTGCCAACCCAGGGAGGCCGCCCAGAGAAAGAGTCCGTAAAACAAGGAGCGGCCTGGCACCAGATGCATTTCCAGCACGGCCTCGACATAACCGCCGGTATCGTAAAAAGTCAGGGCATGGCCGTTCCACAGGGCCGGAGCCAGGAGGAGGGCCAGGCTGGCGATCAATAGAATTATCCCTGGGACAGCGGCTATTCCCCTGAAGAGACGGCTCGTTATCGTGGGTAACGTAAAGAGGCTGGGCACGATTTTCGACTGCGACATGGCGGCTCGTTCATTGAAGGCGGCTTGGTTTGAGGGAAGCGTAAGACAACTCTATAACGGGAAAGAATGAGCAGACGGTTAAGGAATGATCAGAAAAAGATCAGGAGGGAAGCTGCATTGGGAAAACAGAGATGCCTCTCGCTCAACCGTATGCAAGGATGCATCTTGGGCAGGTTAAAGATGATGTAATCAAATTGTAACCCAATCCAAACCGGGGGGTTTTACTGTGCAGACGTACTCATAGAACATGTTGTCTGCGTTCCCGGAAAAGCACGGGCCGGATGATGGTAGCAACCCGCAGCAGGCAAACCATTGCAGCCTTGACCTGAGGCCACCTGAATGGTCTGGAACAAACAACTAAATACAACGCGCATGAACCCATTGCTAGAGACCGCTGTCCTCATCCCCTGCTACAACGAAGAGGCTGCCGTGGGCGAAGTGGTCCGCGATTTTCGCCGCTCCCTGCCCCATGCCCGGATTTACGTCTATGACAACAACTCGCGGGACAACACCATCAAGGTGGCGCGAGCCGCAGGGGCTATTGTCCGTACGGAACCGCTGCAAGGAAAGGGCAATGTCGTGCGCCGGATGTTCGCCGACATCGAGGCCGACATCTATGTGCTGGTGGACGGCGATGCCACCTATGACGCCCAGACAGCTCCGGAAATGATCCGGTGTCTGCTCGACAATCAGTTGGATATGGTCAACGGCGCCCGGGTGACCGCGATCAGGGAGGCCTACCGGCCGGGACACCGTTTCGGCAACTGGTTGCTCACCGGCATTGTCCGCTGGATATTTGGCGACCGCTTCATGGATATGCTCTCAGGCTACCGGGCCTTTTCCCGGCGATACGTCAAGAGTTTCCCCTCGCTGGCCAACGGTTTTGAGATTGAAACCGAGTTGACGGTGCATGCCCTGCATCTGCGCATGCCGACCGCGGAGATCGCAACCCCCTACAAAGACCGGCCGGAGGGTTCAACCAGCAAACTTTCCACCTTCAAGGACGGGTTTCGCATTCTGTGGATGATTCTGAAGATGATCAAAAATGAAAAACCAATCTCCTTCTTTTCGACGATTGCCGGCTTTTTCGCCGTTTCTTCGGTGATCCTGATGTTGCCTATTCTCGCCGAATTTTTAGCCACCGGCCTTGTCCCCCGCCTGCCGACCGCGGTGCTCTCCATGGGCATGATGATTCTCGGCTTTCTCAGTATGGCCTGCGGTCTCATTCTCGATACGGTGACCCGGGGCCGTTGCGAAATCAAACGGATGCGCTATCTCAACATTCCGGTGATTGAGGGGTGAGAGAGGAAAGAATTGGCCGCGCCTTTATAGGACAACTCTGGTGCTTTAGCCTGGTCGGCGTGGCCGCATTCGTGATCAACGCCGGACTTGTCGAGACACTGGTGCCATTTGCCGGCCCGGTGCGTTCGCAAATGATCGCCTTCCCGCTCGCGGCCACCGCCGCCTGGTGGATGAACCGCCATTATACCTTTGGGGCCAGCGGGTTGGCGCCCCACCGTGAGTGGTTGCAGTACGTTCTGGCCAATTCAGCCGGCTGGCTGCTCAACAATGCCACCTACCTCGTGCTGATTTTCAATCTCTCCCTCGCCTACACCCACCCCGTCATTGCGGTGGCCGCCGGTTCGATAGCAGGTCTGGCGGCTAATTTTTTCCTGTCCCGCCGGATGGTATTCAAAAAAACCGAAAAAAACTGGTGCTGAGATAGGCTTGTCGGCGCTCCTGTCGAACTGAGCGTCGAAAAAATACCACTGGGTAGATACTTGTTTCTGCGCGCAGAGAATTGCGTTCGGTTGGCAACGAGCTGCCAAGGTAGGATAACTGTCACTGATGCCATCACTGGATCTTTTGCATACTCACTTGCCATCCTCCACCGAGTGCTTTGTGGAGGGCAATCAGGTTGGTGAGCTGCTGCCCCTTCGATTCGGTCAGGGTGCTCTGGGCGGCGTAGAGAGCGCGCTGAGCCGACTGGACATCAAGGAAGGTGGTCAGGCCCCGGCGATAGCGGTCAAGTGAAAGAGCTACGGATTCCTCGCTGACCCGGACCGACTCGGTGAGGACACGATTTCTGTCGCGCTCGGCATAGTAGGCCGCCAATCCATTTTCGACATCTTCCAGGGCTGTGTTGTACGCCGCCCGGTAGCGCGCCAGCGACTCGTCGTATATCGCCTGCTTGACCTGGATATTGGCCCGTGCTCTGCTGCCGTCGTAGAGCGGCATGGCCACGCCGGGCACGATCGACCAGTACCGGCTCGCCCGTTGGGCAAAGGTGGAGGCGCTGTTGGCCTGGAGCCCCAGGCCGAGGGTGAGATCGAAGGTCGGGTAGAGTTCGGCGGTGGCCACGCCAATATCGGCCGATGCGGCGGCCAACTGCCGTTCCGCTGCCCGCAGATCAGGCCGTCGGGCGAGCAGTTCCGCGGGCAGGCCGGGAACAAGCAGCCCATCTGCTACAGGCAACGGATGGGGAGGAGCCAACTCGGTGGTCAGGGCCGCCGGTGGCCGGGCCAGGAGGATGGCGAGCCGGTGCATGGAGGCCTTGATCGCCGCCACCAGCGGTGGGATATTGGACGCGGTGAACGTCCGTTGCGCCTCCGCCTGGGTGACATCAAGGTAGCTGTTCAGGCCGAACCGGTAGCGCTCCCGGGTGAGGTCGACGGTGTCCTGCTGCGCCGCCAGATTGTTGCGGGTGATCTCCAGCAGGGCCTGCCGCGCCCGCAGGTCAATGTAGTTCTTGGCAACATCGCCGAGCAGGGTGAGAGTCGCCGCATGCAGTTCCTCGATGCTGGCTTCGAGCCGTGCCTGGGCTGACTCCACGCTTCGCCGCACTCCGCCGAACAGATCCAATTCCCACCCGGCATCGAAGCCGGCCTGATAGAGGGTGCTGGTCTGCCCGGAACCCGAGGCGGCCAGGTTGTCGCTCCTCCGGCTGCGGGTGACGGCCCCGGCTGCATTGAGTTGGGGCAGCCCCGGTACAGACGCCAGCACCACGCTGGCCCGGGCTTGGGTGATGCGCGCCTTGGCCTGCTCCAGTCCGAGGTTGGCGGCCACGGCCTGGTCGATCAAGCCATTCATCACAGGATCGTTAAAGGCCCGCCACCAGGCCGTCTGTGCCAGGTTGGTGGCTGGTTTCTGCACATCAGGGTTGTTTGCCCAGCGTGCAGGCGTTTCAAGTGCCTGAGGCTGATAGTCCGGACCCACCGGCGCGCAGCCGCAGAGGAGCAGAGCCACCATCATGCCCAGAGCCTTCCTGTTCACGGTCGACCTCCCGCTGGCGTATCAGGGGCCAGGATGTCGGACGCTTCGATGAACACATCCATCTGCTGGCCGACATAAGCTGGAAGGACCCGACGCGGAAAACTGTAGAGGACCTGCAGCACCCGGGTATCGACCCGTTCGGTGCTGCTGCCGGTGAGCGATTTTTTCGGGGTGACGAAGGGCTCGACCCGCACAAAGCTCAACTCGGTCTTCAGATCGCGGTTGCCGCGCATGGAGGCGACGGCCCTGGTCTCGGCCTTGAAGCGCCAAGCGTCGTTCTCATCGATGTCGACCCGGACGTGCAGGAGATCGAGATTGCCCAGCACCATCAACGGGGTCGACAGCACCCCGGCCTGGGCGAATTCGCCTGGACGGATATTGACCTGCATCACCTCGCCCGGCAGAGGCGCTCGGACCGTGAGCCGGTCGAGTGCTACCCGGGTCGCCTTCAGTTCGGCCTCGCTCAACAGCACCGTCGCCTTGGCGCTTTCCACCTTGGCTTGCGAAAGCAATTCGGCGTTGCGACGCTTCTGGACCTCATCGACACTGACTGCCCGGCTGTTGGTAGCGTTACGGACCAGGGCGTACTGTGAACGGGCATCCTCCAAGAGCGCCTTGGCCTCATCGACACCGGCGCGGGCCTTGATCAAATTGGCTTCCTTGACCAGCAGTTCGGCATTGAGGTCGCGGTCGTCAATCTGAAAGAGCGGGTCGCCCTGATTGAGTTTGTCGCCCACCTTGACATGCACGGTTTTCACCAGGCCAGGCAGGGCGGTCCCGATGGCGATGTTGTTGCTGCTGGCCTCGACAATGCCGGCACCGCCGATGTAGGAGGTGAAGGGTGCTTTTGCCGGCAGGGCGATGGGCTGCGCCGGAGGCCGTTTTTTTTGGGTCTGGATGGCGACCACCAGGGCCAACACCACACCCAGGGCTGCCAGGGCGGGCAGGATTTTGTTCTTGAGTGTCATGGCTTCATCACTCCCCCGGTTGGGTTGGATGCGTCGATGTGGACGATTCTGCCGTCGTCCATGTGGGCGATGCGATCGGCGAAGGAAAAAATACGGGCGTCGTGGGTGACGATCACCAGAGCCCGATCCTGACCCACGGCCAGTTGCTTGAGGGTTTCCATTACCTTGAGCCCGGTTTCATGGTCAAGGGCACTGGTGGGCTCGTCGCAGACCACCAGCTTGGGATCATGGACCAGGGCCCGGGCAATGGCCACCCGCTGCTGCTGACCGCCGGAAAGCTGCGTCGGCAAAGATAGTTCGCGACCTGCGAGTCCGACCTCGGCCAGCCGGGCGTTCGCCCGCTCCACGGCCTCCGCCATGGTTATACCGTTGATTAACAGAGGAATGGCGACATTTTCCGCGGCGGTCAGGGTAGGGATCAGGTTGAAGGACTGGAAGACAAAGCCGATGTTCAGTCCCCGGTAAACGACCCGCTCTTTTGGGGCAAAGTGGACGATGTTCTGGCCGAACAGCAGGCACTCGCCGTCATCCTGATCGAGAATGCCGGCGATGATGGAGATAAGGGTGGTCTTGCCGCAGCCGGACGGCCCTACCAGCATGAGCAGTTCGCCGGCAACGACATCGAGATCGACCCCGCGCAGGGCTTGTACCTTGGTGTCGCCGGCACCGTAGGCCTTGGTGATGCCGGCGCAATGAACGGCAAGAGGGAAGGAACCTGTCGTCATTTGAAGACCACCGCCGGTTCAAGTTTCATGACTTTGCGCATACTGATCAGTGCCGCGAACAGCACAATGATTGCCACCGCGATGGCGCTGCCCAGGAGCAGTTGCCAGTTGAGGGTCATGGACAGCCCGGTCCCGCCCTGGGTGATAGCGGCGAAGATGCTGGTGACGCCAGCACCCAGGCCAAAGCCGACAAAGCCCACCAGCAGGGCCTGGAGCAGGATCATTCCCTGCAGCATGCGATCGGTGGCCCCCATGGCCTTGAACACGGCAAAATAGCGGAGGTTGTCCAAGGTGAAATTGTAGAAGATCTGGCCGGTGACCGCGGCGCCGACAATGAAACCGACCACGACGACGAAGCCAAAGTTAGTGAGAATGCTGGTATTCTTGCGAAAATACTCAAGGGTCATGATTTTGAACTCGTGGGCGGTCCGGGCCGCCATGCCGGTTTCCCGGATGATGCGCTGCGCCACGGCAGGCACCGTTTCTTCCGGCTTGGTCTTAACCAGGACATAGGAGAGCATCTTCCGCTCGGAAAGCGCATAGGTCTTGGCGCGAGTGAAGGTGGTGTAGATGATCGGCTGGGAGCCAAAGGTAGCGGTGGCCCTGGCGATGCCAACCACTACCGCCCGCTTGTCGTTGATCTCGAGGGCGTCGCCCACTTTAAGGGGCACCGGTTTACCGCCGGGTACCGGCGAAGGTTTGGCGAGACGGCCCTTGGCCCCGGCCTCGTCGATGATCACACTGTCGGGCAGGCGGAGATCGGCCAGCCGGCCTTCCAGGATAATGGCCGGTCCGCCGATCAGGGTGGCGTCGTCCAGCCCAAGCATGTTGGAGGTCACCAGCTGACCGTTACCCATGCGCACCCGGGTGTTGCCCTTGTACAGGGGAACGGCCCATTCGACGCCCTGGACACCGCGTACCCGGTACAACTGGGTATCGAGCATGGGTTGGGAATCGTCGATGAATTGGACCATTGGATCCATCACCCAGATATCGGGCAGGGCCACGTCGGTGATGAAGCTGTAGGTTCGGGAGAATATGGAGATGAGGATGCCGGGCTGCTGGATCATGAGCACCGAGGCCAGGGCAATACCGGTGATAATGCCTAAGTATTTACCCCGTTCGCCAAGGAGCATTTTGAGGGCGATCTTCCACATACGCTAGTTCCAACAAATAGGGAGAGCGTTGTCAGGCGTGCACCAGAATGCAGGCCCAGGTTGGGGGAATAGTGATTGTACTCCGGTTGCCATTGAGTGCATAGGCCTTGCCGGGGTTGAGCAAATCGGCCAGTTGCCCGCCGCCCAGCCAGGGAAGCTCCAGCGTCAACACGGCCGGCGCTTCGGCTGCGTTGAGCGCAACGATCACTGTTTCATGGCCAAGCCGCCGGGTGAAGGCCAGTTGCTGGTGGCCCACATGCAGCGGCTCGTAACTGCCTCGCTGAAGCGCAGGTAAATGCAAGCGGATCGCGGTCAAGCGGGCAATGATCGGGGCCAAATCCGGCTGGGGCGGATGGCAGGAAATTGCCGCCAGATCAATGGCCGGGCGCAACGGTGTATCGCATTCTGTGGTTCTCCGCCCCTCGATGCCCCATTCGCTGCCGTAATAGATGGAAGGAATTCCCGGCATGGTGAACAGCAGGCAGTAGAGAGGATAGAGGTGGGAAGGGGTGGTCAGTCGGCTGGCTACCCGGTCAACATCATGGTTGTCGGCAAAGTTGTAGAACAGGTGGTCGCGGCAGGTGCCGTTCTTGCCGAACAGGCGGTTCAGGGAATAGGCGATCTCGAAGTAGTTGCGGTCGACGTGACTGGAATAGAGCCCCTTGTAACATATGTAATTGGTCACCGAATCGAGTGTCTCGGCGTTGACCCAGTCGCGGTAATCACCGGCCACCACTTCGCCCATCAGCCAGAAATCAGGCGACAGAGACCGGCAATGGGCAGCGAGTGCCCGCAGAAAGGCTTTGTCGATACAGTCGGCGGCATCCAGACGAAGGCCGTCGATATGCCAGGCGCGGATCCAGGTCTCAACCGCCTTGAACAGGTGCTGCCGGACCGGGGGGTGGTTGAGGTTGAGCTTGACCAGATCGTAGTGCCCTTTCCAGCCGGCATAGGTGAAGGGGTCGTTCCAGGGGCTTCTGTCGTTGAAGTTCAGGCCGGCAAACCATGGACAGTAGACCGATCGCTCTCCATGGGCAAGGACATCGCGAAAGGCCCAGAAATCGCGGCCAACGTGATGGAATACGCCATCGAGGACAACCCGGATACCCTGACTATGGAACGCGGCGATACAATCGGCAAGCGTCTGGTTGGTGCCCAAACGCCGGTCAACGGTGAAATAATTGGCCGTATCGTACCCGTGCGCGGTGGATTCAAACACCGGCCCTAGGTAAAGGGCATTGATGCCAAGGTCTTTCAGGTGAGGAATCCACTCGATGAGTTGAGTCAAGCGAGATTGGGGGGCGGTGGTGAAATCGTTGCGCGGAGGTACGCCGCAGCAACCCAGGGGGTAGATGTGATAGAAAACCGCTTGGCTGGCCCACTGCTTCATGGCGCCGCACCCTTTAGGGGGCTCTGGCTGGAGCATACCGATAGGTACAGTCATAATGCGCCTCTCAGACAAAGATGCCGTGCATGAACTGATACACCGCTCTGTTGGCAACAACCTCGTCAAGGACAACGTGACCGTTCAGGGCCATGCCGATGTAGGTATGGATCATCCCGAGAAACGTCGCGCCGTAGACGCGATCCCGCTCCCGCATATCTCCGAACCGGCAGGCTGCCTGCTGAAACACGTTTTTGATCAACTCCCCTTGCTGCTGCCTAAAGGGCATGGTCAGCTTGTAGGGTTCACTGTCTATCGGCGCAAACCACATGGCCAGCTGCATGCGGTAGAAAACGGGGTGTTCGTTGGCAAACCGGAAGTATGCCGAGGTAATGGTGTTGAGTGTCACCGGCAGATCGTCGTTGTGCGCAGCGGCTAGAGCGAGTGATTGATACAGTGGGTCGTAGTACGTGTTCAAGAGCGCGGCCAGCAGCCCTTGCTTGCTGCCAAAATAGTGGTAGAGGGTGGGCTTGGAGATCTGGGCCGCCTCAACGATGCGTTGAATGCCGACCCCTTCGTAACCATGGGCGGCAAACAACCGCAAGGCACACTCCAAGATGTTCGATCGATTGCCAGGTTCCATATGAACGCTCCTCTTATCTATAAAGAGAGATAATATACCGATCAGTATAATCGCTGCAAGCAAAATATGGAGCCAATCTTTTTTGCCTCAAATTGTTCATCATACAGGGCAAAAATTGAGAACCTATCCGAGCCTTGTGCAAAATGAGCGGGTAGTTACCGAAGGAAGGAACCGCTGCCTGATTTTTGCACGCCTGCGTTATGCGACGGGTTACTGTGCCCCACTTGTTGCAAACGGCCTCACAAAATTCATGGACGGAAATTCATAGTGCCGATTTCAAAATACTTCATGACAGAGTGTAACCTTTCTCCCGCTTCCAGCGACTATGAAAATAGCAAGGATTGAGGCCGAAGGGGTCCCAATCGGCTATCTCATTCACTCATTTGGAGAAAAGGTATGCAACGCAATCGAAAACAAGGGGGCGTTATCCCTCTTCGCTCGGTACTCATTCTAATGCTGCTGTCCTTCATGGTGGCAGGCGAGGCGCTGGCTTTTCAGCGCACTATTTCGCGGACTGGCCCCAACGGGCACACCGCTTCACGCAACACCACTGCCAGCCGCATAGATCATGGGTACACCCGGGATGTGACGGTCACCGGTCCGCAAGGGAATACGGCCACGCGTTCCGTGAAGAGGCATCGGAATCCCGAAACCCAAACCTGGAGCAAAAACGTAACCAGCACCGGACCGAACGGTGGAACAGCAAATAAAGCCGTCAACATCACCCGCACGGAAAATGGATACAGTCGAAACGACACGGTAACCGGTCCCAACGGGCAAACCGCTTCACGCAACACTACTGCCAGTCGCACTGACAACGGGTACACCCGGGATGTGACGGTCACCGGTCCGCAAGGAAATACAGCCACGCGTTCCGCGCAGGGGCAGTGGGATCCGGCGACCAATACGTGGACCCAAAGCGTTACCTTAACGGGGGTTCCTCAATGAAAGGGTTAGAGAACATCCCGGTGCGGCAATCCGGCCACAGCTGTAGCCGGAGCACCCTTACCTGCTTGCTTGTAATTCCATTGCTTTGTACGCTCCTGTTCATGAACGCGGAAGCAGGGGCCGCCGGAGAGCAGCCCTCTGGTCAGTTGTTCAACGCGGCGGATTCCGATGGCAATGGCCTGCTCAGCAAGGGGGAATGGCACACGGCGATGCAAAAACGGTTTGAGAAATTGGACAGCAACAAGGATGGCAACCTGTCTCGCGAAGAGATAGAACAGACCAGGGGGGCAATCAGGGGAAATTTTCGCGGCCTGCGCAACTCGAACACCGGATTGCTTGGCAATTGATGGTCCGTTCGCCTCGACCGGCCTCAATCGGGCTTTCTGCCCCTCCAGGGGGGCAAAGCGCTTGACACAGGGACAAGGATCAGATCAGACAGCGGATGCCGTCGTCATTGCGCGAATATTGGATGGCCGGGTGGATGACTTTGCAATCCTGCTCGACAGGTATCGTGGCTATGTTTGTAAAGTCGTCTCTGGCCTCCTGCCGCCGGACTTGGTGTCCGATCTGGCGCATGAAGTCTTTGTCGAAGCGTACCGGTCTTTGCCGCAATACGATACCCGCAAGGCCTTCAAAAATTGGTTGGCTGGCATAGCCTTGCGGCATTGCCGGTCGTACTGGCGGCAACACTACCGCAATCGGGAGATACCCCTCAGCGCGCTTGGCGACGAGCACCACCACTGGGTCGAAGCAGTGATCGCTGAAGATGCGAGCGCTCTCCATGAGAATGTTGAATCGCGACACGAGGCGCGGGACTTTCTTGAACATCTGCTGGCCGGTCTTTCGCCCTAGGATAGAATGGTCCTGACCTTGGTGCATCTCGACGGTTACACGGTCAAGGAAGCCGCGGAGATGCTTGGCTGGAGCGTGATCAACGTCAAGGTTAGGGCCTACAGATCGCGGGAGAAGATACGCAAACAAATTGCCGCCTTGCTGGCGGAGGAGGAGCGGGCATGACCGATAAGAAACACCCTGTGGATAAGGTCGAACAAGCCCTGATTCAAGCCCATCGTACCCGCCCGCAAGTTGAAACGGACGCTGACTGGACCCGGCGGGTCATGACCCGGGTGCAGAGGGAACGACACCCAGGCAGACCGACGGCACCCCCTGACCTGACCTTGCGTCTGGTTTGGCGTTTTGCCAAAGTTGCCTGCACATTTGCTTTCGTGCTCGTCTTCTTCGCTTTGCAAACCGGTCTTGAACCGGACCCTCTTGCCTTGCACATGTTCATCAGTGATCCGCTGATCCTGCAAACACTGTATTTATTCGTGTACGTTTCCGGGGCGATGCTTTAGGTGGAGGAAGTGGGGTATGGAAAAAATGCAGGAAAAGAGCATTGTGAAGGAGATGTAAACTGTGAAAAATTGGAAACTATGGGTTGGAATAATCACGATTTTTCTGGCCGGTAACTGCATCGGCGCGGTCGGCGCTGGACTTGCCCTTCGCCATATCGTCGTATCGACGTTGGCCGAAGGGCCGCCAGCGGTGTACCGGCTGGTGACCAAACGGTTGACCAGCAAACTGGACCTCTCGCCAACGCAGGAGACAGCCATTGGCAAAACCGTCTTCGACACCCAGAAGCGAATACTGGACCTGCGCAGTCGTTATCAGCCGGAGGCAAGGGCAATCATTGAGGAAAGCCTGCAGCAGATGCGCAAGGAACTGACGCCGGAGCAACAGGAAAAGCTGGACAGGATCTACCAACGGATGAGCAGTCGTTTCGCGGCATACAAAACCTTCTGATCCATCCACCACCTAACCTTGGAGCGGTGTCTAGGCAGCGAACCGGCCACCGTGACACTTATTGCTACTGATGTGGCCGGTTTCGCTGGACCTGCCACTTCCTCGATCGACTGGCGAGATGCTGGCCGATCAACGCAATCCCGGCGAATTCATTGCGATCAACAAAGGCAACCGCCTTAAATAACCATTCATTCAAGCCCTAACGGATTCATCCAATCAACAGCTTTCAGCTTATGGTCATTGAGTAAATGCGTGTAGCGGTCGACCATTTGCAAAGGCGGATTCAACGCTGAAGTGCAACAGCTCGCGGCGGTTTGGTAGAGCTCATTTGTGTCGCGAATCCAGCTGGATCATTCTCTCCGAACCCGAGTCCAGGGTTCAAACAGCCAATGTCAGGTTCAGCCGTTTTCTTCAGTTGGCATTTTGCAGCGCTTTGATCCGCTCATCGAGCGGCGGATGACTCCTGAACAGCAAGGCCATGCCACCGGCTTTTGGCCTGATGCCAAAAGCCGCCACCTGATCGGGCAGATGGGAAGGTTCCTGGTGGGCTTGCAGCCGACGCAAGGCACTGATCATTTTTTCCTTGCTGGTCAGATACACCGCCCCCTTGTCAGCGGTATATTCCCTCTTCCGGGAAAACCACATGACGATCATCGAGGCAAAAAGGCCGAGCACTATCTCCAGCACAATGGTTACAGCCATGTAGCCCAAAAAACCGAGCCCCTCTCCTTCTTCGTCGCTGCTTAAAAAAGAATTGATGACATTGGCAGCAAGACGCGACAGCAGGATAACAAAGGTATTCAAGACCCCTTGGATCAAGGCCATGGTCACCATGTCACCGCAGGCTACATGGGTGATCTCATGGGCCAGCACCGCTTCAACCTCATCCCGCGACATATTCTGCAACAGCCCGGTCGAGACAGCCACCAAGGCCTCGTTTTTGTTCATACCCGTGGCAAACGCATTCATGTCGGGAGCATCGTAGATTGCCACTTCCGGCATCCCGATCTCAGCCTGCTGGGCCATCCGGCGAACGGTACTCAGCAGCCACTGTTCGGTTGGGTTGGCTGGATTGACAATGACCTGGGCACCGGTTGATTTTTTGGCGATCCACTTCGACATCGCCAGTGAAATAAAAGAGCCCCCCATGCCAAAAATCGCTGCCATCACCAACAATCCGGAGGTACTCCGGGAGTCGACACCAAGAAGACTCATAACAATCCCGAGCAAAATGATGATGGCCATGTTGGTTGCCAGAAACAGCACAATTCTAAACATGATATTCCTCCAATTTTGATGATTTTCCCAAGCGCTCTCGCCTACATATCGGCAGGAGAACGGTCACATGAATATAGCTGATCGAAACAGTTGCATTACTCCTCGATCTTTTTCATCAATTTCACCGGTGCAATAATTTTGCGGCGATGGATTCGAATATTAAGCAGTTCGACCAGGAGTGAAAAAGCCATCGCAAAATAAATGTACCCTTTCGGGACATGCACATCAAACCCTTCCGCCACTAGGGTAAAGCCGATCAGCATGAGAAATGAGAGGGCCAGTATCTTTATGGTTGGATGGGAATCGACGAAAGCCCCGATGGGTTTGGCGGCAAACAGCATGACAATGACTGCTCCGATAATCGCAATCACCATAATAGAAACATGCTGTGCCAAGCCTACTGCGGTAATCACCGAGTCAAGGGAGAAGACGATGTCCAGCAAGGTTATTTGCATGATCGTGGCATAAAAACCGTATCCAACACGAGGCTTTTCGTATTCACTGACGGATTCCAGGCTGCCGTGAATCTCATGGGTAGCTTTGGCCAAGAGGAAAAGGCCACCTCCTACGAGCACCAAATCCCGGCCTGAAATTTCTTGTTGGAACACGCTGAACCAGGGGTCCACCAACCCAATGATCCATGACAAGCTGAAGAGCAAGGCGAGCCGGGAGAGCATGGCGAAACCGATGCCCAAAGATCGGGCAAGATCACGTTGTTTTTCCGGCAACCTGCCGACAAGAATGGTAATGAAAATAATGTTGTCTATGCCCAGAACGATTTCGAGCGCGAGAAGCGTTGTTAAAGCTATCCAGGACTCGGGCATCAATATCCACTCAAACATCTTTTACCTCCGAGCAGCTACGGCATGATGAAAGTTTGACCCGCTGAATTGGAAAAGAAGGATGAGCTCTTTCACAAAGTCGTGGACTTTGAAGCTTCCTGAGGGTGTTTGGTTATACCATTTTCTTACGGTTTCGAGGATCCAGCGAGGCAGGGCTTTGCCATCAATCAAGTGATAATGTTCTTGATACCCTTCCTTCAAATATTCCCACCTGTTGTCGTTTCCTGGTTTCAGGTATTCCGAGACATCAACAATCTTGGCTCTCCCCTCGTGCAGAAGAATGTTTTTCAGATGGATATCCCTTGGATTCAGTCCTTTATCAAGGGCATATCTTCTTGCATTGTCTACATCCTGGATGACCTGTTGTGGAATATGAATGCCTTTCAGCAAACAATCGTATAAAGTCATCCCTTCTTCGTAACTGATAACCAAAAAGTTCGATCCTCTGCCATAATAAACCGGGTAATAATCTGATTGACTCAACTTCAGATAAACACCAGACTCTAATTCGACCTTATAAATCTTGTCATTGCTGAATACCTTGAATGCTAAATCAGGATTATCGATATGACGAAAAACAGCTGCATCTGTGCCAACACCCACGCACTCGAATGCATCAGCATTTTTCTTTACAGTAACAAGTTCATTGTCTCCATGAGAAGTGACCTTGATCTTGTTTAGTTCTTTTTCTATTACTTTCCAATCCATACAATCGCCTCATATCTCATTTTTGTAACCATTTATTCGTTCAAGCAGGCAGACTTTATGTTGTTGTAATTCTCGGCAATCGGTTTTTCCAGCCAACTCGCTACATTCATATAACTTTTCACTGTCCCCCAGCAGCCAACCTTCACAAGGGCTGGCGCGTTCTGGATCTCAGCTTCGAGGTTCAAAATTTTTTCCTGCACCATCGGGCTTGTGCCAATACTTGCGACGCCCTTGAAGGCCGCAACCCCTCCCCAGACAACGAGGGCGCCTATCAGGAGACAACCGACCAGGCCCGCACCCAGAAAGATTTTGAGTTTTTGTTTGAGCCGATGATTCATTTCTAATTTTTTAAATAATTCATTTGAATTGAAGTGCTTCATGCAGATTTCCTTTTCTTTGAATGGGAATATTTTCCCGATGTTGAAACCTTCTCGCACACCGGCGATGCTGACTGGTTCCGATGTATCCTCTGACCCATAGGCAAAAAAAAGACCTTTACCTAGGCTAAGCTGCCTAAATAAAGGTCTTGTTTACAGAATATCTGTTCTGGTCCCGGGTCTTTCGACCGTATTGACGGAATCCAGGTCAGCCATTTCTCCAGCTGATAACTACTCCCCTTTGTTGAACGGAAAGTAAGTACTCAAGCGCATTGTTGTCAATACAGTTTGCCAACAAACACTCTTTTCTTGAATCAGCTGTCGCCATGGCGGCCCGAACTCGAGACCGTGTTGATCGATTGGAGTCCAAGTTAACAGCAACCTTGACTCAACTCAAAACAGTTGCCGAGCAGATGGGCGAAGAGGTGCAGGCATGAACGCTGCCAAACACAACTTACCGCCAACCAAGCCTATCGCCGCCGCAACCATTTTGTCAGATCTCAACCCTTTTTCCCCTAAAGACGAATTCCTACTGGAGCCCGACGAAACCCAGAGGCGGCTCTTTGCCTGACTGATGAGGCATCAAGAGATTGTTTATTCCTGGAATTGCCAAATGGAAAAAGAAAAGCAACCAGGTTGATCGGGATTTTCCGCTCGACCTGGCTGAAATCGAAGGACCGCCCAGATGGGCACCAGGAATGTTTTTCACTGTGAACCAATAGCTTACAGCAAACGCGATGAAACAAGTTGATACGAGTGAGTGGTTGGGCGCCCTGTCAAGGATGATTAAAGCGGCGGGAAGACCGAGGGGGAAATGGGCGGGAAACTGTAGACGTATCGGGACCGTTCATATGCTCAATCGTGAACGTTCTGGCCCCGAAATCTTCATCCAGATATCCTTCGAGCAACAGCGGTCCTTTCCTGTAGAGCATATGGCAACTCCGTTCGTATTCCCTTGGAAACAGGGTGCATTCCACCAGGCCGGTTTCATCTTCAAAGGTGAGGAACTGCATGGACTCGCCCTTTTTGGTTCCGACGATCTTGCCGGTGATCAGCCAACCAAGAAAGCGTACCGGGCGACGCTGCCTGATGGCATGATCGGGGAGCCTGAGCAGTTCGTGTGCGGTCAGTGCCCCTGCCGCGCGCCTCTGCGGATCAAAAAGAATGACGGGATGCCCCTCGCACAGAAAGCCCAGTACCTGGTATTCATTTCGTAGCCGTTGCCGCCGATCTTCCGGAGGGAGCGGTGGAGGTGAAGGGTCAAGGGGAAAGAGGGAATCTGCATGCTTTGCGCCCTTCTGCCAGGAAGCCAACACCCAGATCAAGATCCCTCTGTTGTCGGCAGCAGCCGGCTGCAATCCATCCAAGGCCCCGGCATGTACGAGCGCTTTCGATTCCTCGGCCGAAGGCTGCACTCGACCGAGGAAATCAAACACCGAAACAAAGGGACGCTGCCGGGCCTGGGCCACGATGCGGGCGCAGGTGACGCCGCTCAATCCGGCCAGGGCCATCAAGCCAACCCGGAGATTGTGACCGCTGCCCCGCCAGTGGATATCGCTCTCGTTGACATCCGGCCGCAGGATAGTCAACCCCAGCCGGCGACCCTCGGAAACATAGGCGAAGGTCGAGTAGAATCCGCCCTGGTTGGAGATGACGGCGGCCATGAACTCGGCCGGGAAATGGGCCTTGAGGTAGGCGGCCTGAAAGGAAACCCGGGCGTAGCTGGCTGAATGCGGCTTGCAGAAGGAGTAACCGTCAAAGCTCATCATCATCGCCCAGATGCGGCCAGCCGTGGCCTCATCCACGCCGCGCTCCGCAGCCGCCTGGAAAAAGCGGCCTCGGTAGTCCTTGAGCTGCCGCTCCTTGTCCTTCTTCGACATGATCTTGCGCAGCCGGTCGGCATCGGCATGGGAAAAGCCAAACTGCACCGCCACCCGCGAAACGTCCTCCTGGTAGACCATGATGCCGTAGGTTTCGTCGAGCACTCCGCCCACCAGCGGATGGAGCGGTTGCCAGGAACCGCCATGCAGCCGGCGCAGATATTCGCGGATGAACTCGTTTGCCGCCGGCCGGATGATCGAGGAATGGAGCACCACGTGTTCAAAATCGCCGCGTCGGGAACGTTGTTGCAAGAGACGGGTCGCCGGACTTTCGATATAGAAACAGCCCATGGTCTGTCCGCGGGCAACCATGCTCTCGGTGGCAGGATCCTCTTCAGGCAGCCACCGACTTTCGTCCAGGGTGTGCCCGTTCTCCCGGACCTGATGAATGGCATCGCGAATCACCCCCAGACTGCGGTTGCCGAGCAGATCGATCTTGACCAGGCCTGCCTCCTCGGCTCCATCTTTTTCCCACTGGATAATCGGCACCCCTTTGGCGGCCCACTGTACCGGTACATAATCGCTCACCGGTTCCGGGGTGATGACGACCCCGCCCGGGTGGACTGAGAGGTATCGCGGCACGCCACTGATTCGGGCCGCCAGGCGAAGGATCTCAGGCCAGGGGCCGGAAAGATCGACCCCCCGCAACTGGGGCAGACGCTGCAATTGCTCCAGATACCCGTCCTCGATCGTGCCTGCTCGCCATATCCAGGGCAATTTCTTGGTGATGCGGCTGATCTCATCACCGGGGATGCCAACGACCTTGGCGATTTCACGGATGGCCATGCGCGGTTGCAGGGCCACGTGGTTGGCCACCATGGCGGCTCGACAGCCAAACCGATGGAGCACCGAAGCCAGGATCTGGTCCCGCTCATCCCAGGCGAAATCGATATCGATGTCCGGCGGATCGATCCGGCCGGGATTGAGGAAGCGCTCGAAATAGAGGTTGTGGCGGATGGGACAGACGTTGGTGATCCGCAGGCAATAAGCAACCAGCGAGGCCGCGCCGGATCCTCGGCCGCAGGTGCGGGCCACCGGACCGACGATATCGTGCACCACCAGGAAATAGGAAGAAAAGCGCATGGTGGCAATCACGCTCAATTCGTGTTCCAGCCGGGCGACGACCGCTTCCTGGAGCGGACGCCCATAACGGAATTCGGCACCCGCAAAGGCTAGAGCCCGGAGTTGGCTGTCCGGATCAGTTTCTGGCCAGGGCGGCATGATCAGGCTGGCGAAAGGAGTGCGCAGGGTACACTTCTCGGCAATCAAGTCAGCGGATTGCACGCACTCCGGCCAGAGGTGGAAGCGTTGCCGCCATTCAGTGGGTGAGGGGAGCGCACCATCGGAGCGCCTTTCAGATTCCGGCAACCGGCACAGCGAGTTGTTGGTGGCAATGGCGCGAAGCAACCGGTGGGTGGCAATGTCCTCCGGGGAAAGAAAAAAGCTGTCATGGGTGGCCACCGCCGGGACTCCCAGGGAGCGGGCTGCGCGGTATAATTCGCTGTTGCGCTGGTTGAGTTGACCGGCCAGGGCAGCGGCAACATCGGCGCCGATCTCCCGGCAATGACCGAGCAGATCCCGGTCCGTGGCCAGGAGGACCAGTCCGGTCTGCCATTTCTCCAGCGCGATGTTCAGATCGAACCCGGTTCCGGTATGCAACTCGGTCAGCAGCCGACAAAGATTGCGGTAGCCGTCCAGGTTTTTCACCAGACAGAACAAGCGATGCGCTCCTGTCCGAACTTCGGCACCGATGATCGGCGTTATTTTTTCCTCCTCGCAGGCGTTGAGAAAAGGCCACAGGCCATAGAGGTTGTTGATGTCGGTCAGAGCCAGGGTGGCATAGCCCTTGGTCCTGGCGTCGCGACACAGCGCCCTGGGGTTGGCTGTGCCCTGCATCAGCGAAAAGTGGGAATGGAGGCCGAGCCCGATCATGGCGATGGCTCAATCCCGCCGCGAAGGGGTTGCTGGCAGCCGCGCAGGATTTTCCCCTGGCCACAGCGAGCGCGGATGGCATCAAAAGCCTCGCTGATCCGCTTGTTCTTCTGGTGCCTGGGATCGATCGCGGCAAAGAGGGAGAGCTGCTGCACCGGATGCTGGATGAGGGAGCAGCCGATCCCGATCTGCCGCAACCGAACGCGCCGATGCCATCCTCGATAGAGGGCGGTAAAGGCCAGTTTCTGGAGCTCCGGATCATCGCTCACCGGGTTTTTGGTTACGGCCTGACGGACAACCGTGACGCCATCGGAATAAAGGAGCGTAACTGCCACTCGGCGGCAACCACGATGGCGCTGACGCAACGCATGCCCTGCCTGCTGGGCCAGAGTGGTGACGGCGGCCCGGACTACGGCTTCCTGATTGGTGTCCGGAGAAAAGAGGTGATAATGGCAATACTCCGAACCTGGCGGCCCCACCGCCTGAACCGGGCTAGGATCGATGCCCCGCACCGTCTGGTACAGCAACCGAGCCCGGTGGTCGCACAGCACGCTCAACTGTTGCACGGAAAGCGCGGCAACCTGGTGCACCAGACGGATATTGACGTGTTGGAGACGAATTAGATCGACACAGGCAACTCCCGGAAGGAGATCCAGGGGAAGCGGTGCGAGGAAAAGGGCTTCCTCGCCGCCGCCGACAATGTACTCGCCACGGGGCTTGACCAGCCGACTGGCCACCTTGGCCACCAACTTGTTCGAGCCAACCGACCAGATGGGATCGAGGCCGAGATCGCGGCGCAGGGTGTTGCGCAGTCGCCAGCCGATGTCCGGTGCTGGACCGAACAGCCGGTGCGTACCGGTGACGTCGAGATAGAGATGACCGGTGCCGCTCGAACGCTCCACCAGAGGAGTATAGTGCAGGGCATGCTCCAGACAGCGACTCAAAGCCTTGCGATACGGCTCGGGCCGAGGCGGGAGGACGATGGCGCTGCGGCAACGAAGCCGGGCCGAGTTCAGCAGCATCCCCTTGCGGACGCCGTCGCCATAGGCTTCGTCGCTCATGTCAAAGACCACGGCTCGCGGGGAAGGATCGGCAATGATCAGCGGTTTGCCTTTGAGGGTGCTGTCGAGCAAACGCTCCACGGCCACGCTGAAATCGGCAATATTGAGATGGACGATTCTGCGCTCCATAAGGTTTCACCGGTCAATGAAAGGGGCCGCGCGGGTCAGTGGATCAAGCGGGTCATGGTCTGGGCGTTGCGCACCGCCTGCCCGGCGACGTGGTTGTTGAAGAGGATGACGCCGGCGTGACAGGCGGCCCGCATATTCGGAATACGGTCCCGGCTCCATTGCCTCAGTTCGTCCTCGGTGTAGTCATAGTCGAACTGCTGTTGTTTGGAACCGGAACGCCAGCCCTGGCTGTTGCGGCCGTGCAGGCGGAGGTAGAACAGATCGGGATTGGTCACCACGTCGAGGGCGGGGAACAGATCGGGCAGAGGCGGGCCGTCAACGCTGACCAGGGTGATGCGGCGTTCTTCCAGTCCCTTGAAAACACTGTCCTGCGCCCAGGAACGGTTCCGGAACTCCACGGCCAACGACAGCGGCTGCAGGGCATCAAAGAGGCGGGCCAGGTAGCTACGGTTTTCCGGAGTCCGGCGAAAATAAGGCGGCAGTTGCACCAGCACGCCGAGCAACCGGCCGCTGGCCAACAGGGGTCTGATGCCCCGACAATAAAGATCGGCCTGGGCTTGCCAGTCGTCGGCAATCTCGTGGGTCATGGTGCGGGTAAGTTTGGCGCAATAGAGTAGTTGAGAGCCGCCACCGGCCAGCATCCGCTCCACAGTTTCGGCCCGGACCATCTGATACCAGGTGTAGTTGAGTTCGACCACCGGGAACAGTTGGCGGTACAGGCCGAGCATTTGCGCGGATTTGGTCCCCGGCGGGTAGAGACCGGCATCGATCCATTCAGGATAGGAGAAGCCGCAGGTGCCGACGTAGACCGGGGAATCGGAAGGCATCACAATCCCCGGCTCAGAGAGCGGCCATCTGGTCAGGACCGCGTTGGAGGCCGATCACTTTCCCTTGGATCAAGACCTCACCCAGTCCGAAAGACATGACCGGGTACTCGGTGTTCTCGGGTTTGAGTTCGACATGATCGCCCCTGTAAAAGAAGCGTTTGACCGTGGCTTCTTCGTTGTTGATCAGGGCAACCACGATCTCTCCATTGGCAGCGAACTGGCGGGGCTCGCAGATGGCCAGATCGCCGTCGCGGATGCCAATGTCTTTCATGGAGTCGCCCTGGACACGCAGGGCAAAGAGATGTTCACCGCGAAAGATTGAACCATCGACCAGAATGCTCCCGGCCCACTCCTGCTGAGCATACAACGGCAGGCCGGCAGCAACCTGTCCGATGATGGGCACGATCCGGCTTGTCGAGGGCTGTTCGACAGAACTCTCGCCCTGCAGGACAATGGTGCGGCTGTAGCGGCCATCACGGCGCAACCAGCCCTTGTCTTGCAGAGCTCGAAGCAAGCTGGCCACGGCCGCGTGGCTGACGTTTTGTTCCTTGGCGGCTTCGCGTAGGGAGGGCACCCCTTCACCGCTTTGCATCCGATTGCGCAGGTATTCAAGGAATGCTTGCTGACGAGGAGTCAATACATCCGGCTTCTGATTCATAAGGCTCACCCTTTGACATATTTTTACACTATGTAATAATACATTATACAAAATGTCAACATTATGCATCGGAAATGTATAGAGCGATGAGGGCTTTTATCAGGTAGGCAGCCAGATGACCGGGCAAGCAACCGAGAGGGTATTCACCGACCGAAAAAACTACCGGGAGTCGGGCCACCGCCTCGGGATGATCCATCTTTACCAACTGGGCGACCGGATGAGCCCGACGGGAGCACCGTGACGCACGACCAGGATCTGGCCAAAGAGATCGAAGCAGAACGGGGAAGGACATCGATGCGGAACCACCGAGGACAACTCAAAAAAGGTGGCATCCGAGATCCCGTGTTTTCGGCAGCTCTCTTTGACTTGGATGCCAGCTCCGCCCTCTTTAAGAATGGCGATGATTTGATTTTCGGTAAAACGAGTCTTTTTCATCTGAGCCTCCTGGTAGGTGTATTGTGCCAGAAAACTCTACTTTTGACATGGCTACCTTTCAGGGAAGCTTACGGACCTTCTAATGTAGAAAAAGAGATGGTCTCTAATTCTCCAGTCACTTGGGTTTAGAATTTGAATTATTACTCCTCACCCTGTTCATTTGCGTAAATTTCGTCTGGGGAAGGTTTGGTATCAGGTACATTTTGGTGTTTTACCGCACGGAGATGGTGATCGGGAAAATTAAACCACGAATTATGGTCACATATGATCACGTGGTTACATATAACCATTACTTTTGACTGTTTGTTATAGCCAAACAGACTTTTTGGTGAAAAAAATCATTAAAAAACATATATTTAAAATATTTCGAATCAATTCACCCTAATCTGGAGCGATTATAGCACCAGGGATGCTAGCATAAATTCCAAATCAAAATTTTCAAATTCTAAGGGGTATGAAACTATGAAAACCACAACCAGTAAGAAAAAAATCGTGTTGGCGATTCTGTTAACTAGCGGCTTAGCTTTGGCTGTCAGTCAATCTGCACTATCTCAACCCGCACAGCCTACACCTTCGGACACTAAAGGAACCCAAATGATGAGTCCGGGCCGAAATCAGATGGACCCGGCCATGCTGAAACTCCATGAAAAATTCCTTAACGAAACCGTAGCTATACGTAAAGAGATGGTCCAGAAGAATGCAGTGATGCGTGCTCTGCTCGATGCCGATATCCCGGATGCAACAAAAGTATCACAAGTGGCTGGTGAGCTCTTCGATTTGCGCGAGAAACTTCGGGTCAAAGCCAATGAAATCGGTATGCCGATGATGGGTATGGGTATGGGTATGGGTATGGGTATGGGTATGGGTATGGGTATGGGTATGGGCATGGGCATGGGTGATGGCGACGATATGCCGTGTCAGGGAATGGGTATGGGAGGTCGTCACCGCAAAATGTAAAGCGAGAATAGCGCTTCGCGCTGGCGCAAAGAACAATCAATAACTCGCAACAAATTATCCAATTATAATTTGTTGGTTGCCATTCCAATAGGAGCGCCCCTTACTCCGAATCCGAGCCAGCTACCATGCTGCTCTTCGGAACCGGCCTTGCTAGCATGGCTGCGAAAAATTAATCTTTTTCCGAAATCTTGGAATCAAGAGGCAGGGCTTAACGGCTCTGCCTCTTATTGCTTAACGGCTGATAAAATATTGAGGGGTAACCAAGGTTCGGAGGCGAGGAGACCCGATGAGCGACGTAAGAGCCAGCGAGAAGCAAGATGAGACAGCCCCTATCGAGGAGGCACTAAAAAACGAACGATACGAGCTCCTCCGGCACCTAAAGGACACGCTGGAAACGCCGATGATGGTACTCGCCCTCGTATGGTTGGCGCTGTTGGTCGGGGAGTTGATATGGGGTGAAAGCCTGTTGTTCGAGATCATTGGCACGATTATTTGGGTCATCTTCATCCTCGATTTTGCAATGGAATTTGTCCTGGCTCCGCACAAGGTCGCTTACCTAAAAAACAATTGGCTGACTGCCATGTCGCTACTGATACCGGCGCTGCGCCTCTTTCGCATATTCCGGGTGTTTCGACTGCTCCGGCTGGCCCGCGTAGGGCGGAGTTTGCGTTTGCTTCGCGTTGTCAGTTCTTTGAATCGCGGCATGCGCGCGCTCGCCGCGAGCCTGAGTCGGCGGGGCTTCGGCTACATTATCGCCCTCACGGTACTGGTCACGTTCACCGGCGCGGCTGGGATGTACGCCTTCGAGAACGAGTCTCCGGTGGGCATGAAGAGCTACGGTGAAGCACTTTGGTGGACCGCGATGGTCCTTACCACTATGGGCTCCCAGTACTGGCCGCAGACGGCCGAGGGGCGGGTGCTGTGCGTCTTTCTTGCGCTGTATGCGTTTGCCGTCTTCGGCTATGTGACGGCAATGCTCGCAACCTTCTTCATCGGCCGCGACGCGGAGAATGACGAAGCCGAGCTTGCGGGTGCCAAACAATTAGCTGCCCTCCGGGAGGAGGTGATGGCCTTACGCGAGGACATTCGACGAACTAATGCGGCGGACGCCGAAGTTTGAGGCATGATTAGTTGGAATATAGGCGCCACTAATCGGGGAATCTCTCTCCCTTCCGAGATAAACGTTGGCAGTTCTGAAAATGAAACTGCGGCGCGCCTCACCGTACACGTTACTGTTTGACCGGCGGTGGGGGTGATTGCAGCTCAACCACAAAGGAGGAATGTATGATGAACCATGCTGGCGGATGGATGGGTGGCGGCGGGAGTGCTATACCCGTTTTTCGGTTTACTGCTCAGCCCGATCATCGCCGGCGCCGCCATGCGCCTCAGTTCCGTCACCGTTATTGGCAACGCCTTGCGGCTCCGGAAAGTGAAGTTGTGATATGGTTGTTTCATGGCACGACAGCTTCTCTCACTCTCAGCCTTGGCTGAACGTAACGACACAAGAACGCATCGAGCGACATCACGAATCGAGCGAACTCCACGTGCATTCTTGATAGCCGACTCGATCTTGAGTCGATTAAGCATTTTTACCGGGATCGACGAGAAACCTGTCGATGTCTTCCTGCCTGTACCTTGCGACCCGATTGTAGTCGAAATCGTTAATAGTCTTTCTGTACGCCTCTGACTTCTTTTCTAGTCCACATACTTCCAATATACTTTGCTTCTTGATCACCTACCCTTGGGATGAATACAAAAAATTGATGAGGTCAACTAAATTAAAACGAGAAAATGGCCATACAAATCGGTACAAAAGCAAAAAGGGATTTGACTGAAAGTAAAGACGGGCGGTGGTTATTAAGACAGGTGGGGGAGCGCTCCCCTGAATGCATGCCAAATAAAAAGGTGAAGAGGTGACGGTTCGCCCGAATTGGGGAGGTTTTTTCTTTTTTTGCATAAAATGTTTCTACGTTTGCATGGCAGCTTACACTTTTTTTGTACCAGGGGCACAATAGGGGCACAAAACAAAAAAAGCCACTCAGCAAAAAGTTGCTAAGTGGCTTTTGTCTATGGCGCGCCAGGAGGGATTCGAACCCCCGGCCCACGGCTTAGAAGGCCGTTGCTCTATCCAACTGAGCTACTAGCGCACAAATTTTCGCTGGAATGTACCGAGGAAGCACGAAGAGTGCAACAATTATGCAAGGGGCCGTTCCTTTGGTCTGCCCTGGCCTTCAGTCTTCGCCTCTCCTTCCGGTCTTATACCTCTCCCTCTTCAATCTGTTCCCAGATTGGTCCGGCCGCAGTGTCGTGGATGGTCACCCCCTTGCGCAGCAGCTCCTCGCGGGCTGAATCGGCCGCGGTCCAATCCTTGAGCTGCCGGGCTCGCTCGCGCTGGAGGATCAGCCGGTCAATCTCCGGCGTCAAAGGGCAATGCTCCAGACGAAGCACCCCGAGCACCACATTAACCATCCGCAGCGCCTCCAGAATGTCGTTTTTCTGATCCCTATCCAACTGCCGGGCCTGGACCACCGGATTGGTCAGCTTGATGAAGTTGAACAGCGCGCCGATGGCCCCGGAGATATTGAGATCATCGTTCATTGCCTCGTTGAATCGCCGCTCCAGTTCCGAGACATAGCTGGCCACTTCCGGATGGGGCAAACCGGCGGGCAGGCAGAGCAGCTTGCGCGTGTACTCGTCGATGCGCTTGAGCGCGGTCCGGGCCGCATCCAGCCTTTTATATGAAAACAGCATCGGTTTGCGGTAATGGACGCCCAGCAGCATGAACCGGAGCTCCCGGCCGCTGTAGCCCTTGTCCAGCACCTCGCGCAAGGTGACGACGTTGCCGGTGTCGCCGGCCATTTTGCGGCCATCTTTGAGTAATTGGCCGGAATGCATCCAATAATTGGCTAGGGGTTTGCCGGTGAGGGTCTCGGCAATGGCAATCTCGTTCTCATGGTGCGGGAAAACCAGATCCTGGCTGGCGGTATGAATGTCCAGGGTTTCCCCAAGATACTTGGTCGACATCGCCGAACATTCGATATGCCAGCCGGGCCGGACATTGCCCCAGTCGGTCTCGTAAAAAATCCCTTTTTTCAATTCCGCCAGGGTGGAGCGCTTGAGCAGGGTGAAATCGCGGGGATTGTCCTTCTCATAGTTATCAAGGTCCACCGTCTGACCGACTTTGATTTTACTCAGGTCGATGCCGGAAAGCCGCCCGTAGTTCTTGAACTTGGAGATGTCGAAATAGATGGATCCCAGTTTTTCATAGGCATAGCCCTTGTGGATGAGGTCGTGGGCGATCTCGATCATGTCGCCGACGTGTTCCGAGGCCAGGGGGTAGCCGGTGGCTTTTTCCACATTGAGGATCTCCACCGCCTCCATGAACTCGCCGATGTAGCGCCCGGTAAAGGCGCGCAGATCAGCGCCGGCGTCGATGGCCCCGGTTATGGTGTTGTCGTCGAGGTCGGTGAAATTCATAAACAAGGCCACCGCATAGCCACGGGACCGCAGAAGACGGTTGATCAGGTCAGCAACGATAAAACGGCGGCAATGGGCGATGTTGGGCGACTCGGCGGCGGTTGGGCCGCAGGCATAGAGGGTGACCCGATCGTCACGGATCGGCTGGAACACTTCCTTCTTGCGGCTCAGGGTGTTGAACAACCGTAGCTGCGAGGCTTCTTCCTCAACCTTTTCCTTGTGGGCAAAGAGGGTGGTGCTCAGATAGCGCTCGCCGCCATCGGGCAAGATGACCACGATGCAGCCTTCCTCAACCTCCCTGGCCCGCTCAATAGCGGCGAACATCGCAGCCCCGCTGCTCATGCCGGCAAATACACCTTCTTCGGCGGCCAGGAGACGAACGGTATTGAAGGCGTCCTCGTCGGCCACGTTGACGATCGCATGGGGCAGGGTCTTGTCGAAAATACCCGGCTTGTAGGACTCCTTCATGTTCTTCAGACCCTGGATCTTATGGCCTCGATAGGGCTCCACCGCAATCACCCGCACCTCCGGGTGGTGGTCGCGGAACCATCGGGACAACCCCATGGCCGTGCCCGAGGTGCCGAGGGTGACAACGATGTCGGTGACCCGGCCGCCGGTCTGCTCCCAGATCTCCGGGGCCGTGCTTTTGTAATGGGCCTGCCAGTTGGCGGGATTGTTGAACTGGTCGGCGAGGAAATATCTTTGCGGAAACTCCCGGGCCAGGGCATAGGCCTTTTCAATGGCGCCGTCAGTGGCGCGTTTGGCCGGAGTGAGGATAATTTCGGCACCATAGGCCTGCATGATCAGCCGTCGTTCAATCGAGGCCGATTCGGGCATGATCAACTGACAGCGGTACTGCTTGGCGGCGCAGACCATGGCCATGCCGATGCCGGTATTGCCGCTGGTGGCTTCCAGGAGGATTTTATCATGAGTCAGCTCACCGCTTATTTCGGCGGCTTCAACCATGGACAGAGCCACGCGGTCTTTGACCGAACCACCGGGGTTGCGGGATTCAAGCTTGCCCAACAACTGGACCTTGCCAACGGCGGGATTGAGCCGCGACAATTCCACCAGTGGGGTATTACCTATCAATTCAAGGAGTTTCATACTATTCAAGGGAGTTTCAGGAGATTAAAACCATATATGCGCGGAACAACATAGTCTATTTGCGGGCAAAGCGCAAAACAAGCCCCCGGCTGGGCTAAAATTTGTTACAGGAATCGGGCGACAAAAAAAGAAAAAGGAAGAGGCCCCTTGAAGGCGGCAGACACCATGTGCCAGTGATGAACGAGCTTACTCGGTGTGACCGGCAAAGGTCCGCCACAGACGCTGCAGGGCCTCGCGGCATTCCTGGTTGGCGATACCCTCGGTCATCCGGCAAAAGGACTGTTCCTGCTCACGATCAACGGCATGGACCGGGGGAAGCTGCCGCTCGGGCTGCGGCGGCGGCAGGGCTTGCAACTGCCAGCGGATATCGGCAATCGGCTGCTCGGCCAAGTCCTGGTTGATCCGGGCGAGCAGATCGGTCTTGATAAACTGGAGATGGTGCATCCAGGCCGAATCCTGGACATTAATCCACAAGGTTTCGCGGCGAAAGAAGGCTGGTGTGGTCAGACGGGCAACCTCGACACCGACAATCGCGGGCCAGTTGCGCACCAGACGGAATAACCGCCACTGGCTGGGCCACTTTTTCGCCGCATAGACTTCGGAAAAAACAGTCTCGAGAGCGGCCAAATCACCCTTCTTATAACCGGTTCCTGTTTCGTTCATTTCCATACCCTACGATGCTGAGATCGCCGTGAATGGCATGAAACTCTGTTGAAAATCGTCAACCTTCCCCCTTGCTCACGTTGTCTGTTCTCAATGCTGCTTGCTGTCACACCAAGGGTAACTCTTTATCCGATTTGCACTAAACCCGCATGACCAAATCATTGCTGACTGCTGCAACCGAATGTGCCACCCACCTTAAATCCTCGGAAATGAATAGGTTATTCCCCGCAGGTAGGCGGCAGCCGGAATCGAGGGATGGGTCACCATGTTCAAGCCCGCATAATAGCCGGCCATCACCCCGGAATAGGTCCCGCGACGGCGGATGTCACGCCGGAGATGCGCCACAAAGGCAATGTTTCTCGGGTCGGTAGTGTGCGTGGAAATGGTATGGCCCATACCCCTGGCTGTCAACAGCAGCAGTCCATTCAAAGAGGGATGCACAATACTGACATGCACGGTCCCCCGGATCGACATTAGCGGTTGCGCGGGCGCGCCGCCAACAAATTGCGGCCAGACGTGGTGCCCGTGCAGTGGCGCCCGTGCCGGCAGCCGGCCCGTAGTGTCAAGCGTCCCTGGCATGCCGCCGGAAGCGACGACCGCGCCGTAGACCAGCGACGGGTTCCAGCGCAGCGGTCTTCTCAGACTGCGCCGCCTCCGCACCCTTGGTCGTGTCCGGGGCCTGACTGGTGCCCTCGGCATGGCACGCACCTTGGCGACGATCCAAAGGATAACCAGGACGATGAGCACGATGGCCACGATCAGCACGAGCCAGGGCAGCACGACCGCATTGAACCAGGCGATGGCGGCCAGAATCGCCGTTGCGGCCGCGGCAATGGCGGCTCCGATGGCAACCAGCACACCCGCTGCCGCCGCTGGGGGCGAGGCCATGCGGGCAGCCGCGACCAGACGGGCCAGATCAAAGGCGGCAAACCCGCTGGTCAGCGCGGAGGGATCGGGGGCGCTCTCCCCGCCTCCACCGATGACCGACCGCAACAGGTTGACCAGGCGGGAGACAATGCGCTGCAGGAAGCTGCGCACCGCGCCGATAACGGTGCGGGCAATATTGGTCAGGGCATTGAGCGGCATCCGGACCACCTCGATAACAACCGTCCGCACCCGGTCGAGCATCGAACCCAGCCGATTGATCAAGGTGCCCACCCCGGCAATAATCCGGGTCGCAACCGTAGTCACACTGCCGATCAGCCGCCCCATCACCCCGGTCACCTGGGCCACCACTTTTTGCACACCTTGAACGACACGCCGCCGGACATCACCGACAAAATCGATGATCGCCCCCTTGACCAAGGCGAGGAGACTGGCGGTCTCGACGCGGAACCGCTGCACAATCTCGAAGTTCCGCACCATCGTCCGAGCGGCGGCAATATGCAGCGCCGCACGGGCGGAGGACTCGAACTCTTCTTTTGAAGAGGTATTGTCGACCCGTTCGAGCAACCCGCTGACTGATTCGTCCGCCGGATAATCCCCCTGATTATAACAAAATTCAAGGATATGGAGGATGGTGGCACGTCCGTGTCGGCGGTTGGCCGCAATCGCGGCGTGAGCCTGTGCCTCGGCTCGATCAATGCGGGCCAGGGCCATGGATTCCATACGCGCCAACAGTGCCCTGACCCTGCCACCGAGCTGCCGCAACCGGGCAACGATCCAATTGCTCAGCGAGCGCATGACCCGGGTGAGCGTCAGAACAACGCGAGTCACGATGGCGACCAAACGGGCAACGATGTTGGCCAGGGCGGCCCCGACCCTGCCGATCAGCCCGAGAATCGCGCCGAGCACCGAACCGATCACCCTGGCGATAAAACGCTGCACATTGGCAAGCGCCCTGTGCACCACACCGCCAATTCGATTCGCCGCTTGCAATACGGCGCTGCGCACCCGACCCAATCCCGGAATATTGGGAATCGGAATACTGCGGGCGGTATCGAGCACCCGATCAATGACCGTATTCACCCCGGTGACGACTCCGGCAGTCAAGCCCTCAATCTGCCCCTGGATTCTGCCCGCAATACTGGCGCCGATGGCCACCGCCCTGGTGATCAGCCCAAGGACAAGCCCTTGAACCACTGCCGCACGGGAGGTCAGCCAGAGGACAGCGCGGGCTTGCTGTAGCGCGACAAAAGTTGACAGTGCTTGCATATGGCTGCCAATCAAGACGGTTATCAACCGCCGGTGACCGCCAACGAAGAGTTTGATAAAGCTGCGTTTGGCAGAGGCCTCCGCACTGACCTGGAGATTGCTGATGAGGGCATGGTTGTCGATCTGCCTCAGGCTGGCCGTCGCATCACCGGCTATCGGGATCTGCGGGTTGCCGAGAAGATCGGATTGTGGTGCCGCCGCTTGCGGTGCGGTCTCGCGGCGTGGCTCCACTGCCGGTTCCTGACCGGTTGCGCTGGTGTCGGCCGTCTCTGCCTGGGCCGGTGCCGTTACCCCTACGGGAAGCGCGGGTGGGGGTGGAGCGGGAGCCTGTTCGGCCGGAGCAATCGGCATGGTCCTTTCGGTCCAGCGGTCATCGGCGGAAGCCGGCTCCTGAGCCGGGGAAGGTTCTTTGGCGGCGGCCTCAGGCCTGTTCGTGGAACTGGCGCCCGCGGCGGCCTGGGACGAGGTGGGTCTGGCCGGAGCTTGCAGGATTCCCTGGCCGGCGCGATGGTCACGGGTCCAGGCTGGCGCTTCCCCGCTGGGGATCTGTTGTGGGTGCCGTTGTGCTGACACTGCCAGACCAATGGTGCCAAACCGTGCCAGCGAGGGAGCGCGCAGGCCGGGCCGCAATGGTGCCAAGGCCCCGCCGGTTCGGGCCATGGGCGGCATGGCGCCAGCGCGCGCGGGTGCTAGAGATACCGCTCCCCTTGCTGCCGGACCCGGCATCGCCGCCACCCATGTCGCCGCGGCCGGCTTCGCCTGGGTAGCGCGATTAACGATTTTCTGCCTGGATGTTTCCAATCGGCTTGCCTCGCATCGCACCCTCGGGTGCGGAATTCTTCGATCCGCCTTGCGTTTAGACGGTTCTCCCCTCTTTATGGAATTCCCGCCGGATGCCTTCTTCCAGATCTTCCAGCAGCAGGGTTTCGCTGCCGCGGCTGAGCGTCTTCAGCGAGGCGTACCGGACAACGTTCATGATCGCCCCTCCGGCCAGTTCATATTTTTCCGCCAGCCGCGCCAGATCGATCCGGTCCTCAAGGACAGCTTTAGGGGAAAAGGCGCCCTGCCAGAGGCGTAACCGCTCGCCCGGCTTAGGCATGGGGAAATGGATCACCGTATGCAGGCGTCGCATGAAGGCTTCGTCGATGTTGGTTTTGATATTGGACGCAAGAATGACCACGCCGTTGAACTCCTCAATCCGCTGGAGAAGAAAACTGATTTCCTGGTTGGCATAGCGGTCATGGGCGTCGTCGACCCGAGTTCGTTTGCCGAAAAGGGCATCCGCCTCATCAAAAAAAAGAATCCATTGCTTGTGCTCAGCCATGTCGAAGATCTTGGCCAGATTCTTCTCGGTTTCACCGATGTACTTGGAAACAATCATACTCAAATCGATCTTGTAGACATCGCAGCCGCAATGTTTTCCGAGCAGGCAGGCGGACAGAGTCTTGCCGGTTCCGGGCGAGCCATGGAACAGAGTCGTGAAGCCGGGCGGGAGCTTGCTGCCCATCTCCCAATCGTGCAGCAGTTGCTGGCCATGGAGGATCCAGTGATTAATCTCCTCCAGCTGGGCCAAGGTGAACGACGGCAGCACCAGATGTTCCCAGTCCAGACCGGTTTCAATCAGCCGGGCCGGGAACTCGCTGTTGTAGTTGGGCTTGCGCTCGGTGCCCGTGGTCAGCCAGGCGACGTATTCGCGCGAAAGGGTCAAGACCCCGCTCAACAGCGGCTCGCTCGCTGCCACCGGTGCCAGGTGCAGGATGGCGTGCCGGGCAAAAACATGGTCGCCTGCAAACAGCCGCATCAGGGTGAACCGGGCAGCCAGATCATCTCCGGCAAGGAGGAAGGCGGCCGTTTCCCCCGTGGGCATGAATCCGCCGTGGCTGGCCCCCTGGACGCCGCCGAATTCGGTGAAACCACGATCAAGCGTCTGGTTCCTGCTCCACAGCACGTCCAACAACTGGGGGCGGATGTGGGGGATCAGTGCGAGGAGCAGGACCAGCCGTTCAGAGATCGAGAGTTGATAGTGGTGCAGGAACCGAGCGTACCAGGAGGGACTGCTGCCCAGATCAGGCGGCGGTATGTCCAGAGCTGGCTGGACAGAGGCCTCGGTCTTGAAATAGGCCTTGATGCGGGCATCCAGCACCTCCGCAAACCAATCCAGTTCCAATCCGAGATCATGGGCGTTGTCAAGCATAGGGAGGCCTCACCATTCGACAAACAGTGGCCGGTCCATCCACGGCAGCCGAACCAGGGAAAAACTCCAGGGAATCCGCTCAAGAAGCAGGTCGTAGGGTCGGCGCTCCACATTCAGCCGCCAGCCGACCTCGATCTGCCGGAGCAAACCCGGACGCTCAATAAACGAGGACCGCAATCCCGGAACAGAGGTTGCTTTCAACGCACTCCAGTGGCTGATCACGGCATGCAGCAGGGATTGGCTCTCCACCTTGTCCGCCTCGGTCAGTAATCCCTCGCAGATCGGCAGCGAGGAGCCGGGCTCCAGGCCGAGCAGAACCTTGATCAGCCCCAGTTCAAACTCAGCCACCTGCTCCCGCCCGGTGGCAAGATAGTGGAGCAGGGCCGCCAGGCGCGGCAAGCCGTAGAGGGGCAGTTTTTTCTGTTCCGGCTCCTTGACGCCGCAGTGTTCAAACAAACGGTTTAGATAGGGATGGAGCAGCACTAGGCCTGCCTGGGCAATCTGGAGCGGAAAAAGCTTTTCGGCCGGTTCCTGCCCGCTGCCCGGTTCGGCTCGATCTCCATGGCGGGCGCTCTCGTTCGCCTCGAGCAACTGACCGCTCCGCTGCTTCCTGGCGACAGCCTGCTCCGGAAAGGTTCCGAAAGGTTCGCCTTCTTCCTGCGCAGCGGCTGCGAAAGGATCACGGTCCGGCTCTTCGCCGCCGCGCCATGGCTGCTCCCCGCTGTGCGCCTCTTCTTCCGACCCGATCCTTGCCAGTAAGGCAGCGACGCGGGGCGGCAAGGCAGCAATGACATGCTCCAGTTGTTGCCACTCGCCGGGAAGCAGGGCCGAAGCGGTAACCTTCCTCAGGGACATAGCGGTGGACCGGGAATCCCGGCCAATCATTGCCGCGAGAAAGGCGGCCATCAGACTGAGACGGGCATAGCGGCTAAAACCGGTTCCTGCCTCCCGCAGGGACACGAGGCACTCGAGAACCACCGCGCTCCCCTCTCCCGGAAAAAGACCGGCAAGGTCGCCGAAAGCCGAACCAATGTCCTCTTCCGGGATCAGATCCAGGAGACGGAAAAAAAAGGTACCGGCTTCCTGTTGGCGCCGCAAATGCTCGATAAGCGGTGGCCACAGTCGGGCTCGGGCGGCACGTAATGCAGTGAGTTGGTCCGTGGCCGAGCCAACTGCTGTCTCCCAGAGCAGCGTTCCGGTTTGCAGATAGTGCAGCAGGCTTCGCAGATGGTGCCATCCGGCAACAGCCTGAACCCGCTCGTCCTCTGCTCTTTTCTCCTCGGAAAACGACCGTTGCCCTCGCAGGCCGGCCAACTGCTCCCGCAGTTGACGAGGGATCGCCTCCAACAGCACGGATTCCAGATCTTCAGGTGCATCGAGGCACAAATGGAGGCTCAACCGAGGAATGCGGATCACCTCGTCTTCCGGGACCGCCGCGTCAAACCCCTGCTCCAATACCGGCAGGAGCAAATCCGCTCCCCTGGCGTGGAGGAGGGAACGCCAGGCAAAGGCCTCGGCGCTCGAACCCGTTTCGACCTGCCAGCACAGCGAGCGTATCCTGTGCTCCAGTCTGCTCATTCCGGCCTCATCGCATCCGGTTCGCGGTCATCGAATCCATCATCATCGCCAGACCGGCGCTAGCCGAGGTCTCCTTGATGGCGCTGAACCGGTCGTTCACCGTGGCCACGGCCTGGGTATCCTTGATCACCGTCAGACCGCTGTTCAAGGTCATCATCGCCGCCATGCCGTCGCTGCCGACCGAGACATCCGTTTTTGAATCGGCAATATACTGGGCGGTATCGGCAATGGTCACCGCCAAATCAGCTTCCGCCTCCTTGGCCTGCTGCTGGTAGAGCACCCGTTGCGCCTCGTCAATCCCCGACTGCGTCGCCTTTTCGCTTAAGTACTTAGCCACTCGCTGTTTCTCCTCGACCTCATGCACCCTGGCTTGCAATTCCCTGTCGGTAAAGTTAACCGTGCCCATGTCAATACCGGCCACCTGCTCTTTTCGGGTGATCAGGGCTGTGCCCAACAAGTTGGCCGACTCCTTGACGGTTCCCAGGTAATCCTTCTGCAGGGCATCGACCCTGGCGGTCAAACCGGTTTCGATTTTCTCCCTGAGGGTGTCGACATGGTCGCTCTTGAAGCCGGCAAGCTTGGATTGGAGGAGGGTCTCGACCTGCTCCGTTTTGAAAATATTCAATTTATCCCGAATGAATGCATCCCGTGAAGGCAGAACGCTTATGCCGTTGCCGATCACCCAGCCGGGCCGCAGCCCCGGCTTTTTGATCGGCGGCTGGGCCGGTTCCTCCTCGGCCGTCTCGCAGCAGAAATAGGGCAGCATGAAATCGGCCACCACCTTCTGCTCCTCGTCATGCACCAGAACAAAGGTGCCGCCGCGCTGGACCCCGCCGCAATGCTCGATACCGGGATGATCGGCCAGAAAGGTGGCAAACAGCAGCTTGTCGTCCTCCTTGGCATCCTTGGCCTTGAGGATGTCGTCGAGCCAGTCGAGCCACTGAATGCGGTCGTTTCCGATCAGCGAATCAAAGGGGGTGGAGAATTCGGTTTTCGCCACCTCGCTCAGGCGGGACTTGAATAGTCCGGCCGCCTGGAGAGTCGGGGCAACACTCGCCTTCCAGGTGGTGTCGGCTTTATACTGCGAATAGGGGCGATTGAGCACGGCGCGGACCTTGGAGGCGTTGCGGGCCACCGCCGTGTTCTGATCCTTGGCGTAGCTGGTGAAGGTGACCCCGGTGTCGTCGGCCTGGTCGGCAATGACTTTGTCATGCACCGCCTTGTCGACCTTCTGCTTGAAATTCTGACTAAACCGGACCACCTCGCTCAACTGGTGACTGACATCCTGACGCAGCAGATAATGCAGCCGGTGCAGGTCGGTATAGCGAATCCCGGGTCGTCTAATCACCTTGGTCCGGTCCGCGCTCAGGGCCACCATCCGCACGGCGATGGGCAGATTCAGGCTCCTGATCTGGTTTTCCAGGGTGGCGGCTACGGTGGTTACCGGCTGGCCCAGATGGCCTTCGATACGGAAAAAAGAAAATCGGCCGAGAGACGCGGCCAGCGGATTGGCGGCTGCACCGGTTGCCCTGTACAATCCGGCGTTGTAGGAATAATTGCTTGTTTCCATGCCCCGCTGTTGCAAGCGGAAATTCCACCAACGGTGGATCGGATTGGTGGTGTTGACCAGATAGTAGGAGGGAATGGCCCGCTCTTCCAGCGGCTGTTCTTCGGTGCAACTTGGGGTAATGCGGACGCCGGTGCCTTCGGGCAGAGCAAAGGTGCGGATCAGGGTATCGAGCTTGCCGGCCAGGAAACGGGCATGATGGAGGTGTTCAACCGTCCGGCTGGCCAGGGGAGACGGATAAAAGGCGGTCCGGAGCGATTCCTGGCCGCTGGTGCCGTTCAGGCTCCCAAGCAACAGATGCTTGGGAAAGGCCAGAGGATCGGGACAGCACCAGGTGCGCTCGCCGGCCAGCTGATAGCGGAAGTCGTTCCAGGTTTCCACCAGATCCTTCAAGAAATCGTAGTAATACTGGATGCCCTGAGTGTTGTCCGCAAAAAAGTCGTTCCACCTCTGCAGCCGCTCCATCCAGGCGTTGGCCGGATCGCCGTCGGCAAAAAGATCGCCGAGAAAGGCGCTACAGGCCCGGTACATTTTGGGCAACTCGGCGCTCAGGCTGGCGTGCATGGTCGAACAGGCGGTGCGAAAGACCTGGGCCAACCGGTTCGGGGTGTTGGTGGTCGCGGAAAATACCGGACGGGCGGCCACAATCTCCCCGAGCCTGGCCAAAGCCTGCTGCGGCGTGGCTACCTTTTCCCGCAGGGGTTCGACCAGGGCGCTGTTCAGCACTAGCAGGCGGACCGTATGGCGGCACTCCTGGCCTAGATTGTCACAGTCGGTGCCGGTGCAGAGATCGAAATCAGTGACAAAGCTCTCCATCAAGAGCAGTCCCGCCATATCGTCCAGGCTGGCCCCGGTGCGGGCGGCGAAGTTGCGCAATGGCTCCATGCGGCCGTCATCCTTCTCAGCGGTGCTGATCAGTTCATAGACCGGCAGCATAGTCCCGGTCGCCACCCCATTGCCATACAACGGCGCATAGGCGGGCTTGGTGGCATCGTAGTCGCGAAACCGGTCATACACCGTCTCGACGCCGAACTGGAGGAGATCACCATCGGTGGTCAGCCCCACGCCCTTGCTCAGGACCACGGTCTCGCCCCGCCGGCTCAGGCGCAGGCCGCAGACAATACCGGCCCCGAGAAGAGCGAGCCGCGTCAGGCGTGATTGATCGTCCAGGTAGGCGCCGACGCTGTTGAGCTGATCGTGGGTGAGCACCTGATTCTTTTCAAACACGCTGTAGGTGTTCGCTATCGCCTCAAGACTTCGCTGTATTTCTGCCATGGCCTCAGCTCCCCTGCTGCATCGGAACGGCGGCAGCCTTAGCCGCCGTTCCGCTCTCGTCTGACGTTGTCTGCATCAGTTGTCGTTATTCTCTTCCGTCCCCAGGCCGGTCTGCCCGAGGATGAATTTTTCCTGCTCCTCGCCCGCATCGCATGCATACAACCGTTGTTCAGGATAGACATTGCGCAACGAAAAGAGTTCGTGAATGAACCGGACGAGCTTCTCGCGGCGGCGGCTTCTCTCCCTGCCGGCCTTGAGATAGAGCCAATCGCGATAGGCTGCCTCGAATCGAGCCATCTCCGCCTTGCCCGCCCAGCAGATTTTGGGCAGGATATGGGCCGGTGTTTCCTCCCGGATCACCCCTTCGGCAAAACGCCGGAAGGCCATGGACTGGAAACGGCTGCCATAAGCCGGCAGGATGATGTGGAGGCGGTAGCTGTAGGGATCCTTTTCGGCGCAGGCCTTGCGGTCGGCGGCCGGGCAGATCGGCAGAAAGGGATCTTCCTCGTCCTCGGGCCGCAGCAGAATATTTTCGACCAGGTACATCCCTTCCTCGCTGTAGTTGACCCGCAGATACTCCATGACCTCGGCGATAGCGGCTTCCATCCGGGCCGGATCGCTGAAGTATTCGATCCTGCGGGCCACCACTTCGCCACCTTCGTCGAGCACATTGAAATAATGGCGCCCATCGCTGCTGCGTTTGCGCTCATAGGCGGAAAGGATCTGGCCGCACTGAATGGCAACGCGCATCTCCGCCCATGCTAGGGCGGCGGTGGCGTAGCGGGTACTGCTGCTGAGAATGATCTTGCCGGTATCCCGGTTGCGGATGCGAAAACGGAACTCATCGCCCTCGGTCGTGTCGACCTCAGTGTAAACGTCAAAAGCGATATCGCCGAGATTGCGCCGCAAGGAGTTGCGGATGCCTAAAAGCCGGGCCAGCCGCCGCTCCAGACCGGAGATGTTGTCCGAATTCCACAGGTCGTCATCTTCCCGCAGACTATAATTATAAGCCAGGGCCCGCTCGCTGGAAATCACCGGGTAGTCGCGGAGAAAGGCGCATTTATGAATGATCAGCTGCGCGGGACTGGCGCCGAATTCAGCGTACATCAGATGGCCGAACTCGGTGAACCCTTCCGCAAAGCGAGCAATGAGGTGATCGAGAAAACGGTTGCGCCGCTCCAGCTGCGTGACCTGGTCCGCCGCATCCTCAACCGAGGCTTCGATGGCCTGGACGATCGCCGGCGCATTGTCCGCGCCGTATATTTTCTCAAAGTCGGCAAAGGAGGTGACCGCCTGGTGGAATAGGGTGCGGCGCATATCCGGATCAAGAGAGAACAAGTCACGGACATGGCCCAGTTGCGCCAGGTAATCGGCCATCAACTGGTCAAAAAAGAGCAGATAGGCCTTTAACTGCAAGGCCTGGACCCGCCGCTCCTCATCGGCCGTACTGCTCAGGCCGTCCTCGCCCAGACCGTAAAGCTGGGGAAAATGGTTCTGGAAGGAATAATAGGATTCCGGCTGGCGGAAGGTGCCCTGCGGCACAGGGAAATCATAGGGATAGTCCCGGTCGGTGCGGACGGCGGCCGCCGCGGTGAGCGCCTGCAGATGGGCCTGCATCCGGGCGGCATCGGCCACCACCGGCATGGTGCGCTTATAAAAAACCAGTCGCGCCCCCTCGACATTGAGCAGGGCCTTTCTGCCGTTCAGGACGGGAATCACCCACGGATTGGCCGCAGGTTCGGCCCCGTCGGCCTGGACGACAATCTCGCGGACAGCGGTCACACCCTCGATATCCATGATCAGGCTGATCAGATCGGAAAGACGAATTTCGTGGCGCAGCTCCGCCTGTACCAGCTCAGCATCGTCGATAAAACCGCTGGCCAAGGCTGGCCCATCAAATATATCGTCGACGGTGTACGCGCTGCCGTCGGCCTTGCGACGGGTGAGCATCTCCTCCAGGGTGTAGTTGCGCACCGGCGGCGCCAGATAGTTCTGCACCTGAAAGAGGATCTCGGCGTGCACCATCGCCTGATCCGCCTCGGCGGTCAGCTCCAGTTCACAACAGAGGGTGAAGGCCTGGGTCTCGACCCGGCGGAAGGCGACAAAATCCTCACAGAGATTGCGATTGGCCAGCAAGACCTGACGCGCCGCCCTCTCCACTGCCGCCTGTTCGGCCAGGAGGTTGGAATCGTAGTCGATCAGCACCTCGTACAAACCGGCCAGGGAGATTGCCTCAATCTGGGGCAATCCCGGATCGGTGCGCAGCAGTTGGCCCACCGCGAGATCGGCGTAATAGGTTTGCATGGCCGGAGACAGCCAGGCGTTTTTCACGCCCTTGAGATCAATGAGCAGCTTGCGGTAGTCCAGCAGGGTGAGCGCCCGGTTGGGCAGGATCTGCCGCGCGGTAAAAAACTGTCCCGCCATATTCTCGGCGTTGCCGGTTGGCGTTGCCAGCAGGTCTTTGAGCGGCAAGGAGGCCCGGTAGCCGAGATCGGTCAGAGCGTAGCAAAGCAGCTCCAGGATGGTGATTCCCGGGTCGTGGAGGTTGTAATCGGTCCAGACGCGCCGCGCCAGCCGCTGCACGTGGGCAAGGCCGAGGGCGTACAGCTGCCGCTGATCGAGGGCTGGTTCGCCTGGCTTTTTTTTGGGTATGGTCAATGTCGGCATGGGCACGGCCTGTTCATTCTCGTGTGCGCCGGAGCGCAGGGGTGGGGACTCGTTCTTCTACTCCACTTCTCCGATGCGGTGTCGCTCCGCCGAAACCAGGATGGCGTCCGGCGTCCAGGGCTGCACCTGATTGCGGTCCAGAGCGTTGACCTCGCTTGCAGTGAAGCTGTACATCCGGAACGCTTCGATATAATCGACATAGGCCAGTTCCTCGACAAAGTCGAGCAGCACCGACTTATAGATCGTGCCGCCGAATCCGAGGCCGCCGCCGGACTCCCCGTACGCCCAGGGCGAGAGGTGGCGAAGAATCGCGTTCTCCAACTCCTTGCTGTAGGTGTTGAAGGCATACCCTTTATGGAAGCGGACCTTGAAATCGAGCAGAATCTGCTGGTAGCGGGGATTGCAGACCTGCACCTTGACCTGGCTGCCACTCAGTCCGCCGACATGGGCGGCAATGCGCGCGAGCGTATCGGCATCGACCTTGGGCTGCAGGATGTTGCCCCCGTTTGTGTTGTGCAGATCCGGCACCACCACGATCAGGACATTGCCCGGCGCCAGCCAGCAGTCGCCGGTGGCGTGGGGAATGCATTTGACCCGGTGCACAGCGGGAAAGGCCTCGAGGATGATCCGCTCGTAATCCCAAGGAGTGATGCAGCGGTTCTTGTGCCGCAACCGCTCGGCCACCCGGACGTGGAAGCCAGCATCGGATTCGGTGGGCCGGGCGCCGAAGGAGGCGTAGGGCTGGCGGATGGACTTGATCTCCGGCAGTCCGTTGCGCAATTTGGTGATCGAACCCTCGGCCAAGGCGGCCGCCAGATGCGCCGGATCGTTGCCGTTGTCGATAAACCGGGCTTCCACCGCGTTGGCCGCCACTTCGAGCAGTTGCGCCACGGCGGCGACATTGCGGCTCACCGCCGCCTGCAACCAGATACGTCCGCCTGGCAGGAGGGTGGTGGTGGTGGTAGCCGCGCGCGGCAGGACAAAGGTGAGCAGGCCGCTGGTCAGCAATTGATTGGTGGTGTCCCGCACCACGCCATCCTCGCCGAGCGGTTGCCAGTAGTTGTCGCACAGCACGGACCACAGCACCGGTTGGGACGGCAGTTCCGGATCCGCGCTGCCTTCGGCGACTTGAAACAGGACGCTGACGCTGTCACCGCCTTGCAGATGTTCAAGGCCGATCAGCAATTCGCCCTCATGGTCAAAGCGGGGAAGCAGCGACACCCGATGGTCGGCAAGAAACGCAAACTGCTCGCGCTGATACCCGTGTTCGCGCATCTGGCCGAAGGGCGTGGTGTGATAGAAGTGGAGATCCGGGCTGGTGAAATCATCAACGGTGACCGGGGCATCGAAGGTCGATCCGATGCGGACCGACTCGGACGCAGCCCGGTAACCGAGGGAAATGGAGCGGATGGCCGGCGTATAGGGTTCGGCAAGCAGGGTCAAAGCCCCGGTGCCAGTCTTGCTGTAGGTCACCACCTGCTCGACATACTTTTTGCGGTATTCGGCGTGGAGAAAGCTGCGTTCCAGGGCAAGGACGACACATCCCTGCCGCGCCTCCGGAGCAGTTTTCTGCCGCGCGGCAAAAATCGGTTTTTGCAACCGGGAGACCAGCGCCGCCTTGGTTGCCCACCTGCTGCCGACGCGCTCGAGCGCGCGCAATCGCTGACCTTCCGTTGATTTTGCCGCGGTTGAGGAACTGCCGGAAGCTTGGAAGGTGAAGGTTCGTTCCTTGGCGCCGCTGGCGGTATCAAAAAGCGGCTCGCCGGTCCGGGCAAGATGCCAGTTGCCGCCGTCTTGAAAGGAGATGCCGGCAGTAAAAAAGTCGTTGTCAATGCGATTGTCCCCATAGCCTGCATACCGCGCCCTAAAACTGGCGGGCGCATCCTGCCACTGGACGGTCAGGGTCAGTTCGGTCAGCTTTTTATTCAGGGCCTCGGGACAGCCGATCAGAAAACGCGAGCCCTTGACCGGCTGGTTGCCGAAGGGAAGAAAAGGTTTCTTCGCATCCAGCGCCCCGCTGTCATTTTCGAGGGCCAGGGAGGTGAGGCCGGAAACCTGAACACTGATCGCGGCCTTCTCCAGAGTCAGGTGTTTGAGTTGATTATAGCCAATGGAACGGCAACTCTCCCGCACCAGCACCTGGAGGACCGGCGCATCGCTGGTATAGACGCCGCCATGGATATCCTGGTTATAATCGATGACCGCCTGTTCCCGGGTGTCAAGGGTGCAGGAGAACTGAAGGAGCACCGCCCCGGACAGATCGTTGGTCAAACTCAAGGCGTCGGGATACAAGGGCCCCAGCCATTGCTTCTCACCGGTGAGGAAGACCTCAAAGGCATCCTTGAGGGCAGCGGCAGTGACCGCTTCCTTGACCGGACCGAGCGTCAAGGCAGCCGTTACCGTGCGGGTTCCCTCGCGCATGCGGAGCACCGGGGCAGCCAGGGCAAAACCGATGGCCGCCGCCGGCAGGTCAGGGTGACCCAAACCGTGCCATTTGGGATCCAGCGGGTTCAATTCCTGCCCCAGGCCGTCGGCGGAGTTGGCGATCGGCGCCGCCAGCACCCGGCCATGGCCGCTGGCATCAACATACAAGCTGCGCAGCGCGGTCACCCGGGCATGGTTGATGACTGTGGCGGCGCGGGGAGCATAGATCCGCTCCTTGCCGGTGGCGTCCTTGCCGGCGGAAAACTGCCGGTCCGGCCCGAGAATGATCGGAGCGGCATTCTTTTTCAACTCCAGCACCAGGTGGACCCGATCGGGCACGGCCTCTTTTTTGGTGAACCGGAGCACCTCCCGGTAAAAGAAATCGAGATGCCGGCCGGTGATCCGGTTGATCAGCTCCTGCGGCAGTGCATAAAGTTCGAGGAAGGCGGCAAAGAGCGCCAAATGGGGCGCGATCTCGCCCGAAGTGTGCTCCAGGATTTCTCTGACGGCGGTCTCATCGCCGGGGAAAAAGACGGACCAGTCGCCAGCGGGCGTGGTGGCGTCGGCGGAAAAATACTTGATGCGGGTCGCCAGCTGACGGGCGAAACGCAGCAGGTCGGCGGCCGATCGCTCCTCCACATCGGCATGGTGTATCCCCAGCGCGGCGGGCATGCGTTCGCCCTGGCTCTGACCCAGGTGGAAGATCATGTTCTGGATGATATCATGTTCAGCCATGCGCCTGTGTGCCCCGATCTTCCATTGTTCAGAGAGTTTTGACGGCCACGCTACCCCGGATCTCGTTGCCGTCCGAGAGATAGAAGGGATAGACGAGATTGTAACGCGAATTGGTGGCCCGCACCTCATACTCGACGATAATGCTGACCCGCCCGTCGTACTGCGCCGAAGTGTCCAGTTCCAGGGACAGCAGGTTGATCCTCGGCTCATGGATGAGGATGGCCGTCTTCACCCGGTCCTTGAGATAGGTTTGCATGGTCGTGCTCAGCGATTCAAACAGCAGGGCATGCATATCGATGCCATACTCCGGGTTGAGAAAGCGCTCCCCCGCCGCCGTGCCGAGCAGGATGATAAGACTGGCGCGAATGTCTTCCTCGTCCGAAGTCATCCGTACCGAACCGGTCTCGCGGTCGAAATGGGGCGGAAAGCTCCAGCCGGTGCCGAGAAAGGAGGTGTGCAGCTTGTCTGATCCGTTGTCGCCCATGAATTGTGTCCGTTTTCAGTTGATAATGACCGTGGGTTCGCCGACCGCCGCCATGGCCCCGCAGCCGCAGGTATCCGTGACCCGCAGGGCAGGCATGCCGCCGATCAGCACCGTGCCGCTCCCGGCGGGGAAGGGGCTGGCCGTCGGCTGATGGCCGCTGGGGGGCAGCGAACAGACATGGGTATCGCCAGCCACGGCCGCAGGCATACCGCCGATCAGCACCGTGGCCACGCCCGGCCCGACAATGGTGCCGCCGTGATTACTGACATCCCCTACCCGTGCTGCCGCTGGCATCGGTCGTTCTCCCCTGGGTACTTGCAGTTCAATTGATCTGGACCAGCGAGCCTTTGATCTTGGTCACACCGCTGCTTGACAACTCGACGCCGGCGCTGCCCTCGAGCTTCAGGTCGGCACTACTCTTGACCGCAAATGAGCTGGTCGATTCGAAGGTTAGGTCCGTCGCGGCCTTGAGGATGATGGCCTTACTGCTTTCAAGGGTGATGCCGTCGGCGGTCATGGCCAGCTTGTTGTTATTCTGGTCCTGGATCGTGATGCTCGTCTCATCCTCACTAAGCGTGATCGCGTTGCCGGCCGGGGTTTCCAGCCGCAGGATCTTGGTTTCGTCGTTGAAGGAAAGCTTCATTCCCGAGCGGCTCTGGTAGACCTTCTCGTGGTTGTCATCCGAACCCGCAAGCGGCGCCGGTTTGGCACTGCTATGCAACATGCCTAGAATCACCGCCTGGCGAGGGTCGTCGTTGACAAAACCAAGCACGACCTCGTCACCGATTTCGGGCCGGAAAAAGAACCCGCGCTCCTCGCCGGCATCCAGAGCTGCGACCCGGCACCAGGTACCGTCGCCCTGCCCGTCGACCAGCGGCATCCGCACCTGCACCCGGTGTTCGCCGTCGGGATCTTCATTGCTGGTCACCACCCCGATCTGCAGGCCGTTGATTCCTGGCACCAGAGCTGCGGCCTTGGGCGCGGCAACCTGCTGCTCCCGTCCCAGCCAGGAATCGAGGCCGCCGAACTGGAGATGGGTCTTCCAGCCCTGGACCAGATCGAAATCATGCCGCACCCCGCTGACCAAGGCGTCGCCATTATAGCGTTCGCCAACACCGCTCAAGGTGACCGTATCGCCGGGATTGACCGTGCCGATGCCCTCGCACTTGATCCGACCGTTGATTCGGCTCAGCCGCGATTTGAGCCACTGGGCATCGGCCCAGGCCTGCGCCTCTTCGCCTGGCACCGCCGCATGCTGCAGGCGGAAGTTATCAAGCCCGGCCACGGCGGCTAATGCGTTGCTGTCAAGATTGCCAGGGCCCACGATGCCCGGATCGTTCGCCTCTTTTTCCAGCACCTGCTGCTCGGCCGCATCCCAGCTGACGCTTTTCACGGCGCTGTACTGGCCCCGCGCATCCATCTGCACATCCATCTCGAGGATGGTGGCGCCGAACATCAGGGTACAGACCGCCGCCCCACCGGTCACCGGCTTCTTAACCACAACCCGTTCATCGTTGGTAAACACCAGCAGCCCGCTGGCCTCGGCCCGCATCAGCAGAAAATCCCAGTCTGTGCAACCAAACTGTACCTGCTGTTTGTGGGTCACCGGGGTTGCATCCACCTCCACCCTCAGAGCGGCCCCCGTCACCAGGGTGGTAATGATGTCGCTGTCCTTCTGGTCGTAAAAATACCCGTTTTTCATCCCGACCGTCAGCTTGACGGCCCGGTGCCGGCATTCCACCACCAGCTGCGAAGCCACATGGTCACGAATCTTCAGGCTCTGCCGAACCACGATCCCCTGGAACAGGGAAACGGCGTCATCGGTGGTGCCAGCCAGTATCTCCACCGCATTGCCCGGCACAAAGAGTTGGCCGTTGCTCAGGGGAAAGGCACCGGAAGCGGCAGCCCCGTCCACATAGGCCAGCCGGGCGCTCGCAATCCGGTTGGCCGCTTTGGTCACGGTCACCGCCAGGAGATGATGCTCCCGCGCCACCTCGACACCTTCCACCTTGACGATGAATGCGCGGTGCCCGGCGGCAATGGGGAGGGTGCGTTCTTCGGGAATGGCTCTACTCCAAGGGCGGAAAGATAACTTTCGCGCCGGGTTGCAGATTGCGGAAATCGTCGATCCGGTTAAACCGGGCCACTTCCAGATAGTACAAAGGGTCGTTGTAGATGGCCGAACAGAGGCCTGGCAGGGTGTCGCCCGCCTTGACGATGCGGATGTGGGTCAGGTCCGGCGACTGATCCCGCGCCAGGGCCACCCGTGTCCGGTCGTCCGAATTGTCGGTGAAGGCGGCGTTGATTACTGCCCGCAGGGGCACGCCGTCGGGCTTGAACAGCTTGTAGACCACGGAGACGCTCTTGAGGATGCAGCGCCGCACCTGCAGCGTGCCCCAGACCACCTTTAAATAGTTGGGGCGATGGATGTTGCCGTTGTAGCCGGTGACGGTCTGGAACCGTTCCACCTCCTGTTGGAGGTCAACCTTGCGGCCGCTCGCCCCGGTGCCGTCGATGAAAAAACTTAAACTGAGATCGCCGGGTTTCTGCTTCTTGAACTGCATCGGGCTGTTGTTGGTCCCCGCCCCCTGAGCGCTGTCGTACTCCATCTCATAGCTCAGGGTAATTTCGTTGGGGTTGACAAAGGCCTCGAACTCCGCCACCGGCTGGCCGGAGTAGGTAGGCGATTCATAGGCCAGAATCATCAGCTTCTCCAACATGCCCCGATCGCTCATGGCTCAGCGCTCCGCTTTCTGCTCAAGGATTTCAAGCACCCGCTCCGCGCACTCGGCAACCAGCGCCTGCCGGTCTTCGGGACTCAGCGAGGAGGCGGACGCCGTGCCGCCCGAGGCCTGATTGTTGACATCCACCGAGATGATGACTTCGTCGATGATCACCGGCATGGCCTCAACCCCTATCCACGGTAAAATATTGGTAAAACAGCTGCATGGTTTCGATGCTCACCGTATTGCTGGTCGCGTTGAGATCGCTCACCGCCCATTTGGTCGGGTAGGCATTGACCAGATGCCAGGTGAATAGGGGCTGATGCTCGTCGTTGAGCAATTTAATGTCGATGTTCCGGGGCTGGATGCTGAAATCCTCAATGCAGGTCCTGATCCAGTCCACGACCTCCGAATCCACCAGCAGACCGCGCTTCAGCACCAGCTCCGGATACTTGGCGCGGGTTGGGTATTTCTGGACGAACCGGTTTTCGCCGCCTTCGGGCACCTCTTCGGTCTCCATTTCCACCGACAGACCGCTGACCTCGGTGAACCGGACATCGTGGCTTTTGGCCGAGAGCCCCAGCACCTCAACTTTGAAATGAAAACTGACTGGAGGGTAGTAATTCGCCATCAGTCGTTTTGCACTTCAAGCCCTTCGTGCGCGATTTCAATCGACTCGATCGCCACTTCGTTGGCCGAGGCCTTGAGCTGCGGTCCTTCCACTTTGACCGGAAAGGCATTCTGCACCTTCCAGACCATGACCGGATTATGCTCTTCATTGAGCAGTTTGATCACCAGGTCGCGCCGCTCCACTTTGTTGAGCTTAACGGTGGCCAGCCAGGCGAAGAACTCATTGTCGCCCTTGACCACGCCGCGTTTGAGGGTGATGTTGCTGAATTTGCGCAGGCCGGGCATCTTGATCGACGAATATTCCGGAAAAGACCCGTCCCGGTACTCGATGGCCTGGTTTTCCTGGGTCAGACCGGTGACCTCGGAAAAACCGACGCGATTGCCGCCCCACTCGACGGAAAAATGAAAGACCGGAAGAGGATAGTTTTTCTCCATGGTGTCATCCTTATAAGTAAATATTCAAAACCGTTGGCATCACAATGACCGGCAAGCTCAGGAAGTCTGCAGCTTATGCGAGAACTTGAGGATAATGAATTCGGCTGGCCGCACCGCCGCCATGCCGATCTCCACGTTCATCCGCCCCTCGAGAATGTCCTGGGCGGTCATGGTGATGCCTAAGCCGCAGCGAACAAAAAAAGCGTCCTTGGGGGTGGCGCCGGCGAGCGCCCCTTCCCGCCATTTCTGAATCAGGTAGTTCTCGATCATGCCGCGCACCTTGACCCAGGTGTTGGCGTCGTTGGGTTCGAACACCGCCCAATAGGTCGATTTCTTGATCGACTCCTCCACCATGTTGAAAAACCGCCGCACCGGCACATAGCGCCACTCGTTGTCGTTGCCAGCCAGGGTGCGCGCCCCCCAGACCAGGGTGCCCTTGCCCATGAAGGCACGAATGGCATTGATCGATTTGCCGGTGGTGGCATCGACGTTGAGGTTGTCCTGTATGGCGTTGTCGAGCTTGATCACCGGCCCGATCACCCCCGCCAGGCTGACATTGGCCGGTGCCTTCCAGACGCCGCGGTTGCTGTCGGTGGCGGCATAGACGCCGGTCACCGCGCCACTGGCCGGCAGGGTCAGAAAATGATCCTTCAATGCAGTTTTAACGAAATTATAGAGGGCGGTGTTGGTCGTCTTGAAAGTGTTCAAGGCGGCGGTGGGAGTAGCGCCGTAGGTCACGTTGACGTTGCTCTCCCCGGCATTGACCCAAAAATTCATCGCCGTTTTGACAAAAGGATAATAGGCGGCGCCGTACTTGAGATAATTGTTGCCGAAATAGCCCCGATTGGTGGCAAGAGCGGCGGAGTCCAGGGCGACGTCACCGTCATAGAGATCGAAGATGGCGAAGCGGTCGCCCAGGGTGTTGCATTGCAGCAGCACCGCCTGCACCAGCGTGGCGTAATCGGTGGCGGTCAGCTGGACCGCCTCGGGGATGACGATCAGCGTCGGTTCGTCCTCAAGCTTGACCGCATCCAAACCGTCCTGGAGACCGTACATGCTGGTGGGATCGGAGGTAGAATCGCCGGTCAGGTCGATGGCCGGGGTCGCTTTGTAGGTCCCCACCGAGACGATGTAGCATTGACCGCCACCGTTGTCGAAGAACATCTTGACGCTGGAGTAGAGCAGATATCGGACGGCGGGCTCGGTAAAGGAGGTGATCTTCAGGCCGCCATTGACCTCGTCAGCGACGGTCACGGCAATGGTGTCATCCTCGGGAAAGCCGTAATACTGCTCATATTCCTTGAGTGAATAGATTTTGGTCGGTTTGAGGATCAGATCGTTGTCATTAATTTTCCGCGCAATCTCACTGTAACCGATAAAAGCCGGGATGGCCGTTTCGACTTCCGCCACCGAAGGTGGGAACACCGAAATCTCTTCCACATACACGTCTGGCGTTTTGTACGTTGGCATAATATCCTTCCTCTAAGGTTTAGAAATATGAATGACCACGTCTCCACTCACATCGGCGGCTCCCATCTGGGGCAGATGCTTGATGAGGACATCTCCATGTTTACGCAACTGGATATTTTTCCGCGCTCGCTCCCTCCGGACAACAGGTGCGCGTGACTGGAATAAGACCACTCGCTCGCCACTCCTGGCCAGCATGGCCGGCGAAATATCCTGGGCAGTGAAGGCCGGGGATTCGACCCGGTCGAAGAAGATCTGCGGCCGTTTGTCCTCAGTAAAGCCGGTGTCGGTCACCGACAGGGATGCAAATTCGGCCTCGGTATAGTTGCCGACCACCAGATAATATTTGAGCGTTTCCTCTTTGGCCGTGAAGGCAATAGTCAGGGTTGGTGGAGTAGTGTAGAAGCTGCCGGCGATCTCGACCTCCACCACACCGAAAATCGGGCTGCGCTGCAACTCGGAATCCACATAGTAAGCAGTAGTGAGCGTTTCAGCCGGGTAGGCCTCTTCGAGGAGATGAATTCCCGGAGGGTGGCCGGAGAGATCAAAGCTCACGGCCGCGCGGTCGTGTTCGGCGGTGATCGTTGCCGTTTTCAGCTCCTGGCCGGAGAGGGTCCGAAGGCTGACCGTGACCGGCCGGATTGACCGGGCAAGATCGTGACTGAAAAGCCGGCCAGTGAGGCGGACCGCCATGGGTGGGTCCAGACTTTCCGAGGCAGCGGCGTTCCGGTACAGCGGAGTGGCGGCCACGGGGTCCGTGATCGTGGCAAACACCGGATTCTGCAACTGCATGCCAAATCGCAATCGGGCCCCGGCGAGTTGCTGCAATGGCACACCGGCTCCGTCCGCCTCAAACAGGACATGCACGACACCTTCCCGTGTTTTCACAAGCAATTTACCGTTTCTGAGCGCCTCTGCAGTGTCAACCGGGACGATGAAGCCAAAATCCCTGCAGCCCTCGCTGTAATACGTGTGGGTAACGGCAAGGGCGCAGAGGGTGCGAAACGAGGTGATCATCGGCGGTGCGTCGTTGTGCTGATGGTTGTCAGCGGCGGTTGGATGCCGGTCGGCAGGGTATCCCGGAGAGTGACCATGCGCAGTCTGTAGACCACCGAGGGCAGCTGTTTTGCCCCGACAAAAGCCCAGATCTGATTAAGCTGTTCATAATTGAGCGACACCAGCTCCAGGGTCAGTTTCCCGAGTGCGGGTGACAGGGCCGGGTACTGATCGGCAGTAAAAACGGGGTGGGACTGAAAATAGGTCAGGACCAGGGCAAGGTATTTAAGGGCCTGATCATAATGAGTGAAATGGGCGGCAAAGAGCAGCTGCAGATTGAGCTTGAGGTCCGGCTCCGTGGCCACATGCTGGCCGTTGACGGTGGTGTAATCGGGAAGATGCGACTTGAGCACCCGTTCTTCCTCGATATTGATGATCGAACAGCCGATGCTGTCGACGGCAAAGGCATATTTCCCGGCCTCATCCGCCACCTTGCTCAAGAGAACCTTAACGGTGTCCGAGCCGGTGCGGAGAGCCAAGGAGGCGTTCAGCTCATCCTTCAGGAAATTCAAGGCTACATCAAGCATTGTGCTCCCGCTGCGTGCCTGGCGAACTGACCTGGGAAGGAGAAATCCTTGTTCCCCTACCGTGGAAGGAAATGTGCTTGCAAATCCATATGACCCGTAAACATCTCCTAGCTTGCGAACAAATAGTGCGGAAAAGTCACCGTGCCCCGGATTACGCTAGGTCGAATGCAAGCGATACGTCTGAGCGTAGTACCATATCGGAAGCATCGACAAAAACAATGGGGGAAAAGCAGATACAAAATGGATACTAATTCTACCCTGTCACATGTAACTGTCGATCACTTCGACGAAATAATACATTTGCACAGAGCCGCTAAGCCATGGGTTGAACTGACCAGCAGGACCCATGCCCAACTCTCGGGGCGGTTTACCAACCGGTCCTCGCCAAGGGTTGAGCATGACCTGGAAGAGAGCATCTTGCGCACCGTGCTCCCGGCTGCCCCCGAAGATCTCCTCTCCAGGGGCAGTGAAACATTCTGAAAGTCCCGTTTCGTTTTTTGTTCAACATATTCCATCGGATGCATCAACTCCATCACCAACGGTTCCGGCCCCAGTACTGCTGGTGGTGCCGAGGACGGCGGTAGTCGTCATAATACACCGGTGGAGGCGGATGATGACGATACCATCCTCGCGGCGGAGGAGGTGGTGGCCGATGATGCCATCGATCTTCGCCATGATAATGCGGAGGCGGCCGATAGTGCCCATGGCGTGGGTAATGTTCAACGGGCACATACACCTCGCCAAGATCGAATCCCACATGCACGCGGGTACTAGCCTGAGCCCTGTCCGGTTGGGCTGTTGCAACCAGGATAAGGATCATGAGGCTGCCAGCAACGATCATTCTACTTTTCATTTTCATTCTCCCTTCTACTAAAAATTTGAAGTTGATAGGTCCGGTTGTGACCTGCAGCAACCTTCTCCTACTTTTTTTCTAACCGCATGCAGACGAACCCAATCATCGGTCTGCAGATTTTGTCTCTCGGGACACTGCAAAATCACTCTTCCACCCATTGCCGACAGCACCTGGCAGGTTTGATTTCTTGCCGGGGCTTCCGGGGCGATCAGCAGCGTCAGTACTACCATCAAACTCGCCACTTCTTTTTTGTTCATCGAGAGCCTCTCCCTTCTCGTATGCATCCATCGGCATAACCCTCATCTTTCGCTTCCACTGTACGCGCTCTTTTGGCGGGCGTCAGTGGATATAGGGCGGTTTGACACCCGACACCGGGCCATGTCGGGTTCATGTCGAGCCATATCATCAGACTGAGTTTCCGTTCATATCGGCCCCATCCCCGGCTGAGTGCAAAAATACGCAGAGCCGGCGGTCAACAGGGTGGCCAGATTGCCTGGTGGGCACAAAAAACCCGCCCCCGAAATTTCAGCAACTTTTCCTGATTTGGCCGGTTATGGACTTCCCCGGAAAGGGAGGAATGTGGTAAGTGGGGTACAGCAACAAAAAATGCTTTTCTTTTGAACAATCCATGGGAGCAAGTGCGGTGGAAACCCAGCAAAAGGATCGATTTATTTATATAATTGGCGAACAACAAAACGGCATCATTCCCGAAAGTCCAAAAGTGCTTGCCTTCACTCGGGAAAAAATGGGGCAGATCGAGACCGCTGAACTGGCCATGGTCATTGCCAATGTCTTTGCCAAGGGACAATACTTCCCCGGCCCCGATGGCGCCCTGACCTCAGTAATCCACGAATTCATTGGCAGGTCGGAGCGGTACAGCCGGATGAAATCCAAGCTGAAAAAAGGCCGATGCACCCTGGTCACCGCCTTTAAGCGGCTGGATGGCGAGATATCCGTCAAAGTGACTGCCATCATTCCCGTGCAGCCCGGCACCTTGGACATGGAACAACCGCAAGGATTCCACGATCTGCTGATAGCATCGCTCCCCGAATTTCAAGATGCCTTGACTGAAGAAGCCTATGCAGCCGATTCAAAACTCATTGACATCATCAAGGAAGCAACCTTGCATCACATCCAGGAAAAACTCCAGTGAACCGTCCGCTCTTCCCCAATTCCAGCTCCCTGCACCTCCGTGCCATCTGGGTTGAACTGAATATTCCCACCCTTTGGCTGGCATTCCAATGGGTTGGTGATTACTATCGTCAGAACGAACGGGCCGTTGCCAAACAGATCACCCTTTGAGCGCCACCATGGATAACAAACAAAAATACAATGTGATCTTTGCCATTTTTGCCGTCTTTGGCATTCTCATCATCCACGAAATCTGGGTCGAGCAACAGACCATCACCGCGGTACCCTACAGCCAGCTGGAAACCTTGCTCCAACAAGGAAAGGTGGAGGAACTGTCGATCCGGGAGAAATATATCGTCGGCGAATTGAAGGAACCCGAGAACGGCAAAAAAATCATTGTCGCCAACCGGGTTGAACCGGGCCTGGCCGAGCATCTGTCCAAATATAACGTGCCCTACACCCAGGTCTACGAAAGCAAATTCCTGGCCACCCTGCTCTCCTGGATCATCCCGGCCCTAGTCTTTTTTGGCATCTGGATGCTCATCGTCCGTAAGTTCGCTGACAAGCAGGGGCTGGGCGGCGGCTTCATGAACATCGGCAAGTCCAAGGCCAAAGTCTATGTGGAGCACCAGACCGGGGTCACCTTTGAGGATGTGGCCGGAGTGGAGGAGAGCAAGGCGGAGCTGCAGGAGATTGTCGATTTCCTCAAAGCGCCCGAGGATTACGGCAAACTGGGAGCGCGGATGCCCAAGGGCGTGCTGCTGGTGGGGCCTCCCGGAACGGGAAAGACGCTGCTGGCGCGGGCGGTTGCCGGTGAGGCCGGGGTGCCCTTCTTCTCGATCAGCGGCTCGGAATTTGTCGAGATGTTTGTCGGCGTGGGCGCGGCCCGGGTGCGCGATCTCTTTGAGCAGGCACGGAAATCGGCGCCGGCGATTATCTTCATCGACGAGTTGGACGCGCTGGGCCGAGCTCGATCTGCCGCTGGTTTGGGCGGCAATGACGAACGGGAGCAGACTCTTAATCAGTTGCTGGTGGAACTGGATGGGTTTGACGTTTCCAGCGGGCTGGTGCTGCTGGCCGCCACCAACCGGCCGGAAATACTTGATCCCGCCCTGCTCCGCGCCGGGCGCTTTGACCGGCAGGTGCTGGTCGACCGGCCGGACAAGCTGGGCCGCATCGCCATCCTCAAGGTCCACATGAAAAAAATCCAGATGAACACCGATGTTGACGCCAGTCAGGTGGCCGACCTGACCACCGGCTTTTCCGGAGCAGACCTGGCCAATCTGGTCAACGAAGCGGCCCTGTTGGCGACCAGGCGTCAAGCCGCGGATGTCGGCATGACTGATTTCACCCAGGCTATTGAACGGATCATCGCCGGATTGGAAAAGAAGAACCGGTTGCTCAATCCCCGGGAACGGGAGATCGTCGCCTACCACGAGATCGGTCATGCCCTGAGTGCTCTGGCCCTGCCCGGAACCGACCCGGTCTACAAAATCTCCATCATTCCGCGGGGAATCGGCGCGCTCGGCTACACCTTGCAGCGGCCGACCGAGGATCGCTTCCTCATGACCAAGGAGGAACTGGAACACAAGATCGCGGTCCTCCTCGGCGGGCGGGCTGCGGAAAAACTCATCTTCAACCACCTGTCCACCGGTGCCGCCGACGACATCGCCAGAGCCACGGACATCGCCCGCAACATGGTCACCCGCTACGGCATGGACCCGGCCATCGGTTTTGTCGTGTACGAGGAAAACCAGCAGACCTTCCTCGGGCAGCACGGTCATGGTATCAACGGCTGCCAGATAAGCGATAGCACGGCTCAACAGATCGATGCCTCGGTGCGCAAGATCATTGACGACACCTTTGCCGTCACCTACCGGATCATGGAGTCGAACCGGGCGATCCTGGAACGATGCGCCAAGGTGCTTTTGGAAAAGGAAACGCTGCTGGAAAAAGAGTTGGTCGAAATGACCGGAGATTTAAAGCGATAAGGCAGAAGAAGGGAATTGGAAGGGTTCGCGCGGGGGCCCTCCACCCTGGCCACCCGGATTACCGGGCAGAGCTCACGAGATACTCCCTGACCGGCCAGCAAAAAATCTTTATCTACTGACGCCTTCCTGTTGGAAAATGGAATGTGGCGGAGGCGAAGCGCTCGCTACGGCACCTACTCCTTGCCAGCTACCGGAGGAGTGGGAGTAAAGTTTTGCGTCTTTTTGTTCCAGGCATACCCGCCAGCCATCCACAGCTCCTCCAAAGCGGTAAAATTGATCAGATTTTCACCGGTGATGGAATAGGTTTCATAGGCCTTGCGTATCTCGGTATCGCTGATGACGTAATCCTTGTCGCTGTCCGCCCAATGATACGGGGCGATAACGATCCGCGAGGGTCCGTCAATCGAGTCGCCAATGGATTGCCCCTCCGTGGCGATCAGATCCCCTGAAATTCGGATTTCGTCGTCGGGCCGGACCCTCTTCCCCGGCTCCACCAGGTAGAGAAAGGCGGCCTTGCCGTTCTGCAACTTCCCGATCCAGCGCGGATTCTTACCAAACTGTTTGAGCGGCCCTTCGGCGGAAGCCCCTGTGGCCTCACCGTCGCCTTGCAGTTCCTCCCGGATCAACAGGGTGTTCATTGCCTCCATTTCGCCCGACACCTGAATGATCACCGGGAAAGGAAGATTAGGCGCTGTGTGCTTGGGCATGATCCGGACCGCATTGATACCGGACCGATTGACCAGCAAGAACACGGCGGTCACAAGGCCGGCAACCACCAGACAGCCGCCGCAGACGCCGATCAAGGTCCGCCGGTGCGAGACGACAGCCCAAAAAAGAGCGGCCGGACCGGTCGGGATCTTTTTTTCACCCTCGATCTGTTCGGTCCCCTCTGGTACATCAATGGTCGCACCTTCCTCATTGTCTTCCAGCAGTTCTTCGAGGGAAACCTCCAGGGCCTCTGCCAGTTTCTTGGCATTTTCCAACTTGATCGAGGGATAGCGGCGATTCTCCCACCTGGAGATGGTATCGGTGGTCACTCCCACGACTGTCGCCAGATACAACTGGGTCAGTCCCTTCTGTTCCCTGATCAACCGGATTTTATTGCCGTTGATGTCAACGCTATTGCTACTATTCATTCGAGTCGTTCTTTTATGGGATCACGGCGAGGCGCCCCCCTGCCCTTCATTTCAACATCTGGGAGAGCGGCTGCCCCCGGTACAGGGGCAAGAAGGTTTCTCACCCCCGGCTCCCTTCGCTCCAAGTGGGTCATTATAAGCGAAGCAGCGGACGAAAGCTACCTGCAGCACGAGGAAACGGTCTCCGCTTCACCACGCATTCGATAAAAAAAGGGGCATTCCCCGAAAGGCATGCCCCCTGAAACATCAGCGGTCGCTGACTAAAAAATCAATATCGGCTCAAATAGTGGTCCAATTCCCAATCGGTCACCGCGATCCGGAAGGCGTCCCACTCTTTTTCCTTGCCTTCAATATATTTCTCGAGGATGTGCTGCCCCAGAGACTCCACGGCGATCGGGTTGGCCTTCAATTTCTGGATGGCCTCATAGAGGTTGGCCGGCAGGCTGGCGATTCCGGCTTCCTCTTTCTCCTCCGGGGTCATCTCGAAGATGTCCACATTGACCGAATCCGGGACCGGCAGGTTGTTTTTAATGCCGTCCAGACCGGAATTGAGCATCATGGCAAAGGCCAGGTAGGGGTTGCAGGTGGGATCCGGACAACGCACCTCGGTCCGGGTGCCCATGCCGCGGGAGGCCGGGATGCGAACGAGAGCCGAACGGTTGGAGGCGGACCAGGCCACATAGACCGGAGCTTCATACCCGGCGACCAACCGTTTGTAGGAATTGACCAGCGGGTTGGTTATGGCGCAGAAGCCTTGCGCGTTTTTCATAATGCCGGCGATGTATTTGTACGCCACCTCGCTCAACTGCAGCGGTCCTTGCTCATCGAAGAAGGCGTTGGTGCCGTCGAGGTTGAACAGCGACTGGTTAGTGTGCATGCCGGACCCGTTGATGCCGAACACCGGTTTGGGCATGAACGTGGCGTGCAGCCCGAAGTCAGCGGCGATGGAACGGACAACCCACTTAAAGGTAACAGTGTTGTCGGCGGCGGTGAGGGCGTCGGCATATTTGAAGTTGATCTCGTGCTGCCCTTCGGCAACCTCGTGGTGGGAGGCCTCGATCTCAAATCCCATGGCCTCCAGGGTCTGAATGATTTTGCGGCGGCAATCGATGCCGGCGTCATCGGGCTCAATGTCAAAATAGCCGGTAACATCGTCGGTGACGGTGGTGGGCAGGCCTTCCTCATCACGCCGGAAGAGGAAAAACTCGCACTCGGTGCCGACGTTCATGGTGTAGCCCATGGCCTTGGCATCGGCCAACACTCGCTTGAGGTTGTTGCGGGGGCAACCGACAAAGGGGGTGCCGTCGGGTTTGTAGACGTCGCAGATGATGCGGGCGGCGTTATTGCCGTCTTTCTCGCGCCAGGGCAGGACCACGAAAGTGTCATAATCCGGCTTGAGATACATGTCGGACTCATTGATGCGGACAAACCCCTCAATGGAAGAACCGTCGAACATGATTTTGCCGTCCAGCGCCTTTTCGATCTGGCTGCGCGGCATGGCGATATTCTTCATCGCGCCGAAAATGTCGACAAACTGTAACCGGAAGAAATTGACGTTTTTCTCTTTGATAATTTTCATTATTTCGTCACGGGTCATAACGCATCTCCTTATCCTTTGTTGATTCTGATTACCAACGAACTTCAGCCAGGGTCAGCAGGCGCTGGGAATCGGCTGGGGTTGCAGTTCACCGTAAGCCAACCGGTCAACCATTGGGCATCCAGCTGAAACCGGCAATTGCATCGATACCAACATTGTCGTTCTCGCGGCGACATGCGAACGACGTTCTTGAACATGGAAAAGATCAGTACACGACCATACTCAGCAAATACAGTACGAAAGTTACGCCAGCAGGTCAACTACCAAGAGGGGTTTGGGGGGTATGGTTCGTGGTTTGGCCCTCGCTCCCGCGATGGACGGAATGGCCGGTAGATACGGTGGTGTTGGCCTCCGCCGAGCTTTGGCTGCCAAAGGGCGGATGATTGCGGCGTATATCTTGCGAGAAAGAAAAAGGCCGCCCCCTGCTGGGAGCGGCCTTGAGCGCTTGTGCGATGCCTCTGGGATCAGCGGATGAACAACATCTCTTGGTAGGAGGGCAGTGGCCACAGATCGTCAGCCACCACAGACTCCAGGGCGTCGGCGTAACCGCGCACTGCCAGCATGGCGGGAAGCACCTTATCGCACATGTACTTGGCGTGGGCCAGGGTGTCGCCGCCCTCGTGGGCTAGGACCTTCTCCAGCTTGTCCACCTCGGCCTGCATGGCGCGCAGCTTGGCGGTGACGTCCTCAAGGGTGGCCATCTTGATGTCGTGGCCGATAGCCTTGAGGCTGGCACAGGTCTCGGCTAGTTGGCCCTGGTAGCGCATGGCGGCCGGGAAGATCACGGTGCGAGCCATGCGGATCACCAGGTTGGCCTCGGTGGCAACGGTCTTGACGTACTGCTCCAGGTAGATCTCCTGACGGCTCTTCAGCTCCGCCTCGGAGAGGACGTTGTACTTGGTGAAGAGGGCCACCACGTCCTTGCTGGTGAGCACGGGCAGTGCCTCGGGAGTGGTCTTCAGGTTGGGCAGCCCGCGCTTGGCCGCTTCCTTGTGCCAGGCCTCGGAGTAGCCGTCGCCGTTGAAGATCACGGCGTCGTGCTCCTTCATGATCTTCTGGAGCAGCTTTTGTACGCCTTCGTTGAACTGGGTCTTGTTCACCTTGCCCAAATTCTCCAGTTCGGTTGCCACGTAATCAAGCGATTCCGCCATCATCGTATTCAGGGCCACCTGGGCGCCGGCGATGGAGTGGGAGGAGCCCACGGCGCGGAACTCGAAGCGGTTGCCGGTGAAGGCAAACGGGCTGGTGCGGTTGCGGTCACCCGGATCCATGGGCAGCGGCGGCAGAGTATCGACGCCGATGTTCATGACGCCCTTCTGTTTGGAGCCCTTGACCTCACCCTTTTTGATCTGCTCGAACACGTCGGTCAACTGCTCGCCCAGGTAGGCGCTCATGATGGCCGGCGGGGCCTCGTTGGCGCCCAGGCGATGGTCGTTGGAGGCGGACGCCACGGTGGCGCGCAGCAGGGCGCCGTGCTTGTGCAGGGCGCGGAGGGCGGCGGCGCAAAAGACCAGGAACTGGGCGTTGGAGTGGGGGGTGTCGCCCGGATCAAACAGGCTGCCCAACTCCGCGTTGCCCAGGGAATAGTTGAGGTGCTTGCCCGAGCCGTTTATGCCGGCGAAAGGCTTCTCATGGAGCAGGCAGATCATGCCGTAGCGCTTGGCCACGGAGCGCAGGGTGGTCATGACCAGCTGGTTGTGGTCAGTGGCCAGGTTGCCCTGCTCATAGATCGGGGCGATTTCGAACTGGGCGGGGGCCACTTCGTTGTGGCGGGTCTTGACCGGTACGCCCAGCTTGAAGAGTTCACGCTCGACTTCCATCATGAAGGAGAGCACGCGGCGATTTATCACGCCAAAATATTGGTCCTCGAACTCCTGGCCCTTGGCCGAGGGAGCGCCGAACAGCGTACGGCCGGCGATGAGCAGGTCGGGACGGGAAAACACAAAGTTGCGGTCAACCAAAAAATATTCCTGCTCGGGTCCGGCGTAAGAGCCCACGGGGAGCTTGGTGTTGACGCCGAACAGACCCAGCACCCGTTTGGCCTGCTTATTTAGGGCCTGCTGGGAGCGCAGCAACGGCGTCTTCTTGTCCAGGGCCTCTCCGGTCCAGGAGACAAAGGCGGTGGGGATGCAGAGGAAGGTGCCGTTGGGATTCTCGAGGATGTAGGCCGGGCTGGTGACGTCCCATGCGGTATAGCCGCGGGCTTCGAAGGTGGCGCGCAATCCGCCGGAGGGAAAGCTGGAAGCGTCGGGCTCGCCCTGAATGAGTAGCTTGCCAGAGAATTCGGCCATGGCGCCGCCGTCGCCGTCAGGAACCAGAAAGGCATCGTGTTTTTCAGCGGTGAGGCCGGTCAGGGGGTAGAAGACATGGGTGAAGTGAGTCGCACCTTTCTCGATGGCCCAGTCCTTCATGGCGTTAGCTACCACGTCGGCTACGGAGGCGTCGAGTTTCTCGCCGAAGGCGATGGTATTCTTCAGCGATTTGTAGACATGCTTGGGCAGACGTTCCTTCATGATCTTGTCATTGAAGACGTTGGAGCCAAACACGTCGGTGGGTTTTGTTTCGCTGAAATTCAAGGGGGCATGGGATGGTTTGTAATTGATGATTGCCGAAATGGCGTTCAGACGGGCCTGGATTCCACTCATAGTGCACGCTCCATAATGGGTTGAAAATAATGAGTACTACAGCTCGGAAATTCGTTTGTGGATTGATGAAAAACCCGGTCGTAGCCGGATACCGTTGTTCCTACGCGTGGCGCGGGGGGCCTGCGGTTTCGGGCTCCGCCTCTTCCGCACCGATGATGTGCATCAGCGTCATACGCACCTTCTCCACCGCAGCCGGCTCGGTCAGTTTATCCCCGGCCTGCGTCCTGACATAAAAAACATCGATCAACTGCTCGACCTCGGTGGCGATGTGGGCCCGATGGATCGACAATCCGAAATCGGCCAGGGTCTGGGTCAGCTGGTACAGGGCCCCCCGGCTGTCATCGCCATAGACATCAATGAGGGTATAGTGCTGCGAGGTCTGGTTATCGATGATGACCTTTCGCTCCAACTGCTGCACCTGGCGGGACCCACCATACTGCCGGGGCTGGCTGCGTTCGTGGAGCTGATAGCCGACATCGAGGCGGTAGTTGATCGCCAGATTGAGATCCCGCTCCACTGCCTGCCAGTCCATTTCCTCAAAACTCCGCGCGATGGCCGGAACGACCTCAAGGGTATCGACCACCGTGCCATCCGGCCAGGTGAAGATCTGTGCCGAAAGGACCGTCAGATGGTGCAGGGCAAGTACCCCGCAAAATTTGGCCAGCAAGCCGACCTTATCCGGTCCCATGATCAATAACGGCCAGGAACGCCCCCCTGGTTCGGGAAAGAGCAACACCTGCTGTTTGAGGCGGACCGCCTGTTCCATGTGCACCCGGAGGTGGCGCAGCACCGCCTCCTGGCTGAAGCTCAGCAGATAATCGGCGGGCAGGTTGTGGATATCGATCCTGGTCGGCTGGTTGTCCAGACCGGCCACAATCTGTTCCCGCAACCAGCTGACCCCTTGCGCCTCTTCCTCACGGTTGGGTGTGTCGAGGTGGCAGTTGGCCCCCAGGCAAGCCTTGATGCTCAGATACAAGTCCGACAGCAGGCTCGCCTTCCAGTCCGACCAGGCCGAGGGGCCGGTTGCCTTGGAATCGGCGATGGTCAACAAATAAAGCATGGTCAGGCGCTCAGCATCGCCAATCAGTTCCGCCGCCTGGCGAATGAATTCGCGGTCGCTGAAATCACGGCGCAGCGCATTTTCAGGCAAGTACAAATGGTGACGAACAAGAAATTCCAGGGTTGCGTAGTCATCGGCCGCCAAGTGCAGCCGCGCCCCGATCCCGGCGGTCATTGCCGCTCCGAGCACCGAATGGTCGCTCTGCTTCCCCTTGCCGATATCATGGAGCAAGGCCGCCAAATAGAGCACTTCGAGCTTTCCCACCTCGGCGAACAGTTCCGGATTTTCCTTCCGCAGCGCACTCAACTCGGCCACCGTCTGCAGCTGGTGCCGGTCGACGGTGTAGAGGTGATACAAATCATGCTGGGCCAGCGATTCCACCCCGGCAAATTCCGGGATGTAGCGAGTCAGCAGACCGGTCGCCAGCATGGATTCCAGCACCGGAAAGATCGCATCCACCTGGGTCAATACATCAAGAAACGCCCTGGCCACTCGTTTCGAGGACCGAAACCGGTCATCGACCAAAAACAAATGACTAGCCACAATCTGCCGGGTGCGGTGATGGAGTGGCGCACCCGCTCGTCCCGACTGCAGAAACAGCCGCATCAGGAGCAGCGGCCGTGTTGTCAGGTCCTCCGCCGAGGTCAGCCGCACCGTGCCGCCGCGCAGGATAATCGATCGTTCGAGCTGCTGGTCCGCCGCCGAGCCGCTGGTCAATCCCAGCACTTCATGCACATGCTCAAAGAACAAATCGGTAACCACGGAAACGGTTTGCAGATGGCTGTACACATCCCGCATGAAATGCTCGACCCCGAGCATGCCCTCCGTGTCCCGGTACGCAAAGGCCTGGGCGGCCTCCTGCTGAAACTCAAAAATCAGGTGATCGTTTTTCCGGCCGCACAGCAGGTGCAGCTGGTTGCGGATCTTGAGCAGCATGGACCAGGCGTCCTCAAAGGCCTTGCGGTTGGCCGCCTCCAGCATTCCCGAGGACTGGATGGCATCCAGATCCTGGAGACCGAAAACCCCCTTGGCCACCCAGCACATGGCCTGGATATCACGCAGGCCGCCCTTCCCTTCCTTGATGTGGGGCTCGAGCAGATAGGTATGGCTGCCGTATTTCTGCCAGCGCTCCTGCTTGAAGGCGTCCATGGTCCGGACAAATTCATGTCGGCGGCCATTCAGCACCTTGTTCAGGTACCGCGTTCGCAACTCATCAAAAAGCGCCGACGAGCCTGCAATCAGCCGGGCATCCAGCAAGGAAACCTGGAAATGAAAATCGTCCAAGGCAAACTGGACGGCATCCTTGACGCCGCGCACGCTGTGCCCCACCTCAAAGCCCTCGTCCCAGAGTGGATAGAGCAACGACTCCGCCACTGCCTGCATCGACTTCTTCGACCACCAGTCGTGCAGGAGGAGCAAATCGATATCCGAATAGGGATACAGCTCGCGGCGACCATATCCGCCCAGGGCAATAACCGCGATCGACCCGCGCGCTTTCTGCACCGCCGGGGAACTGTCGAACTGCTGGGCAATGAAATCATCAATCAACGCGGCGGAACGACGCAGTATTTCCTGGCCGCTGAGCCCCTCTCTCCAGGACTCAGCCAGCGCTTCCTGCTTGGCTCGCAGCGTCGATGCCATTAAACGGCCTCGCTGCCCGTCTCCCCGGTCCGAACCCGAACAACCCGTTCCACCGGCAGAACAAAAATCTTGCCGTCGCCGATCTTGCCCGTCCTGGCGACGGCAAGAATGGTGTCGATCACCTGATCGACCTGTTCATCCTGAACAATGATTTCCAGCTTGATCTTCGGAATGAAATCGACCACATACTCGGCACCCCGATAGATCTCGGTATGCCCTTTCTGTCGCCCGTACCCCTTGACTTCGGTAACCGTCATCCCCTTGATGCCGATCCCGTTCAGGGCATCCTTGACTTCATCGAGCTTAAAAGGTTTGACGATGGCCTCAATTTTTTTCATGGCGTTCTCCTCAACTTCATTCCCATCAATCCTGACCGTCTATCACCAGCAAGGCTGTCAGCTTAATTATAGGCTGTTTCCGAATGTTCGGTGTAATCCAGCCCCTGGTGCTCGGCCTCTTCGGTGATCCGCAGCCCCATGGTCACATGGACACCCTTGAGGATCACCCAGCTGACCACAAAGGCGTAGGCACAAACCACGCCGACACCGATGAGCTGCGCCCACAATTGAGCGCCGTTACCAGCCAACAAGCCGTCCACGCCCGCAGGATTGACGGCCTTGGAGGCAAACACGCCCAGCAGCAGGGTGCCGGTAATGCCGCCTACCCCGTGGATGCCGACCACATCAAGGGAATCGTCGAACTTGAATCTCGTTTTCATGTTGACCGCCAGATAGCAGACAACTCCCGCGATCAACCCTATAATAATTGCCGCATTCGGCCCCACAAAACCCGCGGCCGGAGTAATGGTGGCCAGACCGGCGATCGCTCCGGAAGCAGCACCCAGAGTGGTGGGCTTGCCCAGCTTGATCCATTCCATCACCGTCCACATCGCCATCCCGGACATACCGGCAAGATGGGTGGCGACAAAAGCCGTGGCCGCCACCTCATTGGCCGCCAAGGCACTGCCTCCATTGAAACCAAACCAGCCGAACCAGAGCAGCCCGGTGCCCAACATGGTCATGGGCAGATTATGGGGCATAAAATTGGTTTGCCCATAGCCCTTGCGCGGCCCGATCACCATGACCGAGGCCAGGGCTGCCATCCCGCAGGTGGCATGCACCACCAGTCCACCGGCGAAATCGAGCACACCTAGCTTGGCCAGCCAACCGCCGCTGCCCCAGATCCAGTGACAGACCGGGTTGTAGACCAAAACAGCCCACAGCAGGCTAAACACGACAAAGGCAGGAAAACGTACTCGTTCGGCAAAGGCTCCGGCAATCAAGGCTGGGGTGATCACGGCAAACATGCATTGATAGATCATGAACACCGTGTGCGGAATGGTGGTCGCATAGGTGTCACTCGGAGCAGTGCCGACCCCCCTCAAAGCAAACCAGGACCAATCGCCGATCAGGCCGTTGACGTCGGGACCAAACGACATAGAGTAGCCTATATAGACCCACTCCAGCGAAATGAGCGAGATCAGAATCAGGCTCTGCATGATGGTGCCCAGCGCGTTCTTGCTCCGGACCATGCCGGCATAAAACAGGGCTAGACCAGGCGTCATCAGCAAAACCAAACCCGCCGCCGCCAGAATAAACGCCGTATCCGCACCGCTGATCATCCCCGCCCTCTCATTATAAACAAAATTGTGAATAATTTTTTACTCATTTTAACAAAGAAGAGATAATCATTAAATGAAAAACCCCCGACCTAACCAAAGCCCACAAAAAAACTTCAAAAAGAAAAAGAAAATCAATTAATTGCTCTACAAAAAACACCAAAAAGCCCCACTCACCATCAGCAATGAACCACAGGATTCTTGCCGAAACAGACGCACCGCCAGCCGCACATCGCGGCGTGCCACTCTTTATACAATAAACGAGCCAATATAAAAAAATTGAATAATTATTTAAAATAATTGAATATAATAGACGAATAACTGGCAAGGTATTTGATAATTGTTTACATTTTTGAAAAAATATCATCGCAAAAGAACAAAAATGTCGCCCCATTCGCCTGCAGGCGCTCCAGTTTGACAAACAAGAATCAGAGCGGTACATTTTTAGCGTGAGACGTACTGGCAAAAGTGGTAAATAATTTTCATGCCATCATTGAAGTTCAGGCACCTCTCGCCAACACAGTAAAAGCACTTCGCGACACGTTTGACGCGCCTATCTTTGCCGAGCATACAGGAACAGGAATGACCACCGAACGCAGAAAATATATCCGCCCGGAATCGCTTAATTTACTCGACTACCTGATCGTTGATGAGCAAGGACGGCCAAGTGAATATTCCATGGCAAGGACCTTGAATGTGAGCAAGGGGGGGATACTGATGGAGACGCATATCCCGTTGCCTCGAGGGCAGCAGGTTATGATAACGCTCGGATTAAAAGATCAGCTGATTGATGTGATGGGCAGGATTGTCTATACCTCCAGCGCATCCGGCATGCACCAGAACGGGATTGAATTTTTCCATGTCTCTGACAACGACAAGCGCATTCTCGATAACTATGTCGCCGCCTTTCACAAGTTGCATGCCAGAGATATTGCGGATCACCCCATGCCGGCCACACGGGACTGACCGCCCGGAACGGGTCGCCGCTTTTCCTTCCCCCGCCCAACATCTTATTCCGGGACTCGTCCGTATTCGTCGTCAAAACGAACAATATCATCCTCACCGAGATAACTGCCAATCTGTACTTCAATGAGCTCCAGAGGAATCACCCCTGGATTTTCCAGACGATGCATGGTGCAGCTCGGAATGTAGGTCGCCTCGTCCTCTTTAAGCAGAATAACCTGCTCGCCATTATGCACCTTGGCTGTTCCCGAGACCACCACCCAGTGTTCATGCCGATGGTGGTGCATCTGCAGGGATAACCGTGCACCGGGATTAACCGTGATCCGTTTGATCTGGAAGCGTTCCTGCATCTCCAGGGTGGTATAACTCCCCCAAGGCCGGAACACGGTGCGATGAATATGATATTCGCCCCGTTTACCTTGCTTCAGTTTGTCGACGATCTTTTTGACGTCCTGCGACCGGTCCATCGGCGCCACCAGCACGGCATCGGCGGTTTCGACCACCATGGTGTCGCGCAGACCAATAGCCGCCACTAGAGTATGCTCGGAGCGGATCAGCGAATTATGCACATCCTCCAGCAGGACATCGCCGCGCACCGCGTTGCCCTGTCCGTCCTTGTCACTGACCTCCCAGAGTGCCCGCCAAGAACCGATATCGCTCCAGCCGATGTCAGCCCTCACCACCGCCGCCCTTGCGGTCTTTTCCATCAGCGCATAATCGATCGAGTTCGAGGGGCAAGCAGCCATGGCCTCGCTGCCAAACCGAAAAAACTGCCCATCCACCTGCCCGGCGGCGACCGCTTCGGTCATGCACGCGACGATTTCGGGCGCGTACACCTGCATTTCGGCCAGCAGCGTGTCGACGGTAAAGGCAAACATGCCGCTGTTCCACAGATAGTTGCCGCTGGCGAGATAACGCTCGGCGGTAGCCAGATCGGGTTTTTCCACAAAACTCGCAACGTCGGTGCCCTCGCCCTTGGCGATATAGCCGTATCCCGTCTCCGGATGATCGGGCACGATGCCAAAGGTGACGATCCGCCCCTGTTGAGCCAGGATCACCGCCTCGCGCACCGCCTGGGCAAACTCTTTTGTTTTGACGATCAGATGATCGGCGGGCAGCACCAGCAAGACATCGTCGCCCCGATGCTGGTTGCTCACATAGGAAGCCGCCGCACAAATGGCAGGCGCGGTATTTTTTCCGTAGGGCTCAAGCAGGATGCGGAAATCGGCAAACAGGCCCAGAGCCTCCATCTGGCTCTTGACCAGAAAGCGATGCTCCTCGCCCACCACGAGAATGGGCGTCAGGGCATCTTCCAAAGCGGCCACCCGTTGCACCGTGGTCTGTAAGAGGGACAAGTCGCCGGTCAGGCTGATCACCTGCTTGGGATAGAGTTCCCGCGAAAGCGGCCACAGTCGGGAACCAGTCCCACCGGCCAGAATAATCGGTTGAATCGCCATCAAGGCACCTCGCTTAGCTGTTGTGTAAAAAAAATACGTTTCGTGCCCGCTTCACGACCGAATCAGCTGCAGTAGCTCGTCAGTCTTGCGCTGCAGGAGCTCCGCATCTCCCCTGGTCTCGACATTGAGCCGCAACACCGGCTCGGTGTTCGATTTTCGCAGGTTGAAACGGTAGTCAGGATATTCGATGGAAATACCGTCGGTCGTGTCCCGCGCTCCCTCGGCATACCGCTGTTCAACAGCCGCAATGACCGCGTCGGGATCGCGCACCGTGGAGTTGATTTCACCACTCACCGGAAAGGCTGCCATGCGTTCGTCGCACAGCGTTGACAGCTTGGCACCGGTCTCGCTCATCAGCTGACAGACCAGCAACCACGGCAGCATGCCCGAATCACAGTAGCCGAAGTCGCGAAAGTAATGGTGCGCCGACATCTCTCCACCGTAAACAGCATCCATGGCCCGCATGTTTTCCTTGATAAAGGCATGTCCGGTGCGAGTGAGCACCGGTTTGCCCCCTGCGGCCAAGACCAACTCCCGGGTGTTCCAGACCAGACGGGGATCGTGCAGGATGGTGGCGCCGGGATGCTGCCGGAGTATGGAGGTAGCCAGCAGGCCGACGATATAATACCCCTCGATGAATCGGCCGTTTTCGTCATAGAGGAAACAGCGATCAAAATCGCCGTCCCATGCAATGCCGAGATCGGCGCCATGTTCACGCACGGCCCGGGCGGTAGTCTCCCGCTTTTCCGGGAGCAAGGGATTGGGCACGCCATTGGGAAAGCGGCCGTCGGGTTCATGGTGCAGGCGGATGAACTCAAAGGGCAGATGGGCCGCCAGCAGATCGACAACCGGGCCGGCGCAGCCGTTCCCAGCATTGACCACCAGCTTCAGTGGCCGCATCACCCGGCAATCGACGGTAGCCAGGAGGTGATCGATATAGGCCTGTTTGCCGGCGATCTGCGTACAGGTTCCTTTTTTCGCTGCTGGCTGTGTTGTCACCGACCGAAACCAGACTTCGTCCGCGGCCAGCCTAGCGATCTCGACCAGTCCGGAGTCGCTGGAAACCGGCCGCGCCTCGCGCTGAACGATTTTCATGCCGTTATATTCAGCCGGATTATGGCTGGCGGTGATTATGATGCCCCCCTCCACCCCGGCTAGAGCCCCGCTGAACACGGCGTGGTAGACCTCTTCAGTGCCGCAGAGGCCAATATCGAAGATATCGACGCCCTGGTCGAGCAAGCCGGCAATGATCGTCTCAGCAAGCAGGGGACTGGTCAGCCGCATGTCCCGGCCGATCACCAGTGTCCGCACCTGGCAGTGGTGGACAAAGGCCAGGGCGATCCGCAGGGCGATCTGTTCGTCGAAGGTCTCCGGGATTTTGCCGCGGACGTCGTAGGCAGTGAAACAACTGAGCGGGAGATTCATGGTTGCAGTGTGGTGATGAGGGGAGGATGAACGCAGTTTTGTTACGGCTGCGCCGGTTTTTGTGGCTCGATCTTCTTGTCCGCTGGTTTTTCCGGCAGCAGCTCGTTGAGAATGGCTGGTTCCTTCTGCACAAAATATTTGCGCAGGCGGGGATCATTGATGAACGAGCGCAGCAGTTCCGACCCCTGCTTCAGATAGGGTGTCGAATAGGATTTGCGCAGCAGATCGTTGGTGGTCGACAGGCTGGATGCCAGGAACATATAGAGCAAAGAAGCGACCACTGCCGCCTTGAAACCGCCGAGCGCCAGTCCGGAGAGCCGGTCCAGCCACCCCAGCAGGGTGATTTGCAAAAATCGATGCAGCACCTTGCCAATCAGGGTAAAGACCAGGGCTGCGGCAACAAAAAGAATGGCAAAGCTGACGAAGAAGGTTACCTTCGGGTTATCGACAAAACGTTCGGTCCAGGGCAGAATCCTGTCGGCGTACTGACCGGCGAGATAGTATCCGCCCACCAGGGCAAAAAAGGCAGCCAGTTGGCGCACAAACCCGATCCAGGCGCCGCGTACAAAAAATAGTAGAAAAAGAAAGGCGACCACAAGATCGAAATAGGTCAAATCATTCAACGTTGGCATAGGCACTTGCATAGGGGTATGAATAATGAACGGCGATCCCGTCACCGGCGGGCCGTTCCGGAGGAGGGGAATGTCTCGCGCACGTTGAACGGGTCCGCGTGGGCCCTGCCGCCAGCAACGCATGGCCGGCAGGTAACAACGGCCCGATTATACAGGATTCATAGGTCATGACAAGCATTTGTCCACGGTCGTTTCCGAAAACCTGCCAGCCGCTCTTCGCCAATATGGCAGATCTGACCGCACGCTGGTCAACACTCACACCGGCACACTGCCGCCTGGCCCTCCTGAATCTTGGCCTGCTGCAACCCCTGATCGAGCAGGCCGATACGCTCGGATTGCTCACCACCCTGCTCTCCCCCGCCGAATTGGAGATCTTCCGGCGGTTCAGCTACGCCAAGCGGAGGCTGGAGTGGCTGGGCGGACGTCTGGCCGCCAAACACTGCCTGCACCAACTCGTCAATGGGCACACTTCGGGACAATTTCCCGCGAGCCATTTTTCAATCCTGCCCGATGCCAATGGCCGCCCTCGACTGGAACAACCACTGCCGGGCCTCCCGTCGCTTTCCATTTCCATTTCCCACAGCCGGGGCTACGCTGCAGCCCTGGCATGCCAAGCAGGTGATTGCGGCATTGACATCCAACAGACGACCCCGCAACTGGCCTCAGTCCAGGAACGATTCGCCTCTGCAGAGGAGTTGGACCTGATCGACCCCATGGTCGAGCCCCTGATCCGGCTGGGCCTGCTCTGGACAGCAAAGGAGGCGGTTAAAAAATGCCTGCTGGCCGCTCACCCTTCTTTTTTCGGGGCAATCAAGCTGGGGGAGGTGCAGTACCTGCCAGATGAAGCAATCTGGACGGCTCACTGTCGCCTGACCCATCCTGCCGCGATGTCGGCAAGGGTGCGGATTGGCCAACATGACGAGCATCTCGTTGCCTGCGCCTGGGGAGCATCGCATGCCTGAGCTGCCGGAAGTGGAAGTCACCCGCCGGGGTTTGCTGCGCCAATTACCGGGCAGAACAGTTGTCGGCATCTCCTGGAGCGAACACCGGTTACGCACGGCCATTCCATGCTGCTTTCTGCAGGAGCATATTCTCGGCCGGAAAATCCTGACCATTGATCGTAGGGCGAAGTATTTGCTATTGCGAATGACCGGGGGATCGGTCCTGGTCATTCATCTGGGCATGACCGGCAAGCTTAGTCTGATCAATAAGGAAACGACGCGCCATAAGCACGACCACCTCGTACTGTCGCTTGATGACGACAGTGAGATGCGCTTCAATGACAGCCGCAGATTCGGCGCCCTTGCCGTCTGGCCAGCAGCGCAGGCTGAAGCGGATGAACGCGAGTTCTCGACCAAGGAGGGCATCGAACCTTTCAGTCCCGAGTTCAACGCCAGTCACCTGCTGCGCATTGCCGGCAACAGAAAAACGCCCGTCAAATCTCTGCTTATGAATGGGCGGCTTGTTGCTGGAATCGGCAATATTTACGCCAACGAAACCCTTTTTGCCGCCCGCATCCACCCCCTGACCCCGGCCAACCAGCTTACGCTTGATGATTGGCGACGAATCACCACCGAGGGCCGGCGGATCCTGCAGCAGGCCATTGATGCCGGTGGCTCGACCATTGCCGATTTTCTCGGGGCCAGTGGCAATCCTGGCTATTTTCAATTGCACTTCAAGGTCTATGGCCGCAAGGATGGTCCGTGCTTCCACTGCGCGCAGCCCATTGTCAAAACAACATTGGCAGGGAGAGCCACCTACTTCTGCCCCGCCTGCCAGTCGCCTTCCACTCGCTGTCGCCCATAAGCGACTACACCCCTGCCCGTTCTCACATACTTCTCGTGCAAACCCTCCCCTCACTGTTTCCCATTTGCGACAAAAACGACCGTCGGTCAATCTTTATACAACGAGGGAACGATGTGATGCCGGTTGAGCAGCTTATAGAAATCGGTCCGATTGCGCTGGGCCAACCGGGCGGCCTGCGAAACATTGCCCTGGGTGGTTTGCAGCAATTGAATAAGATATTGCTGCTCAAATTGCCTCCTCGCCTCGGAAAGCGGCAGTATTTTTTTCTGATGCTGCTTTATGGCATCATAGAGCAAATCCTCGGTGATCAACGATGAGGTTGCAAGGGCAACGGCATTTTCGATCACATTATACAATTGCCTAATGTTACCCGGCCACTGGGCCTCAACGAGAATTTTCATGGCCTCGGGGGTGAACCGTTTTTCCTGTCCGTCTTTTTTCTCGGTGAGAATGGCCACGAAATGCTCGGCCAGTAGAGGAATGTCCTCCTTGCGCTTGTGCAAGGGCGGCAACTCCAGACTGACCACGTTCAACCGGTAAAACAGGTCCTCGCGAAAGGTATTTTCGCGAATAGCCTCTTCCAGATTTTTATGGGTGGCGGAAATGATGCGAACGTTCACCGCCACCGGCCGGGAACTGCCCACTGGCCGAATCATCCGGTCCTGGAGAACCCGCAGCAGCTTCACTTGAATGTGCAGCGGCATATCACCGATTTCATCAAGAAAAAGGGTGCCGCCATCCGCGGATTGAAATAGCCCGGCATAGCTCTTCACCGCACCGGTGAAGGACCCCTTGACGTGTCCGAACAACTCGGACTCAAGTAAGCTTTCGGGAATAGCTGTGCAGTTGACCGGAATGAAGGGTCCATTTTTATAACTGCTCGCCTTATGAATGGCGATGGCCAGCAGTTCCTTGCCGGTGCCGCTTTCGCCCCGAATGAGCACGGTGGAATCGGTCTCGGCAACCATCTTGGCGCGGGAAAGCAACTCCTCCATGACCGCACTCTGGCTGATGATATCCTGCCGCCATTCTTCCCGGTTTTGGGTGGTATCGCCACCCCCACCACCGGTCATCTCTATTGCCTTGGCGATTTCCTGCAGAAGCATCGCCCCTTCGATCGGTTTGGTCAGGAAGGAAAACACCCCCTGCCGGGTCGCTTCGACCGCTTCGGGAATGGAGCCGTGGGCAGTGATGATGATGACCGGGACTGATTTATTAAGACTGCGGATCGCTTCAAAAAGAGCCATGCCGTCGATTCCCGGCATCCGCAAATCGGTGAGTACCACATCGGGCTTGAAGGCGGAAAAGGTTGCCAGGGCTTCCTCGCCACTGGCGGCCACCGCGACGTTGTACTGCTTGCTTTCCAGGCGCAACTTCCACAGGCGAAGCAGATCTGTTTCATCGTCAACCAAAAGTATCTTATAGTGGCGTCCCATGTCACCGCTCCCTGTTTTTTATAATACTTTCAATGTTTTTTAACTGCTCGATCTGCTTCTGCAATTCCTTGATGCGGGTTTGATCCTGCACGGCGTCTTTTTCCAAGACCTCGTTGCGTTCCAGCAACTCCCTGTTTTCCGCCTCCAGCCCCTCTTTTTCCTCCATGCTCTTATTGCTTTGGGTCCATTTGACGATCTTTTCCCGTTCGATTCGCTGCATCAGCAGATGGAGCCCCTGGAGTCCGGCAGCACTCTCCGGGTGGTCCTTGATATGCCGGGAGAGCGCCTCCATCCCCTCCTTAAACTGTTTGTAGGAGGCATGCTGATGCAGGCTCAAACAGATGAAGCGGAGAATGTCTGCTTCATCGGCGCGAGCGACCGTGGCATGGGCCGTTTTATAAGCGGCAATAAACTGTTTGCGAGACATCTTCTCATTTCCCGCAAAGCACGATAGGATCGTGTCGGAGGCCGCTGCCTGCACCACAATTTTTTCTTTGGGCTGTTCCGCCTTGCTCCCAAAGCCTCCGGCGCAACCACCCAGCAGCAATCCCGACGATAAAACAAGCATGATGATACTTTTTTTCATTCCGTTTCTTCCCGCACACACGGCATGGTGACTTCAAAACGCGCCCCTTGGTCGCTGGGCAACAATCGAAGCGTTCCGCCGCAATTTTGGATATATTCCTTGCTGATTGCAAGCCCCAGACCAGACCCCTTGACAACGGATCGATTTTTCTGGCCTCCTTGAAAAAAAGGCAGAAAAATCTGGGCTCGATCTTCCTCACTGATCCCCGGACCGGTGTCCTCAACCACAAGATGCAGAATATTGGCCTTTTGTTTCATGAAAATGCCGATTTCGCAATTGTCCGGGGTAAACTTGACCGCATTGGCCAGGAGGTTGTCGATCACCGTTTTCAACTGCTTCCGGTTACCGCTGACTCGCACCGGAAGAAAATCCCCGGCAAATTGAATTTTCCTGGCAAGCATGGCGTTGCGATGATCCTCGACAACCTCGGCCACGAGGGCGTCCATCCGGATGACCTCAAAATCGAGTGGCATCTCCCTCGCCTGCGCCATGTTGAAATCCAGGATATTCTGAATAAGTTTCTGCAGTTTGCTGCAATTGTTATCGAGAATGCCCACCACCTCGGCCTGGTTGCCATTCAGCGGCCCCACCAAACCATCCTTGAGCAATCCGGCCCCCTCCTTGATGGAGGCAAGCGGTGTTTTGAGCTCGTGAGATATATGGGCCAGCATCCGCACTTTTTCCCGGTCCAATGTATTGAGCCGTTTTCGTAGCCAATCAAGCTTGGCTCCTATCGATTCGAGATCGCGGGGACCGGAAACAACGATAGGGGTGGCGAAATCACCCTCGCCCAAGCGCTCAATCCCCCGGTCCAACTGACTAATCGGTTTATTGATCAACGAAATAAACAGGACCACCAGCAGCACACTAAAGCCGATTAAACCTGACACCTGCCAGACCAGGGTTTTTTTGTTATCCTGCACCCGTTCCTTGATGATATCAACCTCTTGGATCATCATGGAGTTGCTCAATTGTTCCAACTGCGAAACAATCGCGCCGATTGCGCTATAGCCCCCGAGCGCGACATCCTGGGTGTTTTTTCTGGCAGCGGCATCTCCGGAAGCGTTGGTCAAGGCCGCAACCAAGTCGCGCTCTTTCACCTGTAATTGTTCGATCAGCGGAGACAGTTCATTGTCCGGGTTGAGCGCGGCAAACTGGTGGAGCAGATCACCCGCCTCCAGGTGCCTGGCCTTGACATCCTCCAAGTGCTCCGATTCATGCAAGACCGTGTATAATCGGGCCGACCGCTCCTGGCGATGCAGGAGATCCGCTATTTTCCGGCAGCTGTCTATTCTTCCGACCGACCGGAATACGGCCACCGCACTCTGCTGCATCAGACCATCAAGAATCTGGATCGAGCTGACCAACGCCACGATCAGCGGCAAGGCAACAAAAATAAAGCCGGTCAGCAGCAGAGAAAAAAAGGACCGAGGACGATAGAGCCGATTCACGAAGCCTCACTGAGCGAGATAGACGTGATCAAGATAAATCACTTGAGATCGGGGTTGTTGCACCACAAACAAGCCAAATCCCTCGATGTTCTCCATGTCCATTGCTCGACCCTTGGGTGCGGTTTTCACTTTCTCCAGAGGAATGACGAGGTCATTCCAGCCCTTCTCCAGAATGAACTGCTGATTGTACCGATCACTGAATTCCATATCGTGCTTTCTATGATGGATGTCATTAATGCGGCTACTGAGGACCAGTCCAGCCTCCTGGGGATTATAGACACTCCAGTGCAACGTCCGGTAGCCGCGCCAATCACGGGGAAAATGAAAAAGGCTTATCCCCGAGTATTTATTCGTCGACAACTGCACCCGGACCGACTTGTGGCCATGCCGCACCTTTTCGGTTTCCTCGCGCAATTGGTCGACATTGACCCACCGGGAGCGCTCAAAAGGTGTTTCGAAATCCGACAGCAGCGGGAATTGCCGAGCAGCCCGGTATTCATCGATCAGTGACCAAGACAGCGGCCAGATGGCCACCACCAGCAGCGCCACAACCCCCGCCCTGAATAAACGCTGAATCCGCGTCTCGCCAACCAACCCCGGCCGGATGAAGAAGGCAAACGCCAGCAAACAGCCCAGCTGGTTGCGGAGCACATCCTCCATATCCGGAGAACGGTGGCTATGGAACATTTGCAATATTTCAACCAAAAAACCGGCAAAAAAAACAAAGGAAAATATCGCGAAAAAAAATGTGAATGGGGAAGAGGTAGCCAACTTTTCCCGCAAACGACCGTGCAGCCAAAGAGACAGCAACAGAAAAAAGAGGATATGGCCAAGATCCCAGGCGGCTTGAAAGGAACGGGAAGCGTAGTACCCCGGACCACCCAAAAAAAAGAAAGGGGCGCCGATCAGCAGGCTTAACCCTATAAAATACCGATAATAAACGTTCAACCGATTTGCAGCCAACAGCTCTTCTTCCCTGAAGCAATTATTGCCACACCTTACTCCACTGTTCTTGTGCCTGGAACCCATTGTGCATGGTGGATCGCTTTAAAATTGAAACTTTTCTGCGTGTAATTTGGAGCGCAGCGAGAAATCTCTAAGAGAATTGAAAGATTTCTCGTCGCAGTGCTCCTCGAAAGGACAGAGTTCGACTTTTTGCGAGTCAATCAACCCTTTTTAAAAAAAATTACTTAACCATGATTTCCCCAAAACCACTGCAGCACAACGAATCTCAGGAAATAGCAACGGCACATCGACCAGATAGGAACAGTTTCCATTTGACATAAACCGTCGGTTTTCCCTACCATGAGAAAACCGTATTGGTAACGGAATCTTCTTCAACCCAAAATGGAGGTACCATGAAAAAGCTGTTCCTAACCCTAATGCTCGTTCTCTTTTTTGCGACAGCCGCTTTCGCAAAAATAAACATCAACACAGCCACAGCGGATGAACTGGCAACGCTCAACGGGATCGGCAAGTCCAAGGCTGAAGCCATTGTCGCCTATCGCACCGCTAACGGCAAATTCGCAACCGTTGACGATCTTACCAAGGTAAAGGGGATCGGCGACAAAATCATCGAAAAAATCAAGCCCGAGCTGACTATCAGCGAGTAACACCTCAATCCGCCCGTCGGCTGCACTACCAACATAGCCGGCGGGCTTCAAAGTTGAGCAGGATGCCCTACCTGAAATCTCTCTCTTGTATTCCCACCATTTTACTTTACAAAATAACGACAGTCGTTTAACAAACCGTAGTGCCATTTAAATTCATCCCTCCCAACTCAAACGATGGAGAAATGAAGTGGGCGTCCTCTCCTCAATCCTCTCGGTCCTTTTGGCTGTTTTTTTCTTCTTATCCCCCCCGGCTTCCGCATGCAGCCTGACATTGCAGGATTCGCTGATATACGACGCCGATCTCGGTATTTATTGGATGCAGGACGGTAAATTCAACCAAAATACAAAAATGACATGGCAAGAAGCCAATGCATGGTTGGCCAGCCTGAACGAACAAAAATATGGCGGATACAGTGACTGGCGCCTGCCAACCACGCCCCCTGGCAGCGAATGGGGATATGACGGCAACAATGGCAAAAAGTATAATGTGACAGTGAGCGAACTGGGACATCTATTTTATCTTGGCCTGGGACTGCAAGGAAAAATAGCCCCAAATGGAACATCAAACCAAACGTACGGACTCGGTGAAGACACCACGCCTTTCACCGGCCTCCAGCCAGGCTATTACTGGTTTGGAACAACTTCAGAATTAAGCGATGAAGAAGCCGCATGGAAATTTGATTTCCAACACGGCACCCAATTCCTCGACACAATCGACACTTACGCCTACGCCATCGCCGTGCGGAAAGCAACCCCCGCTCCGGAACCTACTTCTGCCCTGCTCTTTCTGGCTGGTCTGTTAGGGATGAGTCGCGTTCGACGCCAGCAAAATCGATAACCTCTCTCTCCCTCAACTCAGCTTTACGCCTCTCTCCCAAATTGGTGCAGAGCCATTGCCGCTGCATTAATCCCCTCTTTCGAGAGTCTCCTGCACAAAAGAACGAAGCGCGCCGTGCCATTCGACCAACGGGAGGAATCTCTCGTTTCGAAAAACGAGATTTCTCGCTACCATTCGAAATGGCGACAAAAAATCACCGTTGGTTTTCAACAATCAGCACGAATCAATGATCTCGTCATTATGCACGAGATCCCCGGTATTTTTCCTTCTTGATCTTTTCCCGAATCGAGCCGTATAATCAATTTATACTATACAAAAAGAACAATTTCTCAACAAGTTAGAGAAATTTCATCCAACCCCTTGTTTTCCTAGGAGAATCACCATGTCTGATAAGAAACGTTTAGGCGAACTCCTGATCGATGCCGGCTTGATTAGCATGGAAGACTGCAATCGGGCCTTGAAAATGCAAGTCGGTGGCAACCGCAGGCTGGGGCGGATTCTCGTTAAAATGGGGACCATTACCAGCGATCAATTGCTGGAAATACTCTCCTCGCAATTTGAGATGACGATTATTGATATCGAACGGGAATACAACCACGCGGCAAAAGGACTGTTGCCCCGATATCTCTGCGCCAAATATGAAGTGTTCCCTTTGGCGCTGGAGAGCGACACCATTCTCAAAGTGGCCATGGCTGATCCCTCGGACACAGAGGCGATTAACGACATCGAGAATTTCACGGGCAACGCCGTGCAACCCTGTTTGGCCAGGCAAACTGATATCCACCAGGCCATTAAACGTCATGTGCGGCTATCGATCAGCGATATTTTCAATCCGCAAAGTTACACCCGCTACGCCAAGGTCATGTCCACAATGGCGCTCATTTTAACCATTATCGTGGCCGGCTTCACCTATCGCTTTTATATGCAGGCCAAATACGGGACCGTCACCCGAACCGCCGATGCGGTCATCTATAAAAATCACGACCTGATGGTTGGCATTGAACGATCCGGCAAAGCGACTTTGCTCGGCAGGGGAGCTCACGCCACTGGCTATTACTCCATCACCTTCGATTCCACCGATTCCCTGGCCAAATTCATCACCAACAAAAAAAGCGATCTCTCATCCGATCAGTACGAATGGACTCAATGGGCTCTTTCCAAGGCGCATTGACCGACCCTTGCATGACCGCAATGGAAGCCATTCAAGTTACCAAATGGTAACCACCTGACAGGCCATAACCCCAAAAGAACCATTAACAAACCGTAATCAAAGTAAATATTCAAAAATTCCCCCATGGCATATTCTGTGCATCAAAGCTTGCAACGATTTACGGTACTCTCAACTTTTCATTGGGGACAACGATGCATCTCATAATAATCCGCTTCCTAGTCGCGCTTCTTTGCTGGATGCCGGCTCTTGCCCTTGCCGCCACTCAATCCATTCATGTGGAATGGGGATATACCCCGCCGACTTCTCCGGAGGTCACCGGATACAAGCTCTACCAGGAAGGTGCGCTCGCCTGCCAGACCCAGGACCCCAATGCCACCGCGATGGATTGCCAAGTGTCGCTGACGCAAGACACAACCAACTTCACCCTGACCGCCACCTTCAGCGACAACACCGAAAGCCCCCATTCAGCCCCCTTTCCTTTCACCAGCGCCACCACTACGACACCGCCGGATACTACCACCCCACCGGATACTACGACACCGCCAGATGAAATTGTTCCGCTGCCAAAAACCACCGGCAGCAAGCTGTTTACCTTCTCCTGGCAATCATCGACTGATCCCGCCACCCTGCAAGGATACCGTATCTACCTGAACAATGGACTGCTTTGCGAAACAACCAACCCAACAGCCACCTCCCTTGCCTGCCAGGCTGATCTCATCCAGGGCATCATGACCTTCTCCATGACCCAGGTTACCACCGGCGGTTTGGAAAGCGCTCCGTCCAACCTGCTGGTGTTCGATCCGACTGACTATCCTGAGATATTCACCGCCAAGCTCATCACCCTGACCTGGGAATACCCCACCGGCACAACCGTCACCGGTTTCCGCGCCTATCAGAACAGCCAGCTCATCGGCGAAACCAGCGACCCAACCGCCCGAACTCTCGAGTGCATTGCGGACATTACCAGCGGCACCGCTACCTACAGTGTCACCGCCATCAATCCAGACGGCACCGAAACCACCGTTTCCAACCTCCTGACCTATACCGCCGACAGCACTGCACCCGACACCACAGTTCTTAAGGCTGTTATTACCGCCAGCACCACCAGTGGCCCCGCACCGCTTGCGGTCGGATTCAACGCCTCCGCCTCCACCGGCACCATTGCCTCCTACCTGTGGGATTTCGGCGACGGCGCAACCGCCACCACCCAGACTGTCAACCACATCTATACAAATGCGGGCACCTACACGGCGCGACTGACCCTCACCAACAACGTCGGCCAGACCAACACGGCAACAGTTGCCGTCACCGCCGCCAGCGCACCCGTTATTCCTACCACGCCGCCAACCGCGGTCATTTCCTCTTCGGCAGCCACCGGCCCGGCACCGCTCACGGTCAGTTTTGACGGTTCCGGTTCCACCGCCACCAATGCTACCTTGACTGCGTACAACTGGAGTTTCGGCGACGGCGGCTCGGCCACCGGCTCCAAGGTCTCCCATGCCTACACCACGGCCGGAACCTTTACCGCCATCCTGACCGTCACCGACAGCAAAGGACAGATCAGTGAAGTCGGCACCCCGGTGATCGTCACCCCACCGGTGGTTACCAACAAAGCACCCCAAGCAGTGATCAGCGCCACGCCAACCAGTGGTTCCGCTCCGCTTACCGTTTCCTTTGATGGCAGCGGCTCCACCGACAGCGACGGCACCATCAGCAGCTATGTGTGGAATTTTGGCGACGGCAGTTCGGCTACCGGCAAGACGGTCAGCCATACCTACACCACCGAAGCCACCTTTACCGCCACCCTCCAGGTGACGGATAATCAAGGCGGAAACGGCAGCACCAGCGTGACCGTTACCGCCATGCCCAAAGAATCGCCAACGGAAGTAAAGATGGAAACCGGCGAAGTCATGGTTAGTAACACCTGGGTCCGGGTCCCCTTGACCACGCCCTTCGCCAACCCCATTGTAATCGCCGGGCCGCCAAGCTTCAGCAACAGCGAACCATGCGTCATCCGCCTGCGAAATGTCAATTCGACGGGGTTCGACATCAGACTGACCGAATGGAACTATCAGGACGGTGTGCATCCGCAAGAGTCTGTCAGCTATCTGGTCATGGAGAAAGGCCGCCACACCCTGCCCAACGGTTCTTCGGTGGAAGCTGGCAGCTTCGCGGGCACAACCAGCTTCAAAACCATCTCGTTCAGCAAAGCCTTTACCAAAACGCCGGTGGTCTTGAGCACCATTGCCTCGGCAAATGAGGCGGACACCATCAGCGGCCGCGTCAAGAGCGTAACAACCACCGGCTTCTCCTATTATTTCAGGGAGCAGGAACTCAACAGGAACACCCATGTCAATGAAACAGTCAACTTCATTGCCTGGGAACCCGGCAAAGGAGCCATCGGCTCGGTGCAGTTCGAAGTCGCCAAAACCGCCAATGCCGTGACCAACGCCTGGTATAGCACCACACACCAAACGTCATTCAGCCAAGCACCTTTGCTGCTGGCCGGCATGCAAACCACCGCCAACACCGACACCTCCGCCCTGCGTGTGCAGCAACTTACGGCCACCGGATTTCAGGTGAAAGTAGAAGAGGAACAATCGAAGGACAGCGAAGTGACTCATCCAGCAGAAACCGTCGGGTACATCGCGCTCAACCAGCCGGAAGAGAAGGTGCTTACCAGTTTTACCTGGGCATTCGATACCGCCCAGGAAGCTGCCATCAACGGATTTCAAATTCTGGCCAACGGCGAGCCCATCTGCACCAGCGACGCCCCCACCGCCAGACAATTGAGCTGTGAAATAACAAAACCAACCGGACCGACTGCCTTCACCATTAAGGCAATCGAAAAAACTGGCGGCAACAGCACGCCATCCAACAACATTACCTACACACCATGAAACCTATCGTTATCAAGACCGCAAAGCACATTCATTCCTCTAGAAACTTCAGGAGAGCACTAATGAAGAATAATATCCCATCCTCTTGTTCATTGCCGTCTCCGACCTCCTTCGGCTCAATGGTCTCTTTCTGGTTGAAAGGAACCCAACATGCGGTGATGGCCGGGCTGATTTCCCTCCCCCTGCTCACCACAGCAACCGCCGCCGACTTCTCCGGTAGCCTCAAGGGGGTCACCATTACCGATGCCCAGGCAACGAATAAGGCGCCGATCGCCTCGTTTACCTACAGCATCACCGGCAACACGGTTAACCTGGATGCCAGCGGTTCATCGGACCCGGACGGATCGATAACCAGTTACCAATGGGATTTAGGAAACGGAACCAAGGCGAGCGGAGTGACAGCGGTTGCCGAATACCCACCCGGCACCTACCCCGTGACGCTGACTGTTCAAGACAATGCCAACGGCATTGCGATGAGCCAGCAAATTATTACATATGGGAACTTGTGCCAAGCTGGTATTAAAATAATCGGAAGAGATAACAGTACCGGAAAATACTTCTTAGGTGCAAACTCTTTAAGATGGAGCAAAGAACAAGCATCCACCTCCTGCACAATAACACAGCTATCCGTAAGGTTGAACGATACCGATGGCCCTGGAAGAAAAACTCGTTTAGCAATATTTACAGATTCCAATGGAGAGCCAGGGAGGCAACTGGCTGTTTCAAAAGAAGTGTTAACAACACAACCAGATGGAAATGGTGAAACACTTTTGGCTTCACTTACCCAAAATGTTAATATAGAACAGGGGAAATGGTATTGGCTTGCCGTGGCTACTCCAGACAGTTTTGGTGGCACTTACGGTTCCCAAAGAGCAACCACAGAATGTGGTTCACAATTTTGGACATATACTTCAGCAGGTGATTTTCCAACTCCTGCAAGAAAAACTGAGGGAGTCTGTCGAGATGTATACGGAAGTGCAGAATAAAACACAACACATTCTTGACATATATACAATGGGAACTTTAAATATATGTCGCATGTAAAGATCAGTGCCTCTTTTTAAAAGAGACTGACCACTAAGAAGTTGCATTGTCTACCACACCTCGACTCCGACCAGTGGCAACAATTTTGCGATATTTACAATTGGCTAGGTCATGACTAATGCAAATAGCGACCTACCGCTCCAGCGGCCTATTCCAATACAGCAACTTATAAATGAAACTATAAATTGGTGAGGTTGAAATATGAAAAGAAAAAAAATAGCTACCCTAGCACTATTGTTATCCCTAGTGTGGGCAGTCCCAGCATCGGCAAATTACACCCCACCAGTTGGTATCCCTAATCCGTCATGGGGCAGTCTTCACCCAATAGATACACCTGTCCCAGCGCGTCCCAATCCATGGACTGCCGAGCAGGCTGGGCATTATTATATTAACCCTCAGTCTGGGACAGACACAGGGCGCACTTATGGAACCCCAACAGCGCCACGCGCCACCGTCCCTATAACAGTCCCCGCTGGGAGTCGGGTCGAGTTAACTGGAACCCACACCTACGGGAGGACGTTTACTGCCCAAGGGACAGAAGGGAATCCCATTTTCTTTGTTGGAACCCCTGGAGCCCTGCCGACGATAACCACGACCTGGTATTGGGGGAATGCAGCCTATGTTATCATTGATGGATTGCAGTTCTCAGTTGCTAAGCCAGAAATACGGACAAAAGACGGCCACACCCCACATCATATATGTATGAGGAATTCAAAGATTACGGGGAATGGTTTGCAGGGAAATACTGGTACCCTCAATTTTTATGGGAGCGCCCCAAACTGGACCGAGCATATCGTCCTGTATAACAATGAAGTCAGTTATATTGGAAAATATGATTACATCGGGGAAGATGATAGACATGCGTTTAAGCCAGAAAACTACGCCAGAAACATCTGGCTTCTGAACAGCCACCATCACCACAACGGCGGCGATGCTGTGCAAGTGGGCAACCCTGGCGGTGTTACAGGAACGTCTCCATATAACATTTACATTGGAGGAAACACATTCCATGACGATGGAGAGAACGCCGTTGATATAAAGGGCTGCAAAGATATAATTATATCATCAAACCTCATGTATAATTATACTGATTGGCCTGGAGAAACAAATTCTTTCGGACCTGCCGTTTCCGTACATGATTCACCTACAGATATTTGGTTTATAAACAACACCATACACAGTGCAAAAGGTGGAATTATAAGCAGCGGATCCACAAATCTTTATATTATAGGAAATATCATCCATGGAATGGATGAATATGCGACTGAAAATCATGCGGAGGAGTCATATTATAGATCTGGCTATGCCATTAATGCATACAGCACACAGAAAGTATATGTGTATAACAATACAATTTACGATACAGCTGTTGGTGTATCTTATTATGCAACAAATGACAACTACGAAATTGATATAGTTGGAAACACTATATCAAATCTCAGGATTGGCGCAGTCACAAGGAACAACCCCTACAGCATTATGATAGGCACGAATGACCTCGCTGTGACCGCGTCAGATATAGAGTATAATTTATTCTACAACCCTGTCAGGATACACCTCGACGGAACAACTCATACCACACTGTCAACACTGGTTTCAGCAGGTAAATGTGATGATAAAGGTGGGAGTTGTTTGGCGACTGCCCCTGCACTGTCAAACCCTCCTACGAGCTTTGCGCTAACCTCTAGTAGCGCAGCTAAAGACGCGGGATCAATTATGAGCGGGACGACGCCGTATAGTATTTTCCTGGCGAGCTACGGCATGGACATTAAAAAAGATATAGCAGGGACTGCACGCCCAGTAAACACCATATGGGATATTGGAGCCCACGAGTACAGTTCATCAAATGCAGAAGCACAAAACACAATCACCAATCCTACTATATTGAATATAAAATTGAAGTAACTCAACCTGCATTTCCTGACCTTGTTGATGTAGCCATTAGTGTTGCCTTAATATGCTGCTAATTGGAAAGAGTTCTTCAATAATTAACCCTAATTTAACAGCGATTTTAGTGGATCCAGAAATTTGATCGGTTAATTTTAAATGAAATCAGGTAAAAAAAATCAAGTCCGAAAGTTAACATATCGCCGGCAATAGTGTTGCCCAAAACTACAGGTTAACACATTGAGCTTTCTGAGCTGCATTTGGAAAAATAAAAATTACCTATTGTTTATTGCGGTGGCAACCGCGCTTGTTGCCCTGTTTCTGCCGACAACGGTTCTTCCGGACATCAGCAACCGTTCGTTCTATCACCTGTGGGAAAGTGGCCATTTATTACTATTCTTCCTCGGTTGTCACGCATTCCATAACTTCTATCCCCAACCTTTCAATCTCACCTCTGCCAAAAAGTTTGGGATTTTTCTTTGCATTGCAGCTAGTTGCGCTCTCACGATAGAAGGGCTGCAAAGTTTCTTTTCTGGGAAATCTCTTGAATTTTCCGATATAGTTGGCGATATGGCAGGGGTACTACTGTACCTCTCATTTCGTTCATATTATCAGGGAGCAAACAATTTTTTTATTCATGGGTTGGCACTGCTATTGGCCGGTTTTGTCTTTTGGCCAGTTTTCAGTTCCTTTGCAGATGAGATGCTGGCAAAATATCAGTTCCCTGTATTAGCAGATTTTGAAACCCCGTTTGAAGTAAGCCGTTTTGAAGGCAGGACCGGGAGTGCGATGATTTCAGGTGAGCAGGCTTATCAAGGTCAACACAGCCTGCGACTTTCGTTTTCCCCTGGGCCATGGTCCGGAATGATGTTGAAACATTTTCCCTCAAATTGGCAGAGATATAATCAACTCTGCTTTGCAGCCTACAACCCTCATTCGCAACCGGTCACTCTCCATGTGCGGATTCACGATGGTTTACACGAACGGGGAAATAAAGCGTATAGCGACCTTTACAGCCGGATGTGTTTGTTGCCTGCAGGCCATTGGACGAAGGTCGAGATACCTCTTGCCATGGTATACTCTGCTCCGTCCACTAGGCGAATGGATCTTGCCAACATTCGCGGCCTTGGCTTTTTTGTGGAAAAGGAGGAACAACCGTTAATGCTCTACCTTGATAACATCAGGCTTGAATAAGAAGACAAATTTTAGCAGTAAAACATGTCAGTTTGGAATGGTTCGAATCCTTATTAGCATGAGCCTATTGCAAAATAATCGGGCGCATTACCTTGTTCCAAAAAGGATCAAATATACAAACAAGATCAAACCATAAAATCGTTCGAATACCAGTGATATCAATCATATACGTTCATGGTGACTAAGAGGAGTACACGGGGATTAAGGGAGCACCCCCCTGTCATTTCGACCAATGGGAGAAATCTCTAGTTTTAAAAAACGGGATTTCTCGCTACGCTCGACATGAAAAATGGAGAATATTCCCTTTTCACGAAACCATCATCTACAGTAACCCGTCAAATTTGTCAGTGTATCAGTCATGGGAACTGCCGGAGCTCGCGGGTGGGCCCTCGGTGATAAATCGTCCAGTCGGCCAGATGTCTGCCACAGCTAACAGCACGTTTTTCAATGACTTTGCACCGTAGAACAAATCATATCCTGTATGATGTTCCGCACCCCATTTTAATTTGTGCTCTTCGTCGCCGCCAAGATTATCGTACTCCTTGACCTTGTTAGCGATACACCAATTGATGACCGCATGTCGCAGGACATTGCCAAGCCCCCCTGGCCCGTCCGGATCAAAACCTTCCTGCATCTGATAGAACACACCATGGTACAGATAGCCGATTTGCACCGCAAGGGTCACTCCGTCAATCTGCAGGGAAAAAATCTTCAACCAGCCTCGTCGAAGGGCGGTTACAGCAAAACCTGCGTAAAAATCCCGCATCAAGGGACGCCGGACGAAACTTCCCTTCTGTCCTACCGATTGCCAACGTTTTGCATGGAGATCGAAAAGGTTGTCGAGATAAGAAGGCAGGTCCTGTTCCTCCCGGCAAAGTGTCATTGAAAGGCTGCCCCGCTGTTCCAATTTCTTTTGCTGCCTGCGAATTACAAAGTACAGCGACCCGAGTTTATTCTGATTATACTCCTCTATAGTTCCTGGCAGAGCGATACTGCTGAAAACAATTTCCCTTCTTCGGAAAAAGGCACCACTACCGCCAGTTAATCTGGCCAGCCTGGATACAGCTTCGCTAGTCCCGGAAATATATCGAAAATAGAGGCAATCCCATTTTTTTCGATGTTTTTCCAGGCAGCCCTGTATGCAGGTCAAAGCTTCAGTCAAATTGCCGGGCGCAGCGATGATGTCGGGGTATTCAGCGCCGCAATGGCAATCGCCCATAGGACGGAGACATTTGTACGAAATGCATTTGAAAAGTTGCAAACTGCTCTGATACAGAGGCAGGAAGGCCTGCAATTGCTCATCTTGGTCGAAAACGGCAACAACAAAAAGGGGAATAGCATGAGCAACGTATGTGTTCCAGGCGGAGAGCCATTCCCAGGTCAGAAAAAGAGTGTCGCCAGGCGAAAGCCGAAGCAACGCATTCCAACGCTCGGCATGGGGGGCAAGGTTCTCAAGTGAGGTATAAAGGCGGGCATGCAGATGTGTTACGGATAATGGCACAGCTGCGCCCTCACTACAGAGAGATGGAACAGGATAGTGTTGTGCCGCCAAAAATATCAGCCCTGGCTACAAGAACAGGGCAAGGCTGTTTCTGGTGATAGCCTTTGCTTGCCCAACCAAGAAACGGTTGCGTATTTCCATGAAAAATCTCAACAGCGAGCATATTGTCGAGACGAAGGGTTGCGCTTCCATTCCGGCCAGTAATCTGTACTGCTGTCGAATCAAGTTGCTCCAGAGAACAAGTCGGAGAAAAATGAAAGGCCAAGCGGATAGAATGGTGGCCTGTTGTCACCACTTCATCGGTGACACGGAGGAGTCGTTGCGCTCCATCAAGCTGCAGGGTCCGGCGGTGCAGCACCGGATTGTCAAGCCTTCGATAGCCGTCGTGCTCACCTTTGACCATCCCGCCAGTTGCGGACGGCTGCCAATCAAGGCATCGGGCCGCAGCTCGTTTTCCCCACAAAAAGAGCCCCAGCATAACTGACTGGTCCTGTCCATCCACTTCCATGGTGTTGTGGGCCAAGGTACTTCTAAAGTAGTTACGCCATTGCGGATACGTGAAATAGTCAAACGTTCCAGGATCAATCAGGATATCCTCACCAAAGGCCCTGAGGGTAAAACTCAGGGCATCCGCATGGCCATGGGCGGCAATTGTACCGAAGCCGAGTTGTCCGCAATCAAAAAGCACGCTTATCCGGTCGCTGCCATTGCAATGCCCGCTCTGCAGCAGGTAGAAACCGCTGTCTCGAAAAGCATGTGACGCAAGGGGAACATTTTCGTTGTTCGCGGCACCTGAGGCAATTTTGTCCCTGCCGGCATCGCCAAAAAGCCAGCGCAGGGTTTGAGAGTAATCCGGCGCCCACCCTTTGCACAGCCCGTTATGTAAGAGCAGGGCGCCGGCAGCAAGCAATGGTTTGGGGTCGGTATGCGGATCACCGAGATTCAAGACATACCCATCATCGGCATCGCCGTAAAAAACCGGATGGCCGCCCCCTTCCTGCAAGCGTCCGACAAAGAGAAGCTGCTGTTCGACGTTGCGCCAGTAATGCGGAGGAAAGTCTTTGCCGCACCATTTGCCCACCAAACCGCAGAACAGAAAGAATTGGAGCACAAAAAATTGATATTCAAGTGCTAGCTCTTTGTTACAGCCATCCTCGAAGGTTTGGAGTTCGATTTCTCGACAGAGGATATCGAAACTTTCATTTTGCCATTTAGCCGCATTGCTCAATTGCGGGAAGTAACTGGTGGCGATAAACACACCTCCCGCCTCTCCAATGAGATGGTTGTTAGCCGACGATCCCCGAGAATACTTTCTCGTTACCTCATGCAGATGGAGATAGAGCGAGTGAAACAGCCGGTCACGGAACGCTCCATCGAATATTCCCGATTCCAGGGTCAGGTCGATGGCCCAAACCCAGTTGATCAGACGGATGGAAAGCTCCATGGGACTGCGCCAATTCATGCCGTAGCCATACGGACATTGATCCAGCCAGGATTCAAGCTGTTCCTTGATTGCCACGGCATACTGTTCATTGCCGCTCGCACGATAAGCCCGCGCAAGCACCACTATGTGCTGGTGTCGGTTTGGTTCCCAGACCAGTTTGCAATCGCCCGCTTCATTAAAATCACGATAATCGATTTTTTGCGCCAGACGCATCGGCGCGGCAATGTTGCTACCGTGGTCTTTATTCCACTGAATTGGATGGCTATGATCGTGTTCGCGGAGATGGAAGTACGAAAGCTTGTGGGCCGCAATACTGTCAGCCTGCCTGATCAGCTCAGCACACCAGGTTTGTTCATCCGGAGAGGCCTGGTCCTTTGCCCAGTCGCCGACATTGAGATCCGAAACCCGAAACGGCGGCTGCCAATTGTTTCTCGCTGTGATATCAATTGCCTGGTCAAGTGAAGGGAAAACTCCCTTGGTGATACGGTACGCATCAACCAGTTCGATGCATTTTCCTTGAATGCGCCAGAGAATTTCCTGAAGCGACATGCTTTTTAGGCGCTGGAAATACCAGGAGGGAGATTGCATGGTTTGTAAAAAAATTCTGTGTTATGAGCTGTAAAATTTTGCAGCTCGAGAATTACTCACTCTATATTCCAAGCCTGTTGCAAAAAGAACGAATTAGGATCGTGTCATTTCGACCGGAGGGAGAAATCTCATTATTTTAGCCCTCAGATTTCTCGCTAGCACTCGAAATGACAAAATAAGTTACTCGATCTGGCAAGATAATATCGAGACGCACGCTGTAATTTTTTCATTAGGCAAAAGGCTCTTCCTTCAAGGGAAAAAAGTGTCCATGACGGGCGCGAGATCAACGGCGAAAGATTGCAGTGTTGCCCGAGATTGCCCATCCCCCTTACCGCTATTTGAAGGGGCAGCAAGCAGGATAATGGCCCCATTGTTCCGTCTCTGCAGAAGGCCGGATTTCAAAACCTGCAGCTTCACCCGCATGCGGCTCACCATTTTCAACTTATCAGGAAATTGATACCAGAACAGGGTGGCCAGATTGGGCAATTTGCTTGAACGGGAGGAGGAGACGACCTGAAATGAAGATTGCTCTTCGGTAATACTGACAATCTCGGAATTGGCATGCAGGGGTCCGGAAAGGTAACTGATAAGCCTTTTATCATTATCCTGCTTCTCATAATAGCCAACAAACAGGTAGACAACATTTCCCGATTGATCGCGGTATGCCCTACTGACACTAGCATCCAAGTTTGGAAAAAAAGTATTTTCCCCTAACCAGTTGCTTTCCACCCCTCGCCAACCGTTGATCTCAACAGGAAATTCTCGCAAAGGAGTATTCAAAACAACAGTTTTTGGCATGGCCCACAAGTGGAGAGCGCTTGAAAAACCGAAAAGCAGTAGCAAAAGTGTTATAAAATGGAAACGAAGGGCGGTGACTTTAGCTGATGAGGGGGAAGGTATATTTTTATCATTATCCCGCCAACGCTCATACAGATAATACTTGGGCTCGCCTTTTTTATAGGGAATTTTTCCAAAGAGCCAGTTGACGATAAAGAGACCTATCCATCCGAACCAGGCAACAAACCAACCCTGAAAAATATGAGCGGGACCGTGTAGCAGCTCAGGACCATAATTCTCTCCAAAATATCCAGCTATGGCAATCCGGAGCCCATTGGAAAGCACGGTAAGAATACAGCCAATAAGGATGACTACAGCAGCCCTGAACCATGTTTTCTGGGTGAGGTACACAAGAGGCAAACCAACGGCAATGACCGAAATGAGAAAATTTATGCCGCTGCACTCACGAGCCACCTCCATAGAGATGTTAGGGAGGTGTATAAAAAGTTCGTTACTGTGAACGGGGTATTTAAGCTCCAGGAGCGCAGTCCCGATTGTTGCGGAAACCAATTGAAAAGGGGCGTGCATTTTCTCCAGAATCGGATCCATCCAGGGGATCATAAACTGTAGATAAAAAATAGGAAAAAAAAGGGCTTTAAGGTATTGCCAACCAAACAACAAAAGAACACAACCAGGAATCATCAAGAAGAAAGAAAGGGCTTCGACTTGCACGACAGCCCCAACTCGGCCAACCAACAGCAAAAGGAGACAGATGCAAACAGAAAAATACCCGAGAAGTGGAGCTGGCTTGGGAGATGTGGACAGAAAAAAATCCCTTTTTGACCAAACCAGATAAAGACTAATTAAGGGAACAAAAAAACCGTGGGAGTACGCGTCATCGGTCATCCACTGGGAATACAGCCAGCGAAAACTCTCCCAATATACAAAAACAGCTGCAAGTATCGCGCCAGCGAATACTGCTGCCAATCTAGTGTTTCGCAAAGCTATATTTGCATTTAAGACCATTTTTCCATTTTTCATTCATTATCCTTTATAGCTTCCAAATACACCGGCCACGTTCTCTTAACAATAATTGATGGATGAAATCTGCGGAGAGCTATTTCACACCCAGCTTTTCCCATAGAGCTACGCAATGAATCATCCTCAAGTAATGTTTTGAATCGTGAAGCGATATCCAACACTTGCTGAGGGTTCACCAGATACCCGCTCTCTCCATGACTGACCATGTAGGGCATGCCGCAACGATTCGAGGTTACCACAGGAACTCCAACAGCCATGGCCTCCTCAATCCCCATGGGCGAGTTTTCTTCAAGCGAAACGAGGGCAAAAATACTGGCCGCAGCAAGCTCACCGTGTATTTGCGATATTCCTACATTTCCCAGAAGGTGCACACGTTGTACTAACCCCTCTTCCTGAATACATTGCTTAACGAGACGGCCATAATCAGCATTCACAATCATGCCGGCAAGCCGTAAACTCGTATCAGGGAATTCAGTAGCGATCCGGGCGAAGGCTTTGACAAGGGTCAAGGTGTTTTTACGAGGTGAGATAACAGCCGCCGAAAAAATGATCCCTTTTTTTTCCGCCCGCTTGATATGGAAAAAATCCTCGGACACCGGATTGTCAATGTCATGAATAACGCCCTTGGCAATGCCATTGAGACGCTCCCGAACATATGGACTGATAGATATGATATGCGGTTGTTCAGCCCAGGCTCGTGTTTCGATAATCCGCCAAATTTTTGCACGGAGCCAGGCGAATTTTTTGTTAGATAACAAGGTATCGCCGTGGATAAAGCCATGGATGGTGAAAACCCGAGGGAGCTTCAGCCCTTGCGTCATTATGCCATAGGTGTCATGAGCATGGACAAGGTCTGGTTTCAACTTTATCAGATAACTCTGGAGTATAGTCCGCCACACTCCACAGGCGTTAAGCAAAACGCTTCCTGCCGGGGCTGCCAGGCGGTGTATGGTGGCATTACCCCATCTCGAAATCACGTCCACTTCAATGCTTGCATCCAAGGTCACCACATGGATATCCAGATCAGGCAATTGGCTGAGCGCCTGGACCAAGTTCACACTGACCGCTTCAACACCTCCCTTCGGCAAAACGGGATCTTTTGGAAAATATGTCGCGATAGCTATTTTCATATCAGCGTTCGATATTCTTTTTTCTTTGCAGTATTTCTAGGAAAATTTGTTCAAACCTCGCCATCACTTCATCTACGGTATGATTGCGCAAATAATATTCCCGAGCCCGTATCGAAGCCGCTATCCATGCCTCCTGGTTTTCAACAAAGTAACGAATGCTGTCAATAAGGCCGCGCGCATCAGTGGCGGCCTTGCCCAACCCGAGCTCTGCAATGCAATTATCCGGGTCAAAAGTAGATACTATGGGCACACCATGGCTCCAGGCTTCAAGAAAGGTATTAGGAAACCCTTCGTACGCAGAAGTACAGCAGAACAGTTTGATTCTACTGTAAAAAAGAGGCATACCCTCACGGTTAATTCGGCCATGCAGGATGATATTGGGACGTGAGGCGGCGGCAGCAAGAATTGGTTGTGCATATTCTTCCCCCTCTTTACCGGTTGCAGCGCCTCCTACTTCAAATATAACTTCCGGTAAGGCATCTGCCACTTTCACCAGCAACTCCAAGCGCTTTTCTTTGCTGATGCGCGCTGCCCAGCCAACACGGAACGGCTCTTTTTTTGGAAAAACAGTCGGATGGCACTCAATTTCGGCCGGTCCGGGGCAAGGCATGGGGAGAACCGTTGATCGACAGCCAAATCCATCGCGGAGCATCTGCTGCTGTTTTTTTGTCTGGGAAATAATTATATCCGCATGATGAAGGCCGTATCGATATAAAATTTTTTCTCGAAATGTTCGCATCGCCGGCAAGGCAACGTCACAATCTGTATCATTGGCAGACGAATAAGCGAACCGTCTTTTTTTTCTCTGACACCACAACGCTACTTGGCCGGTGACATACTCGCCACAATTCTGGTAGTAAATCTCTGCGTCGGCTTGAGCCATAGCAGCGATTAAACTTGTCCAGCGTGGATAAAAAAATCGAATACCAGGCACCCCTGCCGATTGTCTACACATCTTAATTACTTGGACTCCATCGATAAAGCAATCCGCAGGTTGCCCCTCGTCCCAGGTCAACAAGGAAACCCTGTGCCCTCTAGCGGCGAACCATTTTGCCATGAGACTCGTTTGACGTTCTACCCCCCCAACATGCCCCAGGGTGCCGCCAGCAAGAGCGCCATAAGCAAAATGGGCGACAATACACAAATTCATTAGAATACCTCGGGAAAACTTACACGATGCAAGGTCAGCAGTTCATCCCCTACCTTGCTTGTGCCCTTGTCGGTGGTGATTGCAGCGGCATAGCCTGTTTCTCTTACTAACGAAACAATCCTGTTGTTCCAATTGCCATACGGATAGCAGAAGTACGAACAGGGGCTTCCTGTATGTTGCTCTATAGCTTGCTTGGATAGAATCAACTGTTCCCGGACTGCTGTTTTTTCTAGCTGGTCCAAAATGGCGTGGTCTACTGTATGCGATCCAATAGTTATCCCGTTGTCGGCCGCCCTTCGTGCATCATCCCAAGTCATGATAGCCGTGCTATGATCGTTTTCAAAGATCTCGGCCAAGCAACGACCGGCATTTCCCTCAAGAATATTTGCTATCAAATCGACTTCCTGCATTGTTTCAGCATAAGGCCGCAGGTTCGACTTGATCATGTTGCGAAGGGCGGTGAACGTAACTCTTGAAATATCTTCTTGATGTGGCCGGAAAAAAAAGTTGCGGCCAGCGAAGGTGACTTCCTGCTCTTTGCACAAATGCTGGAGAGCATAGTCTAACCGATCATACCAGAATGGCTCACGCCGGTCCACATAGCCAGTGGGCAGGAAAAATGCTGCGGGTGCATTATATTTCTGCAAAATTGGCAACGCATGGGTGACATTGTTTTGATAGCCATCATCAAAGGTCAAAACGACACTGTACGGTTGCATTGACGCTTGGCCCCCCAGCATGGCAACGGCATGATCCAAGGTAATAAAATGAAAACACTTGGCAAGCTTGGCAAGCCCTCTGTCTAAGCTTTTCACTGTAAGTTGTCGTCTAAGCGGCCGCCAAGCAACCTGACGTCCATCGTCAACCACCCCGTGCACCATAAAAATGGTTATATGATGCCAATAAAATTGTCGCCATAACCAGTAGAGTGGGAACTTGAATAATTGTCTGATCATTCAATTACACTTTGTTTCAATTCTCTTTCGGGGCCTGCCTGTCAGTATGACATCCCATTTTTGGCTACTGATTGCCATGCCGTATTGTTCTGCTGTTTTCCTGGCAGCGTAGCTCATCGTGGCCCATCTTTTTGGATTTTTGAGTAAAAGTTCTATACGCTCCGCAAAGTTTACCGGCGTGCGATCAGCCACAAGAAAGCCGTTTACCCCATCTACCACTACATCGGCGAGGTCTCCGACATGAGACACCACCACAGGCAGGCCACAAAGCATAGCTTGGATCATGGCCTGGGAAACACCTTCCGAGTCCGAACAAAGAACGAAAACTTTTGCCTTACATAACCATTGTTCGACGGAGTCTTGATGTCCGGCAAAATGTACCTGATCCTCCAAGCATAACGCCTTGGCTTTTTGCTCCAGCGCAGTTTTTTCAGGGCCATCGCCCACTATCACGGTGGAAATGGAAGGGCGGCTCATTCGCAGCAAAGAAATAGCTTCAAGCAGTAAATCAATCCGCTTCACTTTGGAAAGTCTTCCTAGGGTAATTAGATCGGCTTCGGGAGCGACTTGAATAGGCTGAAAGCGCAACTCGTCAAAGCCACCCGGAATGATATGGATTGCGCTGGATACACCTTGTTCTACAAAAAAATTCTTGGTCTTACTACCCATGACGATATTCAGGTCGCAACACCGCACGGCTGAGAGAAGTTGCCTTTCAATGATGGTATCTGACTTGCCGATCCTCTTGAATATTCTGTTCTCTGTCATGTAACCTCCGCCTACCAACTCCCGTTCACCGCCGCCGCAAATATAAAGGGACCGCGCACCCACCAGCCGCGCCAGCAAAATGGCGAATAGTCCGTTGAGCAGGAGATGGAAGCCTCCCACTACTTGGGGACGATCCTTTAAGGCCAGCCAAGTAAACATCATAAGCCGTGCGGGGACGTTACCGACAAGTTTGCATAACCAAAGGGGTGGATAAATGGCCTCCACCTTAGGTATGGCGGGCACGGGTGAAGTGGCGACCATCCGCACCCGTCGGCAGGCCTCTGCTCCAGCCAAAGGCTGAAGATGCGGAAGCAGCCAGTTCTCCGAGTAAAAAGTGCCGGTAAGTAGAATGTCATAGTCATTGCTCGAAAGAGCTTGACGCGCCCTTCCCCATCGCCGCGCCATTGAGAGTGCAAAAAGATATAGCGCCATGCATAACCGAAGACAATATCTGTAAGTTTTTCTACCCATAAACTATTTCAACGGAAAATTAAGTCGATTCCATGGGATAGAGACTAGCGACATGTTTTCATTCGCCAGATCGTGGTACTGAACCGGACTTAGAGCGCATCCGTTGTGCGAGACATTTAAGCGGGTCGAATTGGCCATCTGAAAACAAAGACCATCGAGATCCTGGATCGGGCCGGAGTATTGTATATCCACCACCTTCACATTCCCAACGGTCTTCACATTGAAACTTACCTCCTCCAACATCCTACAGTAGCCAAGCAGGCGGCGGGTAGTCGTGACAAGGATTTTTCCTTCAGTGAAGTAGGACGCAAGCAACGCAAAAGCTTGACGACTTTTATGTGGCAACAGCTCATCTCGATTAGAAATCTTGCCGAGATGCGTGTATAGAATGCAGGCTGCCTTTTTCGAGACAAGAGTATTAAGGAAAGCCGGAGTCAACACATCTTTAATACCGTCTGCTGTCTCGCAGGAACTGACACCGCCCCAATGCGGATTACATCGGATGAATTCATAGATTTCTTGTCCGTTACGCAATTTGGCCTTTTGCAAAATCCGGTTGCCTGCATGCATGGCATATTTTTGGTTGCCCCAGCGACCAAGCAACCCTTTGGAAAATTCCTTCAATATTGTTTTTCCTGAGGAAAAAGGATGAGATACTGCCCCTAATCCTGCAAATTTTCTTGGCACATTCTGGCCAATAATACTGGTTACCCTACCCCTCCAGACATACTCCACCCCGTACGCTAGAGTAAGATCGGCATGATGGGCTGGGCTACCAGGGACATCGCCGATGCCTTTCATTATGTCGCCATCAAAATTGGTAGGCGCAGTTCCATGGTCCACCCAAACCTTGAGATGACAGTTGTGTCGATCCAATTCTTCAAGAGCACGTTTGATATGTTCTCTAGTGGTGGCAAGATCGCCATAGGAATGAAGACAATCAATGTGTCCGGAACGAATGAGTTCCCGCACCATGGCCCGACCGGTGTCGTCGGTATTCCAATAGGCGAATTGAGTTGGGGGCATGTCAAAATAGATGGTATTGCCCACTTCCAGTCCTACGCCGCAGCCCATGACAGTTTGTTCAGTGGTGTTCAAAAACCGCATGATCTCGAAGTACACCTGCCGGTCTGGAGTTTCATCCAGATCACTGCAGATTGCCAACATGGCTTGGTAGGGATAGGGAAAACGCCTTATGCGTATCCCCGCCTTAGCCAAGGGCGACAACTTAAACGATTCATCTTTCGAGTCGACCAGAGTCTCATTTTCTCGTTCAAAATTCACAGCATTGTTAGCCAAGTTCACGCCCTCAATACTCCCCGCTTTGTCAACAACTCGCTATATATGGTTAGAATGGTATCTGTCACCGTTTCCAACTCATAATGCTGAACCGAAGACAAAGCATTGCGTGAAAAATTTTGTCTTAAATTGAAGTTTTGCGCCAGTGATAGCATCTTCTCTGCCAATCCGTTAACATCTTCCCTTTCAAAGAGAAGACCGTTTTTTCCATCCTGAATAACATCTGGAATACCACCCACATTCGCTGCTATACACGGCAACCCGGCTGCAAGGGCCTCGATAAGTGCACCGCATAATCCTTCGGAGCGTGATGGTTGCAGATAAATATCTGCTGTTGCCAAAAAATCTGGAATTTCACTCCTTTTCCCTGTCAAAATGACCTGATTATTAAGTGAAAGCGTTTCAATCAGATGTAGTAATAATTGCAAGGTTTCCTTTTCATGGGACTGCTCTATACCCCCAACCAAAAGTAATTTTGATTGGGGAATTTTTTTTAGGAATTGTGCATAGGCCCGCAGCAAAATATCCCAACCTTTGACAGGGACAGCATGACCAACTGAAACAAGGATTAAATCATTTACGGATAAAGCAAACTCTTTACGAATATTCTCTGGTTTACCAGAAGCGTATAAGTGAAAATCAAATCCAACTCCCCCAACTACCAATTTATCTCTCATAGACTCAGACAGATATAACAACTCATTTAAAACAGGTTGCGAAATGCACAAAATTTTATCAGAGAAAAAACAAGATAATCGTGAATTGATCTGCAGTTTATGTACTCCTTTGGGAGTAGAATTTTCTTCGTAATGCGAAGACATTGCCAATTTCGACCAAACCCTAACAGGAACATTATTGAGAGTAGAGGCAAGAAGAGGGATCACCGGCCTGTTATGGCAGTGAATCAGATCACAGGGATGGCGACGTAAAAAATGATAGGTTTTGAGCAATGCACCCAATTTAAGAGAACCGGGCGACCGCTGATGAATCAGTATTTCCGCACCGGCATCAAGAAAAGGCTCTGCAAGGTCCGGTTTGTGCGGGTGCTGGCTAAAGACCACTTTAGTTTTCCATCCACGTTCCACGCATTTTTGCACAAGGCGCAACGTTCGCAGCCACTTTGAGTTAGGAAATAGTGGCACTCCGCCCCAGAACTGCATTGTCTTTATTTCGCTAAATTTTCTATGATTTAAAATCATGAACTTATCGTAATAATATTTTTAACTATTTTTTACTGCGAGTGATTCAGCTTGCTCAACAAAATCTTCTTGAACTCAATGGGGAGAATAAATTTGTAATATAAAAGCAGGAGGACACCACCACCAGCAATAGAACCAACCAACACCCCGTACACCATGTTGTCAGCGTACAATGTGCGGCTCCCATACAAACAGAGCCCAAAAATCACATTAGGCAAGAGCGGCACGAACAGGGTATGCCGACAATATTGCCAATAGGTTATCTGCAAACGTTTGCAGGCAAAAAAGGCGGGAGTTAGGCCGAGACTCAGGGCAAGGGGTATAGCGACAAGCATGGCCGCCGCTGTCAGGGAATAGGAATAAAACTGGATGGCTACAATTCCTATCAGAAAACAGATTGCAGAGATGAGGAATGAGAGTATGCCGATGCGCCCATGCAAGTTGAGCCCCTTCAAAATCTCCCTCACCGAATTCTGCGCCGTAGGCAGGAGATATCCCGCGGCCAGAATAGCCAGCGGTGTACCAATGACATAGTGGTCACCCATCCAAAGGCGGAGCACAGCGTCGCCATTGATATAGAGAAAAACAAGCAGGGGCGCAGCAAAGGCAACGCCGAGTCGTGATTTATCGAGAAAAAACCGGCGCAATTCCTCCTGACGGCCCATTGCCTGTAAAGATCCGGCCATGGGAGAAAGGATGGAAGAAAATTTATTGCTGAATGTTTCCACATGGCGCACCAAGGCAATGGACCGCGCAAAGACCGCCAGCTGCATGGGCCCAAGCTGACTTGCAATGACAAGATTGGTAGTTTGCACCAGATACAAAGGCGGAAAATCGAAAATAAAGGTTTTTATGCCAAACCTCACCACCTCACGTGCCATCTTCCATGAAAAGTGGGAAAATTTCACCACGAGATCCGGACACAGTCTCCTGGAAATCCTGAGACGCTGCCATTCCGTGCCTATTCCAACACATAAGAGAATGACAGCCAGGCCTTTGATGCCCACACCTTCGAGTAACGCCACCCACATCAAACCGACTTCAACCATTCTTGAAGTAACATTGATTGTGTTGTGCGTATCCCAGCGGTGACAACCCGTCATAATGCCGCTCGAAGAGCCATTGGCCATTCGAATGGCAAGACTCAATCCAAGCAGGGCAACAACCCACCGGGCCGTTTCTGTTTCTTGTCCCAACCGATCAGCAAACAGAGCCGGCAGCCAATAGACAATCAAGCCCGTGCAGCCAAGAACGAACACAGCCGTTGCCAATTGCAGCACAAGGACGGTTGAAATCAAGACAGACATCTTGTCATTATCTTCTTCCGCTCGGTACTTGGCAACATATCGATTTATTGCAGAGCCGATATCGAGCCGGGCCAGACTCAAATAACTGACAAAGGACCAGGCGAAATCCCATATACCCAGGTTGAATTGACCAACATGCCGATCCATGAGCCGTGGCATGATGAACCCTGCCACGATGATAAAGATATACCCGCCCCAGCTATGGAGCAGGTTGGAGGCAAACCGGTCACGCCCGGTAACATCATGCTCTTTATTCGACTTTTCTTGAGATGCTTCTTGTTTGAGGTCAGAGAATTTGGCTGCGGGCATTATTGGTAACCAAGCCTCTGCATCAGGTCGCCGGCGATGGAATGAAAGATATGCACATCGTTTTCAGACAGGCTGGACCGCCACCGTTCATCCAATCGTATTTCGCTGCAGGAGTCGAGCCGCATGCCATTGCCGACCACATGATGCTCGACCAGCCGAAAATCAGTATTTCTCTTTTCGGGATCGACCTCCATAAAAGTGAAAAGACGCTGTAAGGTTTCCTCTGGATTATTACAAAGGTCCTCGTAATAATTCACAGTTTGCTTTGACGGATCAAGCTGTTTCAACGCTTCTTCCGCTTCTTCATTACTGCGTCGCCACTCCTTGGCCGCCTGATCCATTGAGAGACGCTCTCCGGCCCGGTCTCCTCCCAATCCTCCCTGCCGTAAGGCCGGATCGCTGGCATCGGCAAAACGGGCCGGGTCCATGTAGGTGAGAGCAACTCCGCGTCCGTCGCGAATCGCACGAATTACCCTGATATCCAACCCCGGAATGCGAAGGAGATATTTGAGCCTGATGCCGATCTTCGAGGAATCAACAATGACTTTTTTCCCTGTCCGGGCGGCCACGCACTGGATCAAGGCAAGGTTGCGAGCGAGAATTACAGGTAGGTTGCGCCGCCAGATAGGTGAAAGGTTCAGCGCCATATCGCGAACTCTTTCCAAGGCGGGACTCCGGTGCAGAGGCTTGAGCAGTCTCAGGACATAAGGGCTCATGCCCGTGCGGATATCCGTGCCTGCGTTGGTGACGTCGAAATCGAATCCTCTGGCCGCCATGTCCTGCCGAATGCCATTCCAAAATTGACAATCCTTGATTAGTTGCCGGCAAGAACAGCGATATTTCCCTGGATCTCCAAAAGACGTTGCCTTCAATTCCCCAACCGTGCAGACATCGGGATGGGCATTCAGTAGCATAGCCAGCAAAGTGGAACCGGAATGGCTGGCGGCAAGGAGATACACCAATCGGGTCCTGGGGCTTGCGCTGTTGTTGGCTCCATTGACTGATCGGTCGATCATCTCAAACTTCCCCATAACACTTCATCCTCTACCTTTCCGATGGATTTGCTTACTTCCTGGGGCAATCGACTTCGTTGCAGATGGACGCGCAGCATCAAACCGATGGCACACCACATGCCCATCGCCCCTTCCCGAGGGTAAAAGGTTTGGCTGCCCATGGAGGCCACCAACAAGGCAAGGACCAAGGCCAAGCAGCAACCCCCCGCAGCGACAAACTCCGGGCAACGGTTATCTCGCAAAAGTGAATAGCTATATTTTAGCACCAGCATATAGAAAGGCAAAATGCAAAGCGTCCCAAGGATGCCGTTATCGAGCAGTAATTGCAAATAGGCGTTATGCGGATGCGGAAAATTTTCACGATACTCGGTGAGCATGCGGGCGGTCAAACCGGTTTGCACCATGGCTTCCTTACCGTACCCGATCCAAGGAGATTCTTTGATTTTGTCGACGACCAAAGGCCAAGCAATATTGCGGCCGGCAGTCACCGTGTAGACGTCAGGGCCATCACCACGGTCATACCCCATCTTTTCGAACCGAGAACTTTCACGGTATGTTTCCTGGCCAAACCCCTGGCTCATGCGTTCCCAGGCACTGGGCACCAGGAACAGCACCGCAGCCACAGCAAAGGGGGCAAGAAGCAGGTAACGACGCCAGCGGCTCCAAAGAAGCACAAGCCCGACCGCGGCCCAAGTGACATACCCCATCCTACCGCCGGTCAGGGCTTGGGCGAAAAAGATCATCAAGGCAGCCAAAAGCGGCCACCGGGTACGTTGCCTGCCAATGAATTCCCGGCTGGCAAAAACGGCCCAGGATGCACCGGCCAGCATCATGGAGAGGTTGACTCGATGAAAGCCGATTTCATTTATCAATATTTTGAGACTCCGTTCCGACAGTTCTTCGCCGCCTGCAATGTTGGACAACGGCATCCATTTAATGACTTGCACGGCTAAAATGAAATAGACCAGTAAAAGGGCGGCCATGCCCATTCGAAGCCGTTTTTGGTCGCGGCAACCGTCAAAAAGGAGCAGGCCTGGTATAACCCACTTAAAGGCGTTAATAATATGCTCACTGACAAGGTTACCTGTAGATGGGATTGGTAATCCACGCAACAGCATCAATGCTTCATAGCCACTGAAATCAGCAATCATCCGCAAAAAGGCGATGAGAGTGACCAAGGCATAACATGTCAGCAACCAGTTGATTTTTCCCGGCATATCCCATTGCAGGCGCTCATTCCCCCGATTTGCCAACCAGGCAAGGATTATGATGAACAGTAGAATATTCCAGGGATTCAACCCCTGGATATCTAAAATGCTTTTGGGCATATCCGGGTGTTCAATGACTGCGGTAAATACGATGAGACCACAGAGAGACCTGTACCAGTCCTTCCAGGCGGTAATTCCGAGATAGCCGACAAACAGCCAGAGCAGGGTAAGACGAATCATGCGTAGAACCTTTGACGGTATTCGCCTTTCCGCGCATCACACACGTTGTTGGCCTTGAATAACTGTCTTGCTTTACAATTCATACTTTCTTCGCATTAGGATAAAGTAACATGTTCTATTTCAGCCGACTGGTTAGGAGCAGCCTGCTACTCCAAATTGGCGTGAGAACTTTTAGCGCATAGGCCAGTACCAAGGCTACTCCAAACCATAAATAAATTCCCAGCAGCATGAAGCCATTCTCAAAATGCCCAATTATGAAATTATATTTAATAAGAAATGGGGCATGAATGAGATATATTTCATAGGACAGGTATCCGCAAAAAATGAGAAACTTGCTTATATACCCTATGGAAGCAAGCAGCGAGATGGATACCATACAGAGCAGACAAAACAGATACGGGAGCAGGTACGACTGTAAATAAATTAAAGGCTTGTCTATATACCCATCAGGACGCAAAAAACTGTCACTATAAATAGAGAGTATTGCAAAAATACCAAGTAATAAAATTGCAGCTTGGTTCAGCACCCCCCCTTCAAAACGCCATTGCATCGACCTCATTACCGCCAGCAGGCACCCTGCCGAAAAAGCCAACAACTGATGTCTGGCACCTAAAGGGAACAATTCGTAGCGTCGAAGTGCAATTAAACCTAATGCGATAAACACAAGGGCTACTGTGGCATAAGGTGGTTTCCAGAATTTCGCACACAAGAAGAATGCGAGGTAATTCACCAACAAGAGGGTGATAAACCAGCGAGAATGATCGAAGTACTGCAGTTCTTGAGAAATATTTATCCCAACAAAAGTGAGGAGAATATCTTGAACAGGATACTGTTTTTGTAAAAAAACAGAGTCAGCGATCACAATCGCTACAGTAACCAGCCAATAAGGATAGAAAATTTTTCTGACCCTTTTCATGAAAAACTCTCTGGCATTCACTCGATGCACCATATTTGAGGTCATCAAGCCATATCCGGAAAGCAGCAGGAAGAGGGTTACTGCATAATCTCCCAATAACAGAACGGTACCCTTCTCATCGCAGACATGATACCAAAAATGCTCTACGACAACGAAAAATATCGCAAGTCCTTTCAACTGCTCAGTCTGTGAAACATCAAGGAAGACGCTGGCTTTCCTTCTTAAGGTTGCGAGAGAGACCAGCAGCAAAATGAAATATATCAGACCGTTAAGGAGGAATGTATCGGCAACATGCAGTTTTATTGTTTCATGGTTGAAAAAAAGCTCCGTCATTATGGCAACGTTATTATTTTAACCAACAATTTTCATCAAATTCTGCTTACAACTTCAGCTCATTTCCACGAAAGAACTCTTTGAGAACCAACCAGCAAAAAAGCGTATTGGTAACCAGATAGCGTTTCCACATTCGGCCGGGTTCCTGCAGCAGGCGATAGAGCCATTCCATGCCGTAGCGCTGCCAGGCAAGGGGCGCACGCTTCACCTTGCCCGCATAGACATCAAAGGAGCCACCCACGCCATGACAGATCGGCACCTGGATGCGGTCACTCCAACGGGCCAGAAACTGCTCTTTTTTGGGGGAGGTAATGGCTACCAGGAGGATATCTGGATTCGCCAGGGCAATATCGTTGGCAATGACCTCTTCTTCATCAGCGGAGAAATATCCGTTTCTCCGCCCGGCAACCACCACTCCCGGAAAATCGATCTTGATCCGTTCTGCCACAGTCCGGTTCACCTCTTCGGTTGCACCTAGCAGATACACCCGATAACCGTGTTGTGCCCCTCGTTCCAGCATGCCCATCATCAGGTCGATGCCAGCCACCCGCTCCGGCAGGGGGCATCGCAGCAGGCGGCTCGCCCAGACCACCGATGCGCCATCGGCAAAAATAACATCTGAAGAGCGCACATCATCTCCCAGAGCGGGATTGCGGTGCATGTTGACCACTTTGGCGGCATTGACCACACCAATCTGAAGCGGTGCGGCATTGGTTATTGCCAGGTGGATCAGGTCAAGCGCCTCCACCATGGTCATGGCTTTGATGGAAATATTGAAAAGGCGCACTGTGGGAAAACGCGCGGCCTCGTCCATGATCATGGCGTGTGCAGGCATGTTGGCTCCTGTTATGCGGTATAAGCAGCAGAAAATGATTCCGGTGCAGGGCGAAGATGGCGATATGCTTGAAAGGTTACTCCGGTATATACATCAAATTTCTTCAAGAATGCCTCAAGGCAGGCGAGAGAGTAACGGCTGAGGGCCTTGGGATGGCCCATGGCGTGAAAAAGTTGCTTGCCGCAAGCCTTCTCTGCGCGGAGGGCCCGGCCAAGATACCCTGCCTTCAGACCATCCACCGAAGCCACACTGATTGTCGACTGGGTCAGCCGCTTGAAATAATAACCGCGTCCCCAGGCAAGGGATGAACCATCACCAAAAGTTTGGTGCTCGGCCTTGGTCAGTATTTTTCGAGCAAGCCCCATTTTCCAGAAAAGCAATGGGGAAACCCGCATGGCGCTGATCGGTATTTCGAGAAAGGGTCCCGGATTCTCAACCGTGGTGGGATCTTCATTGAAACGCCAGAAATCGGCCACCGGAGCGGAGGTGAAATCAAACCAGCGCTCCAGGTCATCGGATACACCGCCGGCAAAAACCGTACTGTCCAACCAGATGTCATGCGCAAGCAAGGCCGGAGCGATTTGAGCAAACGGTTGCAGGCACCATCCGCCAGCCCGGAAGGCGAAAACCGTATCTCCGGCAAGATTTGTCAGCAGCGATTTCGCGGAACCAACCATGGTGGCGATTTCAGAAGCGGAGAAATCGTGCAATTTATACCGGCGGGTGTCAAGCCGCCACTGTTCGCCATCATAGTGGCTATCCAGCCAATGAGGATGCAGGTGCAGCTGGATGTCGTGGCCCTCTGCTTTGAGCCCAATCAACTGGCGGCGGATAGCATCCAGATCGCGTTGCAATCGTAGAAACCGAGGAGCCTCCTCCGATAACCGCTGGATATATAAGGCATCGACAAAGAGCGACAGGTACGCACCATGTCGGCGAGCGACCTTTGCCGCTTCTTCGGTTGGTTGAATCAAACAACGTTCAACAGTCCCTGTTGTTCGCCCGAAGAACAATTCATAATCAAGGCTCAACAGAACTTGGAGGCTCACATGGCCCCCTTTCGCAGCAGGACAACCGGGATGGTTTTCAACAGAATCATCAAATCTAAACTCAGCGACCAGGTGTCTATGTACTCTAAATCGAGCTCCAGCCACTTGTTGAAGGGAAGATTGCTGCGCCCCGAAATCTGCCAGATACAGGTGATGCCCGGCTTGACACTGAACCGCTTCCGTTGAATGCCCTTGGTGAAAAGATCGACATCGCGTATGGACATGGGACGTGGACCGACCAGGCTCATTTCACCACGTAAAACATTGATGAGCTGGGGCAGTTCATCAAGACTTGTGCTCCGGAGGAAGCGTCCGGTTCGGGTTATCCTGGGATCGTCGGCGATTTTAAAATTTGGACCATCCGCCTCGTTCAGGTGCTCAATATCTTTAAGAATCTCTTCGGCGTTCACAACCATGGTCCTGAATTTGAGCATGGGAAAAAGCCGTTTCTTTAAGCCAACCCGTTCTTGAACAAAAAAAACGGGCCCGCCATCATCAAGCTTGATTGCCAGGGCGATTAAACCAAACAAGGGCAAGGCCAAAGGAAGGGCCATCACCGTCAAACTCAAATCAATCAAGCGCTTCACAAAAAGTTGCGATTCGTCCTGAGCGACTGGCTCAAGGGTGAGCAAGGGTACTCCAACGATAGTGGCCAGGCTGATTCGAGCGGCGGAAAGATCGAAAATGTCCGCCATGAACCGAAATTTCACTCCTTCTTCCTCGCATGCATGGGCAATGCTGTCGACATCCGTGAGCAGTGTCCGTGGGATGGCGACCATCACCTCATCGACCACACTGGTTTTGAGTATATGGCCAATATCTGCAACCGTTCCTATTATTTTACTCTCAAGCACTACATTTCCCACGATATCAGGATCAACATCCAAATACCCGACGATATCGATACCCCACTCAGATTTCTGCTTGAGAGCTTTGGTAAGAAAAGAAGCCCGTTGACCAGAACCAATAATGAGCACTCTTAGACGATAAGAACCACTCTGTACGGCACGGCGAAAAAAATTCAAAAGGATGAGCCTAACACTAATCAGACTGATAATGGAAAAGACAGAAAAAATAAGAATGATCCAACGATTGACATATTGGATATTGAGAAAAAACAGGACCATCAAGAGTATCGCTACCGAAATCGTGAGGACTTTGATAATCGAAAAAGAATAAAAAAAGACAGACGCCGACCTCGGGCTTCGATAAGCATCAAAATAGGGCAGCAAGAGGAGAATAAGAGCGAGAATGAAAGGAAAAAAAGCAAAATGTGAGAAAAAATCTATAACCTCTTCGGGGTTAAATACAGTGTAGCTCCAGATTGCGATTAAAAAACATGATAAAATCAACACCAAATCCCAAATTTGTAGGAGTCGACTGATCTCCCGCGTTTTACCTTCTATCATGGCAGCACTCAAAATATTTTAAAGTCATGAGCAAAGGATGCTTGACTTAACAATGATTTCAACAATTCGATGACCGGCACATCCATCCCAAAGATCGGGAATGGACGCCTTCTTTGCACCTCCGTTGATGATGGTGCGGGCAATTTTCACAATTTCGTTCGGCTCGGTACCAATCAGGTAATTCGATCCGACCGTCACAGTTACCGGTCTCTCCGTATTATGGCGCAAAGTGACGCACGATACTCCGAGATAAGTGGTTTCTTCCTGAATACCTCCGGAATCTGTGATCACGACGGCGGCTCTCTCCACCAGGTGCAAAAAATCTAGGTATCCCAGAGGGGGAATGACATAGACCTGCGATGAGGATGCTGAATATTCCTGGTCTTGCTTTTCAGAATCCGGATACCTGCTCCAATTGAACAGCGAGGAGAGCCCGAAATCCTGAACTCGACCGAGAGTTCGAGGATGTATGGGAAAAATCAGAGGCATTTCTGTGGAAATTTCAGAAAGCGAGCGGAGAAGGGGTTCGAGGTTTTCCGGCACGTCCACATTCGAAGGCCGGTGGAGGGTGACAACGCCATATTTTTGCGGCAGGTCATACTGCTTATGCACTTGAGAATTTCGTGCCTTTGGCAGATGATGTTGCAGGGTATCGATCATGACATTGCCGACAAAATGAATTTTTTCTTCCGCGACACCTTCTTGTCGTAGATTGATCACGCCACTTTCTTCGGTGACAAACAAAAGATCGCTCAACCGGTCTGTCAAAATCCTATTTATCTCTTCCGGCATGTCAGGATCGAAAGATCGCAACCCGGCCTCGACATGCACAATGATGGGTCGTTTGCGGGATGCGTTTGCCGGATACTCAATCTTGGCTGCTACCAAAGAGCAGGCAATGGTGGAATTGACATCACCGACCACCAGGAGCACATCCGGTTGATCGGCAAGCAAAACGGGCTCGAAACGTCGCATGATTTCCGCGGTCTGCACAGCATGCGTGCCTGAACCGACTTCGAGATTGATATCCGGTTGCGGGATGGCCAAATCAACGAAAAAACTGTTCGACATCTTGTCATCATAATGTTGCCCGGTATGAACAATGACATGTTCAATAGGCTCCCCTTTCCCCTCCTTGTTATGCTCTTCGATCGCCCTTGCTATTGCGGCAAGCTTCATAAAATTTGGCCGCGCACCGGCTATAGACAACACCTTCATATCACCTCGAAATTAAACATATTATCAGGACAACAACTTGAAGAAACAATGTTTTTAAAATAAAAATCCGGCCGCTCCGCTCTCTTGGACAGCCGGAAAGAGTCTCGCCTCACCAGGCCAGCTATCGCTTGAGTTCTTCAGGACGGCAGACGTGATGTCACGTTCTGGAGTGGCCTCTTCCGTTTCCAACATACTCATACCCCATCGATCGTATTTTATGCGGCTCATACACATTCCGCAAATCGATAAATACGGGCTTCATCATTTTGCTCATCACCTTTTTGAAATCCAAGGCTCGATATTGGTTCCATTCCGTCATGAGAACAACCCCATCGGCTCCATCGAAAACCTCATAGGGAGTATCGACGTAGACAATCGAATCAGGTAGCAACTTCGCCGCTTCACGCATCCCTTGAGGATCGTGCGCTCTAATTATTGCCCCCTTTTCAATTAAAGCTGGCAGGATGGTAAGAGCAGGCGAATCACGCATATCATCTGTTTCAGGTTTGAAGGTGAGACCGAGCACCCCGATGGTCTTACCTGCTTCACTGCCACCCAGGGCGTCCCGGATTTTCTTCACCATCCTCGCCTTCTGGGCGGCATTGACTTCCACCGCCGCCTCGACGATGCGGGCGCTTACCCCATGTTCCTGTACCGTGCGGAGTAGCGCGACCGTGTCCTTGGGAAAGCAGGAACCGCCGTAGCCCGGTCCGGGATGAAGAAACTTTTTGCCGATCCTGCCATCGAGCCCGATGCCTTTGGCAAGGGCGATCGCATCAGCACCAACTGCCTCGCAGACATTGGCCATTTCGTTGATGAAACTGATCTTCACCGCCAGAAAAGCGTTGGCTGCGTACTTGATCAGTTCAGCGGTTTCGATGCTGGTGACCACGATCGGTGTCTCGATGAGGTAGAGCGAATTGTAGATCTCGCGCAGAACCGTGGCGGCCTTGTCGTTTTCCACACCGATGACTACCCGATCCGGCCGCATGAAATCATTGATCGCCGCCCCTTCTCGCAAAAACTCGGGATTCGATGCCATATCGAAATCGGCAGTTGGATTGGTTTCACGAATAATGCGGGCAACTTGGCGGGCGGTCCCCACCGGGACCGTACTTTTATCGACCACCACTGTATAGTCGGCTAAATGTGGGGCCAGATCTCGGGCGGCGTCATAGATATAACTGAGATCGGCATACCCGTCGCCGCGCCGGCTCGAAGGAGTACCCACGGCGATAAACACGGCCTCAGCCCCTGGCACAGCATCGTCAAGGGCGGTGGTGAAGCGAAGCCTGCCACCAGTGACGTTTTTGGCCACCAATTCGGCCAGCCCTGGCTCATAGATTGGAATCTGTCCCTGACAAAGAGTGTTGATCTTGGCCGCGTCTTTATCAACGCAAACAACCTCATGGCCGAACTCGGAAAAACAGGCGCCGCTCACAATGCCAACATAACCTGTTCCAATAACGGCAATTTTCATGAATAATACTCCAAATACCACTGAACGAACCGCTGCAACCCGACCTCTATCGGGGTGGAGGGCCGGAAACCGACGTCTGCCACCAGCTCGTCGATATTGGCATAGGTTTCCTGGACATCACCGTCCTGCATGGGTAGAAAATTTTTCACGGCCTTCTTGCCAAGACAATTTTCCAGCACCTCTATAAAATACATCAGCTTTTCCTGCTGGTTATTGCCGATATTGTAAATGCGGTAGGGCGCCCAACTGGTGGCAGTGTCAGGCTGGCTTGTGTCCCAGGCCGGGTTCGGTTGAGGTGGTTTCTCGATAACGCGCATCACCCCTTCGATGATGTCATCGATATAGGTGAAATCCCGGGCCATGTTGCCGTTATTGAAAATGTTGATCGGCTTACCCGCTAGAATCGCCTTGGTGAAGAGGAAATAGGCCATGTCCGGCCGTCCCCAGGGTCCATACACCGTAAAGAAGCGGAGGCCGGTCGTGCTCAGTCCATACAGATGGCTGTAGGCATGAGCCATCATCTCATTGGCTTTTTTGGTGGCCGCATAGAGTGAAACCGGGTGGTCCACATTGTCATGGACCGAAAACGGCATCCGGGTATTGCCGCCATAGACGGAACTCGATGAGGCGAAAACCAGATGACCAACCCCGCTGTGGCGGCATCCCTCGAGAATGTTGACAAACCCGAGGAGGTTGGAATCGGCATAAGCGTGGGGATTGGTCAGGGAGTAGCGGACCCCGGCCTGGGCAGCCAGATTGACCACCGCATCAAACCGGTGGCTGGCAAATAACCGTTCCATGCCCGCACGGTCAGCAAGATCGAGTTCCTGGAAGGCGAACGCGGGTAGATCAAGCCACTGCAACCGCGCTTTTTTCAGTCCGGAATCGTAATAGTCATTGAGATTGTCAATACCAACGACGTCCCATCCCTGTTCGAGCAATTTCCGACACAGAAACGAACCGATGAATCCAGCCGCTCCGGTCACCAATATTCTTCTCACGGCCGTACCATCTCCTCTTTCACCTAAAACTTACATGCTCCCAATCACCAGCGCCAAAACTCCTTTGATGCGCTCAAGGTGAAGAGTACAAGGTGATCGGTATACTGGTCACTGTCCAGTTCACCATCGGAAACATAGTACGCGTATTTTAGGCCAGCTGAATACCATTGAGCAAAACTATATCGCAACCCCGCCCCGACCTCATACACATTTTTATCATAGGTCACGTCACCGGTGCTTCCGGCAAACGACCCGCTGGAGGCGCTTAGATAGTCTCCCTGCGGATCGATCTGCGATTGCCAGCTATACCGGCCATAAACGTCCAAACCCAAGGCCTGGGTGAGCTGGTAGGTGGCGTTGGCCCGTGCGTTGTAGGTGTCCCGGACGCCTGATTCGTCGGTTCCGGTAAAATTGTCGGTTTCATACCGTTTATCGAATTGGAGCGCGTAGGAAGAGTGCTGATACTGTTTGGTGAACGTCATATAGGCGTTATACCCCCATGTACCATCCAGCCCCTGCGTTTTCACATACGATGGCCCGCCACCTAGAGCCAGATGGGTCTGAGGATCGAAGGCATGGTCCCATCCGGCCGACCACTCGTGCACCTGCGTGTCCCGACGGGTGTCGCCATCATATTGCGTTTCCGAGGCGGAATACTTGAGGGGAAAAAAATCCCTGACGCTGTCAACGTAATCGACGCCGACGTCGACCCCATATTGGTCCAAATCGGGAGTATTTGCCGACGTGCCCTGCCCGCTCGTCTGGCCTGGACTGTCGTAGAGGCCACGAGTGTAATTCAGCCCCAGATTCGATCGCCAATTCTGATTGAACCCGTAAGAAAAATTGGTGAAAAAAGTATGCCTATCATACTCTTCGTAGTCATCGTTGGTTTGAACGTCCCCTTCTTCATTGCGCAGCACCGTATAGGTGTACCCGCCCCCTATCTTGCTGCTCTCTGCCAATGCGTAGGAAGTCTGAACACTGGCGGCATTGGTCCAGTACTGCCGGCCGCTTAGGTCACGGGAAAGAGCACCTTGCCTGTTGCTCTGAGTTTGTCCATTCGCTCCGGTTGAGCTTGTCGCGCCAGAATAATTTGAGGTGAGTCCGGGGTCATCGGACAAAAGAAACGTATCGGACAGGGTCAGGGACCATTTTTGGGTGAGAAACCGCTCGTTGCTCAGTTGGAGATTGTGCTCCACCTCATTGGTGTCGTCATCAAAATCATGGCTGAGTTGCGGGGAATAGCTAAAATCCAGGGTGTCATAGATGCCTTTCGAAACGATTGTGATCGTCGGCCCTATGAATATTTTCTGCACATCGCCGTCGTCGCTATTATTTACCTGATTGCGGTCATAGGTTCGGTCGCGAAAATCATACCCCGTCCTCGCCCCCCCTGTAACAATCGTCTGCCGGGCGAAACAAGCCGCGCTCAACGAAAAGAAGAGCAAGAAAAAAAACGTGAGCCAAAGAGCACGTTGCAGCTGTTGCATTGTCCACCTCTCTGTCAATGGACCACAACAACATCACCGGGTTCGACTTCAATGTTCTTTTCGACGTTTTTACCTTTCAGGAAGTCATCATAATCGAATTCAAATCGCTGCGTTTTTTTCCCACCAGATTCTTGCCCTTTCTCAAGCGCCGCTTCCTTGTCCTGACGAATGATTGTCACCTCGGAATTCGCCCACTCAGTGAATCCGCCGGCCTTAGCAATGGCCTTGACCACGGTGAGCGGGTAATCGAGAGGAAACTGTCCGGGGTTCCGTATTTGTCCCATCATGGTGTATTGCCTGCTGTTACTCTGCACAAGGGACGTGATGACGGTTGGTTTCTCATAAACAGTACTGTACAATTTTTTTAAATAGTCGGCACATTGCGTCAGCGTCATGCCGACGACATAGGCATCGCCGATATGGCGCAGGGAAACCCGACCATCAGGCCCGACTTCCGCGCCAGCACCACGGCCACGAATGGCATCGGGACTCCCGGCAGGTGCTTGCGCCTCCGTCTCCGAGGATGGGCTGCCAGGCCCTATCGCCATGGATCCCTCACCGTACACCTCTACATAGAGTATATCCCGATACCCGATGACATACTCCTTGTCTGGTTTTACGCCTGTCTTTTTACCAAGTATTTCATCCCGATACTGCTGTTTGACCTCGTCTTTGATGGCTACATCTCCGCTTGATTCCGCCGCCCATGAGGTCAAGGCTGTCGCCAGAAAAAAAAGCAACGCAACCCAAATGCCCGTCTTTGTTTTCAAGAATAAAGTTTTCATGATCCCCTCTTCTAATAAGCTCAAAATGTTTGCAGTTTGTCGATTCATGCTACATGCTTAAAAAAAATAGTTCAAAGTAAAAAGTCAATTTGTCCTTTTTCCCGTAATTCTCGGTTAAAAAGTTACTTTTTTTATTCCGCAAACCCTTTGACCTGATATATTAAAAAGAAGTCATAAGTAGCGTGTTGTACAGGTTCCTTTTTCCTTAATGGAGTTACCATGCAATCAAAAAGCCCGTTTTCACTCTCCCTGTTGCTCCTACCTCTCTTAGCCCTTCTCTTCTTGACAGGCTGCTCCGATGAAGGCAAAAACAAGGATGCCCATTTCAAGAAAGCGATGGTTTATCAGCAGGATAACAAAGAAAAAGAAGCCATAATTGAACTCCGCAACGCCATTAAGATTGACCCGAAATACGCCGAAGCCCGGTATCAGCTCGGCCTTTTGTACTTAAAAAACGGTGAGGCGCGCCAAGCCTTTGAAGAGCTGCAACGAGCCGCAACCCTTGACCCGAAGAACTTTGACGCCAAGATAAAGACGGCTGAATTCTACCTTCTGACCAAGAAAAAAGATGATGCGCGCAAGAATATCGAGGAGGTGCTCGCACAAGACGTGGGCAACAAGGATGCGCTGGCCTTGCTGGCCAATCTGGAACTGATCGACGGGAAGCATGACGCCGCACTTGTCGCCATTGATAAAGCGATAGCAGCGTCACCCAACGAAGACCGATTGTACTCCATCAAGGCCCGGGTACTGAACGCAAAGCAACAATACCCCGCTGCGGAAAGAGCTTTATTGAAAGCCCTTGAACTTGATGCAAAACAATTGTCCAACCACGCTGCGCTGGCAGGCTTTTATATGGAAAGAAAAGAACCCGGCAAGGCAAAAAGCATCCTGGAAAAAATGGCGGCAGCCTTTCCCGATTCGCCCCAACCGTATCTGCAGATGGCTTCCATCGACTTGATGGAAAACAATATGGATGCAGCCGAACAACACCTAACTCAGGCGCTCAAGGTTGACCCGAAAGACAGTAAGCTCAAAGCGGCCATCGCTGATTTTTATGCGAAAAAGGGTAAATTCGAACAGGCGGAGCAACTGTACAAGGAAGCCATTCAAAGTGCCGAAAAACCAGAGGATTACGAAGCCCAACTCGCTAACTTTTACTTTGATTTCGGCAAATTCGATTTGGCCAAGGCAGAACTCGAAAAAGTGACGAAAAAGAACGACAAGAATGCCACCGCCACCCTGGTTAAAGCTAAATTCCTGTTGGCGGAAGGAAAAAATCAGGAAGCCCTTGACATGGTGAGTGGTTTGATCCGTGACTACCCCAAGTGGGGGGAACTCTTTTATGTCAAGGCGCTGGCCCATAGCAACCTCAAGGATTTCAAACTGGCCAAGGAATCCTTACTCGAGGCCATCAAGTTCAACCCCGGTTTCAGCAAGGCCCACTCCTTGCTGGCCCTTCTCTCACTGCAGGAGGGAGAATTTGAGACCGCCAAAAAAGAGGCTGCCACCGCCCTGAAAATCAATCCTCGTGATTTCCAGGCAGCCCTTACCTTGGCCAAAAGCGTACTTTTTTCGAAAGAATACGAGACGGCCGAAAAAATGTTTACCGAACTCCATGCCAAGGTGCCAGAAAACGTGGAGGTGCTTGGCAGCCTCGGCCTCACCTACATGGCCATGAAACAAGAGGCTAAGGCTAAACAGACCTTTGAAAAATTGCTCACCCAGCAACCCGACAATGCCAAAGCCTTCACATTTCTCCTCCAGCTCGCGCAAAAAGGAGGAGCAAAACCGGAAGAATTGATCAAGATGACCCAGGCCCAGATTGGCAAGGCCCCGAAAAGCGGCGGCCTCCAGATTCTGCTGGCCAACCTGCACCTGAGCATCAATCAACCGGACAAGGCTCTGGAAATCTACCAAAAGGCACAGGATCTTGATCCGGAGAATCCGCAACCCTATGCCATGAGTGCCCTAATTCTGACCAAACAGGGCAAAACCGACCAGGCTATTGCCGAGTATAAGGATCTCTTGGCCAAACAACCCAAGGCCATCGGCGCCTACATGGGTCTAGGCAGCATTTATGACCAGACCGGCAAAACTGATCTGGCGAAAGAGGCCTACACCAAGATCCTGACGATTAAACCCGATTTCGCCCCAGCGGCCAACAATCTGGCCTGGATGATCGCCGAGAGCAAGGATCCGGATCTGGGAGAAGCGCTGCGCCTGGCCATGACCGCCAAGCAGCAGCAGCCAGACGATGCGCACATCATCGACACCCTGGGATGGGTGCATTACAAACGCGGCTCATTCAGCCTGGCCCGCAGTGAATTTACTCAGGCAGTGCTCAAACAAGAAGAAATGCCCATCCTCCGCTATCATCTCGCCCTGGCCCTTTACGGTGAAGGCAAGAAGCAGGAGGCGATCAAGGAACTTGAAAAGGCGTTGTCACAAAACAAGCCGTTCAAGGAAAAGGATGAGGCCGCCGCCACCCTCGAGAAATGGCGGAGTGAGCAATAGGACTGCAACACTCTGGACGCACATGGACACTTCCGAAAACCCGCTACGGCAAGTTATCCTCAGTACCGGAATAATCCAGAACAGAGTACAGGAACTGGGCCGGCAAATCACCAGGGACTATCAGGGCAATGCCCTGGTGCTCCTGGGCGTGCTGAACGGTGCCTTTATTTTTGCCGCAGATCTTTGCCGGGCCATTGACCTTGATCTGGAAATCGATTTCATCCGGGTGGCCAGTTACGGTACCTCAACCGTTTCGTCAGGAACCATCCGCCTGCTCAAGGAACCTGGTATCGATCTGACTGGCAAGGACGTGCTCCTGGTGGAAGACATTGTTGACACCGGTACCACCATGGCCTGGCTGCAAGATCATTTCCGGCACAGTCCGGCCCGTTCGGTGCGCATCTGCTCACTTATCGACAAAAAGGAACGGCGGCTCGTCCCGGTCGAGGTCGACTACATTGGCTTTGCGCTCGACCGGGGATTTCTCGTCGGCTACGGCCTGGACTGCGCGGAGAAATATCGAAACCTTCCGGCCATTTACTCGCTAGAATAGAACATATCCGGTCTGTTTGCCTACAGGCAGGCCAAATCTGTTTTCAACCCGCTCGAATGGAGACTGTTATGCGAAAAAAAATTTTTGCCGTGATCCTCTCCGGTTGCGGTCATCAGGATGGCGCCGAAATCCATGAGGCGACGCTCACCCTCTGGGCCATTCATAAAAACGGAGCGGATTTTCAATGCTATGCACCCGACATCAAGCAACATCATGTACTCAACCATATCACTGGCCAGGAGATGAACGAGAAGCGCAATGTGCTGATCGAATCGGCCAGGATAGCCCGGGGGAAAATTGCCTCGCTCGCCACCTTCGCTCCTGACTCGGCCGACGGCCTGGTCATTCCTGGCGGCTTCGGCGCGGCCAAGAATTTGAGCAGTTATGCCTTTGACGGACCCAAGTGCACGGTGAACAGCGATGTCGTCGCAGCCATCAAAGCTGTCCACGCCGCCGGCAAACCGATCGGCGCCCTGTGTATCGCCCCGGTCATCCTGGCCAAGGTGCTGGGCAACGTCACCCTGACCATCGGCCAGGACCAGGGCACTGCCGATAATCTTGCCGCCATGGGCGCGCGGCATCAGCCGACCGTGCCAGGTGAGATTGCCATTGATCGGGAGCGAAAGATCGTCAGCACGCCCTGTTACATGCTCAATTCCCGTGTGGACCAGATCGCCGAAGGGGCCGACAACCTGATCCGGGCGATGCTGGAGCTGATGGACTGACCTTCCGGGCCACCAGCCATCGCGCATCTCCTCTCTCCACGACACCCCTGAACGGGGAGGCGCTTTTGCGGCCTCTCCGTCTTGACTGGGCCCGCCAGCGGTTTATCGTTTTGCCCAATGCACCGGCAGGCCGTTGACTGCCGCCGGTCATCCCGACAGCAACAACCGAGAGGAACCTTCCATGAATACCATGAAAACCTTCATGCTCATGGCGGCGCTCACCGCCCTGTTCATGATTGCCGGGCAAGCGATGGGCGGCCAGCAGGGCATGATGATCGCCCTGATTATGGCCCTTGGCTTGAACTTCTTTGCCTACTGGAATTCGGATAAGATGGCGCTGGCCATGAACCACGCCCGTGAAGTATCGGTGGCGGAGGCGCCCGATCTCCATGCACTGGTGGCCGGACTGGCTGGACGGGCCGGTCTCCCAAAACCCAAGGTCTACGTGGTGGACAACCCGACGCCCAACGCTTTTGCCACCGGGCGCGATCCCGAGCATGCGGCGGTGGCGGTCACCACTGGCATCCTTCAGGTGCTGGACAGGCATGAATTGGAAGGGGTGATCGCCCATGAGCTGGCGCACATCAAAAACCGGGACATTCTGATCGGTTCGATTGCCGCAGTCATGGCGGGCGCAATCTCCTACCTGGCCACCATGGCCCAATGGGGCATGCTGTTCGGCGGCGGCCGTAGCGACGAGGAAGGAGGCAGCAACCCTCTGGTGATGATCGTCACCATGCTGGTTGCGCCGCTTGCCGCTTCCCTTATTCAAATGGCCATTTCCCGGGGCCGTGAATATATGGCCGATGCCACCGGTGCGGAGATCTGCGGCCATCCGAAAGCGCTGGCCAGTGCCCTCAACAAGTTGGCCAACTACAATGCCCAGCGGCCAATGGACGTCAACCCGGCCTCAGCCCAGATGTACATTGTCAACCCGCTCAAGGGCGGGTCGATTGCCGGTCTTTTTTCGACCCACCCGCCCATGGAGGAACGCATCCGCCGTCTGCTGTCAATGTAACGAGCTTCCTGCAACGACGGCCCGGCACAACCCTTTTTACAACCGGTTGACCATGGTGGCAAAGGCCGTGGCATCCAGACAACCTTGCCCCAGCATCATGCCGCTGAGTCCCGGAAGCCGCCACAATCCAGCCCCGTTAGCGATCGTCACCCCACCCCCATACAGCACCGGCCGGCTGTCGGTTCTCCTGGCGATTTGCGGCAGCATGGTCAAAATTTCCGCCTCGCTCCTCGCCATCTCCAACGTGGCCGGCGTATCCGGTGTATACGCCCAAACCAACCGGCCCAATTCCTCAGCAGCCATGGCGGCGGCCTGCGCTGTCAACAGGTCCCGGTCAAAACAAACGATGGGTTGCAGGTCTTCGCTCAGCGACTCATAAACCTGCCGGGCCACATCCTGCACGGTTTCATGAAAATAACGCCGCCGCTCCCGGTGGCCGACCAGAGTATAGCGGACCAATCCGCGCAGCCAGGCAGCCGGAATTGATCCGGTATAACTGCCCTGCGGATAGGAAGATATGCCTTGGGTGGCCAGACTGACGCCGGCAAGCTGTTTCATCCGCTCGGCAACCCGCTCCAGGCAGAGAAACGGGACCGCGACAATCACCTCCAGATCGTTGCGCGGCTGGTAGGCGCCCGCGAAGGCATCACACCACTGCATCGCCCTTTCCGGCGAAAGCTGGGCCTTCCAATTGGCCAACACCATTTTTTTCATACGAACACCTCCAAATCGATAAAGCCACACACTCGGGAAACGTCAGGGACCGGTGTCGCGGCCATCCTTGCGCAGACTTTCCCTTTCAAACTGGCGCACCTGGGGAGTGGTCTTCCTCGTTTCAGGGACCGGCCCACGTTCCTTTTGCGGCAACAGGGTGATCAAAGCGCCAATAATGGCAAACATGAGCACGATGAGCGCCAGGGCCACGGCAAGAATCCGAAGCGCTGACAACTGCTTTTTCTCAGCGTTCGCCATGGCCGCACACCGCCTTAGTTTTCCTGGGTAACAAGCAGAGCCGCGAGAAGGGAACGGACCTGCTGCTCATCGGCTCCCACGATCATCACGGTTTTGCTCCGGCTCTGCTGACCGCTTTTGATAACCAAAGCGGATTTGGGCAGGTGAAAAAGTTTGGCTAAATAGGCAATGACCGCTTTATTGGCCTTGCCGTCAACCGGCGGCGTGGTCAGGCGGAGCTTGAGCATGTCTCCCTGCAACCCTGCCAACCCGTTGGCTGCGGCCCGGGGCTGGACATGGAGACGGAGCAGCAGGGAACCGTCGGGCAGGGTGTGCAGACAGGGAATCTCCGCCGGGAAGGCCATGACATCTGCGCACAATCGGGAAGGGATACACCAACTACTGCAAACTGACCGCAAGCTGTTGCAGGGTGGGCACGAGGAAGCTCTGGAGGAAGACAATAATCAAAATGAGAATCATCGGGCTCAGATCAAGGCCGCCCATGATGGGCACAACCCGGCGGATTCTTGCCAGCAGCGGGTCGGTCACCTGGTGGAGAAAACGGACAATGGGGTTGTACGGGTCCGCGTTCACCCAAGTGATGACGGCTCGGGCGATAACCACCCAGATATAGGCGCCAAGGGCAAAATTTATCAGTTTGGCGACCGCCATGAGGAAGTTACCGAGCATAAACATAAGGGTACCTACAAGCTAAAGAAAAGAGAGTGTGCCATTGTATTGCTACCGTGCGCGGTGGCATGGCGTTAATCGAACCTGCCAGCGGGCTCCCCCCGGCCCTCGTCACGCCACCCGGCTGCCGACAGCTACAGGGCCTGCTACCGTGGCCAGCACCAGTTTTTCCGTGCCGTCTGCCAGTTGCTCCTTGGCCGCCAACACCATGCCCTGTGAAGGGATGCCCATCAGTTTTGCCGGCTTCAGGTTGGCGACGATGAGCACCTGCTGCCCGATGAGCGCCTCGGGGCTGTAATGCTGAGCAATGCCGGCGACGATGGTCCGTTCTTCCGGCGCTTTTACGGTCAGCTTGAGCAACCGGTCGGATTTGGCCACCTTTTCGGCGGCGACGATCTCCGCCACCCGTAACTCCACCGCCTTAAACTGGTCAAAGCTGATCAAACCTTCGCTCAAGGCAGGTTCCGGCTCTTTTTTCGTCTGCTGCTTGCCGGGTGCAGGTGCGGGAGCGGGAGCCTCTCCCTTTTTCTCCAGCCGGGGGAACAGCTGGGCGCCCTTGTCGATCACCGTGCCCACCGGAATTTCGCCCCAGTTCAGGGCGTCGTCGATGACCGCGCCGACATACTGCTCGCTCATCCCCAAGGCAGCCGCCATTTTTTCAGCCGTGGCCGGCATGATCGGGCCGAGAACCACGGCAATCTTCCACAGCGCCTCTGCCAGAAAATAGAGCACGGTCCGTAGCCGGTCGGCTTGGCGAGGATTTTTAGCCAGTTCCCAGGGCGCATTGGTGACAATATAGCGGTTGAGCAGACCGATCACTTCCCAAATGGTCCGCAGCGCCGTGTGAAACTTGAAATCATCCATGTTTTCCCGGTACTGGATCACCATGGCCGAGACAGCGCTCATCAGTTCACGGTCGTCCGGGGTGCACGCGCTCCCCGGTTCGCGCTCGGGCACCCGGCCCGCCGCGTACTTGTCGATCATGGTCAGGGAGCGGGAAAAGAGGTTGCCGAGATCATTGGCCAAGTCAGAGTTGTAGCGGGCGAGGATGGCGTCGCTGGAAAAGGAGGAATCCAGGCCGAAACTCATCTCCCGGAGCACAAAATAGCGAACCGTGTCCACCCCATAGGCCTCAACCAGTTCTTTCGGCCGGACGACATTGCCGATCGACTTGGACATCTTGGTGGCGTCCACGTTCCAGTAGCCGTGGACATGGAGCCGCTCATAGGGCGCCAGTTCCATGGCCCGGAGCATGGTCGGCCAGTAGATGGCATGGGGCTTGAGGATGTCCTTGGCGATGACGTGCTCGGCCGTGGCCCAGTATCTGGCGAAATCCGGATCGTCGGGATAGCCGATGCCGGTGAGGTAGTTGATCAGGGCATCAAACCAGACATAGGTGACGAACTTGTCGTCAAAGGGCAACGGAATGCCCCAGGTCAGGCGCGAGGTTGGCCGGGAGATGCACAGATCCTCGAGCGGTTCACTGAGAAAGGACAACACCTCGTTGCGGTAACGTTCCGGGGTGATGAATTCCGGATTGCTCTTGATGTGGTCGATCAGCCAGTCCTGGTACTTGGACATGCGGAAAAAATAATTCTGTTCGGTGATGGCTTTCGGCTCTACCAGATGATCGGGACACTTGCCGTCCACCAGCTCCTTCTCGGTGAGAAACCGCTCGCAGCCCTTGCAGTACAACCCCGAATATTCGCTGAAATAAATATCGCCGCGGTCATGCACCTGCTGGAGGATGTCCTGCACGGTCCTGATGTGGTCGGCATCGGTGGTGCGGATGATATAATCGGGCTGGACGGCGAGCAACGGCCAGGTCTCCCTGAATGTGGCGGCGATCCGGTCAACATAGGTCCGGGGCGTTTCCCCTGCCTTGGCGGCGGCTTCGGCAATTTTTTCGCCATGCTCGTCCGTCCCGGTCTGAAAGCGGACATCGTCGCCGCAAAGGCGGCGGAACCGGCTGTAGGCGTCGGCGACAATCGTGGTGTAGGCATGCCCCAGGTGCGGCATGGCATTGACATAATAGATCGGGGTGGTGACGTAGGTTGGCATGCTGGATACGCGTTGGGTTTGAGAAATAAAAGAGTGCCGTTTCCATCCACGGCCGAGCTCAGGCGCGCCATGGACCGACCGGAGGGCGGTCAGTCGTCTTCCGGCCCGTCCTGCATGCCCCAAATATCGATGGTGGACTGCCGGCTTTTTCTGCCCGGCCCTTTACGGCCGGTGCTTTTCGGGATCGGGTCCGCGGCCCGCCATTCCTCCTCGGTGAACATCCGCTCCTCCCCGTCGGAGGAAACCGCCGCCACCTTGCCAAGCAGGGGTATCAGCCGGGTGACCTGATAAGTCTTGCCCTCGAACTGAATCTGCCGTCCGACTCGCGGCATCCCCTTCTTCATGTTCTTGTAGTTTTCATATTCGTAGGTCAGACAGCAGAGCAGGCGGTTGCACAAGCCCGAGATCTTGGCCGGATTGAGCGGCAGATCCTGGGCTTTGGCCATCTTGATCGAGACCGAATCGAATTTATTGAGAAAGGAGGTGCAACACAACTCGCGGCCGCAGGGCCCGAGCCCGCCGATCATCTGGGTTTCGTGGCGGACGCCGATCTGCCGCATCTCGACCCGAGTGCGGAATTCCTGGACCAGCACCTTGACCAGCTCACGAAAGTCGACCCGGCTTTCGGCGGTAAAATAAAAAATGATTTTGGAGCCGTTGAAAAACCGCTCCACCCGGACCAGATGCATCGGCAGGCGGAGATTTTCGATCTGGCGCTGGCAGTGGCGGAAAGCCTCCAGCTCCAGTTGCGGCAGCAGGGTATATTTTTCTTTTTCCTCGTTGCTGGCCCGCCTCTGAATGCGAAAGCCGGCCGGCCGGTCGATGGCTCCATCCACCGGTCCCGGGGCGCGGTTGACCACGGTTGCCGGCTCCGGACCCTGTTCGGCCCGGACCATCACCTGGTCTCCCCGGACCAAATCGGCAAGATGGGTATTGGCGGTCACCTCTTGCCCCTGGTCGCGAAAACGGATTTTATAATAATGCAGAACCGCTTCCTCGCCGCTGTTTTCCCTGATCAGGGATGGCTCGGCCGGTTGCGGTTCGCTCTGTTTGTCTGTCATGGTTGATTCAGGCCAAGGGGGTACTGCAGTCAAAAAGATCCAGGAGAAGCACCTCGCTGGTCAGACCACGATTACAGTTTCTGGCTAATGCTTGTTCCGCCAGATCAATGGCAGCCATCTTAGCAGATAGCTGGGGCAAATTCCAGCGTTCTCTTGCTCCCTCCACCTCGGGCGGCCATACGCGCTCAGCAGTCCCGCATCGAGCGGCCATGGCGTTTTTCAGAAAAATCCGCAGCAGGGCCAGCAGCGATTCCATCCCTTCCTTGGCTTCAGCCAGTTCGCCAGCCAAGATCAGGGCTCGCTCCACCCGTTCAGGTTTTTTGCCCGGAGCCAGCACGCTTTCCAAAATGCTGCGATACAATGCGAGAACGCCGTCGGTCTCAACGGCCAGGGCTTGCCCGGGACATCCATCGGCCAGGGCTGCCAGCGCGGCGCTGCCGGCTTCATCCAGTTCCGGACGGTGCCGGCGGATGATCACGGCCGCCAAGTCCAAGGGCAAGGGCGTGAAGGGAATGACCTGACAACGGGAGACGATGGTGTCCAGCAACGACCCGGCGGCATTGCCCACCAGGAGGAGCAGATTATCGGCAGGCGGCTCTTCCAGCACCTTGAGCAGGCTGTTGCCCGCCTCCCGCCGCATGGTATGCACCTCCTCAAGCAAAACGATGCGTTGCCGGCTCTCGAAGGGCGCGAAAGTAAGGGCCTTTTTCAGCTCGCGAATCTGGTCGATCTTGATCGCCGTGCCGTCGGGGCGAATGCGGAGAAAATCGGGGTGATTGCCCGAGCGAAACTTCAGGCAGCCGGGGCAGGCGCCGCAGGGCTGATCCGCCTGCGGGTTCCTGCAGAAGAGCACGGCCGCCAACTCGAGCGCCACCGTGGTTTTTCCCACCCCGTCGGGACCGGCGAACAGGTAGGCGTGGGCCAGACGGCCGCTCGTAAGCGCCCGGCTCAGCAGGGTGAGGGCTTTGGCCTGGCCAAGAATCGAAGAAAAGGCCATGGCTCAAAACAGGGTTTGCTGCCGCTGGGGAACGGCCTTCTTGCTAGTGCGCGGCGTAGAAGCGGGTTGAGCCGGTTCGGCCTTGGGGACCGCTGCCGCCTCGATTGACGCTTCTGGCCCTTCACCCGGTGCCACCTCCGGTTCTTCCTCCACGCCACCGGCCCGGAGATAGAGATACCGCTCCAGATGCCGCTGGTACTCGGTCCATTGCCAGCCGCTGCCGCTCATTTTCGCCTGCAGCCCTTCCATATAATTCATTTTGGCGTCGATATCGTCGAGATGATGCAGCAAGATGGCCTCGGGCGTCATTGGCAGCACCGGTGAGCCAAACCCATACTGGCCATGATGACTAAGGATGATATGCATCAGTCGGTCCACCGTATCCGCGGTGATCCCCTCCACCTGGGCTGCCGCCTGGCGCACCAGATCCACCCCTAGAACCAGATGGCCGACCAGCCGTCCCCGGTCGGTATAGCCAAAGGGTGGCCGGACAAAATCAAACTCCTCGATCTTGGCCAGATCATGCAGCAGCGCCCCAGCAATGAGCAGATCCCGGTCGATGAGCGGGTAGTGGCCCGCCGCCTTCTCCGCCATGCCGACAATCGATAGGGTATGTTCGATCAGTCCGCCGATGTAGGCGTGGTGCAGTTTTTTGGCGGCCGGGGCCCGTTGAAATCGGGCCAGGGTTTCCCCCTGAAAAATG